>Ga0208125_100026_pt1 | contig 220360 bp, 200 predicted proteins | sample LakWasM128_HOW14_2_FD_183938 | JGI IMG/M metagenome (GOLD analysis project Ga0208125, IMG submission 183938) | Freshwater sediment methanotrophic microbial communities from Lake Washington under simulated oxygen tension - Sediment Metagenome... | ecosystem: Environmental > Aquatic > Freshwater...
GGAATACTTGCTGCACATCTTCAGGTGTAACGGGACCGGTATGCTTATATCGAACCACGCCCTGTTTATCGATCACGAAGGTTTCCGGCACACCGTAAACGCCCCAGTCTATGCCGATGCGGCCATCTTGATCCATGATGCTGACATCGTAAGGATTGCCTAATTGCGCCAGCCAACCTAAGGCGGCTTCAGGCTCATCCTTGTAATTTAAGCCGACGATAACGGCGACTTTTTGCTGGGCCAATTGGTTAAGTACCGGATGTTCGGAACGGCAAGAGACACACCATGATGCCCAGACATTAAACAGCCAAACCTTGCCTTTCAAATCGGCGGGCGTTAGTTTTTCTTCGGGGGCTTGCAACTTGGGCGCTGAAAACGCCGGAACCGGTTTGTTGATCAGCGGCGAAGGAATCTCACTGGGATGAAGGTTTAAGCCCAGTGCCAGAAACACCGCCATAACGATAAACAATAATAAAGGAAGGATGTACTTAAGCATCGACCGGTACCTCGCTCGCGCCCAAGTTCTTGCTGGGCAATGGCGTTTTATACCGTCTATCACACGCTGCGATTAAACCGCCTGCAGCCATGAACAGCGCCCCCAACCAAATCCAGCGGATAAATGACTTGTAATAAATCCTCATGCTCCATGCGCCCTTGTCGCCCAGCGGTTCGCCTATCGCAACGAATAAATCTCGAAACAATCCGGCATCGATAGCTGCTTCGGTCATCGGCATTTTTTGCACTTGGTAAACCCGTTTTTGCGGCTCCAGTTTGGCGACCTGCTTGCCTTCGTAACTGACGGTGACAAAAGCCTGTTCGGCAACATAGTTAGGTCCCTTGGTCTGTTTTACGCCGTGAAATTCAAAGATATAGCCGGACATATCCAGCGTATCGTCAGGCGCCATGCGGACATCTTTTTCGACACTGTAAACGGACGTCAGGGTAATGCCTATCACAAATACGGCAATGCCCAGATGCGCCACGGTCATGCCGTAAAAGCCGGCCGGTACGGTTTGCAGCCGTTGCCATGAGAATCCCTGCGGCCCCATGCGATCAACAAAAGACATCACGGTAATGGCAATCGTCCACAACGCCAGCGTTAAACCCAATACCGCGCCCCAGGAATAAAACGGCATGCCCAACGGAATCAGCAATCCGCCGGAGACGCAGGCTAAAACAATCCAGCGCACCCGCAAGGCAATCACATTGATATTGTCTCTTTTCCAGCGCAACAGCATGCCCAAGCCCACGGCAATCGCCAGCGGCGCCATTAACGGAATGAATACGGCATTAAAGTACGGAGGGCCGACCGAAATCTTGCCCAAGCCCAACGCGTCAATCACCAGTGGATACAAGGTGCCCAACAAAATACTGGAAGCCGTTACCACTAACAGTACATTATTCAGCAATATCGCCGATTCTTTTGAAACCAATTCAAAGGTCGCGCTGCTCTTAACGTAGGGCGCTCTTATCGCATACAGCAATAATGAGCCGCCTACCACGACAGCCAGAAATATCAGGATAAACAGACCTCTTGCCGGATCACTGGCAAACGCATGTACTGAGGTTAATACGCCGGACCGGACCAGGAATGTACCCAGCAAGCTTAAGGAAAACGCAAAAATCGCCAGCAATACCGTCCATGTTTTAAACGCGCCGCGTTTCTCAGTGGCCGCCAGGGAATGAATCAACGCCGTGCCGACCAGCCAGGGCATGAATGAGGCGTTTTCGACAGGATCCCAAAACCACCAGCCGCCCCAGCCCAGTTCGTAATAAGCCCACCAGCTGCCCAAGGCGATGCCGATAGTTAAAAACATCCACGCGATGTTGGTCCAAGGTCTTGACCAGCGCGCCCAGGCCGCATCCAGCCGACCTTCAAGCAAGGCGGCAATGGCAAAAGCAAAAGCCACCGAAAAGCCGACATAACCCATATAAAGCATCGGCGGATGTATCGCCAAGCCCGGATCCTGCAACAAGGGATTTAAATCTCGTCCTTCCAACGGCGCAGGAAACAGCCGCTCAAACGGATTGGACGTCAATAATAAAAACAGGATAAAACCGATAGAGACCAGCCCCATCACCCCTAAAACGCGGGCAACGGTGGCGTCAGGAATGGCGCGACTGAACATCGCAACCAAGCCTGTCCAGCCGGATAAAACCAACGCCCAAAGTAATAACGAGCCTTCATGCGCGCCCCAGACACCGGAAACCAGATACAAAACCGGCAATGCGGTATTGGAATTAGTCGCAATGTATTTGACCGAAAAATCATGGGTCAAGAACCCATAAGTCAGACAGCCGTAGGAAACAACCATGAAGAACAGTTGCCCAAATGCGGCAGGCCTTGCTACGGCGACCCAGCCGGATATGGATCGGGAAGCGCCGATGATCGGCAATATCCCCAAAATAACAGCCATGCATAAGGCCAGAATCAGTGAAAAATGTCCCAACTCTGCAATCATGATTTTTGGCCTGTAACTGGCGCTGATTTGTTTTTCAAACTGTCTTTTACTTCCGGCGGCATGTAATTTTCATCATGCTTGGCCAGCACTTCTTCGGCGATAAATACACCCTGTGCATTTAACCTGCCGTGAGCAACAATGCCCTGCCCTTCCCTGAACAAGTCCGGCAGGATGCCCGTGTATTCGACGGTCACATCCTTGCTGAAATCGGTCAATTTAAAGCGCACCATCAGTCCGTCATTCGGCCTTTCCACAGAGCCTTTAATGACCATGCCGCCCAAACGAAACAAGGTGTCTTTGGGCGCCTTGCCTTCCACGACATCGGTGGTCGAAAAAAAGTACATCAAATTTTCATTAAAGGACTTAAGCGCGAAGCCGGTGGCAAGCCCCGCTCCGATGACCATCAGGCCGATAAGCATTAAACGCTGTTTTCTGGCTGGTTTCATGATTTACTGCCGTTTTTGCTTGAGCGCCAAGGAACGTAAGAACTGTCTGCGTTGCGCCACCGGAATAATAATATTGGCAAGCAGCACGATTAAAGTCAGGCCGTAAGAGGTCCAGACATAAAAGGCGTAACCGCCCATTGCGAAAAATTCCTGCATCGTCATTATTTTGACTCCGATATCATAGCCTTAACCCACTGCGCATTGCGTTCGCGCAGCAACAATTCGGTACGCGCCCGCTGCAACATCGCGATCAGGTAATAAAATTTGAACGCTACCGCCATCAGCAACAACGGTATCAGCATGCTGACATGAATGGACGGCTTATCCATTTTTGTTACCGTCGGCCCTTGGTGCAGCGTATTCCACCACTCGACGGAGTAATGGATAATCGGGATATTGACCACGCCGACCAAGGCCAAAATAGCCACGGCTCTGGACGCGGTACGCTTGTCGTCTATTGCACCGTAAAGCCCGATGACCCCGAGATACAAAAACAGCAATATCAATTCAGACGTTAACCGCGCATCCCAGACCCACCAGGTTCCCCACATCGGCTTGCCCCACAAGGAACCTGTCACCAGCGCGATAAAGGTGAAGCTGGCTCCGACCGGCGCGCTGCTGATCACCACAATCTCCGCCAGTTTGATGCGCCAAACCAGGCCTATTGCCCCCGCAACCGCCATGACCACATAAATGAATAACGACATCCAGGCACTGGGTACATGAATATAGATAATACGATAGCTGTCGCCCTGCTGGTAATCCGCCGGTGCAAGATACAATCCGCCGTAAAGACCTGCGGCGGTTAGCAGCAGGAAAATAACCACCAGCCACGGCATTAATCGTTCGGTGAACGCGTAAAAATGCGGCGGGGACGCCATGCGGTGAAAAAAACGAACTACGGGATCAGGAATTAAAAACATAGGGAGTCTAGCGAAAGGTTCAAGGGCAGTCTGTTTTTTAAGCTTTGCAGTATGAAGGAATCCAACTGCGTTCAATCATATACTCAGGTAATTCATTAAAATCAAAAGCGACGCCGTCTTTAATCATCTGCTCAACGTCAAACAATTGCCCGACTTCAGGAATATCATTAAAGAACATCGTATAAAAAGGCTTAACCAGCCATTTTGAGACTTTGATGCCTATCGGCCCGACAAAATTTCTTCGTTGTCCGACATGCGCCACTTCATCAATGGTAATTTCATCCAGCAATTCTTTTAAACGGTCGCGTACTTCCGGTTCATCGGCCAGTACTTCATCAAACAAATGATATAAATGACAATAGAACGTCACGCCCATCAACTCGGTGACGAAAGCCGGAGTGTCCATTAAAAAGCCGGGCAATTTGGGGAACTGCTCATAGACCTTTTCTTTGATCGGCCCTAAAGGAACCCACTCCACTGCATCCAAACCGCAAGTGCGGAGCATTTCATCAAACAAGCGTACATGGCAAAATTCCTCGGCCAAATGCACGCGACTGATTTTATCTTCCACGGTATGCGAATGGGCCATATCGGGCACCGCGTCCCATGCGCCTTTAATGCCCACCCATTCATGCCGGGCAAACTTGTAGATGCCTGTCAGCATCAGCGTCATGCGATCCAGTGACTTGGGGTCGTCCTGCATGTCAACGTAATTGCGATAAAACGCCTCAGGATCGGCCAGTGGCTGGCGCAATTTAACCGGGTTATCCTGAAAATGCTTCAGTCGATCACGCTTTTTAGCTAAATTTTTCTCATCTTCCAATAACTCCCCACCATGCTGCTGAGTAAACTCCCAGTAATCATCAAAATTTTCTTTTCTTTGTTGCGGGGTAGCTGGTGCAAAAACAGACAAATATTTAGCTGATGCCATCATCATTTAGTCCTGGTCGATAATATGTTCGATTATTCTACGAGATATTATCAATTAATACTCATTTTTAATGCTGCCGCTACCGGCAAAGGCGCTAAAACCAAGGCCATCAATAAAATGGCAATCAAAATATTAATTTGTGCATCGACGGGCAGTCCACTTCCGGCCATTTGCACGGCGTTACCGGCAAAAATCAACACCGGAACATACAACGGTAAAACCAGCAGCGACAAAATCATGCCGCCCCGACGCAACCCTACGGTTAGCGCCACACCGATGGCCCCTATCAGACTTAACACCGGCGTTCCCAGCAACAAGGTTAGCAACAGGATGCCCAGCGCATGATTGGGCATGCCTAAAAAAACTGCCAGCAACGGCGCGACAATCAATAGCGGCAAACCCGTCACCAGCCAATGCGCGATGATTTTACCTAACACCAGTACCGACGTTGGATGAGGACTTAATAGGATCTGCTCCAGCGAGCCGTCGTCAAAATCCGAACGGAACAGGCTGTCCAGCGACAGCATCGCCGCAAGCAAGGCGGAAACCCAGATAATCCCCGGCGCAATGGCTTGCAATAAATGCGGCTGCGCACCGATGCCCAACGGGAACAGGGTTATCACCAGGATAAAAAACAGCAGCGGATTGGCTATTTCCGAACGACGTCGTAAAGCCAAAACCAGGTCGCGCCGAATAACGGCAAAAAATGCACGGGATAAAGACATCAGGATAAATTAATACGCTGGACATCGACATCAGGCAGGTCTATGTCATGATGCGAGGTAAGAACAATCATTCCGCCGCTAGCGCAATGTTCGGTCATTAAGGTTTCGATAAGGGCAATGCCCTGCTTGTCCAATGAGGTGAAAGGCTCATCCAGAATCCACAACACATTTTCGGTAATCAGCAATCTTGCCAGGGATAACCGTCTTTTCTGGCCTGCGGATAAAGCCTGCACGAGAACGTCGTCATAGCCCTCCAAATGGACTTTGGCTAAAGCTTCATGAATGGAATACTGGCCGGCACTGCTTAAAGCCACAGACATCCTTAAGTTTTCCAAGACCGTCAGTTCTTTTTTAATGCCGTCCAAGTGACCGACATAAGCCATCTGCGCATAAAACCGGCTGTCTTTTACCGCGTCGCCGCACCAGTTAATTTCACCTGCATCAGGCTCCCGGAATCCGCATAAAATGCGTAATAACGAGGTCTTGCCGCTGCCGTTTTTGCCTTCCAGCAATAGAACCTGGCCTGAAACCAATTCAAAAGCCAGTTTTTCAAATAACACCCGGTCATCGCGAATACAGCTTAAGCCCGTGCCTTCCAGAGAGTGTGTTGAATGTGTTTGCATTACTAAATTGAGGATTGCGCGATCATTTAAAATAATTTACCACGAAGGCACGAAGAACACGAAGATATTGGATGATTTCTAATCGTCTCAATCTTAAGTCATTGTGAAATGACGGAGAGATGCCCTCTAAGTATTTTCAGTTGCGGCATTACAGCTTTCAGCTCTTTAAACCTTCCTGTTCTCGGCAATTGCTCCTGCATTGCACTACCTCCTGCATCCATGCAGTCGTTCGTGCCTTCGTGGTGAATATTTATAACTTAACTGGTAAGTACCCGCTGCCGCACCGTTTCATACAGCAACACGCCGGTCGCAACCGACAGATTAAGGCTTTCTACCTGACCCAGCATCGGCAACTTGACCAATATATCGCATTGCTCCTTAGTCAACCGTCTTAAGCCTTTACCCTCGGCACCCACGACCAAAGCCAACGGCACGGTGAAATCGGTTTGATAGGCGGTCTGTGTTGCTTCGCCCGCCGCACCCATAACCCAAATGCCCTGTTCTTTCAGCCAGCGCAAGGTTCTGGACAAATTAGTCACCTGATAAACCGACACCGTTTCTGCGGCTCCGCTAGCCACTTTACAGACCGTCGGAGTAATCCCCGTGGCATTATCTTTGGTGATGATCACGCCATGCACGCCGGTAGCGTCGGCGGTTCTAAGACAAGCCCCGAAATTATGCGGGTCCTGAACATTATCCAGAACCAGGAATAAAGGCGTTCCCGACAGCGTTAAGACCGCGTCCTTCAGGTCGCTTTCCGATAACTCGCCGGGCATTTCGACTTCGATAACGATGCCTTGATGATTATTGCCTTCCGCAAAACGATCCAATTTTTTCCGGTCAACTTTTTCCGGCTCTATGCCCAAATCCAATAAATCATCGATTAGCTGCGTCAAGCGTTTGTCTTGTCTTTGGCTATCAATCCAGGCTTTACCGATTTTTTTAGGGGAATAATCTAAAGCCGACTGTACCGAATGTATGCCGTATATTTTGCTTAACTTCATTTTTTACGGCGTCTCTTTTTAGGTTTGGTATCCATCACGGCTTGTTTTTGCGCCAACTCAAAATCGATCTTCTTTTCGTCCAGGTCGACGCGGGCGACCCTGACCTTGACGCTATCGCCCAACCGGTAATTAACACCGGTACGCTCGCCTCTTAACTGGTGACTGGTTGCATCGAAATGAAAATAATCCTGCGCCAGATTGCTGATATGAACCAAGCCTTCAACATAGATTTCGGCCAGCTCGACAAAAAAACCGAACGAAGTGACCGCAGAAATAATGCCGGGGAATTCCTCGCCGACCTTGTCCATCATATATTCGCATTTGAGCCAGCTCACGACATCGCGCGTGGCGTCATCGGCGCGTCGCTCATAGGCGGAGCATTGTTCGCCCAAAACGACCATATCGGGAACCCCGTAGAAAAAGCTTTCCACCGGCTTGCCCTGCAAACAATGCCTGATCGCGCGATGCACCAGCAAGTCGGGATAACGGCGGATAGGCGAGGTAAAATGCGCGTAAGCGTCCAATGCCAGACCAAAATGGCCTTTTAACTCGGGACTGTAGACGGCCTGCGACATCGAACGTAACAAGACAGTCTGTATCAAATGCGCATCGGGTCTGTCTTTGATTGACTCCATCAGATGCATATAATCCAACGGCGTTGGTTTAGCGCCGCCGCCTAAGCTCAAGCCCAGTTCGCCAATAAAGGTTTTCAGGTTAAGCAGCTTATCGGCGCTTGGGCCTTCGTGTATCCGCAACAGCTTGGGCATTTTTTTACTATTTAAAAAACGCGCCGCGGCCATGTTCGCGGTGATCATAAACTCTTCAATCAATTTGTGCGCATCGTTACGCACCACAGGCACTATCTTTTCGATTTTACGCTCTGCACCGAAAACAATCCGGGTTTCCTGGGTGTCGAAATCCATAGCGCCGCGTTGTTCGCGACTCACCCGCATAACCTTGTAAAGCGCGTATAACTCCTGTAAGTGCGGCATCAAGGCTTTATATTTCTCGGCTAATTCCTTATCGCCATCGACCAGCATTTTTGCGACTTCATTGTAGGTCAGTCTGGCGTGAGAACTCATCACCGCATCAAAAAACCGTGACCGGGTAACCTGCCCTTCCTCGTTAATATACAGCTCGCACACCATACACAAGCGATCCACATGAGGATTAAGCGAACACAGGCCATTGGACAAAATCTCCGGCAACATCGGTATGACTTGCTCAGGGAAATATACGGATGTGCTGCGTTTTTGAGCTTCTTTGTCCAACGCCGAGTTAATCTGCACATAATGTGAAACATCGGCAATTGCGACCAGCAGCTTCCAGCCTTTGGGGGTTTTCTGGCAATAAACGGCATCGTCAAAATCGCGGGCATCTTCGCCGTCAATGGTGACTAATGGAATTTTCCGCAAATCGACCCGGTCCTGTTTTGCCGACTCCGGCACTTCTTTTTTAAGCGGTTTAATTTCTTCCAGCAGCTCATCGGGCCATTGATTAGGCAACTCATAGGAACGAATCGCCATATCGATTTCCATTCCCGGCGCCATATGCTCGCCCATGACCTCGATGATCCGGCCAATGGGCTGATGAAGCTTGGTCGGTTGTTCGACAATTTCCGCAACAACAATCTGCCCTTGTTTTGCTTTGCCCACGCCGCCTTTTTCAACCAGAACGGTTTGCGCTATATTTTTGTTATCCGGCACCACATAGGTAAAGCCGTCTTCCTTATAAAGCCGCCCTACAACCTGATGAGTGTTTCTCTGTAGAATCTCAACAACCGCCCCTTCCCTGCGACCTTTTTTATCAACCCCGGCAATACGCACCAGCGCCCGGTCATTGTGCAGCAACGGATTCATTTCCCGCGGCGATAAGAACAGGTCATCCGACCCATCATCCGGCTTAAGAAAACCGAAACCGTCCGCATGGCCGATAATGCGCCCGGCAATTAAATCTTCGTTATTAACCAGGCAATATTTTTTGCCCCGATTAAATAATAATTGCCCATCCCTTTCCATTGCCCGTAAACGGCGGCGCAATGCCTCCAGCTGGTCTTCGGCTTCAAGAGAAAACGCCTCGGCGATTTCTTCACGACGCAAAGGTTTTCCAGCATGCTCGATCAATTGGAGAATTAATTCGCGGCTGGGAATAGGGTTCTCATATTTCTCAGCTTCGCGCTGAGCATATGGATCTTTTGTTGAATTAAAATCAACGTCTTTTTTAGACTTCAATGTCATTTAAATAATCAAATAAAGGAGAGTGGATACAATAAACATATCTTAAATATATGGGCTTAGTATATCGATTAGGATTGAAAGAGAAAAGTTTTTGGGTCTTATGTAAAGAAACTATTCTCCGTTAGCTCCAGGTAACGTCATTACGTTTAACCCGAAATAATTTAAGTTTAGGTAAAAACTCCACGCTTAATTGACAAAACCAAAGTGGCTAGGTATAGTGCGCGCTCACTTTAGCTTTTACAGCTAGCCTCTGCCGAGGTGGTGAAATTGGTAGACACGCCAGCTTCAGGTGCTGGTGGGGGCAACCCCGTGGAGGTTCAAGTCCTCTCCTCGGCACCATCAAACAATCGTAAAAATGTAGCTGCTTTTGCTACACCCCATTGATTCATCAGCAAATTCCAACACATCTGTCCGCATTTTACATGAAAAGCGCTGTTTCGTTATCATTATTATGACTGCCAATCTAGTCGGTTACGCTTACAGAGCGTAAAAAGCAGAATTCAAACCGGCCATTACTTTATCCTCCAACTTCTCTCGCCAAAATCCAAACCGCCATTACCCATTATTGCCCGGCAATCGAATGAGGCATGACGGCAGCAAAACAACCGTTTAAGCCGCACCACCGGCAATCTCTTGCCACTTTGCAGTGTCAACTTTATGACGACACTCAAATGAAAATCAAAATACACCAATCAATATATTGATTATTATTGATATTTTAAAAAATGGCACATCCTTCGCTTTAGTTATTGCAACGTAATAATTCCAATCTACGAGGAAGCGTCCATGAACCATAAATCAGCAAACCTAGCGATTATCAGTAATAATACTTTTGAAGCAACAAAAGCGGTTAACCTCGATAATTACGACATCAGTAGCGCCTTACAAACGACGTTGGAATTTAATGAACTGATCGCAATTTTCAGCAGCAAAATCGCACACAAGATTCCTCATAGCGCCTTTATTTATACAAATACGGAATTTGCTCTGGAAGTAAAAAGCGGGGTTTTTACACGACACTCCTGCAACTACGCCCTTAAAGTTGAACAGCAACAACTGGGCGAATTAAAACTGATGCGTAATCATAGATTCAGCGATGGAGACCTCCAGTTACTGGAAACGCTACTTTGCTGTTTAATTTATCCGTTGAAAAATGCGACCTTATTTCATCAAGCCTTGAAAATGGCTTATACGGACCCGCTCACTCAAACCCATAACAGGGCTTCGTTTAATGATACTATTAAACGGGAAATGAGCCTCGCTACACGCAATGTCAAAAATTTATCGCTGATCTTCTTTGACATCGACCATTTCAAAACCATCAATGATACATACGGCCACGACTGTGGCGACATCACGCTGGCTTTGGGTGCAAAATGGATTAAAGAAAGCCTAAGAGATAGCGATATTATTTTCCGTTATGGCGGAGAAGAATTCGTAATTTTATTAAGCGACACGGACGCCAACGGCGCAGGACTGCTTGCAGAACGCATTCGCACGTCAATTGAAAATCATACAATAGCCTACGGCATGGAAACCATCAAGATCACCGCAAGTTTGGGCGTCAGTACCTTACGTGCCAATGATACGATCGAGTCGTTCATCCTCCGCGCGGATAAGGCCATGTATGCCGCCAAAAACAAAGGCAGAAACCAAGTCGTCTTGGCTGAATAAATCAACGGCAGCTATCGGATTACACCCAGCTCTCGCGCCTTTAGGGCAATCCGACCCGCGCCGTTATCGCTTTCCTGATTTATGCGCTTTAACTTCGGGCTTGGTTATGTGTACTGGCTTTTCACCTGCCATGCCTGCAAATTCAAACAGCAATTCCAGCTCTTTATCGGTCAACTCATAAAACGAATGAGTTTTCAAACGCTCCGGCAATACCACAGGCCCATAGCGTACCCGCATTAAGCGGCTGACGATGAGCTCCTGCGACTCCCACAATCGCCTTACCAACCGGTTGCGGCCCTCGGCAACGATAACGTTGTACCATTTATTGGCGCCTTCGCCGCCGAAAAATATAATATCGTCAAATTTGGCTTTGCCGTCTTCAAGCTCCACGCCCTGCTTGAGTTTTGCCAGGGTAGCGTCTGAAACCTCACCCAAAATACGCACCGCGTATTCACGCTCCACTTGCGTTGACGGATGCATTAATCGATTGGCCAGTTCGCCATTATTGGTAACCAATAATAATCCCGACGTGTTGATGTCCAAGCGGCCAACCGCTATCCAGCGACTGATAGCCAATTTCGGCAGCTGCGTAAACACCACCGGCCGACCTTCAGGATCACGACGGGTAACCACCTCGCCGACCGGTTTATGATAAAGCAGCACTCGGGTAGGCTGTTCGACAAATTTTTCCCAATGAACAACCCGGTCATTAATCAACAGATGATCCCCTGCTTTCAATCGATCGCCCAAGCCGACAGGCTTGCCGTTAATCTTCAACCGCCCTTCGTCTATCCAGCGCTCAATTTCCCGCCTGGAACCGACGCCGCCGCGCGCCAACACTTTTTGGATACGCTCTCCGTCGACTGACTGATTAGCGTCAGATCCCCCTCGCCCCTTTTGCAAAGAGGGGGATTGCTTCGGAGGGTTATTCGGTTGTTGTGCTGAGCCTTGCGATGGTTTTAGCGGCCTGCCCGATGGTTTCGGTGATCTGCTCGGCTGTTTCGCTGAACTGCTCGACGGCTGTTTGGGTGATCTGTTCGGTTGTTTCTTGCTCTTCACTCTTTACCTGCATGGGTTGTTGCGTAGTATCTAACGACAAGTCAAGCTCCTGAATCTCTTGCAATGTCGGCAGTTCATTTAATGACGTAATATTAAAATAATCCAGAAATTGTTTGGTCGTACCGTATAAGGCCGGTCTGCCCGGCACTTCTTTGTGCGCCACCACTCGAATCCACTCCCGCTCAAGCAGGGTATGAATGATGCTTGAACTGACACCGACGCCGCGAATATCCTCGATATCTCCGCGTGTTGCCGGTTGACGATAGGCGATAATGGCCAGAGTCTCCAATAATGCACGGGAATATTTTGGCGGCTTTTCTTCAAACAACCGCGATACCCAGCGCGACAACTCCTTCCTGACCTGAAAACGATAACCGCTGGCCACCTGCTTTAATTCAACCGGCCTGAACCTGTAATCCTCTTTGATCGCCTCACAAGCCGCCTGTATTTCCTGTATTTCCGGTTGTTCAATCTCAGGAAAAACCTGTTGCACCTGTTTGCAGGTCATGGGGCGATTTGCAGCAAATAAAATTGCTTCAACTACACGTTTAATTTCCACATTAATTTCACGTTGTTCAGTTATAAAAGACCTATCCTGATCCCTTCGACTGCACTCAGGACAGGCGCTATCGAGGGGCGGCGATGAAGGCCTGGACTTGGGTACACGCTTAGCTACCGGCGGTGCCGGCGGTTCTGACACGGATTTCGGCAAAGGGTTCTGACTGGATAATATCGATGAGTCGTTCTTTACTGAGTTCGAGGATTGCCAGAAACGAGACAACGACTCCGTGTCGACCTTCTTTTCGGATAAATAATTGCGAGAAAAGGAGACTATCCGCTCCTTTAAGGTTTTCCAGAATGGTTGACATGCGTTCACGGACAGATAAGGGCTCTTTGGTAATTTGATGATGGCTGAGCTGCTCAACTCTTTTAAGTACATCCTGAAATGCCAACAGCATTTCTTTTAGCTGGATATCCGGCAAATTCTGTTCGACATTTTTTAGTGTCGAAACATCGACGCCGACTTCAAATATATCACGTTCAATTCTCGGCAATTGATCAATTTCTTCGGCCGCATTTTTAATCAGCTCATATTCCTGCAACCTGCGAATCAACGTTGCCCTCGGATCTTCCTCGTCTTCTTCGGCATCGGGCTGCCTGGGCAACAGCATTCTCGACTTGATTTCCGCCAACAATGCGGCCATCACCAGATATTCCGCCGCCAGCTCCAGATTTAATTCGCCCATGATCTGGATATAGGCGATGTATTGATGGGTAATCTGCGCGATCGGTATATTAACAATATCCAGATTCTGCCTGCGTATCAAATACAGCAACAAGTCCAGCGGCCCTTCAAAGGTATCCAACAGCACTTCCAGCGCATCAGGCGGAATATAAAGATCGTCCGGCAGTTTGTTAAACGGTGCGCCGTTGACCATCGCGAAAGACGGCATGACCGAGACTGGCGGCTGCTCTAAAGCTTCAGTCGTATTTTGATCCCTATTCTCGCTCATGCTCAAGCTTCGAAATGCGGCAAAAGGAACTGGAACCTGGAAAGCAGGGTAAAAATCAATCTACAGTCCGGCAATTGAAAAAAACACTTTCTGCGCAACAAACATCGGATAAGCCAAAATCGAACCCAGAACATTCGTGTATAACAGCACCAATAAAATAATAAATCCGAAGCGTTCCAGGCGGTTATATTGCCACGCCCAATAACTCGGCAAAATGCCCGTCAAAATGCGACTACCGTCCAACGGCGGAATAGGCAATAAATTAATCAATGCCAACACCAGGTTAATTGAAATACCGGCAATCCCGGTATAAATCAGCGGCAATGAGATAGCTTCGGTTTGCGCGCCTATCGTCACCCCTACCCGGGCAATTAACGCCCAACCGACCGCCATCAACAAATTGGCAACAGGACCGGCCAGAGCGACTATCGCCATATCGCGCCGTGGATTTTTAAAATTCCGCGCATCGACAGGAACCGGTTTTGCCCAGCCGAAAATAAATCCGGTAAAGGACAGCAATAACAAACCGGGGATGATAATGGTGCCGAGCAAATCAATATGCTTAATCGGGTTTAAGGTTAACCGGCCCAATGCCGAAGCCGTGTTATCGCCGTATTTTTTTGCCACCCAGCCGTGCGCCACTTCATGCACGGTAATCGCAAAAACCACCGGCAAGATCCAAACCACTATGCGTTGTAAAAGCGTCAATTCATCCATCATGCCCACATCCTCACCCGACCAGCATCGGAGCAAGGCCCTTGCCCTGCCTGATGATCTCAACGCCGCTACTGGAAAACTCGATAATAGTCGTTTGCTCAAACTCAATAATACCGGCGTCAATTATCAGGTCCAGCTCATGCTCAAGTTTGTTCCTGATCTCGTAAGGATCGGTCAATGCCTCATCTTCCCCCGGCAACATCAAGGTAGAGCTAAACAAGGGTTCGCCCAGCTCCTGAACCAGCAATTGAGCGACAGGGTGGTCGGGAACCCGTATGCCTACCGTTTTTTTCTTGGGATGCTGTAAGCGGCGCGGCACTTCGCGCGTCGCTTCCAAAATAAAAGTAAAGGCTCCCGGCGTTAACGCCTTGATCAGCCGATAGGCATCATTGCTGATTTTGGTGAACATGGATACCTGGGTTAAATCTTTGCACACCAGAGTAAAATTGTGTTTATCGTCCAACTGTCTGATACGACGGATTTTATCCAGCGCCTGCTTATCGCCTATCTGGCAGGCAATCGCATAAGATGAATCCGTCGGGTAAACGATGACGCCACCTTTACGGATTATGTCCACGGCACGATGTATCAAGCGCAGTTGCGGACTCTCCGGGTGTATTTCAAAAAATTGAGCCATTTATTAAGTGCTGAGTTGTTGTATATCAGATAATTATACCGTACATCCACATAAGCTTGCAGTTGAAAACCATGTAGCTTTCAAGCAGCATCAAAAATATCATGTTAATCGGGACGCTTACTATCCGGAAAAAACAAACTCCAAGCTACTGATTCTAGATGGATGATTAAACTCAGCCATCATGCTCGATTATTTTTAATGATCGACTCTTACCTTGGGCATCCGCAATGTCGGCAATCAGTTTACGCGCCCGGAATTGATGGTCATCATTCGTTCAAAAATTGTAAAATATAATTTTTAACCTTGCGTGTGCTGACAAAATGAATAAAAACGACGACGTGAATGTACTTAGCGAAGATGAATTGGAATTGGAGCGTTTTGCCAAGCAAGGAAATAAACTTAAATGGACCTGGATAATCGGAACTCTGGTGATGGTCATCTGCATAATGTATGGAGATGCCGCTCAGTGGTTATTAGTCGTTTTTATAGCAATTTATATCTTCATTACAACAGCGAACTATTTACGGTCGATTTCTTCCAAAAATTCCTGAACCGTTGCTCGGGATATTTTTGGCAGACCATTTTGCAGCTTCTAACCGGGATCGGGAACGGCGTCCAATATCCACCTCGTTTTGCCGACCCATGCATAAAACAACGATATAAACATTTTCATGGTCAAATTTGACACCGACACGGATTAGCGTCGTAACCCGACAAAGCAACGCGTACTCATGGCTATCTTTACAGCCCTGACATCACATAAAAGACATGCCCGCCAATCTGCCTAACGACCTCTCCGGCGCGCCTTGGCTTGGTGCCTGTGTTCCAGCTGTCAGAATTCCGCACTATAGAATCCTTACCGCCCATAACTGATTTAGCTAACGCCGTGTAATGGGCCATCAGATTGCGTGGCGGAGTTAATCGTGAAACCCCCGTTAGCTTACATATTGCCTTGCCGGTACGTTTGGCTCGGTTAACCGTAGCCTGCCCGACAGCAATAGCACCCTCGATAGACTCGCCTCTCGATTCCGCGAAAATGATTTTAGCCAGACATCTTTCTTCACTGACTTGAGTCGGCATGGGCAACAGAAATGCTATTGTTAAAATTAAGTTAGTCATGGGGCAATTCCTTTGGGTTAGCTTCATTTATCCCATGCCAATCTCCTCAATGTCGGGTTCGCTTGGGCATTTTTCGACTCATTGGATGCTAGACTTTTTACAACAAAAATAAATAAGTGCGAATGCGTATGCATCTGGATGATTAACTCCCTACCGGCAGCGCATACAGCCGACAAGCGCATCAGGAGCAGCAATCTATTTGAACAATCCCTCTTCTTGCCGTAATGGAATGCGGCAGAGTTAAGCGCACCGGAATGATTTATCAGCATTTAGGTATTTTGCGATATACCAATGACCCGTCATTTAGCTTAAGGTGTACCCGTTACCGATATACGTTCAACTCAAGATTTACGAAACAGGAATTGCCGTCATGACACCAACAGAATTGACCCAGCAAGCCTTCAGGCTCTACGACAACATTAGAATGCAAAGCTATAAAACCCCAAAGCATTCAAACCATAGGAAGCGTTTACATTCCGTGGGACTGCGAGCCTTTTACAGATATAAACGACGCATGAAAGCCGAACAAAGCCTGTTCGAAGTCTCCCGCTGGGGCTTTTAAAGATTCAGTCGCTAACCCGGCCAAGCAATGACGACACTGTCGCGCAACTTGTGGCTTCCGGATTTAACCTAGCGCTTACCCTAACGCTTAGTCGCCCTTGAGGAATCTCGTTATTCAGTGGTATTGGCTATGATCTTATGAATCCGTTTACTACTGATAGCGATAATGATCAAAATAAAAGGAATGGAAATGCCTTCAATAAGTTCCGGATTGACTTTCCAGCCAACCAAATGAAGCGCTTCGGCTATTTTGCCGATAAGACTGGTCGCATAATAAGTAATGGCGACCATCGAAATACCTTCAACCATTTGTTGCATCCGCAGCTGCATCTTTGCGCGTAAGGCCATGGAAGTCAGCAAGCCCTGATTTTGCTTCTCAATAATGATGTCGACACGGGTACGCAGTAATTGACTCGCGTTACTGACCCGTTCGGAAAGCTGGGTGAAGCGTTCCGAGATCGATTCGCAGGTGTTGATCGCCGGTTCCAGTCGTCGTTTGATAAATTCGCCCAAGGTCTGAATGCCTTGAATCCGAACTTCGCGTAAATCGTTGACGCGTTGTTGCACCAATTGATAATAGGCGCTGGCGGCCGCAAAGCGGAAGTGATTGCTGGATATGTAATTTTCAACTTCCGCGGCCAGCGTGGTTAGCTCATCCAATAATTCGCTGTCATTATTATCGGGCAGCGTCATTGCGTTGGTGATGCTGTACAGCTGCCGGTCGGACTTATTTAATGCAGGCCGCAGCTTGCGCGCGATAGGGAAAGCCAGCAACGCCATAACCCGATACACTTCAATTTCAAACAGCCGTTGCAACAAGCGCCCGGCCTGTTCCGTTCTCAAGTCATGGTTAATAATCAAAAAACGACTAAAGCCATCAACGTGAATGCGAAAATCCGTGAATACCGACGCTGCGCCGCCGGTTACTTTAGACCCGATGACGGGATTATCGGCAAAATGAACCGAAAGGGCCGCTAAATCAGCATTTTCGTCATAATTAATATCGGCAGCGCAGACGATGGTTGTATGAGCCGCAACAATGACTTGCCCGGTTAACTGCGACATCCAGTCCACCGGCACTTTTTTTAGCGCCGAATCCGCAAAAGGCTCTTTAGGGGTGTCATGCACATAAAAACTGTAAGTACTAAACTCGCCGTGCTGTTCCCATCGTATTTGAAAGGAATTAAAGGTAGCGCTAAAGTGATCCGCTTCTTTTTCAGGCGGCGCGACACCGAATCTTTCGCAAAGCGTAGTCAAGTGTTTACGTTCCTGCATTTTTTCATCGCTGGACAGCAATAACGCAAGATGGCTCGCTCTAACCGGTAGACTGCCGATAGACGGCGCTCTGGCGTGGACTTCGTTGTGAAGAACGAAACGTTGAGGATGGTTTTCAGGGATGGGGAATAAAGTCGTCACAGATGTTTTTTAGAGTTTTTTAAAGTAACAATGGATGGAACCAATTTTACCTAAAAAACGCAGTTGAGCTTGGTTATTATCTCGACGAAGCACGGCCTTGACTGATGACAATGCGATGTTGACGCGCTTTTTTGGAAAATATGCGCCTTCAGCGGCACGTAAACCAAGGGTCACATAAGGCATAGAAACGTCTGGTTAAGCCGGCTTGCCAGGTGTGATCCATGACTGTTTAAAACTATGGAGTGCAAACCTTACGGGATGCCTGAGAAGTATTGTTGACTGAATTTAAGAGTAAGACCACCGTTTAAGATTGCGGCTTCTGTCAGGATGTCCTGCTTTTCGATGATGCATCGAAACGTCTCTGTTACCAATCCGGGTTTAGCAAAACTCTGAAAATAACCCGGACAAGGAACCAAAAACCTTCGCGCATAAAAAAACCGACTCAATGGTCGGCCTTTTTAAAGCTATTCATGGTGCCCAGGGGCGGAATCGAACCGTCGACACGAGGATTTTCAGTCCTCTGCTCTACCGACTGAGCTACCTGGGCATTTTGAAGTATTGCTGATTTTTTGCAGTGGTGCCCAGGGGCGGAATCGAACCGTCGACACGAGGATTTTCAGTCCTCTGCTCTACCGACTGAGCTACCTGGGCGGAACTACAAAAGAGCGCCATTAGACTCGATTATGAGCCGTCAGTCAATAAATAATGTTTTTTATTGGGACGGATTTTGGCCGGTCGGGGTGTTTTCGCTCCTGAACAGGTTAATAATAGAACTAAAGACTTTTTTCACACCCGCCCATATCCGTGGCAGCAGCCAGATCATCAGCACGATAAAACCCGCCAGCGCTATTAAAAACAGTATCGGATGATTGATGCATGCCCAGACGCCGGTTATCACCACGACATCCTCGCCGATCGAGGCAATCCAGTTACTGAACGGCTCCGGCGAAGTGTTAATCAACACCCGGCTTCCGGCTTTGGTCGCATGCGAACCTGCCGCCAATCCGCCGCCCACGATGGCTGCGGCCAATTCAACAGCAGGATTCAAGTCGCCCACCGCTCCGGCCGCGAGCATGGCCCCTGCCGGGATACGGATAAAGGTGTGTATTGTGTCCCAGCCAGTGTCTACGCCCGGCATTTTATCGGCAAAAAACTCGATGCAATACATAAGTCCCGCGGCTCCCATGACCATCGGGTTGGCGACTATTTGCAAATCCGGAGGCAGATCGACATTGCCGGTATTGGCAAGGTAACCCAGCGTGAACAACGTCGCATACAAATTAATGCCGCTGGCCCACGCCAAGCCCATTGTTAAGGCTAAGGTTGTTGATATTTGATTCAGTGCGTCCATTGGAGCTCCCCCTTTTCTGACTGGTTTACTCAGCGTAGCATATTTTTCTGAACCTCTGCTAAACCGTATCCAGCACACTAATGTGATACTGCGCTCATTTTTTCGCACATTTAAATTCAGACCATGTAAAATTAAACTTACGTATTTGGTAATTTTGGGATATTTAAAGTGAGTTTTAGAGGAACAACGATACTTTCCGTTCGCCGGGGCGACAAAGTTGTGATCGGCGGTGATGGCCAGGTCACATTAGGCAACACGGTCATGAAAGGCAATGCCCGCAAGGTGCGCCGTTTATATCACGATAAAGTCATCGCCGGTTTTGCCGGAGCAACGGCGGATGCGTTCACCCTATTTGAACATTTTGAAGGCAAGCTCGAAAAACACCGCGGCAATTTAACCCGTGCCGCCGTGGAAATGGCTAAAGACTGGCGCACCGACCGCGCTTTACGCAAACTGGAAGCATTGCTGACCATTGCCGATGCGAGAACATCGCTGATTATTTCCGGCACCGGCGATGTGATCGAGCCTGAATTCGACTTGATGGCGATAGGCTCCGGCGGCGCTTTTGCCCAAGCTGCCGCGCGTGCATTACTGGAAAACACCAATCTTAGCGCCCGCGAAATTGTCGAACGGTCTTTAAATATAGCTGCCGATATTTGTATTTATACCAACCATAATTTGCGTATTGAAGAACTCGACGCCGAACCTAACGAGTAAACAAATGACCCAAATGACTCCCAAAGAAATCGTAAGCGAGCTGGACAAGCATATTGTCGGCCAAGCCAACGCCAAGCGTGCTGTCGCCATTGCGCTACGCGACCGCTGGCGCCGCCAGCAGGTCGACCCTGCCCTGCGCGAAGAAATCACCCCTAAAAACATTTTAATGATCGGCCCCACCGGCGTCGGTAAGACTGAAATTGCCCGCCGTCTGGCACGTCTGGCCAATGCGCCTTTTATTAAAATTGAAGCGACCAAATTTACCGAAGTCGGCTATGTCGGCCGCGATGTCGATTCCATTGTCCGCGACTTAGTCGATACCGCCGTCAAAATGACCCGCACGATCGAAATGGACAAGGTTGAAAACAAGGCTTTCGACGCCGCCGAAGACCGGATTCTGGATATTCTGCTGCCCAGAGCAAATGGCGGCATGCTGTCCGAGACGGAAGAGTCGACCCGCCAAAAAATGCGCAAGAAATTACGCGAGGGCGATCTGGACGACAAGGAAATTGAAATTGACATGCATCTTGCACCGATGGGCGTTGAAATCATGGCGCCTCCCGGCATGGAAGAGATGACCAGCCAATTGCAAGGCATGTTCCAGAACCTGGGTTCGGGCAAAACCCGCTCCCGCAAAATGAAAATCAACAAAGCCCTGAAAGTCTTACAGGATGAAGAAGCGTCCAAACTGGTTAATGAAGATGACATCCGCTTGCGCGCGGTAGAATCCGTTGAACAAAACGGCATCGTGTTCCTGGACGAAATCGACAAAATCTGCAAACGTTCCGAGCTGGGCGGCGGCGAAGTCTCCCGCGAAGGCGTGCAGCGTGATTTATTGCCATTGGTTGAAGGCACTACGGTCAGCACCAAGTACGGATCGATCAAAACCGACCATATTCTGTTTATCGCCTCGGGTGCTTTCCATTTGACCAAACCGTCGGATCTGATCCCCGAACTGCAAGGCCGCTTCCCTATCCGCGTTGAACTGGATGCGCTTTCAGCCGATGATTTTGTGCGCATCCTGACCGAGCCGGACGCTTCGTTAACCGAGCAATATACCGCATTACTGGGTACCGAGGGCGTATCGCTGTCGTTTTCTGAAGATGGCATCAAGCGTATTGCCGAGTTCGGCTGGCAGGTGAACGAAACCACCGAAAATATTGGCGCCAGAAGGTTGCATACGGTTCTGGAACGTTTACTGGAGGATATTTCTTATAACGCCCCTGACCTGATTGGCAACAACATTGTTATCGATGCCGCTTATGTTAATGATCACTTAGCCGAATTTGTTGAAGACGAGGATTTGAGTCGTTATATTCTGTAATTAAGGCTTTTTGATACAAAAATGGAATACGTATTAATCATTCACGAAGTCGAAGACTATGCAGCGTGGAAAAAAATATTTGACGATGCTGCGCTAATTAGAAAAAGCGCAGGCGAACTGAGCTTTCAGGTTTTAAAATTGGATAACAACCCTAATAAAATCGTCCACTTTTCCAAATGGTCATCAATTTCCAACGCCAAAGCGTTCTTTGAATCGGAAAAATTGGTTGAAATAAGAAAACAAGCCGGCGTTAAAGCGCCCGAATTTATTTATTTGGAACAGTTGGAAGAGGGTGTGCTGTAAATCGTGTAGTTACAAAGGGGCTCACCATGCATATTAATTACAAATTAAACACCAACGATCTTGATGCCAATTTCTTGGAATCGGTCAAAATCATGTTTAAAGATAAAGACATTATTATTTCAATTGCCGATACAGAGGACGATGAAGATTTTGCATTGGGCAAGGCGGTAGAAGAAGGGCTTTTAAGCGAATCGGTCTCCCGAGAAGAGCTTGATAAAGTTTTATATGCGGATTGAGATAAAGACAAGCTTCGTCAAGGATTTGAAAACCGTACCTAAAGATTTCAGGGGAAAAATTGCTAACCTTATTGGCACAATGGAACAAAGTTCTAATCTTTCGAATTTAACAGGCATCAAAAAACTGAAAGGTTATCAAAATTTTTATCGCATTCAAGTTGGGGCTTATCGATTAGGTTTTGTATTAGAAGAAAATACCATGGTGCTTGTTCGATTCTTGCACAGAAAAGAAATTATCGATTTTTTCCATAACATTAGAACTACGAACCTACATGCGCCTAACTGCCAAGCCTGCCAATACCCACCCGACTGAAATCAAGCTGCATCAGATTTCCAATATTGTTGAAATCAGCTTTGATGACGGCAGCGTGTTTCAACTGCCAAGTGAATATTTGCGCGTCTACACGCCTTCGGCGGAAGCGGTAGGTCACGCGCCCGGCCAGGAAGTTCTACAGGTCGGCAAGGAAGATGTCACCATCAAAGAGATCAAGCCGGTAGGTAATTATGCAATAGCCTTGGTATTCAGCGACGGCCATGACAGCGGCATTTATACTTGGGATTTGTTATATAAACTGGGCGCCGAATATCAGGCTTTATGGGCTAATTATCTCCATAATCTGGAAGCTGCCGGATACAACCGCAAAGAACCGCTACAAAACTAACTCCAGCACTGCAGGATGTGTTCCCACGCCGGAGCGTGGGAACGATATTTAATGACATACAGGTACAACAATGACCACTAACACCACCCATTTCGGATTTAAACAAGTCGCCACAGAAGACAAAGTCAATCTAGTCCGCGGCGTATTTGACTCCGTTGCCGGACAATACGACATCATGAACGACCTGATGTCATTGGGCATCCACCGCATCTGGAAACGCGTTGCCGTGCAACTCAGCAATGTGCGCAAAGGCGAGCAAGTGCTTGATCTGGCCGGCGGCACCGGCGATTTGACCACGCTGTTCGAAAAGCGCGTCGGCCCGGAAGGCCAAATCGTCCTGGCCGATATTAATTCCGAGATGCTGCGCACCGGACGCGACCGACTGATCGACAGAGGCTTGGTCGGCAATATCCGCTATGCGCAAGTCAATGCCGAATGCCTGCCTTTTGAGGACAACACTTTCGATTGCGTCTGCATCGCTTTCGGCTTGCGTAACGTCACCGACAAGGATGCCGCGTTGCGTTCCATGCACCGCGTCCTGAAACCCGGCGGCCGCGTTATCGTGCTGGAATTTTCGCATCCGGTCGATAAAATCACCGAAAAAGTCTACGACTTTTATTCATTCAAACTGTTGCCCAAAATTGGCAAAATTGTCGCAAAAGATGAAGACAGTTATCGCTATCTTGCCGAGTCTATCCGCATGCATCCCAAACAGGATGAGCTGAAAAAGATGATGGAAAACGCAGGCCTCGAACGCTGCGAATACTTCAACATGACGCAAGGCATCGTTGCCGTTCATAGAGGTTATAAAATCTAGCATGTCCATCAAACCCTTGCTGATTGGCGCACTGGAAGCCACGCTCAATCAATATCTTGCGTTGGATCAGGACAGCGGCTATTTTTTAACGCCGCTGGCCGGTAAAGTCATTGCCGTTACCATTCAGCCGTTTGATGAAACCATTTACCTGTGCCCGACTACCGATTCCATTCAGTGTCTGGATCAGTTTCTTGGCGAGCCCGACACGCGCCTGACCGGTTCGATTTGGGCGTTGGGCTTGATGGGACTGAGTTCAACACCGATGCGCTCAGTGTTCTCCGGCGAGGTAAAGATTGAAGGCGACATGCAAACCGGCCGCAAATTTCAGGAGCTGTTCGCCAAGCTGGACATCGATCTGGAAGAAAAACTGTCGCAGTTCACCGGCGATATAATCGCGCATAAGGTGGCAGGATTTTTTCGTGCCGGTCAAAGCTGGGGCAAAGATTCGCTTGAAACCTTCAGGCTGAATGCTAAAGAATTTTTGCAGGAAGAAACCCGTGATTTACCGGCAGCGCCTGAAGCGGATATTTATTACGTCCAAGTTGATGAATTGCGCACCGATTTTGATCGATTGCAAAGCAGGATTGATCGTCTGAAAAGTACGTTGCAAAATAAATCTTAATTATTCACCACGAAGGCACGAAGTTTTACCTTATTTTTCTTCGTGAACTTCGTGAACTTCGTGCCTTCGTGGTGAATTTAAGACTTAAAAACACAGCCCGCCCTACAAACAAAGGTAACTCGTGATCCGCCCTAAATTATTATTGCGTCTAATCCATATCAACTGGGTTCTGGTCTTTCACGGCCTGGACGAAATCGTTTTAAAAACTCATTTATTCCGACCTGTCCGTTATTTAGCGGTTTTCTCCCCCCATTTTTGGCTTAGAAACTCATCAGACTCTCGCGGTGCCAGGATTCGGCGCGCACTGGAGGATTTGGGGCCTATTTACGTCAAATTCGGCCAGGCCTTGTCGACCCGAAGAGACTTGCTGCCTGATGACATCGCCGATGAGCTGGTCAAACTACAAGACCGCGTTCCGCCTTTTTCCAACGAACTTGCGCGCAGCATTATCGAAAAAGAACTGGGCATGTCGATCAGCGACGCGTTTGCCGAGTTTGATGCCGAACCGCTGGCCTCGGCGTCAGTCGCACAGGTTCATACCGCCGTCTTGCACAGCGGTGAAAGCGTTGTGGTTAAAGTGCTGCGTCCCGACATAGAAGGTCGCATACGCTCGGACATAGGACTGCTCTACGAACTGGCCCGTTTTGCCGAACGCTTCTGGGCTGATGCAAGAAGATTGCGCCCTATGGATGTCGTTGCCGAATTTGAAAGAACCACGCTGGATGAGCTCGATCTGGTCAGGGAAGCCGCCAATGCCGCCAAATTGCGCCGCAACTTCGAAAACTCCGACGTCATCTACATACCGGAAATTCACTGGCCGCTAACGCGCCGGAAAGTGCTGGTCATGGAAAGGATTCACGGCATCCCGGTAGGTAACATCGACCAGCTTAGAGAAGGCGGCGCCGATTTTAAATTACTCGCCGAACGCGGCGTGGAAATCTTTTTCACCCAGGTATTCAGGGATAATTTTTTCCATGCCGACATGCATCCCGGCAATATTTTTGTCGACCTGCCGGCCAAATATATCGCCGTTGATTTTGGTATCGTCGGCACCCTGTCATTGTCCGACCAGCATTATCTGGCGGAAAACTTTCTGGCTTTTTTCAATCGCGACTACCGCAAAGTGGCCGAAATGCATGTTGAATCGGGCTGGGTTTCCGAATCGACCCGGATAGAAGAGTTTGAATCGGCGATACGTAGCGTTTGCGAACCGATCTTTGAAAAACCGCTGAAAGACATTTCATTCGGCCAATTGTTGCTGCGTTTATTCCAGACTGCGCGCCGTTTCGATATGCACGTTCAACCTCAGCTGGTACTGCTGCAAAAAACCCTGCTCAATATCGAGGGCTTGGGACGACAACTTTACCCTGACCTGGATTTATGGCAAACCGCCAAACCTTTTCTTGAAAAATGGTTTCACGAGCGCATCGGCCCTAAAGCCAAAATCGACAAACTCATCAAACAGTTCCCGGACTTTGCCGAGCAATTCCCCGAAATCCCCTCTTTAATTTATAAAGCGCTGGACAATGCCGCTCACGCAAAGCAGCATGCCGAAATGCAAAACAGGGAATTAATGCTGCTGCGCCAGCAAATGGATAACAATCACCGCAGAACGGTCTGGGCCATGTTGGTCAGTGCGATGGTCATTAGTGCGGCTGTGTTGTTTCGATAATTATCCCGACAAACACCATAGACATCAGAAAAAACAAATGACATCTCTAAATTATGGCCCTGTTTATATAAGGAGTGGGAAACATAAGGGCCGAATAGGGTGTTTTGATGATATTACGGCAGGAAATAAAAAAAACATTGAAGAAGCCGTTGTTTTATTCGGAGATCCATTACTTTCTAGTACTTGTGCTGTTATTTCGTTTGAATGTTTAGAAATGATTAATACTCATAATCTTCTTCAGCGTATGGACTATCTTGTTAGGGTCATTTATCTGAAAACTGAAAATAATAAAAAGATTTCTGATATCCAGAAAATTACATACCTAGAAGAGATTAATTATATCAACAGCTTACTTGGCGAGAGAATGTTTAATGCAATGTTTAATCATGATAAAAATGAAGTGAATGTATTTCTATCTCATTCTTCTAAAGATAAAAATTTTGTTAAATCATTAGCTGTTGATTTAAAACACTATGGAATTTCTGTTTGGCTGGATGAATGGGAAATTAATATTGGGGAGTCTATTCCAACTAAAGTTGGAGAAGGCATTGAAAACTGCCAATATTTAGCTCTTATTTTGTCTCAAAACTCAGTGCAATCAAAATGGGTAGAGAACGAATGGCAAGCAAAATACTGGGATGAATTAGAAAGCGGAAAAACTCATTTACTTCCGATATTAATTGAACACTGTACAATTCCGAAGTTATTGAAGCATAAAAAATATGCTGATTTTACAGAAGATTACAGCTTAGCATTAGACGAACTTGTTAATTCAATTAGTAAGTTAAATATTGGTTAGCTTCCCCAGCCGGACAAAGGCATGTTGCCCCGCCCCACCTAGGGACATATTTTTCTTCGTGATCTTCGTGTCTTCGTGGTGAATAATCCCTACGTTTTTTCATATAAAGTTGAGGTGCAAAAATGGTAACACTGGAAACGCCGATCTGTGATTTCGGCAAGAAAGCGATCGATTTTGAATTGCCCGGCGTTGACGGGCGCACGTGGTCTCTGCAACAGTGCATAGGTAAAAATGGCCTGCTGGTAATGTTTATCTGCAATCATTGTCCGTACGTCAAAGCCGTGCAAGACCGGATTGTCAGGGATACGCGCGAACTTAAAGCGCTGGGCGTCGAATCGGTAGCGATCATGTCCAACGACACCGCTGAATACCCCGCCGATTCATTCGACAACATGAAAAAGCTGTCCGACCAATTGGGCTTCAGTTTTCCTTATTTGCTTGATGAAACCCAGCAAGTCGCCAAGGCTTACGGCGCTATCTGTACGCCGGACTTTTTTGGCTATAATGCCGACTATGAACTGCAATACCGCGGACGTCTGGATGCCAGCCGCAAGGAAACAGCGCCGGAAGGTACCAAGCGTGAATTATTCGAGGCGATGAAACTGGTTGCCGAAACCGGCCACGGCCCCAAAGAGCAAATCAACAGCATCGGTTGCTCGATCAAATGGAAGCAGGATTAACTAAGTTTAAAAATGCGACTGGAGGTAGAGCAACGCAGGAGCAGTTGCCGAGAACGCAGATGCCAAAAAGTAGGCGCCTCTAGGCGACGCCGATGAATATGATAAGCGCTGATAATTCAAAAAATCTTACTTAATCATAATAATCAGCGTCATCCGCGTTCCATTAAATAAAATCAACCCACAACAATGAGAGCGTAATATGTCAATTAAGAGAATGGTAGATCTGGACTTGTCGGGCAAACGGGTATTAATCCGTCAGGATCTGAACGTACCGGTAAAAAACGGCAAAGTGACCAGCGACATTCGTATCCAGGCCAGCGTACCCACCATTGAAAAAGCATTGGCTGCGGGCGCTGCGGTCATGGTGATGTCGCATCTGGGTCGCCCGGATGAAGGCAAGTACGACGAAGAATCTTCGTTGAAACCGGTCGCCGAACGCTTATCCAGCCTGCTGGGAAAGCCGGTCAGACTGGAAAAAGACTGGATCGACGGCATCGCCATCCAGCCGGGCGAAGTGGTACTGTGCGAAAACGTGCGCTTTAATGCCGGTGAAGGCAAAAACGACGATACGCTGGGCAAGAAAATGGCGGCTCTTTGCGACGTATTTGTGATGGATGCTTTCGGCACCGCACACAGAGCGCAAGCCTCAACCCACAGCGTAGCCAAATTCGCACCGATTGCTTGCGCGGGTCCGTTGTTAGCCAGCGAACTGGACGCACTGGGCAAAGCACTGGAAACACCGGCCAAGCCTCTGGTTGCGATTGTCGGCGGCTCCAAAGTATCGACCAAATTAACGGTATTAAAATCCCTGTCGGAAAAAGTCGACCAGTTAATCGTCGGCGGCGGTATTGCCAACACCTTTATTGCGGCCGCCGGTTTCCCGGTCGGCAAATCGCTGTATGAAGCCGATCTGATCGATGAAGCCAAACGACTGATGGCGGAAGCCAAAAGCAACGGTTCCGATATTCCCGTTCCTGTCGACGTGGTTTGCGCCAAGGAATTTTCGGAAACCGCCGTCGCCACCGTTAAAAAAGTCGCCGATGTCGAAGCCGATGACATGATTATGGATATAGGGCCGGAAACCGCAAAACAGTATGCCGAGATCTTAAAAACCGCCGGCACCATCGTCTGGAACGGCCCGGTCGGCGTATTTGAATTCGACCAGTTCGGCAACGGCACCAAAGCACTGGCGACAGCAATTGCCGAAAGCAAGGCTTTCTCGATTGCAGGCGGCGGCGATACCTTGGCGGCTATCGACAAATACGGCATTAACGATGACGTGTCTTACACATCGACTGGAGGCGGCGCCTTCCTTGAATTTCTTGAAGGTAAAGAACTTCCCGCCGTTTCTGTGTTAAAATCAAAACAATAGGCACAAGACGAAGGGCAAAAGGCGAAAAAACCTTTTGCCCTGAGCCTTTCGCCTTTAACCCACTACATCAGGATTAAAAATGGCCAGAGTCACAATCGAAGATTGTTTAGAAAATGTTGAAAATCGCTTCAAACTGGTTTTATTAGCCAGCACCAGAGCGCGCCAACTCAGCCACGGTGCAACTGAATTTGTGCCGCGCGGTAAAGACAAGGATACGGTTGTCGCGTTACGCGAAATTGCGGCAGGTCATGTTACGCCTGAAAACGTCGCGCTGCTGCATCGTGTCGGCGAAGCGCACGATCACCAACATAACCCAATGTTCTAATTCGTAGAGCCTATGCTGGAAATAGCGGACACGATCGAGCTGGAACGCCCTCAGGACAAACTGATCCGGCGTTTATGCGCGACCTTGTCCGGCTATCTGGATCAATCCCAAATAGACCAATGCGTCCGTGCTTATGAAGTCGGCGCTGATGCTCATGAAGGTCAATTTCGTAAAAGCGGCGAAGCCTATATTTGCCATCCTGTCTCTGTCGCGATCAGCCTTGCTGAAATGCGCATGGACGCCAACGGCATCATGGCCGCGATACTGCATGATGTTATAGAAGATACCCCGGTCAGTAAAAAAGAGCTGGCTGAGCAGTTCGGCACGGAAGTCGCGGAACTGGTTGACGGGGTTACCAAATTAAGCAAAATCGACAGTAAATCACACGCCGAAACGCAAGCGGAAAACGTCCGCAAAATGTTTCTGGCCATGGCCAAGGATTTACGCGTCATCATCGTCAAACTGGCCGACCGGCTGCACAACATGCAGACACTCGGCGTCATGCCGGCGGCAAAAAAACGGCGCATCGCCCGCGAAACCCTGGATATTTACGCCCCGATCGCCAATCGCCTGGGCATGAATAACATCCGGCAAAAACTCGAATCTCTGAGTTTTGAAGCGATGTACCCGATGCGCCATGCGGTGTTAAATAATGCGGTAAAAAAAGCGCGTGGCAACCGCCGCAAAATTGTCGACATCATAGAAAACACGATAAAAAATCGTTTGGAACAAGCGGGCCTGAACTGCGACGTTGCCGGACGGGAGAAAAATCTTTACAGCATTTATAAAAAAATGCTCAACAAAAAAATCTCCCTGGCCGACGTTTTTGATGTCTATGCGTTCAGGATTTTTTGCGATGATGTCGATACCTGTTACCGCGTTTTAGGCGTTATGCATAATCTGTATAAGCCGATTCCCGGACGCTTCAAGGATTACATCGCTTTGCCCAAAGCCAATGGCTATCAATCCCTGCACTCCATCTTGATGGGACCCTACGGCGTGCCCATTGAAGTTCAGATCAGAACGCATGAAATGCACCGCATGTCGGAATCGGGCATCGCCGCGCACTGGCTGTACAAATCCGATGACGATAATAAAATCGAAAAATTCCAGGATCGCGCCAACGAATGGCTGAGAGATTTGCTGGAAATCCAAAAATCCGCCGGCGATTCGCTGGAATTTATCGATAACCTGAAAGTGGACCTGTTTCCGCAGGAAGTCTTTGTGTTCACTCCGCAAGGCGCCATTATTAAGTTGCCGCGCGGCGCAACCATTATCGATTTTGCCTACGCGGTACATACCGACCTGGGCAACGCCTGCGTTTCCGCCCGGATCGACAAACAGCTGGTGCCGCTGCAAACCAAACTGGAAAACGGCGTCACCGTCGAAGTCATTACCGCATCGTGGGCCAGACCCAACCCGCTTTGGCTCAATTATGTGATCACCGCCAAAGCCCGCTCCGGCATTCGCAACTACCTGAAACATTTCAAACAGCAGGAAGCGATTAACCTGGGCCGCCGTTTACTGGAAAAAGAACTGCTGTCCATGCATCTGCATCTGGAAAACATCGACAAAGACAAAATACAAGCCTTGCTCCAGGTCTTGTCCAAGCAATCGCTGGATGAATTGCTTGAAGACATCGGACTGGGCAATAAAATGCCGTTTTTGGTCGCCAAGCGCATCGCTCAGGATGATATTAATGCCACCGTCAAGCTGGATGACGGCGACCAAGGCCAAAAGAAACCGCTGGTCATAAAAGGCACGGAAGGCATGGTCATCACCCTGGCAAAATGTTGCAGGCCGATTCCGGGCGATTCGATCATCGGCTATTTCAATCCCGGCAAAGGCATCGTCGTGCATCATCACGAATGCCGCAACAGCAGTGTGGTCAGGAAAAAACAAACCAACTGGCTGGATGTTGAATGGAGCTCGGATGCCGCCGGCGATTTTCCGGTTGAACTCCGTATAGAAATACTCAATCAACGCGGCTCGCTGGCGACCATCGCCTCGACTATTTCCGAACTGAACTCCAACATTGAAAATGTCACCGTCGTCGATCAGGATGACCGCATTAGCGTCGATTTAATCACCTTAACCGTCAAAGACCGGGTGCATTTAGCCAAAATCATGCGTCGCTTGAAAGAGTTATCGATAGTGTTAAAAATTACTCGCGTTAAAGCATAAAGGATTAAAAAATGGCCAAACAAATCATCCAGACAGATAAAGCCCCGCAAGCCATCGGCACCTATTCGCAAGCGGTCAGGGTTGATCGCACGGTTTATCTTTCAGGACAAATACCGCTGGTGCCTGAAACGATGACCATCATCGAGGGCGATATAAGCGCGCAAATCACCCAGGTGTTTGATAACCTGCAAGCCGTTGCAGAAGCGGCGGGCGGCGATTTTTCGGACATCGTCAAGTTGAATGTTTTTTTGACCGATTTGGCGCACTTTCCGTTAGTCAACGAAATCATGGGGCGTTATTTCCAGGCGCCCTACCCCGCGCGCGCCGCTATCGGCGTTGCCGCTTTGCCTAAAGCCGCCGATGTGGAAATGGATGCGATTATGATTTTAAAGCCGCAGGAATACCCGGCTTGTTGAATGACACTGCATTTACGGATTTAAACGGATGAAAAAAGGCAAAGGGCGAACAAGCCGTCTTTTGCCCTTTGCCTTGTGCCTCTAAAATCTTTATGAAGAAGTTCAGTTTTATTAATATAGCCGTATGAAAACTCCGAACGCCCTGAATCAACCGGTCGGCATATTGACTGGGATAGGCGCTCAAACCGCAAACCGTTTGCAAAAACTCGGCCTTTGCACACTTCAGGACTTGATTTTCCACCTGCCCCTGCGCTACGAAGACCGCACCCGCGTTTATCCGATCTGTTCGCTAAAGCCCGGCATGTCGGTACTGATCAGCGGCAAGGTTGAATTTACCGACATTTTACCCCGAGGCCGAAAAAGTTTGATCTGTCGCATCAGCGACGGCACCGGCTTTATCAGCCTGAAGTTCTTCCACTTTTCCGCCAGCCAGCATAACGCGCTGAAACCCGGCACATCGATCAGCTGTTTTGCCGAAGTCCGCTACGGTTTTGCCGGGCTGGAAATGGTTCATCCTGAATACAAGGTCATCGCCAATCCCGACGACTGCATCACCGAAACGCGCTTGACCCCGGTTTATCCGCTGACCGAAGGGCTCGGCCAGAATGTCATCCGCAAGGCGGTCAGACAGGCTTTAGACCTGTGTCGCCAGGATCCCGAGCTGCTGACCGACTGGATACCCGAGTCGATCTTAAAGCAATACCATTATCCTAGCCTCGCCGATGCGATCCAGACCCTCCATGCGCCGGACGAATCGGTGTCGATTGAAGCGTTGCAAAACGGCAGCGTACCCGCGCTAAAACGGCTGGCCTTTGAAGAACTGCTGACGCATTTTTTAATCTTGAGAACAACCCGGAATAAGACCAAAGCCTGGCAAGCGCCGTCTTTCTCTGTCGGTGCGGCGGGAAAAACAGCCACAGATCATTTTCTCCGTTCCCTGCCGTTTAAACTGACCGGCGCGCAGCAACGGGTCATCGCGGAAATTGAAGCTGATTGCCGTCTGCAACACCCGATGATGCGCCTGGTACAGGGCGATGTCGGCTCAGGCAAAACCGTCGTTTCCGCCTACGCGGCATTACTGGCGTTAACCGCAGGTTATCAGGTTGCGGTGATGGCCCCGACCGAGTTGCTGGCGGAACAACATTTCCGCAACTTCAGTATCTGGTTTGAAGGCTTCCAGACCCAAGTAGTGTACTTAACCGGACAACTCAAAGGCAACGCCAGAAAAGCCGTTTTACAAGCGCTGGAGGACGGCACTGCCGGAATTATCATCGGCACTCATGCCTTGTTTCAGGACAGCGTACACTTTCATCGCCTCGGCCTGATCATTATCGATGAACAACACCGCTTCGGCGTACACCAGCGGCTGGCGCTCAGGGAAAAAGGCCAGCAGGGCAACATCAGGCCGCACCAGTTAGTGATGACCGCCACGCCGATTCCCCGTACCCTGGCCATGCTGCAATATTCCGACCTGGACATATCCATTATCAACGAGCTGCCGCCGGGCAGAAAACCGATCGTCACCAGCGTGATTCCCACCGAACGACGCGCCGACGTCATCGACCGGATTAACGGCTGGGTCGGCAAAAACAAACAGGTCTACTGGGTTTGTACGCTGATTGAAGAGTCCGAGGTTTTACAGTGCGAGGCAGCCGAAAAAACCGCAGAAACACTGACCGAAGCCTTGCCGAATGTGCGCGTTGCCTTGATTCACGGACGCATGAAGTCGGCCGAAAAAGACGCCGTCATGCAGGACTTTAAAAACCACCGCATTGATTTATTGGTCGCCACGACCGTTATCGAAGTCGGCGTCGACGTGCCCAATGCCGGATTGATGATTATCGAAAACCCGGAACGCTTAGGCCTGTCGCAGCTGCATCAATTACGCGGCCGGGTCGGTCGCGGCAGTGACGACAGTTATTGTCTGCTGATGTACCAAGCGCCGTTGTCCGATACCGCCCGTCATCGTCTCGGGGTTTTACGGGACAGTAACGACGGCTTTGTCATTGCCGAAAAAGATCTTGAGTTGCGCGGCCCCGGCGAAGTCATGGGCACCCGGCAGACCGGGCAAATGCATTTTAAGATTGCCGATTTGGCCAGGGATGCCGATTTACTGGATACCGTTCAACAAATCGGCGACAGCTTTTTTACCCAATCGCCCCAAGCCATACAGCCCTTATGCGATCGCTGGCTGGGTGCATCTACAGAATATTCCGAGGTTTAATCCAGTTGCCTACCAAGAGCTTTTTATTTAACCGGGAACCCTTATGGCTGGAAAATCGCTCAGGCACACGCCACACCCTGCCTGAAAACGTCCAGTCATGGACCTATGAACCGGGATCGCTGACCCAGCGTCTGCGCGATTATTACGGCACTGCGATTGGCGTTAAGATCCTGTTGCAACAATGGAACACGCCATTCTTAAGCGAACGTAGGTTGCTTAAATTACACGAAAACAAATACAGTTTAATCCGTGAAGTGTTACTCCACGCCGACGGCAAGCCGCTGATTTTAGCCCGAACCATCATCCCGGCAAAAACCATTAAAGTAGCTAAAAGCAACCTAGCCCATCTGGGTAGCCGCCCGCTGGGGGAAGTGATTTTTTCCTATCCTAAGCTTGAACGCATCGAGATGGATGTGACCTTGGTTGACGCGCCGATTTGGACGACGCCCGCGATAGCGGAAGGCCATATAGCCCAGCCGATATGGGGCAGAAGAACCGTCTACGCCATTGCACAGCGGCAAATGCTGGTGAGTGAGTTTTTTTTACCCGGGGTTTTGGAGGTTTTTTAGGTGGGCAAGGGGACGTGTCCATCAAGCTTTAACAGGAGTGCAAGCTTTGCTTGCGCAGCAGGCGAAGCCTGCACTCCAAAACGCGCTTCGTACATTAATACACCTTGCGAGCTGACTATGTTAAAACGCTATGAACATAGCCCCGCACATCTTCTGCTAAATACTGCCAGTTACTTTATAACCGGCAGTATTTATCTAAAACGCCACCTATTAAACGATCAACTTAAAGAATAGTTGACCGCCTTATTGCAACAAACGTTTACTGAATTTTCCTGGACGCTGGAACATTGGGTGGTTTTGAATAATCACTACCATCTGATGGCATTTAGTCATAAAGGCGAGGATTTGCCGAAAATCATAGGCCGGGCGCATTATCAGTCGGGACAGTTAATCAGAAAAGCCTATCCCTCTAATTTACCGGCGTGGTGGAATTACTGGGATTATTGTCCGCGTGATGAAAAAGACTATTTAATTCACCTTAACTATTTGCTGAACAATCCGGTAAAACATGGCTATACGAAAAATCTGGCTGATTATCCTTTTTCCAGCTTTCATCAGCATATAGAAAAAGTTGGTCGAGAAAACTTGCGGCGACAATTTAGCGACAACCCGAAATACCAATCTTTAATTCTGACCGAAGACGACTTTTAAATAAACGACGGGAGTGCAAGCTTTGCTTGCAAGGCAGGCGAAGCCTGCACTCCAACACTCTGCTTCTTATTCCGGTCTAAACCTCATTCGCAATAACAACGGCCCGTTTCGGTGCTGGCAGCCATGTAGGCTGGAATAAGCCGGTTCGAGCGGCAGCAAGAACTGGCGTTTCCGGCAACACCATCCTGATTCGCCGGAAACGCCACCTCGCGCTACGCTTGGGTGGCCTTATTCCGGCCTACGCCGCATTCGCAATAACAATCGCCCGTTTCGGCGCTGGCAAACCTTCGCAAGTCAGTTGCGGGTTTTCCGCATCCAGAAAATCTTTCAGTGAATGAAAGGTCATCCATTCCGTAGTCCGCTGTTCTTCAATACTGGTTACGGTGACATCGACCAGCCGAATATTTTTAAAGCCGCAGCGCTTTAACCAGCCGATCAGGGTGTCGCAGCTGGGCAGGAACCAGACGTTGCGCATTCTGGCGTAACGGTCTTCGGGCAACAAAACTTGACCCAGGCCGCCGTCGATAACCAGGGTTTCCAGCACCAGTTCGCCGCCGGGTTTCAAGCAGTCTCTTAATTCCATCAGGTGATCGATAGGCGAACGGCGATGGTACAGCACTCCCATCGAAAATACCGTGTCGAATGCCTTGAGGCCATAAGGCATGTCTTCTATGCCCATCGGCAAGACGTAAACCGGCGCTTCGCCATACAATTTCCTGACCAGTTGAAACTGCATTACATTGAGCATCATCGGGTCGATGCCGACCACTGTTTTTGCACCGGCTCCCAGCATGCGCCAACAATGGTAGCCGTTGCCGCAGCCTACATCCAGTACCAGGCGATGCTCTAACGGCGCGATATGGTTTTTCAGCCGGTTCCACTTCCAGTCCGATCGCCATTCGGTATCGATGTTGATGCCGAATAAGATATAGGGGCCTTTACGCCACGGATGCAGGGCTTTTAACTGGCTTTCAAGCTGTTGTTTTGCTGCGCCGGGCAAGTCATCTGAATCGCCTATTTGCACCGCATCGGCATCCAACACACGTTGTGCGGTGGGCAATTCCGGCACGCTATCGACCAATGCCTGCCACTCAGCTAAATTGCCATGTTTGGTTGAGTCAAAGCCCCGTTCAAGCTGCTGCGGCAGTATCTCTGCCCAGGCTTCGGCTTTGGCATCAACCAGCGCATTATATAAGGGTTGGTAATCGATCATTTCAGTGCAATGATCGAGGCAAAGTTGAAGTATTGAAACCAGACTTCCGCGCTGCTGAAACCGACTTGCCGCAAACGGTTTTGATGCTGGACGAAGGTTTCAGGAATCAGCACATTTTCCAGCGCAGTGCGTTTTTGGCTGATTTCAAGATCGCTGTAGCCTTGCGCTTTTTTAAAGGCGTGATGCATTTCTGTCTGCAATTCCTGCTGGCGATCATCGTCGAATTTGAGTTTTTCCGACAGGATTAAAATGCCGCCGGGCAAAAGGCCTTGGTAAATTTTTTGCAAAAGACCGATCCGGTCTTCAAGCGGGATAAACTGCAAGGTAAAGTTTAAGACCACCACCGAGGCATTTTCAATCGCAACCTCGCGGATGTCTGCGCACAGCACCTCGACTGCAACCGGCGCTTGGTCTTTTTGTAAAATTTCCTGAAAGCGCGCCACCATCGCCTCGGAATTATCAACGGCAACGATGCGGCAATTTTCAGTTTCAATCTGGTGACGCATCGATAAGGTCGCAGCGCCCAGAGAGCAGCCCAGATCGTAACAGACGCTATGCTCACGGGCAAAACGCCCAGCCAAAAGACCTATCGCGGAAATAATGGCGCTATAGCCGGGAACGGATCGTTGAATCATGTCCGGGAAGACGCCGGTTACTGTTTCGTCAAATTTAAAAGCGCCGACTTCGCCAATGGGGCTGGCATAAATGGAGTCTTTCGGAAAAGTCATGGATTAAGAAACAAAAATCGCGCGGGGGGGAAGGCTAGGGAATGAGCAAGGGCGACAGATCGCCCTTGCGGGTAACGTGTTTTCTCAATGAATCAGGAATTCGCTGCCGGTTTTGCTGCCAATGCTTCGGCATTCCGTTTAACCAATCCTTCAATAACTGCGTTTAATGAACCTTTGGTTTGAACTTCATTGGTAAAGGTGCTTCGATAGTTGGTCACCAGACTCACGCCTTCAATCATAATATCGTAGGCCTTCCATTCGCCGTTACTCAGCAGCATTCGGTAATTAACGCCGATAGGCTGTATACCGGGTTGTAACACTTCGGTTTTTACAACCACTTTTTTCTCATCGCTGCCCATTTCGATAGGCAGGAAACGGACCGACCAGTCGTTAAATTCTACAAAAGCGCGAGAATAGGTTCTTACCAACAGTGTTTGGAATTCATGTTTAAAGCGCTCACGCTCATCAGTAGTCGCTGTTTTCCAGATTTTTCCCAAAACCAGTTCTGAAATTCTGTCGAAATCAGTATGCGGATAGATGACTTCGTTAACGAATTGCGTGATCTTGGTAAAATCTTTGGTAAACGACTTATCCTGTAGTTTTTCCTGTAATTTTACAGAAGCCACTTGAATCGCCTGCTGTGGAGGCAACAAATCGGCCGCGACACCCTTAGTAACCGGCATTAAACTGAGTAATACAGCCAATAAACCGAACATTGTAACTTGCTTAGCTTTCATAAAACCCTCTAAAATCAAACCGACGGATGCGTTCACTCTTCAGATATCAGAGTGATGTTCCCTGATACAATAAATCCTCTGTGCTTAAATCTGGCTTAGAATAGAGATTTTGCGCTGCAATGTCTCTACAGAGATTTAAGACTTTCCCAACCCCTTAGAGCCAAGGATAAGATGACATATAATAACATCAATTTTCCTCAAACACGCATGAGAAGAATGCGTTATAACGATTTTTCCCGCCGTTTAATGCGCGAAAACCGCTTATCTGTTGATGATCTGATTTATCCGATGTTTGTCACTGAAGGCTCGAATCAACGAGAATCCATCTCGTCCATGCCCGGCATAGAAAGACTGTCCCTGGATTTACTGCTGGCGGAAGCGCATGAACTTTATGACCTGGGCATCCCGGCTATTGCGCTGTTTCCGGTGACTTCCGCAGACAAGAAGTCGGAACATGCGGCCGAGGCCTACAACCCTGAAGGACTGGTTCAACGTAGCGTAAGAGCTTTAAAAAAAGCCGTTCCCGAATTGGGCATTATTACCGATGTCGCACTGGACCCCTTTACCACACACGGACAGGACGGACTGGTCAATCAGGACGGCTACGTGATGAATGATGAAACCATCGACGTGTTGACCCGGCAGGCGCTGTCTCATGCCGAAGCCGGAGCCGATATTGTGGCGCCGTCGGACATGATGGACGGTCGTATCGGCGCGATAAGACAGGCGTTGGAAGCGGAAAACCATATCAATACACTGATACTCGCTTATTCCGCCAAATATGCCTCCAGCTTTTACGGCCCGTTCCGTGATGCGGTGGGTTCCGCAGGAATGCTGGGCAAAGGCAACAAATACAGCTATCAAATGGATCCGGCCAATTCCGACGAAGCCATGCGCGAAATACAGCTGGATTTACAGGAAGGTGCGGATATGGTCATGGTCAAGCCCGGCATGCCCTATCTGGATATTATCCGCCGGGTAAAAGACCAGTACGGCGTACCGACGTTCGCCTATCAGGTCAGCGGCGAATACGCGATGCTCAAAGCCGCGTCCATAAACGGCTGGCTGGATGAAAAACAAGTCGTGATGGAATCCCTGCTGGCCTTCAAACGGGCCGGTAGCGATGCCATCCTGACCTATTACGCCAAATCTGTAGCCCAGTGGCTGCAGGATTAATCCGGACACTTTAAATAATTATTATTCTAACAAACTGAAGTGGAGGCCTGTCTTATGTCAGAAGATATTCTAATCGCCGAAAAAAAGAGATTTCATATTGAAGAAGCCATTTTGATTTTACTACTGATCCTGTCGCTGGTCGGTATCGGAATCATGGATTTTTCTCCTGCCGACGGCTATGGCTACTGGCTTATTATGATGCTGCTGTTCGGCCTGTTTGCAATGATTATCGGCTGGATACAATCCAAGCACCGTGCTGATGATTTCAAGATAATACTCCGCGAGCAATCGATGCACTGGGCCACATCATTATTGGTGGTTGGCGGCGCATTTTTAATACATCAATCCGGGCGGATAGCCGAAGAAGATGCAGGGCTGATCATCTTGTTGATTTTATCGCTTTCGACCATACTTGACGGTCTCCGCGTAGGCTGGCGCTTTAGCATGGTTGGCCTGTTTATGGGGGTTGCCGCTGTTGTTTCCGTCTATACGCCGCATTTTCTCTGGATAGAATTGGGCATCGCCATTTTGATTGTTGCGGTGACCATTGCATGGGAACTATGGATGGAGAAAAAAGCACAATCATGACTTTAATAGACCGCTACGCAGTGTTTGGCCACCCTATCAGACACAGTAAATCGCCACGCATTCATCGTCTTTTTGCCGAACAAACCGGGCAAGCGCTTGAATATACCGCAGTGGAAGTCCCTGCAGAGCTATTCCAGACAGCCGTTGCGATGTTTTTTGCTGAAGGCGGCAAAGGCTTGAATTGCACCGTTCCGCTCAAAGAGCTCGCCTGGCGCTATGCCGACCGGAAAACAGAACGCGCGCAACTGAGCAAGGCCGTCAACACGCTCGCACTTCAGGCGGACGGTTCCCTCTTAGGCGACAACACCGACGGCATAGGCCTGATAACAGACTTGCTTGCTAACCATGCCATCGCCTTATCGGGCATCCGCATACTGATTCTGGGTGCCGGCGGCGCCAGTCGAGGCATCATCGCCCCGATTCTTGAGCAATCCCCGCAAACCCTTGTTATCGCCAACCGCACCGTTGATAAGGCCGTCCAGCTGGCCGCTGAATTTCACGATAAAGGCCCTATCACCGGCTGCGGCTATGATGCTTTAGAAAACCGGCAATTCGATTTGATTTTAAACGCGACATCAGCCAGCTTGAGCGGACAATTACCGCCGCTACCGGACGGTTTACTGGCGGCGGGCGGCAACTGTTATGACCTCGCCTACGGCAACGAACCGACGGCTTTTGTGCGTTGGGGACTGGAAAATCATGCGGCAAAAAGCCTGGATGGACTGGGCATGCTGGTTGAGCAGGCGGCGGAAGCTTTCTTTATCTGGCGTGGCGTTCGCCCCCAAACCCGGCCTGTTATTGAACTGCTGAATTCAGAGCGGCAAGCTTAAAACATCACCACGAAGGCACGAAGAACACGAAGAAAAGCAAAAGCTAAAAACTTCGTGTTCTTCGTGCCTTCGTGGTGCATTAATTATCTTTACAATTTTAAATATTCATTTTTCAGCTGGATATACTGTTTGGATGAGTATTCCAGAAATTCCTTTTCAGACTCCTTTAAAGGTCTGGCCTGTTTGGCAGGCACGCCCACATAAAGATAACCGCTTTCCAGCCTTTTCCCGGGCGGGACCAGCGCCCCGGCACCCAGCATCACATAATCTTCAAGAACGGCGCCATCCATAATAATCGCGCCTATTCCTATCAAGCAATAATCGCCCACGGTACAGGCATGAACCACTGCTCTATGCCCGATAGTAACGCCCTTGCCTATCGTTAAAGGATGGCCTTGAGCTGTATATTTGCCTGCGTGAGTGACATGCAACACGGAACCGTCTTGAACATTGGTGCCGTCGCCAATAGTAATGCTTTCAACATCGCCTCTGAGCACGGTCGTGGGCCATATCGACACATCATCACCCAAAGTAACGTCGCCAATGACCACAGCGCTGTCATCTATAAACACCGACTCGCCGATTTTTGGCTGCTTATCCTTAAAACTTCTAATTGCCACTTTAACTCCCGCTTATATGCTTACATTATCGATTTTAACAGCCGTTTGCGTAGCGTCACGCTTGTACCCGACTCAACGCGAACAGTGCCAGAGCTAATACAGTCAAACTGGGCGTAACTGCCATTAGCGGCGGATTAAGATCGTAAATCAAGCCGATATGGCCGACAATTTTATCGATAATATTAAATCCCATGCCGATGACGACGCCTATCATCATCCTTCCGCCAACGTTAATACCGCGTTTAACACCAATAACGAAGGGCGCAGATACCAGCAGCATAACCAAAACAACCAAAGGATTGACCACGCGCCCCCAAAAAGCCAGCTCAAACTCGTGCGATTTTTGATGATTATCTTTTAAAAAATCGACATACATTGCCAGGTCGTACATGGATAGATCATGCGAGTTAACCACAACAATATCCAACAAATCGGGGGCAACGGTTGATTGCCATATTTGCTCATTTTGGTTACTTGCGGTCATCTGGTCTATTGAAATGCCTGATTGCCTGATGCCCTCTAATTTCCACTGCTGATTGCCTTGAAAAACAGCTTTCTCTGCATGGGTTGAATAACGCAAATGGCGGTGCTCATCCAGTTCATAAATGCTTATGTCCGCCAGATTTCCGTCATCCTGTATTTTTCGAACATTAATGAACTTTTTGCCTTCACGCAGCCAAAGTCCATATTTGACATTCATGACAACCTGCTCATTCTGAGCGGTGACCTTAATCATCTGCGCCGCCCGCTCGGCTACCGGCGCGACAAATTCGCCGATCAATATTGAAATCATGACCAAAATCAAACCTGCCATCATAACCGCCCTGATAATCCCCAAAATGGATAAGCCTGCAGCTCGCATGGCAATAAGTTCGCGGTTATTACCCATCGCACCCAATATAAACAGGCTGCCTAATAAGGCGGATGCCGGCATTAATTCATAAAAAACGGAAGGTGAAGTCAGTGCAAGATAATAAAAGATCTCTGTTAAGCCGTAGTGCCCTTTGCCCAGATCCTTTAGCTGATCACTGAAGGTAAACAAATTGAATAAGGTCAATAATAATAAAGCGGCAACTAAAGAACCCTTTAATATTTCCCTAACTATGTAGCCTGTTAATACATTCACTTGCGCACCTTTTCCCTAACTTTCATAACCAGCCATTGCCATCCGTATAATCTTGCCAATAAAACGCCGCCTATCAACAACAACAAGGTATTGACGCCAAAAACACCCATCCACGCGGGAATAGTTTGATTCATTACCCAGCTCTGACTAACACGAATAAGATTTCCATAGCTAAAATAGATTAGAAACCCAACCAGCATATTTCCGTAAACACCGCCTCGAGGTGACATTTGCGCCAAGGGCACAGCAATAAAACTAAGCAACATTATCCCCATAGGAATAGAAAACCGGCGCTGCAATTCGGCAATATCGGTTATTTGACCGGAACCCGCCAAAGTATCGCTGGCAACCGACTCCTTTCCAAAATTAGTCGCCGATTCTTTGGTATCCATTCTCACTGCGTATTCGGAGAACTGTTCAAGCACATAATTTACGGCTCCAGGCTGCCCCTGTATGCGCTCGCCATTTTCCAAAACGATATAGCGCCCGTCAGGTAAATCCCTCATCCTGCCCACTTCGGCATTAATAATCGCCAAGCGGTTTCCCTGCCGGTGCTGCACAAAGACCTGATGCATGGTTTTATCGTCATCGATTTTTTCCACATAAAAAACCAAGTCCCCCTGACTGTATTCGCTAAATTTTCCGGCGGCAATACCCCTGAGATCGGCCGATTCCTTATCCTGATGCATCAGCTCCTCCATCATGGCTTCCGCCCAGGGCGAGACATAAAACGACAAGCCTGCTGACAGCACACTTAAAGGAAAAACCAGCAGGAATATAGATCGATAGACCGTCCCTGCACCGCCTCCGGCTGAAGCCACTGCCGACATTTCCTGATCCCTGTACATTCTGCCCAAGACCATCAACACCGCCATAAACAAGGCTGCCGGTAAAAAGGCGGCGCTGGCAATAATCGTTTTCAAGCCCAGCACGGTCATCAAGGTTTGATTGGATACCTGTCCTTCAACAGCCCTGTCAAGAATCCTGATGAACTGTCGACTGACGATAATAACGACAATCACCGACCAAACCGCCAATAACGTCCTTAACAAGTCCAAAGCAACCATTTTGTCCAGGACCGTAACTAACTTACGGCGCCCCATTTTATAGCCTTTAGTCCAATTCGCTTCCAAGCGTGTCTCCCCCATCAAAAACGTGTGTGCGTTGTTATACAACGAAAGTAAAAGGCCCAAAGTCGAAAGCGCATCGACCTCTACCTTGAGCCGGTAAATTATGAACTATTTTATAGAAACCGCGCTATTGGAAGTAGCTCATTATGATTGAGCCACTCATTTCGCATATCTTAAAGAAATTACACACCCGCCAAAACAAAATCATAATACATTGATTGTTATTTGTTTTTTAACCAATTACCCTGATAAAAGATGTGTTGAATGCCGAATTGTATTATCATTGTCAGCATTTTACTAAGGTCAGTAATTCTAAAGGATCACCAAAAACATGACACCAGCATCTTTGCGTCAATGCCGGATAAATGGAGTATTAACAGTTGTTGCCGGATTTATATGGTTTTTTTTGCTGGGTTACCGTGACCTGATAGAGCCTGATGAGGGGCGCTACGCCGAAATTGCCAGGGAAATGTTGAACTCCGGCAATTGGATTACGCCACGCCTCAACGGATTCAAGTATTTTGAAAAACCGCCTTTGCAGTATTGGGGCTCCGCAATCAGCATGGCCTTGTTGGGCGAAACCAATGCGGCAGCCAGAGTATGGTGTTCAGGACTCGGCTTTATCGGCGCCTTATGGGTTGGATTTGTAGGTAGCCGACTTTATGGACGTAGTGCCGGTTATTTCGCATTCCTATTTTCAATCAGCACGGTCCTTTATGCGGGGATGGGACACGCCAACAGCCTGGATATGGGCGTCAGCGCGCTGCTGATCATCGCTGTCGGCGCGCTGGCGCTGGCTCAGTCAGTGCGGCATCTGCCGGTACAGGAACGAAACTGGATGCTGTTGGCCTGGGCCGCGCTTGCCGGAGCCACACTCAGCAAAGGCCTGATCGGCCTGGTGCTGCCCGGCGGCGCGATCGTTCTGTATACACTCTGGCAGCGCGACTGGGCCTTGTGGCGTCATTTGCATCTGGGCAAAGGCTTACTGGTCTATTTATTAATAGCCGCACCGTGGTTTGTTGCCGTCAGTTATGCAAACCCCGAGTTCCCGCATTTCTTTTTCATTCATGAGCATTTCGAGCGTTTTACCAGCGATGTTCACGGACGCACCAAGTCCAACTGGTATTTCTTCGCGGTCTTTGCAATAGGGGCGATGCCCTGGCTATTCTCGTCATTAAACGGCCTGATTAAACCGCCTTTTTCATGGCGAGCTGAAGCCGGAAAATTTGAAGCCTCAAGATTGCTTTGGGTTTATGCGATTTTTGTATTTTTCTTTTTTTCAATCTCCCACTCCAAGTTACCGGGCTATATTTTGCCGATGTTCCCGGCGCTGGCGCTGTTGGTCGGTGAGAACATGGCTAAGCGCAAGCATTTTATTGCCGACGGCATTGTGGCTATAGTGCTTGCGAGCGTTATATTCATTTTCTTTATCTGGCAAGCCGATAATACCGCCAAGCTTGGCAGGTTAGCGACACACCTCACACTGTTCCGGCCGTGGATTATTGCAACGGCTGTTTTGACAGGTGCGGCCGGTATTTCCACGCTGTTGCTAAAGCACCAAAAAAATCTGGCTATCTCCATTTTCGCCCTCTGCGCCCTGCTTGGCATACAAATGCTTTCATGGGGTTATCAAAGTATCAGCGAGTTACGCTCCAGCAGAGCGATGGCGGAAGCGATTCAATCTTACATCGCAAAAAGTGGCAAAGACACCATGGAGATTTATGATGTTAAGCGCTATGATCAATCGTTGCCTTATTATTTGGGAAGAACCATTAACTTGGTTGGTTTTACCGGCGAACTTGAATTCGGGATTAACCAGGAGCCGCAAAAATGGTTAAATGAGGCGGATTTTCTACCTTTATGGCTAAACTCAGACCAGGCAATAAGCGTACTGACCCAGACGACCTACGACCAATGGAAGCAACAGCAAATCCCCATGCAATTAATCTATGAAAATTCCCGTTATATCGCAGTGGCACGCCGATGAACCTTATTAGCTTCTGCATTATCCTGACCGGCGTCATGCTGAATGCCGTCGCGCAATTGGCGCTTAAAGCCAGCGTCAAGGAAATGGGCGTCATCGGCTTGAATTTTTCCTCATCCTCTACGGCATTTCTGAAGTTGGCGTTTGAACCTTTTCTTTGGATCGGTTTGCTTTGCTACGGCATCAGCGTCGTCGTCTGGATATTGGCGCTATCCAGGGTCGATGTCAGCATCGCCTATCCGATGCTGTCCATGGGCTATGTCGTCAATGCGTTTTTCGCGTGGCAGTTATTCGGCGAATCCATGAACCCTGCCCGACTGATCGGGATGGGCATCGTCCTTCTCGGCGTTTACGTTTTAGCAAGGAGTTAAGATGCTGCCATTCACTCGCCCCACGCTCGATACAGAGGAATTTGAAGCCATCAAAGAAGTGTTGCAATCAGGATGGCTGGCAACCGGCCCCAAGGTTGCCGCTTTTGAAACCGCATTGGCCGATTATATCGGCGGCGATGTCCAGCTTCGGGTGTTCAATTCGGGCACCAGCGCGCTGGAAGCCGTTTTGCTGGCCTACGGAATCGGGCCGGGCGACGAAGTGATCGTCCCGGCGATGAGTTTTGTCGCCAGCGCCAATATCATCGTTCGCTGCGGCGCGACGCCCAAATTCGTCGATGTCGATTTGGTCTCCCGCAATATCGATGCCGCTGCGGTTGCGGCGGCAATCACGCCCAACACCAAGGCCGTTATACCGGTGCATTTTGCCGGCCGCGCTGTCGATATGGATCCTATTTATCAGCTGGCCGAGCAGCATGATCTACTGGTGCTTGAAGACGCCGCCCAGGCGATCGGCACTCAATATAAGGGCCGCCAGATCGGCAGTTCGGGTAATCCGGTCTGTTTCAGCTTTCATCCCAATAAGAACATGACCACGATTGAAGGCGGCGCGCTTGCGATTAACGACCCTGTTTTACTGAAAAAAATCGAAGGCATTCGTTTTCACGGCATCGAAAGAGACGCGCAGGGCGGCATGGATGTGACTGCATGGGGCGGCAAAATGAATATGCCGGATGTGAGTGCGGCCTTGGGTTTGGTGCAATTGAAGAAACTGGACGGCTTTAACCGAAAACGCCGGACGCTGGTTGAGCGCTATTTACAGCAGCTTCCTGCCCATGACGCATTGGTGTTGCCTGCCGACGTGGAGGGCCATAGCTGGCATATGTTCTGTATCCTGCTCGATTGGGAAAAGATAGGCCTGAACCGCAATCAGACTCTCGACGTGCTCAAACAGCAATCCATCACTGCGGGCATCCATTACCCGGCTATGCATCTGTTTTCGCTTTATCGTCAATACGGCTACCAGCCCGGCGATTTTCCTAATGCCGAAAGAATCGGCGAGCAAACCTTAACGCTCCCGCTATTTCCCGGCATGGAAGAGAATGACGTTGACCGGGTCTGCTCGGCAGTGATTTCATTGCTGAATGGCAATAGCTAAGGAATGAAAATAACTTGGGTATCCACTGTCCTGAATATTTTAGAATAAGTTAATTTGATATAATTTGTTAAATTAATTATTGCCTTACAAGTCATTAGACATTCAAGGAGTAACAAGAATGGAAGAGTTCATCAAAAATAGCCCTGACGTCATTTTCCTCGGGGCGCTCGTTACTGGATTCATCGCGGGAATAACCTCGTATATTTGTGTGCTCAAGATTACTAACCAGACGACAATCTTCAAAGGCACCTACGAACTTAAAACAAATCTGATCGGCCGTGTCCTTAAGAATCAAGTTCTTGTTGAGTGCGGAAAACTGATTGAGGAGGGGATTGACCTCGACGCATCAACGCACCCTGATAAAGCCGAAGCATTCTTGACTCAAACGCTAATCTTTCTTGAGGGTCTCGATCTTCCAAAAGTACAGCAGTACCACCAATTAAAGATGTCCTGGCCCACGTACACGGTGCAATTGTTGCTTGTGGACAATAGTATCTCGCTTGCGCAGAAGCTAGGCCGCGGCATTGGAGTGTTAAAGGGCCTTCGCTCAAGCTTCTCGTCCACTGCAACGGTGTAAGGTATGCACAGCGTACCCTACCAAACGATAATTTACGACGCACTTACTGATTTAAAAATATACCTCCTACTTAAATGACGAACAATTTTGAAACCCCCGAAGTATCCATCGTTATCCCTGTCTATAACGAAGAAGCCGTTTTATCGCTACTGTTTGAGAGGCTCTACCCCGTCCTGGAAAACCTTAAGCACCGCTACGAAGTCATTTTTGTCGATGACGGTAGCCGCGACCAATCGGCCGCCTTACTCCGCAAGCAGTTTCAACTTTACCCCAATACCACCCGCGTAGTCTTTCTGCGCGCCAACGCCGGACAACATGCGGCGCTGATTGCGGGTTTTGAACGCGCCAGAGGGAATTATATCCTGACCCTGGATGCCGACCTGCAAAATCCCCCTGAAGAAATCCCCAACCTGCTGCTGCAAATGGATGCCGGTTACGATTATGTCGGCACTATCCGGCGGCAGCGTAAAGATAGCCTCTGGCGGCATTGGGCCTCATTGGCGATGAATCGCTTACGCGAAAAAATCACCCGCATTCATATTACCGATCAGGGCTGTATGATGCGGGGTTATCACCGCGATATTATCGATGCGGTTTTGGCCACCACCGAAACCAATACCTTTATACCGGCACTGGCCTATCTTTATGCCGGAAATCCTACGGAGATCGTTATTGACCACGAAGAACGCGCGGCCGGAGAATCGAAATATTCGCTGTTCAAGTTAATCCATCTTAATTTCGACTTGATGACAGGATTTTCCATTGCCCCCTTGCAGGCATTTTCTTTGCTCGGCATCGGCGTCTCCATACTGTCTCTGCTCTTTGTATTTTATCTGGGCTGGCGCAGACTGACGGTTGGACCGGAAGCTGAGGGCGTTTTTACGCTGTTCGCCATTGTGTTCTTTTTGATCGGCATTCTGTTGTTCGGTATCGGCCTGTTGGGCGAATACATCGGCCGGATATATTCCCAGACCCGCTCGCGCCCCCGTTATCTGGTCAAGGCTGTGCTGGATAATGCCAAGAGCGACAAGTCTTGATGAAGACCTCAGCCGTTGTTTTTGCCTACCACAACATTGGCGTTACCGGCATAGAGTGCCTTCTGCAAGCCGGGGTCGATATTAAACTGGTGGTCACCCATCAGGATGATCCCGAGGAAAATATCTGGTTCGGCAGTGTTGCCGAATTGGCAAACAGGCATCGGATTCCAGTGATAACGCCGGACAACCCCAATCAGGCGGAAGTCATCAACCGGATTGCCGGCCTTCAACCGCAATGGTTTTTTTCCTTTTATTACCGGCACATGCTAAGCCCCGAACTGCTGGCGATCCCGCCCCGAGGCGCTTATAACCTGCACGGTTCGTTACTGCCTAAATATCGGGGCCGTGCGCCTGTCAATTGGGCGGTATTGCATGGCGAAGCGACAACCGGCGTCAGCCTCCATCAAATGGTGGAAAAGCCCGATGCCGGTTCGCTGATCGACCAGCAAGCCGTCGCCATTTTGCCCAACGATACGGCGCACGATGTTTTTTTGAAGCTGACCCCGGCCGCAAAAACGCTGCTGGATCGCTGTTTGCCATTGCTGCTGACCGGAAACATAGCCCCCAAACCCTTGGATCTTGCTCAAGGCAGTTATTTCGGGGGCCGCAAGCCGGAACACGGCCGCATCGACTGGAATCAATCGGCCTGGACCATCCATAATCTAATCAGGGCTGTGGCACCGCCTTATCCGGGCGCATTCTTCGACAGTAGCGGCAAGCGTTTTTTCCTGCTCGGCAGTCATTACAGCGGCGAAACCGCCGTGCATTCGGGCAAAGTTTGCATCTATTGGGCCGACTCCACGGATGGAGGAGGTAGAGCAATGCATGGAGCAATTGCCGAGGACGGCCATTTTTATGCCGACTGCGCCGATAACAAACGCTTCCGTATTGAACAACTTAGCTGTGACGGCATATCACTGGATCATGCCGCTTTCAAAGCCCTAACCGATGATGAGCATTTATTTCCAGCCTTAAACGATTAACAATTTTTATAACTACCCAGCACCATCAAATACAATGGAACGCAGATGACGCAGATAACTATGATGAACGCAGATAAAATCTTATCTAATCATAATCATCCGCGTCATCAGCGTTCCATTTTTGACTACTGAGTAGCAATCATTTTTTAATATAACCACCAGGAACTTATGAACGTACTCATACTAGGTGTCAATGGTTTTATCGGCCATCACCTTTCGAAACGCATACTCGAAACCACCGATTGGCATGTCTACGGTATGGACATGCAATCCAACCGTGTTGAAGCATTCCGCGAGCATGAACGCTTTCATTTTTTTGAAGGCGACATCACCATTAATCATGAGTGGATGGAATATCACATTAAAAAATGCGACGTGATTCTGCCGCTGGTTGCAATCGCCACGCCTGCCACTTATGTAACCCACCCGCTGGCGGTATTCGAACTGGATTTCGAGGCGAACCTGCCGATCATCCGCGCCTGCGTAAAATACAGAAAACGCGTGCTGTTCCCTTCGACCTCGGAAGTTTACGGCATGTGCAAGGATGATGAATTCCATCCTTACGAATCCGAACTGGTCTTAGGCCCGCTGAACAAACCGCGCTGGATTTACTCCTGCTCCAAGCAATTGCTGGATCGGGTTATCTGCGCTTACGGCCAGGAACAAGGTTTCGATTACACGCTGTTCAGACCTTTTAACTGGATAGGCCCCGGCCTCGACAGCATCCATACGCCAAAAGAAGGCAGCTCACGGGTAGTAACCCAGTTCCTGGGCCATATCGCCCGAGGCGAATCCATCAAGCTGGTCGATGGCGGACAGCAACGCCGCAGCTTTACCTTTGTCAGCGATGGTATCGACGCCTTGGTGCGCATCATCAAAAATGAAAACGGCAAGGCGACCGGCAATATCTATAACATCGGCAATCCGGCCAACGACCTGTCAATCAGGGAACTTGCCGAACTGATGCTGAAAATCGCCAAGGAACATCCGGAATATAAGGACCTGGCCGCCAAAGTCGAACTGATCGACACCAGCGCCAACGATTACTACGGCAAAGGCTATCAGGACGTCAAAACCCGGGTGCCCTGGATCGGCAATACCATGGACGACCTGAGCTGGAAGCCTGAAGTCACCGTGGAAGATGCCTTGCGCAAAATTTTCGACGCTTACAGCCATGAGGTTGCAGCCGCAAGGGAACTGATCGATCAAGACCAAACCCTATGAAAATCGCACTGAAAGTCGATGTGGATACACTGCGCGGTACGCTGGAAGGCGTACCCGCGTTGCTGGATTTGTACCAACGTTACGGCGTAAAAGCCACATTTCTTTTCAGCCTCGGCCCCGACCATACCGGTCGGGCGCTGCGCCGGATATTCAGGCCCGGATTTTTCAGCAAGGTTCAGCGCACCTCGGTGCTGAGCCACTACGGACTGAAAACATTGCTCTACGGCACCTTGCTCCCCGGCCCGCATATCGGCCGGAGGGGTCGCGACATCATGCGCCAAGTCGAGAAGGCCGGACATGAAGTGGGCGTACATTGCTACGACCACATCCGCTGGCAGGATTTTGTCGCTAACCGCGATGCGGTATGGACTCAACAAGAAATGCAGGCGGCTATCGATTCATTTCAGGAAGTATTCGGCCATCAGCCTTCCGTGCATGGCGCGGCAGGCTGGCAGTTGAACAAACACACGTTACAGCTGGAACAGCAACTGGGCTTTCGTTACGCCAGCGACTGCCGCGGCCAGTCTCCGTTTATCCCGCAGATGGAAGGCGAGATTTTCCAATGTCCGCAAATCCCCACCACCCTGCCGACCTTGGACGAACTGCTCGGCTGCAACGGCATCACCGAAGCCAACGTGCATGAAACGGTATTCGCCGCCAGCCGCAAGCCTGCGCCGGAAGGTCATGTCTATACCTTGCATGCAGAACTGGAAGGCATGAAATTGCTGCCGGTCATGGAAAAGCTGTTGCAACTGTGGCAAAAAGCCGAGGATGACATTGGTACGCTGAAAGATTATGTCGCCGACCTCGATACCGCTACACTGCCTTGCCATGAACTGGTCATGTCAGAAATAGAGGGGCGTTCCGGTGTATTGGCCGTGCAAGGTTCGAAGATTGGCGTAGGCCGGAATAAGACTACCCAAGCGTAGCGCGAGGTAGCGTTTCCGGCGCACGCCCTGCGAATCTGCCGAAAACACCCGTTTTCGCTATTACCGACAGCTGGACGGGGTTGCACCCCCCACCCCGCTTTTGGGATCTTAATGAATCCACAGGGGAAAATAGGATCAAAAACGTATGATTACTCCCATCAATCAGCAACTGCTCAAAAAGCTTAGTATGGAGGCCATAGCATCGCCTCGCCGTCGTAAGAACCACAATTTCCATGAAAATAGTGAAGCTCAAACGCACCGATTATTAAATGCTATAGAGCCAAATTCATATGTTATGCCGCACAAACATAACGACCCAAACAAAGGGGAAACGATAATTTGCCTTTCCGGCAAGCTGGGCTTAATAGTTTTCGACTCAACAGGTAACGTTGAGAAAAAGCTAACGTTGGAAGCAGGTAGTGAGACTGTTGGCGTTGACATTCCTTACGGTACTTTTCACACGGTACTCGCACTGAAAAATGGAACCGTGTTCTTTGAGGCTAAAGCCGGGCCATTTGTCCCACTTAAAGCTGAAGAGCAAGCACCATGGGCTCCAGCCGAAAGTGATGATTCAGTTACAAATTATCTCGCAACGCTCTATGCTATGTTTGATTGATTTGAAAGCACAAAGGATCATGGCCAATACGCCTTGCAGCGTTCAAAGCAGCTTAACCAAAGCGGCAACAACGCCAATGGAAAGCGCCATGAGACCGCCTAATTTAATGACCAATCGCTGCTCCGTTTGGATAAAACGCGAGTCCATATCGTGGCGCAAGACGTCAATGTCGCGTTTAGTTGCCAGATCAGCTTCGCCCTGCGCCTCTTTAAACGCTTCTGAGAAAGCCTCGGCTTGACTTTCCGGTACGCCAGCATCCTTGAGTGCCCGAACAAATTTATGGGTATCAAACGTAGTGGCAGTCATCAGCTTACCTCCTGTTTTTGATTTAGCGTTCAGTTTACCATGCTTGGAAGTCAAGACAAGCTGGACGTACAAGGCAGCCCCGTAGGCCGGAATAAGCCTGTTTGAGCGATAGCGAAAATAGGTGTTTCCGGCACACACCTCGCGAATCCGCCGGAAACGCCACCTCGCGCTACGCTTGGGTGGCCTTATTCCGGCCTACTTGACTACCGTTCCGTTATTAAGAAGAAAACAGAAACAGTTGCAAGCAGAACACCAAGAACAACGCGAATGCGAAAATCAATGGTCGATAGTTTAGCCGCAAAACCCGTATTCATGCGCGTTGGCATTGAAAGATAACCGAGATACCAAACCGAAAATCGGGGAGTCGCTATTTTTGCGAAAGCTTTTATGGGCATCCCTGCCCAACAAGCGGCAAAAGCTACGCGACCGCTAATGCCTGCGGCTGCCCCAGCCGTCCTGCTTCATTCGTTGGATACCCAGCAAGGGGTATCCAACATCATTCTCGCAATGACTCGACGCGATGTCGGAAAGCCTGCATTTTCACTACGCAAAAAGCGCTTCGTGAAAACACATGCGCTATCGCTTCTGGGGACTACTCGACTCCTGTCTCGCAGCGATTGAGCACTATTAGCAGAGCAAACAAAAAGCCGAAGCCAGTCCCATATGCCCAAACTTGCCACCGTTCAAGGTTTGCTGATGCGAATGCGTTTACCCATTGACCGAACAAAAGCCCGAACGTCAGAGCACCAATGGCATATGTGTTAACAAGAACGTTATTAGCTGCTACTGCGAACCACTTTACGCGTGGGGCGAGAATGAATAAGCTAAATAGAACCACTCCGATAGAACCAAAGACATTCCAAAGATGGGGGCCAATACCTTCAGAAATTGCGGTGTCGAAATATTCGACGCTCGTAAAGCGACTACGCCAGCGTGTAAAAGTAACCGCGATAACAGCAGGAAGGGCCCAAGCAAGAAAAATGACCACAGCCTTGCCAAGTTCCGGCTTGGGCGAGAAATCACTAAGGTTAAATTTCAAGAACTGTTCTCGAAGATATGAAGTCATGGATATATGAATGTGATGTACACAATTGTCTTATAAAAAACTAACTTGTCGTATATTCTTCATAGGGTTGTCGTGTGATGGATTTGGTTAAACCGAGTATAAACCAATAGACCATAGCGTCCAAACAAAGGCGACGCTACTTCATTCCCAAAAAAAGTCCGATAAAACCAAGTGCTTTAAGCCAATTTGGCGCCAACCGTTGTCTCCCCAATCGAAAACAGATATTTGTGTTGTATAATCGCAATTAAACGGCCCATCTTGTAGCACCCTATTATCTCAAGCCTGCTCAAGATAATGCTCTATTCAACAAATAACCGAGTTAAGTCATGGACTATTCAATAGAAACCGCGCCACTAGAAGAACTGCAATGTGATTGTATGATTGTTGGCGTTTATCAAGACCAACAACTCAGTCCGTCAGCCATCGCCCTTAACAACAGCACCAACGGGCTGATTAACAACATCGTCAGCCGCGGCGACCTGAGCGGAAAAAACGGCGAAACCGTGTTAATCAACGCGGTTCCGGGCAGCAAGATTGAACGCATTTTGTTGGTCGGTCTGGGCGAAAACAAGCCTTTATCCGGCAAAAACTACAAAAAAGCCCTGCTGGCCGCTGTTAACAGCCTGAAAAAACCGCAAATAAAATCGGTGGTCTGCTGCCTGGCGGAATGCGATGTGACAGACCGCGACCGGCAATGGAAATCTCAACAAATCATCGAAGTTTTTAACGATGCCGCGTATCAATTTACCCACACAAAATCCGATAAAGAAACCGAAAGCAAGATTGAAAAAATCTCCATTGCCGCCTCGGAGACTGAACAGGCTTTGACGCACGCCGGATTAGTGCAAGGCAAGGCTGTTGCCGAAGCTATGAATTTAACCAAGCATCTTGGCGATTTACCGGGCAACATCTGCACACCGACCTTTCTTGCCGAGCAGGCGCTTGAACTGGGCAAAAAATACGCCAGCCTGGCGGTTAAGATACTGGAAGAATCCGACATGGCGGCACTGGGCATGGGCGCTTTTCTGTCCGTCTCGCGCGGCAGTCGTCAACCCGCAAAGTTAATTACCCTGGAGTATCAAGGCGGTGAGAGAAACGCCAAGCCTATCGTGCTGATCGGAAAAGGCCTCACCTTTGACGCGGGCGGCATTTCATTAAAACCGGGCCCCGGCATGGATGAAATGAAATACGACATGTGCGGCGGCGCGACTGTTCTGGGTACCTTGCTCGCCGTAGCGCAAATGCAGCTGCCGCTGAATATTATCGGCTTGATCCCTTCATCGGAAAACATGCCCGACGGCGACGCCAACAAACCGGGCGATATTTTGACCAGCATGTCCGGCAAAACCATTGAAGTGTTAAATACCGACGCCGAGGGTCGTCTGCTGCTTTGCGACACCTTGACTTATGCGGAACGCTACAACCCCGATGTGGTGATAGACATCGCCACCCTGACCGGCGCGGTTGGAGTCGCTTTAGGCCGTGTGCCCAGCGGCCTGCTCGGCAACGATGACGCCTTGTGCAATGAACTGACTGCTGCCGGTGAAATCGCCAACGACCCTGTCTGGCGTTTACCGCTCTGGGAAGAATACCAGGAACAACTTAAATCCAATTTCGCTGACATGGCCAATGTCGGCGGCAAAGATGGCGGCACTATCACCGCCGCCTGTTTCCTGGCGCGATTTGCCGAAAAATTCCGCTGGGCGCATCTGGACATTGCCGCCACGGCCTGGCGCACCGGCCCAACCAAAGGCGCGACCGGCCGTCCGGTGCCGCTATTAAGCCAATATCTGATCAGCCGTGCGCAACCATCACAGAACATAAGTGGCTGAAGTCAGCTTTTATATACTGCCGTCGGAATCGCTGGAAGAGAGGTATCTGTTTGCCTGCAAACTGATCGAGAAAGCCTATCGTAGCGGCAGTTTTTGTTACGTGCTGACCGATTCTGCCGAACAAAGCCGAACCATAGACGACCTGCTCTGGACTTTCAGGGCAGGCAGTTTTATTCCGCACCAGATATATACCGGCGAGCCGCCTGATATCGCCAGGGATGGTGTGTATGCCGCAGGCTCGCCGGGAGCGAGCGCGGCCACGGAAAAAGTCATCCTGATCGGCTCGCTGGATGCGCCCGAGCACTGGCAAAAAGTCCTGTTCAACCTATCCTCGCGCTATCCTGACGTAGGGCCGCAAACCGAGCGCATTCTTGAAATACTGGATAATAGCGAAACGACCAAAGAAGCGGGCAGGAACCGTTATCGCCGGTACCAACAGTCAGGCATGCCGGTTACTACGCATAAAGACTGGTAACAAATAAATCATCATACGCATCAACTATTACAAAAAAAGAGCGCCCATCCATGGAAAAAACATACGCCCCTCATTCAATCGAACAACGCTGGTATCAAACCTGGGAAGATAAAGGCTATTTTGCGGCCAAACCGGAGGGTGAATCCTATTGCATCATGATCCCGCCGCCCAACGTCACCGGCAGTTTGCACATGGGTCATGCGTTTCAGGACACCATCATGGATGCGCTCACCCGCTACCACCGCATGAAAGGCTTCAGCACCTTATGGCAGCCGGGCACCGACCATGCGGGTATTGCCACGCAAATGGTGGTGGAACGTTTATGCAATGCGGAAGACAAGACCCGCCATGACTATGGGCGTGAAAAGTTCATCGAAAAAATCTGGGAATGGAAGGAGGAATCGGGTGGCACGATTACCCGCCAACTGCGACGCATGGGCTCTTCGCTGGACTGGAACAAAGAGCGTTTCACGATGGATGAAGGCATGTCCGATGCGGTGCAGGAAGTGTTTATCCGGCTTTATGAAGAAGGCCTGATTTATCGCGGCAAGCGCTTGGTTAACTGGGACCCCGTTTTACATACCGCAGTTTCCGACCTGGAAGTGTTGTCGGAAGAAGAAAACGGCTCAATGTGGCATTTGCGTTATCCGCTGTCGAACGGCCAGGGGCATTTAATCGTCGCCACTACACGCCCTGAAACCATGCTGGGCGATGCGGCGGTAGCGATTCACCCCAATGACGAGCGCTATAAACACCTGCTCGGCGAGTTCGTGGAACTGCCGTTAACCGGCCGCCGTATTCCGATTATTGCCGACGAGTATGTCGATCCCGAGTTCGGCACCGGCTGCGTCAAGATCACCCCGGCCCATGACTTTAACGATTACGAGGTCTGGACGCGCCACCGTCATACGTCGGCTATTCAAGACTTGCCGCATGGCGGCTTGATTAACATTTTAACTGTCGACGCGAGCATCTGTGCCGAAGAGTTAGTCCCTGTTCAATATCAAGGCCTTGATCGCTTTGAAGCGCGTAAGAAAATTGTCGCCGATCTTGATGCGGCGGGTTTACTGGAAAAAATCGCCGACCATAAATTGATGGTGCCGCGCGGCGACCGTACCAACAGCGTTATCGAACCGCTGTTGACCGACCAGTGGTATGTCAAAGTAGCGCCGCTGGCCGAACCTGCGATTGCCGCTGTTGAAAACGGCGACATCAAATTTGTACCGGATAACTGGAAAAACACTTATTTTGAATGGATGCGCAATATCCAGGACTGGTGTATCTCCCGGCAAATCTGGTGGGGACATCGCATCCCGGCCTGGTATGACGAGCTGGGCAATATTTACGTCGGCAACTCCGAGCAGGCCGTTCGTGCCAAGCATAAGCTGTCGGCCGACTACCCGCTTAAACAGGATGAAGATGTGCTGGACACCTGGTTTTCTTCCGCCTTGTGGCCTTTCTCCACGCTGGGCTGGCCGGAAAACACCGAAGAACTGGCCAAGCATTATCCGACCAGCGTGCTGGTGACCGGCTTCGACATCATTTTCTTCTGGGTGGCTCGGATGATTATGATGGGCCTGAAATTCCAGGGCAAGGTGCCGTTTAAGGAAGTTTACATACACGGTCTGGTGCGGGATGCCGAAGGACAAAAGATGTCCAAGTCCAAAGGCAACGTGCTCGACCCGATTGACATCATCGACGGCATAGAACTGGAAGCGTTGGTTGCAAAACGTATTTCCGGCATGATGCAGCCGCATTTGGCCAAAAAAATCGAGCAGGATACGCGCAAACATTTCCCTGACGGCATCCAGTCTTACGGCACCGATGCGTTGCGTTTTACCTTTGCTTCATTAGCGTCCACCGGTCGCGATATTCGCTTTGACCTTGCCCGCACCGAAGGTTACCGCAATTTCTGCAACAAACTGTGGAACGCGGCGCGTTTCGTGCTGATGAATACAGAAGAGCAGGACAACGGCTTATCCGATGCGCCTTGCCAATACAGCCAGGTGGATCGCTGGATTACTTCCCGTCTGCATCAGGTAACGGCAGTGACCAGCAACGCTATCGACAATTACCGTTTTGACCTCGCGGCCCAAGCCATTTATGAATTCACCTGGAATGAATACTGCGACTGGTATCTGGAGCTGGCAAAAATATCCCTGCAATCGAATGATGCGGCGTTGCAACGCGGCACGCGTAAAACCCTGCTGACGGTTCTGGAGTCGATTTTACGTTTGGCGCATCCGATCATGCCGTTTATCACCGAAGAAATCTGGCAGCGGGTCGCGCCGTTGGCAGGTATTGAAGCTGACACCATTATGCTGCAACCTTACCCGGTTGCCGATGAAGCGCACATCGACAGCAATGCGATCGCCGAAACCAACTGGGTGATGAATTTTATTCTGGGTGTGCGCCGTATTCGCGGCGAAATGAATATCGCCCCCAGCAAGCCGCTGCCGATATTTTTGCAAAACGGCTCTCTTGCTGACCAGCAAAGCTTAAACAACAACCTGATTTATCTGCAAAAATTGGGCAGACTGCATTCAATTACCTGGTTAACGCCTAATGAAAGTACGCCGGAATCGGCAATTGCTTTAGTTGGCGAGATGAAAATCCTGATTCCAATGGCAGGCCTGATTGACAAAGAAGCGGAACTGGCGCGACTGGAAAAGGAAATTCAAAAAATCAATAATGATTTACCCAGAGTCGAAGGCAAGTTAAATAACCCGGCGTTCGTCGATAAAGCGCCGCCGGAAGTGATCGATAAGGAAAAAGCCAAGCTGGCCGATTTGCGTTCAATGCTTAACAACCTTGAAGAGCAGCAACGCAAAATACAGGCTTTATAAGAAAAGCAGACGAAAGGCTAAAGGCAAAGGAAATCCCTCCTTTAGCCCCTAGCCTTTCGCCTTGTACCCTCCCCCTTTTTCATCTATATTTGTCTAAACAACCGACAAAGCAATCATCATACCTATGACTACCGCATCAACACATTTACAATTTAGTGGCCTTACACGGTGCTTGATTGAAAAAGGCTTGCTAACTGAGAGCGATGCGCAAATTCATAGTCAGGAAGCACAAAAAAACCAGCTCCCGCTAATACGCTACCTTGTTGCCAATAAGCTGATTAACAGCAAAGCTTTGGCATATCAAGCCTCACAAGAATTTGGCGTCCCTTTTTTTGACCTGGATGCCATTGACTTCCGTAGGCTCCCTATCAATCTGGTCAGTGAAAAGCTGATCCGCAAATGCCATGCGCTGCCCCTGTTCGCCAGAGGCAAAACCCTATTCGTCGCCGTATCGGACCCGACCGACTTTCGCGCTCTGGATGACATCAAGTTTCACAGCCGCCTTAACCCCGAAGCCATTCTGGTTGAAGAAGACAAACTGATCAAAGCCATCGAAGCCGCCTTAGAGGCCGCCGATACATCAATGACTGATATGCTTGATGAGGATCTGGAAAACCTGGATATCGCCGGAGGCGAAGAAGATAACGCTAAAGCCGATGTTAACTCGGATATTGATGATGCGCCGATTGTCCGTTACGTCAACAAGATACTATTGGACTCCATCAAACAGGGAGTATCCGATATACACATGGAACCCTACGAAAAAACTTTCCGCATCCGCTATCGATCGGACGGCATACTCCGCCAGGTTGCCTCCCCCCCTCCCAGCATCGCCAACAGACTTGTCTCCCGCCTTAAGGTCATGTCTAAAATGGATATTGCTGAGCGCCGGGTTCCGCAGGATGGTCGTATCAAAATGACCTTGTCCAAGAATCGTGCGATTGATTTCCGGGTAAATACCTGTCCTACCCTATTCGGCGAAAAAGTCGTTTTGCGTATCTTGGATCCCACCAGCGCCCAGCTGGGTATCGAAAAACTGGGTTTTGAGCCGGAACAACAACGGATTTTCCTTGAGGCTATTAATAAACCCTACGGCTTAGTGTTGGTAACAGGGCCAACGGGTAGCGGTAAAACGGTTACGCTCTATACCGGGTTGAATATCCTCAACACCATGGAGCGCAATATTTCGACCGCCGAAGACCCTGTCGAAATTACCGTGGAAGGCATCAATCAGGTCAATATGAATCCTAAAGCAGGCCTGACCTTCGCCAGTGCTTTACGCGCCTTTTTACGGCAGGATCCTGACATTATCATGGTGGGCGAGATTCGTGATTTGGAAACCGCCGAAATCGCCGTCAAAGCCGCGCAAACGGGCCATTTGGTGTTATCGACCTTACACACCAATGATGCGCCGCAAACTCTGAATCGCCTCATGCAAATGGGCATACCGCCCTTCAACATTGTTGCTGCGGTCAACTTGATTATGGCCCAACGTTTGGGTCGACGACTCTGTGAACACTGTAAAGTCCCCGCCAATTTTCCTGATAAAGTCCTCCTTGATGCAGGCTTTAAACAAGAAGAGTTGCACGACCTGAAAATATTCAGCGCCGGGGGCTGCGAGCATTGTACCAATGGCTATAAAGGTCGGGTCGGTGTTTATCAAGTCCTGACGCTCACTGACAAAATGCGTACACTTATACTAAACGGGGGTAATACCGATCAGCTGGCGGAATGCGCCTTGGCGGAAGGTTTTAATGACTTACGCAGATCAGGATTAAACAAAGTACGCATGGGTGTAACCAGTCTGGAAGAAATTGATCGAATCACCAAGGAATAAACATGACCGAGCAAACTGAACAAATCGATTTCGTCTGGACGGGGACTGACAAAAATAAAAAGAAAGCCGGAGGAATAATCTCTGCGAAAAGTGAAATCATTGCCAAAACTGAGTTGCGGCGACAGGGGTATCGCGTTATTACGCTCAAGAAAAAACCCAAGCCGCTGTTCTCAAAAAAAGTCCAGGCTATCACGCCGGGCGAGATAGCCGTTTTTGCCAGACAATTAGCCACTATGCTTAAAGCGGGGGTGGCCTTAGTTCAGTCATTCGATATTGTCGGAAAAGGCCACGCTAATCCAAGCATGGAGAGCCTTCTATTGGGCATCAAAGCCGATATTGAAAGCGGCGACACCCTGGCCGAAGCCCTTAACAAAAGACCGCTGTATTTTGATGAGTTATTTTGTAACTTGGTTGCAGCAGGCGAGCAGGCGGGGGTATTAGAAACACTGCTGGATAAGATCGCCACCTACAAAGAAAAAACCGAGTCAATGAAGAAAAAGATCAAAAAGGCCCTGACCTATCCGATCGCCGTCATCGTCGTGGCCTTTGTCGTCACCACCATCCTGCTGATTTTTGTGGTGCCCGTCTTTGCCGATATGTTCAAAAGCTTTGGCGCAGATTTGCCCGCGTTCACTAAAATGGTTGTCGCTATGTCTGAATGGATGCAGGCATGGTGGTATATTGTTGTTGGTATTGTTGTCGGCACCGTTTATACGTTCGGCTATTTTAAAAAACGATCCAGGGCATTCAATCACTTCCTTGATAAAACCCTGCTAAAATTGCCGATAGTCGGCCTTATTTTACACAAGTCCGCTATTGCACGATTTGCCAGAACCTTGGCAACCATGTCAGCGGCGGGGGTACCCTTGGTAGAGGCATTGGAGTCCGTTGCCGGCGCCTGTGGGAATATTATCTACACCGAAGCTGTTTTAAAAATGCGTGAGGAGGTGGCAACCGGACAAAGACTTCAATTTGCCATGCAGCAGGCAAATCTTTGGCCCAACATGGTGGTACAGATGGTGGCTATCGGCGAAGAATCAGGATCAATGGACTCTATGCTGTTGAAAGTTGCTGACTTTTTCGATGAAGAGGTTGATAACCTTGTTGATAATTTGAGCAGCTTAATGGAGCCCATTATTATGGTCATTTTAGGCACTTTAGTCGGCGGCTTGGTTGTCGCCATGTACTTACCGATATTTAAAATGGGTGCCGCTATGTAGCGGTTACAGACTAAATGCGGCTACCCCATGCGTCACGCAATATCTGTCAAAAACCCTTATTCATAAAAGCTCCCGCCATGGAGTGCTCACCTTTTCAGAAAAACAGATGCAACAGCTTAGTATGCTTTTAAATATACCCACTCTCTTTTCGGTGCTGGCCGGTGTTATCGGCCTGCTTGTCGGCAGTTTTCTCAATGTTGTTATCTATCGATTACCGATAATGATGCAACGAGGATGGCGTAAGGAGTGTTTGGACTATCTGCAAATCAGCCCGGAAACAGCATTAGCCGACGACGCCCTGAATGCAGGAGCGGCAGAAGAACCCTTCAACCTGATTCTCCCCCTGTCCCGCTGCCCCAGCTGCAACACGCCCATCAAGCCTTACCAGAACATTCCGGTCATCAGCTACCTTTTTTTAAGCGGCAAATGTGCAAAATGCGGCTGTCGCATTTCAATGCGTTATCCAATCATAGAAGCTTTCACGGCGCTAGCCTCAATCGTAGTGGCTTGGCATTTCGGCTATACGCCCCAGGCCGTTTTTGCCTTGCTGCTAACCTGGTCGTTGATTGCATTAATTTTTATCGATATTGACCACCAGTTATTACCCGACTCCATCACCCTTCCCTTACTTTGGCTGGGGATGTGCCTGAGCCTGTTCAATGTGTTTACTGATGCCCACGCCAGCATCATCGGCGCTATTGCCGGCTATACGGCCCTTTGGGCGGTCTTTCACCTGTTTAAACTGGCAACCGGCAAAGAAGGCATGGGCTATGGTGATTTCAAATTGCTGGCTTTATTCGGCGCATGGCTAGGCTGGCAGTACTTGCCGATTATCATTTTATTATCGTCGCTGGTCGGCGCGGTCATTGGAGTAGGCATGATCATTTTTGTCAAACACGATCATAACGTCCCCATCCCCTTCGGCCCCTATTTAGCGGCCGCCGGATGGATCGCGTTATTATGGGGAAATGACCTCAACCACCTCTATTTGACCGCCGTAGGCCTATAAGGTCATGTTGAAAGTCGGACTCACCGGCGGCATAGGCTGCGGAAAATCGACTGTTGCCAGGATTTTCGCTGACTTGAATATCCCGGTGCTTGATGCCGACCAAGTAGCCCATAGCCTGGTCGAAAAAGGCCAACCCGCACTGGCTCGAATACAGCAGGAATTTGGCGCGTCCATCCTGAACCCGGACGGTTCGCTGAACAGACGACATCTCAAGGAAATAGTTTTTTCCGACCTTAAGCAAAAACAGAAACTTGAATCGATACTCCATCCCTTAATCTATAAAACCCTACAAGCGGAACTTGAACCGCTGGTCGCTCCCTACTGCATTATAAGTATTCCATTATTATTCGAAACCGACATGACGCATCTTGTTGACCGGATACTGGTTATCGACTGCCCGGTTGAAACACAGATCGAACGCGTTAAAATCCGGGATAACCTGACTATTGAAAGAATACAATCCATAATCGACAATCAAGTATCGCGCGCATACAGAATAGCAAAAGCCGATGATTTGATTGATAACTCAACGACTGATTATAGACTTGCAGAACAGGTAAAAAAACTGCACAATTTATATCTTTCATTAAGCGCTTGCCGGGATTAACTTGTCTGTGAACACCACTATTACCTATGAATTTCCACTCAATGAACGCATCCGGGTTTTCATACGGTTAGAACAACTTTTCCAACAATTCAGCCATTTCTTAACGGGGGAGACGGTCGCCGATAAACGCGCCGCGATTAATGTGCTGCTCGACATCATGACAATTTTCAGACGCAATGACCTGAAATCGGAAATACTGAAAGAGCTGGATCGCCACGCCAATGTGCTGAATAAAATCGCCCATAACCAGAGCGTCGACACCCAAAAACTGGAAGAACTGCTTAACAAATTAAATGAAACCAGCAAAAAGCTTTATGCCACCAACGGAAAGATCGGCACCCGCGTCATGGAAAGCGACCTGTTCCAGAGCATAGCTCAACGCAGCTCCATCCCTGGCGGCACCTGCTCCTTTGATTTACCCGAATTCCATTATTGGCTGGAACAGGATGAAGCCATTCGATTAAAAGACCTGGAACACTGGAGCAAGCCCTTTGCCGACATTCGTATCGCAATTGACCTAATCCTTAATTTTATCCGTAATTGCAGCTCGCCTACCCAAGAGGTTGCTGAAGCAGGCTTCTTTCAATTTTTGCTGGACACCAACCAACCCCACCAACTGCTTAAAATAAGCCTGGATAAATCCATACACTGCTTTGCAGAAATCAGCGGCGGCAAACACCGCTGCACCATCCGGTTCATGGCGCCGTCGCCCGACAACAAACGTCCAACACAAAGCCCTGATGACATCCCTTTTTCCTTAACCTGCTGCCTTTTCTAATGCCGTCATCCAGCAAACCGCTCATTGTAAAATGCCCCAACTGCGGATGTTCTGTACCCTGGGTTCCTGAACAACAATCCAAACCCTTCTGCTCCGAACGTTGCAAACTGATTGACCTGGGAGAATGGGCAATGGAAGAAAAGAAGATTCCCGGACAATCAGTATCGTTGGAAGACGATAGCGAGGACGATACTTTTTTTCATTAACCGGACTGCCTACCTTATCCCGTGGAAGCATCGCCACAGGCACGACAAGATACGCCCGACTGTAAATCCTATACTCCAAATGCCCCAGATTGCCGGTCAAAACAAGACTGGCGTGACTGGGCTCATCTAAAAAATGCCCCATATTTAAGTTCGGCTTTGCAACGCTGGACGCCTCTGCTCCTTGAATATTCTTGCATTACAAAGTAATTTTATAGTCCTCCTTCCTTCAATTGACATAGCAACAATACTAACGTCCCGCTTGCTGCCAACGTTACCGCAGGAAAAACCTGAATACCTTTTCTATGCGCGTACACCAAAATACTAAACCCGCCCTATGGCAACCACTATAAGGAAATCCAATCATGGCTATAGAAATAGAACATAAATTTTTGCTCGCCAACGATGACTGGCGCAAGCACGTTAGCCACTCGGTAAAATATCGACAGGGCTATTTAAGCTCTCAGGCAACCAGCTCAATCAGGGTTCGGATCAGCGACGACCATGCCTGGTTGAACATCAAAACGGCGACTATCGGCACTCATCGGCATGAATACGAATACGAAATTCCGATGACTGATGCAAATGAGATATTAGATAATCTTTGCAGAAAACCATTAATCGAAAAAACCCGTCACTTCGTCACTGATGATGCCAATCTTTGGGAAATAGATGAGTTTGAAGGTGATAATCAGGATTTGATAGTCGCCGAAATTGAGCTGGACGAAACAGGACAATCTTTTTCAAAACCGCCCTGGTTAGGCTTGGAAGTCACCGGAGATTTGCGTTATTACAACAACAATCTCGCGATACATCCTTACTCGGAATGGCGCGAAGACTAAATATTTCATAGACATATTGAAATATTATGAGTTTTGTTCTATATTTTCCGCATGAAAAAATTAGTTTTTGTTGTTTTATTACTACTACCAACTCAATGTTTTGCGGAGAGCCTTAAAGACTCTTTAAAAAACATTGAAGCCGAGTGGGCATCTGTTTACTACAGCATGCCCAAAAGCAAACAAGGGCCTGCTTATGTTCAACTGCTCGATAAGGCCGCGACCTTGGCCCGGCAATATCCGAATGCCGCCGAACCCATTTTCTGGCAGGCCGTGCTAAAGGCGACTTATGCCGAACAACAAGATGCTTTTTCTGCGCTTGGCGCCATTCATGAGGCCCGTGATTTACTAATCAAAGCCATCAAAATCAACTCGAAAACCATGGGAGGATCGGCTTATGTAACATTGGGCACGCTTTATTACATGGTGCCCAAATGGCCTATCTCATTCGGCGATGACGACGCCGCCAAACAAATGCTGGAAGCCGCGCTGAAGATCAATCCTGACGGTATTGATGCCAACTATTTTTACGGCGAATTTTTGTTGCTGCATAACAAACCCAACGAGGCGACCCTTTATTTTGAAAGGGCGACCGCGGCTCCGGCCCGTGCTGAACAACTTTATGCCGACAATCAACTTAAAGCGGAAGCAAAACTCGCCTTAAAAAACACTCACGAACGAAAAATCAACGGCGAAAAAGGCATATTTTTATCTGTATTTAGTTCGGCAAGCGCAAAGTAAGCCTTATACTCACCATCACGCCCCATTCTGCTAAATGACACCTTTAACAAACTCGGCATTCAATCATGTAATGCTTTCTGCTAGAATAGCGCCCTAAATTAAAAATTAACTTTCCTGGTAAAAATTATGGCTTTTGTCGTCACCGAAAACTGTATTAAATGCAAATTTACTGATTGTGTAGATGTATGCCCTGTAGATTGCTTTCATGAAGGCCCTAACTTTCTGGTTATTGATCCTGATGAATGTATTGATTGCACGTTATGCGAACCTGAATGCCCAGCCAACGCAATTTTTGCAGAAGATGAATTGCCGGAAGGACAAGAAGTTTTTATCGCATTAAATGCAGAACTAGCCAAACAATGGCCTGTTATTACGGATGTAAAGCCGGCTTTACCTGATGCTGATGAGTGGAATGGTAAAGAAGGTAAACTCGATCTACTGGAAAGATAACACCTTCGCGGTCAATTTCAGACGCGATGCCTTAAGTTAAGCTGTTTGAGAACTAACAGCTTAACCGGCACGCGGGCTTTAACAGGCGCTAAACGGCCGCCACACGCCGCTTAAGCGGGTCGCCCTCCTGTTTAATGATGCCTACAAAACAGAAACGACCAAGGCAAAGACAAAGACGAAAATCACAAAAAGCGCAAACACGCCTTTTTTAGTCAGCCCCGCCCACATCAGCTTCAGTTCGGACAGCACTTCCTGCTTAACATCATCCGAGTTTAGGATTTTTTTACATCGACCACGAAATGTCTGCATTTCCTCCCGCGCTTCCTGTTCGGCAATAATCTCGGCAATTTTCGAGTAGAAACTGCCGCATTCCGGACATTTCATATCGCGGTCATTACGCTCATGACCACATACTGAACATTTATTCATTTAATCCTCCACAAAAAACCATTTCTTCAGAATTCTTCGGCACACCGCTACTCCTGCCTAACCCCTTACCTACATCCGCGTAGGCAATGCAGGTATTACATATAGACCCATTCAACCGTCAAACCGGTACGGCTCCATCTGAATAGACTCGACCCGTCGTCCCTGCATAATGCAAACGCCGTTATAACGTTCATTTCCGGTTGAAGAAAATTCAAACAAAAATATCCGTCGCACCCGCATTTTTCCTGCCGGATCTCTTTTTAACCGGATGCTGTTTAGGGCAACATACTCATCCAGCATCTGGACTTCCAGATTCAAGCAATTCGCCCTGACTGCCTTAAGCGCAACCTCCTTGACCTGCTGCCCGTTAAACCAGTACAGATATGCGCCCAGCAATAAAGCTATTAAAATAAGATCATCCAGCATTGTTTATGATTTGGTGTTGTTAAACAGAGTTTAGGTGTGTCCGCTCTATTGTACTAAGATTTGTCGACAAATCTTCTTGGCAATTGCTCCTGCATAACCTACAGGGATGTGATGAATGCAAATTTTGCATGGAGAAAAATATCTGCCCACGCAGTCGAAGGAGAACAACATGAAGCTTCCCATTACCGGCGGTTGCCTTTGCGGCGCAGTCAGATATGAAATCTCGGCCAAACCCATAGGCGGCTTCAACTGCCATTGCCGAACCTGTCAAAAAGCGATTGGAGCGCCTTATTTTGCAGGCATGTTCGTTCCCGCCTCAGCCCTCGCCATAACCGGAAACTATAAAGAATACGCAACCATTGCGGCAAGCGGCCACACGGTTTACCGCGCTTTTTGCCCCGAATGCGGAACCTCGCTGTTCGGCAGGAACAGCGCCTTTATCGACATAAGGACGGTCGCTGCAGTAACGCTTGATGATCCCGGCATTTTCCAGCCGCAAAAAGATATATGGGTGGCAGATGCCCAGCCATGGGACACTATGAACCCTGATTTACCGAAATTTGACGGCAACCCCTGGCATTAAGTTAAGCTACCTGCAATTTTTATTTATCATGGAGAATTTATGAATTCCGAACAACTTAGCACCATCGAAATACAGCCTGAAGCAGCGCATAAATACTCTGTGATATGGTTGCATGGATTAGGCGCGGATGGTCATGATTTCGAAGGACTTGTTCCCGAACTGCATTTAAACGCCGAAACAAATATCCATTTCATTTTCCCCAATGCGCCTGTCCAGCCCGTTACCGTCAATGGCGGAATGTCCATGCGCTCCTGGTATGATATTTTAGAGATGTCGCTGGAACGCAAAGTCGATGTTGACGGCATTTATCAATCAGCCGGTTTGATTGAACCACTGATCCAGCTGGAAATTGACAAGGGCATTCCATCGGAAAATATTTTATTGGCAGGGTTTTCTCAAGGGGGCGTCATTGCGCTTCATGCGGGCCTAAGGCACCCGCATAAACTGGCCGGAATTGTCGCACTGTCGACTTATTTACCAACCATCGATCAACTGAAAACCGAGCGCTCAGCCGCCAACAATGGCACACCGATATTTATGGCTCACGGCATCATAGACCCCGTTGTAGCGGTTGAATCCGGCAAAGCCGCATTTGATAAGCTTAAAGCAATGGACTACAACGTTGAGTGGCATGATTACCTGATGGAACATAGGCTTTGCGTTGAAGAAATCGAACATATTTCGGCGTTTATGAATGCAATTTTTATATAACGAACAGTCATGCATGATAAATTCATTACTTGCAACCGCCCGGCAAAGACTGCCCTTACCGGGACTTGAGCCTTAATCAGCTCTGATCTTGCGGGCGATCTAACCCTTTTTAATATGCTGCGGTACATCGCGTCTTGTTGTCCCGGTATAAAGCTGTCTTGGCCGCCCTATCTTTTGATCCGGATCCGCTATCATTTCATCCCAATTGGCAATCCAGCCCACGGTTCGCCCCATCGCGAACATGGCGGTAAACATGTTGCTGGGGATGCCTAATGCGTGCAACACGATGCCCGAATAATAATCGACGTTCGGGTAAAGTTTTTTCTCGATGAAATACTCATCCTCAAGAGCAATACGTTCCAGCTCCAGCGCCAATTTAAATATCTTGTCGTCATGCAGACCGAGCTCCGTGAGCACTTCATGACAGGTTTCGCGCATTAATTTGGCACGCGGATCATAATTTTTATAAACCCGATGACCGAAGCCCATAAGCCTGAACGGATCGTTTTTATCCTTGGCCTTGTTTATATATTTATCAATATTCGAGACATCGCCAATCTCCTCAAGCATGTTGAGAACAGCTTCATTGGCACCGCCATGAGCGGCCCCCCAAAGGCAGGCAATCCCGGCAGTAATGCAGGCATAAGGGTTGGCGCCACTGGAACCCGCTAAACGCACTGTCGACGTCGAGGCATTTTGCTCATGATCAGCATGCAGGATCAAGATCCGGTCCAGCGCTTTGACCAAGACAGGATTGGGCTCGAAGTCGTCACACGGCGTGCCAAGCATCATCCGCATAAAGTTTTCAACGTAACTCAGCTTGTTTTGCGGATACATAAACGGCAAGCCGGTACTGTATTTATGACACATCGCCACAATGGTCGGTACTTTGGCGATCAGGCGGATGGCGCTTATGTCACGATCTCTTTTAGATTTAATGTCCAGCGCGTCATGATAGAACGCTGACAACGCGCCAACGACAGCGACCATAATGGCCATCGGGTGGGCGTCTCGACGAAAGCCTTTAAAAAAATTGGTCAGTTGGTCATGCACCATCGTATGCATGGTAATGGTACCTTCGAACTGCTGCATTTCATCAGTGTTGGGCAATTCGCCATTCAGCAACAGATAGCAAACCTCCAAAAAAGTACAATGTTCTGCAAGTTGCTCAATGGGGTAACCGCGATAAAGCAATATCCCTTTTTCACCATCGATATACGTTATCGATGAACTGCAACTGGCCGTGGAAGTAAATCCGGGATCATAGGTAAACATGCCGGTCTGTTGATACAGAGATTGGATGTCCACTACATCGGGACCCGTAGTTCCAGATAAAATAGGCAACTCGCATAAAGACTGAGTTTTCTCATTTAAGGTAACACTGCGCAATTTAGTCATGGTTTTTCTCAGTTTTGAAACAGGGTCTGTAGCGTCATCAAAAAGCCGGCTAAATTGCGAAGTTTTGCAGTTCGCCGGCCTTTTGAGTGTGATTAATCTTGACTGGTATTTTAAAAGAAATTTGCTTATAAAATAACAAGCTCCGGAAAATATCTTTCATTCATACAACTGCGCCATGCAGCCCTATAAATGATGACGTAGAAAATGCGCTATTAAACCGAAACCGCGCTATCTATGGCCTGTTTTGCCAATTCAGTCACTCTGGCCCAGTTTTTTGATTTTACCACATCCATAGGCGCCAACCATGATCCGCCAACGCAGGCAACATTGCTTAACTGCAAATAACTGTTGTAATTTTGCGGAGAAATGCCGCCGGTCGGGCAAAAAGTTACGTTAGGGACAGGCCCTGCAATCGATTTTAACATCGGTATGCCGCCCGCCGCTTCGGCCGGGAAGAATTTGAAATGATCCAGCCCGTACTCCATACCCAACATCAGTTCCGACAGCGTCGCTATGCCGGGTATCAAGGCGATATTTCCCTCGTTGGCGGCTGCTAAAAGCCTCGGTGTCAATCCGGGACTAATGGCAAAAACGGCACCGGCATCTTCTGACGCTTTTAATTGCTCGGGCGTAGTAATAGTGCCTGCGCCGACAATGGCGTCTTCGACTTCCCGGCTGATAAGTCTGATCGCATCAAGCGCGATGGGCGTGCGTAGCGTAATTTCCAGTACCTTAATGCCGCCTGCGACCAAGGCCTTCGCCAGAGGAACGGCGTCTTCCAAATTCTGGATGACCATGACAGGCATCACCGGGCAAGTGTTTAAAATAATGTTAGGTTGAATTTTCCAGTTATTTTTAGTCATTGTTTTACCAAATTTTTATAGTTATTAATCGACGATAAACAGGTTGGAAGCGCCGGTTTCAGCAGAGGACGCCCCCAGACGGAAACCGCCGAACAATTCGCGGCCCATGCCGAAATGATGGCCCTTGGCGCTATTGGCGGCCGGAATGCGGGCATTAAATTCATCCGCGTCCACCAGCACATTGACCTCGCCGGTTTGGGTGTTCAGATGAATGATGTCGCCGGTGCGCACTTTCGTTAACGGACCGCCTTCTTCACACTCGGGGCACATGTGGATAGCGGAGGGAACTTTACCCGAAGCGCCGGACATCCGTCCATCCGTGACCAGCCCAACCTTGAAGCCTTTATCCTGCAACACGCCCAAAGACGGCGTCAATTTGTGCAGTTCGGGCATACCATTGGATTTCGGCCCCTGAAAGCGCAGCACCACAATAACATCTTTCTCCATTTCGCCGCGCCTGAAGGCCGCAACCACATCGTCCTGATCGTCAAACACCATCGCAGGCGCTTCAACGACCTGGTGTTTTTCCGCTACCGCGGAAACTTTGGACACCCCGCGTCCCAAATTGCCGTGCATCACATGCAAGCCGCCACCGGCCGCAAAAGGCTTGGCGACCGTGCTGATAACTTCCGCGTCCAAAGAGGCTTCCGGGCAAGGCTCCCAGACCAATTTACCGTCAACCAGTTTGGGTTCCTGATGATAATTATTCATGCCGCGTTGGTCTGCTACGGTCAGAATATCTTCATGCAACAGGCCGTTCTTTAGCAGTTCGGCAATCAATACGCCCATGCCGCCTGCGGCCTGGAAGTGATTAATGTCCGCTTGGCCGTTCGGATAAATACGGGTTAACAACGGCACCGCTCTGGACAGCTTATCAAAATCATCCCAATTGATAATGATGCCCGCGGCACGCGCAATGGCGACCAGATGGATCGTGTGGTTGGTGGAACCGCCCGTTGCCAGTAAGCCGACAATGGCGTTCACAATCGCTTTTTCGTCGATCGCATGTCCAATCGGACGGAAATCATCGCCCAGCGCAGTAAATTTTAGAACCTGTCTGGCTGCGGCTTTGGTCAGCTCATCGCGTAACGGCGTATAAGGGTTAATGAACGAACTGCCCGGCAGATGCAGGCCCATGATCTCAACCATCATCTGGTTGCTGTTTGCGGTACCGTAGAACGTACAGGTACCCGCACTGTGATAGGACGCGGACTCGGACTCCAGCAGTTCTTTACGGCCGATTTTACCTTCGGCGTAAAGCTGGCGGATACGCACTTTTTCCTTGTTGGGCAGGCCGCTGGGCATGGGGCCTGCCGGTACGAACACGGCGGGCAAATGGCCGAAACTCAACGCGCCGATCAGCAGTCCCGGCACAATCTTGTCGCAGACGCCCAAGTACAGTGCGCCGTCAAACATGTTGTGGCTTAAACCGATGGCCGTGGCCATCGCAATCACATCACGGCTGAATAACGACAACTCCATGCCGGGCCGTCCTTGCGTGACGCCGTCGCACATCGCCGGTACGCCGCCTGCAAACTGGGCAACGCCCCCGGCTTCCTTAATGGCGGCCTTGATTAGCGCTGGCGCGTCTTTAAACGGTTCATGCGCCGACAGCATGTCATTATAAGAAGAGATAATGGCAATATTGGCTTTTTGATGCCCGGTTAAATCGCTTTTTTCCCCGGCTCCGCAAGCGGCGAAAGCATGAGCCAGATTGCCGCAAGCCAGCTCGGCACGATGCGGCTCTTTTTTAGCGGCTGCATCGATACGCGCCAGATAGGCTGAGCGAGTTTCGCGGCTGCGTTCAATAATTTCATTAGTTACGTTTTCTAATACGGAATGCATAATTGTTCCTTCTAGTTTGAGCGGTCAAGTTTTCGGCTTTTTCAATTCACCGTAGGGCACGCTGTGCGTACCTTTTGCGTTGACTTTTATGGTAATTTCTAAAGGCACGTACAGCGTACCCTGCCTAAAAAACCGAAAATCGACCGCTTAAAGTCTATCGACGGTTAATCAAGGCCAAGTTAAATTGATTTATCGGCTTCATCTTCCCAAGCCCTTTCGTCCCTGGCAATTAAATCATTAGCCGCCTCAGGGCCCCAAGTCCCGGCCGGGTAGGGTTGCGGCGCGGCATTGGTATGCGCCCAGGCATCCTGTATCGAATCGATCCATGTCCAGGCCTGCTCGATTTCCTCGCGGCTCAGAAACAGCGTAGGATTGCCTCGCATCGCTTCCAGCACCAATTTCTCATACCCGCCGAAAATCTTGCTGTTTTTAAAGGTGTCGGAAAAACTCAAATCCAGCTTGGTTTTTTGCAGCTTAATGTTTTCGTCAATGCCCGGAATTTTGTTGAGCATCTGAATTTCCACGCCTTCATTCGGCTGCAAATGAATGATCAGCTTGTTCGACGGCAGGTCCTCGAAGCTTTCCTTAAAAATATTATGCGGCAGTTGCTTGAAATTGACGACGATTTCAGTGCGCTTATATTTCATCCGTTTGCCGGTACGCAAGTAAAACGGTACACCGGCCCAGCGCCAGTTATCGATAGCCACTTTCACCGCAACAAAGCTTTCCGTCGTGCTTTCGGTATTGGCTCCTTCCTCTTCAAGATAGCCCGGCACCGGATTGCCCTTGATCGCCCCCGCCGAGTACAGTCCGCGGACGGTTTTTTGTTCGACATTCTCTTTGGTGATCGGCCGTAGCGCGGCCAGGACTTTTATTTTTTCATTATGAATACTTTGCGCTTCCAGGTTGACCGGCGGCTCCATCGCCACAAACGTCAGAATCTGCAACAGGTGATTTTGCAGCATGTCGCGCAGCTGCCCGGTTTTGTCGAAATAATCCCAACGGCCTTCAATACCGACTTCTTCAGCAACGGTAATCTGAATATGATCGATGGTATTGTGATCCCAGTTGGTAGTAAAAATGGAATTGGCAAAGCGCAACGCCAGCAAATTGAGCACCGTTTCTTTGCCCAGATAATGATCGATGCGGTACACCTGCTTCTCGCTGAACACCTCGGCAACGACATCGTTAATTTCTTGTGACGACTTAAGATCGTGGCCTATCGGTTTTTCCATCACCATGCGCGATTCTTCATTCAAAACCCCGCACTTAGCCAGTCCCTGACAAATATTGGTGAATAAGAAAGGCGACACGGCAAAATAATTCACCATAACCCTGGATTGTCCATTAATGACGGTATTCAACAGCTGGTATTGATCCATCTGCGTTAAATCTATTTTCAGGTAGGAAAACCGTGCCGAAAACCGCGCCCATATTTGTTCATCAACGACTTCATTCAAAAACTCTTGCAAACTGTTATGAATAATCCCGACAAACCCTGAATTATCGCCCTCGTGTTGATCTATACCGATGATACGGGTATCGGCTTCAATCAAATTGGCTTTTTCAAGTCGATACAAGGAAATGAGCAACTTGCGGCGGGATAAATCGCCCAAAGCGCCAAAGATAACCAGGTCACAAGGTTTAAATGTTGTTTTTTCGTTCATAGATGCGTTGTTGAATAAATAGTTATAGCCGACATCGGTCCGGCACAAATAGGCAGAAAACTTGCGCTTATTATCGCAGAATTTGCCTCAGGATGCAGTTCTGGATGCACCGCCTTAGCGCTGAGCTTGTTTTTTAAATTCAAAGACGATGAAACTGTTTGATATATACCGCTTGTATCGAATCGATATTTAGTTGACAGTATTCTTGAGCTTCTTTTATAGTATTGATCCGCTACTATCACAAAAGAGAATATTTTACGCGTCACGCGCCTACCGACATGCACCGCAACTTGGCAGACGAAATTGTTGATCGCTCAAAAATATCAAGGTGAAGTAGTTTATCAGGAGGAATCAATCCCGGCGTTGTTGAAAGCCATGATTTTCATATCAACCTTGCCGCATCCATTGATGATTTAAAAACAACAGAAGGTATAAAAAATGAACGAAGAAACACAAGTAAAAGACAAATTCTGGCTGTATGTCGGCTGCACAGTAATTACTTTATTGGTCGTCATCGGCATGGTCAAACAAAGCGAGAGCGAAAAATTTGCGCCTATCAAACAGCAAATGGAAGAGGAGACGGCCCAGATGAATATCCGTGTATTGAACTGAACTGACCGGCCATTATCTTCATGACAAGGCGTTGTTTTTATTTAGCCGCTACATCGGATTTTGATTAGCCCGCGCACTTGCCTATGGATAAGCCGCAGTTCTTGTCGACCTTAGCGTGACCATGCACCACTTAATATAATAATCAGGAGAGAACCATGAAACTTAATTTGATATGCCTTTGCGCGGCGTTGGCTTTGTTTTCCGGAACAGCGTCGGCGACAGAATATATATACCGCGATCTTATGGCCAACACACTACCCTCGGCGGGCTGTGAAGTGGAATCCGAAGCCATTGCAACCGCGTCAAAGCCCTACAACATCACCCGATACAGCAAAACATTCTGTCAGTCGCAAGGTTACGGCTGGCACGTTGAGAAAGTAAAGGATGAAGGCAAAGCGGCCTGCACACCCTGCACCGGCACCAATCAAGGTAAAAATCAGTGCCATCTGGAAGATGTGGTTGTGACTTGCAAACGCATCAAGCCCGGTTCGGTTGGTATGTTGCCTGGAAAAAGTTAATGGTGGTAGCGTGAGCAAGAAATGCGTCAACCTGCTTGCTCACGCTTATTCTGTTCCGTCAGCCAGTTACTCATCCTTATTCAGGATTTGCCCACGGAGCAATAATGAAAAAATCTACTAAAAACCTATAACCGTATCAAAAATCAATGTACTCGCCCCATAACCTCCACATGGCGGAACACCGAGTCGGCGCTGATAACGATCTCGTCAGGAGTAAAACCCTCCGGCATTCCGAGCAACAATTCAGTGGTAATGGCGAATTTGAGTTTTGCTTGAGCAGAAGCGCGGTCGCGTAGATTGCTCATTTCCTGTTTGCGCGTGTCCAGCATCGCAAGCAGCGCGACGGAAACATTCTTAATCTTTTCGCGATCCGCGTTGCTTAACTTGAGCTTGTGTTGGCTGAGTAAGTCGAACACAGCAAGCTGGTCTTCGTTCTCCAGGCCTTCACGGGTATAACGCTGTTCTTCTTGATCGAGCGAATCGTGAAAGCGCATTAGCTCCTCAAAAACACGCTGGATTTCAACTTCATCTTTATCGCGGTTATAGTCAGCAACGATGTCGAGATAGCGCTGATGAAAGTCAACCCGCGTTGGGTTTTTAGCAATCATGCTCGCCAAACGCGCTTCGATCTTTTCTTTAAGCGTCAGCGCCAGCTTTTGCTTTATAGGGCTCTTGGCGAACTCAGCACGTAAGCGCTCAAAATTGATGCCGGACAGATCATACTGTTTAGTTTTCTGACGTACAGCATTCGGATTGGCTTTGGCCTCGACAGCCGCATCAACCACCGCATGCAACTCCTGCAAAATACCGCTGATGTCAACTTTGCTACTCGGTATTTGCAGACGGTTATAAATCGCCATCAGAGCATTTTCTTCGTCATCATAATCAAACAGACCCGCATTCGGGAACAAACCACGGAAGCGGTCGGCAATGTCCTCGCAAAGCACTTGATAGGTCTTTTTGCTCTCTTCATTGCAGCACACCGCGTTTTCGGCCAGTAACAACTCCAGCTGCTTATCAAAGCCCTCAGCATCGATCAGCTTATCAAGATCATAACCAACACCCATCAAATGCATTCTGGCCTTAAGAATCGCCTCCGCATAGTCGGCCAATGCCTGCGTCTCGTCGCGTAGCGGGTCTACAGCCGGACCGATTGCATCGCCCTGGGCAAAAGTCGCCAAGGCTTTACGCAGACTTTTAAGCATGCCGTTGTAGTCAATCACCAAGCCGTTTTTCTTATTGGCCGCCACGCGGTTTACCCTTGCGATAGCCTGCATCAAGGTATGGCCTTTCATCGGCTTATCCAGGTAGAGCGTCGCCAATGATTTCACATCAAAGCCGGTCAGCCACATAGCGCAAACAATCGCGATGCGGAAAGGATGCTGACTATCCTTAAAGCATTCTTCCAGGCTACGGCCATCTATGCCCTTGCTGATCAAGTCGCGATGCGGGCGTACATCAAGTCCCCATTCTTCAAAGTCTTTCACCTCGTTCTGCTCGGGGCTGAATACCGCGCACATTTGGGTTTCGCGCATCCACGTCACATGCGCCCGCAAGCGTTCCACAAACAGACTGGGCTTTTTGCCGGATTTGGCAAGCAGAGCTTCTTCATCGGCAAGCTTGGCTTCCAACTCGGCAATCTTCGCCGCCCAGCGAGTGGTAATCAGCTGATACATCCGGACGCAAGTCACCTTATCAATGCAGACAAACATCGCCTTTGAGTTGCCTCCGTAACGAATCGCCTCGCCCGGTTTGCTTGGCGGTTCCATCAAGCGCCAGCGCTGGTGAAAGTGTTCGACAAAATCATTGGCAATATCGCCCAAATGGCTATCGGAAGTCAGCACCGGATAATCGCGCGCCAATTGCCGATAAAGTTTTTCTTCCTGTTCTTCGTCCAGCTCTCCATCCGCTTTGGCGGCATCGATGCGCTCTTCAATGCGCCGGTTCAAGTCGGCATCGACAATCTGTAACTTCTCGCCGCGATTCTCGTAGAACAGCGGCAACGTTGCACCATCGGCCACCGCACGTTGAAAGTCGTAAACAGACACATAATCGCCAAACACCTCGCGAGTCACCTGCTTTTCCGGGCCATCGATCAGCGGAGTGCCGGTAAAACCGATGAACTTCGCGTTTTGCAGGGCCTTACGCATATTCAGGGCTAACCGGCCGTATTGGGTGCGGTGCGCCTCATCGGACACGACAATGATGTCGTCGCGAAGGCTCCAGGACTCCTTAACTTGGTCGTGGAACTTATGGATCAGGCTGAACACATAGCGACGATCCTGGTCTTTTAGCAAACGTTGCAGACCATCGCCATTGCACGCCTTGTCGCCTTTGTTGGTGGCTGCGCCGCAATTGACGAAAGTCCCGTAGATTTGCGTATCCAGCTCTTTGCGGTCGGTCATCAGCACGAAGGTGTAGCCGGCCGATACTTTGCGATGGATTTTTTGGCAGAAAAACACCATCGAGTAACTCTTGCCGCTGCCTTGCGTATGCCAGAACACGCCCAAGCGACCGGCCGCCACATCGGGAGTATTGCTTTGCAAATTAGCGATAGCGAGGTTCACACCCAAATACTGGTGGTTGCGAGCGACGATTTTCACCGCAAAGCCATCGCTGCTGTCGAACAGCGTGAAGTTTTCGACTATATCCAGCAAGTTGTTCTTGCTGCACATGCCTTCCAGCAATATGGGCAGCAGCGGTTTTTTGGGCGGCTCGTCAGGTTTGGGCGCTGGGTCTTCACCGGCTTCGGTCAGGCGCTTCCAGCGGTAGAAGTGATCCCAGCCGTTGCCCAACGCGCCAAAACGGGCATCCACGCCGTTGGATACAATCACCAACGCGTTGTAGTGAAACAGATGCGGAATGGTGTCCTGGTTATCGCGATAGTTATCGTCGAACGCGGCCTTTAAACCCTTGTCGTGGCGCTTCAGTTCGATAAACACCAACGGCAAGCCATTAACAAAGCCGACAATATCGCAGCGCCTGTCCCACGAACTGCCTTTTACCCACAGCTCGCGCACCGCCAGAAAGTCGTTATTGTCAGGCGTATCAAAATCGATTACCCGCACCCGCTCGTCACTCTCGCCGTTGTCGGATTTGATCTTGACCGGCACGCCGTCGCGCATCAGCTTCCATTTGGCCTCGTTGTGCTGAAGCATCGACTTGGTCGGGTCGGCATCCAGCAACTCACTCCTAGCGTCCTCAATCGCCGAATCCGGCAGCGTGGGGTTCAGCTTCTTTAGCGCGGCTGTCAGCTCACGGGTAAGCACCACCTCCGACCTATCCTTGCGCCCCAGAAGCGAATCCGGTCCATAGGTTTCGCTATCGAAAGCGTAAGTGGAGCGCCAGTTCAGTCGCCTTTCAAGAAACGCGGCGGCGGGTTCTTGAACTAGCCGATCTTCGGAATAATCACGTCGGGACATAGTGGACTCAGACGGCCAATTGGTCGGACATTAGTTTAGGGAGTAAGGCGTCGCGGGCTTCGGCAAGTAAATTATTGGCGTTAACCAATACATTAACCTGTTCGAAGATAGGCCATACTATGTTATGGAATTCGGCTTGAAGTGGATTCGGCGGTGTCAATAATTGCACAGCGCCAATATCTGCACGACCGAGTTCTAGTTGATTGGTCGCGCCACGACCCATTGATTCAAAAGTCGGAGCCAACTCCAACAGCGCAACACCAAGAAATCCCATTGTTTCCACCGATTTTGGACGCACAATGGTGACATGAGTATCGACAGTACAGTCAGCAATTTCTTCTCGAATCTGAGCAACACGACCAAGCGTACCTGCACCTGTTGAGTTAATTAAAATATCGCCTAATTGAACCAGTTTATCTTGCTTAACCTCTTTTGATTGGCGTCGTGCAGGTGCTAAGTTTAAACGTCCCTCACGAATACATTTTTGATTAATGACCAGTCCTTTTGCCAAATCGTCGTATTTTGGTGTAATCCCACGACTTAACAATGTGACGAAATCGGTAATAGGTTTTAGCTCCCAGCCTTCCGGTAGACCATCCAGCACTTTCACTAACTCATGACCGGGAAAACGCAGCTTGACGAACCACTCGCGGTACAACAACCGCGCGGACTCTTCGAGCAAAGCGATACGGCGGCGGTTGTTTTCGATGAGGTCGCCATAGGTAGACAAGATGTCTCCAATTTCCCGCTGAACTTCTACTGGAGGACATGGAATGCTAAATCTGAGCAGCTTGTCTTGACTGAGGTTATCTTGTGTAGCACCTTGCGAAACCATCTTCATCCGTTCTTGGACGGTGTTGAAAAAATATTTAACAAACCGAACATCACACTTCTGCTCATCAGCGATAAAGCCAATAATACTGTCAGGAAAACAAGCCGGGTAGCTGAGCAATGCTGTATCTGCGATATTTGCCGCAATGGTGATACAGAGCGTGTCTTTTGGCCATAGGCGGCTTTGTGCAAGTCCAGCTTCGCTATAAGTCTGATTGTGTGCAGTAATCCGAAGGTCAGCAGCCTTTACCTCAGCTGTTTGAATGAACGGATACGGTCCACCATACAGAATTGAATCGTTGCGTGGTCGATGACGAGACTTCCCCCGTGAGACATGCCCAAGCTGGTCAAGTGGAACCTCAGGCCACATCGGATAGCTCCGCAAGGCGGCTTGGGCGAATAAATTCGCCCCTACAACAAGGCAGCCCATACAGTGAAGGTGGAGCCGGATTTTCATGACGTGTAGGGGCGAATTTATTCGCCCATATAAAGGGCAAAAAACAAAAAAGAGCAGACGCATTCCCCGCGTCCCAGTCAAAAATCGATTTCAAAGCCATATCGCATCCCACAATGGGTACTCTCCAATTTTTTCAACCAACCCCGCACGTAGCGGGTTCCCGACGATGTAACGAGCGATGCCTTGAATATCCTCTTCATCGCGTAGCGCATGATCATAATAGCCTTTTTGCCATATCGCGCCGTGTCGCCCGTGGCATCGATTGATAGCGTGTGCCGAGCGCGCTTTGAGCCGTTTCATAGCTTCCGAGAGCGTCATCTGTTCACCGAGTTGAAATAACCAGTGCAGATGATCCGGCATGATGACCCAGGCCAGACTGTTCAAGATACCATCCTCATGCAGCTTACGCATTTCAGTTACAACAAGCCTGGCATCGGTGAAATCACGAAATAGCGGCAGGCGATTATGCGCACAAAGCGTGACATGGTAGGCATGGTGTGCAAGCGAAACACGACCCTTAAGGAGATTATCACGAGGCATGGTGAATTGGGCGAAGGAATTCGCCCCTACATCTTTGCCAATTCTGCAGCCAGTGGCAGCAGAATTGGCATGGCAGCTGATCGAGACTGAATAATGTCATCCCAATAATTCCTCAAAATTACGGTTGATGCGTTCGGCCAGCTGCGCCGCCTTGTCGCTCAGCTCATTCAATTCGCTGTGAATCTCCTTCATCCGAGTCACGAAGGCTTCATCGTCTTCTTCATCCAGACTTACAGTTACACCGACATAGCGCCCCGGTGTCAGTGAATAATCGTTGGCCGCAATTTCCGCCCGCGACACCAGTTTGCACAGGCCGCCAATGTCTTGATACGCCGCGTCAGGGAAGCGGCTAAGCAGCCAATGGGCTTGGTGGATAAAGTAGGCGGCGCGTTTCAGGGCCTCGTGGCTTAAGTCGCGCACGGTCAGCGCTTCACGCTTTTTTATGTCGCGCGGTTGCAGGGCTTTTTTGGCATTGCGGCAGGGTTCAGCATCGAATGCAGTCCAAAGGCGCGCACGGCATTGTTTCTCTGCGCTGTCCAACAGTTTGAGCCACGCTTTATGGCGGGCTTCCACCGAATGCAGCGCTGCTTTGATAGCCGGTTGCAAAGCTTCGAATTGGGCTTGCAGGTTTTGCTTGGCCGCGAGATCAACCGCAGTGCTGACCTGGGAGTACGTCTTGGCGGCTTGTTCGAGCAAGGTGTGTACGCTTAATTCCCAGGCTGTCGATTGGCTTTGCGCCTCGGCCACTTGCGCCCGGAAGTCGGCCAGCACGGCATCTTCCAAGGTTTGTTCTTCCGCCAGTTTGTCGCGTACGGTTGCCAATGCAGCAGCGTCTTCGGTGGCTTTAGCCAATTTAATCAATGCGTTTTCCAGCTTGGCGACGGTATCTGCATCGCTCTGCAAGCGTGCTGGGAGCTTATCCAGCCAGTCAGCTGCGGTGTTCTGGTAACGACCGAACAGGTCAATAAACTTGTGTTGCTCGCCTCGATACAGCCAGGTAATCGCGGTGAGATTGGCGAGTTGTTCGTCGGTGAAAACATGCGACCGGGCCGAGACCACGGTGTAGACATTGCGTGCGTCTATCATCAACACGGTGTCGAGCAGGTCTTGCCGCTTGCCTTTATCGAAAAACCACAGGGTGCATGGCAGGGTGCGGGTGTAAAAGAACTTGTTGCCGATCGAGATCATCACATCCACGTGGCCGGTTTCCACCAGCTTTTGGCGGATGTCTTTGTCCTTGTTACCGGCATCCGAGGCGCTGGAGGCCATGACGAAACCAGCTCGGCCCGTGTCGTTTAGGTAGCTGTAGAAGTATTGCAGCCACAGGCTGTTGGCATTGGAAATCGCCTCGCCGTCATCTTTCTTTTTGCTCTTACCTGCGGTGCCCGGCAGGCCGAAGGGTAAGCGGTTGCCAACTCCAACATGACCTTTGATTTTGTTGAGCTGCACGCCATCGACGTTAAACGGCGGGTTAGCCATCACAAAATCGCACTGCCCCAGCAATTCATGCTGGTCTTCGTAGAAGGTATTGCCGATCTTGATTTGACCTTCCAAGCCATGCACGGCCAAGTTCATCCGCGCCAGCTTGCTGTTCAAGTCGGCTTTTTCCTGGCCGTAGAAGATGATGTCGACATCGTTGGTATTTTTATGGCGCGCATCTTCGATAAAGTGGCCGGTCTGCACAAACATTCCGGCCGACCCGCAGGCCGGGTCCAGCACCGTGCCGTGATCAGGCTCGATAACGTTCACGATCATTCGAACCAGGCTGGGCGGGGTAAAGAACTCGCCGCCTTCTTGCGCCCCGCTCATGGCGAATTGGTTGAGGAAGTATTCGTAAATGCGACCGAAGACATCGCCCTTGGCTTTGGCGAGTACCGGGCTGTTAAAAATCTTGATCAGTTCGGCCAGCAGGTCGGGCTCAAAACCGACGTAATCTTTAGGCAAAGCGCCAGCTAGCAATTTGTTGCCGTGCTGGTCGGTGACTTCATCTTCAATCGCAACCATCGCATCGCGAATGTTGACACCTAAAGTCGCACTTTGCGGCAAGCTGGCCAGATAATCGTAACGGCTTTGTTCCGGCAAGTAGATGGCGGCCTTGCCGCTAAAGCCAAGCTTGATCAAACCTTCCCGCACCTCACCGGTAGCGCGAGCCGGAATAGCCGCTTCGACTTCCGCCAGCAAGGCATTGAATCGAGTGGTGGCATGACGCAGAAAGATGAGACCCAGCACAGGCATCGAGTATTCGGTTGCGGTGAGTTTTGAGTTAGCGCGAAGCTGATCGGCGGCTTCCCAAAGATCGTCTTCGAGTTGTTTTAATTCTTGGTAATCAATCATTATTCATGGTTATTTTGTGTGTACTGTCGGCTTTAGGAGCTTAAATTACTTAGCTTGCAGCCTAAGCCTCAGGCCGTAGCTCGAACTGTTTCATACAGATTAGTCATCGACTAACCAGCATAACTGACACAGTTATCCGAACTTAATTATCCGATCCTGTTTTGACTTATAATACAGCAATTCACCCCATCAAGCCCGTACCCCTCTATTACAAAATGGCAGAATCGAAAACTTATCTGAATGTACCTTTCGCTCAAAAGGATGAGGCGAAAGCGCTCGGCGCGAGATGGGACGCAGTCCCAAAAAAATGGTTTGTCCCGGCAGATAAGGACATTACGCTTTTTGCCCGATGGCAAGCTGAATCCGGTGCTGTGCAATCGTCTGGATCGAAGACTTCACCCGCAAAAACCGGCTCTTCATCCAGGAAGACCGCCGCCGGTGTCAAAACCCATGCAACGGTTAAAGATTTTGTTGCCTATAACGGCGATGCACCGCCTTGGGATTAATGTTGGCTCCTTCAAGTAGGGCGTGCCATGCGCGCCTTGGGTGCTAAGGCGCGCATGGCACGCCCTACGCGCTAACGCTTCTCCTGATTAATCATCCTCATCCGGTATTTGCCCTCTAAATTCTTCCGACAGCAGCATTTGCCCTCCGGTGACAACCAGTTCCTCACCTGGACTGATTCCGCTGCCGACGAAATAACCGCCATTCGTTGCTGAATACTGGTCTATAGTGCGGCGAGTGAATTGTTCTGCATCGGTTTTAATATAAACAAAAGCCTGATCCATGTACCAGACTAAAGCGGACTTCGGAATAACGACGCCGGACCGGTTTTCACCTTGTTCAGGTATCCACGCCGCAACGCGCATGCCGGGTCTGATACGGCGCTCCTCGGCCTGAAAGAAATAGCTTTCGCCTTGCGCGGTAGTATCTGTTTGCGGGGCCGCTGAAATCAGCTCGGCTTTAGTCGCCGCACTGCGATTGCCTGATGCTTCAACGTAAATGCTCTGAATCTCGTTCGCCAGCTGTTTATTAACCGGCAAGGTAATTTGCAATAGCGTTTTCTGGCCGGATAAAAAGCCGTTCAGCGGTTCGGCGTCGGTAGATAATGCCCATTCGGTCAGCTTTTTACCCCAGTTGATTCGGGCTTCATCCATGATAGCCTTGCCTTGAACGCCGCTGGCATCAACCTGGGCTTTGTCGGTTTGCCATTGCGCTTGCTGAACTTGCAAGTTGCGTTTCGATGTTGCGCCATCGCGATACAAGTCTTGCTGGCGCTTGATATTCTGCTCGGCCTGCTTAAACCTTGCCGTAGCGCCGCTGCGTTCGGTTAACGCGACCAAATACCGGTGTCGCAACTCGATCAGCGGCTGTATATTGACCGCTTTTCCATGAGCCGTGAACTCAGGATGGTCGCTGACCGGAGTCAGCGTTATTGTCTGCAAGCCCGATACCGACTGGGCTTTGGCGGCCAGGAAAATAGTTCCTCGCCCTGCGGAGGAAACCGGCAGTTTGGCGACCGGCTTATCGTCATCATCCGCAATAACGGGAGCGACACTGAGCATAAAAAAACAGGCTATTAAAAGAGCATTCATGTAGACAGGAAAGTGAGTGTATAGACTGGGTTCATGTTATAAGATTTCCCTTCTTAAATGCATTTTTTTGTTGTTTTTAAAAAATTGCACGTTATCCTTCGACTGTATGGATACAAGAGGTACGACTCCATGGATGCAGGAGGTAGAGCAACGCAGGAGCAGTTGCCGAGCAAACAAAGCAACTAACTTATACTATTTGGAGATTATCATGAGCGCTGTACCGGATAACTTAAAGTACGCAAAAACCCACGAATGGGCGAAAATGGAAGACGATAATATCATTCGCGTCGGCATAACTGATTTTGCGCAGGAAGAATTAGGCGATTTGGTTTATATTGAACTTCCTGAACTGGGGCGCAAAGTAACGGCGCAGGAGCAGTGCGCCGTAGTTGAATCGGTTAAAACCGCGTCCGATTTGTTTAGCCCGGTTAGCGGAGAAGTCGTCGCTGTCAACGAAGCCCTGGTAGATGAACCTGAGCAGGTCAATGATGACGCTTATGGAACTTGGCTGTTTTGCATAAAAGCGAACGACCCGTCTGAATTGGATGCATTAATGAATGCCGATGCTTATCAGCAGATGATCGAACAATAATCCGGATTTATCCTACTTGTAACGAAACTGACACACATCTGTGTAATATTTATCTTTTCAATAACACCTATTCGTAACAAATAATGGCAAATCCAAATGCAAAAGGCGTTAAGCGCCTGATTAACGCGTGCTTTTTTTCTGTTGCCGGTTTTAAAGCAACCTGGACACATGAAGAAGCATTCAGACAGGAAGTCATCCTGTTTGTGGTAACGACCCCTCTGGCAATCTGGCTGGGGCAAAGCAATATCGAAAAACTACTGTTGATCGGCAGTATCGTTTTAGTCATGCTCGTCGAATTATTAAATTCAGCGGTTGAGGCGGTAGTCGATAGAGTGGGACTTGAACATCATGAATTATCGGGGCGCGCCAAAGATATTGGCTCCGCTGCTGTTATGATGTCATTGGCCTGGGCTGCGGTAACCTGGGCATTAATTTTACTTTAACCGCGACTGCTACCGGCAGTCTGCGGCATACACACCATCCCTGGCGATAAAGAGGAACACAACACAATGAGTGCATTAATATGCGGGTCTATGGCTTACGACACCATCATGGTTTTTCATGATAAATTTAAGCATCACATTTTGCCGGAAAAAATCCATATCCTGAATGTATCATTCCTGGTGCCGGTCATGCGGCGCGAATACGGCGGTTGCGCGGGTAACATCTCCTACAACCTGAAATTACTGGGCGAAGAGCCGTTAACCATGGCTACGGTCGGCCATGATTTTGAACCCTATGCCCAATGGATGTCTCAAAACCAGTTATCCAGCGAGTTTATTCAGATTCTGGACAACAGTTATACCGGGCAAGCCTATATCACCACCGATGAAGAGGCTAACCAGATTACCGCATTCCATCCCGGCGCAATGAGCTTTTCGCATTTAAATTCAGTGCCGACTGACCGGAAAATCAGCATCGGCATCGTATCGCCCGATGGCAAGGACGGCATGCAATTGCATGCCGAACAGTTCGCAGAACTGGATATACCTTTTATTTTCGATCCGGGTCAGGGCATGCCGATGTTTAACGGCGAAGAACTGCTCAAGTTTATCGATCAGGCCACTTGGGTGACCTTGAATGACTATGAATCCGAGTTAATGCAGGAACGTACCGGCTTGACGCTGGAACAAATGGCTGAGCGGGTTGAAGCGCTGATCATTACTTTGGGCGGCCAAGGTTCTCAAATTTATACCCACGGCGAGTGCATTACCATTCCTGCTGCAAAACCCAAAGCGATACTCGATCCGACGGGTTGCGGCGACGCCTATCGTGCAGGACTTTTATACGGTTTGATGAATGACCTGGGCTGGGAAGTGACCGGCAGGGTTGCCTCATTAATGGGCGCGATTAAAATCGAAAATAACGGCACCCAGAATCATTCATTTGATATGGATAGTTTCAAGCAACGCTACCGTGAGAATTTCGGCTCTTCGTTTTAGAGTTGTAGGTCGGGTTAGCGTAGCGTAACCCGACATTTGCCGCTTCGATGTGTCGGGTTACGCTATGCTAACCCGACCTACATGCTGCATGGATGCAGGAGCAATTGCCGAGACACGAAGAGCACGAAGAAAAAAACAAAACTTCGTGTCCTTCGTGTCTTCGTGGTGAATTTGATTTAAAAAACTTATGGCAAGCACTTCATGCTAAAACACACCCAAAATCTCTTAGACATCATGTCGCGCCTGCGCCATCCGGAACAGGGCTGTGCGTGGGACGTCAAGCAGGACTTCACCAGTTTGATTCCTTACCTGATTGAAGAAGCCTACGAAGTCGTCGATGCGATTGAACGCAATGACCTGGACGATTTGCGCTCGGAACTGGGCGACCTGCTGTTACAGGTGGTATTTCATTCCCAGATCGCCGAGGAACAAGGGCTGTTCAACTTTGAACAGGTTTCAGCGGGTATTTGCGACAAACTGATCCGCCGCCATCCGCATGTTTTTTCCGATGCCGTTTTCAATACCGATGAAGAACGTCATCAAGCCTGGGAACAAGAAAAAGCCATCGAACGGCAGAAGAAAAACAAAACTACGGAACCAGACAGCGTGTTATCAGGTGTGGCCCGCAATCTTCCTGCCTTAATTGAGTGTGAAAAAATACAGGATCGCGCCGCAAACTACGGCTTTGATTGGCCGGACGCGTTGCCGGTTTTCGATAAGGTACTGGAAGAACTGGATGAGGTTAAAGAAGCCTGGCAATCCGGGGATCAGGCCCATATTCAGGAAGAAATCGGCGATTTATTACTGGTTGCGGTCAATCTGGCCCGGCATTTAAACGTCAATGCCGAGGTCGCGCTCAAGGAAAGCACTAAAAAATTCTCCAGACGTTTTCAACACATAGAACAACAGGTTAAAGCGTCCGGCCTGAATCTGAAAGACTGCGAACTGGCCGAATTGGATGCTTTCTGGAACCAGGCAAAACAGGCTTTAAACAAAAAATAGATCATGAAAAAGGGGCTGCCAACGGGTCGCCCCTCATATAGATTAAAACTCTTCCCACTCATCAGCGCTTGCTGTCATGGTTTGAGGTTTTGACTTGGCAACAGGAGCACTTGCCGAAGCATTGAAATCTTTTTTCAAGCGCATAATTGCAACCCCGACTGCCGTTGACGCGGCAACGAACGCGGATCCGTTACCCAGCAGTGTTTCCGCCTCCCTGAATTTTTTTGCATTGATCATATTAGCTATTCTGCCGGCCTCGATATGAAAGGCTGCATGTCTGGACACACAATCAGCATAACTCGGCTCATGGGCAAGGTGAGACTTAACGTCCTGGTGCAGCCATTTACCGAAGTCACAACAATCATCTCTTGAAATCGTTGCGGCATCCATTTCTTCGCGTTTTGATATGGCGGTACGAAGCTTCACCTTCCACTCGGAATGTTTCTCAAGCGCCTTATCCAAGTCTATGCCGACATTATTGGGCACGGGCGTATTTTGATAAGACTCTTTCCTGGCAGGAACGCTTTTTACGCCGGTTTGGCTAACCGTACGCACCGGCTCAGCATTAACAGCCCCAGCAGAACTGGGCGAATTGCCGTCCACTTTAAAGTGCCCCACCGTAACCGCCAGGTTTTGCGTTTGCTCTTCCAGCGATTCCGCTGCCGCTGCCGCTTGCTCCACCAACGCGGCATTCTGTTGGGTCACGTCGTCCATTTGACCGATCGCCTGATTAACCTGCTCAATACCGGATGTTTGCTCCATGGAGGCGGCGCTGATCTCGGACATGATGACCGTCACACCACGGATGGCGCCAACGATTTCTTCCATGGTTTTTCCCGCTTGGGCAACCAGCTTGGTGCCGTCTTCAACCTTTTCTACAGAATCGCCAATCAGGCCTTTAATTTCCGCAGCGGCAGCGGCAGCGCGTTGAGCGAGATTGCGCACCTCGACCGCCACCACGGCAAACCCGCGGCCTTGCTCACCGGCACGGGCCGCTTCTACTGCGGCATTGAGCGCGAGAATATTGGTTTGAAAAGCGATGCCGTCTATCACCGAGATGATGTCCACAACCTTGCGTGAAGACTCATTAATGCCTTCCATGGTCGATACCACCTGCCCAACCACCTTGACGCCCTTACCGGCGATATCGGTCGCGCCAACGGCAAGCTGATTGGCATGTTTGGCGTTTTGGCTATTAGCCTGTACGGTAGAGGTCAACTCTTCCATGCTGGCGGCGGTTTGCTCCAGACTGGTAGCCTGTTCTTCGGTACGGTGCGACAGGTCATTGTTGCCTGCGGCAATTTCTTTCGCTGCGGTATTAATCGTCTCGGAAGCCTCCTTGATTTGATTGACAATAAATTTCAGTGTTCCCACCGTGTAATTGGAATCATCTTTAAGCTGCTTAAAAATCCCCGAATAGTTATTATTATCGATCGTTTCGGTCAGGTCGCCGCGGGACAATGCGCTAAGTACGCGCACTACTTCATTCAGGCCGGTGGAACTGGTCTCCATCAGTTCATTAACGCCTTGCGCCAATTGCAGGATGAAGCCTTCTTTATCCTCTTCGTTAATACGCTGGTTAAAATCACCTAACACAGCGCCGCTCACCACTTTGGCAACTTCCTGCTCGATGACCACTTCCGTGGTTCGATCCTTCCATTCCACCACCGAGCCGATTCTTTGTCCCCGTTCATTATTGATAGCATTGACTATCAAATCAAAGGTACGGCTTCCAATGTGAATCTCGCTACGAAAAGTGGAACTTAACCCATCAAGCACCTGCCGTTGGTGCGCAGGATTTTTGTGAAAAACATCCATATTTGCGCCCGATAATTTATTGGCATTAAACTTGGGCAAAACCTTGCTTATGTCAGATTCGGCATGTTGCATCATCATGTGTGCCGCCGGATTCATATAGATAATGTTGCGATCATTGTCCGCCACCATCACGCTGGACGTAATACCATCCAGAGCAATTTTGACGCGCAGGGATTCGTCATGCTCTTTACGATCCTTCGTTATACGCGCCAGCAATTGTTGCTGCATGACGCTCATGGAGCGGAACAGCTCTCCCAGCTCATCCTTTTGCCGAATGTCTATATCAGAACTCAAATCGCCACTTTCAATGGCCCTGGCCACTTGCTGAAGCCTGTTAATCGAACTTAAAATCCCCCGGCTGATAAGAAGGGTCAATACAACCGTTATCAGGATGGACAGAACGGTTAGCACGGCGAAGAATATCGCCATGTGCTGAGCATTGTTCTTGAATTCGCGGGTAGCATCGAGAAGATCGCCGGCGAGTTTATTCTCGACTTCCTTGATCAGGTCAATTTTTTCAGTCGCCGTTTTGAACCAGTAGATAGGATCAATGCCCAACCCAGGTTCAATGCCTTTGTCCATGGCGATTTTTTTCATCCTGGCAACTTCATCGACCGCAGAACCCGACACCTTGGCCTTGTAAAACGCCTGTTGGCTGTCCTGGGCATAGGCTAGAAACATCTCGGTATAAACATCCTGAGCGGAAAAGTTTTTCAGGAAGCGGTTCAAGGTGTCAGGCGTAAACTGGTCTACGGCAAATACCGTCGTCAGTAAGGCCCGCTCCATACCGGCACGCTCCTTGGCTTTGAGCAAACTTGAATACGAAGAGGCCAGACGGGAAATTTCGCTGTGACTGCTGAGCGTGGAGACTTGGGCGGGAACATCGAGTAGGGAAGCGATGGTTTTGCTGTAATAAGCGCTCGATTGCATCCCATCGATACCAAGAGCGCTGATGATGCCGCGCTTGGCGGTCAGCTCCGCCAAATTACTCACCGCGGTATCCAACAGCGTCTTCAGTTCGTCACTGTAACTGCCCGGATCAAAGCTTTTCAGTGTCGTTTGGAGCGTTTCAGCAGTCTTATCGGTTTTCGCGCGTTGCTCCGGCAATTCGGCGGCAAACTTAACACCCTTGCTGCCGAGGAAAGAGGCGCTCATGCCGCGCTCTTTCTGCATTTCATGTACCAGAGCGCCGATTTTAACAGAAACATCGACCAGCGATTCCAGCTTGACCATCTCTTTAGAAGTCGACTGTCTCTCAATAACGCCCGACCCGGCAAAATAAAGCAGGGCTAATGCCGGGATGGCGGCCATCAGGATTAATTTTGACCTTAAGCTCGACGTGAAAGCGATATTGTTTGACATGCTACATTCCTTGAGTGATGTTTCTTGAAGTGTTTTGGAGCATCTACTAAGTGTCAGGTTAAGCTGTTGTGTCATTCAGGGCGAGTCCGGCTCACTCGCTTGATCCCTAAATACGCTAACCGTGCCAAAAATTATAGCATCTAAAACTAGCCGTTCAGCAATCGAATCGCCATCACATCACATCCGGCATGATGTAAAACACTGTTTGCCGTTGAACCCAACAATAACGACAGGCCATGCCGCCCATGGGAGCCGACAACGATTAGATCAATCCTTTCCCGCTCGGCAAACCGGGCAATCTCCTGCTTGGGCGCGCCCCAAATCATCCAACGATTAGCCTGAGCGACACCCAGCTGATCGCCAATCTGCATTAACCTGGCTTTCTCCGCTTCAAGTAGCTCATAGCCTGAATCTTCAGCTAGTGAAATCACTGCGCCATAACCGGTATCCGGCATGGGAATATTATCCAGCACATGAACAATGCTCAATTTAGCCTGGTATTTTTCGGCCAAATCTTTTGCCCTTCGGGCAACCAAATCGCCATGCTCGGAATAATCTACGGCCAGTAAAATATGTTGATAAGCGCCCATTGTTTTCCTTAGTTTTGATAAGCAGGGTGTGTAACGCGTTCCTCATACTAATGCAGGAGCAGTTGCCGACGACTGCACGGATACAGAAGGTACGACTCCACGGATGGAGGAGGTAGAATCGCGTCTGGAACAGCGATCGAGAGCACCAAAAGTAAGCGCTCTAGGCGACACAGGAGCGGTTGCCGACGACTGCAAGGAGCAGGAGGTAGAGCACCAAAAGTAGGCGCTCTAGGCGACGCAGGAGCAGTTGCCGAGACACGAAGAATACGAAGATAAAAACTTCGCGTCCTTCGTGTCTTCGTGGTGATAGCTCTTAAATTTTACGTCTATACCTTATGATAAATATCGGCGCCTTCTTCAAGAAACTGCTTGGACTTTTCATCCATGCCCAGTTTTAAAGCTTCTTCCTCGGCAATGCCTTTTGCCGTCGCATAATCGCGCACATCCTGGCTGATTTTCATTGAGCAGAAATGCGGGCCGCACATGGAGCAAAAATGCGCGACTTTGGCCGAATCCTTAGGCAAGGTTTCATCATGAAATTCGCGTGCTTTTTCAGGATCAAGGCCGATATTGAACTGATCTTCCCAACGGAATTCAAAGCGCGCTTTGGACATCGCGTTATCACGCGCCTGTGCGCCGGGATGACCTTTAGCCAGGTCGGCTGCATGGGCGGCGATTTTGTAAGTCACGATGCCTTCGCGGACATCCTGCTTGTTCGGCAAGCCCAAATGCTCTTTTTGGGTAACGTAACAAAGCATCGCGCAACCGTACCAGCCGATATTGGCCGCGCCTATCGCCGAAGTAATATGGTCGTAACCGGGCGCGATGTCGGTGGTCAGCGGGCCCAAGGTATAGAAAGGCGCTTCGCCACACTCTTCCAGCTGTTTTTCCATATTGACTTTAATCATATGCAACGGCACATGACCCGGGCCTTCTATCATGGTTTGAATATCGTGTTTCCAGGCGATTTTGGTCAGTTCGCCGAGCGTTTCCAGTTCGCCGAATTGCGCGGCATCGTTGGCATCGTAGATTGACCCCGGACGCAGGCCGTCGCCTAATGAGAAAGACACATCGTAGGCTTTCATGATTTCGCAGATTTCTTCAAAGTGCGTGTACAAGAAGCTTTCGGTATGATGCGCCAGACACCATTTCGCCATGATCGAACCGCCGCGCGAAACGATGCCGGTCATGCGTTTTGCGGTTAACGGAACATGATGCAAGCGCACCCCGGCATGAATCGTAAAGTAATCCACGCCCTGCTCGGCTTGCTCGATCAAGGTATCGCGGAAAATTTCCCAAGTCAGGTCTTCGGCTTTACCGTTGACTTTTTCCAGGGCCTGGTAGATAGGCACGGTGCCGATAGGTACCGGTGAGTTGCGCAAAATCCATTCGCGGGTTTCGTGGATGTTCTTGCCGGTGGATAAATCCATGATGGTATCGCCGCCCCAACGGATACCCCAGAGCATTTTTTCGACTTCTTCCTCGATAGACGAAGTCACCGCCGAGTTGCCCAAATTGCCGTTGATTTTAACCAAAAAGTTGCGGCCGATAATCATCGGCTCCAGTTCAGGATGGTTGATATTGCACGGGATAATCGCCCGGCCTCTGGCCACTTCGTCACGGACGAACTCAGGGGTAATGGTATCGGGAATCGACGCGCCGAAAGAATCGCCGGGGTGCTGGTCTTTCCATAAATGGCGCATTTCTTCCATTTTTTGGTTCTCACGAATGGCGATGTATTCCATCTCCGGCGTGATGATGCCCTGTCTGGCATAGTGCATTTGCGATACGTTTTTTCCGGCTTTTGCCCTGCGCGGTTTACGGATATGCTCAAAACGCAGTTCGGCGGTAGCCGGATCTTCAAGGCGTTGACGACCGAATTCCGAGCAGGGGCCTGACAATTCTTCGGTATCGTTCCGCTCTGCAATCCAGGCTGAACGAATCGCGCCCAGACCTTTTTTCAAGTCGACTTCGACATTGGGATCGGTGTAAACACCCGAGGTATCGTAAACATAAAGCGGCGGGTTTTTTTCTGCGCCATTTTCCGAGCCGAAATGCACCGGAGTGTCGGATAAGGTGATTTTACGCATCGGAACCTGTATGTCGGGGCGACTGCCTTGAACATATATTTTTTCCGATGCGGGGTAGGAATCGATCTTTACGCTACTGGCTTCAGTAGACGTAACTTCTTTAAGGACAGCGCTCATGTTTATCTCCAACAACAAAACAATAAGGCGCAGGGAAGTCAGGGCTTTCCTACGCCGGTATTAACCGGGGTCAGGTTCAAAGGGTTTTTCTCAGCCTCCTTATCCCATGCAGTACATGGAAACAAGGAAGCACCCCTAGCCTTTACGGATGTCTTCCTAAGTTAAAGGATAATGTCCAAGATTGCAAGCTAAGACCGCTTCACTGGAACAACAAACACCATATAAAACAAATGGTTTTGATAACCGAGGCCATTTATAAAGCCTTCTTTACAGTCAACATCAGCCCTTCTACTGCCATTAAGATAAAATATCGGTTCATTGAAATATTCTGAGGATAGCATTACGCGGAAGGTTTTTGGTCGAACGCTTATCTCAGAAGCGCTCCGACCTATAGAAGAAATTGTCTATCAACACTGTAAAAATGATTTTTTTTACCAGCAATGTTAGAATCAATACAATCCCTGACTAACCAGATTTAACGGATGTCAACAGACTCTCAACAGAACGATCATCACTCACCCGCACTGGAATTTAAAAGCAGCACTTTTTCTGTGCCTGTTTTGGTTTTAGCCAGTAATGATGCCATTACTATCGAACAACAATTACAAGAAAAAATCCATCTGGCACCTGAGTTTTTCAAAAACTCGCCGTTGGTGTTTGACTTGCAGGAACTGAATAAACACGATCTCGACATTGATGTTACCGAACTCATCAACATCATCCGCAAGCTGGGCTTGTTACCGATAGGCTTACGCGGCGGCGTTGCACAACAGAACCAACAGGCGTTGGAGCTTGGAATTCCCGTACATTCGGGCCACAGCACCGCAGTCTCTTCCGGAACGCAAAAACAACAAGCTCCTGAGCCTGAAACAGCGACACCCGAACCGCAAGTCGTTGCTGAAGCCGCTACACTGATCACCCATCCTGTCCGTTCCGGCCAACGCATTTATGCTTCAGGTGATTTGATCATTTTAGCTCAGGTCAGTGCCGGGGCTGAAATCATGGCCGAAGGCAATATTCATGTTTACGGCTCGTTAAGAGGCCGGGCTCTGGCGGGCGTACAAGGCAATACGGAAGCGCGTATTTTCTGTTCCGATTTACAAGCTGAGCTTATTTCGATTGCCGGAAACTACAAGATCAGCGAAGATTTAAATGGCGCCGTTCTCAACCAGCCCGTTCAGATCTACTTACAAAACCATACTTTAGTTATTAAAGATATTTAATTTATATTGCTCTTTGGAGGAAAAATTTGTGGCACGAATCATAGTCGTAACATCGGGTAAAGGTGGCGTTGGTAAGACAACCACAAGCGCCGCTATAGCCATGGGGCTTGCAAAAAAAGGTCACAAAACAGCGGTCATCGATTTTGATGTGGGTTTGCGTAACCTCGATTTAATCATGGGTTGCGAGCGCCGCGTTGTTTATGATTTCGTCAACGTCATCAACGGCGAGGCAAGTCTTAACCAAGCCTTGATACGCGATAAAAACTGCAACCTGCTTTACATTCTGCCTGCTTCGCAAACTCGGGATAAGGACGCCCTAAGCCAGGAAGGTGTAGGCAAAATTTTAGACGAGCTCAAAAAAGAATTTAAATACATAGTCTGCGATTCCCCTGCCGGCATTGAAAAAGGCGCTCATTTGGCCATGTATTTTGCCGACGATGCGTTTATTGTAACCAACCCTGAAGTCTCGTCAGTCAGGGACTCTGATCGTATGCTAGGTATCTTATCCAGCAAATCACGCCGGGCCGAACAAAACGAAGAACCTATCAGGGAATACCTGTTATTGTCGCGCTACTCGCCGGACAGGGTAAAATTAGGTGAAATGTTAAGCGTGGATGATGTACAGGAAATTTTATCGCTGCATTTGCTGGGCGTTATCCCGGAATCAAAATCGGTACTCAATGCGTCGAATTCCGGCACACCGGTTATTCTTGACGAAAAAAGTGACGCAGGCCAAGCTTACGCGGATATTGTTGCTCGCTATTTGGGCGAAGATAGACCGCATCGATTCATTGATGAGAAGAAAGGCCTGTTTGGGAAGCTTTTCGGAGGCAAATAATGAGTTTACTGGATTATTTTAAGAAATCTAAAGCCAGCTCGGCGTCACTCGCCAAGGAAAGACTGCAAATTCTGGTTGCTCACGAACGCAGCTCCAGAAATCAACCCTCTTACCTTCCTCAATTGCAAAAAGAATTGCTGGAAGTTATTCGAAAATACGTTAACGTAGAGCAAGATGCCATATCCGTTAATTTTGAACAAAACGATACTCAGGAGACACTGGAATTAAATATTGTGCTGCCTGAACATCAAACCAAGATTTCTTAACACAACAATCCAAGCTAAAGGTGACCACTATGTCTAATACAATCGGCGATGCAGCAGGAATAGTCTGGAAATATCTGGATAATAACGGACCCTCCAGTGTCAATAAAGTTACCACTGAAACAGGCATCAATAAAAATGATGTTCAACGCGCCATAGGTTGGCTATGTAAGGAAGACAAGCTGTCCATTGAGATGATAGGTCGAGCTGAAACGCTATCGTTGAAATAAATCGGCTGTAAAGACGTTGCACTGCAACGTCTTTACACTACTATTTTGACTTGATAAACAGCTTCCAAAAAACTTATTGCAATTCCCGGTGGCGGACAATTACATTCAAGAAAGGGCCTTTAAACTGCTTGGCGAATGCATCCACCAAATAAACCGAGCGATGCTGACCGCCTGTACACCCTATCGCTACCGTCAAATAACTGCGTCCTTCTGCCTCGAATCGCGGAATCCAGCGTTCAAGAAAAACCGTAATATCTTTAAAAAGCTCGGCAACCAGTTCTTGCCCATTAAGAAAGTCGATTACCGGCTGATCTTTTCCTGTTAATCCGCGCAACTCCGGAATCCAATAAGGATTCGGCAAACTGCGGGCGTCAAATACAAAATCGGCATCCAATGGAACGCCATGTTTGAACCCGAAGGATTGAAACTGCAAGGAAATATGCCTGACATCCCTTTCGCCGACCTGGTCTCTGATAAGTTCACGCAACTCGTGGTAATGCGTTCGACTGGTATCGATGACCACGCTGGCGTGCCTGGCAACCTGCGTCAACATTTCCTTTTCAATTTTTAACGCTTCTCTTAACGGCACATTCGAATCCGTCAACGGATGCCGTCGCCGGGTTTCGCTATAGCGTTTCAATAAGGTAGACTCTTCAGCCTGCATAAAAATGATTTCGCAATCAATCTGCTTATTGCGTATTAGCTCCAGGCTTTCGGAAAAATTGGCCAGGCTTTCGCTCTGATTCCTGGCATCAATGCCTATGGCCGTTTTTGCATAGGTAAGCTTATCCACCAGCATGACATGGTTAATAAAGTCTTCCAGCAAGGTCACGGGTAGATTATCGATGCAGTAATAACCGCAATCTTCCAGCGTATCCAAGGCGATACTTTTACCGGAACCGGAAAGGCCGCTGACGATTAATAGTTTCATAAGAAATCAGGCGAAGGGCCAAGGGCGAAAGGCAAAGAAAGCTTTTTCAGCCCTTCGCCTTTCGTCTTTTGCCTATCTTATCTATGCTGTCCGGTTTTTTCTTTATGCTTGATAATTTGACGATCTAACTTATCCACCATAGCATCAATGGCTGCGTACATATCTTCCTGATGATCTTCGGCGAACAATTTAGCGCCGCTCAATTGCAGCGTTGCTTCAGCCTTTTGAATTAACTTTTCCACGCTTAAAATGACGTGTACATCGGTAACATTATCAAAATGACGTGCTAATTTTTCAAATTTTGAGTCGATGTGAGCTTTTAACGCGTCGGTTACTTCAAGATGATGGCCTGTTACGATGACTTGCATGAGATAAACTCCTTATAATGGTGAATGATTGGTTTTTTATGGGTGCCAGATAGCGTTATAAAATGCGCTTACGCTGACTTGATGATGAAATGAGCATCGCTTCGCGATACTTGGCAATTGTCCTTCTAGCAACATTAATGCCCTTTTCTTTTAATAGCTCGGCTATTTTACTATCACTTAACGGTTTTGCCAGATTTTCATTGCTGATTAGCTCTTTAATAAACGCCCTGATGGCCGTAGACGAGCACTCCCCTCCTCCTTCTGTTGAAACATGACTGGAAAAAAAATACTTAAATTCGACAATACCGTTGGGGGTATGCATAAATTTTTGCGTTGTCACCCTGGATATGGTCGACTCGTGTAATTCCAGTTCTTCGGCAATATCCCTTAACACCATGGACTTCATTGCAATAGAACCATGCTCCAGAAACCCGGTTTGCTTTTCCACGATACAGCGGGCAACACGCAATAAGGTATCGTTACGGCTATGGAGACTTTTAATAAACCATCTTGCTTCCTGCAAATGATCTTTCATACAGGTATTATCCTTGCTGTTATCCGCCCTTTTTATCATGCTTGAATAAAAGGGATTGATGCGTAATTTAGGCGCTATATCGGGATTCAGGTTGACTTGCCATTTATCGTTTTGTTTAACCACGTAAACATCGGGGATAACATATTCGGAATCCGAATCTTGTATCTGCGCGCCCGGCTTGGGATCCAGGGTTCTGATTAACGCCACCACCTCATCCAGTTGCCGCTCCGTCACGCCTAACTTACGCATGAGTTTTGACTGCTCATGCGTAGCCAACAAATCCAAATATCGGGTAACCAGAGTCAGCGCCTCCTCTTTATAAGGCCTACCCTCCGGCAACTGCTGTATCTGTAATCTCAAACAATCTTTTAAATCGATCGCTGCAACGCCGGCCGGGTCGAAATTTTGCACCCTGTGCAGCACCGCGTTCACTTCGTCGAAATCCAGATCGTCTAATTGGCTCTGCAAGCCCTGAAAAATTTCTTCGGGACTGCTGCTCAGATAGCCGTCTTCATTGATCGAATCAATAATAGCCATGGCAATGGCATGATCCCGCTCTGAAAAGGAGGTCAACTCCACTTGCCATAGCAAATGATCCAGCAAGGTTGAGGATTTACTACGCTGCGTTTCAAATTCAACAGTCTCCGCTGAATTGGCGCCCGACTCCATGGCGTATTCATAAACATCATCCCAGGAAGAATCAATGGGCAACTCATCCGGCATATCCGTTTGCGAACCTTGACTGGTCAGCAAATCGGTATTATCAACTTTTTTCTCCGGCGTTATTTCGGCTTCCTGAACGGTGTTTTCTTCCTCATTAACTTCCAGCATCATATTAGACTCAAGAGCCTGCTGAATTTCCTGCTGCAATTCTAATGTCGACATCTGCAACAACTTGATCGCCTGCTGCAATTGCGGCGTCATAGCCAGTTGTTGACCCAGTCGAAGATGTAAGGATTGTTTCATTCGGTCACACAATTTAGTAGGGGATGTCCCCTGTGGTTACTCTGTTCTTGGTTAGGACAACTGCAAGAGATTGCCCCCTAAATTAAAGACTAAAATTATTGCCTAAATAAACTTTACGCACTTCCTCATTGGCAACGATAGCCTCCGCGCCGCCTTCGGCGATCACCCTGCCGTCGTTAAGTATATACGCACGATCACAAATGCCTAATGTTTCCCTGACATTATGTTCGGTAATTAATACGCCAATGCCGCGATATTTCAAATGCTCGATGATTTTTTTTATATCATCTACCGATATCGGATCAACACCGGCAAACGGCTCGTCCAGCAATATAAACTGAGGGTTGGTCGCCAATGCCCTGGCAATTTCGACACGCCGCCTTTCACCGCCCGACAAGCCCAAAGCAGTTTGGTCGCGCAGATGCAGGATATGAAACTCCTGCAGCAATTCCTCAATCACCAATTCCGCCTGTCCTTGCGTTAAATCGGAACGAATTTGTAAAACTGCACGCAAGTTGTCCGCCACACTCAGTTTTCGAAAAACCGAGGGTTCCTGCGGCAAATAACCTATCCCTAATTGCGCCCTCAAATGCATGGGATGATGGGTAATGACCTGTGAATCCAGGGTAATTTCACCTTCATCCGCTTTAATCAGGCCCACCATCATGTAAAAACTGGTAGTTTTTCCTGCACCGTTAGGCCCCAGTAAACCAACAACTTCACCGGTATCAACATGCAATGAAACACCGTTAACCACATTGCGTTTATTGTAGCTCTTAATCAGCTGTTTTGCGGCTAGTCTGGTCATGTTTAAAGGGTGAAAGGTGAAAAATAAAAGGAACATCGTTTGGTATCTTGCGCCCTGCACGTCATACCCTGAACCCTGCGCCCCATCATTTGCCATCGCCCTTTGCGGCCGGCTGTTCTTTAGCTTTCGGCTGCAATACGACATGGACGCGTTTACCGGCGGATTCTTTTTCTCCCGCTTTAACCAGCGAGGTTTTCAAATCGTATTCAATAAAGTCACTGGAATAAGCGCCGCTGCCTTGCCAGACGGTGGCTTTATCAATCAAAATCAACAAATTCTTTTTAGGATAATACTCGCCTGTTAACGCTTCACCGGTTATATCCTGGTCGCCCTCGTTAGGCGTTTGTTTGAATTTGGCGAGATTGCCTGTAAACACCATTTTATCAGCCTCACCGTCTATAAAATAAACGACCAGCTTATCCGAGTTCACCCGAATGCTGCCCTGAATTGAGATCACATTACCGGTATAAGTGCTGGTGGCTTTTACATCATCATAAGTCGCCGTATTTGAATCGATAATGATCGGCTGATCGCCGTCGCTTTCCAAGGCGTAAGCGCCCGCACTATAAAGCGCCAACAGCAGTAAACAGCAGCCACTCCCACGTAACATGCGGCAGCGAAGGTTTTTATTTTGTTTCATAGTTACCCTTTACATTAGAGAGCAATTCCAGATGGATCGGTTCCGCAAAAGTCAGCTTCATACCGACACCTGTAGTCCAGTTTGGCAAGCTGATCAACTCTGCCCACGCATCCGTTTCTGCATAACTGGTTTCCGGCTTTACTTTTAAATTGAAGGTATAGATTTTAAGCTCCCTGACGCCCACCGCAGCAGCTCTGTCAACATAGACCTTGCCGGTTAGCAACAAATCCTTACCATCAGCAGACAAAACACCGGTTTCGGACTTAATTATCCACGGAGGCGTTTTCTCGTTATAAAAAAACATTAATGGCTTTACCATGTGCGTGGTGCTGTCATCGCTATAATGAATCATTTCATCAGCAATCAATTTGCTTTTCGGCCTGCCAAGCTCGCCCATTTCCCATTTCGTATAGCCGTTGCTGAAATAATCAGGACTGTGCGCCGGGACCGCTATGCGGCCAAACTCATCAGAACCGGTCAATTTAATCAGCCACCAGCTCATTACCGCGATAATGACCAGATACAGATAACTGTAATTTCCATTTAACCGGGTCATTTCACTTCGTGCTCTCGCGAGTCAGGTAAGCATTCAATATGTCATCAAAACGTCCTTGCGCCTGCATAATAAAATCACAGACCTCCCTGACTGCGCCCTGCCCTCCAGGCAACGTCGTACACCAATCGGCGCGCTGTTTAACGGCAAAGTTGGCATCATTAACCGCAATCGCCAGGCCCACCCTGATCATTATCGGCAAATCCAGCAAATCATCGCCGACGTGCGCCGCCTGTTCGGGCGTTATGCCCATAAGTTCAATAATTTCGTTAAACGCGGCGATTTTATTTTCATGGCCCTGATACACATGCTCAATGCCCAGGTTTTTCATACGTAGCGCAACCGAATTCGATTTGCGTCCTGAAATAACCGCGACCTCGACGCCGGTCTGCCGCAACAACTTGATACCGTGCCCGTCCCTCGCGTGAAACGACTTGTATTCGTTGCCCTCAGCGTCGAAAAACAACCTGCCGTCCGTCAATACCCCATCCACGTCGAGAATCAGCAATTTGAGCTTCCTGGCTTTTTCCAAAACAGCCAACTTATTTTGTATGTCCGTCATCACACGATTCCTGCACGAATCAGGTCATGCATATTCAAAGCGCCTATCGCTCTTTGCTGCCCATCAACAACAATTAACGCGTTAATCTTTTTCCGTTCCATAATTTGCATGGCTTCAGCCGCCAGAATATCCGCAGAAATAACCGCACAATTAGGGGTCATGACTTCGGTGATAGCGGTCTTGTGTATATCAAGGTTTCTGCTCAGCATCCGCCGCAAATCGCCGTCGGTAAAAATGCCGGCGACGCGATTATCCGCGTCGACAATCGCCGTCATGCCCAGCTTTTTTTCGGTCATTTCCAGCAAGGCATGACTGATAAGCGCAGACTCCGAAACGACAGGCACTTTCTCATCGGCATGCATAATATCGCCGACCATCAATAACAGTCGTTTACCCAAACTGCCGCCGGGATGAGACAAGGCAAAATCATCGCGGGTAAAGCCGCGCGCCTCAAGCAAGGAAACCGCCAGCGCATCGCCCATCACCAAGGCCGCCGTGGTACTGGAGGTAGGCGCAAGACCCAGCGGGCAAGCTTCTTGCTCAACAGCCACGTTGATATGGGTGGTGGCAAATTTGGCCAGCGTTGAGGCCGGATTCCCGGTCATGGCTATTAACGGTACGCCCAGTCGCTTAATAATCGGCAATATCGTTAAAACTTCCTCGGTTTCCCCGGAATTCGATAAAGCCAGCACCACATCCTGCCGGGTAATCATACCCAAATCGCCATGACTGGCTTCGCCCGAATGCACAAAAAAAGCCGGCGTTCCGGTACTGGCTAAAGTCGCGGCAATTTTACCGGCAATATGACCTGATTTACCCATGCCGGTAACCACAACACGACCGTTACAATTGAACATCAACTTACAGGCAAACACAAAATCGTCATTAATCCGGTCGGCTAATGCGGCGATCGCCTGTGTTTCCACCTGAATAACAGCTAAGCCCAGTTTGCGGAGCTTTTCATCATGTAATTTCATTTATCGGTATAAAAATGTGCTTCCAGTCGCCCAAGACATTATGGATTTGGTGTTTCAAACGTGTTTTCCATAAGTTGCGGCAATCTGGAGGGCTTATTAATTTGTATTAATGATAAAGCATTTATGGCTTTATGGGGCAGCTGAATGTAAATTCAGGACAATTTCTGATTATAGTCATTGCTGCTCTGCAAACTTGTCGGTTGCTGCAACCAACGCATTAATCATTTCTTTGCCCTGCGCAACATGCCCGGCATTGGGTAATACGATATATTCGGCATTCGGCAATACCTTACGCAAACTGTAACCGGCTTCCATCGGGCAGACAAAATCATGGCGCCCATGAATAATAACCGTTGAAATTTCATCCAAGCCGCTGCAGTTATTCAGTATCTGGTTTTCCCCAATAAAATAATGTTGCCTGGCGTAATGCAATTCCATACAGACCTGTTTAACCATTTTCTCCGTCGCATGAGCGTCTTTCGGACTCGGCTGATAATCGTTGCCTAATGATACTTGCGCTCCCCAGGTCATCCACTCCTTGGCGGCCCGTCTTTGTGCTATCTCGTCTTCACCCCATAATACATCGCACAGCCCCTGCACCGGATTGTCCCGCCCCTGTTCCGGGATACTTTCAATCAAGCGCTGCCATTGCTCGGGATAAATCTTGCCTGCGCCATCCTTGGCAAACCAGTCCAAATCCTGCTGCCGCGCCAGAAATACCGCGCGAACAATCAAACCCATTACTTTATCTTTATGCCGCTGGGCATACAATAAAGCCAGCGCTCCGCCCCACGAGCCACCAAACACCAGCCATTGATCAATAGCCAGCTGATTACGGATACGCTCCATATCATCGATTAAATCCTGGGTGGTATTGTTTTCCAGCTCGCCAAAAGGCAGCGACAGGCCGCAGCCGCGCTGATCGAATAGAATAATGCGATAAAGTTGGGGATTAAAAAAACGCCGGTGATCGGGCCTGGTGCCGGAACACGGCCCACCGTGTAGAAAAATAACAGGAATGCCGTCAGGGTTGCCGCTTTGCTCCACATATACGGCATGCTTGCTGCCGGTTTTCAGGAAAAACGTTTGATAAGGCAAAATTGCGGGATAAAGAGTCTTCATGATTTGTAGCGTTAAATTTGATTTGTTTCCCGGCAAGAACCGAAAAAGGAGCTATTTTACCTTGAGCCTTTACCTTGCACCTCTTTTTAATTCTTCAAACATAAAAAAAGGGAGGGGTTTGAAGCCCTCCCTTTTATCGGATCTGTTTTTAAGCGCTTAGCTTAGAAACCAATACCGAGGTAACCGCCAGCCGTCATGCCGTCGGTATTTACACCATCAACACTTCTTCCGGTCAAGTTATAGCGAACATCGGCACCCACTTTAATCGCTTTCCATATAGCATACTCAGCACCAGTACCAAACTGCATACCTGGATTCAATACTGTTACACCATTAGATGGAGGACTGATTACATTAATGGTCAAACCAAATGGTATAATCCAAGGTCTGAAAGCACTACCTTTCATGAATTTGATTTTTGGAGAGGCAGCCAAGGTAAGCTGAGATACAGTGACTCCCTTACAGTTTAATGTACCAGCTTGACCTGCAGCAACTGTATCTGCCGCTGCCAAGTTAATAAGAGTACATGCTGGATTTGCTCCAACAGTTCCTGCCGTAGCACCTGGAGCAGCACCTTTAAAGTCTTTCGCGCCGAAATTTCTGTAATCAAACATTAACTCAGCCATCACGTCGGTATTGTCCATCAGACCCCAGACATTATCAGTCAAGCCAAAATCGAACCCGGCTCCGATATACCAGCCATCTTTATTGGTTCGGTCTCCGCCCAATGCGTTTCCAGCGAATTGATTACCTGTCAACAAATCATTTCTTTTAGCGTCATTACGTGCAAAACCGCCACGGAAGAATATCAAGTTCTCTTGGCTTTTTTTGCTTTCTTTTGGAGCCGATTTAACCGAGTTCATCCACTGATCCAGTTCCTGAACTTTACTAGCGTCTGCGCTAGAACGAGGACGGTTCGTTTCCGCTCTTAATCTGCTTAATTCAGCCTGCATGGCCTGCATTTGAGCTTCCAATGCGTCCACTTTATTATTTGCCGCTTCTGCAACGCGATCTGCTTTTGAGATAGCCATAGCTTGTGGAGAAACCAATGCACCGGCCATTGTTAATGTTGCTGCCGCAATGCCCAGCGCTAGTTTAGTTTTATTGATCATTTATCCCCCTCATGAGGTTGTTATTTTATAAAAATTTGCTTTAATACAACAAAGCCCATCTTCCGGTGATAATAGTAGCAGCTAAACTAAATCCCTACAAGTTTTAACGCCATTTTTTTAATATTAATTAATCCTTATTTATCAATGACTATAAAGATATTCCTAATTCGAAATATCTACTTGTATGCAAAAAACAACAATTTCTCCAACCCATATATTCAAACAACAGTTAAAGATTCTTCCCGCTTCTTTACGGTAAAATAAAACGACTTTGCTGCCGAGCAATATGGCAAAATTCGCGCCAAGCTAAGAAAATGCGACTTACCCGCGTGGTTCAAACGATTTTTTAATCACTACTCACGCACCAAGCCAAAACCATATACCATATATATATTGGTTTCAATGATTTATGTGGATTTTAGCGAACAAGCGGCTTACCAATAACAAACCCGCCATAGTTGCGGTAGCTATAATTAACTGTTTAGCCCTACCCACCAACAAGAATATTTATTTTTTGCACTGATTTTTTACCAACACACATGATCAACACCCCGGATATTACCATCATTGGCGGCGGCATTATCGGCCTGTTAACTGCCCGCGAGTTTATTAAAGCTGGCGCTACCGTCACGATTATTGAAAAAAACGAACTGGGCCAGGAGTCATCCTGGGCGGGCGGCGGCATTTTGTTGCCGCTTTACCCGTGGCGACAACCGGACGCCATCACTCGCCTGGTGCTACAAAGCCTGAAACTCTATCCCGCCTTGGCCTCGCAACTGACTGACGAAACCCTGATAGACCCGGAATGGAATCCCTGCGGTTTACTGATCGTTAAAAATCCAGACCTTACTGCGGCTGTTAACTGGTGCGATGCTAACGCTATTTCATATCGACCCGCCGGTGCGGATTTTTTTAACATGCTTAATACAGTCCCCGACCAGCCGCTTTGGCTACCCGAGATTGCCCAAGCGCGCAATCCAAGACTGGTTAAATCATTAAAGCAAGACCTGCTTAACAAAGGCGCTACGCTACTAGAACATTGCGAGTTAACCGCCATTAACCTCACCAAAAACCGCATTACCTCAATACAAACCTCATCCGGTCAGTTCGCGGTCAAGCAATTGATTATCACTGCGGGCGCCTGGACCGGTCAGTTGTTTCGGCAGTGCTTTCCCGCAGCCATCGACGATGCTCCGAAAATAGCGCCCGTTAAAGGACAAATGCTGTTATTTGATGCCCAGCCGGAAACGCTGAGTTATATGGTATTGGATGGCGATCAATATCTTATTCCGCGACGTGACGGTAAGATTCTGGCGGGCAGCACGGTAGAACAGGATGACTTTAATAAGACAACTACAACACAAGCCCGAGACCGGCTGAATGCATTTGCACTAGACTTGTTACCATCACTTAACGACTGCCCGCTAATTAAACACTGGGCCGGCTTAAGACCGGGTACTGAACACGGCATACCGTATATCGATAAACATCCCGAAATCGACAATTTATGCATTAATGCCGGTCATTTTAGAAACGGCTTGGCAATGGGGCCTGCATCGGCGCAACTGCTGGTCGATCTTGTTTTGCAGCGCACGACACAGGTAGCGCCGGAGCCTTATCAACTCAACAGCACACACTGATTTTAATGGGCGGCCGGCCGGTAGCCTCCACTATATGAACTTCTATTAGCTACATTTATGAATCTTTATCCGTTACTACGCCCCCTGTTATTTTCCCTGGATCCGGAAACCGCTCACGAAGTGACGCTTAAACTGCTGAACGCGGCCTATATTTCGGGCCTGTCCAAACTCATCTACCCGGAAATTGACCGCAAACCTGCCAACATCATGGGACTGGATTTTAAAAACCCGGTCGGACTTGCCGCCGGCCTGGATAAAAACGGCGATTATATTAATGCGCTGGCCGCATTGGGTTTCGGCTTTGTCGAAATAGGCACGGTAACGCCGCGTCCGCAACCGGGCAACCCGAAACCGCGCTTGTTCAGGCTGCCTGAGCATCAGGCGATTATCAACCGCATGGGCTTTAACAATCTAGGCATAGACCATCTGCTGGCTCAGGTAAAACAAAGCCGCTATTCCGGCATTCTGGGCATCAATATCGGCAAAAATTTCGACACGCCGATTGAGAATGCGGCGGACGATTATTTGATCGGTTTGCGCAAGGCCTACACATCTGCCAGCTACATCACCCTTAATATTTCCTCCCCGAACACCAAAAATCTACGCCAGTTACAGCAGGGCGATGAAATCAAAAGCCTGATTTCCGCCTTAAAAGAAGAACAACTGAAACTGCAACAGGAACACGGAAAATACGTGCCTTTAGCCCTGAAAATCGCGCCCGATCTGACCGACGATGAAATAATCCATATCGCCAAACTGTTGCTGGAGTTTGAAATTGACGGCGTGATTGCAACCAACACCACCATTGCCCGCGATATGATTGCCGCCCATCCGCTTGCCAATGAAGCAGGCGGTTTAAGCGGCGCGCCGGTTAAGGAAAAGTCTACGTTGGTCGTACGTGGATTGGCGGCGGAACTGAATGGCAAGATTCCTATTATTGCGGCGGGCGGGATTTTAACTGCGAACGATGCACAGGAAAAATTAAAAGCCGGAGCGAGTCTGGTGCAGATATACAGCGGGCTTATTTATCGTGGCCCGCAGTTGATCGAAGATATTGTTAAAAGCTTATGATTTGAAAAGGGCGGCAAGTCCAAGCCACTCTCGAACCGTGTTGATATTTTACAGATAAAACGAAAACTTCCTCTTTCAACATTGCAAACAATCAAAATTGTTCTTTAAAAACAAGATAACGTTTATTTGAAGATACTTGATAAGCTTTGAATCGCATCGGTAAACTCACCCAACACGATAAGCGTGGCGATAATCAATACTACCGGTGCAATCAACTTGTTATTGAAGAATGAGTTTCTCAGGTGTTCTACTAAGTTGAACTCGGAGGAACGGTGCAGGTTATCAGCATACATGGTTAATTCCATCCTGTATTTGTCCAGAAGTCTTTCTGCCTCATTGTCCAACCATTCAAACTGAATTATTTTATTGTTCTGTAATTGCCTTGCTATATTACCAGCCGATTGTTCTTGCACATCATTCAGTTTGGTTCGTGTATCAGCCAGATGCCCTTCAAAGAGATTAATGAGTTCGACTGGGAGGAATTTTGAATAGTTCTCGCCACATGACTGATGCGCTCGCTTTATTTCAAAAAACATTTCTTCTGAAAAATCTCGAAGCTCGGTTACGCATGCATTGCATACTTCATTCACACACATACTGGAACTGAGTACGCCGCGTGCGTTCATATTAGCCTTAATGTCCCTAATTTTGATGAGAAGGTCATATTGCCTTTTGGCAAAAGACGTCTCTATCAAGGACTTTGATCTCTCCGCTACACATTTCATAGATTCCAAATCACGTATAAAAAACCATATCATTCACTTCATAAAAGGTCATGGCAGCATGATTAAGCTTATTCCCCGGCAATCGACATCCGCTCAACCAGTATGGAACCGGTGCGGATATTACCGCGATAATCGACGTCATTGCCCACGGCAACAATATTCTTGAGCATGTCTTTCAAATTACCGGCAATGGTGATTTCCTCAACCGGATACTGGATTTCGCCGTTTTCCACCCAAAATCCGGCGGCTCCGCGTGAATAATCGCCTGTCACCATATTGACTCCCTGCCCCATCAACTCGGTGACCAGCAAGCCGGTACCCAGTTCTTTTAACAGACCCTGATAATCAAGCTTACCCGGATCAATCGTTAAATTATGCACGCCACCGGCATTGCCTGTGCTGTGCAGTCCCAGTTTACGGGCGGAATAGGTGCTCAATACGTAACCGCGCAAAATACCGTCGCTGACTATATCGCGAGTTTGGGTGGCAACCCCTTCGCCATCATACGCGCCGCTGCCCAAAGCGCCTTTCAAATAGGGCTGCTCGTGAATGCGGACAAATTCGGGGAAGACCTGGGTATCCAATGCATCCAGCAAAAATGACGATTTGCGATATAGATTACCGCCGCTGATTGCGCCGATAAACGAGCTTAGCAAACCGGAAGCGGTTTCCGCGCAATACAGCACCGGGCACTGCCGTGTGCTGAGGCTGCGGGCCTGCAAACGCCGAAGTGTCCGCTCGGCCGCTTTGTTGCCTACATCGACTGCCGATTCCAAATCGCGCGCATTTCTTGCCACGGTGTACCAGTAATCGCGCTGCATACTGTCGCCGCGTTGCGCCAATACCGAACAGCTCAAGGAATGACGGGTTGAAGCGTAGCCCTGAAGGAAGCCCAGCGAATTGCCCATCACTCGGATGCCCTGGTGCGTATCGACCGAGGCCCCTTCGGAATTGCTGATTTCTTCATGATAAGAGCGCGCCGCATCTTCGCATTCGACGGCCAGCGCAATCGACCCATCGACGCCAATATCCCACGGGTGGTTAAGGTCAAGATCGGGGAATTCGGCCGCCAACAGCTCCGGTTCCGGCAGACCTGAATACTCATCTTCACTGGTGTAGCGGGCAATGCTGCATGCCGCACTGACTGTTTCCTTGATCGAAGCGGGCGACAAATCCGTGGTGCTGGCAGAGCCTTTGCGTTTGCCAAAATAAACGGTCACGCCCAGCCCCTGGTCGCAATGATGCTCAATGGTTTCGACATCGCCCAGACGCACCGATACGGACAAGCCGTTTTCCTGGCTCAGGCCTGCTTCTGCGGCACTGGCGCCCTGTTTCACAGCCTCGTCCAAGATGTCCTGAACGGTGTTTTTTAAGCGGTTGATTTGTTCGTGATTTTGCACTGTATTCTCTTAATCTGTTTTTAGGCTACTTGCCGATTTATCTGCTGAAATGAAACTTCATTAATATTGGCTTGCGACATTGCATGCTCAATGGTCATCCCAATCAAATTTCCATCTTTATCCAAGTCCAGATAAATGTTTTCATTAATTTCTTTAGTCTCAAAAACAGGATGTTCTGAGAACTCCAGCAATGCCGTATCGGTATCTTCAAAATACTTAATTTTCATTATTTACCTTTTATAACGTGATGCTAACCGACGCCTGAGCGACTTTTTGAGTAGGCTAGCTAGCGCAGAGTTATACTACATTTTCAATCACCGACATTGACCTGAACATCTTTGCCATATTTCAATTGAGCAACCCCACAAACCATTTCAATAATTTTGACGATTTCAGTTCGGCTGTGATTCGTACTGAACCACCATCTGGAAGTCAATAATCCGGATTTACCAACCAAATCTAGACGTCCAGGATAAAGATCCTCTTTATTCCTCGCGAGATAGCGCCGTTTTTGCCCATGCTTCGGTAGTGCCGCAAAGCGTTCAAGAACCGTCGGATCACGCTTATCAAGCGCCTCGAAAACTCCTTCCAATACTTTTCGGGCACTGTCAGCAGGGTAATGCTGTCCATCAAGCACAAAGCCCATTGAGAAGGTTTTATGACTTAAGTTACTGTCTGATGAATTCTGAACGAAAGGAATTGGCTTTGAATTTGGCAAACGAGGAGCTTGTTTGGATGTTACCGAAAGAGAGGGCTTAATAAGACCAACGCTCTCTTTCAAAAAATGAGCAACGGTATCAGGGTCAGGCTTGTATCCACAAAGAATCTCAACGCGGTCCGCTACAAGCTCAATAAGAAGCTCGTCTTCTTCTTCGAGAAGCCGTGCCCATGCTTTTGGCAAAGTAGATTTCATCTGCCTGTCGCGTGAGACGTTACGATAGTCTTCGCGTGCGGCTTCAATTGCAGCACCGGAGACAATCGCATCGTAATGAAGATAACGGGTCAGTCGATCCACGCACTCAGAAATGTCTCGTTCGACAATGTCGAGCTTGTAAACCCTACGTTCAGCATAATCTCCTTGCTCAGCAGGAAGAAAGAAGTTCCATTCTTGCCCATCTGTAAGGATGGCTAGTGGGACACCAATGTGAAATGCATACTCAAACAATTGCCTTTCAGCACCCTCGCTCTGTCCAATTTGTTTAACTTCCACAAAGGCAATCGGCTTACTGGGGGGGTGACACAACGCATAGTCAACACGTCGCCCCTGTAGCGAATATTCAGGACATACGATCTGCGTGTCATAAGCTGGCCACGAAAGCGCATGCAGTAATCGCAGGACAATTCCTTGAGAAACTGCGGCCTCATTTATGAAGCGTCCTGCTTTGATAGCAAGCTGAATTTCTTCAATATGTTTTTCCAAGTTCATCCGATCATGTTCCCTATTAGTGGAGCGGGTACAACCCGTATTATGCGCCTTTCATTTCCCAGTAAACCTAAACACTCGTCCCGCCAACCGTCAACCCGTCAATCTTCAACGTAGGCTGCCCAACGCCGACCGGCACGCTTTGGCCGTCCTTGCCGCAGGAGCCTACGCCGCTATCCAGCGCCAGATCGGTGCCGACCATAGACACCTTAGTTAGCACCTCCGGCCCGTTGCCTATCAGCGTCGCGCCTTTGACGGCACGGGTAATTTTGCCGTTTTCGATCAGGTAGGCTTCGCTGGCGGAAAACACGAATTTGCCCGAGGTAATATCGACCTGCCCGCCGCCGAAGTTTTTGGCATACAAGCCGTTTTTTACCGATTTTATAATTTCTTCGGGATCGTGCTGCCCCGGCAGCATGTAGGTGTTGGTCATACGCGGCATCGGCAGATGGGCGTAGGATTCGCGCCGACCGTTACCGGTAGGCTTGACGCCCATTAACCGGGCATTGAGGTTGTCCTGCATGTAGCCTTTGAGTATGCCGTTTTCGATCAAAACGGTTTTTTCGGTCGGAGTGCCTTCATCATCGATGCTTAACGAACCGCGCCGTCCCGGCAAGGTGCCGTCATCGACTACCGTGCATAAATCGGACGCCACCCGCTCGCCGACGCGGCCGCTGAACGCCGAGGTGCCTTTGCGGTTAAAGTCGCCTTCCAACCCGTGACCGATGGCCTCGTGCAGTAAAATGCCCGGCCAACCCGAGCCCAATACGACCGTCATGTTACCGGCCGGGGCTTCGACGGCTTCCAGATTAACCAGCGCCTGTCTTACGGCTTCGCGGCCGTATGCCAACGCAGTATCTCCATCGATAAAATAGCGGTAATCGCTACGCCCGCCGCCGCCCATGCTGCCCTGTTCGCGCTGACCGTCTTGCTCGACGATGACGGTGACATTCATCCGCACCAAAGGCCGCACATCGGCAACCAAAGAACCGTCTTGCCTGGCCACCAGAATATGCTCATGAACGCCGACCAGACTGACGATAACTTCTTCAATCCGGCTGTCCAGTTTGCGCGTTTCGCTGTCTACACGACGCAATAAATCGATTTTCTGCTGGTCTTCCAGCGATTTTAACGGATTTTGCGTAGCGTAATAGTTCGTCCAAGCCGCGGCTTTTGTGGTGACCTTGCAATGCGAAGGATCTGCATCCTGCCCTTGTCGGACGATAGCTTTAACATTATTAGCCGCCTCCATCAGCACCGGCAGCTCAATCCGGTCGCTGTAGGCAAAGCCGGTTTTTTCGCCGAATACCGCTCGCACCCCTGCGCCCTGCTCGATATTATGGCTGCCTTCTTTAATGATGCCGCCTTCCATGACCCAAGATTCGAAATGGCTGGATTGAAAGTAAATATCCGCCGCATCAACCGGCGAGCTGAGCAACCGGTTCATAATCTTTTCAATATCGCCATCCTGAATACCGGCCGGTATTAAGATAGCTTGTCGTGCAAGGTTTAGTATTTCCATCAAAAAATCAATAATAGAGGTTTAAAGTAAAAGGCAAAGGGCCAAAGGTGCAAAACGACGTTCTTTCGCCTTTAGCCCTTTGCCCTGCGCCTTCATCATTCTTCTTCCAGCTTATCGCGCAAGGTCTTGAACAATAACTGCAACAGGTCTTCCGCGCCTTCGGCAGACGGAGGCGGCGTACCGTCCTGAGTCGCGCTGCTTTGTTCGGCCGCATTGGCTACAGTCGCAGTCACCCTTGTTTCTTCGCCTTCCTGTTTTACGGTCAGCAGATAGATGGCCGCATCATCGCTTAAAAAAGCAGTCGCTTTTGCAAAAAAGCTGTTGGTATCCGTTGTATCCTGAGTGACATAAAAAAGCCCCTTATCACGCTCATGATCGGTTATTTTGATGCCGCTTTGCTTCAACGCCCGGTTTAAGGTGTTCCACGCGTCACCAAAAGACTGTTTGATCACCAGCTGCGTCGGCGTACTCAGGTAAACATCCGAGCCTAACCCGGTGCGATCTTTTTTCTTCGGAATAGAGCTGCTGTCGACAACGCGCTGCTCCTTGGTCGGACTGCTGTTAGTCACAATTGGCGGACGCTCAAGGGCTTCGGTGTTGCGGTAACGATTTTCTTCCGTGGTTCCGCAGGAAACCAGAAAACCAGTCAACAATAAACTTTTAACTATTACGCGCATAGCTTCCTCAAAAAAAACGACGATGGTTCAACGCCGGAAATGCGCCCCGCACTTTTTCCAGACGCTCCAGATCTATTTCAGCGGAGACAAAGCCGCCTCCGGTTTTGTAGCAATCCAGCACCACACCCCACGGATCGATAACCATGCTGTGCCCGAACGTTTTACGGCCATTAAGATGAAAACCGCCCTGATTCGGCGCAATCACATAACACAGGTTTTCCACGGCACGCGCACGCAGCAGCAATTCCCAGTGAGCGGCTCCTGTTTCTGCGGTAAATGCGGACGGAATGACCAGTATTTCCATGCCCATCTTGCGGAAAAACTCGGGAAAGCGCAGATCGTAACAGACCGCGACGCCCAGCCTGCCGAAAGGCGTGTCAATCACCAACATGTCAGCGCCCGCTTCAATAGAGTCGGATTCGCGGTAAACGTCATTGCTGCCCGGAACGCTGACATCGAACAAATGTACTTTATCGTAGCGTGCAACCCGTTCGCCCTGGTCGTTATAAACCAGACAAGCCGCCCGTACTTTATTGCTGTCGTCACCGACTATCGGAATGGTGCCGCCAACCACCCAGACGCCGTATTTTTTAGCGACCGACGCCAAAAAATTCTGGATAGGCCCTGAACCGTCGACTTCCTTTGCTTTGATTTTGTCCAGTTCATGATCGCCCATCAGGGCAAAATTCTCCGGCAAAGCCACCAGTTTTGCGCCCGCTTTAACCGCTTCCGCTATCAGCTTGTCGGCTTCCAGCAAGTTAGCGCTGATATTAGGACTCGATGCCATTTGTATGGCCGCACATCTACTCATATTGTTCTCTCTTTAATTTATAACCACTCAGCCACCGAATACAATGGAACACAGATGAATATGATCATCGCAGAGTATTCGATGAAAATCTTATTTAATCTTAATTATCCGCGTCATCCGCGTTCTATTTTTCTAACTGCTGCGTAGTTTCTTCTTGCCGTAGCCATGGAAAGTCGGTAATACCGTTCCAGGTTTTCTGTAACAATCCATCGTTTTTATGCATTGGAATAATTTCTGCATTTCCCCACGCACCTTTTACCAGATATTGGGAACCAAAGAAAAACCCTTCCTGGTCTTTACCTGTCAAAGACCGCCCAACCAAGGCTGCTACTTTACCCATAATTGTACCAGCAATAGGCACTGCATCGGCACTTTTAGGTGTGACATCAATAATATGGTCAACCGTTTGACTTACCAGATTGGTGTCCCCGCTGATGGCGATTTTTGCAGGGACGGCATCTACAACCAAATCATGAGTTGATGCGATTCCGCCAGCCAAATCAAAATGCCCCTTGATGCTGTTAAACGTCAATCCTTCTTCATAAATATCGCTGAAATCAAGCTGCGCGCGCTTTATCCACTGAGCCAGCGCCAGCATTCCCAGCACCCGGCCGAATCCGGGTTCTATACTTAAAATACGTCCGTTTTTGAGCTTAATATCCAGCCGACCTTTCAAATCCGCCAACGAAAATTGATACGGCGCCGCGTTCCACTCAACGGTAAAATCAACGGCTGCGCTGGTTTCGGTCAGGTCTTTGGTAACGCCCAGCTGTGCCAGCATTTGCCCGGCGCGAGGCACGTCCAGATGGCCTTGGGTATGCGTGACCGTTTGCCCTCCGTTTGCTTGCCAGTCGCCCGACAAAACCAGCTTTTGGTTTTCTCCCGACAGCTCTACGTTCTTAAAACCCATGCCGCCCGGTATACGCTCGGTTTCCAATGACAACCGGCCCAAATCGATCGACTGCCACAGCGTTTTTTGACTGGTAATCGTCAATAAAGGCATAAGCTCCGGCGATACCGCCTGGAGAGGCGAAGCCTGTTTTGCCCCTATTTGCTTTAATGCCGAAAGATCCAATAGTTCCATATCCAGATTGATTCTGTCTGTGCTTGTCATGCCGGACTGTCCCTGCCCGTCCCCCTTCGGGCGCTGCGCGTGCAAATCCGCTCCCGGCGGATTAGTAAAATCAACAGGAATCCGGATTTTTCCCTTTGCGAATGATCCGGCTATAGCCCCGGTCCAATAGCTGTCATTATGCTTCAAGGCCAGATCGAAAAGGCCTATATCGGTTTTCTTCCACAACGCATGATCGCTATGAATCTTCAGTTCCCTGACACCATCTCCCGCGCCTTGGGCAACAGCCAAGCCCAACCAGTCTTGCAATGCCAACCGCTCACGATTGATCTCCAGCTTTAATCCGGCTTCCTGCGTCTGGGCGACCTCACCGGTCCCCACCAGGACATGCCCTGAATAGAGGGTCTTCTGCCTGGTATCCAACTGAATAGCCGCTTTCAGTTTATTGTCGTAATTTAGCAGCAGCGGTAATAACTGTTTATCGCCTAAGCTAAACGTCAACGACAACGGTATTTTTTGTTCTCGCGTCTTAGCCAATGACTCAGGCAAATCGAGAGACACACCGGACAGCATCGACTCGACAACAAGCTCCGGAGCAATATTTCCGTAAGGCAACGCCAGCTTTAACTGATAATCTGTTGTCCCGGAAGCGATTTTCCACCAGGGCATGTCAAATTGCGCCTGTAGATCGCTAACCCCGGCGCTACCCTCGACGTTGACGGTGGTTTGACTCTCCGAACTTTTAATGTTGATTTGTATCGGATGACCCAAGGCCGCGGCACGGATGGTGTCGCTATAAACGCCCTGCTCATTGAATTTGAGTTCGCCGTTAATTTTGGCGACCGGCAGATCCAGCGACTTCACCATCAATCGGGCATCTTTCAACTGTGCCATGCCATCGACCTTGGTTGGCGCGCCGTCAACCAAGGGGATTTTAAGATCCAGCGTTACCAGGGTATTTCCTTGCGGGGTAATGGCTTCCAGCAGCGAATCCACCGGCGAGCTCAGCGGCGTCTGCTGCATAAAGGCCAAAACCTGGTCAATGCCGCTTTCAGCTTCGCCCTGGATCAGCAAGTGTTTGCTTTTATTCAACTTCGGAATAGTAACTTCGGCTCGCTTAATGATCACGTTACCGGATTGCCCTTGCAGGACATTAACCTTGAGACTGTCCTGCGAAAACATGACCTCGGCATTCATACCGGTTATGTGAGGCCATTCGGGAGCGTATGACAAATCAAACTGCTCGCCGTTAAATACCGCTTCAAAAACGCCCGGCGCACTGTTAAACGGGAAATCGTTCAGGTTACCGTAAACCAACAAGCCGCCGTTGGTCATGCTACCGCCAACAAAGGCGCTATCCAGCCAGGCAACGACACCTTTCTCCATAATGCCCACCGGCAAATAATGTTTGACCTCGCTTGCGTCTTCGCCGGCAAATGCGCTTTGCAGATCCATAAAAACGGGTTTACCTGTTTTGGGAATATCGATCCGAAACCGGGTTTTGCTCTGAAAACTCAAGGAATCCAGTTCAATCATTGGGCTGGATACAGACCAGGCATCATCCGCCTGCTGCCAGTCGAGTGCGCCTTGAAGACGATTGACCGGCAAAATTTCGCGGAACAGATCCGGCGCTATCAGCCGGGCATCTTTAGTCGCAAGCGTAATAACGCCCTGTTTTTCACTACCCTTTATTTGGCCGGTCAAATTCTCTATGCCGGGAACTGACAACAACGGCGCAACACCGATTTTGGCAAACCTGCCGTTCAGGGCAACCGACTTTGTATCCCGATCGGCGAACAAGGAGAAATTCTCCAGCGTTCCTTGTAACCGGGCTTGCGCCAGGGTGTTAGCCTGTCCATCCGACAAGGGGGCAAAGAACTGCGCCAGCTCGGACGCTTCCTGCAAGTCCACTCGTTCAACATACAGCGCTAATTTATGCAAAGCAGCATCATCCCTGCGCTGCCCGGAAACGCTGAATACGGCGGCAGGCCATTTTTTAACGACATTTTTGGGGGTATCCTGAGTTTCCAGTGAAAAGTCGTTTACATCGAGTTGCCATTGCTTGCCTGCGTCATTGAGTCCCCAGTGAAGGCGGGTGTTCAGCTGTTTAACAGAAAATTCCCGCTTATCCTGCCGAACCAGCATCATCTGTTGAATTTGTGCCGCGACATCCATTGACGTCAGCTGCGATTGCCGCCAATCGCCCCAGATTTTAAAGTCGCCGGTGCCAACATTGATATGTATTCGATCCCCGACTGAAGCTTGACCGAGCGCGGCCAATTCAGGCAACAAAACGGCTTGTCCCTCTATATAAACGCGACCCTCAATAGTTGAAGGCTCAAAAACGTTGCCTTTAAAATCCATGGATACTCTTAATGAGTTGCCGACTCTTTTCGGCAACTTCATCAGCATATTGAGCCGATGATGCTCGCCCTGATTACTGATCGCCAGATCCACCCCATTAAACAACAACGGTCGAGCACTGCTTGCTTCATCCTGCCAGATAATTTCGCTTTGCAAGACTTCGTATTTCCCACCCTGCAATAACCACTGCGGCTGTCCACCACTGGCTTTTAAACCGACAATAACGATGCTGCCGTCCTGTTGCCGTTTAATGGCAAGCTTGGCCCCCACCAAAGTGACCCATGACGATGACAATAAATCCCTTCTGACCAGCATATCCAGTAAGTTAATGCCCAACCGTATCTCATTAAACTGGATAGCGGGCTCTTCGTTCCGGGTAGGTGCGGCGGGTGATAAATCCGCCTGGAGCGGATTTGCCTGTGTAGCGCCCGAAGGGGGATGAACTGGGGCAGCCTGGGATGAAATAGCAATGTCTTTTAATACCAGTTCAGGATTAAATCCGCGCATTTTTGCGCCCAGACGGCCTATTGTTACCGGCGTGCCAACAAGTGCGCTGATACTGGTCGCCAAATCGGACTTATAGTGTTCAATCCCCGACAAGAGCAAGCGTACGCCGGTCAAGCCGATAGCTGCCGCGATCAAAGACCAGAAAATGAGATGCCGCGTTGCACGCGTAATATGATGGATCATTAAAGATAAGGCTAAAGGCGAAGGACGAAAGGCGAAAGATTCATGACTAACAATTCAAGATTGAAAAATAGAACGCTGCTAACTATGTTAAATAAGATTTTTAGGATGCTGGATTAAATAATCCCAAGACGGACGGAGCAACAGCTACGGCCGAAACGTTTTGCGTTGCTTAAGCGCACTGTTATCGTTTGAACGTTAGAGGCGGATTTTACAAATCTCGCCCCGCTTAGGAATAAGCATGAAATAATTTGAACAACCCGCGCCGTAAGTTTTCAGCCGGAGTGCAGGCTTCGCCTGCAAACGCAAGCAAAGCCTGCACTCCGACTATTGGCAACTGGCTCAAGTTATTTTGTGCATGTGCCTTAATTGCCTGATTATCCACACTCATCATATTCATCTACGTTCTATTGTATTTTGCCGCATATACTTTTCGCCTTGAGCCCTGCGCCTCAAAGCAACACCACATCATACTGCTCCTGATTGTATTCAGCCTCGGCCCTGAACTTGATGCGCACCCCCAAAAAGACTTCCAGTTCAGCCAGCATATCCGCTTCCTCATCAAGCAGCATCTCCACAACTTCATTGGATGCCAGAACCAATATCTTCTTAACTTTGTACTGCCGAACTTCGCGAATAATCTCCCGGAATATTTCCAGGCACATGGATTCTGCAGTCTTCAAAACACCCCGACCGCCGCAGGCGCTACAAGGTTCGCAAAGTATATGTTCCAGACTTTCACGGGTTCTTTTGCGGGTCATTTCCACCAACCCCAGCACCGATACTTCGGTGATATTGGTTTTCGCGTGGTCTTTTTCAAGATGCCGCTCGAACGCCTGCAAAACCTGTTTTTTATGATCCTCGCTTTGCATATCGATAAAATCGATAATAATGATGCCGCCGAGGTTTCGGAGCCTGAGCTGTCTGGAAATGGTCTGCGCCGCTTCAAGGTTGGTTTTAAAGATAGTCTCTTCGAGGTTACGGCCACCGACGTAGCCGCCGGTATTCACGTCGACTGTGGTCATCGATTCAGTCTGATCGAACACCAGATGCCCGCCCGATTTCAGGTTAACTTTGCGCTCCAGCGCTTTTTGGATTTCATCTTCGACGCTGTAAATATCGAATACCGGGCACTCGCCAGTGTAATGCTCGATAACCGGCACGATTTCCGGCGCAAAAATCTCCGCAAATTCAACCAGGCGATGATAGGTCTCCCTTGAATCCACCCGAACTCTTTCGATACCTTCCCGATACAAGTCCCTTAAGGTTCTGATGCTCAGCGGCAAATCCTTGTGGATGAACTGCTTGGGCTTGGCGCCGGCAATCTTGGCGGCGATTGACTCCCATAGTTTCAGCAAAAACGTCATATCGGCAATCAATACCGTTTCATCCACGCATTCTGCCGCGGTTCTTGCGATAAAGCCGCCGCATTTATTCTCCAGCCTGAAAGTGTCAAGGCAAGTTCTTAACCGGACGCGCTCGGTCTCGCATTCAATCCGCTGGGATACGCCGGAATTGTGCGCGTAGGGCATGTAGACCTGAAACCGCGACGGAATCGATATTTCTGTCGTTAACCGTGCGCCTTTGCTGCCCAAAGGATCTTTGACCACCTGCACGATAATGTGCTGCCCCTCATGCAAATAATGCTCGATGTTTTCCGAAGCTTTTTTTTCCAGATCCTTGGCGCACAAGTCGGAAAGATGTAAAAACGCCGCCCTGGGCAGGCCAATATCGACGAAAGCCGCCTGCATACCGGGCAGAACCCTGCACACTTCACCTTTATAGATGTTACCCACCAAACCCCGCTGCCGGGTTCTTTCAATGATCAATTCCTGCAGGACGCCGTTTTCAATAACCGCAACGCGCGTCTCTGGCGGGGTAACATTGATTAAAATTTCTTCACTCATTTGAAAAACTCGATACCTTGCCTGGATAAAAGATCCGCAGTTTCAAACAACGGCAAACCGACCACGCCGGAAAAACTGCCGCTTATCGACTCTACAAATACGCCGCCCATGCCTTGAATTGCATAACTCCCGGCTTTATCGACCGGTTCGCCGCTTTGCCAGTAGGCCGCTATTTCGCATTCCGTCAGTGCTCTGAAAGTCACCTCGGTAATACTGACCGCTTGACCATGTTCCCGGCCCCTGAGCGAAATCGCGCTATAAACCCGGTGCATTTTACCGGACAACTGTCTTAACATGGCAAGCGCATCCTCCCGGTCTTTGGGTTTTCCCATAATCAGGTCGCCCAAAACCACGGCGGTATCCGCGGCCAGAACCGGCAAGCTGTCGCCCAATTGCGCGAGGCATGCCGCCGACTTCTCGGCGGCCAGTCGCTGCACATAGTCCAGCGGCGTTTCATTGGGCAAAGGCGTCTCGTCAAGATCGACCGGATTGACTCTATAAGCAACCTTAATCTGATCCAATAATTCCTGTCGGCGAGGAGAGGCTGAGGCAAGAATAATCTGTGCAGTCATTAGCGATGATAAGGATGGTTGTGGAGAATACTCCAGGCGCGATACAGCTGTTCGGCGACAACGATACGCACCAGCGGATGGGGAAAGGTCAGTTTCGATAAACTCCATGATTCCCGCGCCAGTTGTTTGACCGAATCCGCCAGACCTTCCGGCCCGCCGATCAACAACGAGACATGCTGCCCGCTTTCCAGCCAGCGCTGCATCGCTTCCGCCAATTCGGGCGTCGTCCAGGGTTTGCCGGGGATGTCCAGGGTTACGATATGCGTGCTTTGCGGAATAGCCGCGATCATCCGTTCTCCTTCCTCTTTGACAATCCTGGCGACATCGCTGTTCTTGGTTCGTTTGCCCGGGGCAATTTCCTTAAGCACCAATTCGCATTCACGGGGCAGCCGTTTGGCATATTCATCGTAGCCCTGCTGAACCCAACCCGGCATACGATTTCCTACTGAAATCAGATTTATTTGCATGCGGTGCAGGATACAGGAGAACAGGCTTGAGATGCAATGCGGTCATATCCTGTAACAAAAATAGCACGCTAAAAAACTTAAGAAATGGGCTTATCAGCCGCTATATTGAAAAACCGACACAGGAGTAAGTACCGTGAACATTAAATATTTAAAACCCGCATTCGCCACGCCCGTTCCAGGCAAGCTTGCGACACGCACATCATCCCTGGCGATAGCAGGGTTAGTCGTCAGCTTATTGATGACCGCTTGCACGACTGCCAAAGCGCCGCCGACTGTATTTCTGCCGCATAAAACCATAAGCGCCATAGGCTATGGCACCGTCGAAAAAAGCGATCGGTATTCGCGCTCGCAAATTAAATTAATGGCCATGAGGGCGTCTAAAATGGATGCTTACAGAAGTTTGGCCGAGCAGCTTAACGGCATTCAGTTGCGCGGGCAGACTGCTGTCGAAAATATGCAAGTCACTCATGACAGTTACCAGGTTTATCTTAATGCCTATTTGCGCGGAGCAAGAGTAAAAAGAACCTCACCTATCGGCAGCGACATCTACGCCGGCGACGATACCTTTGAAACGGTTGTAGAGCTTGATTTGACACCGAGATTCTATGAATGTATTAACGGTTCTAGCGAATTGATTAATCAGTGTCTTCAGCAAAACCCGGAAAGTCCGGCGCCCAGTTTTGACCAAAATCCACCCAAGGTATCGAGCATTAATCCAGCATGTAATGCCATAGATTGTTACAGCTATCTTAATACCAAGGGATTTAATCGGAAATAATCCGGCGAAAACCATGTTATTGGGGCGTAACTTTTTTGTATTCCTGAGCGGTTTATAAAACGGTTACGCCACAAACACTCGCTTTGAAAATTGTCTTAAATAGCGTTTAATGACGGCTGGTAATTACTCACCGCAACAAACCGGTTTAGTCAATGGCAAAAATATTATTCAAATGCATCTTGGTATCGGTAATTTTACTAGGCCTGTCGTGCGCCAATGTCCAACCTCAGGCGCGTGCTAATGCAGTCACCGTTGAAGGTCAGGCGGCCATTAACAAAGGCATGCCCCTATTAGCTAAAAAACAAGCATTGCAGGATGCCATCCGTCAGGCGTCCATGCAATCGTCCGTTAATATTCACAGCCAGACTTTGGTTAGCCAAAACAACGTTTCGCTCGATACCGTTTCCATGCGCACCGCCGCTGACGTGAGCAATACTAAAATCATCAAGGAATGGACTACCGATAATATTTATCATGTTGTAGCCATGGTGGAGTTATCCGCCGACAATTCCTGTACCGCCCACCATCGCAAACGCATTCTCGCAACAGCCTTCCCTTTAGTTAAGCAAGAGCAGGTAACCGGTTATGAAACACAGGATTTATATAGCGGCATTCCACGCGAGCTTAATAACCTTTTAATCGAATCCGGCGATTTTATCGGCACCAACGCTACCAATATCAATTTATATCCGAGAGCCGACTTGGCCCCGGAATCACAAGACCAAGCAGCTTACCGTCCCTCAAAAGTGATGCAAATAGCCGCGTCAAACGGTGTGCAATTCGTGCTATCGGGCGTGATTAGGGATTTGGAAGTCGAATCCACCGAATACATGAGCGGCGCAGGACCTTTGGCATTCGCCAGAAGCTTGGCCCGCGAAGTTGTAGCCAGACGCGGCATTGGAATTGATGTTTATGTACATGACGGATTTACCGGCGCATTACTGTTCCAACAGCGTTATGTTGATACCGTCATCGGCGACGTATGGATCCCCGCAACTTATACGGTAGGGAGCGAGCGTTTTAACTCCACCTCAACCGGCGCAAAAATAGCCCGAATTATAGATCAGGCAAGCACTGATATTCGCAGGGCATTAAGTTGCTACCCCTTTACAACCCGTATTGTTGAAATCAAGGATAATAAAGTGTTTATTAATGCGGGCGCGCAGGAAAAAATTAATGTCGGGGATCAGCTAGTGGTTTATAGTACGGGCGGGGATGACTTAAATCTTGATGGCGGCCTCGGTTTTATAGGTAAAGACAAGCAACCGGCCGGCGTACTGACCATCCACACTATCACTCCGCGTTACTCTATAGGCAGTTTGGAAGTCCCCGCCCGTGAACTGGGCGTCAAGGTTGGCGACTGGGTGAAATCCTGGTAAACAGTTCATCACAAGCTAGCATTGCTATACTGATAGCTTTAGACTATATATTTACTTTACATTTACCAGAGTCCATCATGGAAATTAAATCAAGTTTTTTCGGCGAACAAACCATTGACCCCAGCACTATCATTAGCTTTCCTAACGGAATCCCAGGCTTTGAAGATCAAACCCGTTTCAAGCTATTTCATCAGGAAGGCGGCAATCCCCTCATTTTCTGGCTCCAATCATTAGATGATGAATCTCTTATCTTTTCAGTTGCTCAGCCGTCTATGTTCAATATCAATTACAACTTTGTATTAAACGATGCAGAAGAAGCCACATTGGGAATTGAAGATACCGCCGACGCACTTATCTTGATCATTCTGCTTAAAGACGAATCCGATCAGCCCACCGTTAAAGGCTCCATTAAATCTCCGCTGGTTATTAACAGTGCAAAGAAAATAGGTCTGCAAAAAGTGCTTACTCAAGTAGAACAAAGCATAACGTTGACTGACGTTAGTAATGAAATTAACGTTTCTGAAAGTGCGTAAAGCCAGCAAGCGTTATGCTGCTGCTTCAAAAAGAGGCGTGTTAACCGTTTTTTAGCCGCGGACTTAACAGCTCTATTATTACTGCCGCTTTTTAGCGGCAGTTTTGCTGCAGTGGCAGATACTTGCTCCTCGGTAATTGCGCTCCTGCATTACTCTACTGCACGCCATCCATGGCGTTATGCAACATCTGCATTCACCACATCCCTGTGGATTATGTAGGCAAGGGGCGTGAGCATGGATGCAGGAGGTAGAGCAACGCAAGCTTTTCAATATGCCTGCCATCAGGACAATATCCAAGCCCCCCATGCATACTGAGAGCTATGCAGATTTCCAGTGAAAAAACCCTACCCTGTTGATAATTCTACTTATTCATTCAAGACATTGCCCGCGCTAATCCGGGATGCTCAAAAACAGTCTCCAATACAGGCAATCAGGCAGAGGCAGCCTGAACGGGAATGGAACTGGCCGAACGCTGAACCTGGTTCTTTTCATTAAAATAAATCAGGGTAGGCTTATGACTTTCCGCTTCCTTTTGATCCAATATTGCAAATGCGCAAACAATAATCAGGTCACCGGGACACGCCAGACGGGCAGCCGCGCCATTAACTGAAAACAACCCCGATCCTGCTTCGGCACGAATGGCATAAGTTGTAAAACGCGCACCATTGTTGATATTGTAAATCTGTATCTGCTCGTATTCCCTGATACCAGACAAGTCGAGAATATTGCTGTCAATCGCACAAGAACCCTCATAACCCAATTCTGAATGAGTCACCGTGGCTCTATGTAATTTCGCTTTAAGCATCGTGATTTGCATAATAAAACACTATAAATACCCTTGAGAACCGCGCATTATCCATTATTAGCAACAATGCATCAACTTTTAGCATTTTCCAAACCGCACAAACTCTGCTAATGCCTATCTGGAAAAGCAAATATTATCGATTAACCGAGTTTTGCCGAGCCTTGCCGCCGTCAGCAAAACCAGCTCCATATCATCCGTCCCTGCTTTTTTTAAATCACTCATCCTGCACACACTAAAATAATCCGGCTGAAAACCTGATTCCTGCAAAAACAGCAACGCCCTGTGCTCTATTTCCTCATAAGATTGCTGCCCCGCCAAAACCGCATCACGCGCAACACATAAGGACTGATACAGTTTTGCAGCGACTGTTTTTTCCTCTGCGCTTAAATAGCCGTTTCTGGAACTCATCGCCAAGCCGCTTTCTTCCCGAACCGTTTTTACGCCGATTATTTCAACAGGAATATTCAAATCCCTGACCATCGTCCGTATCACCGTCAACTGCTGAAAATCTTTTAAGCCAAATAAGGCGACATCCGGTTGCACCATATTGAATAATTTACAAACAACCGTTGCAACACCGTCAAAATGCCCCGGTCGGGACGCGCCGCAATACTGTTCGGACAGACCGGCTACCGACACGACCGTCTTGGCATCCGGCGCATAAACTTCTGAAACAGCCGGTTGAAACAACAAATCCGCACCGGAGGCATCAAGCTTTTCCTGATCTTCACGCTCGGTGCGGGGATAGGTCTCAAAATCCTCGCCGACGCCAAACTGGGTAGGGTTTACAAAGATACTGACAACCACCCGATCCGCTTTTTTTAAGGCTTCATTCACCAGCGTTAGATGCCCCGCGTGCAAATTGCCCATCGTTGGCACCAATGCAACGCTCTGTCCTGCCAAGCGCCACGCTTTAACGGCATCGCGTAATTCTAATACGGTATTAACTATGCGCATAAGCCTTAAAAACTATGTTCAACGGCGGGAAACCGGGATTGCTTGACCGCTTGGTGATAGGCATTGATAGCTTCCTCGATATTCGCCGCGTCGCTCATGAAATTCCTGGAAAAACGCGGGCGTTTGATTGTGCCGATATTGAGCATGTCATAAAGCACCAGCACCTGTCCGTCGCAGTCTACACCGGCACCGATGCCTATAACAGGAATCGTTAACTGCAAACTGATCTCTTTAGCCAAGCTTGCAGGAACGCACTCCAATACCAGCAGACTGGCGCCCGCTTGCTGTAATTGCTGGGCATCGGCAAGCATTTTTTCGGCAGCCGCCTGTTCCTTGCCCTGAACCTTATAACTGCCCAATTGATTAATCGATTGCGGCAACAAGCCCAAATGCCCGCAAACCGGAATGCCCTGATCGACCAGAAACCTGACGCAATCAATTCTCGACCCTTCCAGCTTAACCATTTGCGCACCGCCGAGCTGCATTAATTTAGCCGCATTTTTGGCCGCCATAACCGGCGTGGCATAAGTCATAAACGGCAAATCGGCGATAATAAAGGCCCGCTGCCTGGCCTTGCTGACGCACCGGGTATGATAAACCATGTCCCTGATAGTGACCGGGAGCGTTGTATCATGCCCCTGGATAACCATACCCAGAGAATCCCCCACCAGCATCATATCGACGCCTGCCTTGTCGATCAGTGCGCTAAACCCCGCGTCATAAGCGGTTAAGCAGGAGATCTTCTCGCCGCGTTGTTTCATGGCGGCCAGATCGGTAATCGACAACGGCTTTAGCGCAGCTGTGGAGGAATATTGATTCATGTTATTCAAAGAAATATCGGATTTACTGGAGCAAGATTCAATCCAGCCGTTTCAGTTCATTCATCGGACATTGGGCAACCAGGTCGGCAATATTGCCTTTCCCGGGTACCACCAATTGCGGAGCGATTTCAAACAAGGGATACAAGACAAAAGCCCGATCAGCCAGTCCTGGATGCGGCACGATTAAATCAGGATGTTCAATGAGCTGATCGCCATAGATCAACACATCCAAATCCAGCGTTCGTGCTCCCCAGCGTTCGGTTTTTCTGACCCGGCCGTGGTCGTTTTCGATGCGTTGCAGGCAACGCAACAAATCTATCGGCGGTAAATCGGTTGCGACACATATCACCGCATTAACGTAATCAGGCTGATCCTGCGGCCCCATAGGCGCACTATGATACAAACTGGAAAATGCCAGCTCCTGCACTCCTGTTATTTGCGTTATTGCAGTGCGCGCTGATTTTATTTGTTCGGCGGGGTTTGCAAGATTACTGCCTAAACCTATATAAGCAGTTATCAAATCAGCTTTTGGATTTTCCATAGCTATCGAATACGTTAAGATTCTGTTTTTGGAGAACTATCTTTACCTTTTCTAGGATAGCTTCTTTTGCGCCCCGGCTTGTTATTTTGGGCGTTGCGCGGCGGTTGTGTCATTTTTCTTTGCTCGTTTTCACTGGCATTCTGATACTTGGTCCACCACTCGGCCAACTCGGGATCGGCCCCTCCGGTCTCGGCGCGCAGTACCAAAAAATCATAGCCCGCTCTAAAGCGGGGATGGCCGATCAAACGACTGGGCTTAGAACCGATACGCGCCTTAAACTTGGGCTGCATATTCCAAACCTCACGCATAGCCATGCTGATATGGCGCGGGAGAGCTGTGCTTCTAATCTGCCTGGCAATAACCTCACTGGCCGCATCCTGATAGGCAACAAATTCAACTTCGCCTTGCGCCATTTTTTCTTTGGCCAACATCCGCACCGGCTCCCACAAAAAGGCCGCCAATAAAAAGTAAGCCGTAACCGTTTTACCTTCCGCTATCCTCTTGTCCGAATTTTCCAGCGCTTTAATCAACAGTAATCGGGGGAAACCGCTGTCTTCAACCGCCAAACTGTTCTCCGTGGAAGGAAACAGCACTTGAAAAAGCCCGTAATGCCTGAGCATTTCAAAAGTTTGCAGCGCATAACCGGATAAAAACAATTTTAACGCTTCATCATAAAGCCGGGCGGACGGTATGCTGGCCAGTAACTGAACATCGTTATGTATCGCCTTCTCGCAAGCGCTATCCAGCTTGAAACCGAGTTTTACGGCAAAGCGCACCGCCCTTAACATGCGCACGGGGTCTTCACGAAAACGCATTTCAGGATCGCCGATAAGCTTGAGCGTGCCGGTTTTATGGTCAGCCATGCCGCCGACATAATCGACTACCGAAAAATCCTTGATATTGTAATAGAGTGCATTAACGGTAAAATCCCTGCGCCAAACATCTTCTTCAATCGTGCCGTAGACATTATCCCGCAATAATCGCCCTTCCTTATTGAGCACCTGCTTGTCGTTCTGCTCTTCTCCCGCACCTCGAAAAGTTGCAACTTCAATAATTTCCCGGCCAAAATGCACATGCGCCAGACGAAACCTGCGCCCGATTAACCGGCAATTGCGGAATACTTTTCTGACTTGATCAGGGTCGGCATTGGTGACGACATCAAAATCCTTAGGCTCCCGTCCCAACAACAAATCACGCACACAGCCGCCGACAAGGTAAGCATCGAAGCCCTCCTTTTGCAATCGGTACAAAACCTTCAGTGCATGCTCGCTGATCTGGGCTCGTGAAATATTATGTTCCGAACGCGAATAAATTTTGACGCGTGCGTCGACCGGTTCAGCTTCATTTCTGGCTGACGCTTCGACCCTGCTCAGTACGGGCTTAATAATTTTTTTAAAGAAGTTTAAAATAGTCTTCACACCTTGTTTATTTTTCTAATTATTTTGATTATATCATTGCTAATGAATTCTAACCCAATCCGCAAGTTTCTTTTACATTCCCCTTTTGAATGGAGTAGAATCACCATTCTGATTTTTTTCAAGCAATTCTAATTACATCACGTTGCGCGCACCAGATAAAAGATCAGACCACCATTTTTTAAACACTCGCACAATCATTAGCGTGCTTGACTGGAATTTGTTATGTTCAAAAAGATTCTTAATAGCTTAATTGACCAACCTTTGTTAACCAGCCTTTTTGCAACAGATTTTTTCATTCTTCTGTTTCATAGACCGCCATTCTTATTTTCTCTCGTAATGCTGGGAGCGCTCATGGCGATGTGCATGTATTTCGGTCAAAAACTGGCTTTATTTAAAATTTAATTGGTCGATTCTACAAAGAATATACAGCAAAAACCAGGCAACGCCCCCATTTCCAAACCTGGTTTTTTACGTCGTCTGACAGCAACACTCTACGACCTCCTGCTATTGATCGGCGTTTTATTTGTCGCGACCGCACTATTGCTACCTTTAAATGGGGGTGAGGCTTTCTCTGCCCAACAATTCTTTTTCCCCCTGTATCTACTGCTAGTCAGCTTCTTCTTTTATGCCTGGTTTTGGACTCATGGCGGGCAAACCCTGGGCCTGCGCGCCTGGAAAATAAAAGTACTCACGCTGGATATGAAACCCATCAGCTGGAAACAAGCTTTGCTCCGTTTCATGGTCGCCATCGTATCATGGGGATTTTTCGGACTGGGTTTCCTGTGGATTCTTATTGATAAAAATCAACGCAGCTGGCACGATCATCTATCCCAAACTGCCCTTTTTTTTGATACTCGCGATACGCATCCTTAAGCCATTAAAAAACATCAAGCCTCATACCCTCCAAACAATAACACGTGATGTCATCATGAATTGGTTTACTAAACTATTTTCCAGCCGCCCCAAGAACACGCCCCCGGAAAAGAAACCAAACATCGCCTCCCTCGCCAGTCCAAATAACCCGCTTACCTGTTCGGAACCGATCTTCACCGAACATAAAAAACTCCCGTTGACAACGCTAAAAAAACTGGCGCCGCTTCGAGACATGGATGATGCCTATGTTGAGCAACTGGCTCACACTACATTAAGCTATACTCAAGGCTCTGTAATTTTCAGGCTGGGTCAAAAAGCCAATTCAGTTTTTTATCTGCTTGAAGGCAGCGTTGAACTTCAACCGGATAGCGACAACCGCTATACCCTGTCGGCAGAATCATCACTGGCCAATTTGCCGCTCAATAGCGGTAAGGTTTGCGGGGCAACCGCATTCGCTAAAACGAACGTCACTATTTTGGCGATTTCAGGAGAATTCATCTGCCACTGGTCGGGTAAAAGCCTCCAACAGTCTATTGCCGTTGAACTCCTGGACATTGACTTGCCCGAACAAATTGCCGGCAACCGTTTTTTCACCAGCTTTTCTCACGCCTACCGGGAAAATAGATTAAGCCTGCCCTCATTACCCAATGTCGCTTTAAAACTGAAAGAAGCGATGGAGAAAGATTTAGGTATCAACGAGGCTGTAAAAATTATCGGGGTCGATGTATCCATCGTAGCCAAGCTGATCCAACTGGCCAACAGTCCGCTATACTCGCCCATATCGCCGATTACCAACTGCCACGCCGCTGTTACCCGATTGGGCCTGGATCAAACGCGCAAACTGGTCATGGGCATCAGTCTCAAGCAACTATTCAGCTGCAATAACCCACAACTGATGGAAAAAATGCAAACCTTGTGGAAAAACAGCCTCTATGTATCGAGCTTGAGTTTTGTACTTGCGCAGGAAAACGGCACAATCAACCCAGAAGATGCCCTATTGGCCGGACTGGTCAGCGACATAGGCACGATACCGATATTGCATTTTGCCGAGCAGAATCCGGATGAATACCCGAATTTAGATGTATTGGAGTCGGCCATCCCGTTTTTGAATCCTTCAGTCGGCACCCTTGTGTTGCACACACTGGGCTTTTCCACAGAATTAGCCGGCATCCCCAAGCACGCCGAGGACTGGTTCTATGAAAGCGAAGGCGATAAGCTGAATCTGATTGATATAGTCATACTCGCAAAATTGCACAGTTATTTCGGCACCAACAGGGCCAAGGAAATACCGTATATGAACTCGATACCCGCCTACACTAAACTCAAAAACAGCAAACTAACCCCCGACTTTTCCTTGGACATACTGCACAAAGCCAAGCATCGCATCAATGCAGCCATGAACTTTCTTTCCTGATACCACTATGAATAATCCTTTATTAGCCAACTCCACACTGCCGATGTTTTCCCAGATTAAACCGGAACACATCGTACCGGCCATTGACCAACTCTTGGCCGAAGCCCGTTCGTCTGTAGAACAGCATCTCCAGGCCACACAACATTACACGTGGAAAAACCTGATCGAACCCTTGGAAGATGTGGACGATAAGCTCAACAAAGCCTGGTCTCCGGTCAGCCACATGAATTCCGTAGTCAACAGCGACGAATTGCGTGACGCCTACAACGCTTGCCTGCCCAAGCTCAGCGCCTATTCGACTGAAATGGGGCAAAACGAAGCCTTGTTCAAAGCCTATCGCTTTATTGCCGACAGCGATGAATTTGCGACGCTGGATACCGCCCAGCAAAAAATCATCCGCAACGCCCTAAGAGATTTCAAATTGTCCGGCATCGACCTGGATAACGAAAAAAAGCAACGTTACAAGGATATTAGTCAGGAATTATCCGCGCTTGCCAGCAACTACGAAGAAAACCTGCTGGATTCAACCAATGCCTGGAGCAAGCTGATCAGGGACGAACAGGATCTGACCGGGCTACCTGAATCCGCCTTGGCCCAAGCCAAACAGACCGCCGGAAGCCATAATGAAGACGGCTGGATGATCACCCTGCAATTCCCGTCCTATATTTCGGTGATGACTTACGCCGACAACCGCGAATTGCGCCGCGAACACTACGAAGCCTTCGCAACCCGCGCTTCCGATCAAGGCCCGCACGCCGAACAGTGGGACAACAGCGAAAACATGGAAAAAATCCTGGCCTTGCGCCATGAAAAAGCCCGTTTGCTGGGATTCAACAATTACGCGGAACTGTCGCTGGCGACCAAAATGGCCGAAAAGCCGGATGACGTGACCCATTTCCTCGAAGGTTTGGCCGACCGCTCCTGGCGACATGCGCGCAAAGACCTGGCCGAATTACGCGAGTTCGCCAAACAGCACTACGGCATTAACGACCTGCAATCCTGGGATATGACCTATTATTCGGAAAAAATGCGCCAACATTTTTACCAGCTGTCGCAGGAAGAAGTTAAAACCTATTTTCCGATCACCCGCGTCCTGCCCGGCCTGTTTGCGATCGTGGAAAAACTGTACGGCTTGCAAATAACCGAGATCAGCGACTTCGACAGCTGGCATCCCGATGTGCGTTTTTTCCAGATCCATGACCAAACCGGCTCACTGCGCGGCCGGTTTTATCTCGATTTGTACGCCCGCGCCAAAAAACGCGGCGGCGCCTGGATGGACGATTGCGTCAGCCGCAAAAGATTCGACGACACCATTCAAATCCCGGTCGCCTACCTGACCTGCAACTTTACCCCGCCGACCGGCGATACACCGGCATTGCTGACTCATGACGAGGTTACCACCTTGTTTCATGAATTCGGCCACGGTCTGCACCATATGCTGACGCAAGTTGATCACCTCGGCGTCTCCGGCATTAACGGCGTGGAATGGGACGCGGTCGAGCTGCCCAGCCAGTTCATGGAAAACTGGTGCTGGGAAAAGGAAGCGCTGGCGCTGATGTCGGGCCATTATCAAACCGACGAGAAATTGCCGGATGCCTTGTTTGATAAGATGATCGCGGCAAAAAACTTTCAGGCCGGTATGATCATGGTGCGGCAACTGGAATTCAGCCTGTTCGATTTCCGAATTCACCGCGACTACGACCCTGAAAAAGGCGGTCGCATCTATGAAATTCTGGAACAAGTCAGGGAACAGGTTGCCGTTGTCCTGCCGCCCAAATTCAACCGCTTCGCCCACAGCTTCTCGCATATTTTTGCAGGCGGTTATGGCGCAGGCTATTACAGCTACAAATGGGCCGAAGTGTTGTCCAGCGACGCTTTCTCGCTGTTTGAAGAAAAAGGCATTTTCGACCAGGAAACCGGCAAAGCCTTTTTAACCAACATCCTTGAAAAAGGCGGCAGTCAAATCGCGATGGAATTATTTATCAACTTCCGCGGCCGCAAACCCACTATTGACGCATTACTCAGACACAACGGCATCGCGGCATGAAATACAGGGACCTGCGCGACTTCATCAAGCAGCTGGAAAAACAGGGCGAGCTAAAGCGCATTACCGTTGAAGTCGATCCCTACCTGGAAATGACCGAAATTTGCGACCGCACCTTAAAACAGGGCGGACCCGCACTGCTGTTTGAAAACCCCAAAGGCGCAAACATTCCGGTACTGGCCAACCTGTTCGGTACGCCGCGCCGTGTCGCGATGGGCATGGGCGCGGATTCCGTCACCGAGCTGCGCGGCATAGGCGAGCTGCTGGCTTACCTGAAAGAACCCGAGCCGCCCAAAGGCATGAAAGACGCCTGGGAGAAGTTCCCGGTATTCAAGCAGGTGCTGAATATGGCGCCAAAAATAATCAGTTCCCCGCCGTGCCAGGAACTGGTTCGGGAAGGCGATGAAATCGATCTCGGCGATTACCCTATCCAAACCTGCTGGCCGGAAGATGCCGCTCCCTTGATTACCTGGCCGCTGGTCATTACCAAAGGCCCGAACAAGGAACGGCAAAATCTCGGCATTTACCGCATGCAAGTCATCGGCAAAAACAAAGTCATCATGCGCTGGCTCGCACATCGGGGCGGCGCATTGGATTTCAAGGAATTCCAAGCCGCACATCCCGGTAAGCCTTTCCCCGTTTCCGTGGCCTTGGGCGCAGATCCCGCAACCATATTGGCCGCCGTCACGCCGGTGCCGGACTCCTTGTCCGAATACGCGTTCGCCGGTTTATTGCGCGGCAGCAAAACCGAAGTTGCCAAATCGCTGATTAACGATTTGCAGGTTCCGGCCAGCGCCGAAATCGTGCTGGAAGGCTTTATCTATCCCGGCGAATTCGCCGCTGAAGGCCCTTACGGCGACCATACCGGCTATTACAATGAAGTCGCCGATTTCCCGGTATTCACCATCGAACGGATCACCCAGCGCCAAGCGCCGATCTATCACAGCACCTATACCGGCAGACCGCCCGACGAACCGGCCATCTTGGGCGTTGCGTTGAATGAGGTCTTCGTGCCAATTCTGCAAAAGCAATTCCCGGAAATCGTCGATTTTTACCTGCCCCCGGAAGGCTGCTCTTACCGGATGGCCGTGATCAGCATGAAAAAACAATATGCGGGTCACGCCAAACGGGTCATGCTGGGCACCTGGTCGTTCCTGCGCCAGTTCATGTACACCAAGTTCGTGATCGTCGTCGATGACGATGTCGATGTCCGCAACTGGCAGGATGTGATCTGGGCGATGACCACCCGCATGGACCCGGCCAGGGATTTGACCATACTGGAAAACACGCCGATCGATTATCTTGATTTCGCCTCGCCGGTTTCAGGCTTGGGCTCCAAGGTGGGATTTGACGCGACCAATAAATGGCCGGGAGAAACCAACCGGGAATGGGGCAGAACGATTGTAATGTCGCCGGAGGTGGTCAAGAAGGTGGATGAGATGTGGGATACATTGTTTTAGTCGGGTGGGTTAAGATTTTCTGCCCACCGCTTTATCGACAAATTACCTCAGTAATCGCCGTCATTCCGGCAGGGATTACCGGAATCCAGAGCACAAGGATGTGAACAACAAATCAAAAATCTCGCGCGGTAAAAAACGATTAATTGAACTGCGTGAGTCCTTAATAAGACTTGTAGCCCTATTTGGCATTGCCATCCTTGGCTTCTGGATCCCGGCAATCCCTGCCGGGATGACGACCTGTGTAGATGTTTATGCTGCCAGTAATCAATCTGTTCGCTCAGTTCTGGCAGAACAATAAAGCATGCTATATGATTACAAACAAACATCAATAAACGGAGTGGCAATAATGGCAACCGAAGCATTTACTATTAGAGCTGAAACAGAAATCGTACATAAACTGGACGACCTAGCTGGATCGCTAGATAAATCGCGGAATGATCTAGTCAATCAAGCCATAAAGGAATATCTGGAAACTCACGCTTGGCAAGTTGAGAAAATCACCCAAGGCATCGCTGCGGCAAATCGAGGCGAGTTAATCGATCATGCCGATGTCATGAAAGAAATGGAAGACTTGATTGAGCGTAAAGCCAAAACTAACGCATGAAAATCGTCTGGTCTGAACCAGCCCGCCAGGATTTACGCGACATCTTTCTCTATATTGCCGAAGAAAACCCAAACGCCGCTCGCGTTTTACTTTCCGAAATTAAGGAACGAGCCATTCTGCTTCAAGACAATCCGCTCATAGGACGGATTGGCCGCATTGATGAAACGCGCGAATTGGTAATTACAGGAACCCAATACATTTTGCCGTATCGCGTGAAAGAAAACCAAATTCAGATTTTGGCCATTTTTCATACCGCAAGACAATGGCCGGTGACTATCGAATAAACCATAGAGAAAATAAAGATGACAGACCAAATATTGAACAACGAAAAGTTGTTGCCCGACCGGCTATGCGTTTTCATGGCCGATTGATCAGTATGGTGGGATGTGGTGACGATAGGATCGCATCAAATTGCAGACCGATGCGGTTCGTAAACTCACCGCATCCTACGGCCCTGTTGTTTAGCCACAAGCATCAACTTAATCCGGACGGGTACGCCCCTAACAAAAAACTTATACACGCCATCATCGTTGGGTCGCACTTGGCGAACCCCAACGAGCTACTTAAAACATATTAAATTTCATAAATCTAAGGTGATGCATGCAGGGTGATTTTAACCAAATCGGGGCACAGTACGAGACCCTTGCTATAGCGGGGGAATCAGGTCATTACCAGCTTTTTGGTAAGGAGGGATGCCTTTTCTTCGAGAAAATAGAAAAGCATCTTTGCCAAAAATGGGCCAACGACCCTCACTCCCTTGAGTTGAAACGATGGTCAGCATCACTTGACTGCCTACGCTCCTTCTTGTACCAAGCAAGACGTATGACTCACCACTCAAACGAATTCTACGCCTTATTGCCTCCTCCAAATCAAATGCTCTGTCAATCTGGAATAGAGGCAATGGTAGATTTTGAATCTCTACTTTACCTCGGGCGATCAACTCTTGATCGCCTCACATTCGCGATCGCCAAACAAACCTACGGGCAGGAATGCGATACGTTCAACAAACTAACGAACATTCTTAAAAATTTTTCAAAGAAAGATAAACGAGCAAAGCTCTCAATAAACGTACTCGAAGCCTCTATAAATAATTTTCAGGAAATTCTGATCAATGGAAAGGGTGGAACAAATTTACGTTCATTATTGGCACATAGCCGCTCAACTGGCGAAAGCGTAACACATGTGTATACAGTTCATCGAAGCGCCGAAAACCAAGTCCTTCGATTCGATCTTGAGTTAGACCGAATCGGCATTTTGAATACAGCCCATATGTTAAATCGAACAGTTACATTCGTAGCTCTTAATTTAATTGCTCTCTTCACTGATTATGGAAAAACAATCACACTTCGAGACTGCGAACCAATATGGAGTCCACGATGCGTATGTCTTTCTACCTTCATCGACAAAACTGACCAGGGACCACGATTTACAACAATTCGACCAATCGCAAATAGCAGCTACGAAATCCTAACGCATCATGTCCGAAGGGAACTTTTTTCGCATGCCACAAGAATATAACTTGAAGCACAAACCCTGTAGTCTTATTCCGGCGCAACTGCGCGACAAGCCAGAAACGCGCGACGGCTAGCCTAAATTTGCGACTGCTATCAAGCTGTAAAAACAACGCATAATGATCATCTGTATTAAACAATACAGGCTGGAGAGTTATTGCTCTTTTGAAATTTTAAGCCTATAGTTTATATCTACATAGTATCTACTTCAGGAGGCAATATGGTTGTTAATACTAAAATTCAGAAATGGGGCAATGGCTTAGCACTTCGGGTTTCCGGATTATTGCGGGATGTCCCTCATTTTCAATCGGGTGATGAAGTGCAAATCGAGGTCAATGAAGAGGGGTTTGTGGTTAGGAAGGTTAAACCATCAAGAAAAGCCATGCCCTTCAGCGAAGATGAAATCATTAAGGGGTTAAACCCGGATCATGCGGAATTGGTGGTTACAAACCTTTCAGAAGCTGAATATGGCTAAAGATCCGCAATATATTCCTGATAGAAGGGATATTGTTTGGTTGGATTTTGAACCACAGAAAGGTAAAGAGGCAGGAAAATACCGGCCTGCACTGATTCTGTCATCTAAAGCCTATGCAAAACAAACCGGGCTGGTTATTTGTTGTCCGATCAGCTCCAGTATTAGAGGCACCCTTTCTGAAGTCCCTGTTTCCGGGCTGGATAAACCCTCTGTCGTAGCATCATCCATTGTGCAAACGCTGTCATGGCGGGAACGTAAGGTTAAATTCATATTGACCGCTGACAAAGATTGTTTTACTGCTGTTTTGCAACGGTTATTGCCTTTGCTCGGGTTAAATGAACTTTCGTAGATTAAACCAGCCCTGCTTGCATGTCATCGGGACTATTCGGGTATTCGACTGACATTCTCACTGGATACCAACTCCAAACTCTGCTTGTAACATCGCTAACCCTGTCTTTATCGCCTTGGGCGAACAGCTTAACTTTTATCCTTACCATTTCAGCCGATCTTATTAAAAATAAGCTGCCCCGCGTGTAATGCCTGCTTTCGCCATTGCCGCCAGGCGCTTTCTACTTGCTGCTGACGTAAACAACGCAAATAACGCACCCTCTGCGCCGCGTTTAGATGTTCGTGAATCAGCGGCATCAAACGGTCTTCGATATTGTAAGCGGGTTTTTCGGAGACAAGACAAACGGGGACGATGCAGTCCAGCGGTAAACTCAAATCTTGGGCCAACGCGTCACAAGCCTGTCGAATGCTGTGTGCTTTGGCATTGTCCGGTTGTTGGATATTGTAAGGAGGGTTCCATTCACGAACCGGGCGTAAACGGTCACAATACGTAGCCACAATTATCACCGGCAAAGCTTGATTGGGGCTTTGTTCCTGAAAAGAGTGGCAAACAGCATTCAGCTGTTGTCAATCAACGCCCCACATTTTCCAGTTATCAACACTGACGCTACCCGCTTAATATACTGTATGACATTGATTTCCTAAGCAACACTATTGAAACATGGAAAATTTTCAATCGTTATTTCCCCGATTCCCCGATAATTTTTGCATGTTGATCAACAGCCCATATTAATCCTTAACTTTGTCTAGGCCAATTTGCAGCAACGGGACTCCCGCCTCAATAAATCCTCCAAACACCCCCAGAATTGACAATCAAACGATTGATTGATATTGTAGCAATCAATCGTTTGATTTATTTTTTGTAAGCAATTCCTGAGGCAGCATGATCACTAACGAAAATCCCGAAACAGAAACTCACGACGCACGCAGCAGACTGGTCATGTCGGCATTACGGCTATTTGCCGAAAAAGGCTACAAGGCCGCCTCCACCCGAGAAATCTGCGAAGCGGCGGGCGCGAATATTTCGGCCATCCGCTACTACTTCGGCGATAAGGCCGGCCTTTATCGCGCCGCATTTACTGAACCGATGGGCGACACACCCTGTGGCTCCAATATCGCGGCTTATGCCGGTTTACCGCTGCCCGAAGCGCTAGCCAGGTTTTTCACGGAATTTCTTGAACCACTGAAAAAAGGCGAAGAAATCAGGCTGGTGATGAAACTGCACTTCCGGGAAATGATCGAGCCGACCGGAGTCTGGCAGCAGGAAATCGATGCGGAAATCAAACCGCAACATGAAGCATTGGTTTCGCTGCTCAAAGAGCATTTGGCCTTGCAACGCATTGATACTGATGTTCATCGGCTGGCTTTTGCCATCATCGGCATGGCCGTGCATTTTTATGTCGGGCAAGAGGTTGTTTCGGCCATTTCGCCGCAAGTGTTGAACACTCTCAAGGCAATTGATGTTCTGGCAGAACGCCTGGCCGGTTACGCCGTGTCGATGATCGAAGGCGAGGCCCGGCGTCGCACACAAGAAGCAAATCATGAGTGATAAAAATCTACGACGACTAAGCTGGAGTCTTCTGCCTTTGCTCCTTTCAGCATGCGGCTCCAGCGGCTTGCTGACCACTGTGGGCCCTGATTACCAAACTAAGCCTTTGAAGGCAGCGGCTAACTGGCAAGCTCCCCAGCCAGGCGAGAATAACTTACCCACTGCTCACCAAGGCGACCCGGCCAATCTTAACCGGTGGTGGGAACGCTTTAATGATCCGGTTCTGAACCGCTTTTTAGCGGCAGCCCAGCAAGAAAGTGCCTCCGTGGCCGATGCCAGGGCGCGCATCGAGCAAGCCCGAGCTAACCTGGTCGGCGCCGATGCCGCCTTACTGCCCTCGATAGATTCCAGCATAGGCGCTAAACGCTCCTCTTCTTCCTTTGGAGGCGCTCCGTTCGTATGGAATCAATTACCGGCAGGGCTGCAATCCAGCTGGGAAGTCGACTTGTTCGGCGGCTTGGCGCGCCAGGAGGAAGTGGCCCGCAGTCAACTGGAATCGAGAAATGCAACTTGGCACGACGCCCGCGTCTCGGTGGCGGCGGAAGCCGCCAATGCTTATCTGGCTTATCGTTATTGCGAGGGTCAAGTGCAAATAGTGCAGGCCGACACCGCGTCGCGCCGTGAATCGGCCAGACTCTCGGAAATCGCAGGTAAAGCCGGATTCCGTGCGCCGGGCGACGTCGCGCTTGCCAATGCCAGTGCCGCCGAGGGCAATAGAACGCTACTGCAGCAACAAGCACAATGCGAACGTTCGATAAAGGGTCTTGTCGCAATGACCGGCTTACAAGAACCGGAAGTGCGTAAATTGTTAACTGAGGCGCCGGACCGGGTGGCAAAGCTGCCCAGCCCACCGGCGTTCCGAATTGATTCCCTGCCTGCCCGCGTGTTGCTGCAACGGCCCGACGTGGCCTCCGCCGAGCGCGATGTCGCGGAGGCCAGCGCCAATATCGGCGTCGAGCAGGCCAAGCGGTTTCCGAAATTGAGTCTGTCCGGCAACATCACGCCGACGTTGCAAAACATTAACGGGGGAGCGTTTTTGCTCGCACAAACCTGGGCGATCGGCCCGACGCTCAGCTTGCCGCTGTTCGATGCCGGTAAGCGGGCGGCCGATGTGGAGGCGGCGCGAGTCCAATATCAGGCTGCCGAAAGCAAGTTTCGCAGCAAAGTGCGCACGGCGGTAAAAGAAGTGGAAGAAGCCTTGGTGCGCTTAGACAGCGCCAGCCAACGCTTACCCGAAGGCCGCAAGGCTGTTACCGGTTACCGGGCAAATTTTCTGGCTGTCCAGCAACTTTACCAAGTCGGATTAGGTAATTTGATTGATGTCGAAACATCAAGGCGTAACGTTCTGTCCGCTGAAATGGCCCTTAAAGAATTAGAGCAGGAGCAGGTCAGCGCCTGGATCGCTCTGTACCGTGCAGTCGGCGGCAGCTGGGAAGAACATGACGATGCCCGGAAAATTGGCGCTGCAAGCTCTTCTGCTCCAAGCAGCGGCGAACCCGAAAAACCAGATCACTATTTAAATCATTCAGTCGATTTCACCGGAGGAAAATCATGATAAAAGGAAAAACAGGCGCTCTGCTGACAGCCTTAAGCGTACTGATCGGCATTGGCATTATCGCCGGACGCAGTAGCCATTCTGCCACCGCCGACACAGCTCCCGCGCCGAAGCCTGCGCTCAGCGTAACGGTAATCCAGCCTGCCATGCGCGACATTCCCATGACACTGACGGCCAACGGTTCGATAGCGGCATGGCAGGAGGCCATTATCGGCGCTGAAATAAGCGACCTGCGTTTGATTGAGGTGAATGTGCAAGTGGGCGAAACCGTAAAGAAAGGACAGCTGCTGGCGGTTTTTTCCGACGAAAGCGTATTAGCCGATGTCGCCCAAAGCCGGGCAGCGCTGGCCGAGGCCGAGGCAAATCTGGCCGATGCACGCGTTAACGCCGAACGGGCCGGACAGATCTCGGCTTCCGGAGCCTTGAGCAGCCAGCAAGTGAACCAATATCTGACCGGCGAAAAAACCGCTAAAGCCAAGGTGCAGTCGGCCAAAGCACAGTTGGATTCGCAATTGTTGCGACTGAAATATACCAAGGTTTTAGCCGGCGATGAGGGCGTTATTTCTTCCCGTAGCGCCACCTTGGGTGCGGTCGCTGCAAAGGGGCAGGAATTGTTTCGCATGATCCGGCAAAACCGGCTGGAATGGCGGGGCGAAGTCACTGCCTCCGAAATGGCCCAACTCAAGCCCGGCATCGCTGTTAGCGTCGAAGTGCCCAACGTCGGCAGTATCAAGGGCAAGATTCGTTCATTGGCCCCGACCTTGGATGTCCAGAGCCGCAATGGTTTGGTCTATGTGGATTTACCCGACGCCGCCCAGCATGGCTTGCGCGCGGGAATGTTCGGCCGGGGCGAATTCCAAATCGGTATCAACGCCGGTCTCATCGTCCCCCAGACTGCGCTATCTTTGCGGGAAGGCTTCAGCTATGTCTTCAAACTGGGCGAGCAAAGCGGTTCGCTTGCCAAAGTCTCCCAGATTAAAGTGCAACTGGGCCGAAGAACCGGTGACAGCCTCGAAATACTTTCGGGACTCAATCCGGGGGATCGTCTGGTCGCCATCGGCGCCTCATTCCTGACCGATGGCGATACTGTGCAAGTGGTGCAGCCATGAACGTCTCCTCATGGTGCATCCGTAACCCCATTCCGGCGCTGATGTTGTTTGTGCTGCTGAGCTTCGGTGGGCTGTTGAGTTTTCAGTCGATGAAAGTTCAAAATATGCCGGATCTGGACTTGCCCACGGTGACAGTCACAGCATCTCTGCCCGGCGCCTCGCCTTCCCAGCTGGAAAGCGAGGTGGCGCGTAAGATCGAAAACGCTATCGCCACCTTGCAAGGCCTAAAGCACATCACCACTAAAGTGCAGGACGGCAGCGTTATTATTACTGCCGAGTTCCGTCTGGAAAAACCCGTACAGGAAGCGGTGGACGACATACGTTCCGCCGTGTCCAAAGTGCGTTCCGATCTGCCTGCCGATCTGCGCGACCCGGTCGTTACCAAGCTGGATTTGGCCGGTTCGCCGATCCTGGCGTTTACTGTCGCCTCCGCCCAGCGCGATGATGAAGCGCTTTCCTGGTTTGTAGAAGACACGATTGCCAAAAAGTTGCTCAGCGTACGCGGTGTAGGCCAAGTTAGCCGGGTGGGCGGCGCTAGCCGGGAAGTAGCCATTGCACTGGACCCGGTCAAATTGCAATCGTTGGGCGCTACGGCTGCCGACATTTCCCGGCAATTGCGCGCGATACAAAGAGAAAGTGCAGGCGGCCGTACCAATTTGAGTAGTGGTGAGCAGCCGGTACGCACCTTAGCCAACGTTGCGTCGGTGGAAGAAATGCGACCGTTGCAACTCTCGTTGGCAGACGGCCGCAGTTTCCGGCTCGACCAGGTCGCGACGATCGACGACACGGTGGCGGAGCCTCGATCGCTGGCCTTGCTCAACGGCAAACCGGTGGTAGGGTTTGAAGTCACCCGCAGCCGCGGCGCCAGCGATGTCGAGGTGGGCGCGGGTGTGCAAAAAGCGTTAGCGGAATTACGGATTGCCAACCCGGACATAGAATTTACCGAAGCGTTCAATTTTGTCACCCCGGTGCAGGAAGAATTCCAGGGCTCCATGACCATGCTTTACGAAGGCGCTTTGTTGGCGATATTGGTCGTCTGGCTGTTTTTAAAAGATTGGCGGGCGACTTTCATCTCCTCCGTAGCCCTGCCGCTGTCGATAATTCCGGCCTTTTTGGGCATGGACTATTTAGGTTTTTCCCTGAACGGGATCACTTTGTTGGCGTTATCTCTGGTGGTTGGCATCCTGGTGGATGATGCTATCGTCGAAGTGGAAAATATCGTGCGCCACTTGCGGATGGGCAAAACACCTTATCAAGCGGCCATGCAGGCGGCGGATGAAATCGGTCTGGCGGTGGTCGCTACCACGTTCGCACTGGTTGCGGTATTTTTGCCCACGGCCTTCATGAGCGGGATTGCCGGGCGCTTCTTCAAGCAATTCGGCTGGACCGCCGCACTGGCCGTGCTGGCCTCGCTGGTCGTGGCGCGGATGCTGACGCCGATGATGGCCGCTTATCTGTTGAAAGACAGCGGCCACTTTGAGCCACCGGAAGGGCGTATCATGAAAAACTATATGAAACTGGCGGCCTGGTGTTTGAAGCATCGCCTGACCACGATAGCGGCTGCGGCGGCGTTTTTCATCGGCTCCTTGCTGCTGATCCCTTTACTGCCCACGGGGTTCATACCGCCGGATGATAATCCGCAGACCCAGGTTTTCGTCGAATTATCGCCCGGCGCCAGCCTTGCCCAAACCAGTGCCTCGGCGGAAGCCGCCCGACAACTGGTGGCAAACGTGCCTTATATAAAATCGGTTTATACCACGATCGGCGGCGGTTCAGCCGGCGGCGATCCCCTTGCCGCCTCTCAAAGCGGCGAAGTGCGTAAAGCCACGTTGACGATTACGCTGGCTAATCGTCAAGACCGGCCCGTGCGCAAGCAAGTCATCGAGCAAAACATCCGGCAGGCGCTGCAAAACCTGCCCGGCGTGCGCACCAAAGTAGGCCTCGGCGGATCGGGCGAGAAATACGTGCTGGTACTAAGCGGCGACGATCCGCAGGCCTTAAGCACCGCTGCCCGTAACGTTGAGCGCGATCTTCGGACCATTCCCGGCCTGGGCAGCATCGCCTCCAGCGCCGCGCTGGTAAGACCTGAAATTGCGGTAAGAACGGATTTTTCCCGTGCCGCCGATTTGGGCGTCACCACCGAGGCTATCGCAGAGACGCTGCGCATTGCCACGATAGGGGATTACGATTGGTCTTTGCCCAAGCTCAATCTCGCCCAACGCCAGGTGCCGGTGGTGGTGAAACTGGCCGCAGATGGACGCAGCGATCTTTCGGTGCTGGAACGACTCGCTGTGCCGTCAGGCAAAGCAGGTTCGGGATCGGTGATGGTGAGCCAAGTGGCCGATCTGGAGTTTTCCAGCGGACCTGCGGTCATTGATCGTTATGATCGCTCACGCAACATCAATTTTGAAATTGAACTCTCCGGCCTGCCGTTAGGGGATGTGACTAAGGCAGTGCAAAATTTGCCCAGCATTCGCAATCTGCCTGCCGGTGTAAAGCGGATCAATATTGGCGATGCCGAAATGATGGCTGAGCTTTTCGCCAGTTTTGGCCTCGCCATGCTCACCGGCATGCTGTGCATATTCATCGTGCTGGTACTGCTGTTCAAGGAGTTTTTGCAGCCGATCACCATCTTGGCCGCGCTGCCGCTTTCTTTCGGCGGCGGTTTTGTCGCGCTGCTGTTGACCGGTAAAGCGTTTTCCATGCCATCGCTGATCGGGCTGATTATGTTGATGGGCATTGCCACCAAGAATTCCATATTGCTGGTCGAGTATGCCATTGTTGCCCGGCGGGATCATGGCATGCCTCGAAGGGATGCGCTGCTGGATGCCTGCCGGAAACGCGCCCGCCCTATCGTTATGACCACCATTGCGATGGGTGCAGGCATGCTGCCGATTGCGCTTGGCATGGGCGGCGCGGATTCATCCTTCCGCAGCCCGATGGCGGTCGCCGTGATCGGCGGCTTGGTGACTTCCACCTTGCTCAGCCTGTTGGTGATTCCGGTGGCGTATACCTATTTGGATGATTTCAATAGCTGGATCAAGGCGCTTTGGCGGCGCTATGCCACTGCCAAAGCATCCGATGCGGCTATACGGAATTTGTGAATGACCTGATCCAGTCTTTCGGCTGTTCGGCAAGCCAGAGAACGGTTGGTGTTTATTTCGCTCATGGTTCTGTCGCACAGTTTGTAAAACCGAAAGATAATATTTAGCCTGTATTATTTTTCTTCATCGTTTAAAAATAAGCTGCCCCGCTTGTAATGCCTGTTTTCGCCATTGCCGCCAGTAGCTTTCCGATTGTTGCTGGCGTAAACAGCGCAAATAACGCACTCGCTGGGCCGCGTTAAGATGTTCGTAAATCAACGGCATCAAACCGTCTTCGATATTGTAAGCAGGTTTTTCAGGGGCCAGACAAACGGGGACGATGCAATCCAGCGATAAACTCAAATCGTGGGCCATCGCCTCACAAGCCTGTCGAATACTGTGTGCTTTGGCGTTGTCCGGTTGTTGGATATTGTACGGGGGATTCCATTCACGGACCGGGCGCAAACGATCGCAATGCGTCGCCACCGCGATGATAACCGGCATGGCTTGGTTTGGACATTGCTCCTGGAAATAGCGGCGAATGGCGCTCACTTGTTCTGTATCGACTTGGCGGGCAGCTTGCGCGGCATTGCAAACCATTAAAATCACATCGACTTTTGTCCACGCCTGCATTAATGCCTCAGGTGCCTGGTCGTGCATTAAACCGCCATAACCGGCGCTGTCCAGTATGATCGCTTGTTGCAGGCCGTCGCGTTCGAGCAAGTAAGGGGTGATTCCTGCGGTAGTCGGCAAGAGTCCTTCTGCGCTTTTTATTTCGCCGAACAAGGCGTTAATCAAACTGGATTTGCCACTGCTGACTTGACCTAAAACAAGTAGACGAAGCGGTTCTATCGCCTGGTCATGCGCTTCGCTTTCCGCAATGTCTTGTTTTGATGCGGCGGTTAATCTGTCAGTCGGGACAATATCGTCCAAGGTTAATTGACCGCTGTAGAGTTGAATCGCGTAATAACCTAGCTTGTTGATATAAGCACTGATCAGGCGTTGCGATATTTCATGGGTAACGGCATTCAGGCCTTTGCCGATTAATACACTGCGCGCTTTAGCCAGCGCCGCACCCGCCCAATTAAACAGCCAATTCCCGACATCGAAAACTGATTTAAGCTTACTCAAGGTATCGACGGCTTGCTTGGCGCGTAATAAATCGCCGACTCTGACCGCATGGCTGCCGGGAATTTTGTCCAATACGTCGTGCTGAATATCTTCGCAGACCAATACAATCAGTTTCAGCAAATACGGCAGCGGAAATTCTAAAATGGGGTATTTGGAATCGGCATGAAAGTGCCTGGCAACCAGCGTTAATACTTCATTGGTCAGTTTTAAGGCTTTGCTTGAGTTCGTCAACAAATCCGATTCTGTTTGCCAGCGTTCGGTTAATGGCTTAAGTGCTTGCCACGCCAGCTGAGCTTTATCCGGCCAGTCTGGATTAGGCTGAATCTCAATGGGCTCTACAAACAACGGTTTTTCGCTGTGACTGCGCCAGTGCAGCAGTCCATAGACCAGCGCCATGTTCGCCGACAAGATGCCCATGCCCTGATAAAGCCAACCGTGTTGCCATACCCAGTAACCGCCCAAGCCTATTAACGCCAGCCAAGGCATTAAAAACACCACCGCCAAGACAATGCTAAAGCGCGTTACAAGCATAAGCTAGGTTTCCTTATTTTTGAGCAATTGACGCGCATGGGCGAAAGCTTCGTCGTAAGCCTGTTTTAACGTCGCATGGTCAGGTAAAGCGCCTCGTTTTACGCCATGCAAATACACGCAAAAAGCTTTGCCCAGTGCATAGGTCATCGCTCCCGAATAAACGCCTGCCACCGCCGAACCGTAAACAGGAACAAATTTCAGCAGTTCCCGTCCTAATAATCCTACGCCGACACTGACGCCGATCAGGCTGGTAAATTCGGCATAAAGTCTGCGGGTCAGCTCCAGGCCATAAATTGAAGCGATACTATGAAACAGTTTGGCCTGCACAGCCAGCACTAACGGCAAGCCTGCCAGGGGGATCGCGCCCATGCCGACATTGAGTGCCGCATAGCCGATCAGGTGCGGATGAGCTTGCCTAGCATGAAAATCCAGTAATTCCTTATGCTGCTCGGTACCGCGCAATAAGCCGATCACACCCGCCGGCAACACGCTTTCAATGGTGCGCCATAACGCATCCAACCCGTAATCGGCAGGCTCAAAACCGTCTTCCGGCAGCGTGAAATCGACCGGCACAAAATGCACCGGCACTGACTTAAACCAGTCGCGTTGATGCAACAGCACTTGTGCCAAGGCGTGAGGCACTTGCGGCGAAAAGGGGATTTGTTGATAAGGGTACGGTTGAATATGCTCGGCATCGCCGGCATAACCTTCGTGCAAGGCGGTTTGCACTACGATGATAGGCCAGTCCGGGTGCTGCTGATGAATGGTCAACACGGTATCAACCACTTCCGCTTGATTCATGTCCAACGCCCGTAGCACTACGACTAATAAATGCGCCTGATTGGCACACCAAGCTAGGTCTTCGCCGGGATTGTAAGCCGTTTCGCCCAAACCGCGCGTATCCAGAAAACGCATCATCGGATGGCTGGATGACGGAAAATCATAAAATCGCGACCGTTTAGTGCAAGCCTGGAAGCCATTGCCGATTTCCGCCGCATCGCTACCGGTTAATGCCCGAATCAGCGAGGTTTTTCCGGCTTGTGTTTTGCCCAGCAGCCAAAAAACAGGAATCGGTAAGCGTTGCTTAACTTCGTTTATTTTGGATTCTATGCCGGTCGCTTTGGGGCTAAAGAGCGCATCGCCTAAACCTTTCCACGTCCAACTGCCGATGATATTCATAGGGGCTAGGTAAAACTTTGCGGGCTTAATGTGATAATTGTCATGCCAAATGCAAGCATGTGTTATCTCCATAAAGTAAAAGATCGTCATATCCTGGCCTGATTAAATAAAGCGTGGGATATGAATTGGGGGAGGTAAAGCGTTAAAAAATTATAACTCTTTTTTATGCACTCAGTTCGTAGGATGGCTAGGGCGTTACTCTATCCATCCTACCGCCTACTCAAGATATTGAATCAATCCGGCTGACAATCTCGCTGGATGCCAGCTCCAAGCCCTGCTTGTAACATTCGCTGGCCCTGTCCTTGTCGCCTTGGGCAGACAGCAAATCGCCGAATAGTTGATAAGCCGGGACGGACGGCTCTATCGAAATGCTTTTGGTCAGGTAGGTTGTTGCTTTTTGGTTGTCGCCGCATTTCATGCTCAACTTGCCCAGTACGGTCAGGAACACGGCATCCCGTGGGTGCATCGGCAGCCACTGCTCGGCTGTTTCAAGCTGTCTTGCGACATCGATCGACTGGACATTGCCGAACAACACCACCAGCGTTTGATCCCAGGTTGTCGACAAGGCTCTGGACAAGCCGCCTTCGACCTTTGTGCCCGCCCCTGCATCAATCATCGCGGCAAAATAGATCGCCGAAACGCCTTTCATGTTTCTGATGTAATCGGGAATTTCCGACCATAACGAATCAATTTCATCAGCACTGCCTCGCTCGGCCGCCTGCTTTAACAATTTGCTGAATGCTTCGGTTTCCAGCAGTTTTATCTCGGCTTCCATCAACACTTTATTGTTGTTCAATGACGGAATCAGTTTGCGGATGCCTTCCCAATCGCCGGCTTGTTGATAGGCTTGATGTAGTAATTTTAAAACGCTGGCGTGAGTCGGATCGATGGACTGCAGGCGTGTCAAGGTTTGCAGGGCTTGCTCGAATTGTTTTTCCGATAAGTGCAGTTCCGCCTGGGTCAGGCCTATCGCCACATCGGAACCCGGCGCTTGATCGGCTGCCTTTTTCAGGTATTCGTCCCTTTTGTCATACGCGCCACGGGATTGTGCGGCTCTTGCTGCGGTTAAATAGTGGATCAACGGTGCGCCGCTGTGCGAGGCATGCTTGATTAATACTTTTTCGGCTTTTTCCCAGTTACCTTCGGCGGAATCGACCAGACCGGCAATCAAAGCTTCCTGAGAACGATTGAATTTGATGCTTTTGCCGCGATTCTTGATTTGGCCCGGCAATCTGAGCAGCCAGCCTAAAAACCTGAAGAAGATATAAAATACAAAAAATCCCATGATCAAGCTAACCGCAAAAACGATTAACGATGTTTCAAGGGACCAATAGCCGATGCCGATCAGGACATAGCCTGGATTCTCGAATCCACCCAACCATTTATAGGCAAAAAAAGCGGCTGCAACGGCAACAAGGAGTGAACCCAGAAAATACATTATATTTTTCATCATGTACTCTCTGGATTATTGTGCGGCAGGTGCTGCTTCAACCGGCTTCGGTGTCTCGGCGGGCGGCGCGGTCTCAGTCGGTTTTACCGCTTCGGCCGGATTCACTGTCACCGGTTTTGCTGGTTCAACCGGTTTTTCGACCGGTTCGGATTTGGCTTTTTCAGCAGGCGGCATGGCTTTATCGACTTCCAATCTCAGCTTGGTAATATCCCTGAGCATTTTCAACGACAGGCTGATGTCCGGGAAATGGCTGCGGATTTTGATGGCGCTAAACTTGTCCAGCTCGGCAATAAAATTGCTCGTCTCTGTGCTCTTGGCAAAGTTTTGTTCGGTCCATTTTTTTGCATCGGCCAGACTGGATTGGTAAAGCTGCTCGTTTTGCTGAACCAGGGCAATTTTAACCATTTCCAGTTTTACCCTTAACTGTTCCCGAATAAACTGGGCTTGTTCCGGCGTTAATATTTCCTTAATGGGATGTTCGGTGTGCCTGATGGTCACCACCCCTTCCAACTGTCCCAATGCAGAATCAAGCAGATTTTGACCTTCCTTATTCGCCGGTTCCTGTGCCGGTTTGGGTTCAGTCAATGTTTTTCCGGTATAAGGCAAAAACAAGGTTAAGGTATCGACCTGACCTTGCAGCGATTGAATCGTGGCATACATCCCGACAATATCGGCAACCGCAACATTACGGATCGCGGTAATATCCTTGGCGATTTGTTCGCGTATTTTAAAAGCGCCTGCATCCCCGCTTTCTCTGAGGCGTTGATCCGCCGCTTCCAGGGCTTCACGGGTGGTATTGACATCACCCATTAAATACAGGCGTTGATTGGCTATGCTTAACAGGTATTCCGCATCGGCAATTAACCAATCGCCGCGTGTCTTGCCTAGCTGGCGTTGTACCTGCTGGACTGCACTGTTTAATTCATTCCGTGTAGCATCCAGTTTTTCGCTATGTAACTGGGAAAAATCCGCCAGGGTTTTGGTAAAGTGGGATTCCTTCCCGGCAACATCGGCTTCTACGGTTGCCAGTTGGGATTGAATGGCTGCAAGTTGCGCCTGATAGCCGCTAATCTGTTTCGACAACTCGATCAGCTGCATGTCGCCTTTATTAACTTCCCCGCCTAAATCAGCCTGTTGAGAGCGCAATTGCTGAAAAAGATAAAAACCGGCGCCTGCCACGCTGATAATAATGAGCAGCATAATGATGCCAAACCAGAGTCCGCTACGCGACTTGCGAGCTTTGCTATTTTCGCTCACATTCTGTTCTTGTTGTTCAGTCAATTCGGCCACTCTATTCCCCTGTCACACACGTTATTACTGTCTCAAGAATTGCTGTATCGATAGGACTATCCGTCACAGTAATTCGATTAAATCCCATATCGGCGGCTAAACACCTGATTCTATCGCTAACTACCACCAAGGGTATTAATGACAATAGCTTATTATTTTTTTCACCCAGCATTAAACTTAAGTTCTGCAACGCTTCGGCACTGGTCACGGTAATGACATCCAGGCGGTGCTGAGCAAGCAACTCGACAACCGGAGAGCTATCCATACGGGGGATTATTCTTTTATAGACTTCCAGATAGTCAACGTCTGCGCCTCTGCTGCGCAACGTGGTTGCCAATTGTTCACGCCCGCCTTCACCGCGAACGATTAAACAATTTTGCCCTTCGACTTGCTGTAGTTGCGGCATTTCCAGTAACGCTTCACTGTTATAACCGTATTCAGGCACTAAATCGACGGGTAATCCGGCCATTTTCATGGCTTGCGCCGTAGCCTGCCCCACTGCGGCAAAACGCACGGATTTCGTGCGGGGTATTTTGCCACTATTCGCCTTTAGAGCAAAATTTACTGCATTGGCGCTGATAAAAACAACCCATTGGAATCCATCCAGATTCGCCAGCGTAGGTTTTATCCGGTCGTCATCCCGCGAAACGATTTCCAGGGTAGGAAACCGGACCGCTATCCCGCCCCGCTGTTCAATTAAACGGCTCAGATTTTCCGCCTGATGCTCCGGCCGCGTTACTAAAACGCATGCGCCGTTCAAAACTTTACTCAACGCTTCCGTCCCTTACCTACACCCCTGCATTCAATGAAACAGCGCTTGCAGAATTTCATCGGCGCCTTGAGCCAATAAGTCTTCGGCAATCATTTTGCCGATAGCTTCAGCGCTGTCCACGCTATCCGTCCGTTCCGCCCGATAGATCACGCTGCCGTCAGGACTGCCGACCAATCCGCGCATGAACAGTTGATCGCCCTGCATCTTGGCAAAACCGGCAATCGGAACCTGGCAGCCGCCACTCAAACGCGCGTTCATTGCCCTTTCCGCCGCCACACACAGTCCGGTTTCGCTATCATGCAGCGCACTCAACATCTCATTAATTTCCGGATCGTCAATCCGGCATTCTATGCCTATCGCGCCTTGGCCGATCGCCGGTAGGCTGACGGAGGTATCCAGGCATTGAGTAATGCGTTCAGCCATGCCCAGTCTTTTCAAACCGGCCGAAGCCAGAATAATGGCATCGTATTCACCGCTATCCAGCTTGGACAGGCGGGTGTTGACGTTACCCCTTAATGACAATATTGCAGCTTCCGGGTAAAGCTCTTTAATCTGGCATTGTCTGCGCAAGCTGGACGTACCGATTCTGGCATTAGCCGGTAAATCGTGTAACGTCGCATAATGATTGGAGACAAAAGCATCGGTCGGATCTTCGCGGATTAAAATGGCCGCCAAGTGCAAGCCTTCCGGAAACTCCACCGGCACATCTTTCATGGAATGCACGGCAATATCGGCCAAGCCTTCCAACATGCCCTGCTCCAACTCTTTGACAAACAATCCCTTGCCGCCAATCTTGGCTAAAGGCGCATCAAGAATCTTGTCGCCCTGAGTGGTCATCTTGACCAATTCAGTCCTGCATCCTGGAAATGTCCGCTCCAAACGTTCTGCAACGTGCTCTGCCTGCCACAACGCCAAAGGACTCCGGCGCGTCGCAATACGAATAATTTTTTCAGTCAAAAGAACACCATTCATTTTCAACAATAAATTACGTTATTGTAACCCGTGTAAGTTGATGACGGTTAATCGAACTTTAATTACTTGCCTGCACCAATGCAGGTAAAGAACGGAAGCTTTGCCTACAGGGATGCAAGTAAGGAGCGTTAGCAGGAGTGTAAGCTTTCGCTGTATAATTTGACCCAATAGTCAACTTACAATGAAACCGCCATGACCAACGTTAATTCCGACAAACTTTCCAGCGCCCGTTTTGCCCAGGCAACCGATGCCTTTGTAGAGGTATTTACCGCCTCTGTCGATTTTGACCAACGTATGGCGCAACAAGACATTGAGGGCTCAATCGCCCATGCCAAAATGCTTTGCTCTTGCGGTATTCTGACCGAACAGGAACGCGACGCTATTATTGACGGCCTGACCCAAATCAGCCGGGAAATAGTTAACGGCGAATTTGTCTGGTCGATCAAGCAGGAAGATGTTCACATGAACATTGAAGCCCGCCTGACCGATTTAATCGGCATTGCCGGAAAAAAACTGCATACCGGACGTTCCCGTAATGATCAGGTAGCGACGGATATTCGCCTTTACCTGCGCAGTGAAATCACCCAGATTTTAGGCCAGCTCACGCGCTTGCAAACAGCCATTCTGGATTTAGCGGAGCAACACGCCGATACCATCATGCCGGGCTTTACGCATTTACAGGTCGCCCAGCCGATTACCTTCGGCCATCACCTGATGGCCTGGTTTGAAATGCTCAGCCGCGACCGGGAAAGGCTGCAAGATTGCCGCAAGCGCGTCAACATTATGCCTTTAGGCTCTGCGGCATTGGCTGGAACCAGTTACCCGATAGACCGCCAGATGACGTCCGATTTACTCGGTTTTAGCCGTCCTTCGGCCAACTCTCTGGACTCGGTCAGCGACCGCGATTTTGCGATTGAGTTTACGGCGGCCGGCAGCTTGATCATGATGCATTTATCGCGTTTTTCCGAAGAATTAATCCTGTGGTCCAGCGCCCAGTTCGACTTTATCGAGATGCCCGATGCTTTCTGCACCGGCTCCTCGATTATGCCGCAAAAGAAAAACCCCGACGTACCCGAACTGGTGCGCGGCAAATCAGGCCGGGTAACCGGTCACTTGGTTTCGCTGCTGATGCTGATGAAAAGCCAGCCGCTGGCCTACAACAAAGACAATCAGGAAGATAAGGAACCGCTATTCGATACCGCCGACACCCTAATCAATTGCTTGCGGGCTTATGCCGATATGGTTCCCCACCTCGAAGCCAAAAAAACCAATATGTACAACTCGGCCAAACGCGGCTTTGCCACGGCCACCGACCTTGCCGATTATCTGGTACGTAAAGGCATGGCTTTTCGCGATGCTCATGAAGTCGTGGGCTTGGCAGTGCGCTTAGGGTTGGAAAGCAAACGCGATTTATCGGAACTGTCCCTGCCAGAGCTACAGCATTTTTCGGGCTTGATTACCGATGATGTTTTTGATTATTTAACGCTGGAAGGCTCAGTTTCGGCTCGTAAACACATTGGTGGCACGGCTCCCGGTACGGTTAGGCTCGCCATCCAGACAGCACGGGTAACACTGGAACACGATCAACTAAGTTTGCTAATTACTCACCACAAAACCGATGCGGCAGCACCTGGATTGTAATATTTGTTAGCGTCTGGATCTTCGTATCTCGGCGGTGCGTTTTGTTAAAAGACTCTTGATTATCGACTTAGTTCCAGTTTAAAAATAATGCTTTCACCATGATAAGACCACACCCAGAGCCTGCCATCCATTTAGGCTCACCCGGCGAAGAAATCAGCATACAAGACCTTCAAACGATTAAATACCGATTTAAACGCTTGAATCAGCTACGCGAACAACGAGTCCAGGATTTTTTGCAACCTCGTCAACAAACATTCCTGGACTTATTACCCCTGCTTTTCCATTGCAACTTCCCGATGTTACCGGGGTTTATTTCTTCGACAACTCCCGCAGGAATACCCGAATACAACCCTGGCATCCAGGCAATAAATGCCGCCAGGCAACTTGCAAAAAACTTCACTTATGCCCGAGCGGCATCACATACTTACCCTATTGAAGGTCTGTTCTTGATGGGCAGCGTCGGCAGCATCGCATTTTCCAAAACCAGCGACATGGACATTTGGTTATGCCATCAATCCGACTTATTGTCCGGCGCCATTGCCGAGCTGCAAAAAAAAGCCACCGCAATAGAGCTTTGGGCGGCATCGCTAGGACTGGAAGTGCATTTCTTCCTGATGGACAGCAAACAATTCCTGCTCGGTGAAAACACACCCATTTCCACGGAAAGCAGCGGCCAAACCCAGCATTATCTACTGCTTGAAGAGTTTTACCGGACGGCAATCTATATTGCGGGAAAAAGCCCTGCATGGTGGCTGGTCCCCCCGCATGAAGAAAGAAACTACACAGCCTATATCAAGCACTTAATAGCTAACCGGTTCATTCCCGAACATGAGCTTATCGATTTCGGCGGCTTCGACGCTGTCCCGGCCGAAGAATTTACCAGCGCAACCCTTTGGCATCTTTATAAAGCGCTGCATTCACCGCATAAATCGCTATTGAAACTGCTGTTAATGGAATGCTATGCCAGCGAATACCCTCAGACTGAATGGCTGTGTCAGGACATAAAAAAGGCCGTTTATCAAGGCGACTACATGACGACCGATCTCGACCCGTATTTGCTCATTTACCAAAAAGTCGAAAAATATCTGCAAAAAGCGCATAGCCATAGAAGATTGGCCTTGGTTCGTCAATGCTTTTATTTAAAAGTCATGGGTTCGTCCGACAACACCATGGATTCCCAGACCAGAGCCACCAGGGAAAAATATATGCACTCTATTGCTAATAACTGGAATTGGCCCGCCTCCACTATTGATAACCTGAAATATCAGCGACTCTGGGATATAAAAAAAGCAACGTCGGAACATGCCGTTATCGTGCAGCAATTGACCCACTGCTACCGCATGATTATGGGGTTCGCCAGAGACCATGTTGCCCAAAACCAGGAAAACAGCAACGACCTGAAATTGATAGGCAGAAAGCTTCATTCCTTTTTGGAAAAAAAGCCGGGTAAGATTGAAATCATTACGACTCGCTCGGAAGTCCACTCAAAAGAAAATACCTTGTCTATCGTAGAAAACCGTCTTCCCGGCGGCGATGGCTGGGCTATGTACCTGAAAAACGTACAGATGACTAACGCCGCAGATTTTGAACCCATACAAAAATGTCGGTCTTTAATCGAAATCCTTTGCTGGCTGGTCATCAACGGGCTCTATCACAAACAGCTACAGCTCCAGTTCAGTTCGCATTCACTTAAAATGCCGAATGAAGAACTGCATTCAACGCTGACGCAGATCAACCTTTTTTTAACCCAGAGTTTTAACTACGACCCTCCGCTGGAAACCTACCAAACCCTCAAAGCTCAGCTGAATTCACTGCTTATTATCAATCTGGGCATATCGGATGATGACGGCCTGTGCGTTATGAGTGAGCGTTCCGATGCGTTAAGTTACGGCATGAACCGCCAGTGTTTTATTCAAACTATCAACAGGATTTCACTGTCCAGCTGGGGCGAAATCACCACCAGCCAGGATGAAGGCATAGAAGGGCTACTTAACTGTTTAGCGGATGCCATTAATGACAGTAAAAAACCGTTATCCTTGAGTAGCCTGAAGTTTGTTTGCCACACTCCGGCTCGGGCCAAAGGCATTATCCTCCGCGTTGAAGCGGTATTTAATACCCTGGTTAAGCTTTTCTCCAAACAACATCATAATCGCTCACCCCGTTATATTTTGCCTGGCGGAACTTCGTTTTATGTCTTCCAATCCGCAAATAAATCCCTGAACTACAAACAGCTGGCAACCAGAAAACAGTTGTTAAGCGAATTAGCAAGCCCTCAGGAACAGTTCAGCACCATTCATTTCGATCCAGCGGTCCTCGAAAACACACCCATTCATCTTATTTATTCCCTGAACAGGCCGCAAGTGATTCAGCTTTTTTACTATGAAAGCAAGGCGGACACCAGTGTCTATATTGTTGATGAAAAAGGCGCCTTGTATATCCAGCCGCATAGCAAAGCAAAGCCGAGCCAACTGCTAAAACAATATGCCATTTTTTTAGAATCGATCCTCAACCGCAATCTTTTTGAAACGCTTTTGACCATTGAATATTACGAAATCACGAAAAGTCCTGCCGGCATCTTTTCTTATACCCCTGTACATCTGAAAGCAACCGCATCAAACCAGGAATTAAGCTTGCGCATTACCGGGGAAGATACCCACAAGGGCATTATCTATTCGATCTACTGCAATGAAAAAGAATTTTCCTCGCTAGACCACGGCAATCAAGTCTTTTATGCCGCTTACCAACATATACTCCAATTTCGGAACGGTAAGATTAATTATCCGATTCATATTACCGATATAGACCTGCCCCTTTCTGCATTCCGCATCGACAACCCGGAGCAATTGCAAACCATCCATTATTTAAATTACAAACAAAAAATAGAGGATAAATTCAACATTTAATCTTATCTGTCGCTTTCGACCGGCTTTTTTGAAAATAAATCGTCTGCCTGGAGCAGCGCGACAAAATCATCCGCCGGCAGCGGGTGACTTTTGAGATAGCCTTGGTATAAGTCGCAACTTTGCTCTTGCAGGAAAGCCAGCTGTTCCAGCGTTTCCACGCCTTCCGCCAGCACTTTGAAACCCAAGATATGCCCCATCGCCACGATGGTCGCTGCAATTTCCATGTCGTCTTTATTATGGGGAATATCGTCGATAAAACTCTTATCGATTTTCAATACGTCCAGAGGAAAGTGTTTGAGATAGGTCAGCGACGAATAACCGGTGCCGAAATCGTCAATGGCAAGATGAACGCCTTGGGCATGCAGGCTGTTGAGAATGTTCGTCGTTTTGTCCTGATTTTCCATCAACCCGCTTTCGGTTATTTCCAACTCCAGCTGCCCTGCCGGAAAACCGGTGTCGCGCAGTACCGTTGCAACCAAGGCGTTAATGTCACTGCGCCGAAATTGGTGCGGGGAAACATTAACCGCCAGGGTTAACGGTGGCAACCCCATATCCAGCCACTGCCGACCCTGCCTACAGGTTTCGCGCAGCACCCATTCGCCAATCTCCACAATCAAATTGGTTTCTTCGGCAATGGGAATAAAGCGGCAAGGGGGAATCAATCCTTCGACAGGATCTTGCCAGCGCACTAACGCCTCAGCGCCGACAATACGACCGCTGGCAATATCCATTTGCGGCTGGTAGAACACACGCAGCTCCTGTTGTTTAATCGCTTTTCGCAGACGAACTTCTAACGCAATACGCTCACGGACAGCAATAGTCAGGTCTTCGGAAAAATAGGCAAAGCAGCCGCGCCCATTATCTTTAGCGTGATATAACGCTGTATCAGCGTGATCCAGTAACATTTCAGGGTTGTCTGCGTGTTGCGGATACAGGCTGATACCAATACTGACGCCAATCTGTACATCATCACTTTGGGGAAGCTGAAAGGGTTTGCTTAAGTCTGCGATAATTCCTTCAGCGACCCGCGCGGCATCGTCCGGGTGTGTAATATCTTCCAGCAACACGATAAATTCATCGCCGCCCAAACGGGCAACCATGTCTACCTCTCGCAACCGGCTTGTTATTCTGCGGGCCACTTGTTGCAGCAACTCGTCGCCCGCCTGATGCCCAAAGCTGTCATTGACGGCTTTAAAGCGATCCAGGTCGAGCATCAGCAAGGCCAGCTGCTTGCCTTCGCGTCGTTCTACCTCAATACCGTGCTTCAACCGTTCCAGCAACAACCGGCGGTTGGGAAGCTGGGTAAGCGAGTCATGGAAGGCCAGATGCTGGATCTCATATTCCGCCGTCTTGCGCTCGGTGATGTCGGAAAAGGATGCAACATAGTTGGTGACATGACCACCCTCATCGGTTACGGCGGTAATGTTGAGCCATTCGGGGTACACCTCGCCGTTCTTGCGCCGGTTCCAGATTTCGCCCTGCCAGTGTCCATCGCGAGACAGGCTTTTCCACATCGCCTGATAGAACGAGGCATCCTGCCTCCCGGACTTGAGCAGGGCCGGCGTTTTACCAACAGCCTCCTCAACGCTATAACCGGTAACCCGGACAAAAGCCTGATTGACCCGGAGGATGACTTGATCCTTATCGGTGATGGCCATGGCTTCCTGGGATTCGAAGGCGGTAGAGGCGATGCGCAGATCCGTCTCAGACAACTTACGCCGGGTAATATCGATGCAGGAGCCGATGTAGCCCAAGAATGTGTCTTGCTCGTCATAAAGCGGCACCCCATGATCGAGCAGCCAGCGGTATTCTCCATCAAAGCGGCGCAAACGATATTCCATGCTGAATTCATGACGGGCATCGAAAGAGGTGACGTAGGTATTGAAGCAACGTTGGAAGTCTTCCGGATGTACGTTAGCTATCCAACCATTGCCTATTTCCTGCTCCATTGTCCGCCCGGTAAATTCCAGCCAGCCCTTATTAAAATAATGGAAAAATTTGTCAGGTCTGGCAATCCAGATCAACACAGGCGCACTATCCGCCATAGTGCGGAAACGGGCTTCACTCTCCAACAGCGACGCCGTCGCCCGTTTGCGCTCAGTCACATCGGTGATGAAGCCGTGCCAAAGCACCGAGCCGTCCGCTTCCCGTTGCGGCAATGAGTTGCCGAACAGCCAACGCACCGTACCATCGTCAAATTTCACACGATACTCATGCCGCCAAGGGGTCAATCGCCGTGCCGACGCTTGAATGGAGGCGACGATGCCGTCATAGTCGTCGGGATGCAGGACGGCATATACCCTGGATGCATCATCTCGTACATCCTCCGGACTGACCCGATAGATGTCACGGATCGCTTCACTGGCGAAAGGAAAGCAGGAACTACCATCGGGGCGCATCTGAAATTGAAATACAAGTCCGGGCACTCGACTGGCAATTTTCTGAAGACGATCCAACGCTTCTTGTAGTGCCGTTTCCGATGCTTTGTGCTCGGTAATGTCGCGAGTAACGGCGAGCAATGCAGTAATATGACCATGTGAATCGCGTAAGGGAACCGCGTGGGTATCCATCCAGCGATATGTACCCTTGAGCCCACGCATCTCGAATTTCAGATTGCCGGACTCGCCCTCAAACACGCGCTTTGTCAGCGCTATAAAGGCGCCCTGATATTCCGGTGTCATAAGTTGCGGTATCTGCTGACCGAGGACTTGATCCAGGGAATCCGCTTCGACCATGTTCAACCCGGCACGGTTGATCTGCAGCAACGTTCCGTCTGCTGCCACCAGTTTTACGCACTCAGGTTCGGCTTCAATGATGGCGTATAGTTGCAGCTGGCTCTCGGTGAGTTTTTCAAGAAAATAGCCCAGCATAGCCACGACCAAAGAAGCCACAAAACACGATGCAACTAACCCGGTAAGCAGGTAATCGGTAGGCACTTCTCCCTTTAGCAATAACCCCATGACGGCAACAATGACCTCAGTCAACAACACCGAGAAGATCACTGAGAACAACCATAACTGCCATACTTTAAGGCGCTGAAGCAGCGGGAGAGGATTTATTTTCAAGTTAGCCCTTTACTGTTTATTGTGGTATGCATAATCTTGGATTCAAACTTTAAATTAAGCCGCCCCACATTATCTCTGCTTACCTTCAAGTAAACTCTGAGGCCATGAACAATCAATAGTAATCTCTTATTCTTAACGATTTGCCAATACAGCAACATGCTTATAGCCACAATAGCTGTCTTCTACGTCAATAGACTAACCCTCTTAATTTTTGGTACAATTAAACGGATTCTCGGAGACTTTAGGGTTATCCGTTTTTGTAAGTTTTCATTTCATCAATCTGGAGAAAATCTATGCCAATTAAAGTTGCAATCAATGGTTATGGTCGTATTGGACGTAATATCGTTCGCGCATTATACGAAGCAGGCCGTACCAATGAAATTCAAATTGTTGCAATCAATGATTTAGGCGACGCTGCAACGAATGCGCACCTGACTCAATATGATTCAGTGCATGGAAAATTTCCTTTCGAAGTAAGTGTTGATGGCGACTACATCGTGATCAACGGCGATAAGATCAAGGTTTTCTCGGAAAGAGATCCATCAAAACTACCTTGGGCAGAGCTGGGCATTGATGCCGTTCACGAATGCACCGGTTTATTCACCAGCAAAGCCAAAGCATCCGCGCACATTGCTGCCGGCGCAAAAAAGGTTATTATCTCCGCACCCGGCGGCAACGATGTTGATGCAACCATTGTCTATGGCGTAAATCATGATGTCCTGAAAGCTTCAGATACCGTCATTTCTAATGCCTCATGCACAACCAACTGCCTATCGCCATTAGTTAAGCCACTGCTCGACACCGTTGGCGTGGTACATGGCTTAATGACTACTATTCACTCTTACACCAACGACCAGGTTCTGACTGACGTTTATCACAGCGACTTACACCGCGCCCGCTCAGCTACGCAATCAATGATCCCTACTAAAACCGGTGCGGCCGCGGCTGTTGGTTTAGTATTGCCCGAACTGGTTGGCAAAATGGATGGTTTCGCGATGCGCGTACCCACCATTAACGTTTCTGTTGTCGATTTAACCTTCCAAGCAGCCAGAAACACCAGCAAGGAAGAAATCGACCAAATCCTGAAAACAGCCTCCGAAGGCCCTTTAAAAGGCATTCTGGAGTTCAACAGCTTACCACTGGTTTCAATCGACTTTAATCATAATCCGGCGTCGTCAATTTATGACTCAGCATTAACTAAAGTCATGAATGGCAACCTTGTAAAGGTTCTATCCTGGTATGACAACGAATGGGGCTTCTCAAACCGTATGCTGGATACGACAATTGCTTTAGTCAACGCGAAATAACGGATTTCCTACATAATGTTAAGAAGAACCAAAATTTTAGCAACGCTGGGCCCTGCTACAGACAAGCCCGGCGTACTTGAAGGCATGTTTGCAGCAGGCCTTGACTTTGTTCGCATGAACTTTTCACATGGTTCTGCTCAAGACCACATCAATAGAGCCAACGCTGTCCGCGAACTTAGCTTAAAAACCGGCAGACTGGTAGGTATTTTAGCCGATTTGCAAGGACCCAAAATTCGCATCGCCCGCTTTAAAGATACCAAGGTATTTTTACACGAAGGGCAGAATTTTGCTCTGGACATCAATTTTGACCCGATGGCCGGCGACAATACTCAAGTTGGCATTACTTACGAACCTCTAGCTTTAGAAGTCAAACCAGGCAGCAGACTGCTACTGGATGATGGACGTATCGTGCTTGACGTGGTCAATGTTGAAAACATGCGCGTTAACTGTACCGTTATCGTTGGCGGCGACCTGTCTAATAACAAGGGCATCAACCTGCTGGGCGGCGGTTTATCTGCGGCCGCATTAACCGACAAAGATAAAGAAGATATTAAAACGATTGCGATAATGAAATGCGATTATGTCGCCATTTCTTTTCCACGCACCGCCGAGGATCTTCATGAAGCGCGCCGTTTGTTAGTTGCCGAAGGCTGTCATGCCGGTATCGTGTCCAAAGTTGAGCGGGCCGAAGCCCTGGATGTTATTGACGAAATCATTCTGGCATCGGACGCAGTCATGGTTGCTCGTGGCGATCTCGGTGTCGAGATTGGTGACGCCAACCTGCCTGCCGTGCAAAAAATGTTGATTAAACGCACCAGAGAACTCAATCGTGTTGCGATTACCGCCACACAAATGATGGAGTCAATGATCGACAATCCGATTCCTACGCGTGCTGAAGTTTTTGACGTTGCCAATGCGGTTTACGATGGCACCGATGTCATTATGCTATCTGCAGAAACAGCATCGGGTAAACACCCGATTAAAGCGATTGAAGCAATGAATCGCGTTTGTGTTGAAGCGGAAAAACAACCCAAAGTTCGTGTTTCAGGGCATCGTGTTGAGCTTCAATTTGAGCGCGTCGATGAAGCTATTGCAATGTCTGCGATGTATCTGGCTAACCATACCAAAATTCATGGTATTGCTGCGTTAACCGAATCAGGTTCTACAACTTTATGGATGTCCAGAATCAGCTCGGGTATTCCAATTTTTGCGCTCAGCCCTCACCCAGAAACGCTTGGCAAAGTCACTTTATACCGCGGTGTTTTCCCGGTACTTTTCATTCATGACCTTAGCGATCACGATGAAGTAAACAGGGCAATCATTGCAGAACTAAAAAGGCGCGGTGTTGCCGTTGAAGGTGATACATTCATCATCACTCAAGGTGACAGGGAAGGGATAGCGGGCGGCACCAACGCTTTAAAAGTTATCACTGTTGGACAAAAATAACTCCTTGAATCTTTGATTGACCGCTTGATGGTTCTCAGCCCGAGAATTACACTTTCAACAACGATTGCATCTTAATGGCCTGAAAAACTAAAATTTTTTAGGCCATTATTTCTGCTGGATACATTCAACTGCCATAGTTACATATCCTTTACCCCAACTCATAATTCATAGCCCACCTTCCAATCAGAAACTGCGACAACGCAATACATTGAACCCAACCATCAAAATCACATATTTCGTAATAACGTTCATTTCAATTTTATAGCCTTCAGCTTCCCCCTTTATTTTTGTAAAACGGCTTGAATATGCTTTTTAACTATTTGTTCAAAGCCCAGCAACTACATTACTCGGATTAAATTCGCGCTACCAAACAACCAAAAATGCCAGATAGATATATCCAGTCTTTTGGCGTCGCAACTCCAAGCGCTTTGCTTTATAACAAAACGAGCATTGGCCCACTCAATAAAATCTCATCCGCCCACGCCCGCCCGCCATGATCATGGATACGATTAAATCAGCCATGCAAAAATCCCAACACCACCGATTAAAGTCAATAATCAAATAAACTGAACTTTTCTGGGTAGCTGCATGTAAAAAACCAGACTCATGTTCTTTGAATTCCTGATTTTTCCCTTCCTCTTATCGCACCCGGGTAAATTCGAGTATATAGCGCACCATGTTGGCATTAATTTTTAATTATCACTCACAAAGCGCGATAGATTTATTAACCTAGATTCAACTCATAAGTACCAATCGACAAGGAGCGGAAAAAAGGTTAGCTAATATAGTTTCACGCTTTTTCAAGCCGACCAATGACGAGAAAGCGGCAAGAGAAACTGTAAACATCTAAGCCAAACGCAAAGATACAGATTGATATATTAAAAAAGAAAGATATGACAGAATTGTTGTGCGGGTCATCCACCGTATATCGGAAGACTTAACCGCTAAAAGTAATATTGATGATTAAACACTAGGACTGAAACCTTGAGCAAGTTCAAGTTAAAAACTCCCATCAGCCATGAATACATTTATCAACACTCTGGATAAGCGTAATGACGGCTCATCGTATAAGCATCTCCGGCAAAGCCTAAAAGCAATACTGATAAAGGGATAAATCCAGCCAGATAAAACTCGGAAAATATTGGACATCGTTGCGCAAAAAACCACATCCGCTATTGGAAAATCAACAGCGCAATAGGCAAGAACCATCAAGGCGACTTAGTAACGATTAGTGGGCCGATATCCCGAAGCTGACTAGCGCAAAACATAAAGAGGTTGTTACGGAGGGCTCTACTCTCTTACTGCCACCATCTGAATAAGGCTTAGACAGCCAAATAACAGCAAAGAGCTCGTAAGCCACGGAAAATCAAGGAGGAATAGAAGCTATGTATTTCGCCCGCTCCTATCGTTTCTGGAAACATGGTTTAAGCGAAAACACCCAAGCCGTTTGAAGACCATAATCGATGATCAGATTGAGACACCGATACATAAAGCCCATCAATTACCACCTCGAAAAGCTCTCAGCTTTAAAGTGTTTTTTTGCTAAGCAAGACGGACACGAAGCCACATGAACACTGGTTCCTCTACCGCACTATCGAACTCTACTCAACATATCAAGAACAATACCGAGTAAACAACAAAACATTCTCAATGACATACAAGCACCAATTGAAAATACAAAACCCTTTACAATTGACTTTCCCCTCCACCGGACGCCGCTTCTATTATTCTGTCAATCAACCTCAAGGGCTCAAATTCATATTTTTTATTCAAAAAAAAACCCTCGCTACCTATTCGGTAACGAGGGTCTCAAATCCCTTAACTGACAACCAAAGTTATCAGTTAATTATTTCATTTAGATGAAAGATGGAATTAATGGAGCATCTACCATAATCATTTGACGGTTGCCAGCTTCATCAAAGAAGAATAACAAACCAGCGAAACGACTGTCTGGATCATAGATCAAGTCAGCTAAACGGTAAACTTCCCAAGCAGCGTCAGAAGCAGTAACTTGCACAGTTCTTGATGTGCCTGGAGCGATTGGGCTGTTATCACTAACAGTCAATCCTTCTTCAGCCAACAAGTCATCTGGGTAGCCTGTTTCGTCAACATGAACCTTAGGATCTAAGAATCGAACACCAGCAGTGTTAAACTCACCTAAACGTACTGAAGAATCACCATTATTAGTGATAGTCAGTGTCATTTGCATTGCACGACCTGGTACACGATAAGTTGCATCTTCAACTTTAACGTTAACAGTTTTTGCAGGCATTTCAATTGGTTTCATGCCGCGCAACAAACCAGCTTGCAATGGAGTTGTTACAGGATACGCTGCGTTTGTGCTGCTCATACCGAAAGCAACAACTGCAATTGTACCGATTGCAAAACCCATAGCAACTTTCTTGTCAGTAGCAGTGATCAATGAATCAGCTTTACCTGCTTCAACAGCAATGTGACGTGGAACAAATATTGGTTTACGAGCCCAATATCCCAACCAAGCCAAACCTAAGGCATACCAGAAAGCGTGCCAGAAGTAAGTGTTGCTCAGATTATACGTTTCCAGGTTGATTGTATCACCTAACAACGTAGTAACTGGGTTAACAAATGATCCCATAGTACCAGTAACAGTTACCCATTTACCTGGACCGATGATTGGACCACCGCCTTTAACGTTCATCATTGTATGTACGTGCCAGTCACCTGGACGACGTGCTTTTAACAATACTTTAAACTCATAAGTTTCACCCAATTCCAAAGAAACTGAACGTGGAACTAATTGACCACCGATCCATGAACCTTGACGAATAAATACAGGTCCAGGAATACCGATGTTCAAGAATGAAATTTCTGGTTTATCAACAGTTTCAGGCCATCCCGCGAAAACGTGGAATTTACCGGAAATTGTCATAGTATCATTCACAGGCACTGTATCTTTTGACCAATTCAAGTCAAACCAGTGAATTGTACGCATACGCATAAATGCGGCTTGCGACTTTTCGCCATGAGCAGATGCAGTTGGTGCGTAAAACATCGCTGCTGTAACAGTTACCAGCAGTGCGACAAAGGATAATTTAGCAACCTTGTCTTTTATTAATTTCATATATCCTCCTCTATAATAGAGAATCTATAGTTTTCAGAGTATCTAATGTCAACAGCTTATTTTTTAGTGTTAACATCAGTCTTTTTGTGTAATTTCCTACAACCAAGTGCTTACGCGCTTTGGGTGAATGAAGTACCACCGAACCATTTACCGAAGAAATGCCACAAGAAGTAAATCAAAATACTCACGAAAGCAGAGAAGAACGCTGATACTGGAGCAACGTCTTTACCGAAAGTTCTTAATGTACCTTTTTCAACCATTCTGATGTACTCAGGTGTACCAGTTCTTACGTAGTGGTAACCTTGTAAATCAGCTAGTGTCATCATCATGCCATTGTATTCAACAGGAACATGTAATGGTGCTATAACTGGCCAGTTGCCTGGATAGAATAACAGACCCCATGCCATACCACCGATTACCGCTGTAACTGTCATACTGCCTGACAGCATTAACACAACGTCAAGAACAATAGCACCTGGCATCAGGTTTGAAGGGAAGCAGAAATTCACTGGGAAATAAGTCCAACCCCAGAAGTTTAAATATCTGTTAATCCACTCACCTAAAAGCAGACCTAAGATACAAACTACCGCACCGAAAGGTAAACGGTAACGCCACCACAACACAGCTTGAACAGCTGCTGGGAAAGTGATTGAAACGATTGGAGCTACAGTTACCCATAGACGTCTATCTTTCCAGTCAGTCCAGAAATCCCAGTCACCACCAGTTAACATGTAGTGAATGTGATAACCACCAAGTACAACGAAGAACAATACGAACAGAATTAGCCAGTCGAACGTGCGTGAAACTTTAACTGCCTCAGCGCGTGAACGTACAGCTGATTGAGATGCGCTCATTAGCTTACCTCCTAAAGGATTTAAATTATTTTTATTAATGACCATCTTCAGCTTTTGCTGTTTCGCCCTGAAAAAAAGCGAAACAGCAAGCGGAGATAGTAATTACAACCAAGACTTATATTATTAAGCTAAGTCTTTTTTCAGAAGCTTAGCAATAGCTATAACTTCTGTGTTCACAACACCCATTACACCCAAAGCTGCCCATCCGAAGAATACGAAGCCGTAGTGTAAAGGAGCAACAAACAACTCTTCCATAAACCAGAAAGTATGACCCCATTCATTCAAACCAACATTTGGCAGAATCATGAAAGGACCAACTACTGCAACCATATATTGAAGGTGCAGACCTTGCTGATAAGTAGGAAGTCTGGTTTTTGCATATAAGAAAGCAGCGCCGCCAGTAATGATGTAGATAGGATAGCTCAAATAAAATTCGATGATGTGACTTGGTGTAAAGTCAGTATCACGAACGATAGTTTGATGCCATGTACCATCTTGCTCTGTAAAGTAGCTAGCGCCGTAATAGATAGCGAAGCCATACATTACCAACCAAGTCCAATGAGTAAAATGTCTTCTTAACTCTTCTCTTGGTGTGATTGACATTACTTTACGATCACGAGATTTCCAGATATAGCCCCACAAAATACCTGCAGTTGCTACTTCTAAAACAAACTCGATATAAAGAAAGTTCATCCAATATGTTTCGAATTCAGGAGCGAATGAATCCAGACCAGCTGACCAGCCATAGACACCTTCATACCAACGAACCCAACCATAGAACACTACATACAGCAGCGATCCAAGGATCATATTTTTCTTATTTAACAGCGGTGCTTCCGCAGCATCAGCTCTCACTGATTCAGTTGTAGCTGCCATTTCTACCTCCAAAAATTATCAAATCCCCGACCAGATTATGACCAGGGGCTATAGTTACAACTCCATTTTCTCACCCGCACCTAAAAACATTAAGGCCCAAGTGCCACCAAGTCAATTTAGTGAGCTGTCAGTCTACCAGTTCAATTAGCCTTGTCAAGTCAAAAACAAGCACCCAATACATTTCCTTGAATCCAGGCTTTACCCGCCAAATTCCTCTACACTTAAAACATTGATTCCTGTTAGAATTAATTTTGATTTTACTTTTCTTTAACTCAATTATCTTAAGCCCATGAAGAAATACTCCATCATAATTTTTATTGTCGCGTTATCAACTCTACTTTTAATCCAGAGCAAAGTCATCATGCCCTTCGTTTACAAAGTAGTTCAATCTGATTTGTTTCTTGTTGACAGCAAAGATCAAGGAGGACAATCCCCTATCTCCACACCATTAACCAAACTCGCCTTCATGCATTGCAATAGCTACATTAAATCCAAACTTGGGCCAGATGTATCGATTAACTTCCCTGAAAAACCCCTTAATGCCTGGAGCTTAGGGAACTACCAATATATTATTAACGCCGAAATCGATATCACGAGCACTACCGCAAACACAACCACCAAGAAATATGTCTGCCGAATTAGTTACAAAAACGGCGACAACGATGAAGGCTCCCTTGATTTTGCCAACTGGTCCATTGAAGGACTGTCCGGCTTAGATTCTATTTAAGATATTGCCTACCGGCATTAATGCGCAATTATTGCCCCCCCCCTTAACACACCAAATTTATTGCGTGAACTACCTTCCAGAATTCACTCAAATCAAACCAGCTCATTAAATATAAAGCGTTATTGAATCCCAAGAATAACAAACGCCACAAAAAAATCGAAAGTCTAGCCGCCATAAAGCAGAAAGCCAGTACAACAATGCTGTACTGGCTTTCTGCTTTATGGCGGACATGCAAAATAAAAATGACTAATATGCCTATGCCCTTTTGCTTACCTACGCATCAGATGCAATAAAAAATACCAATCCTTTTATTTACCGTATTTTTTACGGAATTTATCAACGCGCCCCGCTGTATCAACAACACGCTGCTTTCCTGTATAAAAAGGATGGCATGAAGAACAAACCTCAACTTGCAAGTCCTTACCCAATACAGAACCGGTCTCAAATTTATTACCGCAACCGCAAGTCACAGTAATTTGCTTATATTCTGGATGAATTTCTGGTTTCATATCACTTTCACATTACCCACAAACGGGCTACATACTTTATTAAAGAACCCCATATAATACGTATTTCATTAAAAGTTCGCAACTCAATTTAATTTATGCGCATTATTACTTTAAACGCAAATAGCATCCGCTCCGCAGGACGCAAAGGTTTCTTCACATGGATGCAGCAACAAAACATCGATATTATCGGCATACAAGAAACAAAAGCCCAGCTGCATCAACTCAGTTTCGATCCATTCTTCCCTGCAAACCATCGCCGTTTTTACCATGGCGCAGAAAAAAAAGACTCTAGCGGATTGGCTTTATATTGCAGAAACAGCCCGATAAAATCATTAACGGCACAGGTTGGCAAGAAATCAATACAGAAGACCGCTTTATTGAAGCTCAATTTGGTGATTTAACATTATCCCGCTTTACTTACCTTTCGGCTCATCAGAGGAAAAGACCGACAAGCCTTCAAGGTTAAATTCATGGAAAAATTCACTCCTTATTTACAATAATGCTCACAAAATGACCGTGACTACATAATCTGCGGCGACGGGAACATAGCCCCCAAAGAAATTGACCAAAAAAACTGGAGAGACCATCAAAAGAACTCCGGCCGTTTACCCGAAGAAAGGACTTGGCTGAATCAATTATTTGCCAATGGACACAGGATAGACGCGTTCAGACTAAATAATCAAGAAGCCGAACAATACGCATGGAGATCAAACAGAGGTCAATCTTTGGTAAAAAACGTCGACTGCCGCATTGATTGTCAAATAATCAGCCCCGCTCTTAAAGAATAAAGTAACGGTAGCATTCATCTTATAAAAATGAGCACTTTTCCGATCATGCTCCACTCATCATGGAATATAGTTATACACTTTAGACCGGCTTTGATAGCGCATCAATAAAAGCACCAACACGATTGCCGGCAAACCTACTGTTGATGCATATATAAAAAAGACAGTGTAACCATAACTATCTACAACTACCCCGGAAAACCCCCCTAATAGCTGGGCGGGCAAAGTCATCAGTGAACTGAACAACGCATATTGTGTGGCTGTGTACGCAGTACTGGTTAAACTGGAAAGATAAGCAATGAACACCGATGTCGCTATTCCACCACTTAAATTATCCGCACTTATAACACCTGCCAACAGCAACAAATTGGGATCGCTAACCGCCAAAACAGCAAACAACAGATTAGTAGCCGCCACCATAACCGCACCTAGCAGCAAGGGACGCATAATCCCATACCTAACAACCAGAACGCCACCCATTGCAGCACCGGCAATGGTCATAAAAAACCCAAAAACCTTACTAATATCAGCTATATCTTTTTTACTAAAACCCAAATCAAGATAAAACGGATTAGCCATAACCCCCATGGTAATGTCGCTCATTTTGTAAACGGCGATAAGCATTAAAATCAACAAACCGACCTTGCCGTTGCGTCCAAAAAACTCCACAAAGGGATGCAACACAGCATCCACGAAACTTATCGACAACCGCCGCCAAATATTCTGACGCTTTACCGCAACATCCTCGCTCAACCTTCCGTCAAAATGCTTATGGTCTGGCTCTTTAAGACAAAGAGTCGTTACCAGACCCACAGACATAGCCGTTGCCATTACAAAATAAGCCACTTTCCAACTAGCATAATCCGCGATATAAAAAGCACCCGCACCCGCTACCAATAAGGCAATCCGATACCCTAACACGTAGGTCGCCGCCATAGCACCCTGGTATTCAGGATTTACTGATTCAATACGATAAGCGTCAATAACAACATCTTGCGTAGCCGAACAAAATGCCACCCACACTGCAAAGAGCGCAATCTGCTGTAATTGGCTATGCGAATCCGAACTTCCCATACCAACCAGACCGACAACAATACCCAATTGCGCAAGCAACATCCAACTGCGTCTTTTACCCAAAAATTTAGTTAAAAATGGCAGTGATAGCCTGTCGACGACCGGAGCCCAAAAAACCTTTATTGAATAGGTAACCCCGATCCAGCTAAAAAAACCTATAACCGATCTCTCCACACCCTCATCCCGCAACCAGGCTGATAATGTCGAAAAAACCAATAAAAAAGGAAGTCCGGCGGAAAAGCCAAGAAATATCATGCCGCGCACTCGCGGCTGAACATAAATTGAAAAAGCCGACCGCCAACTTTTATTGTCAGCCATTGACCTTACCCGATAAACGCGACTGCATAGCCAGATAACTGGTCGCTCCAGAACTTCCTGCACTCACCATGTTCATATGGCTTATGCAGGAGGCAAGATCACGTCTGGAGCAGTTGCCGAGCACTGCACAAGAAGTGCAGTGCATACTTGGGCTATCAACCATTAATTAGATAATGAGCAATAATACTTGCTATGTAACCACCAGCAATTGCAGGCGTCCACTTCAAATGACTAAAAAAGGTATATTTATGGTCAGACTGCCCCATCAATGCCACACCGGCAGCAGAACCAACGGATAATAACGACCCACCGACACCGGCAGTTAACGTCACCAATAACCATTGATATAAATCCATGTCCAGATTCATATTCAGCACCGCAAACATAACAGGAATATTATCGACAATCGCCGAAATCACACCCACTAAAATATTCGCCGTTGTCGCCCCTAATCCATCATACATAGCGCCGGACAGCAACTCAAGATAACCGATATAACCTAAACCGCCGACCGCAAACACCACACCAAAGAAGAACAACAGAGTATCCCACTCGGCATGACGCACTTTATTGAAAATATCAAATCCCTCTTCGCCTTCAATGCAATAGTTTGTTTTCAAACGATAACCATAAAGCATCAACGCAGAAAGACCGACCATCATGCCCATAAATGGTGGCAAATGCAGGGCTTGTTTAAAACTTACCGCAGTAACGATAGTCAACAAGAACATTACACAAATTTGAATAGCACCCGGCTTTAATTGCACAGCTGCTTCATCAGTGACTTTGGGCTGCTCATCGGGAACAGCAAAATACATCACCGCCGCCGGCACACCGTAATTCACGGCCGAAGGAATGAACAACTTGAAGAAATCAAAAAACTCAGCGTACTCAGCCTGCCAAACCATTAAGGTTGTAATATCGCCAAAAGGACAAAACGCACCGCCCGCATTAGCGGCAACAACTAAGTTAACGAAGCCGATACTGACAAATTTAGGATTATCCGCACCAACCGCCATCACTACCGCGCCAACCAATAAAGCCGCCGTCAAGTTATCCGCTACAGCCGACAAGAAGAACGTAATAACACCGGTAATCAAAAACAACTTGCGATAACCAAACTGCCTCCTTACCAACCAGGAACGTAAAGCCTCAAACACGTTGCGCTCAGCCATTGAATTAATATAAGTCATGGCAACCAGCAGGAATAACATTAACTCCGCATACTCTTTTAAGTTGTATTCGAAAGCCTCATGCATATCCTCGACGGAAACACCCGCTTGAGCAGCCAAAACAGCGGCATTCGCCCAAATAATACCGGCCGCCAAGATAACCGGCTTAGACTTACGCAGATGAGTAAACTCCTCCGTCATAACAAAGCCATAAGCAATGATAAAGATCAGAACCGTGTAAATACCCCGCTCTGTTCCCGTCAAACCGAGACTTTCAAAACCACCCGCCATCGCCATTTCAGGCAACAGCAATAGAGACAACAAGACAAACAATGACCGCACCAAAATAACCCCCTAGCTTTTATTCAAAAAATTAACCGAAAACACCAAAAATTTAACGGACAATATTAGCATCATACAATAACCTTTGTCATTTTATGACCTACAGTATATGATTATTAGTCGTAATTACTCGCCTGGACAGGCACTAAGCGCTCATTTATGTATCAGTATAACGACATCGACCAAACACTCATTGAACAACGGGTAGACCAATTTAGAAGGCAAACTGAAAGCTTTTTAAAAGGCCAGATTTCAGACGACCAATTTCGCGCCTTGCGCTTAATGAATGGTGTCTACATTCAAACCCATGCCCCGATGTTACGGATAGCCGGTCCCTATGGTCTGCTCCACTCCAAACAAATCCGGAAGCTAGCCCATATTGCCCGTACCTACGACAAAAACTACTGTCATTTCACAACCCGGCAAAACGTCCAGTTTAACTGGCCTCAACTGGAAAGAATTCCTGATATTCTCGAAGAATTGGCCAGTGTCCAAATGCATGCCATTCAAACTAGCGGCAATTGCCTTAGAAATACCTCATCGGATCACTTGGCCGGTGTTTGTATTGATGAAATTGAAGACCCCCGTCCTTATTGCGAGATTATCCGGCAGTGGACGACACTTCACCCCGAGTTCGCCTACTTGCCGCGTAAGTTCAAGATTGCTGTCAGCGGCGCAAAGCTTGATCGTGCCGCCACTCAATTTCATGACATCGGCCTGCATCTGGTTAAAAATGACGCCGGTGAAATCGGCTTTAGAGTGTTGGTCGGTGGCGGCCTGGGGCGCACCCCGATCATAGGCCAAGTCATCAAACCCTTTTTAGAAAAGAAACACCTGTTGTCTTATCTGGAAGCCATACTACGGATATACAACCTGTTCGGACGCCGCGATAACAAATACAAAGCCCGCATTAAAATCCTGGTCAAAGAATCAGGCATGGAGAAATTCTCCGAATTGGTCGAAAAAGAATGGCTGCTAATCCGGGATGACTTAGAGCTAACCCCCGATCGTATTGACGCCATAAAAGTCCAGTTTACACCGCCTGCCTACGAGACAGATGCCGGGCAAGATAGCGGCTTTGAGCTGCGTCTACTCGAAAACAAAGCGTTTGCCACCTGGATTAAATACAATACTGCCGATCACAAAGTAGCCGGCTACCGCGCTGCGTTCATCTCGTTAAAAGCACCGGATTCGCCTCCAGGCGATATGACCGATACGCAACTTGACGCCGTTGCCGACTTGGCTGACCTATACAGCTTTGGTGAAGTCAGAAGCACACACAGACAGAATCTGATTCTTGCCGACGTCAAACAGGCTGATCTATTCCGGCTGTGGCAACAACTCGATGCGCTGAAACTGGCCACACCCAACATCGGCACCGCAACGGATATGATTTGCTGTCCCGGCCTCGATTTTTGCTCACTCGCCAATGCCAGCTCGATTAGTGTGGCCAAAGAAATCAATGACGCTCTCGATGATTTGGACTATCTCCATGACATTGGCGATGTAAAAATCAACATGTCCGGCTGCATGAACGGCTGCGCGCACCAAAGCGTAGGCCACATTGGCATACTGGGCGTCGATAAAAAAGGCGCTGAATGGTATCAATTAACCTTGGGCGGCTCCTCGGAAAATGAAGCCGCTATCGGCGAACGCCTAGGGCCTGCCGTTGCCAAAGACCAAGTCACCAAAGCAATCACTACCATCCTGGATGTTTACATCAAGCAACGCCTGGATGACGAATCCTTTCTGGACATGGTAAATCGCGTTGGCATCACCCCATTCAAAGAGCAAGTCTATGCAAATAATTAAAGACAAACAGATTGTTGACGACAGCTGGAGTTTTGTCGCCGATGATGAAGAACTGAAAGACGGCGACATCAGCGTTTCATTAGCTCGCTGGAAAAAAGACAAGCAACAACTGCTTAAGTCTACCGGCAAGATAGGCGTCAGGATTGGCCCTGCCGATTCGGTTGAAGACATTGCCGCCGATTTAAAAGACATCCAGTTAATCGAGCTGGATTTTCCCGCCTTTGCCGATGGCCGCATTTTTTCCCATGCATGGCTGCTCAGAGGCCGCTACAACTATCAAGGCGAAATCAGGGCAACCGGCCATTTCATGCGGGATCAGGTATATTATTTATCTCGCGTTGGCGTTAATGCCTTTAGTCTTGAGAAAACCGAAGACCTGCCTGTGGCGCTGTCTAACCTGAATGACTTTAGCGTCAATTATCAAAAATCGATTCGTTAATCCGCATTTATTCACCACGAAGGCACAGCCATATCCTAAATTCCACGCGCCATGCTCATCATTACACACAAGTATTTTTAAGCACGTCATCCCCGGCAGGGATTGCCGGGATCCAGAAGCCATGGATGGCAATGCCGAAGCTGGCAACAAGCCTTGCTACATGTAATTGCTTTATTAAATCAAGCATTCACATCCCTGTGCTCTGGTTTCCGGCAATCCCTGCCGGAATGACGGTGTACTACAGACACTTGTGCATAATGATGAGAGCTGAAGTTTGGGAACCAGCGTAAACGTGGAGATAATTGTCTCGTTTCACGGGAGCGGGAGCGAAGAAAATTTGCCGGTGGTACGAATTTACTCCTGTATGCCGCGCCGAGTACCGGAGCTTTCGGCGGGAATAGCCCGTTAGGGGGCGGCAGGAATGCCGCACGTTGACGAAGGGGCAGGAGCCCCTTTCGTCAACCCTCGTCGAAAGTGAGGAACGGAGGAAATAAGCGGCAACCGGGAGAAATACCATCCACGCGTAACATCAGTAACTAATAATTACAAAGTACCGTATCTTAATCGTAATTCAAAGCCTTCACGACAAGAACCGCAATCTCGCCCCTAGCAAATTCAACGCATAAAAAAACCCGAATCCCGGCAAACATCTCTGTCTGCCAAAATCCGGGCTTTTGATTACCGCTACAAGCTAAAGCTTATTTTTTAATAATACTGATGCCTTTCAGCAAAGTCAGCGCCTGATACAAAGGATAATCCTTCTCCAAGGTTTCCTTCTCTTTCTCCTGCACATCTTCCAGACTCTCTTTACCCTTGCCGTTTTGCAAATGATGCGACAAATCGGCTTCCTTGACCGGCTTGAACTCAGTTTTTTCCAAGGTCTCCAGCTTGACGCGAGCCAAGGCGATATCTGGTTCGATACCTTCAGCCTGGATAGAGCGTCCCGAAGGCGTGTAGTATCTGGCCGTAGTCAGCTTAACTGCTGCGCCATTGCTGGTTGGCAATATAGTCTGCACCGAACCTTTGCCGAACGATTTCTCGCCCATAATCACAGCGCGTTTTTGGTCCTGTAAAGCCCCGGCTACAATCTCAGAGGCTGATGCGGAACCGGCATTAATCAGCACCACCATCGGCGCGCCGTCGATAAGGTCATCAGGAGCGGCATTAAAGCGCATTTCCGAATTTTCAATGCGGCCTTCGGTGTAAACAATCAGGCCGCTCTTGATGAAGGCGTCACTTACTTCAACTGCCGCATTCAATACTCCGCCCGGATTATTCCGTAAATCCAGCACCAAGCCTTTCAGGTTTCCTGCGTTTTCCTTTTTCAACGCGGCTAATGCTTCTTTCAGGCTTTCACCGGTTCCCGATTGAAAACTGCTGATACGCACATAACCGTAACCTTTTTCCAGCATCCGGTTTTTTACGCTCTTAACTTTGATGATGTCACGGGTCAGGGATATTTTTAAAGGCGCTTCCATCCCTTCACGAACAACCGTCAGCAAAATCTTACTACCCGGCTCGCCACGCATAAGTTTGACGGCATCAGCCAAAGTCATTCCTTTTACCGGCTGATCATCAAGCCTGACAATCAGGTCTCCGGTTTTAATGCCTGCTCTCTGGGCGGGTGTATCGTCGATAGGGGAAACCACTTTAACAAAGCCGTTTTCCATCGTAACTTCGATGCCCAGGCCGCCGAACTGACCAGTGGTGCCTTCTTTTAATTCCTGGTATTCCTCAGCAACCAAATAAGCGGAATGAGGATCAAGCCCACTCAACATGCCTCGAATAGCATCTTCCAATAATTTTTTGTCAGAAACGGGCTCAACATAATCCCTTTTAATTCGGCCAAAAATTTCCGTGAATGTGCGTAAGTCCTCATAGGGTAGGGCTTCCGTTGCATCCGCTACAGGTTCAGCATTATCGCGCTCGGCAAAGACACTGCCGCAGATACCCATAAAAACACCCAACATAATCCCTAAGGACAAAATGAAAATATTTTTCTTTTTTAACATGTACCTTAAAACTCCAAACACTCGATTTTCCAAAACATGGCCATTAAACAGCTAACTAACTTGATCCCGATTACTTTCGGCACCACTCAAGCGGATCAACCGGCTTACCTTTGTTGCGTATTCCAAAATACAACCCGGGATGGCTACGACCACCGCTTTGCCCCACTGAAGCAACGACTTCACCAGCATCCACCCACTCACCAACCTGCCGATATACACTCTGATTAAACGCGTAAAGAGTCATGTAGCCCTTGCCGTGATCAATGATAATCAACAAGCCATAACCGCGAAGCCAATCAGAATAAACCACTTTCCCGCTGGTAATCGCACGTATCTCCGTTCCCTCACTGGCGTCAATTAACACGCCATCCCAAATGCTCTCAGTACTCTCGGCTCGCGCACTGCCGAACTTATTGGTTAATCGTCCCTTAACCGGCCAAGGCAACTGTCCCTTAAGCGAAGAAAAGTCGCCCTTAAGTTTAGAAAAATCGTCCTTGGCATCCGGCAAGTCTTTGGCAGGTTCGGACGGAACCTCAGCAGCCCTGTGCAATTTTTTTGTTTGCTCAACCTCAAACGTAAGATCGTTGGTTGATCTTTGCAATGAAGATACCAGATTTTTCAGCTTATTTTCACTTTCTTTCAAATGAATTATTTGTTGTTCATTTGAAGAAAAGTCGCTTTTTAATTGCGTCAGCAATTCAGATCTTCGTTTTCTAACGCCGTCTACAGCTATCTGTTCGGATTTCTTTTGCTCAAGATTTTTCTCTAAAAGCTCGGTTTCATGCTGTTGCTGCTTACCGAGCCGCTCCAGATGCTGCATAGACTCCGAAATGCCGGCCAGTTTTGTCAGGCGAGCCTTATTAAGGTAATCGTAATACACCAGCATCCGGCTGGATAATGCAGGATCTTGCTGATTAAGCAACAACTTCAATTGTTCCTTTTGCCCCATTGCATAGGCAGCCTTTATTTGACCCGCTAATTCTTTATTTTGTTTAGTGACTTCATCCTGAAGGCTCTGTTTTTCCTGTTGGATCTTACTCAGGTTCTGGCGTTTTTGCTCAACCTGACCTTGCAATGTCTTTAATAAAGCGGCCGTCCTTCCATAGAGCTTCTCAACTTCACCCAACTGCGTGTTTAAAGTATTTTTTTGCAGCTGAATGCGCTGCATATTTTGGTCGGCCGCTTTAATACCCGATTGAACTTCAGTGAGCTCTTCATTTTTTTCCGAGATTTCCGCCCTGCCCTCATGAACGAACGCACTCAGTAAAAAACAAAAAACCAGCTTATTTCTCATCCACAGATTAAACAAATTTGATAAGCGAAAGGTGTGTTAACCATTGCAATAGCATTGCATTCTTCATCCAACGAATAACCGAATCCGTCAAGGATCAGCAATACCACGGGCTTTGGCCGATTAAACATCTTTATCTCCCGATACTAAAAAAAATCCGCATCAATACTCCCCGGACAAAATAAATCACTTTGTACTCCATTTGATTCTTCATTACCCAAAATGGTCGTAGTGATGTATTATTTTGCCAGATTCACTGGTTTTTTGTATTTTGGCAACATGCCAACCACGTAATCAAGTAGCTGTTATATTAATACACGTTGACAACAGTTGTGTATAAATAATTCTTCACGGGTTCTTTTTTAATCAGATTCAATAGACTAGAAACATTAAACAGACCTATGGGAATTAAAGGCCAGAACACAAGCATAAACGATGCCGACATAGCCAGAGCGGCCCACTGCTTAAAGGCAATGTCGCATCCATTACGTTTAAAAATATTGTGCGTTCTGGGCAGTGATTCAATCTGCGTGCAACAAATCGTCGACCAGGTCGGCACCAGCCAGAGCAATATTTCCCAACATCTGGCAATCCTCAAGGACAAAAACATTCTCGGTTCTAAAAAACAGGCCAACCGTGTTTATTACTTTATTGACGACGCCCGTATGCTGTTACTCATTAAAATGATGCGTGATGTTTTCTGCCCTAACCAATAATTCATTTTTTCACTTAACTTTGACAACTTAATCCATGGAACGTTATCTAGAATTTATTTTAAATCATTACATCTTAAGCCTCGCTCTGGCGGTAGTTACTTATCTGTTAATTCAGGAATTATTCGATACCGCATTCAAAAAATTCGGTGCCGTTTCGCCTTTACTGGCTGTTGCCAAAATGAACGATAGCGATACCATTGTTATCGATGTACGTGAACCGGAAGAGTTTCTTAAAGGTCATATTGAAAACGCAATCAACACGCCACTGGGCAACTTACCCGCTCACTTGTCAAAACTGGAAACATACAAAAACAAACCTGTCCTTATTGCCTGTCAAACCGGTACCCGTTCAGCATCAGCCGGAAAAATATTAACTAAAGCAGGTTTCGAACAGGTTTTCGTTATTACCGGCGGCATGCAAGCTTGGGAAAACGACTACAAATTGCCTATAAAATCGACCGGTAAGCTCAAAAACTAAATCCTTGCTAAAAGCAGCTATCACATTAAATCCTACACATAGAAATCCATCATGACCGAAGCAACCAACGCCGTAGAAAAACAATTTTCTATCCAAAAAATTTATACCAAAGACATGTCTTTTGAGACGCCTAACTCGCCTAAAGTATTCACCGAAAAATGGGAACCCACTGTCGACTTTAATCTGGGCACCAATGTCTTGCCTTTAGAAAATTCAATGTACGAAGTAGCCCTTGCGGTAACCATCACCGTAAAAAACGGCGATGCAACAGCCTATCTTGTTGAAGTCAATCAGGCAGGTATTTTCTCTTTAGGCGGTTTCACTAATGAAGAAATGGGCCCGATGGTTGGCAGCTTCTGCCCCAACATTCTGTTTCCTTACGCGAGAGAGGCCATTTCCGACCTCGTCACCAAAGGCGGCTTTCCGCAGATGCTTTTAGCTCCGGTAAATTTTGACGCCTTATACTCGCAACATTTGCAACAAGCCCAACAAGCACCCGGCTCTGACGCCATTAATTAAATCGTTCGATGAATAAAAAAATAGCCGTCCTGGGCGCAGGTTCTTGGGGAACGGCTCTGGCAATTCTGGCAGCCAGAAACGGCTGCCGGACGCTGTTATGGGGCCATAATCCTGAGCACATGGCAGCGCTGGCACAGGATCGTGAAAACAAACGCTACTTGCCCGGCCTGGCTTTTCCTGAAAACCTCACTGTTACGTCCAACTTGGCCGAGGTCGCTGACTTCTGTAGTCTGATACTGGTCTCCGTACCCAGCCATGCATTTAAAGATACCTTGCTTAAGCTCAAAGCGTATTTATCCAGCGACGTGCAAATAGCTTGGGCAACCAAGGGCTTTAATCCTGATAACGGCTCCTTGCTTCACGAAGTAGTCGCCGATATATTCTCTGCGCAAACCCCGGCGGCCTTACTTTCAGGCCCCAGCTTTGCTAGCGAAGTCGCAGCTGAGCTGCCGACAGCCATCACGATTGCTTCATCCCAGCCGGATTTTGCCGGCCTTCTGGCCGACATTCTGCACAGTGAGCGTTTTCGGACTTACACCAACTCGGACTTGATTGGCGTGGAAGTCGGCGGTGCGGTAAAAAACGTCATGGCGATAGCCGCAGGTATTGCCGACGGACTGGGCTTTGGCGCCAACACTCGGGCAGCCTTGATCACCCGTGGGCTGAACGAAATCATTCGCCTGGGCGTCAAACTTGGCGGAAAACAGGAAACCTTTATGGGACTGGCGGGACTGGGCGACCTTATTTTGACCTGCACCGACAACCAATCCAGAAACCGGCGTTTCGGTTTAGCCTTGGGACAGGGCAAAGACACACATACCGCCACAAAGGAAATAGGCCAGGAAATCGAAGGCATTTCAGCGGCAAAAGAAACCTTTTTGCTCGCTAAAAAATACGGCGTAGACATGCCGATAACCGAACAAACCTACAAGGTTTTATATGAAGGTTTGGCCCCGCTGGCAGCTGTACAAAACCTGCTGGCTCGGGAGCAAAAGGCTGAGTCTTAGAGATGCTTCATTCTAGTGAGCACTTAAAAAAGCTTTTATTCATCACGAACAACTGCATGGACAGATATTTGCTCCATGCAATATCTGCATTCCCCACGTCCATGTGGGTTATACAGGAGTAATTGCCTAGACACGAAGAGCACGAAGCAATAAGACTTCGCGTCCTTCGCGTCTCGGCAACTGCTCCATGCGTTGCTCTACCTCCTGCATCCATGCAGTCGTTCGTGGTGATAATTTTTATAGCTGTTTTATTACCGCCCCGGCAAAATCCATCTGCCGCCAAGCCTCATACAAGACAATAGAAACGGTATTGGACAAATTCAGGCTCCGGCTTTCCGCCTGCATCGGCAAATACAAACACCGCTCTGAACCTAAGTCGGCCAACACCGTAGCAGGCAAACCGCGCGTCTCGGGGCCGAATAAAAAAGCATCCTCAGTCTGAAAACTCACCTCGCTGTAAATCTGCGTGCCTTTGGTCGTCAGGGCGAAAATCCGCCCCGGCTTAACACTGTCTACAAAATCAGCCAATGAATCATGCTCTTTCACCGCCACCCATTCATGGTAATCCAGCCCCGCCCTGCGCAATTTCTTGTCATCCAATTCAAAACCCAAGGGCTTGATCAAATGCAACTGCATACCGGTATTTGCGCATAGCCGGATAATATTCCCGGTATTAGCGGGAATTTCCGGCTCATACAAAACAATATGCAACACGATCAGAACTTGATACTGACCGGCGCCAGTTTCCAGATTTCGTTGTTGTAATCAGTGATGGTCCTGTCGGTAGAAAACTTACCGCTAGCGGCGCAATTTAAGATACTCATTTTGAGCCAGTGTTCCTGATCCTTGTAAGCCGCTTCCACACGTTTTTGCGCATCAATGAAGCTACGGAAATCGGCTGCCGTCATCCAGGGGTCGTGCGGGCTTTTTATTGACGCCAAAATATCGTCAAAAAGCCCCGGTTCGAATTGGTTAAAATGCCCGCACTCAAGCAGCCTAATGACCCTTAGCAAATCCTCATCCTGATTGATAATTGCATTAGGATCATAGTGACGGCTCATTTCTTCAACCTGCTCTTCGGTCAAGCCGAACAGGAAAAAATTCTCATCGCCAACTTCTTCGCGAATTTCAATATTGGCGCCATCCAGCGTACCGATAGTCAACGCGCCGTTCATCATAAATTTCATATTGCCGGTGCCCGACGCTTCCTTGCCGGCGGTTGAAATTTGCTCGGAAAGATCGGCGCCCGGACAGATTTTTTCCATCGCGGAAACCCGGTAATTAGGCAAAAAAACCAGCTTTAACTTCCTGCCCACATCGGGATCGGCATTGACGACGCTCGAGACATTATTGATCAGCTTGATGATTTTTTTCGCCATGTAATAACCCGGCGCCGCTTTCCCGCCGATCAATACACAACGATCCGTCCAGTTCGCGGTATCGCCGCGCTTAATCCGGTCATACAGATGAATCACATGCAGTACATTCAACAGCTGGCGTTTGTATTCATGAACACGCTTGACCTGTACATCAAAAATCGCGTCAACATTAAAATCGACATCATGTTCAAGCTTCTTGTAATCGATCAGCTTTTGCTTTGCGCCTTGTTTGATTTCATGCCAGCGTTTGCGGAACTTCTTATCTTCGGCAAAAGGTTCAAGCTTATTTAACAGCGACAAATCCGTCAGCCAGCCGTTGCCTATCGTTGCGGTGATCAGTTCGGCCAGTTCCGGATTACACGCCGCGAGCCAACGACGCGGGGTAACCCCATTGGTTTTATTGTTGAACTTGCCCGGCCAAAACTCGTAAAAATCACGAAACAAGCCTTGCTGCAACAATTTCGAATGCAACGCGGCAACGCCGTTGACCGAATAGCTGCCGACAATAGCCAGATAAGCCATCCTGACGTATTGCTCGTTGCCTTCCTCAATAATGGACATACGGGTTAACCGGGCTGTATCGCCCGGCCAATGCGCGGATACTTCGGCCATAAAATGGGCATTAATATCGAAGATAATCTCCATCAGCCTCGGCAGCATCTGTTTAAACAGATTAACCGACCAGCGCTCCAGAGCCTCCGGCAACAAAGTATGATTGGTGTAGGCCATCGTTTTACGAGTGATCGCCCAGGCATCATCCCAGACTAAGCCGTGGACATCCATCAGCAAGCGCATCAATTCCGCGACCGCTATGCTCGGGTGCGTGTCGTTTAACTGGAAGGTATTCTTCGCCGCAAACTCGGAAAAATCGTTACCGTGACGACCGACCCAGGTGCCGATCACATCCTGCAAACTGGCGGAAGCGAGCAGGTATTGCTGGCGCAGACGCAATGCCTTACCGTTTTCATTGGCGTCATTCGGATACAGCACCATGGTGATATTTTCAGCGGTATTTTTTGCCGCCACCGATTCTGCGTAATCTCCGGCATTAAACTCCTGTAGATTAAATTCTTCAGTCGCCGTGGCTTTCCATAAACGCAAGGTGTTCACCGTGCCGTTCCGGTATCCGGGAATCGGCGTATCGTAAGGAACCGCGAGTATATCCTGCGTATCTATCCAGCTGGTCCTTTTATTGCCGAGCTCGTCAATATGCGATTCGGTATGCCCGCCGAACTTAATTCTGTGCGTATATTCGGGACGTTCAATTTCCCACACATTGCCGTTACGCAGCCAATGATCCGGTTTTTCGACCTGCTCGCCATTGACAATATCCTGCGAAAACATCCCATATTCATAACGCAAACCGTAGCCGGTCACCGGCAACTGCAAAGTTGCACAACTATCGATAAAACAGGCGGCCAAACGCCCCAAGCCGCCATTGCCCAAACCGGCATCCGGCTCGCTTTCAATCAGCTCTTCAATCTCCAGGCCCAAATCGTACATAGCCTGCTCAACCGCTTCGGTAATGCCCAGATTCAGCATGGCATTGCTTAAAGTGCGGCCCATTAAAAACTCCATCGATAGATAGTAAGCCCTCTTGCAATCCGTTTCTTTGTAGGTATTGAACGTTCTTTTCCAACGCTCGATGAGCCGGTCGCTGATAGCCATCGACAGCGCCTCATAGGCATAATGCGGCGACGTATTGTTTTCATCCCTGCCCAGGCGGTGACTGTAATAACGTTTGAAATCGGCGATAAAATCCTGCTCATCCATGCCCAAATCAGGAAGTGCGGTAATTGTGGATTTTGGTTTACTTGTTTTAAAGCTTCTATGCGGCATATTTTTTAACACTACAGAATTGATATTAGGTTGATGGTAACTACTTTTTTTTAATTAGCCAAAAATATTCCTTTGCCCGTTGCCCCGCCCTTGCTCTTGCCAAACCTATCGCAAGGCTTTTTCCCAGCGGCTTACCACTGCGGCGGCGATGCTATTGCCGAACACGTTGGTCGCGCTACGCCCCATATCCAAAACCTGATCGACGGCCAATAACAACAGCAAACCGGCCTCGGGGATATGAAACATCGATAACGTGGCCGCAATGACGATTAGCGAGGCTCTGGGTACGCCGGCCACGCCCTTGCTGGTGAACAGCAGCGTCAGCAGCATGATCAGCTGGTCGCCCAGCGCCATGTCAATGCCGTAGGCCTGGGCGATGAACAGCACCGCAAAGGTCATGTACATCATGCTGCCGTCCAGATTGAACGAATAACCCAAGGGCAGCACCAACCCGCAAACTTTCTCATCGCAACCGAAGCGCTCCAGTTGCTGCAACAGTTTCGGGTATGCGCTCTCGCTGCTGGCGGTGCCGAAAGCCAGCAGCATCGGCTCGCGGATATGACGAATCAGGGACAGGATTTTGCTCCCCAGAATCAAGAAGCCGACGCAACCCAGCGCGCCGCACAACAACAGCAATCCTAAATAAAATTCGCCGATGAATTGGCCGTAAGACAGCAACACGCCGATACCGTTTTGCGCGATGACCGAGGCCACCGCCGAAAATACCGCAACCGGCGCGGTATGCATCACGTAGCCGGTGACTTTCAACATGATATGCGTCAGCGAATCGAGTAGCTTGACGGTCGGATGAGCGAGTTCGCCCAGCGAGGCGCAGGCCACGCCAAAGAACATCGAAAACACCACGATCTGCAAAATCTCGTTGCTCGCCATGGCTTCGATGATGCTTTTCGGGAACATGTGCGAGACGAAATTGCTCAGCGTCGGCGCAGTTTCCGGCAACCCGGTTTTAGCCCCAACCTCGGGTAGCGCCATGTGCAGCGAACTGCCAGGCTCAAAGCCATTCACCAGCAACATGCCCAGCAGCAAGCTGAAAATCGACGCCGAGAAAAACCACAACATCGCCTTGAGGCCGACCCGCCCAACGGTGTGGATGTCGCCCATTTTGGCCATGCCCACCACCAGCGTGGAAAAAACCAGCGGCGCGATGATCATCTTGACCAAGCGCAGGAAAATATCGGTCAGCGCAGCAAAAATTCCGACAATCTGTTTTAAGGTCTCAGTTCCGCCCACCGTCAGGCTAAGCTGCTCGCCAACGAGGATGCCGAGCGCCAGTGCTATAGCGACATAGAGTGTCTGACGATTGGGTTGCGGGGTATGAGCGGTCATAAACTAAAGTGCCTTGTTAAAATTTTAAAGATTTCACCACGAAGGCACGAAGGACACGAAGAAATAAGATTTCTTGTCTTTGTAGTGAATAAATAAAGATACTATTTACCGACGCTCGTTCTCCTGCTTTGTACCGACGCTTGAAATCGCAAAGCAAGCTTTGGTCGTTAAAGCTGCAACACGACACATTCGTGATGCCTGATCAAAAATCCACAGCGAGCTTTAGTCTCCAAAAACCACGCAATGCATCTAACCTGCGTTTTTTCTTCGTGCTCTTCGTGTCTCGGCAACTGCTCCATGTGTTGCTCTAACTCTTGCATCCATGCAGTCGTTCGTGGTGAATAAAAACCTTTACCCAGCTAACAACACCGCTTAATCCCATTCCACTTTTCATCCTGCCACTGTTTGAAAAAAGCCTCTTTGCTCAGCGGCGCATCGGCTTGATGATGCTCTGCATGGTGCTGTAAATAGCGCTCATAAGCATCGTCGCCGGAAAGACGGCGCACGGCACGCCAAAACGTTTTGAGTTTGTTAAGAAGCATCAGTCCCTCACCCAGTCTTCTACCAAGCGGCTTGGGCTATGCGGTGATTCCGCCAGCGGCAGCACCGGTTTTCCTGCCAGATAACGGCTGCAAACCCGCAGCATGTCGAACACGATCAGCCACAACAAGGCCACAAAAAACAGCGTTATCCAGCCGTCCAGATGCAGATTGAAGATCAACTGCGGCGCAACAGCCGCTTTCTCCGGCGGCAACGCGCCTGCCGCCAGCTTGTCGGCCAGATCATCGGCCGCAGAAAAGAAACCGATGCGTATATTGTCGCTGGCGATTTTCTCCCAGGCCGCCGCACTGGTGATTGTCACCAGCCAGGTCAGCGGCAAACCGGTCACCCAAGCGTATTTGAGCTTGTCGGACTTAATTAAAATGCCGGTCGCCACGCACAACGCAATCGCCGCCAGCATTTGGTTGGCGATGCCGAACAACGGCCACAAAATATTAACCCCGCCGTTCGGGTCGATCACGCCGATATACAGAAAATAGCCCCAGCCCGCCACCACCAGCGCGCTGGTCAAAACGACCGACGGTATCCACGAGGTTTCCGCCATTTTCGGCCAGATATTACCGAGCATATCCTGCAACATGAAGCGGCCGACGCGGGTTCCGGCATCCAGCGTGGTCAATATAAAAATAGCCTCGAACATGATAGCAAAGTGGTACCACAAGGCCAGCATGCTCTCGCCGAACGCGCTGCCGAAAATGCTCGCCATGCCGACGGCTAAAGACGGCGCGCCGCCGGTGCGAGCAAACAGCGTTGCCTCGCCCATTTGATTGGCTAAAAGCTGCATCTGATCTACAGTAACCGGAAAGCCCCATGAGGAAATTTTGGCGGCGGCATCGATAGCCTCCTTGCCGACCACGCCCGCCGGGCTGTTGATCGCAAAAAACACGCCGGGATCGAGTACCGTCGCGGCCATCATCGCCATAATCGCGACAAAGGATTCCAGCAACATACCGCCGTAGCCGATCATGCGTATATCGCGCTCGTTGCTGAGCAGTTTCGGCGTGGTGCCGGAAGCGATCAGCGCATGGAAACCGGAAATTGCGCCGCAAGCAATGGTGATAAACACGAACGGGAACAGCTTGCCGCCGAAAATAGGCCCGGTGCCGTCGATGAACTGCGTCAAAGCGGGCATTTTCACGGTCGGTTGCAACATGATAATTGCCACCGCCAATAAGGTGATCGTGCCCAGCTTTACATAAGTCGACAGGTAATCGCGCGGTGCCAGCAACAACCAAACCGGCAAAATCGCAGCGGCAAAACCGTAAGCCATCACCCACCAAGCCAGCGTCAAGCCTTCGTGATCGAACCAAGTGCGCAAGGTAGGATTGTGATCGATCCAGCCGCCGCCTGCCACCGACAGCAGCAACAAAACCACGCCAAGAGCTGAAGCTTCCAGCACTTGGCCGGGACGGAAACTGCGCATGTACAGGCCGACTATCATCGCAATCGGAATAGTCGCCGACACGGTAGCTGTCGCCCACGGACTGTGCTTCATCGCGTTAACCACGACCAACCCCAGCACCGCAATCAGGATGATCATGATCGCAAAGGTGCCGATCAGCGCCGCCGTGCCGCCCAATGCGCCCAGCTCGTCACGCGCCATCTGTCCCAAGCTTTTCGCGTCGCGCCGGGTGGACAAAAACAGCGTCACCATGTCCTGCACGCAACCACCCAACACCGCGCCAAACAAAATCCACAGCGTGCCCGGCAAATAGCCGAACTGCGCGGCCAGTGTCGGCCCCACCAACGGCCCGGGCCCGGCAATCGCCGCAAAATGATGACCGAATACGATCCATTTATTGGTCGGCACAAAATCGCGGCCGTTATCCAACCGCTCGGCCGGAGTGGCTCGCGTCTCGTCAACAGCCAGCACCGTCGCGGCAATCCACGCCGCATAAAAACGATAGGCAATCGCGTAAACACACAAGGCGGCGGTTACAAACCACAGCGTATTGATGCTCTCGCCGCGGTTTAAAGCGATACCGCCGACGGCTGTCGCGCCAAGCCCGGCAATCAGCATCCAGATGGAGTTTTTCAGTAGTTTATTCATCAGTCATCTGCTCTATTATTGATGTTTTAATGGTGAGTCTAAGGTGATTATCCTCGAAATTTGCAATAAGCATCAACTTAGCAGCTTGATTAATTCGCCACGAAGAATCTACCGCGCTTAGCAAAAAAAAGCCCATCATGAAGACGGGCTTTTTTTAAACGCTTAAACCGACTTAAGATCAGTTTTTAGTTTTATCAACAATCTGGTTGGCTTTAATCCAAGGCATCATGCTGCGCAGTTTGGCACCGACCACTTCAATCGGATGCTCTGCATTTAAACGACGCTTGGCGGTCATTTCAGGATAGTTGGTCATGCCTTCCATAATGAACTGCTTGGCGTACTCGCCGTTTCTGATGTTTTTCAACGCTTCACGCATCGCCCAACGGCTTTCTTCGTTGATGACTTTGGGGCCGGTGACGTATTCGCCATACTCTGCATTGTTGGAGATCGAGTAGTTCATGTTGGCGATGCCGCCTTCAAACATTAAATCAACAATCAACTTTAATTCGTGCAAGCATTCAAAGTAGGCCATTTCAGGCTCATAACCCGCTTCAACCAAGGTTTCAAAACCCATTTTTACGAGTTCAACCGCACCGCCGCATAATACGGCTTGTTCGCCGAATAAATCGGTTTCACATTCGTCGCGGAACGTGGTTTCGATGATGCCTGAGCGACCGCCGCCGATAGCAGAGGCATACGATAAACAAATCGCTTTCGCTGTGCCTGAAGCATCTTGATGAACTGCGATTAAGTCAGGAACGCCGCCGCCGCGTACAAATTCGGAACGAACGGTGTGCCCTGGCGCTTTAGGCGCGATCATGATCACGTCCAAATCGGCGCGCGGCACGACTTGGTTGAATAAAATTGCAAAGCCGTGGGCAAATGCTAATACTGCACCTTGCTTGATGTTCGGTTCAATTTCGTCTTTATACAATTTTGATTGGAATTCATCAGGCGTCAAAATCATGACGATGTCCGCGCCGGCAACCGCTTGTGCAACTTCTTGTACGGTTAAACCATGCGCTTTAGCCTTAGCCACTGAAGGCGATCCTGTGCGCAAGCCCACGACAACTGAAACGCCGGATTCTTTTAGATTAAGAGCATGGGCATGGCCTTGCGATCCGTAACCGATAATGGCTACTTTTTTGCCTTTGATGATTGAAAGATCGGCATCTTTGTCGTAATAAACTTGCATGGTTTTTCCTGTTTTTGGGTGTTTAAAATTAATTCAGATGAAAGGTCCAAGAGGCTTTTTCGCCTTGAGCCTTTCGCCTTAGGCTACAAATGCAGCCCTTTTTCGCCTCTTGAGATGCCTGTCGGCCCGGAGCGAACGACTTCAATAATGGTATCGCTATCGATGGCGGCGATAAAAGCATCCAGTTTACTGGAGGGACCGGTCATCTCCACGACATAAGTGGTCGGCGTCACATCGATAATCTTGCCGCGAAATATAGCCGCTATGCCTCTGATTTCTTCGCGCGTATGTTCGCTGGTCTTGATCTTGACCATCATCAGTTCCCGTTCAATATGATCGGACTCGGCCAAGTCTATCAATTTAACCACATCGATCAGTTTATTCAGCTGCTTGGTGATTTGCTCGATAATGTCATCGCTGCCGCGGGTGACCAGGGTCATGCGCGACAGGCTGGCGTCTTCGGTAGGCGCTACGGTCAAGGACTCGATATTGTAGCCGCGCGCGGAAAACAAGCCTGCCACCCGCGATAACGCGCCGGATTCGTTTTCAATCAGGATAGAAATAATATGTCTCATTTACGCCAACTCCCTGTCGGTCGACGTGCCGTCCGCGACTCTTAAGGTCATATCGTTATGGGCTTTTCCGGCTTCAATCATTGGATAAACATTTTCGGTTCGGTCAGTCAGGATGTCCAAGAACACCGTGCGGTCTTTCATCGCAAACGCTTCTTCCAGCGCTGGTCTGACTTCCTCGGGCTTATCGATACGCATGCCGACATGGCCGTAAGCTTCGGCCAGTTTGACGAAGTCCGGGATGGCGTCCATATACGAATGCGAGTAACGGCTTTCGTAGGTAAATTCCTGCCATTGGCGAACCATGCCCAAATAGCTGTTGTTCAGGTTGATGATTTTTACCGGCGCATTGTATTGCAATGCCGTCGATAGTTCCTGGATGCACATCTGGATGCTGCCGTCGCCGGTCACGCAGGCGACTTCGGAATCGGGAAACGCCAACTTAACGCCGATAGCAGCAGGCAAGCCGAAGCCCATCGTGCCCAAACCGCCGGAATTAATCCAATGCCGCGGCTTGTCGAACGGGTAATACTGGGCCGCCCACATTTGGTGCTGACCGACATCCGAGGTGACATACGCCTCGCCTTTGGTGACTTCGTACAACTGCTCAATCACATATTGCGGCTTGATCAGACGGCTGTTGCGGTCGTATTCCATACATTTGACGGCGCGCCATTCGTCGATCTGCTTCCACCAACTTTCCAAGGCTTTCTTGGACGGTTTCTTTTTGCTTTCCCTGATCATTTCCAGCATCTGTTCCAATACCGGTTTGACTTCGCCGACGATAGGAATCGCAACCTTAACGGTTTTGGAGATAGACGCCGGATCAACATCGATATGGATAATCTGGGCGTGCGGGCAAAACTCGTCCAGCTTGCCGGTAACGCGGTCGTCAAAACGCGCACCGATAGCAATAATCACATCGCTGTCATGCATCGCCATGTTGGCCTCATAAGTGCCGTGCATCCCGAGCATGCCGACAAACTGCTTGTCGGTTGCAGGATAAGCGCCCAAACCCATCAAGGTATTGGTAACAGGAAAGCCCAAGGTGTGCGCGAATTCGGTCAATTCCTTGCTGGCTTCACCCAAAATCACGCCGCCGCCGGAATAAATGATCGGCTTCTGCGCGGTCAATAATAAATCCACCGCTTTTTTAATCTGCCCTTTATGGCCGGTAACCGCCGGATTATAAGAACGGATAGTGACTTTTTTAGGGTATTTGTAAGGCACTTTTATTCTGGGATCGGTGATGTCTTTAGGCACGTCAACGACAACGGGACCGGGGCGACCGGTGGTCGCCACATAAAAGGCCTTCTTGATGGTTTCGGCCAGTTTGGTTACGTCCTTGACCAGGAAATTATGCTTCACGCACGGCCGGGTAATGCCGACCATGTCGACTTCCTGAAACGCATCGCTGCCGATGACCGGCGACGGCACCTGACCGGAAATAACCACCATCGGGATCGAATCCATATAAGCGGTGGCAATGCCGGTGACCGCATTGGTAGCGCCAGGGCCTGAAGTGACCAGGACTACGCCCGGTTTGCCGGTCGCACGGGCATAGCCGTCCGCCGCATGGGTTGCGCCCTGCTCATGCCGAACCAGGATGTGTTTGACATCATCTTGCTGGAAAATGGCATCATACAAATGCAATACCGCCCCGCCGGGATAGCCAAAAATATATTCTACGCCTTCGTCCTTAAGACTCTGAACTACAATTTGTGCGCCGTTTAGCTCCACGCTAATACCCTCAAATAAACTTTCGAATTAAGCCGATTATATGTGTTTTTAAAAACTTAAGACCCAAATACCCGGTGTATTTTAAAGAACGTCATATAGACTGCTGCTGGTAGCCGCCTTTTTCAGGCAACGTAATGTGAGCATTTTACTTGGTTTTTGGTCAAATTGTACACGCATCTCTTGACCTTTTTAATTCCTGTCTGGCCGGACAATCAATTATTGCTTATCATTAAAACGGAAGAATAAAAATATCGTTACAAAAGGCGTTATCCCTGGATTTAAAGAAAAGCTCCGGGGAGTCGCTATTTTTGCGAAAGCTTTTATGGGCATCCCTGCCCAACAAGCGGCAAAAGCTACGCGACCGCTAATGCCTGCGGCTGCCCCAGCCGTCCTGCTTCTTTCGTTGGATACCCAACAAGGGGTATCCAACATCATTCTCGCAATGACTCGACGCGATTTCGGAAAGCCTGCATTTTCACTACGCAAAAAAACGCTTCGTGAAAACACATGCCCTATCGCTTCTGGGGACTACTCGACTCCTGTCTCGCAGCGGATGATGCCGGCCCTGGATCTGATATGGCGGTTACCGCGAGGCTTCTACTCTGACAACTCAAGCTCATAACCGGCAAACTTGCGGATATTAATGACGCCGGTATCCAGCAATAAATATTGCCCTTTAATACCGTGCAGCACCCCTGATACTTCAGCGTTCTTATCAAGATTAAATGACTTAACCTTGAGCGGATAGCTATCCACCGGAAAATGAATATCCACAGGCGCCTCATTGGCTAAAAATTCAGTCGCCTGTTGCCCGAAACGTTGAGTAACCTCGGCCAACTCCACTGAACAAATGGCGATTAATTCATCCCGCTTTGCAACCAAATCGATAGGCTCAGCCTTGCTTTTAAGCATTTGCTGCCAACTTGTTTTATCGCTGACATGTTTGGCGATAGCGATCTCAATCAAACCGGAAATATACCGCGACTGCACTTTAAAAATCGGCAGCGCCTGTACCGCGCCTTGATCGATCCAGCGCATCGGGATTTGCGTCTGCCGGGTAATGCCGACCTTAATACCGCTGGAATTAGCGAGATAAACCACATGCGGCTGAAAACAAAATTCCTCGCCCCATGAAGGCTCCCTGCAGGTGCCGGCCTCATAGTGGCAGGTTTCCGGTTTCATGATGCACATATCGCATTGCGCTAGCGAGATAAAGCAAGGGTAGCAATAGCCCTGATTAAAGCTCTTTTTAATTGACCTGCCGCAATGCACACACAGGATCTTACCGGTATAAGTCAGTTTAATTGACTTGCCGATCAGCGGATTTAAAGCGACCAACTGATCGCCTAACGGTAACTCGTACTGAACCGGTTTTGAGCTATCCGACTCCAGCCGGGCGTGCATTTTTCTTAATTGTCCCTGCATTCAGGTATTTCCTATAAAACTAACAACAACGGGTCGGTTAACTATAACCGTCAGTATTTTTTTCCAGCCAACGCTCGGCTTGGGATTTTAACAATTCCTTTTTCCAGAGAGGAGCTCTCGACTTTAACGCTTCCATGATGTATCGACTTGCATCAAACGCATCGCCACGGTGCGATGTCCACACCGCCACCAGTACAATCGGGTCATTAGGTAAAATATCACCCACTCGATGCACCACCAACGCATCAATAACCGGCCATTGCCGCACGGCTTCGGCAACGATTTTTTCCAGCTGTTTTTCGGTCATGCCGGGATAATGTTCCAGCGTCATGCCTTTAACGTCATCGCCTTCATTGAAATCGCGCATCGTGCCTATAAAGATGCTGGTCGCGCCAAATTTACCGGCCATATTATTTGCCGAATGTTGATGGCTCTGAATTTCCTGCCAGGGGTCGAAGGGTTCCGCGCAAATTTTTATGTCCATGGTCAGCCCCCGGTCACCGGCGGAAAAAAAGCCACTTCATCACCGTCCTTAACAGCGCTATTCAATTCAACATAGTCCATATTCACCGCCGCCAAACTATTATCCGGCAGCGCTTTATCCGGATTAGCCCTGTGCCATACATCGCCGACTGTAACCAATCCTGAAAACGCCAGATTATCTTCCGAGCGGCCGATACTTTCTTTCAAGCTGGCAAAATAACGTACCTTAATTGACATGATCAGTCACTCAGTCACAAAAAATAGAATTAGCACGAGGTGCATTGCATGGAAGACCTGTCGGTCGCCTTTTTAGTTTTCTTAACCGGCAGTTGTTATAATAAAAACGTGCCTGCCCTTTCACTGATAATTTTACAGAAAAATGACTGCATTAACCCACTTTAATCAATCCGGCGAAGCTCACATGGTTGACGTCGGCGAAAAGGCGATCACTCAGCGTACAGCCGTCACCGAAGGCTATATTGAAATGCAGTCGTCTACGCTCAAGCTGATCGTAGACGGCGGTCACAAAAAAGGCGACGTTCTGGCTATAGCGAGAATAGCAGGCATCATGGCCAGCAAGAAAACTGCGGACCTGATCCCGCTCTGCCATCCACTGCCTTTAACGCATGTAGAAATCAAGCTGAGCGCTGAAATCGACAGCAACCGGATACGCTGCCAAACCACCGTAAAAACCAACGGACAAACCGGCGTAGAAATAGAAGCGCTTAATGCCACACAAATTGCATTACTGACCATTTACGATATGTGCAAAGCAGTAGACAGGGGCATGGTTATCCAGTCGGTCCGATTACTGGAGAAAGATGGCGGCAAGTCGGGACATTGGCTGCGCAACCAAAATTGACTTCTGCGCGCTGTAAAACAGAAAAATAAAATTAAATCGGGTACATTGAAAACCTTATCATTCCGGTGAGCAACCCAATACGGTAATGTGGTTGTTTATTAGATTTGCTACACTTACTTTATATTTTCAACAACGTGCCGGCTGTTTTGGCGCTATTCAAAATAACAGCAGAGACAAACATGTCGATTACATTAAAAGAACTTGCCGATTTTTGTGGTGCGCGGATTGAAGGTGGCGATCCATCGGCAACCATCCATTCAGCGACAGAGATTACGTCTGCACACCAAGGCCAAGTCACACAGTTGACCAACAGTCGCTATACCCGGCATATTAAAGATTCAACGGCTTCGGCTTGCTTTATTGCGGAAGGTTTCGGTGTTGAAAACGTACCTGAAGGCATGGCGCTGTTAATTTCCCCCGACCCGGAAGTCAGCTTCATCAAAGCAGTCGAATTACTGCATCCTGCCAGGATTTATGGACGACAAATTGCGCCGCAGGCAGTGCTTGAAGCGAATGTGACGCTAGGCGATGAACTGTACATCGGACCTTATGCAGTAATTGGCGAAAATTCAACTCTCGGCGATGGCAGCGAAATACACGCAGGCGCTTATCTTGGTAAAAATGTAAAAATAGGCAAAAACTGCCGAATTTATCCTTATGCCGTTATTTATGATGACGTGGTCATAGGGAACAATGTCATTATTCATTCAGGAGCCATCATTGGCGCTGACGGCTTTGGTTATAAGTTCAGGAATAATCAGCATGTCAAAGTTCCCCAGGTCGGCAATGTAGTTATTGAGGACAATGTCGAGATTGGCGCCAATACCTGCATAGACAGGGGGGCGCTGGGAAGCACCTTAATAGGAGCGGGCAGTAAAATCGATAATCTGGTGCAGATCGGACACAATAATAAAGTCGGCAAACATGTCATCATGTGCGGTTTAACGGGCGTATCCGGCTCCTGCAACATTGAAGACTATGCAATTCTGGCGGGAAGCTCGGGCATTGCCGACCATGTTACGATTGGTCAAGGCGCTGTAGTCATGGCGCGCTCCGGCGTGGCAGGCGATGTCAAAGCCGGTACGCAAGTTTTCGGCAGTCCGGCAAAAGACAAGAAGACCGCTTATAAAGAGCAAATCGCTATCAGCAAACTGCCTGAGCTATTGAAAAGAGTAAAAATGTTGGAAGAAAAAATCCTGCTGTTGGAAAAGGGTATATAGCTAACACTTCAAAATTTCCGTAGATTTTACGGCAATCGAGCATTATAAATTTCAATTCATGCGTTGAAATGTTAGGGCTTTCTTTGGAGGGGGCGTATCGATTAGATTCGAAACTTTATGTTGCTGGTGTATGAGGGACTTGCAGATTCAGGATATAAAGGTGCCGAGCAGTAACAACACCCCCCGCTATTTTCATAACGGGGGGAATTATTTTAATTACCTACGTTACCAGTGTTGTTACTGGTTTTTTTCGCATCAATTTTCGAGAACACTTCAGCATTACTCGCTGCAACAGCACCACTTTGTAAATGCTTGGTTTCGTCCTGTTTCAACATCACAACTAAAACAATAACAGCAGCAATAGCAACACCAGCGATCAACCATGTGTTATCTTTTTCTTGTTCTTCAGCCATTTTAAAATCCTCGAATAGTTTATATTATTTTATTTTATTATTCCCTTTCCTCAAAGGGAGCCGCTCAACAAATTGCTCTATTGAGTTGCTTGTCGAATTAAGTAATAAACGACAGGGTACTTTTTATCATGAGATACGGCGTCGTGTCAAAACTATAAATAAAAAAATACCAATCGCATCAGAATTAATGATGCAATAAGAATTACCGACAATTGTAAAGAGGCAAGAAGCCACATAACAACCAATTGAAAATTAATGGGAATATCTTTATACGCCTAGTGGGGCATAAGCCGGGCAAGGGATGTTACCGGCAATAAATATTGCCGTCTAAGGCGTAATGAATTGAAATAAAGTTGCCGGAATTAGAGGGAATTACACTTAAAATAGCCAAGCCGGGAGATGGCTGGATCGAGAACGCAATTACTGCTGTTTCAGCAAAAAACTTAGGGCTGCGATCTTCTTATCGCCGTTGCGGATGACGACAGTAAAGGCGGCATCAGCAATCTACCCCGTAACGCTTTGGAGTCAGTTTAACTAAACCGCAGCTCCACGCCCCTCTAAGAACCTTCTTTAGACCTACTGACTACTCTCTCACCGGTTTTTTATCCAGCTTCCTTTGCAGCGTGCGCCTGTGCATATTTAACGCCCTGGCGGCAGCCGAAATATTGCCGTCGTGCTGCATCAGCACTTTTTGCAGGTGCTCCCATTCCAAACGTTTTACAGATAAGGGGTTTTCACTAATCGAGACCGATGAATCACCATCATTTTTATGCAGGGCGTTTACAATTTCATCCGCATTGGCCGGCTTGGTTAAATAATGCGTGGCACCCAGTTTTATTGCTTCGACCGCTGTAGCAATGCTGGCAAAACCGGTTAACATGACACAAACAGTATTGTCATCCAAAGAGATCAGTTTTTTCACCAATTCCAAACCGGACTCATGACCGATACGTAAATCGATCACCGCATATTCGGGCAGATAACGCTCGGCAAATGCTATTCCGGTTTTGACATCGTTAGCGACCAATACCTCATAATTTCGCTTTTCTAATGCGCTCTTTAGCACCTTACAAAAAGTCTCGTCATCATCCACCAGCAACAGCCGGGGTTTATCCATTTCCTGGGTTGTCATTATGGTTCTCTGTATTTAAAAGAGGAAGGGTGATTTCCACGCAGGCTCCGCCCGACTCGCTGTTGTAAAGGTTAATTTTACCGCCCAGGCGATTGATGGTGGAATAAGCCAAGAACAACCCCACGCCTAAACCGCGTTTTTTGCTGATAACGGGTTGTTTACCGGCAAAATCGATTAATTCCGGCGGCAGGCCGGGACCGAAATCCCTGATTTTAATAACGGCGTAGTCTAAATCCCATGACGCATGAAATTCGATACCCTTTTCCGGCGGAGACGCTTCAGCGGCATTGTTTAAAATGTTAATAATCGAGTGAGTCAGCGTGAGTTCGGCAATGATTTTCGCCTGCATTGCAACTTCAGGATCGATAAAAAAACAGAGCTTTGCCGTCGGTTTATGAGTGCGCCATTGATTAATGACTTCATCAATATAATCAGTTAGCAGCATGGCACTACCTGATTCGGCGCGCATTTCACCGGCAGAGGCCGACATCACCGATAGCGCTGTTTTACACCGGTCAATCTGTTGCTGCATGATCAGTAATTTCTCGTGCAAATCCGGAAAGCGGTGGACAGGGAACTCTTGCTCCAGCTCATGAGCCACAATAGCAATAGTACCCAATGGCGTTCCCATATCGTGAGCGGCACTGGCCGCTAACGTACCTAATGCCACAACACGCTCATCCCTTAATGCATTTTCCCTGGCTTCAGCCAGATTTCGCTCCTGCGCCTTGAGCGTTTTAGCCAGCTCAACCACAAAGAATGCGACCAAACCGGCGCTAAATACAAAACCAAACCACATGCCAAAAATATGCAGATTAAAATAATGGCTATCGCTCATGGCATGAACCTGTTGCAACAGCTCATAATTCCTTGTATCGGAATACTGCATTTCCGGGTTAGGCATGTGCGGTTCTATCGACGGCAGCGGAATATTGTAGGCCATTAATGCCGTATACATGGAGGTGGTTAAAATCACCATATACCATGCATAGGATTGGTGCAGCATGATGGCTGTAATAATGAGGGGCAACAGGAATACCCAAGTAATAGGGTTTGATGCGCCTCCGGTTAAGTACAACAATGCTGTAATACCAAAAACATCAATAACTAACTGAGAAAATATTTCCAATTCCGTAACGGGATCATCGGTCTCCAAGCGCATTGAGGTATAAACATTAACGACGCCTATCGACATTATCACCAGCCAGAGCGGCTGCTCCGGCAAACGAATATTAAGGCCGTATACGGATAAAACGATGAGTATAACCTCGCTGAGCATCATCAAGTTTCTGAGGATAAACAGCCACTTCAAGTTTTGCCGAGCAGAAAATTCTGACTTAGGTGCAGCGTATGAGAGCATTTTTATAAAAACAGTGTGTTGTTAGAAGTAACTTAAAAATAAAAAACCAAGAGTATTTAAAAGTATATTATCGGGATTTTAATTAAAAATTAAACAAGAATTAAACTGCGACAATATGTCACATTTTGTGTTGCACTATTTATTGATATTATTAACCTAACTTTTAAGGCTCTTGTAGAGCACCATAGCTGAAAAGTTGCGTTATATTCTTCCTAAATATATTCCAAGGCGGTTTTTTTAAACCGCCTTTTTTTTGTCTTGTGTAATCAAACGTTAGTCAAAAACCACGCCTAGCCCGCCTAAACCGCAGTATCCCATAGGATTCTTGGCCAGATATTGTTGGTGCATATCTTCGGCATAATAAAACTCACTTGCCGGCATGATCTCGGTAGTTATTTGTTCAAAACCTGCTTGAGTAAGTTGATGCTGATAGTATTGTTTTGATTCAAGCGCCTCATCGAGTTGTTGCAGGGTATAGGTATAAATACCGGATCTATATTGCGCCCCCCTATCATTGCCTTGTCTCATGCCTTGCGTGGGGTTGTGGGATTCCCAAAAAAGCCGGAGCAATTCGCGGTATGAAACAAGAACCGGATCGTAAATAACCTTGACAACCTCATTATGCCCGGTTAAACCGGTACATAACTCCTCATAAGTCGGGTTGGGGGTATAACCGCCGGTATATCCGACTGCAGTGCTAAACACACCGGGACATTGCCAAAATTTCCGTTCCGCTCCCCAAAAGCAGCCCATTCCAAACAAGGCCTGCTCCATAGCCTCCGGAAACGGTGGAACTATCGGGTTGCCTGTTACAAAATGCCTGTTTGTAACAGGCATGGGCGCATTTCGGCCGGGTAAAGCTTCTTTGGGATCAGGTAGAGTAAGTTTTTTTGACGAAAAAATCATGGCTTGTGGTATTTTTATAAGACTGTTTGGGCAAGGATTATTATGATCCTGATGCAACAAAATGCACGATTTTTTAACTGGAGAAACATGATAGAGCAAGATTTATTACGCCGTTTTTTATTTGAAGAGCTGGGCGTTCGCGGAGAATGGGTCAAATTAACCACCAGCTGGCAAGCGGCAAAACTTCATCAGCGCGGTTCTGAAATCGTGCAGCAGCAGTTGGGGCAAGCGCTGGCGGCCGTAGTTATGTTGTCGGCTACCGTCAAGTTTAAAGGCTCGATGATCCTTCAGGCCCAAGGCGACGGTGATATTAAAACACTGGTTGCGCAGGCTACCGATCAGCGAAAAATAAGAGGTTTGGTAAGAGGCAAGGAAAACATAGCCGCCGGCCCGTTAGAAGCCATGTTCGGACAAGGGCGGCTGGTGTTAACCATAGAATCGGAAAACGGCGCGCCTTATCAGGGCATCGTCCCGCTTCAGGGCAACAACTTGGCTGCCGTTTTGCAAACCTATTTTGAGCAATCCGAGCAACTTAAGACCCGCTTGTGGCTATTTGCCAATGCAACCCATGCCGTAGGATTATTATTGCAGGAACTTCCGGCGCAGGAAAATTATGAGGCTGATTGGGAGCATATCGAAATACTGGCAAACACAGTAACTGAGCAGGAACTGTTCGAGCTGGACTGTGAACAGCTATTGTATCGATTGTTCAATCAGGAAAAAGTCAGGCTGTTTGACGCAGAACCGGTTGAATTCAGCTGCGCCTGTTCACGGTCAAACATCGAAAAAACATTATTCGCTATGGGCCGGACCGAGCTGGAAGATATTCTAAAAGAGCGCGATATTATTGAAGTAAACTGCGAGTTCTGTAGCGAACACTACTGCTTTGATAAAGTTGACGTGGAGAATATCCTGTCTCAGAAGAGTACCGTTCCGAATTCCGAAACACGACATTAATCACCAATCCCATGAAAACCGGAATAATCAAACAAAGTCTTCGCATTATTTTTTTACTGGCACTGACAGGTTCATTATCCGGTTGCATGTACTGGGTTAGGGCTTATCAAGTCTACCTGCAGATGGATGAGTTCGACCGCCATTTTTCCGTCGTAGCCAATGATGAATTCACCTTGCGCTTCAAGGATCCCATTCTTTACAGCAAGGATTTTGTTTCCCTGTCCAAACTTTATGCCAGCCAGGATGATCCAACACCGGAAGGCAGACGCTGGCGATACTGGTTTCGCAAGGTTGACGGCAACAATAACCTGATCAAGCCGGAAGTAAAATTTTATTCGGATTTAAATTTTAATAAAGAAAATCGTTTGATTGCCTGGTCGTTTTCTTCACTTTTTTTGGCGATTGCCCCGCCCAAGTTTTTAGAGGTTTCTTTACGCTCTATAGGCGGAGCCGAAATCGACAAAGAAAAACAACAGCTCAAAGCCAACTCGGCATTGCTGGAAAAGATTTCCGATGATTTGCCCAAAAAACCGGCCGTTCTGGCACAACTGGGAGAACCTTTTGAAATCAAGGATGAAGGGGAACAGGAAGTCTATATTTACCGTTTTCTGCTGGAAACGCATCATATAGAAGAAGGCTATGAGGATCGCGCTTTAAACGAGGTTAAAATCAGCTTTGATAAAAGGACCCAGGAGTTGGTTAGAATGGCCGGGCGCTTTGCAGGGCTTAAGGTTTCAATTAATTACCGAAAATTTCTCGATGAAGCGCCGGCTGTCGCACAAAACAAAGCGGAATAGCGAGCAAGCCTAACCCCTCTCCTCATGCTGCCAAGGAATATCGACATCGCTTTGACCGAGAATTAATCCGCCTGTTTATCCTCTCCGGGCGCAATAAAAAAGGCTTAGACAATCAATGTCTAAGCCTTTTTTATTTTATATTGGGCGGCCTGTTGGACCGACCCAATAACCGGCTGTTACTTACAGCTTGTCGGCATTTTTATCCAAGTATTCAGCAACACCGGCAGGATTTGCGTTCATACCTGAATCACCTTTATGCCAGCCTGCCGGGCATACTTCGCCATGTTCTTCGTGGAATTGTAAGGCATCAATCATGCGCAACAGTTCATCCATGTCGCGGCCTAAAGGCAGATCGTTAACAACCTGATGACGAACCATACCGGCGCGATCGATCAGGAATGTGCCGCGGTAAGCCACGCCACCACTCGCTTCAACATCATAATCTTTACAAATAGAGTGAGATATATCCGCAGCCATTGTGTAACGGACAGGACCTATACCGCCTTTATTGACGGGTGTATTACGCCATGCGTTGTGGGTGAAATGAGAGTCTATAGACACGGCAATCACTTCGACATTACGGCTTTTGAATGCATCCATACGGTGATCTAAAGCAATCAACTCACTTGGACAAACAAAGGTGAAATCTAACGGGTAGAAAAACACTACCGCATATTTGCCGCTAGTCGCCTCAGAAAAACTAAATGAATCAACTATTTGACCATCGCCCAGAACGGCAGGAACTGTAAAATCAGGTGCTTGTTTACCGACTAATACGCTCATTGATTATCTCCAAATAAATAGTGAAAAAACAAAAGACTGTTAACTTTAGTGTTAGCCACTGAAGCAGTGGATTGGTGAAATTGTACACTAGATTAGTAGGGATTTGTCTAAATTGTTGTTATTTTTAGCTTGCTTTAATTTTAATTTTAGCCATAATTTGTCATCAATAGCTTATAATAGAGTCAGGGATTTGCTCTACGCAGGTTTTTTTAAGTCCTGTCGCCCTAACTTGGCTGTTAAATTCATTCAATTCATTCGTTTGATGGAATTCTATCATGGCAAAAAATAAACATATTACCGAACCCGATGTATTCGGTTTTCAGGTACGCATCGTAAGGCGCGGCAAAGAAAGCAGCCGCTATTTTTCACATAAATTGTGGGGCAACAAAGGGAAATCGTTGAAAGCCGCAATTACCTGGCGTGATCAAATGCTGACCGTTTTAAAAGGCAGCAAGACACGATTCCTTAAGCCGCCCAAAAATAAAACCACCACCGGTGTCACGGGCGTGTCCAGAACCATCAAATATGATCATCGCAAAGACAAAAGCTATCTTTGCTATACCGTTTTTTGGGTCAGCAATTGCAAATCCAGGAATAAAACCTTTCAGGTTGGCAATGTCGATAAAGTAACGGCGGATGATGAATTACATGCGTTTCGTACCGCCAAGCTGTTCAGAAGTTGTTATGAATTTTCAATTGATAATGATCTTGAATTTTATGACAGCAAATTTGCCGGCTGGAAGAAAACACGCTTGTATGAAGACGAGAATTTGAACGCAGTAGCGGTATAAACGAAGATTTCGTGTTAGAGGTCGGCAATAGACTTTTGTGAAAACACAATTCCCGGACAGACTCCAATAAGCAATTGAATTGACGAACAAAAGTCACCCCCCACACACCGCTAGAGTTCGATACGGATACCCAGCTCAATGACGCGCTCAACGGGAATTTTGAAAAATTCTATCGCGCTTGAGGCATTGTGGAATAAAAACCTGAATAAGGGTCTGCGCCATTTAGGCATGGGACTTTTTTTCCGGAAAGAGACCCTTTCACTACCGATAAAAAACGATGTCTGCTTGAAATCGATGTTTAAGCCTTCCTGAGCGCACTGTTCCAAAGCTTGTCTGACATCAGGATTTTGCATAAAGCCATAATAAAGTTTAACCCGATAAAAATTGTTATTCTTGCCAAATGCGCGAATCTTGATCCGGTGCGCCACATCAACGTACGGCTCATCTTTAGTGACAATGGTTAACACCATGATTTGTTCATGCAATACATGGTTGTGCTCAAAATTGTGTAAAAATACCTGCGGCACGCCATGCACGCTTTTAGCCAGATAAATGGCCGAACCTTTAACGGTTACTGCCTGATGACTTATTATTTTATCTTCCAGGTCCTCAAACAGCACACGCCTCTCATCCATATATTCCGCCAACAAGGCACGACCTTTAATCCAGGTTGTCATCATCAAGAACAGCACAGCTCCGATGATCAAAGGCAACCAGCCGCCGGTCGGTATTTTTAAGCTGTTAGAAGAAAGAAACAAAAAATCTACCGTTAAAAAAGTTGTCAAAAAAGCAACACTGGCCGATTTTTTCCATTGCCAAATTCCTTTAATGACGATAAACGCCAAAAGAGTATCGACAATCATAGTCCCGGTAACGGCAATGCCATAAGCGGAAGCCAGTGCCGAGGAAGACTCGAAACTCAATACCACTACAAATACCGAGACCATCAATAACCAATTGATGGCAGGAATATACACTTGCCCTACTTCCTGGCCCGAAGTGTGCGAAATATTCATGCGTGGACAGTAGCCAAGCTGTATGGCTTGTCTTGTAACCGAGAATGCACCGGATATTACCGCTTGGGAGGCAATAACCGACGCCAGTGTCGACAAAATTAATAGCGGATACATCGCCCAGGTCGGCGCCATCAAATAGAATGGATTTTTCACCGCCTCAGGGTGATCAAGCAGTAACGCTCCCTGTCCGAAATAGTTCAGTAATAAGGCAGGAAAAACAAAGCTGAACCAGGCATAACGGATAGGCTTCAAACCGAAATGCCCCATGTCGGCATAAAGTGCCTCGGCACCGGTTATTGCCAAAACCACCGCGCCCATAATTAAAAAACCGTGCCAGCCTAATTCAAGCAATAAATGAATCGCGTAATAAGGGTTAACCGCGGCCAATACAGCAGGCGTATTGATAATATTATTTATGCCGAGAATGCCCAAAATAGCAAACCAAAGACACATGATGGGTGAAAACATTTTTCCGACCGCTCCCGTACCTTTAGCTTGCACAATGAAAAGAGCGCTGAGTACCGTAATAGCAATCGGCAATACATAATGGCTTAAAGAAGGCGCAATGATTTGCAAGCCTTCGACTGCGCTTAATACCGATATTGCAGGGGTAATAATGCTGTCGCCGTAAAACAAAGCGGCGCCAAGTAAACCGATGGTAATGATAAAGCGCGCTTTCTTCGGATTATCGTTAGCGCTTTGCAACGCTAAAGCCATTAGCGCCATGATGCCGCCTTCGCCTTTATTATTAGCGCGCATAATAAAGATTGCGTATTTGGTGGTTACCACCAAAGTCAAGGACCAAAAAATCAGCGATAGCACGCCTAGCACATGGGGTTTATCAATCGACAAATGACTGCCGAAAACTTCCTTGACCGCATATAAGGGGCTAGTGCCAATATCACCGAATACAACACCGATTGCACTCAGCGCTAAAACGGTTACTTGTTGTTTGGAATGACCCTGTGAACTTATCGACATAATAAATAGTGAATTAGGTAAAAAAAACCAGCCGAAACACTGTCCAGGTAGGCGGTAAAATCACAACCGCATTTCCCTTAAGTAATTTAGGGACCGCCTAAAAATAACGCCCATTGATAAGAAAGTGGGCGGCTATGCTACCGAAGTAACCCAATACAATGACCGGTGCCCATTTCAAATGGCTAGTGAAGGTGTAAATCCCTTTAGCTTGTCCCATTAAGCCCACGCCTGCTGCGGAACCTACCGCCAACATGCTGCCGCCCACACCGGCGGTCAATGTTACCAGCAGCCATTGTCCTTGGGAAATATCCGGCGCCATAGTCAGTACAGACAACATAATAGTGCCGTTATCCACGAATGCTGAGGCGAAGCCCACCAGAATATTGGCTACAGTGGGGTCAATGCTGCCGTAAAGATGGTGAGATGCCACTTCCATATAGCCGATGAAGCTCAAACCTCCGACGCCTACCATGACACCGTAAAAAAACAGCAAAGTGTCCCATTCCAAATTGGCTACTTTCTGAAAAATATCAAAAGGCAGCTCCTTCGCCAGTTGTTGATTCGCCTCTGCCGGCGGATTGTTCATATATTTCATCGGCGCAAAATGATCGATTTTGACATCGGTCAAGTCCACGGGTATCAATACGGAGTGAGCATTGCTGGTTTTTTGCAGGTAATAACTGAAAAACTTCAAATAGGTCAATCCCATCATCATCCCGGCTGCGGGCGGCAGACCCAGGAAGTTTTCGAAGCAAGCCGAGGTAATAATGGTCAACACGAACAAAAAGATGATTATCCAGGCACCCCGCTTCATCTCCTGAGCTTCCATTACCGCTGCGGGTCTTTGTTGCGGAATAAAGAAATGCATGATCGCGGCAGGTATTACGAAGTTGATGATGGCCGGAATCAACAGGGAAAAGAAATCGGTAAACGGCACAACGCCTTTTTGCCAGACCAGCAGCGTAGTGATGTCGCCAAAAGGGCTGAACGAGCCGCCCGCATTGGAGGCTACCACAACATTGATGCAGGATAAGGCAACAAAGCGCGGACAATCTTTGCCCATCGCCAGAATAACCGAGCCCATCAGCAACGCTGTGGTCAGATTGTTGCAACCGGACGAAATAAAGAACGACTGGAAACCGGTAATCCAGAATAATTGCCGATAGCTGAAGTTCTTGCTCAATAACCAGACCCGCAGGCTGTCAAATACCCCTCGGTCTTCCATCGCATTCAAATAAGTCATCGAGACCATGATGAACAAAAACAGCTCGCCATAACTTTCAAGAGTAGCGCGGAACGCAACACCCGCTTGCTCGCTCATCCCGGCCTTGGTATAAAAAACGGCAATAAATATCCAGATGAGACTCGCCGCAAACACCATCGGCTTGGATTTTTTTAACTCAGTCACTTCCTCGGTCATGGCAAGGATGTAGGCAACGGCAAAAACGGTCAACGCCAAATAACCGGCCCAATGCTGAGTCAAATCTAATGGCTGTACTTGGCTAATAGCGCCTGCTTCATCGGCAGCCATTGATAAGGAAGGAAAAAACAGGGCAAGTAGGATCGGAATATATTTTGAGCAAAGCGGCATTTTTATACCTTAAATGACTGGCAAAATTTGAACAAAAGCGGTTGATTTTTCACGCATCGCGAAGTCGTTTGCACCGAATGCGTTTAAATTTCAATAAGCGATAACGCATTGCTTAATGCAACAAAATGGGTAAAAAAGCTTCAAAAGGCAGGATTCGCATAGGGCTTTTCGAACAAAAGGGCTAAAAGTTAATCGCTTAATATACACTGATCTATAGGATCGACACCACCGCCCCCATACGCACCGAATAAAATTAGACTGAAAGCCGTCCTTAATCAATGAGTTAATTTGTATACAAAGTGTATATAAATTATTAACAAACCACGAAGAATACGGCTTTTCACGGAGGCTTCCTCCCGTTTCTTCGTGGCTTTATGTCTTAAGTTACTGCGGGGAAATTGACTACTGTTTCTCAGTCACGAACGCTATTTTAGCAATCCCGGAATGTTGCACAGTCGCCATGACTTCGGCGACCTTCGAATAAACAACATCCTGATCGGCATATAAATGCAAGCCGATTTCAGGATTTCTTAAAAGCTCTGCCTTCAATGCGATCTCCAATGCGGCATGGTCGGCGATTGGGAGCTTATTCAACGTTATAACCCCCTGCGCATCGATACCGAGCTGTAACGGTTGTTCTTTAATATCCGCGGTGGTCTCGGCGGTTTTCGGTAAAGTAACATGCACGGATTGCGTGAGTAACGGCGCGGTCACTAATAAAATAATCACCAGCACCAGCATTACATCGACGAGCGGCGTGACGTTAATGTCGCTCATCGCTCCTTCATCCTCCGATTGCGGTTTAAAAGCCATGTCTACTCCTTACCGTTGACATTCGCACTTGAGGCGATATGCATAAAACTGACGACAAAGTTTTCCAATCCGGCACGTTGCTGTTTAACCCGGCGCAAGAAAAAGTTATAGGCTAATACCGCCGGCACCGCGACCGCGATACCGATTGCCGTAGCGACCAACGCGTCGCCGATAGGGCCTGCCACCACATCCAGACTGGTTGAACCGCTGGCAGTAATCTCATGCATCGCGTGCATAATACCCAACACCGTGCCGAACAAGCCGACGAACGGCGAGGTGCTGCCGATACTGGCAAGCATGGTCAGGCCGCTTTCCATTGCGTGTTGCTCTTGCTGCATTTGAACAAGCAGTGAATGTTCAAGTAATTCAGACGGAACGCCGCGATATTTAAGGCTCTGTCCCTCAGACTGCTGACTTTCGCTCATCCATGCAAAACCTTGCTGTGCAATCCGCGCTTGCGGCCCTCTGGCTATCTCGGCAGGCAACGTTTTTGCCTGCTCCAGATTGGCCGCATCCCAAAATGCCTTGTTAAAAGCCCGGTTATAAAAGCTATTCTTGGTGAACTGCCAGATCTTGAAAAGAATCAATGTCCAGGTGACCACTGAGAAGGCCAGTAACGTGTATAAGGTACCGTCGATAATAACTTCTGGCGCAATATGATGGGGCATTAAGATCTCCTTTTTTAATTATTCAAATAAACACAGGGGCGCAATCATCTAACTGATCGCTATTTTTTAAGTTCATACCAAAACCGCTGGATATCAGTTCCGGCATGTCCAATGTAAGTCCGTAAAGCGTAAACCGATTATCTTGTTAATTTAAATTGCAACGTCTGAACAGCACGCTGTTCAACCGCTACACCGTCAACTATTTTTTCCTTGAAGATCCATTGATTAATCGCTTTCAACGCAGCTTCATCAAAGATTTCCTCGGGTTCCGCCTCAACAACTACGGCATTTTCAACGGTACCGCTCGTGGTAATAGTAAATTCGATTTTCACCCAACCTTCGATATGGCGGTTAGCCGCCCGCGCCGGGTACTTGGGAGGGATTCGTTCCAATGGAATCACGCCGGTGCTGATTCTCGGTTCGCTGCTGACTACAGGAGGAGCAGGCCGACTGACCGCTTGTGGCGGCGCTGAGACTGGAGGTGTCGGCGCGGAAGTGGACGGCACCGGCTTTTCTTCAGCAATAGTCTGCGGTTTCGGTAGCTCCGCCTGCTTGGGAATCACCGGCATTTTTTTCTTGACCGGCTGTTTGACGGGTTGTTTTTTCGGCGGTTCCGGTTTTGGCGGCACCGGTTTTGGGGGCGCCGGCGGTGTAATTTCGGCTTTTTGACTCGGCGCAGAGACTAGCGAGACCTCCATCACCATCAGCGATGGCGTTTTGGGTTTCTCGGTAGGTTTCAAAAGCCAAAGCCCCGCCCATACGTGCAACAGCAGCACTAAAATCAACAGCAATCCACCCATAAAGCGTGGATGTTCTTCGCCGGTTAAGGCTGCAAATAATGATCGTTTTTTTTGCACTAACGGACTCGCCTCGTCACCCGAAGGCGTTAAATTCCGGTCGGCCACGCCGCCATCATGGCTGTTAAATAAAAACATAGAGGATATTACCTTTTTAAACATCGATTGTGCGTTTGTTATGTTCAGATTCCGGACAACGAGGTCTTAGCTGTATTTTACTCTGTACGGTCACAGCAATCGTTGCGGAAAATGAAACGCTTTAAATAGATTGAGCCTGTTTCAACCATTTAACCCTTGCAAACTGCCATACCATCGGCATGAACGACACAAAAACAATACCCAAAACGATTTTCTCGAAATTGTGTTTGACCCATTCATTCGAGCCGAGAAAATACCCGGTTAAGGTGATGCTCGTAACCCATAAGGTTGCGCCAATGATGCAAAAAATAATGTATTTTGAGTATTTCATGCTGCCCGCACCCGCTACGAAAGGCGCAATCGTGCGAACGATCGGGACGAAACGGGCCATAATAACGGCTTTCCCGCCGTGTTTTTCGTAGAATTCTTCGGTTTGGGTAATGTATTCCCGTTTAAAAAATAAAATCTGCTCACGGGATTTAACGAACTTACTAAAATGCTTGCCGACATAATGATTGACATTATCGCCCAGCAAAGCCGCGCCAATCAGCAACGGAATGATGATTTGAATATCCAGTTTCCCGGTCGATGACGCCAACAGCCCCACCGCAAACAATAGAGAATCGCCGGGCAGCAGCGGCATAACGATTAAGCCGGTTTCGACAAAAATTATCGCAACCAGAATCCCATAGGTAAGCATCTCGTAATGCGCCAGAAAATCTTGCAGCGTCGTCAGCGGGTCTTTGAGCAAGTGTAATAAAAAGTAAATAATTTCCATAAAAGTCAGTTGTTATCTCGTTAAAGTGGGGACATCATAAAGTATTGTTTTCATACCTTGATGACTATTTATTATCAATCGGTTTTAAACGCTATTTTACGGCCTTCCGAATTGCTTGCGTAAAATTATCAGCGCCAGTAGCAACAAAATTCCGCTCAGCGACTGTCTCAATATGACCGTCCACACTGTTTCAGCCGTCGGCAAAGGTTTCATTACCGGCCGTTGCTGATGATCCGACGACGGTATGCCTTGCTGCGCCATGATTCCGGGAACAAAAAACACCCGCCACCGGTCTTCAAATTGATTGGCCGCTTCAATGTATTCGGCATAACGGGGCGCATCGATGCCCGCCAAACGGTCGGCCGCCAACACGGCGGCCAGTCCGGGCGAGAGCGCGGACCATCGCTCCATAAACTCAAAATGCGCTTTCCGAACCTCATCGAAGCGATACATCAGCGGCCGCACCTTGCTATCAAGCTCCAGGTTAGCGGGCAGACCGGCAATCTCGCGGGACGGTTCTTTTACAGGCGCGACTTCAGGATGCGCCCGATACCAGGCCGACAGCAATTCGGCTTGTTGTTTGGACGTTTGCGCCTGAACACGGCGAATATCGACAATTGCCTCAAGCCGCGAGGGCATGGGTTGCATGCCGTTCGCCGCCCAGCTCAAACCCGCCGGGATCGCAAACGTCGTGACTAACCACACGCCTAACAAGCCCACCGCCGCTGCGCCCGATGAAACAGGCAACAACAGAAACAGCCCGGACATCGTAATCCATACGCCGGTGAACACGCCGACAAAAATCAGCCAATGCGTTGTCGCGTAAAGGGTCGAACCGGAGTCCAGCATAAACGCAAGTAGCGATGCCGCAACGGCGGGCATCAACACCACCGCCAGACGCACGGCGAGCGCGGCAAACACCAACTGCCAGGGACGGGGCATTTGCGCGCACACCAAACGCCACACGCCCCGCTCCCGATCTTCCTGCACCAGACCGTAAGTCAGGGCTATCACGGTCAACGGCAACAATAACGCGAGTATGCTCGCAAAATCGAGCAAGCCCAGCTCGCGCAGCAACGGATTGAACAGCTGATCGCTGTTGCGGCCATCGGTATAGCGGCTGCGGGTCGAGATGCGCAGCTCGGAACCGAGCAGATCCATTTGCCGCACGCTCAATGCCAAACCGCCGAGCGCCGGAAGGCGCGCGATTGTACTATCAGCCAACTTGGCTGTGTCGCCTGCTTTACCGATAGCGGGCGCATCGTGCATTTCCGCCCGAACCTGACTGTTACCGGTTTGGTGTTGCGGCTGCAATGCTTTGGCACGAAACTCGCTGGCAGCAAGTCCCGACCAAAGCGCACTAGCCGCCAACAGCGTAAAAAACGCGGCAATAACCCACAGATTGACCGGGTTACGGATAAAGCGCAGCCACTCGGCTTGTAACAAACTCATATCAATTCGTCCACGAAAGGCACGAAAAACACGAAAGCCACCAAATAAATCGACAGCTTATATTGGTAAAGCCACTCACTCTTTGGTGAATAATTTACAGCTGCATAGTCCATTAAATATTTTCGTGCTTTTTGTGTTTTTCGTGGATCAATTGCTGTTTTTAGGATCATGGTTTCAGCCTCTTCGCGGAAAACAGTAGCCACGTCAGCGCGGCAACCAGCCAAGCCAGCAACACCAGCAGATCGGCCAGCGCATGATGCAGCGCAAAGCCCACCGAAGGCGGCGCATAACTGAATGCCTTGACGCTGCCCCAGTCGGCATCATGGCCCTGAGCGCCGCGCTCCGTGCCGTGGCTGCGTTCGCGATCCCAGTCGTCGGTCAGGCCGATAAAATAATGGCGGTAATGTTCGGCGGCATCCTCAAAATGCCGTTGATGCGCCAGATCCATGCCCGACAGCGTCATCGACACCGAGCGCATCGCTATGCTCGGACCGAGCAGCGAGGCGCTATGGATAAACCGGCCCTGACGCTCGAACGCATCCCTCAGCCTGTCGAAATGCAGGGCGTGGACTCGTTCGGAATAACCGTCGTTAAAATTGCGGTTGAGTGCGGCATAGCCTACCGGCAAGTCCTCAACCCGCGCCACGCCATACTGCTTCAACACCTGAGCCTTGAATAAGGCCTCTCGCGCATCATGATCGCCGTCGTTATCCAAACCTTGCTGAATATCTTTTTTGATTCCCGCCCAAAACGCCGTAGCGCCGGGCGTCGGAACCATCATTTCTGCGGCTGCCGCACCCAAGCGCGGGGCAATCAACACACTGCCCGACCAGAATGCCAGCAGGGTGAACAAGGCCAAACGACTGCTTTTGAAATGGATCGACGTGGACATTGCCAAGGCCGCGAATACCGCGTAATAGATAAAAAAAGTGCCGCTCAACGCAAACAGCCTGAGTATATCGTCACCGGCAAGATCGAAATTCTGATACAAAATAACGATCGCAACCGCCATTGCCGGTATCAACACCGCAACAAAAGCCAGCAACAAACCGATAAACTTGCCCAACAACAGCTTGGTCGCCGCCCCCCCCAAACTGTGCAACATGCGCAAGGTGCCCTGCTCTCGTTCCTGGGTTACTGCGTTGAAGGCCAGCGCAATAACCAATAGCGGAAGCAGCGCAACCAACACAAAACCGGCGCTGGCCTGCCCGAAGCGGCTGGCTAAGCCTTGATCGGCCGCCGGGCTGAAACGCGCGCCGTTGCGTTTGTGCGGCTCCAGCCAGAGCGTCTGGCCGGTATATTGCCGCAATCCGGGATCTACCGCAGCCAGCGGCGAGTCCGGCTTGAACACATAAATACCGAAATGCGCCGCCGCATGCGGGTTCTTGACGCCTTGCGTATCCCATTGTTCTTTGGCGGAGGCACCCACGGCTTGCTTTTCCTGCTGCACCTGTTGATGTTCGGCGACAGAAGCCAGAAAAAATCCGGTCAACACGGCGAAGACAGAAAAGGCCAGCACCAGCAGTCTTCCGTCCCGCAGCACAGCCAACAGTTCCTTGTGGACGATCGCAATAATCAAAGCAAGCCCCGCGCGTGCGCCAGATATTTGTGCTCCAGCTCATCATGCGCCACGGTGTGCGCATCGAACTCTTCAACGAGGCGACCGGCTTTCATGATACCGATGCGGTCGGCGACCTGTTTGGCATTAAACAGATCATGGGTCGCCATCAGCACCGCCATGCCCAAATCGGCTGCCGCTCGAATTCGTTGCGCGAAATCATTGGCGGCACTGGGATCGAGCCCGGAGGTCGGCTCATCCAGCAGCATGACTTTCGCCTGTTTTGCCGAGGCAATAGCCAAACCGACTTTCTGGCGCATGCCCTTGGAATAAGTCGAGACTCGCCGGTCGTGGGCATCGGTTTGCAAGCCGGTATTCACCAGCAGGTCGTGCGCGTGTTGCCGGGATAAGCGAATATTGGCCAACGTACAGAAAAAGCGCAGGTTTTCCAGGCCGCTCATGTATTCGTAGAGCGCAACATTTTCCGGCAAGTACGCTACCTTGGCACGGACCACGGCTGGATTTTGGTCGGGCGACTCGCCGTCAATAAAGACATTGCCGCCGGTCGGCCTGTTGAAACCCAGGAAGGTGTTGATGGTCGAGGTTTTGCCCGCGCCATTACCGCCCAACAAGGCATAGACGCAACCGGCCGGAACCGACAAATCGAGCCCATCAATCGCGCGATGGTTTTTATAATTGACGACCAGTTGTCTGGCTTCAAGCAGAGTTTTATTTGGCAACATAATTAGTTTCGGCTTAAGGTGATTCCCGAGAAAGAAGAGCCCATCAAGAATCTGGTCCGTAGGAAAAAGCACCGTCCACGAAAAGCACGAAAGACACGAAATAATCGTGTTGGGGGATTTTCGTGCTTTTCGTGTCTTTCGTGGACAATGCTTTTGGCGGCTCGTGCTGCGTAAAATCAACCATATTGCCCCTACTCAATAGGCCTTAATTGATAATCCTGCTGCTGCGTTTTCCAGGACAGATAGATCTTCTGCCCGTCACTGACCAGAAATGGCTGATCGCCGGACTTGGCGGTTTGCGCAACCACCTCAGGCTTCGACCAGCTTTTGCCGTTGTCGGCGGATTTCATCAGCTTGATAATAGTGTTAGTGCCGTCAAACTCCTGCCAAACCACATTGACCCGCGAACCTACAGCCAACACATGTGGATGGCCTGCGCCTTCTTTGCCGAAGTTAACCGGCTTGGAAAAATGCCGCCCGGCATCGGTCGAATAGGCATAAAACAAGCCTTGGTTGGTGGCGGAATTGCTAAACCACACCGCGTGATAAATGCCGGAATCGGAAATCGACAGACCGGGGCCGTGATGCGGACAGGCATCGATTTTCCAGTTATCACGGCCTAAACGGTGCGTATCGCCGGGAGTATTCCAGTCGTTGAATTTAACCAGCGCATGATCGCGGATGCCGCCTTCGAAAACATGCCGCCAAGTCACGACCGGCGTGTTGTCGGGCGCTATCGCGGTATCCAGTCGGCAGCACTGGCAAGTATGGGTGGCGATTCTTTTATTGGGGTAAAAATGCTGTCCGCCATCGTCCGACCAGCTGTAATAAAGCGAAGACCCTTCAAATTGCTTGCCGGCTTTTTTTGCTTCTTCAACGTCGCGGGCATCCAGCCAGGCGATAAAGATTTCGCCGTTTTTGCCGATCGCCATGCTGTCGAAGCGGTGGCTGATGATGTCCCGGTTATCGTTAACGGTAACCGGCGCAGAAAAATGCTGTCCGCCGTCAATCGAACGGCTAAAACGGATATGCCCGCTATGTTTAGCCTCCAGCTTTTGAGTCCAGGTTAAGTAAATAGCGCCTTTGGCATCCAGCTTTATTTTCGGGCGATATTCGCCTTTGGCTTCTATTTTTTCGGCAGCGGCATTGACCAGCACCGGCGCGGTAAAGCTTAAGCCCTTATCTTCCGATGATTGCACGTATACATGATCATCGTTTACCCAGGTAATCCATAGCACGCCCCTGCCGTCGAAAGTGGCGCTTATGGTTTCGGCGCATTGGTTTGAGGGTAACGCGTTGGCATCAGCGCAAGCGCCTTTTACTTCCGCCGTATGATGATGAGCATGCTGTTGAGTGGCATCGTCTGCGGCTTTTACAGTTGCGTCATTTGCGCAGCCGGAGACGGCCAGCGCGGCAAGAAATAGAAAAGAGATAAGGGGTTTCATGAATTACACCGAATTAAAAAGTCGAGCTGAATTATAAAGAGAAAGCCGGACAGGGAAGAAAAATATCTTTTCAGCCTTTATGCAGTAAAGCCGGACTCTTAAAAAGCCTGGCTTTATTGTTTTCTCTCTATAGTTAAGTTATTAATAATTATACTTTAACTCAGCAAAGTAAGTGCGCGATGGGAACGGATGAAATAACCAAACTTCCTGGTTGTTGACGTTATCAATACCGGCCGAAGCACTGACTTGCTTGGTGATTTGATATTTGGCGTGTAAATCGACAATAAAATAAGCGGTACCGCCCCCCCCATAGGTTGCGGCATTGATGTCGCTATTATTCAATTGGCTAAACTGCGGACTGCTGTAACGACCGCTTACCGAGGTAGTCAACTTGTCGGTCGGCCGATAACCAATGGTTGCGCTGGCGCGCCACTCGGGAACCCGTGGTTGGCGCATACCGGTTGAAGGCTGATTGGCGTTGGGATTGGCGGCAGTAGCGCCTGCTCTGGCGGCAGCCGCATCTGAAGCGGAATTCTCGGTAATTCTGGAATCGGTCCAGGTGGCGTTACCGGAAAGATCGATGCCCTGCATACCTACATCACTGGCTTCACCGGCAAACTCAATACCGTACGTTTGAATTTCGCCAACATTTGAAGGCGTACTGGAAATAGCTCCGGTGGATAAAAGGGTTTGCTGAGAAAAAATGGCATCCTTTACGCGCTCCTGGAATAAGCTAAGACGCAATTTGCCTTGATCCAGGAAATATTCCCCGGAAAGTTCGGAAGACAGCGCTTCTTCGGGTTTTAAGTTCGGATTGCCATTGACAATATTCGTTATCCCGCCCACAGTCGTCGTCGTCGTTTGAAACAGCTCCGTCACGGTAGCAAAGCGATAGGCTTGGCCGATGGATAAACCTGTTTGCACACGGTCTAAAGGCTTCCAGGTCAGCTTGGCCTTGGGCGAAAATTCCAGTTCATTGCGCTCCGCCTGATTGAGCGATTTGAGTACGCCGTTAGCTATAGCCTGATTAAGGCCATCGTAAGCGTGCCAGCTTTCCACGCGGCCACCCAGAGTCAGGTTCCAGTCTTTATTGAAATCCCAGGCATCCTGCAACCAATAACCTTCGGTTTGGGTCTTGCCTTGCGAGTTGGAGCTAATGGTGCCGGTATCGTTCGATTGCCAGTTGGCAACGGTATAAACCGGGTTATCCAAGGTATATAAATCATGATGAAAACCGAAGCTGACCTCGTGCTTGCCCAGCAGATCGGCGCCGGGTCTCCAGATACCCTTGGCATCGGCGGTATGCCAGCCGGTTCCGGTCAAGCTGGTCACTGTGCCGGTGCCATTTCTGGCAGCGAGTGTAGGCGTTTGTGTCGATGTGCGGCTAAGATCCGTGCCGTATTCGACGACGCTGCCGGCCAAATCCCAGTCGAATACTCCACCGGTGTCGGATTTAAGATTCATGCCATGCGACCAGTGCATTTGCTCGGCCCTGGTTTCTGCGAAATTAGCTGCGTAGCGCTTTCCGCCGATATTAACGTTGCCGCTATTGACCACATTGCCCGCTCTATCACGCAAAAAACTGTTAAAACCCGCGTTGTTATCGTTCTGCCATAATCCCAGCGTGTACGCCGCATGGATAGTCGGGGTGATATCGTAGCCGAGTTTCCATTTGAAGTTGTCCTGCACCGTATGATTAAGCGCCGACTCGCCCAGCACTTGAGCGCTAACCCCATACGGGTTTGAGTTTGCAATAGCCCCCGTTACTACGGTGTCCGCAGCCGTTGCATTACCCGTTGAAAGAGGATTCACAAAAGCGATAGGCTGGCTGTGGCTATCCAGATGACTGACATCAAAACGGAATGACAGGTCTTTGTAGCGATCGCCTACATTGAAAGAATATTCCTGGCTATCGAACGTCTTCTTCTTGCCGTAGAAACTATAATCTTGCCAAGTCGATTTTATATCGCCGCCGGCCTCGAATTTTTCCGGCATCCGCGTCGTGATGTCGATCACGCCGCCCATCGAATTTCCTGAATAGGCCGCTGAAAACGGCCCATACATTACATCGACCCGTTCAATTTCAGAGGGCGATACCATGTTCCAGCGCGGCGAGCCGGTGTTGCCGTTATTGTTGCCCAGCAAGGAAGACAGCAGGATGCCATCGGCATAAATCAAGCCTCGGGCACTGGCGCCGGTGCCTGAAGTACGCCAGCCTACCGGCGCGTTGGTGTCGCCGATATAACGTTTACGCACTTGAATGCTGGGCAGGTATTTAATAGTATCCTCGGCAGTCATCGCATTGACGGTGTTATCGAGTTTTTCGCGAGTGACGCTCTCCGTAGTCGTCGGAAGCTTGTATCTTTCCTTGGCGGTCGGCGCTATTTTTTCGGTTACCGTCATATCGGCCATCACCGCTTTGGATTTATCCACGGGAGCTTTTTTTCCGTTAACGTTTTGCTTGGTTTCGGCTGCGGCAAGCGGCGTTGCTACTATCAGCAAGCAAATCAAAGCCCGTCGGGGGTTAAGCGGATAAGGCGGTTTGGAATGTGTCATGGAGTCCTCCTAAAAATTATTGTTATTAGATGTAGCATTGAAAGGCAGCACATCCTTGTGCCGCTCAATAAACGATGTGATACGTTTCGGTTAATATTTCAGCGACGCACTAACAAAATAAGTGCGTTGCGGGTAAGGATGGTTTTCAAAGGCATTGGCGTCAAAAACGTTATCGATCCCCGCTGAAATGGTGCTTTTCAGTTTTGGGTTAATCGGCAATTGATAAGAGGTTTTTAAATCGACAAAAGTAGATTCATCGGTGCCGCCCATAACATTGGCCGCAGTGTCGGTATTGGTCAAAGTTTGAAACGAATCGCTACGATAACGGACGCCTACTGACGCAGCCCATGGCTGCGTAATATGATAAGTTGCCGAGCCGTTGATTTGCAGTTGGGGCAAGCGATCCCACTCTTTGCCGGTGTAGTTGACGCTGTTAGTCCCGATAGGGTTATGCTTGGTGATCTGCTTATTCATGATGGTGGTATTCGCCATTAAATCCACCGGCAGGTTAAACACCTCGTTCTGTTGAAAAGTCAGATCCACGCCAATGGCTTCGGTTTGGTCAATCGGCTGAAAGGTTGTTGTCGTCTGACCGTTGACGGTTACTTGAGTGCTGTTAATTTCATTGTTGATTTGATCAAAAAAGAAATTGGCGCGCACATAACCTCTGGGAATATCGTACTGCGTCATGAAGTTATGGAAATAACCTGCCTCAGGCCCCAAACCGGGAGCAGAAAAAGTCGCGCTGTTAAGCCTGGATAAGCTGGCGAACATTTCTTCCGCGATCGGGAAGCGATAGGCTTTTGAAAACGAATAGCGGAAAGTCCAGTTGTCTGGCGAATATTCCAGCGACGCTTTAGGCGAAATACGGGATGCATCGCGATCGGCATAGTTTTGAATATTGTTTGTCGCGCCAAAAGTACGTACATGTCCGTCAATGGCTTGCCAGTAGTCAAACCGTCCCCCGGCCATTACGCTCCAGTCGGGCAAAAATCGCCATTCCAACTGCGAAAAAGCGCTGTTGGTTTGAGTTGCGCCGCCGCTGTCGTTGGTTTTAACATCGGCAGATCCGGCCTTATAGTTATTGCTGTCATAGACATCCAAATTCAGGCTGGCATGATTAAACTGATAGCCGCCCATAAAAGACAAATCATCCCTGCCCATGAATTTGTCGGTCGCCAATTTCAGGTCGTAGGTGGCCCACCAGGGTTTTTCATCGGAAACCTGGCCTTTGTTTTGGTTTAACGGATGGTTGGGATTGAGGTTTGAACTGATGGTTCTGTCCTTGAATGCATCGTAGTAACTGGCGGTCGTATCGATGCTCCAGTTATCCGATATTTTGCCTTTTAAACCCAAGCCATAGTTTAACGCCTGACGCTCCGAGTCGCTGACCGAGAAAACCGAGCCGGGAACGGCAAACCGTTTGCCGCCGGCCGTTCTGTAGTTTTGACTGGCTGACAGTCCTGAGGCAGTGGCTCCTCCCCATACTTTATTGCCTGCGGCATCCCTTAATAAACTGTTTGGGTCGTCAACTTTCCCTACGCGATCTTCATAGGCAATGGTAAATCGTCCTTGCAGCTCTTCGGTAAAGTCATAAGCGAATTTGGCCTTGAACAGGTCCGTCGTTTGTTGGGCAACGCCGATGTCGCCGTAGGCAATCGCCGGGGCTTCAGTCGTTGTTTGGTATCCTTCTCCGCCAGTGATTGGTGTTCCGCCAGCCGCCGTCGTTAGAGCGGCCGCATTGATGGTCTGCGGCTGGCCCTCGTTTTCAAAACGATTATAAGAGGCCCAAACGCTGAATTTATCGATCCGGTCGCCTGCGGAAATAAAAGTTTTATAGCCCATTAACGTTTCATTGCGCCCTGACCTGTGCATATTCTGAAACATGCCGGTAGCATCCATTTGGGCTTCAAATTTTTCCGGCATTTTAGTGTTCAGGTTAATCACGCCGCCCATTGAGTTACCGCTATATTGCGATGAGAACGGCCCATAAAGCACTTCCGCCGAATCGATTTCGCTCGGTGATACCATCGACCATCTGGGTGCTCCGCTGAAACTGGTGCGTAAAGGATTGTGCAACGGCATTCCGTCAGCGTAAACCATGCTGTGTGCGGTTTGGAACGAATTTGAAGTACGTATGCCCAGGGTGCCGTTCGGATCGCCCATAAACCGTTTGCGGATCAGTACGCCTGGCGCATATCTAACAGTATCCTCAACCGTTGTCGCATTCACTTTTGTTTTAACGTCCGCCGCGTCAATAGTATAGGTAGGCGTTGCCTTGGCGGTATCCGGAAACTTTCTATCAGTCGCAGTGCCGTAGGTCACCATCTCCTCGCCTTGATATTTATCGGATTTTGTCTGGGCCTGTTTATCTGTCTTTTTAGCCTTGGCAGGTTCGGCAGCAACTCCGCAGCCTAAATAAGTTATTCCCAGCAATAGTAGATACTTTTTCATTATTTTAATTTTTATAGTCATGGGTGGCCTGTTCATGACAGCACATTGCATGCCAAGCCACCAAGCCCACGGTAATACCCGCTTTCAGCGGCTACCGTCGTTGATCTTTTAATTTATCGTAATCAATTACTTACTCGTTAGTTGTGAATCGATTTTGCTGTCTATTATTTTGATGCGCCTAGCCTGTGCAATCGATACGCTTTTATCGTGGGGCGGTGTTTCAATGGAAGTGCGTCATATAACCTGTTTTTAGTGTGTTAAATAACACAGTTTAATTAAATAACAGACTTAATCAGCCGCTCGCCAGACTCCACCTCCAAAAACAGGGCTCTATCTTAAAAGCCGCGGTTGGCCCACGAAAGACATTGGATAAATCGGTGGTTGCATGGCACCGTCATTCACTCTCTGGGTGGCGATCTATAACGGGGGTATCTCTTTTAAAGATTTTCGTGCTTTTGGTGTTTACCCTGGATTAAATAATTTTTCCAGGCTTATTTATATAACAGCGTCACGATACAGCGCTGTCCGCATAAGTTTCCTCAACACCCTATTTATTAGTAAATTTATCGGTTTAATTAAGCGAAATCTTGCAACGCTGATGTGGCCTACAGGCTTACGTATACAAATAACCCGGTTTATATCCTGAGCGGTCAATTTGATTTTGCTCGGGACCAATTGGCCGGACTTGGGGTAGCCGTGTTTAAGGCGGCAAGAACTCTAACAAAAGAACTTTAAAATCGGTTAAAATGACAAATTCTGACAATAATCCTGTGACGGGTTGATAGCTTTCATGCATACAAAATATAACACTGATGACTTGAGAATTTGCGGGACTAAGGAAGTTATTGCCCCTGTTCAAGTTCATACCGAAATGCCGATTAGCGAGGCGGCGGCACAAACGACTGCACTGGCCCGGCAGGACATCCACAAAATACTGACCGGTCTGGATGATCGACTGGTCGTGGTAGTGGGCCCTTGCTCCATTCATGACCCGATAGCGGCGCATGAATATGCCCGGCTTTTGAAGGCGGTTAAAGACGAGCTGGAAGATGATCTGGTAATCGTGATGCGGGTCTATTTTGAGAAACCGCGCACTACGGTCGGCTGGAAAGGCCTGATTAACGACCCTGACCTGGATTCCAGTTTTAATATCAACAAAGGCCTGCGCATCGCCAGGCGCTTGTTGTTGGATGTGAATGAAACGGGCGTTCCGGCCGCAACTGAATACCTGGATTTAATCACGCCGCAATATGTTTCGGACCTGATCGCGTGGGGCGCAATCGGCGCGAGAACTACCGAAAGTCAGGGACACCGCGAACTGGCGTCGGGCGTATCTTGTCCTATCGGCTTTAAAAATTCCACCGACGGCACGATAAAAATCGCCATTGATGCGATAGGCGCGGCGATGAGTCCGCATCACTTTATCTCGCTGAATAAAGCCGGTCATTCGGCTATTTTCTCAACCACCGGCAATGAAGACGTGCATATCATTTTAAGAGGCGGTAATGATCGTCCTAATTATGACGCGGTCAGTGTGGAGCAGGTCGCCGAGGGCTTGGTGAATGCGGAACTAAAGCCTAATATCATGATTGATTTCAGTCATGCCAATAGCTTGAAACAATGCCAGCGGCAGTTGATCGTCGGCGACGATGTCGCCCAGCAGATCACCAACGGCGACCACCGGATTATGGGCGTGATGATCGAGA
>Ga0208125_100029_pt1 | contig 214655 bp, 177 predicted proteins | sample LakWasM128_HOW14_2_FD_183938 | JGI IMG/M metagenome (GOLD analysis project Ga0208125, IMG submission 183938) | Freshwater sediment methanotrophic microbial communities from Lake Washington under simulated oxygen tension - Sediment Metagenome... | ecosystem: Environmental > Aquatic > Freshwater...
CCACCAGCGTGAACTGTGTGAGCTGCCACAACATCACCGGCTGGAAGCCCACCAAGTGGAACCACTCGCAGATGCCGGTGACCAACCAGTGCTCCACCTGCCACAGCGGTGCCTACCCACCGGCCGACGGCAGGCCGCTGAACCATATTCCGTACCAGTCGCTGACCGGGGTTGCCATCACCAATTGCGACAGTTGCCACAAGTCAGGCTACAGCAGCTGGATTCCCGGCATGTTCCACCGCAATGTATCGGTGACCACGCAGTGCGCCACCTGCCATATGAGTGCCAGCTACGGCCTGAGCAGCCGCCCGGCTACCGCCATCCACAACGGCCAGACCATCTGTGAGACCTGCCACAAGTCAACCAGTACCTGGGTGGGCGCCAAACCGGACCATAGCCTGTTCACCGCGGCCACCGTGTGCTCCACCTGCCACAACGGCAGTGCCGCCACTGGCAAGACCGCCATGCACATTCCCACCAGCGTGAACTGCGTGAGCTGCCACAACGTGACCGGCTGGAAACCGACCAAGTGGAACCACACGCAGATGCCGGTGACCAACCAGTGCACGACCTGCCACAGCGGTGCCTACCCACCGGCCGACGGCAAGCCGGTCAACCATATTCCGTACCAGACATTGACCGGAGTGGCCATTACGAACTGCGACAGCTGCCACAAGTCGGGCTATGCCAGCTGGAACCCCGGCAGGTTCCATATGAATGTGTCCATCACGACCCAATGTGCGACATGCCACCTGAGCGCTGGCTATGGTTTGACCAGCAAGCCCGCTACGTCAACCCACTCCACCGTCACCGGCAATTGCGAAAGCTGCCACCGTTCCACCAGCAGCTGGCTGAGCGTGCAGTACACCCACGCGCCCGCCAATGCCGTGGGTACCGGGACCTGCGACAACTGCCACAACGGCAGTAGCAGCGCCGTCTCCAAAGGGCCAACCCACATACCGGTGCCCGCAGGAACGGCGAAGTGCGACTCCTGCCACCGCTCGCAGGTCAGTTTTGCGACTTCGGTAACCATGAACCACAGTGTGGTGACTGCCGGCACCTGCAAGTCGTGCCATAACGGAGGCTACCTATCGGCCGGCGCCCAGGGGGCCTTGGCAAAACCCGCCAACCACATTCCGGAAGCGCAGTTGACCGGTGGCGCAGCACTGGACTGCAACGCTTGCCACAGCAGTACCACCAGCTGGCTGACCGAGCGCATGAACCACACCTCCACCATGGGCAATGGCGCCGGCTGGTGCAAGTCCTGTCACCAGACCGGAGTGACCTATTTGGGTACCGCAGACAAGAAGGCGCTCAACCACCGCAACAAGACGCCCGCGCCTACGGATTGCTCGCAATCGGGCTGCCATCGCCCGCTGGGCAACACCGGTTCGACCTACACCCAATGGAACTGATGCACGGTTCCGCCACCTCCTCACCCAAGCACCTTCATGCGAACACGTAATATATTTTGGCCTGCGGCCCTTGCCGGACAGCTTTGTCTGGTTTCCATGGCCCAGGCCCAGTTGCTGGATGACATCGAGATCAAAAGCAGCGGAAGAGACGCGGTCGCGGTGATACGCTTCTCCGCGCCGGTGCAGTTTCAGCGCTCGATTGCGGCCAAGTCTGGCGACCTGGTGCAGATCTTCTACAACATCCTGCCCAGAAAAGATTCAACCATCACGCTGGTGGGTGAACGGCGCATCGCCGGTGGCAATGGCCTGCCACAACTCGTGGTGACCGATGAAGCCGTGTCCAGTGACGACCTCTACAAGCGCAAACTGCTGGTTCGACTCAGCCAGTCCGTGGGTTTCAAGGTCCGTGCCGGACGCACGAAGGAAACCCTGGAGATGGTGCTGGACGGCATGGGCCCCCAGGTGTCGTCAGCCGCGCCGGTTCCCAAAGTCAAAGAGTTGGGCAAGCACTATGCCGTTCTACTGCAAAGCTCGGCCGACCCTGGCGACCAGCTCAAAGCGTCCATTCCAGCCATTCTGCAGGAGGCGGAAGTGTTCACGTCGAGCCGGGTTGCCGACGGCAAGACCAGCTACGAAATCTCCCTGGGCTACTTTGAGACCCAGGCCGAGGCAGACAACGCGCAAAGGATTCTGGTCAAACGCTTCCCCGGTGCTGCGGTCGTCCCCCTGCGTCAGGCGCCAGCGCCCCAGCCGGCGACTGCTGTTGCACAGTCGGCTGAAAGCGGCGCAGCCCCGGTAGTCATTGCGTCGGCACCGGAGGTGGAAGCCAATGCCGCCAAACTGATGGCCGTTGCCGATGCCGCCAATGACCGCGGTGACTACCAGGATGCCATCACGGCGCTGGGCTCTTTGCTCAACCTCCCCCCCAATACGCGCACCCGCAAGGCGCAGGAGCAGATTGGACTGACGCGCCTGAAGGCCGGCGACAACCAGCGGGCACGGGGCGAGTTTGAAACCTTTTTGAAGCTGTACCCGACGGGCGCCGACAGCGAGCAGATCCGCCAGTACCTGGTCAATTTGCCAACAACGACGACCGCCGTTAAAGGGCGCGGCGCTGCGGAGCCGGTCTCCACCACCAATGGTTCCGTGTCCGTCTTCTATTACGGTGGCCAGTCACAAACCCGTTCGCAGGATTTTGCGGATTCACCCGTGGGCGGCTTGCCGGTACTGCAGTCGGAAAGCAACCTGTCCGGCACGGACCAGAAACAGGTGCAGACCAATGTGGACCTCAACTGGCGCTACCGCGACACGGAAAAGGACATGCGTTTTGTCGTGCGCGACACCTACAGCGCCGACCTCATGCCCAATCGGCCGAACAAGAATCGTCTGTCGGCCCTGTACTTTGACCAGCGCTCGCTAACCAACGGCACGGCCTTCAAGGTGGGACGCCAGTCCCCGGTCGGTGGTGGCGTGCTGTACCGCTTTGACGGCCTGCAGGGCTCCTACACCTTTGCGCCCAAGTGGAAGCTCAATGCGGTCTATGGCGTGCCCACGGACTTGTTGCTGGACAGCCGGCGCTACTTCTACGGTGCCTGGGTGGATGCCGATGCACTGGCGCCGAACATGAGCGGCAGTGTTTATTTCAACCAGCAGATGATTGATGAACAGATTGACCGCAGCGCCGTGGGCGCCGAGCTGCGCTATTTCAACGAAGGGCTGGCCCTGTCGGGGCAAATGGATTACGACCAGGTGCTGCAGGGCCTCAATATCGCAACGGTGCAAGGGTCATGGCAGTTCCCGGATACCACGGTGGTCAATTTCCTGTTTGACCGGCGTGCAACGCCCGTGCGCTCGCTGGGCAACATCCTGTTCTTCCAGGACCCGATGCTGCCCACACCGGCACGCAACATCTCGGAATTGCTGGCCACCACGCCCATCGACATGTTGCGCGGTCAGGTCAATGGCATCACCTCGTTCCAGACCCAGGGCATGGTGGGCTTCACCACACCGGTGGCGACCAACTGGCAGGCCGGTGCCAACGTCAACTACACCAATGTCGACGAGATCAAGCCGATCGCCGTCATTCTTCCCAACGGGCAGCCCAGCACCGGTGACCTGTGGAGCGTGGGGCTGCAAATGATCGGCTCCAACCTGTATTCAGCGCGGGACACGCATGTGTTCAACGCCAGCTTCCTGTCGGGGCCGACCTACAAGGGAACCCTGCTGTCCTATAACAACCTGACCGGCATCAACCAGGACTGGCAGGTAGAGCCATCGCTGCGCCTGTACGTGCAGGACGACAGCCTGGGCAACAAGATGAAGCGCTGGACCCCTGGCATCCGCATGACCTACCGTGTGATAAAACGGATTTCCCTGGAGACCGAGCTGTCCTACGAAATGGCCGACACCACAGGCCCCACGCGCAATGAATCGTCCCAGCGCATGTTCTATTACCTGGGCGCACGCTTTGACTTTTGATGGCGACCGTCAACCGACCGTCGACCGCCTGCCATAACCCGAATCCACACCATGCGCGAAGACATTTCAAGCCTCAAGCAGCAACTGCAACACATCCAGGAACAATGGGTGGCGGGCACCCTGCCGCCAGCCCGATACGAGGAAGAAAAGGCGACGCTGGAGCGGCGCCTGGTGGATCAGGTCCTGGCCTCCAAAACCACGCCGGACGGCTCGGTGCGCCTGTTTGCGGGGATTGCGCTGGTCGTCGTCGCCGTCGCGGCAGCGGGCTACTGGTGGACCGCAGCGCGGGCGCCATCGGGCAGCGCCAGTGCCAACGCCCATGCGGGTGCCATGACCGGCGCTGGCGCACCTGGCATGGCGGGTATGGGTGCTACCGCAGGGCCTGCCATGGGCAGTAGTGCACCGCATGGCACCGATTCGGACCAGGTTGCCTCCATGGTCGATCGCCTGGCGGCACGCCTGAAAGACAAGCCGCAAGACGCCGAAGGCTGGGCCATGCTCGCACGGTCGTACAGCGTGCTGGCGCGCCATGCCGACGCACTCAAAGCCTATGAAAAAGCGGTGGCCCTGCGCAAGGACGATGCCAACCTGCTGGCCGACTACGCCGACTCCCTGGCCGTCCAGAACAACCGCGTGCTGGCGGGTGAGCCCATCAAGCTGGTTGAGCGTGCGCTGAAGCTGGAGCCCCACAATTTGAAAGCGCTGTCGATGGCGGGCTCGGAGGCGTTTGACCGACAAGACTACAAAAAAGCCGTTCAGTACTGGCAACAGGTGGTGGAGTTTGGGGCCCTGGACAGCCCCATGGTGCAGCAAGTCATGCCCAGCCTGGAGCAGGCACAACAGCTATCCGGCCTGGCGCCCACCGCCAGGCCAAAACTGCCTGCGGGCCCCGTGGCATCCGGCATGCTCAGTGGCAAGATGTGATAGCCGCACGGCCTGCGCGCCGTCTCTCCAGCCATGCATTACCTCTACATTTACGTTGCCATTGCCCTGGTGGTGATGACGCTCTACCTGCGGCGTCAACGCCGGATTCACAACACCCATTCGGCTGAATTGCGGCAGGCCGTGCAGAGTGGTCTGGTCGAGCCGCCCTCACTGCATCCGGTGGTGGATCCCAGTCGCTGCATGGGCTCGGGTGCGTGCGTCAAGGCCTGTCCCGAAAGCGCTTTGGGTGTTGTCAACGGCAAGGCGGTCCTGGTCAACGCGGCCGCCTGCATTGGACATGGGGCCTGCATGGCGGCCTGCCCGGTGGAGTCGATCAAGCTGGTATTCGGCACCGAGAAGCGGGGCATCGACATCCCCAACGTGACGCCCCAGTTTGAAACCAACGTTCCCGGAATTTTCATTGCGGGCGAACTCGGTGGCATGGGGTTGATCCGAAAGGCGGCCGAACAGGGGCGCCAGGCGATGGACTGCATCCGCAAAAAAAAGGGCGGGAAAGCAGAGTTTGACGTCTTCATCGTCGGCTGTGGCCCGGCTGGCCTGTCCGCTGGCCTGTCAGCCATTCACCACCAAATGAAATACAAGCTGATCGAACAGGAAGACTCGCTGGGCGGATCGGTCTACCACTACCCCCGGCAAAAAATTGCGATGACGGCGCCGGTGGAACTGGACCTGATTGGCAAGGTCAAATTCAACGAGGTCCACAAGGAGGCGCTGCTGGCGTTCTGGCAGGATGTGGTGCGCAAGACCAGCCTCAGCATTGCGTTTCGGGAGCGCATGGAGTCGATTGAGCGCGAGGACGGTCATTTTCTGGTGCGTACCAACCGGGGCAGTTACCGGGCCAACACGGTGCTACTCGCGATGGGCCGGCGTGGAACACCGCGCAAGCTGGAAGTACCGGGAGAAGAGTCCGCCAAGGTGGCCTACCGACTGGCCGACCCCGCGCAGTATGTGGGGCAATCGGTGCTGGTGGTGGGTGGCGGTGACAGCGCGCTGGAGGCTGCCATTGCACTGTCCAGGGAGAAGGACACCGATGTCACGCTGTCCTACCGCAGCGCTGCTTTTTCAAGGGTCAAGCAAAAGAACCGGATGCAGCTGGAGCAGCAGGAGAAAGCCGGGCGCATCCGCGTCCTGCTCAACTCCACGGTCAGCACCATCCAGGAGCGCCACGTCGATATTGAGCACGACGGCGTTGTGCAGCGCTTCCCGAACGATGTGGTGCTGGTGTGCGCGGGCGGGGTACTGCCCACGCCGCTACTCCAGCAAATCGGCATCCAGTTCGATACCAAGTTTGGTACCGCCTAGGTCCTGGAGCCCTCATGCCGTGGGGCGGATCGGCGGCGGTCGTGCCGCCAGCGGCTGGGGCGTTGCACAATCGCCCTGTATTGACCACCATTTCTACCTATGCGCGTTTTTGGAATCGCCGGACACTCCGGCATGGGAAAGACCACGCTGCTGGAGCGTTTGGTTCCGGAGCTCACCTCGCGGGGGCTGACGGTGTCGCTGATCAAGCACAGCCACAAGTCCATTGACATCGACCGGCCCGGCAAGGACTCCTATCGCCTGCGCGAGGCCGGCTGCAGCGAGGTGGTGCTGTTGGGCAACGAGCGTTGGGCGCTGATGCACGAGTTGCGTGGTGCGCCCGAGCCTTCCATCGACTACCTGCTGGGCCGTCTGGCGCCCTGCGACCTGGTGCTGATTGAAGGCTTCAAGCATGGCCACTTTCCCAAGGTCGAGGTCTGGCGGCCTGAACTCGAACGCGCCACCTTGTGGCCCCAATGGCCGGGCATCATCGGCATTGCTTCCGATGGTCAGCGCGTGCAGGCCAACCTGGCCTTGCATGCGCCCGAGCCGGCCTGGTTTGATCTGGCCGACACGCGCTCGATTGCGGATGCCGTGGTCGAGCACGCCATTGCGTTCTGATCTGTGGCGCATGCCAATCACCGCATGAAGCCGCCATGAGACGGCGGTGACCGTGGTCGATCGCCGTGACTTTGTGCTCACCAGCCTGGGGGCCGCATGGGCCGCGACCGGCTGCCAGCCCGCGGACCCGCATGCGCACATGGCCGGCGGCTTTACCGGCGTGCAACCCGAGCGCGGTCACTGGCTGCGCGACCGCCTGCAGGCCGGACGGGCCTGGCCAGCGCCTGCCAAAGTTTTCAAAACCCGGGTCGTGATTGCCGGCGGCGGCGTGGCGGGCCTGGCGGCGGCGCGCGCCTTGCGCCTGCAGGGGGTGGACGACTATGCCCTGCTGGAGCTGGAAGACTCGGCCGGAGGCAACAGCCGGGGCGGTGTGCTCGGCGGCCTGGCCTGTCCGCAGGGCGCGCACTACCTGCCGCTGCCTAGCGACGATGCACCCGAGGTGCAGGACCTGCTGGAGGAGTTGGGCCTGCGCCAGCGCGTCGCGGGCCGCTGGCAGTACGACGAGCGCCATCTGTGCCACAGCCCGCAGGAGCGGTTGTTCTTCAACGGCGAATGGCAGGACGGATTGTTGCCAATGCAGGGCGTAGGCCCGGAGACCCTGGCGCAGTACCAGAAATTTGCCGCGCTGGTGGAGCAGGCCCGAGGGGCGGCGCGCTGGACCATGCCGGTGCACAGTGGGCCCATGGCTTCCGTGCAATCGGCGCTGGCGGCTATTACTTTTGCAGCCTATCTGGACCGGCAGGGCCTGGGCGACCGCCACCTGCGCTGGTACCTGGACTACTGTTGCCGCGACGACTATGGCGCCGGCATCGCCACCGTGTCGGCCTGGGCCGGCATCCACTACTTTGCCAGCCGCCACGGCTTTCACGCGCCGGGCACCGAGAGCGCCGAGCGCGAAGGCCTGCTGACCTGGCCCGAGGGCAATGCCTGGCTGACCCGGCGCCTGGCCGCACCGCTGGGCGAACGCCTGTACACCGGCCGGGTGGTGCTGCGCATGGTCAACGGCAGGCACGGGGTGGAGGTGGATGCCTTCAACACCGCCACGCAGACGCTGGAGCGCTGGCAGGCCCAGCGCGCCGTGGTGGCGCTGCCGGTGTTCGTGGCCGCGCGGGTGGTGCAGGACGCCCCCGACTTTGTGCGCCAGGCCAGTCGCCAGGTGGTGTATGCGCCCTGGCTGGTGGCCAACATCCACATCAATAGCCCCCTGCACGACCGCCCGGGCGCGGCGCCGAGCTGGGACAACGTGCTGTACGACGACGCCCGGGGCACCGGCGGTCTGGGCTATGTGGATGCCACGCACCAAAGCCTGCAGCCGGTGGCCGGTCCGACCGTGCTGACCCATTACCGGGCGCTCGGTGATTTTTCTGGTGCCACCGGGCGCAAGTGGCTGCTGGAGCGCTCGTGGGCCGCATGGCGTGACGAGATCCTGGCCGAACTGTCTCTGGCACACCCGGACCTGGGCACCAAGGCCACCCGCATGGATATCACCCGCTACGGCCACGCCATGGCCATACCGGTACCCCGAATCAATGGCCAAATTGGCCTCAAGCCCCCGGGGAATGTGCGCAAGCAGCTATCAAAAAAGGAGCGTTACCCGGTCCGATCCGTTCTGACCTGGGAGCGGCTGGCGTTTGCGCACAGCGACTGGGCTGGCTATTCGGTGTTTGAAGAGGCGTTTACCGCCGGTCATGCGGCGGCGGGACAACCACCGTTGTCGACCTCGCGTTGAAACACCCGCTGGGGTAAAAGCCCACCCATGGGCGCAACAAATAATCTGAATTTCCATGATTGTTTCGTTTTGCGCAATGATGAATTGCTGACCCGGTGGTTTTTAATTTACCCCAATCGGCCTAAAGTTCATCCCATCGATGAGCCGAAACCTATTAGACGACTCACCGAGGCTGGACAAGAAGGGGCTTAACCGCTCCTGACCTGCCCGGAAATGTCTAACAACCTTTTGAAAGCAAACACCATGAAAACATCCTACGCAACCACCGCCTTGGTCCTCGCACTCGGTCTGACTGCCGGCGCCAGCTTCGCTGCCGACAGCGCACCCCAGTCCCGCCTGAACAATGTGGCCACCAGCTCCTTCTTCGCCAAATCGGCACCCAGCGTGCTGACCCGTGCGGAAGTCAAGGCGGACTACACCAATGCCCAAAAGGCCGGCACCCTGCCAGCCATGGGTGAGAGCGTGAACCTGCGCGAGCAACCCGCCACCAGCACGCTGACCCGCGCCGCGGTCAAGGCGGATTACCTCCAGGCCCAAAAGGCCGGCACCCTGCCAGCCATGGGCGACCGCGGCTAAGACCCGCGCATCCCGGCGTGCGCCGGGCTGCTCGACCCCCAAAAATCCCGTCTTGATGGCGGGATTTTTTTTGCACGTCTGCCCTGTCCATGCGATGCCCAGACCCGCGCCGCCCACGCTGACACGCCGGGTGACTACACTCGGGGCCTCTGCAACTGGAACGCGTCTGGGGTCATGGAAATATCGGTACTGCTGTTGATACTGGCCTCGGTGGGCTACGCCTTCCAGGCGCGCGACGAGCGCCGCCGCGTGGCACTGCTGGCGGCCTACCTGGGTCACTACCAGATCGAAAAACTGATGGCCACGCTGACCGACGGCTATATGCGGGCGCTGGGTGAGCCCGACCTGGCCCGCCAGGCACAGATCTGGAGCATGCTGAGCACCACCGAAAACGCCCTGTGCGAACAATTCAACCGCTTTGTGGCGGACTTTGCGCGGGTCGACGGGGACAATGCCCGGGTCAGCAAGTTGCCGTTGTCCATTTTTTACACCGGCAAACTGTTTCCCACCAGCACGTTTGACCTGCGCAAGGCCCTGAGCATTCACGCCCATGGCATAGCCCAGGCCGTTGCCAACAGCCAGCAACGCAGTCCCAAGGACAAGGCATTCACGGTGCTGGCCGAGATCTTCTTGATGCAGCACACCTGCCATTGGTTTTGCAAGTCCATGTCCGTCGCGTCGGCCCGCCTGGTCATGCGCCACCAGACGCCGTATGCCAAGGTGCTGGAGTCGGTGGCACCGGACACGCGCCAGGCCTATGGCGCATTGATCGCCCGCTAAACCGGCTTCAGGCACTCCTTTTGCTTGGCTCCCCGCATTCTTTTCTTTCAAGGCACAACCCCATGCAGCATGTCGTTTTCAACCAAAAAGGTGGCGTAGGCAAGTCCACCATCACCTGCAACCTGGCCGCCATCAGCGCCTGGCAAGGCTTGCGCACCCTGGTGATCGATCTGGACTCACAGGGCAACTCCACCCGCTACCTGCTGGGCGCCGACATGCCCGCCGACTTGCCCAACGTGGCCGAGTTTTTTGAGCAAAGCCTGAAGTTCACCATCCGCGACAAGGGAGCCAGCGAGTACATCGTGCACACGCAGTGGGAAGGGCTGGACCTGATGCCGTCCAGCCCGTTGCTGGACGAACTGCATGGCAAGCTGGAGTCACGCCACAAGATCTACAAGCTGCGTGACGCGTTGGAGCTGCTGGCCGAAGACTACGACCAGATCTACATCGACACACCTCCGGCGCTGAACTTCTACACGCGCTGTGCGCTGATCGCCGCCCAGGGCTGCCTGATCCCGTTTGACTGCGACGATTTTTCGCGTCGCGCGCTCTACACGCTGCTGGAAAACGTGGCCGAAATCAAGGCCGATCACAATGCCGATCTGGAAGTGGAAGGCATCATCGTTAACCAGTTCCAGGCCCGTGCCAACCTGCCCCAACGCATGGTGCAGGAGCTCATTGACGAAGGCCTGCCCGTGTTGCAGCCCTACCTGCGCTCCTCGGTGCGCATCCGTGAATCGCACGAGCAGTCCTTGCCGATGATTTTTCTGGATCCCAGTCATACGCTGACCCAGGAATTCATCGCGCTGCACGACGCATTGGCATAGACAATCAGTAGTTATTTCGCCTGCCAGCCCCCGTGAATTGTGCGTAAGAAGCTACTAATTTCGTAGCATCAGGCGGCTGCCACGGCGCCGCGCTGCAGCGCCTGGCGCAGCACCTGCCGCGGCGCAAACAGCGCCACCAGCGCGTCCATCAGTTGGTGCGCCTTGGCCGAATGGTCGGCGCCAAAGTTGCACACATACACGTCCACCGTCACTCCGGCCTGCTCGGGCCAGGTGTGCACGCACAGATGCGATTCGGCCAGCAGCACGGTAGCGGTGACGCCGCCCGGTCCGTGGTCGGTGCCAGGGAAGGTATGGGCCAGCTGGTTCACCGGTTGCAGGCCAGCGGCTCGCACGTTGTGCACGCACTGATCGAGCAGGCGCGCGGCATCCGTCAGCCACGCGGATTCGCACTGGCAATGGCTCAGATCGGCGGTCAGGTGCAGGCCTTGCATACCCACGACTGTAGATTATTTTGGGGGCAGCGCAGTACGTGATGCGACCAGCGTGGGCGCCAATTCCACAGCCAAGTAAAATACCGGGTTTACCCCAGCCCTCACCCTACCCCGGAGTCGCCCAGCCCATGGCCACCACGCAAAACACCCAACAGATGGCAAGTGCCATTCGTGCCCTCGCAATGGACGCCGTTCAGGCCGCCAATTCGGGTCACCCCGGCGCACCCATGGGCATGGCCGACATGGCAGTTGCCCTGTGGGGACAGCACCTGAGCCACAACCCGAGCAACCCCCACTGGCTCAACCGCGACCGCTTCGTGCTGTCCAATGGTCATGGCTCCATGCTGATGTACGCCTTGCTGCACCTCACTGGCTACAAGCTGCCCATGAGCGAGCTGAAGGCCTTCCGCCAGCTGCACAGCAAGACCGCCGGCCACCCCGAGGTGGGCGTCACCCCCGGCGTGGAAACCACCACCGGCCCGCTGGGCCAGGGCCTCACCAACGCGGTGGGCATGGCGCTGGCCGAGAAGCTGCTGGCCAGCGAGTTCAACCGCGACGGCCACCACGCTGTGGTCGACCACCATACGTATGTGTTCATGGGCGACGGTTGCCTGATGGAAGGCATCAGCCACGAAGCGGCCGCACTGGCCGGCGCCTGGAAGCTGGGCAAACTGATTGCGCTGTACGACGACAACGGCATCTCCATCGACGGCCAGGTGGCGCCCTGGTTCATCGACAACACCGCCCAGCGTTTTGTCGCCTACGGCTGGAACGTCATCGGGCCGGTCAACGGCAATGATGTAGACGCCGTCAGTGCGGCATTGGCCGAAGCAAAGACCACCAACGATCGCCCCACCCTGATCATCTGCAAGACGGCCATCGGTTTCGGTTCCCCCAACCGCGCCAACACCTCCAAGGCCCACGGCGAGCCATTGGGCGCCGAAGAGATTGCACTCACGCGTGCCGCCATCGGCTGGAGCCATGCGCCGTTTGTGATCCCCAAAGAGGTGTACGCCGACTGGGATGCCAAGGCTGCCGGCAAGGCCGCCGAGCAAGCCTGGAACGACAAGTTCGCCGCCTACAAAGCCGCGTTTCCCGAATTGGCCAAGGAGCTGCTGCGTCGCATGAAGGGCGACCTGCCCAAGAACTTTGTGCAGACCGCGGTGGACACTGTCATTGCCGCCCACACCAAGGCCGAGACCGTGGCAAGCCGCAAGGCTTCGCAGCTGGCGCTGGAATCGTTCACCGCCGCGCTACCCGAACTGCTGGGCGGCTCGGCCGACCTGACCGGCTCCAACCTCACCAACACCAAGAGCACGCCCAACCTGCGCTTTGACATGCACGGTGCCGTGGTCAAGAACGAAGCCGGCCAGGGTGGTCGCCACATCAACTACGGCGTGCGCGAATTCGGCATGGCCGCCATCATGAACGGCGTGGCGCTGCATGGCGGCTTCATTCCCTACGGTGGCACCTTCCTGACCTTCAGCGACTACAGCCGCAACGCCATCCGCATGGCCGCACTGATGAAGCAGCGCGTGATCCATGTGTTTACCCACGACTCCATCGGCCTGGGCGAAGACGGCCCCACGCACCAGTCCATCGAGCACGCGGCCAGCCTGCGCCTGATCCCGAACCTGGACGTGTGGCGTCCGGCCGATACCGCCGAGACCGCCGTGGCCTGGACCGTGGCCCTGCAGAACAAGACCAAACCGACGGCCTTGCTGCTGTCCCGCCAGAACATCAGCTACGCACCCAAGGCCGAGTCCGCGCTGGCGCCCGAGGCCTGCGGCCTGGACGCCATCAGCAAGGGTGCCTATGTGTTGGCCGAACCCAGCGAAGTGGGTCTGAAGAAGAAGCCCCAGGCGGTCATCATCGCCACCGGCTCGGAAGTGCAACTGGCACTCAAGGCCCAGGAGCTGCTGGCCACCCGCAAGATTGCGGTGCGCGTGGTCTCCATGCCCAGCAACACCACGTTTGACAAGCAAAGCGCCGCCTACAAGGCCGCCGTGTTGCCCGCTGGCCTGCCCCGCGTCGCCGTGGAAATGGGCGTGTCGGATGGCTGGTGGAAATATGGTTGTGCAGCGGTTGTGGGCATCGACACCTATGGTGAGTCGGCCCCTGCACCCGTGCTGTTCCAGCATTTTGGTTTTACGCCGGAGAATGTGGCAGACACCGTGCAGTCGGCTCTGCAGCGCAAGGCGTGAGCGTGGTTTGTTGAAGTTTGACCGAGATTTTTTAAAGGAAAGAAGCAAATGACCATCAAGATCGGAATCAACGGCTTCGGCCGCATTGGACGCAACGTGTTGCGCTCAGCCCTGCAAAATTTCAGCGACATCGAAGTCGTTGGCATCAATGACCTGCTGGAGCCCCAGTACCTGGCCTACATGCTGCAGTACGACTCGGTGCACGGCCGCTTCAAGGGTGACGTGTCGGTCGATGGCAACACGCTGATCGTCAACGGCAAGAAGATCCGCCTCACACAGGAGCGCGACCCGGCCAACCTGAAGTGGAACGAAGTCGGCGCCGATGTCGTGATCGAAGCCACCGGCCTGTTCCTGGACAAGGCCTCCGGTGAAAAGCACCTGGCGGCTGGTGCCAAGAAGGTCATCTTCTCGGCCCCATCGAAAGACGACACCCCCATGTTCGTCTTCGGCGTCAACGACAAGACCTATGCCGGCCAGGCCATCATCTCCAACGCGTCCTGCACCACCAACTGCCTGGCTCCGCTGGCCAAGGTGATCAACGACAAATGGGGCATCAAGCGCGGCCTGATGACCACCGTGCACGCTGCCACTGCCACGCAGAAGACGGTGGACGGTCCTTCCAACAAGGACTGGCGCGGCGGCCGCGGCATTCTGGAAAACATCATCCCCTCCAGCACCGGTGCTGCCAAGGCCGTGGGCGTGGTGATTCCCGAGTTGAACAAGAAGCTCACCGGCATGTCCTTCCGCGTGCCTACCAGCGATGTGTCGGTGGTTGACCTGACCGTGGAACTGAACAAGGAAGCCACCCTGAAGGACATCTGCGCCGAGATCAAGGCCCAATCCGAAGGCGCCCTCAAGGGCGTGCTGGGTTACACCGAAGACAAGGTGGTGGCCACCGACTTCCGTGGCGACACCCGCACCTCCATTTTTGATGCGGACGCCAGCATTGCACTGGACGGAACCTTCATCAAGCTGGTAAGCTGGTATGACAACGAGTGGGGCTACTCCAACAAGTGCCTGGAGATGGTGCGCGTCGTTTCCAAATAAGCGTTTTTGGCCTGCAAAGCCCGTGCCGCCAGTCGGTGCGGGCTTTTTTTGTGGGTGTTGATCTTTGGCAACGCACGGGCGAAGATCGACGGCCATAATCCCAACCGGTACACGCAGAATGGCTGCGCAGTACGCCGGAATCAAAAAGGGGATGGCTATGGCTAGATTTTTGGGATTGGCGTTCGCATCGGCCTTTTTGCTGGCTGGATGCGCTGTGGAAGTGCAAAATACGCAGCCTGCCCAGGAGCTTGCGCAGCGCGCAAAGCCGCCGGGTTCGGTTTACACGGGCTGGCGCGTCTATCAGGACAAATGCGTGGCCTGCCACGGGCCCGATGCGACCGGCACAGTGGGCGGTCCCGATCTGCTGCCCGTCGTCCGCGAAATGGGCTCACGCCAATTCGTCAGCCTGGTTCTCAAGCGCTACGACTGGGGTCTGCCGGCTGCACAGGCCAACGGCGCGCTCGCGCGGGAAGCACTGATCGACGAAATTGTGCTGCGCAAGGGCTATGCGCTCACGATGCCCGCCTGGCAAGGTGAGCCCAGCGTGAACGCCCATATCGCGGATCTCTATGTCTATCTGTCGGCGCGCGCCCAAGGCACGCAGGGCCCGGGGCGTCCAGCGCAGTAGTTTGTTTATGCGGGCCCCACACCATGGGGCGCCGGAACCATGGCCACAATGCGCGAGAACAGGGCCCGGTATTCGCCGGTGGGGCCTGACCAGGGGTCCTTGTTGGCCTCGAACGCCGCATCAATGCCGGCCCAGTCCTGCGGGGCCAGGCGCTTGCGCGCCAGCGGTAGCAACTCCTGCTCCTCCATGCCGATGTGCTTCCACGTTGCGTCAATGTAGGTTCGGGCCTGGGCTTCAAACGCCGCAAATCCGGCAGGGCCTGCCGCCTGGTAGGCCTGCAGGGCGGTTCGCAAGGCCTGCGTGCTGTGAGCGCCGTGGATGTGGTCCTGCTGCAACCTCTCAATCAGGGCGGCTGCCTCGGGAATGACTTCCAGTATCTTGACGAACAGCACATCGTCTTCCTTGGGGTGGTGCAACTTGTCGGGCACCTCGGTGATGTATGCGATCAGGGCGTTCAGCAGCACAAAGTCGCTCTGCAGCGTGCCGGCGCGTATGCCGTCCAGCACAAAGCGAAAGGCCTGCACGATGGCGCCCAGGGCGCGGTGTTCGGCGTGGATGATGTCAATGGCTTTCATGTTCGGGTCTCGCGTCGTGGTGGGCGTTTCGGTCGTCGTGTCAGTGGGCCGATACGCCCAGCCAGCTGTCCAGTAGCGCACTGTCGTCCAGCAGGGTAAGTGCTGCGCCCTGGTAGACGCTTTTTCCCCGCTCCAGCACCAGGGCCTGGCGCGTCAGCGGCAGAATCTGGCGCGCATGCTGTTCCACCAGGATGACGGCCATGCCGCTCTCTTCGGTGAGCTGCTGGATGATGGACAGCAACTCCTGCACGATCAGGGGTGCCAGGCCTTCCAGCGGCTCGTCCAGCAACAGCAGCTTGGGGTTGAGCATCAGCGCGCGGCCAATGGCCAGCATCTGCTGCTCGCCACCGGAGAGCTGGTTGCCCATGTTGGCGCGGCGTTCTTTCAGGCGCGGAAACATCGCGTAGATTTTTTGCAAATCCCAGTGGCCTTTGGTGGCCACCACGGTCAGGTTTTCCTCGACCGACAGCGACGGGAAGATGTCGCGCTCTTGCGGCACCCATCCCAGGCCCAGGTGAGCGCGCGCATGCGGCGCCACCCGGCTCAGGTCCTGCCCTGCAAAACGCATGGTGCCCGACCTGTAGCTGGCCGCGCCCATCAGCGTGGACAGCAGCGTGGTCTTGCCCATGCCGTTGCGCCCCAGCAGGGACAGGCTGTCGCCCTCGTTCAGCGTGAGCGCAATGTCTTCCAGCACCACGGCCTCACCGTAACCGGCCCACAGTTTTTCCAGATGCAATAGTTCAGCCATGGACGGCCTCTCCGAGGTAAACCTCTTTGACCTTGGGGTCGTTGGCAATGTGGTCCGGCGTGCCTTGGGTCAGCAGCGCGCCGCTGACCAGCACCGAGATCTGGTCGGCAAAACGGAACACCAGATCCATGTCGTGTTCGATCAGCAGAATGGTCACATCGCGCGGCAGCGCGGCGATGGATGCAAACAGCTCACGGCTCTCGGACGTGGGCACGCCGGCGGCGGGCTCGTCCAGCAACAGCACTTGGGGCTTGGCGGCCAGCGCCAGCGCGATCTCGATCAGGCGCTGCTTGCCATAGGCCAGGTTGCGCGTCTGTTCATGCGCCACGTCGCCCAGGCGCAGGGTGTCGAGCAACTGCGCCGCTTCGTCCATGGCCTGGGTGTGTGCGCCAATGGGTTGCCAGAACCGGCTGCCCAGCCCCAGGCGTTCGTTGACGGCCAGCACCACGGATTCGAGCACGGTCAGCTCCGCGAACAGGCGGTTGATCTGGAAGGTGCGGGCCAGTCCGCGCTTGACGCGCTGGTGCTGGGCCAAGTGCGTCACGTCACTGCCGTTCAACATCACCTGGCCGCTGGTGGGTTCCAGAAAGCCGGTCAACAGGTTGATGAGCGTGGTCTTGCCAGCACCGTTGGGGCCGATCAGCGCGTGGCGGGCACCCGCCTCCACGTTGAGGCTGATGTTGTTGGTCACCACGAAGCCGCCGAATTTCTTCACCAGGCTGGCGGTCTGCAGGGCATAGGTCATTTCGCACCCCCGTTGAGCATTGGAATGCGTGCTGCGGCCCTGCGCAGCCCGCCCATCACCCCATCACGGGCGAACAGCACAATCACCAGCAGCAAGGCACCGAGCCAGAACTGCCAGTACTCGGGGTTCAGGTCCGATAGCACGTGGTGGGCCGACATGAAGACCATGGTGCCGATGAGGGCACCATACAGGCTGCCCGAACCACCCAGCACCAGAATCAGCAGCAGCTCGGCCGAGCGGTTGAAGGCCAGCACATCCAGCGCCACAAACTGCGTGGTCTGCGCCATCAGCGCCCCCGCCACACCGGCGTAGGCCGCACCAAGGGTGTAGACCGCTGCCAGGCGCGCATTCACCGGAGCGCCCAGTGCCGGCATGCGCGCCACGTTCAGCCGAATGCCCTTGAGGCTCAAACCGAATGGACTGTGCACCAGTTTGCGTGCGCTCCAGAACAGCAGGAACAGCACCAGCACGGCATACCAGTAGGCAGTCTTGCCGACCATGTCAAAGCGGAACTGGCCGAACAGGGGTTGCATCTCCATGCCCTGCAAGCCGTCCACGCCGCCGGTGATGGCGGTGAGTTTGTTGGCCACTTCAAACAGCATCATGGCCACGCCCAGCGTCACCATCAGGCGCGTCAGGTCGGCACCGCGCAGCACCAGCAGGCTGGTCATAAAGCCCAGCGCGGCGCTGACCACGGCCGCGACCAGCAGGCCCGACAGCGGCTCGCCCCAGCCATGGCTGGCCAGCAAACCCGCGGCATAGGCGCCCACACCAAAGAAGGCGGCATGGCCCAGCGACACGATGCCGGCGTAGCCCAGGATCAGATCCAGCGACAGGCAGAACAGGCCGGTGATGGCGATCTGGGTCAGCAGCACCAGGTTGTCGGGGAACAGGAAGTAGCCCAGCACCGGCAGCAGCCAGAACACCAGTTCGGCAGGGCGCCAGCGGTCGGAGCGCTGCACCACGGTCAGGTCAATCGTTGAGGATTTCATACAGTCTTATTGGGTTTTGGGCGGCACTCAGCGTGCCGCCTGGCGGCCAAACAGGCCTTGGGGTCTGAAGACCAGCATCACCACCATGACGGCGTAGATGACGAAGGAGCCAATCTGCGGCACGTAGTACTTGCCCGCCACATCGACCACACCCAGAATCAGCGAGGCCACCAGCGAGCCAGCAATGCTGCCGCTACCGCCCACCGCCACCACGATCAGGAAATACACCACGTACTTGACGGGAAAGCCCGGGTCCAGTCCCAGCATCTCCACGCCCATGGCGCCGCCCAGTCCGGCCAGCGCCGTGCCCAGTGCAAAGGTCAGTGTGAAGATGCGTTCCACGTTGATGCCCACGCCGCGTGCGGCCCGCGGGTTGTCCACCGAGGCGCGTAGTTCCGCGCCAAAACGGGTGCCGCTGACCAGGCGCTGCAGGCCCCAGGCGATCAGCAGGCTGACCCCGATCAGGAACAGGCGGTAGACACCCATGTCCAGCCCCGGCAGGTTGATCTGCCCGCGCAGGAAATCGGGCAGCGTCAACGGCTGCTGCTGGGCGCCAAAGAAGTACTGCATGGCCGACATGGACATGAACACCAGGCTGATGGAAAACAGCACCTGGTCCAGATGGGTGGCTCCGTAGAGACGGCGGTACAGCGTACGCTCCAGCACCACGCCCACCAGCGCCGTTGCCAGGGCCGCCAGCGGCAGCGAGGCCAGGAAGGGCACCCCGGCGCGGTTGAGCAGGGTGACGCACACATAGCCCCCCACCATGGCAAAGGCGCCATGGGCCAGGTTGACGAAGTTCATCAGCCCCAGCGTGACCGACAGCCCCACACTGATCAGGAACAGCAGCATGCCCGAGGCAATGCCATCAAAAAGAATCGTCATGGCGGTGATCTATGCCGTTGGAGGGGAATGAATGCGCTTATTGCTTGCCGGGGTCTTTGAAGTTGGGCACGTTCTCGAACTCCACGTTCTGCAACTTGCCGCCGACCTTCTCCACCTTGCGGATGTAGATGGTTTGCACGATGTCGCGCGTTACCGGGTCGATGCTGATGGGTCCACGCGGGCTGGTCCAGGCCATGCCCCTGGCCGCGGCCAGGAACTTGTCGCCGGTAGCATCACCACCGGTCTTCTCCAGCACCTTGGCAATCAGCTGCATGCCGTCAAAGCCGCTGACCGACATGTAGTTGGGGCGGTCCTTGGGGTAGGCCTTGTAATAGGCGGTGACATAGGCTTTGTTCTCGGGCGAGTTGTGCACCTCGGAGTACTGCAGGGAGTTGACGATGCCCAGCGCGTTGTCGCCCACGCCGTCCAGCACGTCTTCCTCGGTCAGGTCCCCGGTGGCGATGATGCGGATGCCCGCCTTGGCCAGGTCGCGCTCGGCAAAGCCTTTCATGAAGGCAATGGTCTGCTCACCCGGTGGCACGAACAGGAACACGGCCTCGGGCTTGGCGTCCTTGATCTTTTGCAGGAAGGGCGCAAAGTCGGGGTTCTTCACCGGCGTGCGCACCTCGCCCACCACCTCGCCACCGGCAGCGGTAAAGGTCTTTTTGAATTGCGCTTCAGCGTCCTGCCCGGGGCCAAAATCTGCCACCAGGGTGTAGACCTTTTTGATCTTGTTCTTGGCGGCCCAGCTGGCAATGGGCGCAGTGATTTGCGGCAGCGTGTGCGACACGCGCAGGATGTAGTCCGACTTGGTGGTGATGGCCGACGCGGCCGCGTTCATCACGATCATCGGCTTCTTGGCCTCATTGGCGATGGGCGCTGCGGCAAAGGCGGACGGCGTCAGGCCAAAGCCAGCCAGGATGTCGACCTTGTCCTTGACGACCAGCTCTTGCGCGGCGCGCTTGCTGATCTCGGGTGCGACTCCGGTGTCGTCCTTGACGATGAGCTCGACCTTGCGGCCGGAGAAGGTTCCACCGCTTTGCTCCAGATACAGGCGGGCACCGTGCTCGATTTGCTTGCCGTAGGCCGCAAAGGGACCGGACATGGGCAGCACCAGGCCCACCTTGAGCGGGTCGGCGGCGTGCGCGGTCAGGCTTAAGGCGCAGGCGCCGATGATGGTTGCGAAGCGAAAGTTGAAGCGTGTCTTGGTCATGGTTGTCTCCGGTTTTTGTGTGGGGTTTACAGCGCGTCCGGTTGCATGGCCGGTGCGGCTTTTTGAAAGGCATCCAGGCGGGCGCAGGCCTGGTCGATGGCAACGATGGCGGGATAAGGGCTTAGGTTCACGTTGAAGCGGCGTGCACTTTCCACCTGGGGCACCAGGTAGACGTCAGCCACCGTGGGGGTGTTGCCAAAGCAGAAATCGCCACGGTTTTTGTCCGCCGCGAGCAGGGCTTCCAGCGCTTCAAAGCCGGCGTTGATCCAGGTGGCGCACCAGGCGTTGACTGCGGCGTCATCGCAGCCCAGCGTGTTGCGCAGGTATTCCAGAATGCGGCGGTTGTTGATGGGGTGGATGTCGCAGCCCACCAGTGCCGCCAGAGCCCGCACACGGGCACGGTCGTCGGGGCTGGAGGGCAGCAGCGGCGGTGTCGGGTGACGCTCTTCCAGCCATTCGATGATGGCGGGCGTTTGCGTCAAAACCTGTTCACCATCGACCAGCGTGGGCACCAGAGCCTGCGGGTTGAGCGCCTTGTAGGCTGCGCTCAGATGCTCCTGCTTGGCCAGGCTGACCGCCACGTACTGGTAGTCCAGGCCTTTGAGCTTGAGTGCAATGCGCAGACGGTGGGAGGTGCCGCTACGGAAGAAGTTGTGTAGTTGAAGCATGGGGGGCTCAGACTTCCGCTAAGCAGTTGCCCACATTCCAGCCATACAACCACTCCATGGCGTCGTAGAAACGCTCGGGCGTGCGGCCTTTCCACAGGTCATTGCGTACCAGTCTTTCAACGCCCTTGGCGTGGTAGAGCCGACCCATCTCGCGACCCGACAGCACGATGCGTGCGGTGCGTGCCACGCGGGAGCGCTGGTACAGCGCCAGTGCCTTGGGCCAGTCGTTCTGGTGCGTGCGCAGTGCCTCACCCAGCGTGACGGCATCTTCCAGCGCCATGCAGGCACCCTGCGCCATGTACTGGGTGGTGGGGTGGGCAGCGTCGCCCAGAATCGTGGCGCGGCCGAAGACCCAGGTGTCAATCGGTTCACGGTCGGCGGTGGCCCAGCGTTTCCAGGTCTTGGGCAGGTCGATCAGCTGGCGCGCCTTGGGGCAGATGCCCTGGAAGTAGCTTTGCACTTCTTCCTTGCTGCCATCGGTCACGCCCCACTCTTCCTTGTCGCGGCTGTGGAAGGTGACGACCACGTTGTACTGTTCGCCGCCACGCAGCGGGTAGTGCACCAGGTGGCAGTTGGGGCCGACCCAGATGCTGGCGGCATTCCAGCGCAGGTTTTCCGGAAAGTCTTTTTTGTCGACCACTGCGCGGTAGACCACGTGGCCGGTCACGCGCGGCGGGTCGTTGACGTACTGTTTGCGCACCACCGATTTGCCGCCATCGGCGCCAATCAGGGCTACACCCTTCCAGGCCTTGCCGTTCTGGTCATAGGCCGTGACGGAGTGGTCGTCCTGCTCGACGCGCTCGATGCGGGTGTTGGTGTGGAATTCGACCTTGCCGGTTTCCTGCGCGCCTTCCAGCAGCGAGAGGTGTACATCCACACGGTGGATCACGGCATAGGGATTGCCAAAGCGCTGGATGAAGGCCTCGCCCGTGGGGATCTTGCCGACCTGGTATTCGTCCAGTGCGTCGTGCATCACCATGTAGTCGGTATAGACCGCGCGGCTACGGGCCTTGTCACCGACGCCCAGCGCATCAAACGCGTGAAACGCATTGGGGCCGAGCTGGATGCCGGCACCAATTTCGCCGATCTCGGGTGCCTGTTCCAGCACCTGGACCGTGAAGCCCTGGCGCACCAGCGCCAGCGCGGCGGCCAGGCCACCAATGCCGCCGCCGGCGACGATGACGGGAAGTTGTTGGGTCATGGTGTGTCTCCTGATGCGTGGGTGGGTTTATTCCGCAGCGCCAATGGTCAGCGCCACGCTGCCCACGCCCTCCACCGAGCCGGTGATCACGTCGCCGGGCTGCACGGCGCCCACGCCTTCGGGGGTGCCGGTGTAGATCAGGTCGCCGGGCTGCAGGTGGTAGTACTGCGAGAGGTCGGCCAGCAGTTCGGGGATGTTCCAGATCAGTTGGCCCAGGTCGGCCGTCTGTTTGGCCTGGCCGTTGACCTGCAGGCTGATGGCGCCCTTTTGGAGTACGCCCAGGTTGCCGATGGGCACGATTTCGGAGCACACGGCGGATTTCTCGAAATCCTTGCCCAGATCCCAGGGCCGGCCCTGGTCGCGGGCTACCAACTGCAGGTCGCGCCGGGTCATGTCCAGACCGGCGGCGTAGCCGTAAATCAGGCTAGCGGCATCGGCCGCTTTCACGCGGAAGCCGGCAGCGCCAATGGCCACCACCAGTTCCATTTCAAAGTGGTAGTTCTGGGTGCCGCAGGGGTAAGGCACAGTGGAGCCGGAGTCGACCAGCGTGGACGATGCCTTGGTGAAGTAGAACGGCTTCATGGTGGACTTGTCCACGGGTCGGCCCATTTCCACCGCGTGGGCGTGGTAGTTGCGGCCCACGCAGAAGATGCGGTTCACGGGGTAACGGGCTTGCACGCCGCGCACGGCCAGAGAGGGTACGGGGGTGGGGGCAAAGAGGTAGTTGGTCATGGTGTGTTGGGTGTACTGGGTATAGAGATCAGTCGTTGCGGACTTCGTAGACACCGAGCTTTTTCTGCAGGGGTGCGTCGTCGGCGATAAAGATGAAGGCGGCCTGGCTGGCAGACTGGTTCGCCAACGTGATGGGTGTGTAGCCGGGGATGCAGCAGGTGTCGGCTTCACCCAGCGTGAAGCGGCTGGCGTCTGCCTTCACCGAAGCGCTGCCTTCAATCTGGTGAAACACCATGGCGGTGGAGCGTGCGGGCAGGTTCAGTGTTTCGCCGGGGCGCAGCATCAGCGCGGAGAAGCCCAGGATTTTTTGTGCATCGCCACCGGTTTCGGGGTTGATGTAGGCCACTTGGACGGCTTCGATGTCGGGCCGGGTGCGTGCCAGGGTAACGAGCGCAGCGCGCACATCCACCCACGGGTAGCGCAGCATGGGGAAGGGGCTCTGGCTGCGGGCAAACACGGGTGCAGGCACCACGCCGCCGCGCTGGTAGGCCAGGCCTGCGGTGTCGCTGTCCACGGTCTGGGCCCGTCCTTCGGTGACATAGGACGCTTCCATGTAATAGACCATGGGCAGGTCCAGCACATCCAGCCAGACCACGGGCTTGTCGCCGTCGTGGCCGTGTTCGTGCCACAGGCCGGTGGGGGTCAGGATCAGGTCACCGCGGGACATCAGGCACTTCTCGCCGTCGACGGTGGTGTAGGCGCCTTCGCCCTCCACAATCATGCGCACTGCATTGGGCGTGTGGCGGTGGGCGGGCGCCCACTCACCGGGCAACAGCAACTGCATGCCCAGATAAATGGTGGAACTGGCCTGCATTTTTTCCAGGCCATGGCCCGGGTTGGCCAGCACCAGTACGCGGCGTTCGGCTTTTTCGATGGGAGTGAGTTCACCGGCCTGAAGCAGTAAAGGACGCAGGTCCTGATACGGCCAGCAGGTGGCACGGGTCCGTGCGATGGGTTTGCCCGGTGGCAATACGGCGCGCAGACTGGGCCACAGCGGAACCAGGTTGTGTGCCGTCAGTGCCGCACGGTAGTCTTCGGGCAAGTCTTCAAGGCGACCAAGTTCCTGCATGTGTGCTCTCCATCGGGGGTGTTTTTGCGATGGGGTGGATCGTAGGAGTCGCTCAAAATGCTGTAAATCCATAGCACTTAATATCGGGTATTCGAAATTCGAATAGAGGTAATGCCATGAACACCATCGATATTCGACTGCTGTCGGTGTTTGACGAGATTTACAAAACCCGCAGCGTGACGGGCGCCGCCGTCGCGCTCGACCTGGGCCAGCCCGCCGTCAGCGTGGCCCTGTCCAAGCTGCGCCACCACTTTGACGACCCCTTGTTTGTGCGCACCTCCAGCGGCATGGAGCCCACGCCTTTTGGTGAAGGGCTGGTGCGGCCGGTGCGCGGTGTGCTGGAAGCGCTGGAACTGGTTCTGGGCCATCGCAATGAATTTGATCCGGCGACATCGGAGCGCACGTTCCGCATTTTCATGGCCGACATCACGCAACTGGTGCTGCTGCCCAGGTTGTGGGAGACCCTGCGGGTCACGGCACCCAACATCCACATTGAAATCATGCCGCTGTCGTCGGACATCGCGCGCATGCTGGAAAGTGGCGAGGCCGACCTGGCCATTGGTTTCATGCCCCAGCTGGAGGCGGGCTTTTACCAGACCGTGCTGTTTGACCAGACCTTTGTGTGCATGGTCAGCGCCCACCATCCCCGTATTCGCGATGGTCTGAGTTTGCAGCAATTTGAGACCGAAGACCATGCGGTCATCAGTTCTTCGGGCTCCGCGCCGCTGCTGATCGACCAGGAAATTGCACGCTTGGGCCTGAAGCGGAAAATCTCACTGAAGATTCCCAATTTCATTGGTGCCGCTCTGGTGGTCGAGCACACCGACCTGATCATCACGATCCCGGCGCGTCTGGCCGATGTGGTGCAGGGACGTGGTGCCCTCAAGATCTTTGCCGTGCCGTTCCCATTGCCGCAGTATGCGGTCAAGCAGCACTGGCATGAGCGCTACCACAATGACCCCGGCACACGCTGGCTGCGTCGTGTCATTGCCGAGCTGATGACGGTCAAACCTTCAGCAACTTCTCCACATGCGCCCGTCCTTCCGGGTTCGCCATGAGCACCAGTGCAGTGCCTGCGTGGATGAGGTAGTCGTCTGGCGGATTGAAGACCCAGTTGCCGCGTTCATGGGTGGCCATCAGCAGGTAGTCTTTGGACTTGGGCACCAGGTCCGCCAGGGTCGTGCTGACAAAGCCGGCGGGCACGATCACTTCCTCGACCCGCAAGCCCTCGTCGCTGTGCAGCATCTGGTCCATGAAGTTGACCACATGCGGGCGCACCATGGCCGAGGCAATGCGCATGCCACCGGTGAAGTCGGGGGAGACGATTTCATCGGCACCGGCCCGTTTGGCCTTGTTGGTGTTGCGCACATCATGCAAGCGCACCACCACGCGCACCTTGGCGCTGAGCAGCTTGACCGACAGCGCAATCATCAGGTTGTGTCCATCGTCACCGGTCACCGCAAACACGCCCGCTGCAGCGCTCAGGCCCGCTTTGCGCAAGGCATCGTCGTCCGCCGCATCGTCATGCAGGTAGAGTGCATTCGGGTGGTGTTCCAGCCAGCCGTCCAGCACCGCACGGTCTTTCTCGACGACAACGAAGGAGCGCCGGGTCTGGACCAGTTCGTGGGCCACGTTGGACCCCACGCGGCCAATGCCGCACACGATGTAATGGCCCTTGAGCTGGGCAATTTGCTTTTCCATGCGTTTTTTCCTCAGGTCCGCGTTGAGATCGGAGTCAATCAAAAGTGCCACCAGCGTCGAAAACAGGTAGCTCAGGGTTGCGATGCCCACCACCGCGATGAACACGGTAAACAGGCGGCCCATGGGGTGGGTGCTCAAATCCACCGTCTCACCATAGCCAATGGTGGCGATGGTGATGAAGGTCATGTAGAAGCTGTCGATCCAGGTGGCGGTGGGGCGGCCGATATAGTGGTAGCCCAGCGTGCCGCCAACCGTGATCAGGATCAGCAGCGTCCCTCCGTACAGCAGGCCTTTGAAATGCCGGCTTCGGATGATTTTTTTCAAACCGCTGGACCCTGTTCCCATGGTGTCATTGATTGTAGGGAGGCCCTGGCAAGGGCTCTCAGTCCGCGTGAAACTGGTCAGCGTTCTTGCCCTTGAACGGGGCATAGAACGCCTTGATGGCCAGCATGTCGGCTTCGATGTCCCCGGTGGGGTGAAACACCGGGCCCAGTCCGCTGATCTTGCGATCGTAGTCCATGTAGGCCATGACGATGGGCACTTGCGCCCCTACGGCAATGTAGTAAAAGCCGGTCTTCCAGTAGCGGGTCTTGTTGCGCGTGCCCTCGGGCGGCACGATGAGCTGCAGCGGGCCTTGGGCCGCTTTCATGGCGTCGACGGAGGCCGTCACCAGGTTGTTGGACGTCTCGCGTGCGACCGGAATGCCACCCAGCCACATCATGGTGTGGCGAAACGGAAAACCAAAAAGCTGGCGCTTGCCCATCCAGTACACGTGCAGGCGCAGCACAAAGGCCACCATCAGGGTGTAGGGCAGGTCCCAGTTGCTGGTGTGGGGTGCTGCGATCAGTACACACTTCTGGCCATTGGCGGGCAACTGGCCTTCCACCTTCCAGCCGCTGAGTTTGAGGAAGCCAATGGACAGGGCGCGCAGCAGGGTGTTGACAACCGGCGTGTCAAAAATGGTGTGGTGCATGGGTGAATGGCGATGGGGGCTTGCGGCAGGGGTGGCGGGCGGTGCCAGCCAGCTGGAAAGGGGGTGCAATGAAAATGATTGTCGCTGCATTCTTCTGTGGTTTGCCTTACATTTCACCGCACCCCTTGCGCCATGAACGAGAGATTGATGTGAAACAAACCGAATGCCCCTGTGGCAGTGGACTGGAGCTGGCCGCCTGCTGCGGCCAGTGGCATAACGGCCTGGCGGCGGGTGTCTACGCCCCCACACCCGAGGCCCTTATGCGCTCGCGCTACAGCGCCTATGTGCTGGGCCTGATCGACTACCTGGTGGCCACCTGGCACGGCTCGACCGCTCCGGGCGACCTGGAGTTGCAGCCGGTCAAGTGGCTGAGCCTGGAGGTGCGCCACGCCGAGTCCAGTGGCGATGTGGGCGTGGTGGAGTTTGTGGCTCGCTACAAAGTGAACGGCCGGGCCGAGCGCATGCATGAACTGAGCCGATTTGTGCGCGAGCAAGGGCGTTGGTATTACATTGACGGGCAGGTGCCACAGGAGAGCTGAGATGCCGTTCGCGGCAATGCCAGGCTGCGGCACAATGCACAGCCCATAAACCCATCGAGCCCGCCATGCCTGATCTGTCACTCGTCATCCAGCAGCCCGCTGACCCAGCGGCGCAGTTGATTCTGTTGTTCCATGCCGCTGGTGCCGATGCCGCGTCTTTGCTGCCATTGGGCGAGCGTTTGTGCGAGACCTTTCCCCGGGCAAGCATCGTGTCTCTGCCGGCCGATGCCCCGGCCGCCGCGCCGTTGGGTTTTGAGTGGTTTCCCCTGGCTGGAGTGACTGACGAAAATCGCGCGCTGCGGGTGGCGCAGGCCTTGCCAGCCCTGCAAACGGCGGTGCGTGACTGGCAGGAGCGCAGTGGCGTGTCAGCCGCGGCCACTGCCTTGATTGGTGTGTCGCAAGGCGCGGAGATGGTGCTGGAGCTGAGCAAGCTGCAACCCATGCTGGCCAGCCGTGTGGTTGCCATGGGTGGGCGCTTTACCACGCTGCCGCAAGACCGGCCAGCCGTCACGACGATCCACTTTCTGCATGGCAAGCTCGACGCGCTGATCTCTTACAGCCACAGTGTGGACGCAGCCCACCATTTGCGTGACATGGGCTGCGACATCACGGCCGAAGTCGTGCCCTTTGTCGGCCACGCACTGCATCCCGATTTGATCGAGCTGGCCATCACCAAGCTCAGCACCCACATTGCACACCACCTGTGGACGGCGGCACAGGTGGCAGCATCAGGTGGGGGCAGCGGCGCAGCGTGAGGGCACACATTCGCCGCCGGGCCGCCCCAAGGTGAATTGGGCCCCCTCGGGGGGCAGCGACCCGCGCAGCGGCGGAGCGTGGGGGCCAACTAACTAGCTCAGGTGCTTGCCCACGATCCCGGCCAACTCAAACATCGTCACCTGGGGCTTGCCAAACACCGGCAGCAGTTTGGCATCGGCGTTGATGGCGCGCTTGTTGGTGGCGTCCTGCAGGCCGTTGGCCTTGATGTAGTCCCACAGCTTCTTGATGACTTCGGTGCGGGCGACCGGCTCCGTGCCGATCACCGCAGCCAGTGCGGGGCTCGGCAGCTTGCCCGTTGCCGCCGTGGTCTTGCGGGGGGCTTTGGGCTTGGCGGTCTTGGCTACGGCCGTGGTTGCAGCCTTCTTTGTAGGGGCTTTTGTGCCTGCAGCCCCCGTAGAACGTGCGGAAGCAGCTCCTTTTTTTGTAGCGACCGCCGCTTTGGCTGCTGGTTTGGCGGCGGTCTTGCGCGGCGGGAACTTGCTGGGCGCGAACTCGAAGTTCACCTTGCCGGCCTCGGCGTCCCAGGCCAGCATGGCCTTGAAGGCCCGGCGGGTACGCATGGAGACAAACTTGTCGAGCAGGTCGGTCTTGCCGGTCTCCAGCAGCTTGTGCATCTGCGCGCGCTCGATGGGCTGCTGCAGGATGATCTGGCCGGTCTTGAAGTCACAGCTGGGTGTGGGCTGGGCCAGCGTGGGCACGGATTTGTCGCAGACGTAGTTCTTGCCATGCTCGAAAACGGAGCCGCCGCACTTGGGGCAGGCTCCCAGGGATTCCTGGCCGGAAAAGTCGATGATCTCGCCGCTTTCCTCGCCCTTCTTGTCATCGCCAAAGTCGAATTCGAGCTTGTAGTTCTTGGTCTCGTCGTCGAACTTGATGACCATTTCGGCGGTGAACGGCCAGCCGGCCTTGGAGCGAAAACCGTCCAGCGGACCGATCTTCTTGTCGCGCAGGAACTGCTCCACCTCGGCCACCTCAAAGGTGCGCCCGGCGGGGGATTTGCCGAAGGAAAAGCCGCAACCGTCTTCGGTGCCACTCTTGCCGGTGCAGGTGTAGCGGCGGTAGTTCTCCTTGACGATGCCACCGCAGTTGGGGCATGGCGCCTGCAGGGTGGCGTAGTCACCGGGAATGGTGTCGCGGTCGTATTCCTTGGCCTTCTTGACCATGCGTTCGGTCATGGCGGCAATCTCGGCCATGAAGGAGCTGCGGCTGAGTTTGCCGTGCTCCATCTGGGCCAGCTTGTATTCCCACTCGCCGGTGAGTTCGGCCTTGGAGAGCTCTTCCACACCCAGACCGCGCAAGAGCGTCATCAACTGGAAAGCCTTGGCGGTGGGGATCAGCTCACGGCCCTCGCGCAGCATGTATTTCTCGGCAATCAAGCCTTCAATGATGCTGGAGCGGGTGGCGGGTGTGCCCAGGCCTTTCTCCTGCATGGCTTCGCGCAGTTCGTCGTCTTCCACGGTCTTGCCGGCGCCTTCCATGGCGCCCAGCAGCGTGGCTTCCGAGTAGCGGGCCGGGGGCTTGGTCTTGAGGCCCTTGGGGTCCACGGTTTCGGTCTTGACTTTCTCGCCGGGCTGCACCGGTACCAGGCTCTGGCCCTTGTCGCCGTCCTTGGCATCGGCCACTTCATCGGCGGCTTCCTTGCCGTAAATGGCCAGCCAGCCCGGCTTGACCAGCACCTTGCCTTCGGTCTTGAAAGAATGCGCCGCAGCCACCGTGATCCGTGTCGTCACCTGGTATTCGGCACTGGGGAAGAACACCGCCAGGAAGCGGCGCACCACCAGGTCATAAATTTTTTGCTCGGCTTCACTCAGGCCGTGGGGCGCCTGCAGCGTGGGGATGATGGCGAAGTGATCCGACACCTTGGCGTTGTCAAACACGCGCTTGGTCGGCTTGACGTAGCCGCCCTGGATGGCCGTGGCCGCAAAGGGCGCCAGGTGCTTCATGCCACTGTCGGCCAGCATGGCAAAGGTGTCCTTGACCACGGGCACATAGTCTTCAGGCAGGTTGCGTGAATCGGTACGCGGGTAGGTCAGGGCCTTGTGGCGCTCGTACAGGCTTTGTGCGATGGACAGCGTGGTCTTGGCCGAGAAGCCGAATTTGCCATTGGCTTCGCGCTGCAGGCTGGTCAGGTCAAACAGCAGGGGGCTGGCCTGCGTCGTGGGTTTGCTTTCTTCGGTGACGGTGGCTTGTTGGCCGCGCACGGCGTCCGCAATGGCCTGCGCCTCGCGCTGGGTCCAGACGCGGTCGGCCTTCTTCTCGCCGTCCTCGGCATCCTTTTTCCACTTGGGGTCAAACCACTTCGCCGGGTAAACGCCCGCCTGTGCGCCAAACAGGGCGTGGATTTCCCAGTAATCGCGGCTGATGAATTTGCGGATCTGCTCCTCGCGCTCGACCACCACCGACAGCGTGGGCGTTTGCACCCGGCCTACGGTCGTTAGAAAGAAGCCACCGTCGCGCGAGTTGAATGCCGTCATCGCACGGGTGCCGTTGATGCCCACCAGCCAGTCGGCCTCGGAGCGGCAGCGCGCGGCGTCGGCCAGCGGTTGCATCTGCTTGTCCGTGCGCAGGGCGCCAAAGCCGTCGCGGATGGCCTGCGGCGTCATGGATTGCAGCCACAGCCTTGACACCGGTTTGCCCAGCGGCTTGGAGCCGCCGGCGTATTGCTCGATCAGGCGAAAGATCAACTCCCCTTCGCGGCCCGCGTCACAGGCGTTGATCAGCTTGTCCACGTCCTTGCGTTTGGCCAGCCGCACCACAGCGTTGAGGCGGGTCTTGGTCTTGTCCACGGGTTTGAGGTCAAAGTGCGGCGGAATCACCGGCAGGTTGGCAAAGCTCCATTTGCCGCGCTTGACGTCAAATTCTTCCGGCGCCTGAATCTCCACCAGGTGGCCCACGGCGCTGGAGACGACGTAGGTGTCACTCTCAAAGTATTCGTCGTGCTTCTCGAATTTGCCCGCCAGGGGCGTAAGCGCCCGTACGATGTCCTGGGCAACGGATGGCTTTTCTGCAATGACCAGTGTTTTGTTGAAAGCTGCGTTTTTCATCTGACTACAATCCAGTTCTCGCGTGCGCGCAGGTGCGCGCATACGCATACGTGAGCGCGCACACACGCACGCCCATACGGTTCACCATACCAAATTTTTGAGTCCCGTTCCTGACGAGCAGAAAAGAGAGCAAAAGTGAGCAAAACAATGCCCCCTGGCGACAACCGCCGCATTCAAACCCGGCGTTCCGGCATTCATGGCAAAGGCGTGTTCGCGCTGCAGGATATCGGCGAGGGCGAAACCATCATTGAGTATGTGGGTGAAATCATCACCTGGGAAGAAGCCCAGGCGCGCCATCCGCACGACCCGAAAGACCCTAATCACACGTTCTATTTTCACATTGATGAAAAACACGTCATTGACGCCAGGGTCGGCGGCAACTCGTCGCGCTGGATCAACCATTCGTGCGACGGCAACTGTGAAGCCGACGAGGTTGATGGGCGCATTTTCATCAAGGCGCTGCGTGATATTGCGCCAGGCGAAGAGCTCAATTACGACTACGGCCTGATGCTTGACGAGCGCTACACCAAGAAGCTCAAGGCCGAGCACCCCTGCTGGTGTGGTGCCAAGACCTGCCGCGGCACATTGCTGGCGCCAAAAAAGCGATAACCGATGGCGTTGCGTTGGCCAGGTGAGGCAATCTGGGAGGCGGTTTCGCCGGTGCTGCCGGGTTTTACGGTGGAAGTGCTGCCCGAGATCGACTCCACCAACACCGAACTGATGCGCCGCGCCCGCGCCGGGCAAACCGACCCCGTGCTGCTGGTGGCCGAGCGCCAGACGGCAGGACGCGGGCGTCTGGGACGTACCTGGTCCAGCGGTGGGGATGCTGTCAGCACGCAAGCCCTGCCACCGTCCCTCACTTTTTCCCTGGGCTTGCCCTTGGCGCCGACTGACTGGTCCGGCCTGTCACTGGCCGTGGGCCTGTCGGCGGTGGAGAGCCTGCACCCGGCGCTGCAGCTCAAATGGCCCAACGATGTGTGGTTGCAGGACCGAAAGCTGGCCGGCATCCTGATTGAAACCGCCAGTGTGGGCGAGGTGCGTTATGCCGTCATTGGCGTGGGCATCAACATGGTCCTGCCCGATGGGCAGGGCCTGCGCACGCCGCCAGCGGCCCTGTGCGAAGTGTTGCCCGGCATCGATGCCCCTGCCACGCTGGGGCTGGTGGTGGCGCCCCTGGTGCGCGCCATCCAGCGCTTTGTGGCTGAAGGGTTTGCCCCGTTGCGCCAGGCTTTTCATGCGCGTGACCTGTTGTATGGCCGCGAACTGGTGTGCAGCGACGGCGTCGTCGGCGTGGCGCGCGGCGTGGATGCGCAGGGTGCCCTGCTGCTGCATACTGATGCCGGATTGAAAAAAATCACCAGTGCGGAGGTCAGCGTCAGACTGGTGCCTTCTGCCAACCTGCCCTGACCCATGCTGAGACTCCTTGCACTGATTCTGATTCTGGCCAATGGCGTGTACTTTGCGTGGAGTGATGGCATGCTGCGCGCATACGGATTTGCGCCGGCGCAACAACAGGAGCCGCAGCGTTTGACGCAACAGATCCAGCCCGAGGCTTTGCGCGTTTTGACACCTGCCGAATTCAAGCGGGTCGAAGCGCAGGTGCTGGCCGACCTGGTCCCCAAAGAATGCCTGCAGGCAGGCCCTTTCGACGATGCACAGGCCACCGCGCTGCGCCGCACGCTGGAGACTGCCCTCCCAACAGGCAGCTGGCAGCTGGAATCCGTTGCAGTGCCTGCGCGCTGGATTGTGTACATGGGCAAGTTTGCCAACGCGGAAGGTTTGGCCAAGAAACGCGGTGAGCTGACGGCGATGAACCTGGTGCCGCAAGGGCTGAACAACCCGGACCTGGAAATTGGCCTGTCGCTGGGCGGATTTGATACCCAGGCGGCGGCGGCGGCGGAACTGGCAAAGCTGGGTCTGCGGGGTATCCGAACCGCGAAGGTGGTGCAGGAGCGCCAGGAGGGACGGCAATTCCAACTCAAGCTGCCCGGGGTCACGCAGGAGATGAAGCCGCGCTTGAATGACATCAAACCGGCGTTGGGAGCCAAGCTGCTGAAAAGCTGCGGCTAACGCGCCTCTTGCTGTAACCGGCTGGTCGAGGGACGTTTATTCGCTTTGCGCGAAGCGCACGGTGAAACAGGTGCCCGGCGGCGTTTGCCCGGGTCGGCTGTCCTCAATCGTGACGCTGGCGTGGTGCTGGCGTGCGATTTCCAGCACGATGGGCAAGCCCAGCCCGGAGCCATCAGCCTCGGTGCCCAGCACGCGGTAAAAGGGTTGAAACACCAGTTCCCGCTCGGATGACGGTATGCCCGGACCCGAGTCCTCCACCTGCAGCACCAGCACCTTGCTGAACGGGTCTTTCAGGATGCGGGCGGTGATCATGCCGGGTTTGTCGGCATTGGACGGTGTGTAGTTGATCGCGTTGTCCATCAGGTTGCGCACCATTTCCTTGAGCAGCGTGGGGTTGCCCAGCAGCGTAACGCCCTCATTGCTGGGTTCAGCCCCTTCGTAGCCGACATCAATGTGTTTGTCCATGGCGCGGGGCACACAGTCGCGGATCACGTCCATGGTCAGGCGCACCAGGTTGCACGGTTGCTGGCTCATGGCGGTGCCGCTGCTTTCGGCGCGGGCCAGCGCCAGCAACTGGTTGACGGTGTGGGTGGCACGGATGCTGGAGCGCCCAATCTGGCGCAGTGACTGCTTGAGGTCCTCGGCGTTGGCGCCTTCGCGCTGGGCCAGATCGGCCTGCATGCGCAGGCCCGCCAGCGGTGTCTTGAGCTGGTGCGCGGCGTCGGCCAGAAAGCGTTTTTGTGTGGCAATCGAGTCGGTCAGGCGCAGCAAAAGATCGTTGACGGAGGAGACCAGTGGCGCCACTTCCAGCGGTACGGCCTGCGCGTCCAGCGGGCTGAGGTCGTCCGGACTGCGCGCCCGGATGCGCTCTTCCAGATGGTTGAGCGGTTTGATGGCCTGCACCAGCGCCAGCCACACCAGCAGCACGGCCAGCGGCAGGATCACGAACTGCGGCAGCATCACGCCTTTGACAATCTCGGTGGCCAGCACGGAGCGCTTGTCCATGGTTTCGGCCACCTGGACCAGTGCCGGCTTGCTGTTGGGCAGGTCCAGCTTGACCCAGGTATAGGCCACCTTGATGCCCACGCCGCGAAACTCGTCATCGCGCATGCGCACTTCGCCCGGTGTGAGCTTCTCGTCTTCCGGGGGCAGGGGCAGGCTTTTCTCGCCGCTCAGATACTCCCCGGCGGTGCCCAGCACCTGGTAGTACACCGTGTCGGAGTCGTCGGCGCGCAGCAGTTCGCGCGCGGGCAGGGGCAGCACAAATTGCGCCTTGTTGTTGTGATTGAGCGTGACCAGTTGGGCCAGCGCACCCACGTTGTATTCCAGCGCCCGGTCAAACGGCTTGCCGGCAATGCCTTGCGCCACCAGCCAGGTCAGCACCAGACTCACGGGCCACAGCAGCAGCAGCGGCGTCAGCATCCAGTCCAGGATTTCGCCAAACAGGGAACGCTGCTCGCGCTGGAAGATCTTCACTGCATCTCTACGGAATATGCGGCAACGCGCAGCAAGCCGCCGTACCAGAAACACCGCAGAACCGGCTGTGCCGGGCTGCTGGTGTTGCCCCCTGCAAGGGGGGTGGCGGCCACACGCAGTGGGCAAGCCTGGGGGTGAGCCACATTACTGTATCTTTTCCAGGCAGTAGCCCAGGCCGCGTACCGTCGCGATGCGGATCGGGCCTTTCTCGATTTTCTTGCGCAGGCGGTGGATGTAGACCTCAATGGCGTTGTTGCTGACCTCTTCGCCCCACTCACACAGGCGCTCCACCAGCTGGTCCTTGCTGACCAGACGTCCAGCGCGCTGCAGCAGCACTTCGAGCAGCCCCAGTTCGCGGGCCGACAGCTCGACCATCTTGCCGTCGATGGTGGCCACGCGCCCAGCCTGGTCGTAGGTCAGTGGGCCGTGCTTGATGCTGCTGCTGGTGGCACCCATGCCGCGGCGCACCAGGGCGCGTACGCGGGCTTCGAGCTCCTGCAGGCTGAAGGGCTTGGCCATGTAGTCGTCGGCGCCGTAGTCCAGCCCCTTGACGCGTTCATCCACCGCATCGGCCGCGGTGAGGATCAACACCGGCAGGGAGGAGCCACGGCCGCGCAGTTTTTTGAGTACTTCCAGGCCGTGCATCTTGGGCAGGCCCAGATCCAGGATCAGCAGGTCAAATTCGGTATTCGTCATGAGTGCGGCATCGGCTTCGGAGCCGCTGGCCACATGGTCCACGGCGGCACCTGCACCGCGCAAGGCGCGCAACAGGCCGTCGGCCAGCACCTGGTCATCTTCGGCGATCAATATCCGCATGTGTGCTCCTTTTTTTGTCAGCGCAGGGACTGCTGTCATCCACTGCGTTCGGTGTTTGTCCTCATTCTAGGCTTGCGCAGTGCAGGATGCCTGTGGTCCTGCAACGGCGCCAATGGGGTTAGCGGCCGCTGTAGGCTTCCAGCCCGATGGACACGACGGTGGCCACTTCGTCGCCTATGGCCTGACGCAGCTCCAGCTCGGCCTGTTCCACCGCTTGCCGGTAGGCGCCCAACCATGCCCGCCCGGTGGCGGTAAACCGTACTTGGCGGGCCCGCGCGTCGGCCAGGTCTGCCGCGCGGGTGACCATGCCCCAGGCCTCGCACTGATCCACCAGCGTGCCCATGGCCTGCTTGCTCATGCCAGCGCGGCGGGCGAGGTCGGTCAGTCGGGAACCGTCCGTGGCCAGATGGCGGGTGATGTGGATGTGCGCGGCACCCACCTGGCCCCGCGCGGCCAGATTGGACAGGGCCAGCGGCACACCCGTGTGGCGGGTCATGATCTCCATGACCCGCGCATCGAATCGCTCCAGGGCCAGCCGGAGCCAGTGACCCGTGTGGGCCAATCGCCATCCATCCGGGTCAGGAATTGCGGTGTCAGTCATGGCATAAATAGTAATGCAAACTGACTAAAAAATATGTGTACTCATTTCAATGATCGACGTTAAACTACTGTTCAAGCATCCAGCCTGTGATTAACACCACTGACTGAATTGCAAGTCAACCATTGATTTTTAAGGAGATTTTCATGGACGCACCCGTCAAGCCCCTCGCCGCCAACAGCGAAAAAGCCAAAGCCCTGCAGGTGGCCCTGGCCCAGATTGAAAAGCAATTCGGCAAGGGCACCATCATGCGCCTGGGCGAAGGTGAGGTGATCGAGGACATCCAGGTGGTGTCCACCGGCTCCCTGGGTCTGGACATTGCGCTGGGCGTCGGTGGTCTGCCGCGTGGTCGTGTGGTCGAGATCTACGGTCCGGAATCCTCCGGCAAAACCACACTCACGCTGCAAGTGATTGCCGAAATGCAAAAGCAGGGCGGCCAGTGCGCCTTTGTCGACGCCGAGCACGCGCTGGACATCCAGTACGCGCAAAAGCTGGGCGTCAACCTGCAAGACCTGCTGATCAGCCAGCCCGATACCGGCGAGCAGGCGCTGGAAATTGTGGACAGTCTGGTGCGCTCCGGCGCGGTGGACCTGATTGTGGTCGACTCGGTCGCGGCTCTCACACCCAAGGCCGAGCTGGAAGGCGAAATGGGCGACTCCCTGCCCGGCCTGCAGGCCCGATTGATGAGCCAGGCGCTGCGCAAGCTCACCGCCCACATCAAGAAGACCAACTGCATGGTCATCTTCATCAACCAGATCCGCATGAAGATTGGCGTGATGTTCGGTTCGCCCGAGACCACCACCGGCGGCAATGCGCTGAAGTTCTACGCGTCCGTACGTCTGGACATCCGCCGCACCGGCACCATCAAAAAGGGTGACGAGGCCATCGGCAACGAGACCAAGGTCAAGGTGGTCAAGAACAAGGTGGCATCGCCCTTCAAGACGGCCGAGTTCGACATTCTGTTCGGCGAGGGCATCAGCCGCCATGGCGAAATCATCGACATGGGCGTGAACGCCAATATCCTGGACAAGTCCGGCGCCTGGTACGCCTACAACGGCGAAAAGATCGGCCAAGGTCGTGACAACGCCCGTGAGTTCCTGCGCGAGAACCCAGCCCTGTCCATCGAGATTGAAAACAAGGTGCGCGAGTCGCTGGGCATTCGCCTGCTGCCCGTGGCTGCGGCTGCGGAGCCTGAAGTTAAAACAAAATCTGCAGGCAAAAAGGCCGAGTAAGCCCCGTGCAGTGTGCGCAAGCAGCTATGAAAACGGTAGCATTCCTGGTCTCGTAACGGGTTCTTTTTCGCACCCTCCATGGCCACCACTCCACTCTCCCTGAAAGGCCGGGCCTTGCGCCTGCTCGGTGCCCGGGAGCATTCCCGCGCCGAGTTGGAGCGCAAGCTGGCGCCATTTGAGGACACCCCCGCAAGCCTGGCCAAGGCTCTGGACGAGCTGCAGTCCAAGGGCTTCATCAACGAGCAGCGGGTGCTGGAGTCGGTGCTGAACCGCCGGTCCGCCAAGTTGGGCACGGCGCGCATCCGCCAGGAGCTGCAGGGCAAGGGGCTGGCACCCGAGGCGGTGCAAGAGGCGGTAGCGCAATTGCGCAGCACCGAAGTGGAGCGTGCCCGCGAAGTCTGGCGCAAAAAGTTCGGCGAACCACCGGTAGACGCCGCAGAGCGTGGCAAGCAAATGCGTTTTCTGGCCAGCCGGGGCTTTGGTGGGGAAGCGATTCGGCGTGTCGTTGCCGGAGCGACGGAAGATGACCAGTGAAATCGGTCGCTAGCCCCCGTAGAATGTGCGCAAGCAGCTACTAAAACAATAGCAAGTTCAAAGCCCCAGCATCAATTTCAGGTTCTGCACCGCTGCGCCGGATGCACCCTTGCCCAGGTTGTCCAGCCGTGCCACCAGCACCGCATGGGCAAATCCATCGGCCTTCGCGTCGTTGGCAAACACCCGCAACTCCATCTTGTTGGTGTCCGCCAGTGCCACGGCGTCGAGCTTGTGGTCTGGCGTGGCAGGTTCCACCGTCACCCATTCACTGCCGGCATAGTGTTTCTGCAAGGCCGTGTTCAGATGCTGCGCGGTGGGCTGGCCCGGGAGGGTGTCCAGATGCAGCGGCAACTGCACCAGCATGCCCTGTTTGAAGTTGCCCACCGAGGGTACAAACAAAGGGCGGCGGGTGAGACCGGTGTAACGCATGATCTCCGGAATGTGCTTGTGCTTGAGGCCCAGTCCGTAGAGTTCCATGGGCGGTGCATGACCCGCCTCGTAGGCCTCAATCATGGTCCTGCCTCCACCGGAATATCCGCTGATGGATGGCAGGCACACCGGAAAATCGGCAGGCAATAGCCCGGCGTCGATGAGCGGACGCATCAGCGCGATGGCGCCGGTGGCATAGCAGCCGGGGTTGGAGACCCGGCGGGCCTGTGCCACCGCGTCCCGCTGCGCCGCCGCCAGTTCCGGGAAGCCGTAGACCCAGCCCGGTGCGGTGCGGTGCGCGGTCGATGCGTCGATGATGCGCGGTCCTGGCCGGCCGGTTTCCCGCTCAATGGCATCCACCATGGCGACCGAATCCACGGCAGCGTCGTCGTGCAGACACAACACCACCAGATCGGCCCGGGCCATCAAGGCCTGTTTGGCAGCCGCATCCTTGCGCAGTGCCGGGTCAATGCTGATGAGTTCCACGCCGGGTGTGGACTGCAGCCGCTCCCGGATTTGCAGGCCGGTGGTGCCGGCTTCGCCATCGATAAATATTTTCTTCATACAAGCTGCAGGTTAAACCGGCTCCACAGAGGGAAGCGAATCCAGGCCAATGGCTGCTGTAAGGCAGTCACAAGTTTGGTGCGTTGCAACATGATACATTTCGGAGTTGATGTGTCCAGTGCCAGTTTGCAGCAACTTGTTTGTTGCAATTTGGTGAAAATTGTCCAGCTCCCAAAGAGACGTCATGAAAATCCACGAATACCAAGGCAAAGAAATTTTGCGCCAATTCGGTGTGCCGGTGCCTCGCGGCATCCCCGCCTTTACAGTTCAAGAGGCGGTGGAAGCTGCCCAAAAGCTTGGGGGCCCAGTCTGGGTCGTCAAGGCGCAAATCCATGCCGGTGGGCGTGGCAAGGGTGGCGGCGTCAAGGTCGCCAAGTCCATTGATGACGTCAAGCGTCTGGCCGGTGAAATTCTGGGCATGCAGCTCAAGACCCACCAGACCGGCCCCGAAGGCCAGAAAGTGCGCCGCCTCTACATCGAAGACGGCGCCGACATCCAGAAAGAATATTACGTCTCCGTGGTGACCGACCGCGCCACGCAAAAGGTGGCTTTTATTGCTTCCAGCGAAGGCGGCATGGACATCGAGGAAGTGGCGCATTCCACTCCCGAGAAAATCATCACCGAGTTCATCGACCCGCTGACCGGTCTGGGTGATGCGCAGGCCAAGAAGATTGCGGATGCCATCGGCATGCCTGCGGGCTCCACGGCCCAGGCTGTGGACATCTTCAAGAAGCTCTACACGTGCTACATGGACACCGACGCGTCGCTGGTGGAAATCAACCCCCTGAACCGTGACGGCAAAGGCAATGTGATTGCCCTGGACGCCAAGTTCAACTTTGACGCCAACGCCCTGTTCCGCCACCCCGAAATCGTGGCCTACCGCGACTTGGACGAAGAAGATCCGGCCGAAGTGGAAGCCTCCAAGTTCGACCTGGCCTACATCAGCCTGGACGGCAATATCGGCTGCCTGGTCAACGGTGCCGGTCTGGCCATGGCCACCATGGACACGATCAAGCTGTTTGGCGCAGAGCCCGCCAACTTTCTGGACGTGGGCGGCGGTGCCACCCCCGAGAAGGTCACCGAAGCCTTCAAGATCATGCTGAAGAACCCCAAGGTCAAGGCCATTCTGGTCAACATCTTCGGCGGCATCATGAAGTGCGACACCATCGCCACCGGCGTGATCACCGCCTGCAAGGCAACCAACCTGAATGTGCCCCTGGTGGTGCGCATGAAGGGTACCAACGAAGACCTGGGCAAGAAAATGCTGAAGGACAGCGGCCTGCCCATCATTTCAGTGGACACCATGGCAGAAGCTGCGCAAGCGGCCGTTAAAGCGGTAAAGGGTTAAACATCATGTCGATCTTCATCAACAAAGACACCAAGGTCATCACCCAGGGCATTACCGGTAAGACGGGCCAGTTCCACACGGAAAAATGCCAGGAATACGCGAACGGCAAGAACTGCTTCGTGGCGGGCGTGAATCCCAAGAAGGCTGGCGAGTCCATCTTCAATATCCCGATTTACGCCTCCGTCAAGGAAGCTGCATCCGAAACCGGGGCCACCGTGTCGGTAATCTATGTACCGCCAGCCGGTGCTGCGGCCGCCATTTGGGAAGCCGTGGAAGCGGATCTGGACCTGGCCATCTGCATCACCGAAGGCATTCCGGTCCGTGACATGCTGATGGTGCGCAACCGCATGAAGGCCAAGGAAGCGGCCGGCGGCAAGAAGACTTTGCTGCTGGGCCCCAACTGCCCCGGCCTGATTACGCCGGACGAAATCAAGATCGGCATCATGCCCGGTCACATCCACCGCAAGGGCCGCATCGGCGTGGTCAGCCGCTCCGGTACGCTGACCTATGAAGCCGTGGCGCAATTGACCGAGATCGGTCTGGGCCAGTCCAGCGCGGTCGGCATTGGTGGCGACCCCATCAACGGTTTGAAGCACATCGACGTGATGCGCGCTTTCAACGACGATCCAGATACCGATGCCGTCATCATGATCGGTGAAATCGGCGGACCGGATGAAGCCGAAGCGGCGCGCTGGTGCAAGCTCAACATGAAGAAGCCTATCGTTGGTTTCATCGCCGGTGTGACAGCACCTGCAGGCAAGCGCATGGGCCACGCCGGTGCGCTGATCTCTGGCGGTGCCGATACGGCCGACGCCAAGCTGGCGGTAATGGAGGAATGCGGCTTCACGGTGACCCGCAACCCGTCCGAAATGGCGAAGTTGCTCAAAGCACTGTTGTAATTCAACAGCAGCCACGGAGTGGCGGCAAGGCCGCTACACTGGCCGGACACCATGGAAGCGCTCCAAGCGGCATGTTTGGGGCGCTTTTTGCATTAATGACTCGGGAGTTGGAACGATGGAATGGTTACACAGTGCAGACTTTTGGATCGGCCTGTTCAAGATCGTCTGGATCAATATTATTTTGTCTGGCGACAACGCGGTCGTTATCGCATTGGCGGCCCGCTCGCTGCCGCCAGAGCAACAGAAGAAAGCGATCCTGTTTGGTTCAGGCGCGGCTGTGGTGTTACGTATCGCCTTGACGGTCGTGGCCGCCAAACTGCTGGAGCTGTCTTTTCTGCAGATCGTTGGCGGTCTGCTCTTGCTGTGGATTGGCGTTCAGCTGCTGAGCGACGAAGAAGAGGGCGATCACGAAGCCAAGGGCAGCAGCGGTTTGATGGCCGCTGTGCGCACCATTCTGATTGCTGATCTGGTTATGAGTCTGGACAACGTGATCGCAGTCGCCGCCGCGGCCAAAGGGGATATGGTCCTGTTGATTTTGGGCCTGGCGATCAGTATTCCCATGGTGATCTTTGGTAGTACGTTGATGATCAAGCTCATGGACCGGTTTCCCATCATCATTTTGCTGGGCGCTGCACTTATTGGATGGGTTGGCGGTGAAACCGTCGTTAGCGACGTCGCCCTCAAGGTTGTCGCGGCGGACTATCCGTGGCTGCATTACGCAGGTGCCGTTGCCGGAGCGGCACTGGTCATCGGACTGGGTAAAAAACTCCAAAAACCCCGTCCCCAGTGACGAGTGCGCTATCAAAAAGAGGTCAATAGCGTGAATAAGTCCCTTGTCGGAACGAACGGCATCTGCTAACGTTGGCGCCTGCCTCGATCTCCGGATCGGGAGTCGTTATGGGTGAGCGCTACCGGTAGAGGGTGGCTGCATATAGGGGTAGGGCTGGCACGTGGCGAAATCTTCATCATCTGGATCGGGCAATTTCTGGAAAGCCGATTGGTTTGCTGGCGTAGCGATTGTGGTCGCGGTCCTGATGCTCAATTGGTCTACCGACTCCATTGCGACGATGGAGAGACGTTTCTATGATTTCGCCAGCACCAGTACCTCACGCCAGCCGTCAGATCGTATTGCCGTCATTGCCATTGACGACCAGAGCATTGCCAATTTGGGCCGCTGGCCCTGGCCCCGTGACATCCACGCCAAGCTGATTGACCAACTTGCAGCGGTCAAAGCCAAAACCATCGTACACACGGCATTTTTCTTCGAACCGCAGGTTGACCCGGGGCTGGTTTTTATTCGCAAGATGAAATCGGCGTTGGGCACCACGCCAGAGGCGAACGCCGCAAACGAACAGTTGGTCCAGTTGATTGCACAGGCGGAAACCGCATTGGATACGGACGCAGTGCTTGCAGCGAGTATTAAAAACGCGGGCAATGTGGTTCTGCCATCGGTATTCACAATCGGAGAGCAGCAAGGAAAGCCCGATAGTGCATTGCCGGCTTTTGCGCTGGCAAGTGCGTTGGAAGATCCCAAGGGTTATTCCATCCCCGCCAATCGCGGGCAGCAGCCTATTGAGTTGATTGGTGCCGCTGCTGCGGGTATAGGGCATTTGAACCAGTTTCCCGATGTGGACGGTGCCGTGCGGCAAGAGCCACTGTTGGTCAACTACTATGGGAAAGCCGTGCCGTCCATGGCATTGCTGGCCGCTATCAAAAGCCTCAATTTATCTCCTTCCGACGTGCGGCTGAACGTTGGCGAGTCTGTGCAGCTTGGCAAGCTGAAGGTCAAGACAGACGAGTCGGCCTTGATGTTGCCGCAGTTTTACAAGGGGCGTGATGGCAGGCAGGCCTTTGCCGTGGATTCGTTTTATGACGTGTTGACCGGCAAGATCCCGGCATCCAAGTATGCCGACAAGATCGTCATCATCGGCGCCACCGCAGCCGGAGTGGGTGTGCAATTCCCCGTGCCCGGAAATGCCTCGCTGTCTCCTGCAGAGACGATAGCGCACATCACATCGAGCATTCTCAGCGAGCATTTTATTGTCCAGCCGGCGTGGGGTATCTGGGCCCAGTTGGGATTATTTCTGCTGGTTGCCGCCTATATTGTGGCGGCGTTGCCCCGACTGTCTGCAGGCATGGCGGCAAGCTCAACCCTTGTTTTGTTTGCCGGCTTGCTGGCGTTGGAGTTCGGTTTGCTGTCCGGAGCCGCCACGTGGCTCAAACTGGTGTTTCCGGCCACTCTGTTGGTGCTGGGGCATTTGGCTTTGACAACCAAGCGCTTCCTGATCACAGAGGCCGGCAAGGTCCAGGCCGATGAAGAGTCAGCGGAGACCAACCGGATGATGGGCCTTGCATTGCAGGGTCAAGGTCAGTTGGACATGGCGTTTGACCGTTTCCGTCGCGTGCCCATGAACGAAGCCGTGATGGGCAATCTGTACAGCCTGGCAATGGACTTCGAGCGCAAGCGCCAGTTCAACAAGGCGGAAGCGGTCTACGAGCATATGGCTGCCTTTGACAAGGGCTATAAAGACATCAAGGCCAAATTGAGTCGGGCCAAGAACCTGTCAGAAACCGTGATGCTCGGCGGCGGCGGTCACCCCGGTGGAACCATGCTTCTTGACGGTGGAGCGGTGGAAAAGCCCATGCTGGGTCGCTACCAGGTCGAGAAGGAATTGGGCAAGGGTGCGATGGGCGTGGTGTATCTGGGCAAGGATCCAAAAATTGGCCGGGTCGTTGCCATCAAGACCTTGGCCTTGAGCCAGGAGTTTGCGGGTGACGAACTGGTGGATGCCCGTGAACGGTTTTTCCGCGAAGCTGAAACAGCTGGGCGCCTGCAACACCAGAACATCGTGACCATTTTCGATGCGGGAGAAGAGCACGATTTGGCCTATATTGCCATGGAGTTCCTCAAGGGCAAAGATCTGGCGGACCATTGCAAGGGGGATCAACTGCTACCGGTCCCCGTGGTGCTGAGTATTGTTGCGCGCGTTGCTGAAGCGCTGGCTTATGCCCACAAGCAGCATGTTGTCCATCGCGACATCAAGCCAGCCAACATCATGTACGAAGCCCAAAGCGATACGGTCAAGGTCACTGACTTCGGCATTGCGCGTATTACAGATTCGAGCAAAACCAAGACCGGGCTCGTTTTGGGAACCCCCAGTTTCATGTCGCCAGAGCAACTGGCAGGCAAGAAGGTGGATGGTCGTTCTGACCTGTATTCGCTTGGCGTGATGCTGTTCCAGATGTTGGCGGGCGTGTTGCCATTTCGTGGCGATTCGATGTCCGAGCTGATGTACAAGATTGCCAATGAAGAAGCACCCGATGTCCGCATCATCCGACCCGAACTGCCTCAAAATCTGGCCGATGTCGTTGCCCTGTCCCTGAGTAAGCGGCCCGAAACACGCTATCAGACAGGGGACCAGTTTGCCATGGACTTGCGCAGTGTCATGAGTCAAATGTCTGGCGTTGCGGCAATGATGGCTTCATTCCAGCCGTCGACAGAGAATTCTTCCAACGAAAAAACGGTGGCATTTTCTGCAACCACCCCATCAATGCCCGATGGCGTTCAAAGCAAGGTCGATTTCAGTGAAACAGTTCCCGCAAGCCTGGCAGAGTTTGAAAAGACTGTCGTCCAACGGGTGACCAGGTCTGACAGCGGTTCTGACATCAAGAAATAAGCACCCCATGAATTACCACTTTTGTGCAAAAACAGACCCAGGTCGGGCGAGAGATAACAACGAGGATTCGGTGGTGTTTGACGAGCCCACCCTTACCGCCGTGTTGGCCGATGGCATGGGCGGCTACAACGCAGGGGAAATCGCCAGTGGCATGGCAACTGCATTTATCAAATCGGAACTCAGTCGCTGGTTGACCGAGGCGGGAGACAGCGCCAAGGCTCGGGAGGTCCGCCGTGCAATGGAAATCTGTGTCGACAACGCCAACCGTTCCATCTTCAACGCGGCCAATTCAAACGCGCACTATGCCGGCATGGGAACCACCCTGGTGGTGGGCGTGTTCCGGGAAGACAAGCTGGTGATTGGGCACATCGGCGACTCGCGGTGCTATCGGCTGCGGGCCGGGGTGCTGGAGCAGATTACCAAGGACCATTCCTTGCTGCAAGAGCAAATTGATGCTGGTCTGATCACTCTTGAGCAGGCCGCTACGTCTTCTATCAAGAATCTGGTCACACGCGCGCTGGGGGTGGATGACTCCGTTTTACTGGAAGTGAATGAACATTTGGTACAGGTGGGAGACACTTACCTGATGTGTTCAGACGGACTCTCTGACATGATCGACGATACGGCAATCGCTAAAATTGTGGCGGCTGAAATGGCGCTTGAGCAGAAGGCCAGCCAACTGATTGACTTGGCCAATGAAAATGGCGGTCGGGACAATATTTCGGTGCTATTGGTTGAAGTGCACGAGGCGACCGAAAAGAGGGGTTTAATCGCTCGGTGGTTAGGCAAGTAAGATGCAACAGCGTTTTCCAGAAACAAATTACAGGAAAAGGAGTCGATCATGCCGAAAATGATCGTTTCGATCGATGAGGTCGTGATCAAGGAAGTACAACTCACCAAGGACAAAACCACCTTGGGGCGTAGACCGTACAACGACATTGTGATTGACAACCTGGCGGTTAGCGGGGAGCACGCAGTGCTCCAGATGACCGGCAGCGAGGTGACGCTGGAAGACCTCAATAGCACCAATGGCACCTATTTGAATGGCAAAGCCGTCAAAAAGCAGCAATTGCAGAATGGTGACAGCATTGAGATCGGTAAATACAAGATCAAGTTTGTCGGCGATGGCGTGGCCGAGAATTTTGACAAAACCATGGTGGTCAAAGCGCGGCCTGCAGCAGCGGCTCCACCGCCGCCGCTGCGAGCAACAGCCCCTGGCAATGCCGGTGATTCCATGGGCATGGGCGCTTTTCATGCGTCGATCAAAGTATTGTCAGGTGCCGCTTCTGGTCGGGAAGTCCCATTGACCAAAGTGGTCACGACGATTGGCAAACCTGGCGTTGCCGTGGCAGCGATTACCCGCCGTCAGCAGGGATTTGTTGTGCACCATGTCGAGGGCGCTGGGAACCCCACGTTGAACGGCTCACCTATCAAGGCGGAACCTGTTTCTTTGAAAAACGGGGATCTGATCGAGTTGGCCGGTACACAGATGCAATTTGTACAGACCTGACGGTCTGTATTTCTTCGGCCGTGCCCGTTGCGCGCCAGTTTTCAAGGTGATGCGACATGAAAACGTTAGCAAAGCATTGGCAACGGATTGCGGTCACGCTGATTCCGCTCATTCTCGCGCTGTTGCAAGCCATTGGTGTTGCGCCGTTCGGGGTATTGCAGCGACTCGATGACATCATCTACGACGCCCGTTTGCGGGCGACCATGCCAAATACGCTGGACGACCGCATTGTTATCGTTGATATCGACGAGAAAAGCCTCGCTGAAGTTGGTCGCTTTCCATGGGGTCGTAACAAGCTGGCGCGTTTGGTCGATGTGCTGTTTGACCAGCAAAAAATCGCGTTGCTGGGGTTTGATATTGTCTTTGCAGAGGCGGACGACAGTTCAGGCTTGAGTCGGTTGAATGACCTTGCTCGCAATGAGTTCAAGGACCAACCCGGTTTTGCTGAGCGGCTGCGGCTATTGCAGCCCGAACTGGACTACGACGCGCTTTTTGCCAAGCTGCTGGAGTCCCGGCCGGTCGTGCTGGGGTACTACTTCAGCAACGATGGGGACGGGCGCACTGTGGGCACTTTGCCCGTTCCGGTGATGTCAAGAAATGACCTGAAAGGCCACGACGTTGCGGCCTTTTCGTGGACCGGGTACGGCGCCAATATTGATGTTTTGGCCAAGGCGGCTCCATTAGCCGGCCACTTCAACACCACCCCGGATATCGATGGAGTGGTGCGGTCCTTGCCGTTGTTGGCCGAGCATAACGGCCAATATTACGAATCGCTTGCATTGGCAATGTTCCGCCGCCTAGCCGGGTCTCCAAAGGTTGTTCCCAGTTTTTCGGACGAACAATGGTTGTCCCGCAGTTACCAGGGGCTGGACCGAATCCTTCTTAAAGATGGCAAGTCATCTCTCTCCATTCCAGTCGACCGACACATCGCTACCTTGGTGCCTTATCGGGGGCCTGGTGGAGCGAAGGGCGGGTCGTTTCGTTACGTTTCGGCAGCAGATGTTCTGGCAGGCCGACTGCCCACGGGGAGTCTGAAGGGAAAAATCATTCTTGTAGGAACCACCGCACCGGGACTGTTGGACCTTCGTGTCACACCGGTTGGTCAAGTCTATCCAGGCGTAGAGGCACATGCGAATCTCATTTCTGGCTGGCTGGACAACAAAATCACTCTCAAGCCTGATTACGCCATGGGGTATGACGTATTCGTGCTCACGATGGCAGGCTTGTTGTTGGCCGTAGGTTTGCCGCTGCTCTCTGCGCCACGGGCGGTGTTGCTCAGTATGGGAGTCCTGGCAACTGTGATAGGTATCAACACCTGGTTGTACCTTTCTTTTGGTCTTGTGATGCCCCTGGCTGCGGCCATTGTCATGACATTGACCGCTTTTGCGTTGAACATGAGCTATGGCTATTTTGTCGAGAGCCGGTCCAAACGAGAGTTGGCGCATTTGTTTGGAACCTACGTTCCGCCAGAGCTCGTGGATGAGATGGTCAAGGACCCGGACAGTTACAGCATGAAAGCGACCAGCCGGGAATTGACGGTCATGTTTTGCGACATGCGTGGGTTCACAAAAATGTCGGAACACATGGAGCCTACCCAACTGCAAGAGTTGTTGACAGGGGTTTTTAGCCGATTGACGAGCATCATCAGGGCCAACCGGGGCACGATTGACAAGTACATGGGTGACTGCGTGATGGCATTTTGGGGAGCGCCGGTGGACACCCCTGAGCACGCCAACCTGGCGGTGAAATCTGCCATGGAAATGGCGAACGCAGTGCGTGATATCAACCTGGACCACCGTGCACGGGGATTGCCAGACATTGGCATTGGGATCGGTCTGAATACGGGGACCATGTGTGTGGGTGACATGGGCTCCAATATTCGTCGCGCCTATACCGTGATCGGCGATTCGGTGAATTTGGGTTCCAGACTGGAGGGGCTTTCCAAGGTCTATGGGGTTGATATTGTCGTCAGCGAAACGACTCGCAAACTGGCGCCTGACTTTGCCTGGCAGGAGCTTGACCGCGTTCGGGTAAAAGGCAAGGAGCAGGCCGTCGCCATCTTTTGGCCAATGGCCCCGAGCGCGCAATTGAACGAAGCTTCAAGCACAGAGCTCAAAACATGGGTGGCGTTTGTCAAGGCGTACAGAGCGCAAAACTGGGACCAGACAGACGTTTTGTTGATGAATTTATTGCGCATGAATGCAAAAAAATTCCTTTACCAACTGTACTCGGAGCGAGTAGCCTCCATGCGTTTGCTCCCGTTTGATCCCGAATGGGATGGTGCAACCAACTTCGTAACCAAATGAGGCGCTCGCTGTGAAAGTACGTGTACTGGGATGTTCAGGTGCCATTGCCAAAGACTGCAGGACGACGTCGTTCCTCATAGATGGCGAGATTTTGGTCGACGCGGGAACCGGCGTGGGTGACCTGACGCTGGATGAAATGCGTTGTATTGATCACGTTCTGTTGAGTCATTCGCATCTGGACCATGTTGCGGCATTGCCCTTGATGGTGGACGCGATCGCGGCCCAACGCAAAGAGCCACTGAAAATTTATGCGTTGGCTGGAACCATTCAGGCGCTGAGGGCGCATATTTTTAACAATGTCATTTGGCCTGATTTTTCCCGTATCCCGACACCCCAAGCGCCGTTCATCCGCTTTCATGAGGTTCATGTCGGCCAGACGTTTCAGTTGTCGGACAAGTATGTGGAGGTACTGCCAGCCGTTCACACGGTTCCGGCAGCGGGTTTCGCCATTACAGCGGGGCATGGCTGTTGGGTGTATACCGGTGACACGGAACGTAACCAGGCCTTCTGGGACAGGGTTAACCAATTGAACGTCGCCATGCTGGTCATCGAGACCGCGTTCAGCAATCGAGAAAAAGACCTGGCTCGGCGCAGTCTGCATTTGTCACCCATGGTGCTGGCTAACGAACTGGATTGCATCGCCAAGGGTAAAAATTACCCCATCTACATCACACATACCAAGCCCGCAGAAACCGAACTCATCATGGCCGAAATACAGCGGTTTGATCAAACTCAACCCTTTGGTCCCAATGTGACGCATGACATTCGCAGAATGCGAGCGGGGCAGGAGTTTGTAATATGAATGTTGTTTTGACCCCCGGTTCGTCAGAAAAAGCATCGGAACAGGCTTTTTTCGAATCGCAAAAGCTGCCCTCCCAAAAGCGGGGAATGACCTTTGAGGCCTTGTTCTACCGCCAGTTGCATCACGTTACGGCACGCATACATGACACTGAGAACCTGGAGCAAATCATGCTCGAGGCGAGTCAGGACATTTGCAAGTTGCTGAATGCAGACCGGCTGACCTTGTACGCGGTCAACGAAGACCAGACGGCCATTGTTTCCAAAATCAAGACGGGGCTTAACAGCAGCAGCGACCTCAAGCTACCCATTTCACCGCAAAGCATCGCAGGCTATGTGGCCTTTAGTCGCAAATCGCTCAACTTGTCTGATGTGTATGACGATGAGGCACTCAAGCAGATTCACCCGGCGCTGACATTTTTGAAAGTGGTGGACAAGCGTTCGGGTTACCGCACCAAGCAAATGCTGGTGGCACCCATTCTGGAGGGAAACACACTGCACGGTGTGCTGCAGGTGATCAATAACAAAAGCGATGAACCCTTTGGTGAGCTGGAAGTGGATGGCGTTACTGAGCTTTGCAAGACACTTGCAACGGCCATTCGCCAACGCGCCAATGGGGCCAGTGCAGTCCAACGCCGAAAAGCGACCAAGTACGATGGATTGGTTGCCGATGGGCTGTTGACCAACGAAGAACTGAGCCAATGCATTTTGGATGCGCGCACCGAAGGGAATTCGGTAGAGCATCTGCTCATGGCGCAATACAAAATTCGGCCAGTGCAGATTGGACCGTCGCTCGCAAAATTTTTCGGCGTCCCGTATGAAGCGTTCAATTCCGGGCGCATCCGCTCGGAGATGTTGCATGGCGCGCTCAAACGGGAGTTCATTGAAGAGCAGGGCTGGATCCCATTGGAGGAGTCGCCGGAGGGGCTGGTCATCATGTGCATGGACCCTGAGGCCGTTCGCGGCTCCCGGGTTGTGCCGCAGGTGTTTCCGCGTATCGCAAAATTTGCCTATCGTGTCACCACACAGACAGAGTTTCAGGAGACATTGGCCCAACTCTTTGGAACAGTTGCGGACAGTAGCACGGTCGATCAGATGTTGGCCGACATGGATGGCGGCGCTCTTGACGATGGGGTCAACGATGATTCGCTGGAATCCGCTGCGGCCGACAATGAACTGGTCAAGTTTGTCAACAAAGTCATCATTGACGCCTACAACCAGAAGGCGTCCGATATTCACATAGAGCCCATGCCTGGCAAATTCAAAACCGGCATCCGCTTTCGTATTGATGGCGGTCTCGTTCCCTATGTGGAGGTGCCAGCGCACTTCCGCCAAGCCATGGTGACGCGCTTGAAGATCATGTGTGATCTGGACATTTCAGAGCGTCGCAAGCCGCAGGACGGAAAGATCAAGTTCAAGAAGTACGGTCCGCTGGACATTGAGTTGCGCGTGGCCACCATTCCTTCTGCCGGTGGTGTTGAAGACGTGGTCATGCGGATACTCGCCGCCGGCGAGCCGATTCCATTGGAAAAGCTGGGTCTTACCCCCCACAACAAGGCCCGTCTGGAGGCCACCGTCAGCAAACCCTATGGTTTGTTTTATGTATGTGGCCCAACCGGCTCAGGCAAGACCACCACCTTGCATTCCATACTCAAGTTCCTCAATACGCCGGACACGAAGATCTGGACCGCCGAAGACCCGGTTGAAATTACCCAGAAGGGACTGCGTCAGGTTCAGATCAACAAGAAGGCCGGCATTGACTTTGCGCTCATCATGCGGGCATTCCTGCGGGCCGACCCCGACATCATCATGGTGGGTGAGTCGCGCGACAAGGAAACCGTGTCCATGGGTGTTGAGGCCTCACTCACCGGGCATCTGGTGTTCTCGACCCTGCACACCAACTCGGCACCTGAATCCATCACGCGGTTGATGGATATGGGAATGGACCCGTTCAACTTTGCTGATGCCCTACTGGGAATTCTGGCGCAGCGCTTGGCCAAAAAGCTGTGTGATTGCAAGGCGTCGTATGTGCCCGACGCGGATGAGTTTCGTTTGTTTGTGACCGAATACGCCGAGGAATTGCGCCACTCCAAGGCATGGAAAGCCGATCCTGAAGGCGAGAGAAAGAAGCTGGTCGATAGCTGGCTCCAGGCCTACGGTGAAGACGGGCATATCAAGCTCTACAAAGCAGTAGGCTGCGACAAATGCAACAAGACCGGATACAAAGGCCGCATCGGCCTGCACGAACTGTTGGTGGCGGATGACGGTGTCAAGAAACTCATTCAGGAGCGCGCCCGTGTGGCCGAGCTCTTTGCGTCTGCCGTCGAGGGCGGTATGCGCACCCTGAAGATGGATGGCATGGAAAAGATCATGATGGGGTTGACGGACTTGAAGATGGTTCGGCAGGTGTGCATCAAATGATTGGCTCGAGGTGACAAAAATGTCGCACCAAATGTGCCGTGCCATGATTTGTCCGAACAACCGGTGCCGAATGCAAAAAAAGTGCTTTGTTGTGCTGGATTCGGGGGCTAGAATGCTTGGCACGGAATCTGCTGGTTGGTAGGTTCCTGCTATTTTTTCAACCAAGGAGTTTCTAATGAAGCGTTCCATGCAAAAGGGTTTTACCCTTATCGAATTGATGATCGTGGTCGCGATCATTGGTATTCTGGCTGCGGTGGCTTTGCCAGCGTATTCCGACTACACCAAGAAAGCCAAAATGGCTGAGGTGATTTTGGCTGCTTCGGGCTGCCGCACATCGATTACCGAGGCTTTCCAGTCGGCGACCAGCACGGTCTTGACGGTTGCTGCCAATGGTTGGGGTTGCGAAACCACGACGACTGCATCGGGTACCAAGTATGTTGCATTGGTTACAACCACCATAAATGGACTGGTTACCGTTAACGCGCGCGGGTTTGGCGATGCAACTATTGATGGTAAATTGGTCACGTTGGCTCCAATGATTGGAACCGCCTTGGCAACTTCCACTGACGGTACACGGGCTGTTACCTCTTGGCGTTGTGGTAACTCTACCAGCGATGGCACTGACATGCCTGCCAAGTACTTGCCTGGTTCTTGCAAGGGCTGATTTGTCCGCTTTAACGCGCGACGCAGAACGCTCCCTCGGGAGCGTTTTTTCATTGCGTTCCGGATCTTGGATGGCGCTGGGTTGGAGTTTGTTTGCACTCAGTTGGCTGCTCCCAAACCATTACAACCCCTGGGTTACCTTTCCTGCTGAGGCAATGGCATTTATTGCGATTGCCGCGCTCATGACGGGAATACTGGGAAGCAGTGGGAGCAGCAATTTGCGCTGGCCGGCGTTTGCTCTATGCACATTGGCCGTGGCCTTGATCCCCTGGATTCAGTGGCTGCTTGGAATCAGCTTGTTTGCTGGTGATGCCTTGCTGGGGTCGTACTACCTGGTTGGGTGGGCGGCAGCGATAGTTGTTGGCTACCACCTTGGCGCGCAATCTGGCGGTCAATCCGTGCTGGCCTTGTTGCACATGTTATGGATTGCGGCTCTATTGTCCGCCATGGTGGGTTTGCTACAGTGGCTCAAGCTGGATGAAGGCATGGGTATCTACGTTGCACAAACAGATATCGGAGACCCTGTTATGGGCAACCTTGCGCAGCCCAATCAGCTCAGCACACTGCTACTTATGGGCATGGCGGCCTACAGTTGCATTTACGAGCGTCGCATCATTGGGCATGCAACTTTTGCGCTGGGCATATTCTTCATGACCTATATCTTGGTTCTGACGCATTCCCGGTCAGGCGTGGTAGGCGTTCTGGCGGTGGGAGTGTTCCTATTGGCGAAACGCTCCCGTATCGATTCGCGACTCAGTGCCTGGCAAATCCTGGCGTGGATGGCGCTCTTTGTCCTGATGAGTGTTGCGTCCCCGTTCATTGATCAGGCCCTGCTACTGAACGTAGACAGGGAGCCTCTCTTCACCGTCAATGGACGTAGTCAAATCTGGTTGCAGACTATCGAGGGTATTAAGCAGTCCCCATGGACCGGGTATGGCTGGAATCAGACCTTTTCCGCCACATCTGTCGGAGCATTGATTTACCCCGGCGTGTTGATAGCCAGCTATGCGCACAATGTTCTGCTTGATGTCGTGGCATGGAATGGTTTGCCAATAGGGCTGGTCCTGATCGGACTGGGTGGGTATTGGTTTTGCACGCGGCTAAACCGGGTCACAGGCATCGCTGGTACCTATGCCATGGCATGTCTGCTGCCATTCACTCTCCACAGTATGGTCGAACTCCCATTTGCCTACGCCTACTTTTTGCTTGCGGCTGGATTATTAGTAGGCGTAGTTGAGGCAACCATGGCAACTGCCAAAGTGTGGGAAGTACGCCGTGTCTGGGTTGGACCAGCGCTGCTTATCTGGATAGTCGCCGGCATCGGTATTGCCTATGAATATCTGTTGATTGAGGAGGACGTTAGAGTTACCCGGTTTGAGACCTTGCGCGTCGGGACCACGGATCCCTCCTATCGGTCTCCAAAAATCTGGCTGCTCACACAGATGGCCACACTCCAGCAAGCCACACGACAAAAACCTGTTCCACATATGGATGAACAACAACTGGACGCTATGCGTCGCGCATTCATCCGTTTCCCAAACGGCGGCGTCGCTTTGCGCTATGCAATGGCTTTGGGTATGAATGATGATCCCTCTGGCGCTCGTCATACGCTGGCCGTCATACGTGGGGTGTACGGCAAAGACTTTTTCACCGCTGCCAGAAACGTATGGACTGATCAGGCTGAGAAGAATACTGAGCTCAAAGGGATTGATTTTCCGGATTGAACAAGAGATTTTTTTCGCACCAGTTCGACCACATTTCTCTCATCGCGATCTGAAAGTGACGAGCGAATCGTGGCCCATCAAAAAGCGGTGATGCGGTAATTTGCAGTCGCAACAGATGGCGTAATGCCGCCAATCTGTTCAAGTCACTGGCGTGCGCAACCGCACGAGCTACGTAGTCGTCAGCATCCGTCGCAACCCATTCGGGTAAGCCTGCGTTCAACAACAAGCCGAGACCTTGACGGGAGAGGAAACTCTTCCCGGTCAGAGTCAATACCGGTACGCCCATCCACAGCGCCTCGGCCGTCGTGGTGCCGCCGGTGTAAGGAAATGGGTCAAGCGCAATATCTACCCTTTGATAGGCCGCCAGGTATTCCGCTCGTGGGCTTGGTCCTTCCAGTCTCAACCTGTGTGTGTCAATGCCATGCATCTTGAAGCGCGCCAAAGTACGTTGCTGCACCGAAGTCTCTTTGAGTTGTTTGGATTTCAGGAACAGCCGGCTATCAGGTACAGAGGTGAGTACCTTCGCCCACAGCGCCACAACCGTGTCGCTCATCTTGGTCAGATTGTTGAAGCACGCAAACGTAACATAGCCATTTCCCAGCGCGGGAAGTGCGGTAACTGGTAAACAAACATCCGGCGCGGTGAAGCACAGCCGTGTTTCAGGGAGGCGCCAGATGGTTTCGGTGAAATTGGCCTCTTGATCTATTGGGATCGTCCACGGGTCGGCAATAAGGTAATCGATAGCTGGCACGCCCGTCGTAGCAAAATAGCCCAGCCAGCTAACCTGCACTGGAGCAGGTTTCCATGCGAACATGGCTAGCCGATTGTGTGCAGTATGACCGGACAGATCAATCAGAATGTCTATGGCATCGTCGCGAATGATCTGCGCCAGCGATGCATCTGTAACGCCGACCGCGGAACGCCAACCGTGACAATGAGACTTCAGTCGCTCAGTGATTTCGTCGTTACAAAAGTGACTGTGGTATGCATAGAGTTCTAATTTTCCCGCTGCATCTGACGCGAGCGACGCCAGAATGCTTTCAATAAAGTATCCGACCGGATGAGCCCAAAAATCTCCGGAAACAAACCCTAACCGTATGCTTCGCGCAGGGTCGGGAACGTTCAGCCAAGTCGAGGTTGTGCGCGCTTTTCGTTGCACCAATTTTCCGAAGTACTGTGCATCAGGCAGGGGGGTAACCCCATCGTCTGGGTGGGAGTCCTCTAAAAACAGCAAATTGCTGCATGCCTGCAAATAGTCAGGATCGAGACGCAGTGCTTGCCGATAGCTCTCGGCAGCCTTCTTGAACTGCCCATCGGCAGCAAATGCATTTCCAAGGTTGTTGTGAGCTGGCGCGAAGTCAGGATCAAGTTCCAACGCCCTTCTATAGCTCGCCACGGCGTCATCAAACCGCCCTAGCTCCTGCAAAACGTTGCCCAAGTTGTTGAATGCATCAACATAGACAGGATCCAGTTCCAGCGCCCTGCGAAAACTTGCCTCAGCGCTGTCAAACTGCCCAAAATCCCTGAAGATATTGCCAAGGTTGTTGTGTACCCCTGGGTAGTCAGGCTTGAGCTCCACCGCGCGTCGATAACTCGCCATGGCAGCATCAAATTGCCCTGAAGCCTTGAAAACATTGCCAAGGTTGCTGTGCGCCTCCGCGTAGTGGGGTTGGATAGCCAAGGCTTCGCGATAGCTTTGGACGGAATCATCTAGCCGTTCAACGTCCTCCAGTACGCCGCCCCTTGCAACCCATGCATCCACGAAATCAGGTTTCAGCTCAATCGCCTTGTTGTAGGCGGAAAGAGCTGCTTCGCGTTGCCCGAGTCGGAGTAGCGCGTTGCCGGAGTTGTAGTGTGCGGCTGCATAACCCGGATCCCGAGCAAGTGCCATTGCATAGGCTGACAACGCGCCATTTGTGTCGCCGGTACTTAGTAAAATGTTGCCGCGACTCAGGTAGGGGCGTGCCACATTCGGCGCCAACAAAATGGCGGCGTCATAGCATTGCATCGCTTGTGAAAGCTTGCGGTCGTCTTCCAGATTATTTCCCTGTGCGATCAATTTCAAAGCCGCCAGCTCAGCTTCCTGTGCATTGGACGCATCCCTGTTGAAAAACGCTTTCAGTTGATTGAATAATTCCATGGTGGTCCATAAAGTGGTTTTGCACCGATAGCATAATGACCGACACTTGCGTCTAAAAGTCAATTTGTCAATGTTTCTGTCCTGGTTCCGTCTTAAAAAGCCGACTCCTCTAGCCGAGAACTTGTCTGCATCAAGGCTCAATTCTTCTATTGTCAACCTGGTTCAGCAGGCCGTCGCGCAACAGCAGGCTGGACAACTTGATTCGGCCGCGGCGCTTTACCGGCAAATTCTGCTTCAGACACCCCAGCAGTTCGACGCTCTCCACATGCTTGGCGTGATTGCGCTGCAGCGCGGACAATTCAGCGAGGCCGAAACGCTGATCCGCAGTGCACTGGAGGTCAATTCCCAGGATGCCGCAGCACATTACAACTTGGGCATGGTATTGCGCCAAATGGGTCGTGCTGCCGATTCGGTTGCACCATTGAAACGGGCGTTTGCTTTGAATGCAAAATCGGCAGAGGTTTGTGGCCTGCTGGGCGCGTCGCTAGCAGACACGGGCGATATGCCGGGGGCACGCAAAGCCTTCGTTCAGTCCGCAGAGCTTGCTCCCGACAGTGCGGTCGTGCACAACAACTTGGGCGCTTTCCTGAGGAGAAATGGTGAACTCAGTGTGGCAGTTGCGAGTCTGTCGCGCGCCACTGCAATCAACCCGACCATGTTGCCTGCACTGCAAAGCTTGGCTTTGACTCACTTTGCGTTGGGAAACATTGACGAGTGCGTGGATGTATACGCACGCACAATTGTTCTGCCCGGTGTTGACGCTGCGACACACTATGCTTTTGGCAACGCCTTAATGTCCGCAGGTGACGCAAGTCACGCCATTCAACAATACCAACGCGCCATCGAACTGGACTCTGAGTACGCTAACGCGCGCTGGGCGATTGCAATGGCCCAGTTGCATCCAGTTTACGAAGATGTGAAGCACATCGAAGCGTCTCGATTGGCCTTTGCCGAAGCCATAGCAGAACTCGAAAGCTGGTTCACTCCAGCGCGCTTGGGGCTAGGCGCAAAGGCGGTCGGCTCGACCCAACCGTTTTATTTGAGTTACCAGGCCTATGACAACCGTTCGCTGTTGCAGGAATATGGTCGCCTCTGTTCACGGATGATGCAATCCCGTGTTGTTGCGGCATGGAGCATGCCTCGGTCGAAAACAACATTGCGCAAGCTTCGGATCGGCTTCGCATCGGCACATGTGCATTACCATTCCGTTTGGAATGCCATTACCAAAGGCTGGATTACGCATCTCGACCCGGCCCGCTTTGAGGTGCATGTATTCCATCTCGGACGCTCTGCCGATGGAGAAACCGTCCATGCACGTCGAGAGGCAACTGATTTTATTGACACTCCCCGTACGCTAGAGGATTGGACGCAGACTATTCTGGGTGCGCAGTTGGACGCGCTTATTTATCCGGATATTGGTATGGATCCGTTGACAACACAGCTTGCTGCGCAACGACTGGCGCCGGTTCAAGCGGCCGGCTGGGGGCACCCGGACACCACGGGGCTACCAACGATCGATTTATTTCTCTCCGCCGAGCTGTTCGAACCAGCGGGTGGAGATGCCCACTACACAGAAGAACTGGTGCGATTACCCAATCTGGGCGTTTTCGTCGAGCCCTTGACTCCAGTTGCTGTTCTACCGGATTTGGCCGCGCTGGGTCTGCCGGCGAATGAGGTATTGTTGTTGTGCCCTGGTCAGTTATTCAAATACAGTCCCGAACACGATGAAGTCTGGACAGCACTGGGTTTGCACCTGCAAGTGCTGGGGGCGGGCCGGCTGGTGTTTTTCCGTAGCCCTCGTGCCGAGATCACCCGCCAGTTCGAGCAGCGTCTGCGACGCGCTTTCGCCAACGCCGGGGCAGACTTTGACGGTACAGTGTGTCTGGTACCCGTACTGCCTCCAGAGCAGTTTTACGGACTGATGCAGCGTGCCACGCTCATGCTCGACACCATCGGATTTTCCGGATTCAATACTGCATTACAGGGTCTTGAGTGCGGTCTGCCTGTTGTCGCCTACGAAGGCGAGTTTATGCGCGGCCGTCTGGCCAGTGGCTTGCTGCGCCGCATGGGCTTGGATGACTGGGTTGCAGGGTCACACTCTGAATTTATTGAAAAGACAATGCGTCTGGTGGTTGACGAGGCTCTCGGACTGGCGTTACGCCAACGGATTACCCAGCGTTGTGCGTTACTTTTCAATGATTTGGAGCCCGTCCGTGCGCTGGAGCAGGTATTGGTCGATGCCGTCGCTAAGGCCTCGTTGGCGTTGAGGCCGTGACCAACTCGGTCGTACATGCCAGTGTTGTGGCACCCATTTTGGAAAAACTATGCTGATGCAATTGATAAGAGACCTGTTTGCGAGCAAGGGGGATCGTGATCAGGATGAACTCGATCAAGCGCGGTCGCTGGTCCAACGTTCGCAAATTCATTCTGCATCCCGGGTTCTTGATAACTTGCTTGAGCGCAGTCCAGACAATGTGCCCGCTTTGTTGCTTCGTGGGGCAGTCAAACGCCGACAAGACGATCTCCGTGGGGCTATTGCTGACCTGGAACGTGCCCAGGTACTTGATGCGGGCAGTGGTGATTGTCATTTTGAACTGGCGTTGTGCTGGAGGATGCTTGGTGACGATCAGCAGGCGCTGACACAGTGTGAAAAGGCTCGTCAAATCGTCCCCGAGTCTGTGGCAGCATTTTTCCTGCTAACCCAATTGCGACTGCCTGGTGAATATTACTTTGAGGTCCTTGCTCGCATATTTGACCATTTAAAGCCCAGAACCTATGTGGAAATTGGCGTATTCGAGGGGGCATCACTTTGCCTTGCCAAGTCAGCCAGCGCCATCGTTGGGATTGACCCCGATCCAAAAATCGCCTGGGTACTTGAACCACACATGAGGGTGTTCAAAACCACAAGTGATGAGTTCTTCTCCACGCGTGATCTGGCGGCTGAACTGGGCCAGCGAAGCGTCGATTTGGCCTTCATTGATGGCATGCACAGGTTTGAATATGCAATGCGTGACTTTGCCAACCTGGAGCGCTACTGTAGACGCGATTCCGTTATTCTGATCCACGACTGTTATCCATTGGATGAGGAATCAGCCGGTCGTGAACCGCGCCTCAGCCGCTGGAGTGGCGATGTCTGGCGCCTGATCGTATTGTTGAAAAAATACCGTCCGGATCTGTTGATACACACTATTGGAACTGCGCCAACGGGTTTGGCTGTCATTCAGAATCTCGATCCCACATCAACGTTGTTGCTGGACAACCAAGATCGTTTGCACGCGGAGTTTCTTGCGCTCGACTATGCGTATCTGGATGACAATAAACCAGGAAAACTGAATCTGTTTCCCAATCAATGGGCAGCGATACAGGTGATGATTCAGCCGCCTTCACTTTGAACGTTGTACGCAAACAGCCCAGCGACTCGGAGTTGATTTTGTTACGCAACAAATCGTTCGTGGTGCATTGCACGCAGCGCGGTGAGAAGGCTCGTTGTAAATCGTTGACTGTCAAAAAGGGGAGTCGCCAAGACCTGCTGGCGCAGATGGGAACGCAGCCGCGTCAATGATGCAATATCAGACGCGAAGTGGATGGCCCGCTCAACGTAGTCTGCTTCGTCGTCGGCAATCCAGTCGGATAGCCCCGCGTTATGAAGCATGCTGGCGCCTTGCCTTGCCAGTAGTGAGTTGCCTCTCAGTGTGACCGTAGGAACCCCCATCCACAGCGCCTCGGCAGTTGTAGTGCCACCAGGATAGGGAAAGGTATCGAGAATAATGTCGACTTCATTGTGTGCGGCCAAGTAATCGGCAACTGCGACTCCGCCTTGGAGCGTCACCCGATCTGATGGAATGCCGGCCTGTACGATGCGGCCAAGCAACTTCTCCCGGACACCTGGCAGCTCCAGATAACGGATTTGCAATCTCAGACGCGACTTGGGCACACCGGATATGACTTGGGCCCATGCCTTCAACACGGAGTCGTTGATCTTGGACAAGACTTGGAAGCACCCAAACGTGATGTGCCCCTTGCTCACAGCAGGTAGTTGCACAACTGCCAATGCATCTGTACTTTCCGGCGGAGTCATGCACAGCCGGGTTTCGGGCAGGTACCAGACTCGTTCGCTGAAATGGGAGTGCCACTCCGGCGGAACCGATAAGTGATCGGCAAGCAAATAGTCCACTTCAACCAGACCAGTGCTGGCAAAAAAACCCAACCAGCTGACCTGTATGGGCGCCGGACGCCACGCAAAAATCGGCAACCGGTTGTGTGCTGTGTGCCCCGCCAAGTCGACCAATACGTCAACGGCGCATGCCTGGATCAATGCTGCGGCGTCATGATCGCTCAGATCTTGGATGTCATGCCATTGCGTCATCAGTCGGCGTAAATCGGATGTAACATCGTCATCGTACGGATTGTTTGAAAAGGCGACAAGCTCGACAGACTCGCCGGCAAGACCAGCAAAAACATGCTTCAGAAAAGACAAATTGACATGCTTTCTGAAGTCTCCCGACACCCACCCGATCCGAAATGGTTTTGGTGCCGCGGCGTCATACTGAACGCGCGGGGCAAGTGATGGCAATGGACGTACCGTTCTACGCACGTTCTCGGCGTAATATTGTGCTGACCGGATGTACTGTTGCGGCGTGCATTCGACGGAGGATCCCAACGCAAACAACAGGCAACTGTGGGCTTGCAGCTGGCTTGGGTCCTGTGCAATCGTGATTCTCTGGTGTTGGATGGCTTGTTCTACGTCTCCCAGAAGAATATAAACAACGCCAATGTCGTGGTGTGCTTCTGTATTCTCCGGATCGAGTTCGATGGCGCGTTGCAAGTGCACCAGAGCCTTGCCGATATCTTTACGTTTGAGCAAGATTCCGCCCATGAACCCGTGCAAGGCAGAATAGTCGGCCCCCAGGGCGAAGGCTTCGCGGTAACTTTCCAACGCCCAATCCAGCGCATCATCAGCAAAATGCAGATTGCCCTCATAAAAGTGGAAATCGGCGAATGTTGGGTTCAAAGCGAGACCTGTGGCAATCAGATTGCGCGCATTGGCGATCTGGCCCAGATGAAAAAGAACACGGCATGCATCGCGGCATGCCAGTTCAAAATCGGGTTTTAGCTCGAAGGCCCGCTGAAAATGAACAGCTGCACGAGCGTAGTCCCCTTGGAGTTCGGACAGTCCTCCAAGCAGGTAATGGCAGTCCGCATTGTTGGGGTCCAAAGCCAGTGCGGCGTTCAGTTCGCTGGAAGCTTCGCCCAGGCACCGCTGTTGCAGGAGTACAAAGCCAAGGTTGACGCGCGCTAAAGCATCGCCAGGATCGGCTGCCACCGCTTGGCGATAGCAGCGCTCAGCGCCGCGAAGGTCGTCGCTTGCCAGCAGGGCATTGCCGTCATGAAGCAGTTGCTGGAACCGTCTTGCCGTTTCGTCGATTGGCGCCGCCGTGCGCCGGTATCTATTCTTGAGCCAGCCAAACATGGGAAAACTCACTGCGATGATTGAAACAGGCTTTCAAAACAATCCTGTAGATTGGTGGCGAAGCGGCGCGTATTAAACAGTGGCGATCTGATCGCTCTGTCGCGCAATTCGGCACGCAGCAATGCCAGGCCCGGCACATCATTGGCGAACTGGATTGCCTTGGCAACGTACTCATGTTCAGTTTGGGCAATCCAATCGTCTAGCCCCAGGCAACTCAACATGGACGCACCTTGGCGAGAGAGCATGGTGTTGCCCAATAGCGTAACTGTCGGTACACCCATCCACAACGCTTCTGCGGTGGTGGTTCCGCCGGGATAAGGAAAGGTGTCCAGAAGAATATCTACATTTTTGTAGTCAGCAAGATATTCTTCCCAGTGCAGTCCGGCTGTTAACGACACCCTTGCAAGGTCTATGCTTGCCAGAGACATTCTGTGCAGCAGTTCGTCCCTCAACGCCGGAATGTTCATTTGCTGAACCTGCAAGCGCAAGATGGACCCGGGGACTGCAGCGAGTACTTGCGACCAAACTGCCAAAACACGATCATTGATCTTGGTTCTGGCCTGAAAGGACCCGAATGTGATGTACCCGTTGCGTTGGGCCGGCGGCAATGACACCGGAATTGGCTGGTGGGTGACCGGGGGCGTCATGCACAGGCGGGTATCCCGCAAATAGGCGACTTTCTCGCTGAAGTATTCCGTGTGATGCTCGGGAACACTGATTCGGTCTGCCAGTATGTAGTCCATCTCAGCCACACCTGTGCTGGCAAAGAATCCAAGCCAGGTCACTTGCACCGGAGCGGGCCGCATGGCAAACACAGGCAACCGATTGTCTCCAGTGTGCCCACCCAGATCCACCAAAATGTCAACTTTGTCATTCCGGATTAATTGGGCCACGGCATCGTCTTTCAAACTCTTTATCTCGTGCCATTGCGCAAATTGCGGTCGAAGGCGTTCAGTCGTCTGATCCTCATTGGAGGTGTTGGAGTAGGCAATCAAATGAATGCGATTACGATCAATGTGCTGAAGAATGCCCTCCAGGAAGAATCCCACTGGGTGCTTCTTCAATTCACCGGACATGAATCCAATCTTCAATGGGCGATTTCCGCGTTCATAAGGCTGGCGCGTTGGGCGGCCAACCGCTTTGGACATGCCTTTCAACAAGCTCCCATAGCGCTGGACAGCCTCTCGGTAAGAAGGTGGGCCGGATGGATTAAAGCTCAGACAAAATATCAGACTCGAATGCACCTTGAGCAAATCAGGACGCAGCGCCAGCGCTGTTTCAAAGCTGGCGATGGCGTTCACATAATCGCCGCGGCGCAGACAAAAACAACCGGCCTGGTAATGCGCCTCGGCGCCAAAGCTCGAATCAATCCCCTGGGCATGTTGAAAATTCACCACTGCAGCTGATTCATCACCCAACTGGTACTGCACGGCGCCCAGGCCTGAATAGACTTCTGCATATACCGCTCCTAAGGCGAGTGCCCTGGCATAGCTCTTGGCGGCCAGTTCGGAGTTCTGATTTTCGACGTGCAAATTGCCTTGGTAAAAATGAAAGTCTGCATACTCTGGATTCAAGCGCAAACCCTTTTCAAGCACAGCCTGAGCGGCATTGATTTTCCCCATCCAGAACAGGACCCTGCACAGGTCCCGGCAGGCAAGCTCGAAATCTGGTTTCAGTTCAAATGCAGTGCCAAAACTTGTCCTCGCTTCTTCCAAGTGCCCTTGTTTTTCTGCAACCAGGCCAAACAAATAGTGTGTTTCATACGCCTGTGGGTCTCCTGTGGACAGGGCAATGGCGCGTTTAAGGTAGACCCTTGCTTCAATGAGGCGATCTTGCTCTTTCAATGCGAAGCCGAGATTGACAAGCGTCTTTACATCGTTCGGGCGAGTTGACAACACCTCCCTATAGATCTGCTCCGCCTCCGGATATTTGCCCTCTTGAACCAGCGCATTGCCTCTGGCGCGCAGGTTGCCTTGGTCAGCGGGGGCCTGCTCTAGGCTGGCCAGTCGAGTTGTCGCCTTGTCAAGCCGTTTCAGCAACGCAGTTCTCAATCGGTCTAACATCGGGTTACCTTGTGTTCAACGCTTCAAAACAGTCAAGCTATGCAGAGATTAAGCGGAGCCTAATCCCAGAAGCGCAAGCTGAGATGGCGTTGGATACTGCTTGAATGCCAGCGCGCCTATTGCAAAAGTATCCGTGGATTCAGAGATCCATACATGGGGAAATCCAGCGCGGTTCAAGGCGGCGATGAGAGAGGTCTCAGTAAAACCGGTTTTATGCGCGTAAAAGTCAACGCCAGTGTTCTCAATTTGCGCGCCCCAGCCATAGATGACATCGAGCACCGTGATCGGTCCACCTGGAGACTCATAGAGAACGTCCTCTATCTCCATGCCGGTGTCGATGAAGTGCTTCAAGACACCTCGCATATTGGGTACATGGATCTCTGCAAAGCCATCTGGCTTGAGTACATGCAAAAAACCCGCCAAAACTTTCACGACGTCATGCTTGAAATAATGCTCTAGGTTATGGGAGCAGTAGACGGCATCAAATTGGCCTGGGGGCAGGTTTTTCAACTTCCTTGCATCCATAACAATATCGGCATCGCCGCCGGGATCGATGTCCAGCAACAGATGGCGCCAATTTTGATAGTGCTCAGAAATCCGGATCAGTTTGTTGCCGCCGCCGACATTGAGGACCGAACTTGTCGAATCACTGCTGGGAGCGAAGGGTGCCTCGCTTTCGGCAGATTTTCTGAAAATACTCTTGATGACGTCAACAAGTAACATTTATCAACTGCGCTCCAGAATTTCAAAGGTGGGCAACCAGCCATTCGACGAGTTTTGCACTGAGTGCTTCGTCAACATTGGCATCTTTGAGCGTCCACTTGAACGCGTTTCCCAGTTTGGCGGTCTTGTAAACATTAAGCTTCTCTTCTTGCTTGAATACCTTGATTTGAGCCGACATTTTGGTCAGCAAATATTCGGTCTTGGAAGCAAACTTGGCATCATTCATTTGTTTGTCTGCCGGCATTTTTTCGATGAAAAATCTTGCCAGTGAGGAGCCAAATTCCTCTGCACGCTTTGCGTTAAACCAGCCAAACATAAGGCAATCCTTTGATGAATAGTAAAATTGAAACTCTGCGTTCAAAAGTAACGGGTACGAAGCGTCCTGATGCAGGTGGCCGCAAGAGGTCGGCATGCACTGGAGCTTTGGATGCAGTCATCGAACCACAATTGTTTGTGTGACAACAGTTTATCCGGACTTTTGAGAGGGTGAAAATGGGTTCTTTTGCCTGGTTGCGCTCGGTCTTCTTGCGCTTCAATGGCGCGGGTGGCAGCGAGGACCGAAAAACGGCGGCGCTGAAACTTGTGGTCGACGGAAATAGGTACGAGGAAGCCGGCCAACTTGATGAGGCGATGCAATGCTATACCGCGGCTATCGACATGGCGCCCAGCATGGCGCGGGCACACCTTAATCGGGGCAATATTTTGTTGGAAAAAGGTGACGCAGAAGCAGCGCTTCGCGCGTATGCCACCGCATTGATCCACCAGCCGGATTACGCGGCCGCCCACTACAACCTGGGTAATGCCAATGTACGCTTGTGCCGTACACAAGAGGCATTGGCGTGTTACGAATACGCCTTGAAACTAAAGCCCGACTTTGTTGATGCCCACGTGGCACTCGGCAACACGCAGGAAGATTTGCAGTTACTCGAAGAGTCTGTGCAAAGCTATACCCGGGCACTGCGTCTTGATCCCAACTATGCGCAAGTTTATTACAACCTTAGCAACGTTCTTCAAAAGCTCGGGCAACTCGATGATGCGGCGTACAACTGTCGTCGCGCACTGGCACTTAACCCTAATTTGGCGGAAGCCTATCACAATCTGGGTGGTGTTCTGCGGGAACAAAAGAACTGGGCAGATGCACTGGCTGCCTTCCGGCAGGCACGGGTTCTTCGGGCGGACTATGGCGCTGCTGCCACAAATGTCTATGCGTGTGCAAAGACCCTGTGCGATTGGTCCAACATCAAGGCGGATGAGGAGACGCTGGTCGACATGATTGCCCGCGGGGTTGCGGGTATTGGCCCATTTTTCAGCCTGCTCAGTATGGATCCGCCGCGTGGCAACGCAGCACTGCTGCAGCGGCAGGCGAGCTTGCACTTTGCCGAATACCAGCTGGATGGCAGACAGCCTGCCGCATTGGTAGATCCTGCGCGTCATCGCACCCATGGGCGCTTGCGCATAGGTTATCTGTCGGCTGATTTTCATCAACACGCCACTATGCATTTGTTGAAGGGTGTGCTGGCCACGCATGATCGTTCCAAGTTTGCGATATACGGTTACTCCTACGGATCCACCTTTGATACCGTGACCGAAGAAACCCGGAAAAATTGCGAAGTTTTCAGGGATCTTGTGGGAGTGTCGGACGCTGATGCGGGCGCATTGATCGCTTCGGATGACATCGACATTCTGGTGGACCTCAAGGGCTTCACCAAAGATTTTCGAATCGAAATTTCGGCGTTGCGCCCAGCGCCAGTGATGGTCAGTTGGCTTGGCTATGCCGGAACGTTGGGTCTGCCGGTATTGGCCGACTATTTGGTGGGCGACCCTATTGTCACACCGCCTGAACACGCCGCCCACTTCAGCGAAACCCTGGCCTTGATGCCCCATTGCTACCAGCCAAACGATCGCAAAAAGGCCGTTGGGACCAAACCCAGTCGCCAGGAGGCTGGATTGCCTGAAACGGGTTTTATTTTTGCCAGTTTCAATCAGAGCTACAAGCTCAACCCATCAAGCTTTGACGTGTGGTGCCGCCTGCTGGCACACGTACCGGGAAGTGTGCTCTGGCTGATGGCGCCTGCCCCGCAGGCGTGCGCCAATCTGCGGCGCGAAGCTGCCACGCGAGGCATTTCGCCCGAGCGCTTGATCTTTGCCCCGACGATGCCGTTGACAGAGCATCTGGGCCGCCTGCAGCTGGCCGATTTGGTGCTCGACACGTACCCCTGCAATTCCCACACCACCGGCAGCGATGCGCTTTGGGCTGGGGTTCCCATGGTTACCCGTATAGGCAACACTTTCGCCAGCCGCGTTGCCGCGAGCTTGTTAACGGCAGTTGGTTTGCCTGAGCTGGTGACGCACAGCTGGGATGACTATTTTTCCTTGGCGAAATCCCTGGCGCTTGATCCGCAACGCCTGGCAGCGCTTCGCCGGAGGCTTGCAGATGAACGACTCAGCGCGCCGCTGTTTGACACTGAGCGTTTTACGCGAAACTTGGAGCGACTCTATGGACGTATTTGGGAGCAGCATCGTCGAGGGATCAGGGAGGTGATTGTCTTGCGTGACGATGATTGATTCAATCCGTGGCCAGAGGGACTATTGAGCAGCTATTGCTGTTGACTCAAAATTTCCCAGGCCATGGGTGTTCCGGCCGAAACATCTCGACCTACGCGCAGGCCCAACAGAGTATTCAGGTGTTTCGGCGGCAGACCGAAGCCTGGTCGTACACAACGCAGATTGTTGCGTGTCAGAACGTCCCCAGCTCTTAGGTCAGCTGCGATATAGAGTGAGCGCCGGAATGCGAGTGACGTCATTTCTGCTGATGTCGGTCCGTAAATTACCTGACCAAGTGCCAGCCAAGCCTGATTGATTCCATCACGTAATTGACGTAGCTCTTTCGGCTCAATTGAAAAAGTTGAATCCACACCGCCGTCGGCGCGACACAGAGTGAAATGTTTCTCAATTACCGTAGCCCCAAGTGCTACTGCCGCCACCGATACGCCACAACCCATGCTATGGTCGGATAACCCCACTTCACATCCGAACAGCTCACGCATGTGTGGAATGGTCAGCAGATTGGTGTTGTCGGGTGAAGCTGGATAGGTGCTGGTGCACTTTAGCAAGACCAGATCGAGGCAACCCCCTTGGCGCGCTGCACGTGCTGCCTCATCAATCTCTGCAGCCGTAGCCATGCCAGTGGAGATGATCATGGGCTTGCCGGTAGCGGCCACTTTGCGTATCAATGGAATATCGATATTTTCAAATGAGGCGATTTTGTAGCCCGGCACATCAAGTGACTCCAGGAAATCCACGGAACTGTCATCAAAGGGAGTGCTGAAACAATGTATACCGCGGGCCGCCGCGCGTTGCATGATGGGACGGTGCCATTCCCACGGTGTATGGGCTTCCTGGTAGAGCTCATAGAGCTGGCGGCCGTCCCAAAGGCTTTTAGGATCTTCGATGACAAAGCCCGGCATTCGCACATTGAGCGTCATGGTATCGGGCGTATAAGTCTGCAGCTTGATGGCATCTGCGCCGCTTGCAGCTGCGGCATCAACAATTTCTAGCGCGCGGTCAAGAGAGCGATTATGGTTGCCGGACATCTCGGCGATGAGGTAGGGCCGTTGATTGAGGCCAATAGAGCGGTCAAGAATTTTCATAAAGTACGAGACGAATTTGTCTTATCGTTGAATCTTCACCGTCTTTTGATAGGAAAGCGGCCCGCCGCTGTATCCACACACGACAAAGAGTTGCTGGGACGCTGTATTGCCCTGCAATACCTTTGCCGAAATGGTAAACGTTTCAATCGCGTGCTGACCCATGAGCCGCTCGCCAGCCAGCAGCATCCTCGAGCCAAGACCGAGCCCAAGCAATGTCGGGTCCAAGTAAAGTGATACCTTTATGTTATTGTGCTCTCGGTAGTCGAATCGGATACAACCAACTGTGTAATTTCCTACTTGGGCAATTAACAGCCGACGCGTGGGATCGTCCAGCACGCCAAGCATCCAGCGGTTGTGGTCCTCATATGCGATTTCATCAGCCTGCAAGGATACGGATCGCACGGCAGGATGATTGCGCCAGCCATGCAACAGACGGACATCATTCACGGTGGCCGATCGCAAATACATGTCATCACGCAGCAGACTCAATGCCACACGCTTTGTGCCGAATCCATCCACGAGTTCTGTTGCAGTTTCTGCCATCCGGCGACGAACATCGGGGGCCGCCAGTAACTCTCGCAGCACATGAGCGAATGGCATGGCATCTGGGCCATCGAACAAATCTGGCTTGAGTGCCTTGCCGGGTTTTGTCAAATACGCAGCCTTCAGCGCCCCCAATCGCGCCAAGGTGGTCACCACCATAGATTGATTGCCGGCCACCGCTATGGCCACGGTGGGTGCGCCGATACAACAGCGTTCCCAGGTTGCACCGCCGCCGGCCCCAATTTGCAGATCATGTCTTGCAAAAAACTCTGTTAGATCTGGTAGATCCAGTGTCAACGACGTGGCCGGCCATGCCGTGCAAGCTTTTCGCAGGTCCGCCAAATGCGGATTGACCGATGTGGAAACCACTTCAATGTTTCCTTTGAATCCAACATCGCGGCGACAAATATCCAATACCGTCGATGACACGTCAGCAGCGTCTGTTCCGCCCATAAAAATACCGATGGAGCGAAGTTCGCGATGAAAGGCATGGCGGGGTGCAGTGCTGTAGGTTGGCGCCAGTAGGGCGAATCGTGGACCTATTAGCAATCTGCATTTTGCAGGCACTACTTCGGCATAGTCCCGTGGCTGGCGTCCGCAATTTTGATCGAGCAGCCAATCACAGTCATGCGGTCGATCGGCAAGGTCGTCGATGACCAGTATATTTTTGCAATAGGGTCGTACAGCTGTTTCCCAGCGCTGGTCGAGTGCGTAATGGTCCACGATAAGCCAATTGGGTTGCAGTGCAGCCAGAATGGTGCCTGTTTGGTGCGCATCCGTTTGCCAGTCGCAGCCCAGCCAAGCGGCATGGGCCGGTTGCGGAACCTGGTCAGTCGTTGTTTTGAACACAAACGTGCAGGGCGGAAGTGCAGTCGCGACGTGGCCGCGTTGCTGGATGCTCGCCAGCAGGTGGCCAGGGTGCTCTTGGCAGATGAAGTGACATTCCACCCCTTGAGCCTTGAGGGCATCGGCCAAGGTCAGGCAGCGCATGACGTGGCCGCTACCCATGAGTAGCGAGGCGTCGGCGCGGAAGGCGATTATCATCGACGTTCTAGTTGAGGCGTTTGAAGCCACTATGACATACCGGCCCCCTCAATAGGCTCATTACATCGCGTCCTTCTTCACATTCCTTGACGAGTTCAAACACCGGATCGAGTGCGTCGAAGAAACTGGCCACGACGTCCGGCGTATGCTCTGTGCAGACGTAGACACTGTTGCCTGCCAAATAGCCTTTGGCCAGCATTTTTTGGGTGATAAGCGTCTTGTAGGCTAGCGCATTCGGGCTTTGAAAGGTGAAGCCGGTGAGTGCTGGCAGGCCCCAATGGTCGATTTTGAGTTCGTGCTTATCCGACAGTTGCTGCCATTTTTGACGAATTTGTGTGCCGGTCTGTGTAACGGTGTCCCAGGATTTCAGGCGCTCCATGACCTCCAGCGTTTTCAGTGCGGCCGTTGGCCCGATGCGTTCGGTCCAGAACGTGCTGCTGATGAAGGTGGACTGCGCCGCTTCCATGATTTCGCGCCGACCAATGGTCGCGGTGATCGCGTAGCCGTTGCCGAGCGCCTTGCCGAACATGGCCATGTCGGGCTCCACCCCGTACATTTTGTGCAAGCCACCAAAGGTCTGACGAAAGCCCGAGGTGCATTCGTCAAAGATCAGGACAATACCGCGATCAGTGGCGAGTTTGCGCACCTTGTGCAAAAAATGGTCTTCAGGCCCTTTATTGCGAACCACTTCCATCTTGATGACGCCAATGTCATGAGAATTAACCAATGTTTCTAGCTCGGCAAAGTTGTTGTAGTTGAATGGGAAGACTGTGCCGCGCAGATTTTGTGGAACCCCTTTGGGCTCCAACCCCGGCAGCAGGTGACCGGCCAGGTTTTCATCGTCGCCCAAGTTGGCCGACAAATACCAGTCGTGCCAGCCGTGATAGCCGCACACGGCCACCTTGTCTTTGCCTGAGGCTGCACGCGCAATGCGGATGGCTATGGCATTGGCCTCACCTCCTGTACGGGCGAAACGGGCCATGTCAGCCCAAGGATGAAGATCAATCAGCTTCTCGGCCAGGTACACCTCCTCGGGACAGTTGAAGGTGGACATGTTGCCGGCAGCCACGGTTTGCTGAACGGCGGCATCCACCTCGGGATGGCCATAACCCAAAATGTTGGTGCCAATGCCCATGATGGACATGTCGGTGTATTCATTGCCATCCAGATCCCACACCTTGCAGCCCTTGGCTTTGCTGAAATAAGCGGGCCACTGTTCAGGCAGAAACATTTCTGCCCGTTTGGATAGCAGCATGTTGCCGCCCGGGATGATGTGCTTGGCACGCTTCCAGAGTTTCTGACCGGTGCCCATGGCCGCTCCTTCGTTGCGAATCAGGTTTTGATTGAGGCTGAAAATTTCAGGCTGACTGCGCTGCAATTGCAGTACCTGCTGCCAGCTGAAGTGAATGTCGGGTGCGAAGTGTGAAAATACCTTGGATACCACGGCATAGTCCGCGGGTTCGTCCACGGTCCAGCGCAGGCCTGAAAGGTCTTCGCTGTGTTGCATGCCTGCGTGCTTGAACTTGCCCGACTCCCGCAGGTAGGGGGTCACATGTTCGTGGTCGTAGGTCTTACTGGTTTCCTGCGCGGTTCTTTCCAGCGCGAGAAAGCTAAAGACTTCAATATCCAGACCATCCGGGAAAGTCGGTGGAGAGGTATTGCTGAAATAGTCCACATTAGATGCCCTAAACCGACGAATGGCCTCGTCCACCAACGCAGGGTCAACCAGTGGGCAGTCTCCCGTGATCCGCACCACTACATCGGCATTGGCTGACTTGGCGGCTTGAAGGTAGCGATCCAGTACATCGTCTTCGCTGCCACGATAGCACTTGTGGCCCAAGCGGGTTACATGATCGGCCAATGGTTGGTTACGAGGGTCCACAGAGGTGGCCACCAGGATTTCATGGGCTTCCGTGGCACGAGCTAAACGGCTTAGCAGAATCTCAATCATCGGCGCACCACCAATCGGCTTCATCACTTTGTTGGGAAGACGAGTTGATCCCATGCGGGCCTGAACAACGATAACAACTTTCATAACTGGCTCCAGCGACCCGGATTGAGCAGGTCGGTATCGATAGGTTGCGACCAACTGGGCAGGCTTGGCAACGTTGAATTGCAGGCTGCAAAAATTTCTTTGAGCTGCCTGCTGTCGTCAACACCAACCACAACTTTGTCAATCTCTGCAACGCCCATGGCATACCCGAGGCATGCCTGAAGAGGGGAAAGGCCGGTTTCTTCAAGCCAGCGTGTCCATTCGGACCAAATGGAGCGCCAGCGTGCAAATTTATGAGGCCGTCGATCTGCTGTCATCAACAGCAAGCCCTGCAAAAAGGCGGAGCGCGCATGCACCTCTGCTCCTTGGTCTTTCAACCGCTTGGCCCAGCCTGACTCCACCAAGCGACGGTCCAGAATATTCAGCGGCGCTTGCACGATATCAAACTGCATTTCACCGGCGAGCCGGTCAAGTTCTTCAGGACCATAGACTGACACTCCAATCTTCCGCGTGAGACCCTGCGTCTTGAGGTGAGCAAGAGCGTCGAGCAACGGTTTACCATGCTTTCCAAACAGCTCACCGGGACGATGCAACAGCACACCATACAACTCACTGGCACCAAGACGACTGAGTGAGCTTTGTATTTGGGAATGGACCCAGCCCCCGACATCATCGCAACCGTCTGGCAGCGCAGGCAGTTTTGTGACGACTTTCCATCCCCGCACATCCGCTCGTCCTAACGTACTTTCACTTTCGCCATAAGCGACGGCGGTGTCAAGGGTGTCGACGCCCTGAACCGCTGCTTCCCGCAGAATATTTCTGACCTCCGTAAGTTGCACCCGCCCAGCCTGATTGGCAACGCCGTATTCAAGGCCAAATTGAACTGTACCCAGCGCTAGTCGGCCACTCATCAATTGACGGCCCTCTCTGCATATTGAGATAGGCAGGCGATCTCCGCTATGGCGTCTGTTACAGGATCGTCAGTCGCAAAGTTCTTATTCGCGACTGAATGCTGGTTACGCTCGAACCATGCATCAGCTTCAGAATGTAGAAAAATATTCTTTTTTTGTTGCATTTCAACTTACCCAATACGTCCGCCGAACAATTGATCCGCGATTTGTCCCCGGCTTGATCAATTTGTGAAATGGTCTGGTGGTCTCAGGATCAAATACAAATCTCAGGACCGGCCTTGCAGGGCCTTGATCAAGGCGCCAACTACTTGATCTTGCTGCGCCTCACTCAATCTCGCATGCATTGGCAAACTGATGGCATCCCGATAATAGTTTTCGGCGTGGGGATAGTCGCCTTCTTTAAAGCCCATGCGTTCGTAATACGGCTGGATGTGAACCGGGATGTAATGCAGGTTGACACCAATGCCCTGCTTGCGCAGCGAATCAAATACATCACGATGGCTTGGACCAATCTTGTCCAGTTGTATGCGGATCACATAGAGGTGCCGTCCGGAGTAGCTGTCGGGGTGTTGCCAAGGACGGGTAACAGGCAGGTCGGCCAATAACCCGTCGTACCGCCTGGCCAGTTGATGGCGGCCGGCCACGTATCCGTCCAGCCGCTCCATCTGACTCACGCCAAGGGCGGCCTGTAGCTCTGTCATGCGGTAGTTGAAGCCGAGATCAATCTGCTGGTAGTACCAGGCACCATCCGGCTCGTGTGTCATCTGCTCCGGATCCCGGGTGATGCCGTGGCTGCGCAGAAGTGCCATCTTGCTGGCCAACTTTGGGTCGTTGGTCGTTGCCATGCCGCCTTCGGCCGTGGTGATGATTTTGACCGGATGGAAGCTAAAGATACTTATGTCACTGTAGCGGCAGTTACCAATGGGTCCATTCTTGTATTTACCCCCAATGGCGTGGGATGCATCTTCAATGATCTTGAATCCAAAACGTTGCGCTAGCGCGTGTAGCGCCTGCATATCGCAGGATTGACCGCACAGATGCACCGCTACGACAATTTTCGGAAGACGATTGATCTTTTCAGCCGCAACCAGCTTGCGTTCCAATGCCTGCGGGCACAGGTTGTATGTTTGCGGATCGATATCGACAAAATCGATCCATGCACCGCAGTACAGGCCGCAGTTCGCTGAGGCGACGAAAGTAATTGGACTTGTCCAAAGTCGGTCCCCTGGGCCCAAATCAAGAGCCAAGCAAGCGAGGTGCAGCGCTGAGGTGGCGCTGTTCATTGCAAGCGCATGTTTTGCACCGCAATAATTTGCGACCGCTTTTTCAAAGCGTGGGACCATTGGTCCTTGAGTCAGAAAGTCTGACTTCAATACAGCGACGACGGCATCAATGTCCGTTTGAGTGATATCTTGACAGCCGTAGGGAATCATGCGCGAATGGCGTCGGGGTGCGTTAGGTCGAGCGAGTTTAAGACACGCGTTCGGCAATTAGTTGTCGCAGTTGCGCTACCGTCAAAAAATCAGTGTTGCTGCCGCTGCTGTATGCATAGCCCGGCGGCACGGGCTTTCCGCCATGGGCTGCGCAATAATTTTCGACCGACTGCGCCCCGGCCGAGGGCAGGATGGCGAAGTATTTTCCGAGATCGACCGTATGGAAGCTGTCACTGGCGGTGATCATTTCCTCGTGAATTTTTTCGCCAGGGCGAATGCCAACGACGGGATAGTTGCAGTCCGGGCCAATCGCCTGGGCAACATCCGTGATACGGTAGCTTGGGATTTTTGGCACAAATATTTCACCGCCCTGTGCGTGTTCGAGTGCCCACAGCACCATGTCCACGCCTTCCTGCAGGCTGATGTTGAAGCGTGTCATGGCCGGATCAGTGATCGGCAGGATGCCCGTCTTACGACGTTCCAAGAAAAATGGAATGACCGAGCCCCGACTGCCCATGACGTTTCCATACCGCACTACGCTCAAGCGCAAATCGCGGTGGCCGCGAATGTTGTTGGCCGCGGTAAACAGTTTGTCGGAGCAGAGCTTGGTAGCGCCATAGAGATTAATGGGAGCAGCGGCCTTGTCAGTGGACAAGGCGACCACCCGCTTGACTCCGGTGTCAAGGCACGCCTCAATAACGTTTTGCGCCCCCATAACGTTGGTCTTGATGCATTCAAACGGGTTGTACTCAGCAGCGGGCACTTGTTTGAGCGCTGCCGCATGGATGACAACATCAATGCCCTCCATGGCACGACGCAGTCGGTCTGCGTCGCGTACATCACCGATGAAATAGCGCATGGCTGTGAACGCTGAATCTGGAAACTGCTGAGCCATTTCGAACTGCTTGAGTTCGTCGCGACTGAAGACAACCAATCGTTTGACGTCTGGATAGCGTTCCAGCACGGTTTTGACGAACGCTTTGCCAAAGGAGCCTGTGCCTCCAGTAATGAGAATGGATTTATTCGACAACATACATGCAAATTTGAAAATGGATGGAATAAAACTGTTCAACAAAACCAAACGTCACAGAGCATCTCTGATCACCTTGGCCACACGCTCAGCAGAGCGACCGTCGCTTGCGTACTGCCTCGCTGGTTCAGTGTGGTCAGACAATACCTTAAGTAGGATGGCAGGTAATTCCTGCGTTGAATAGCACGGCGTAGAAACATTCATGACAGCCAGGCTGAACGAATTCTTGACAGACAGCGAGTGCTCCAGGGAAATTACAGGCCTACCCGCCACTGCTGATTCCAGGCCAACTGTTGAATTTTGCACGACCACGGCCTTTGCTGACAGAATCAGCGGATGAATTGGCTCTTGGGAGGGTATGCTGAAATGAACTCGTTCCTGCTCTGGCAATCGGGAGAATGTGTGCCATTCGCTGGGATGGTAACGAATGATCAACGCCAGGTCCTTCTGGGTGTGGACGAAATCGCGCAATGTGGACTCAACGTTCAGGGGGAATTTGTGTCCAAGCTGCTCCTCATCGGCCGCGCCAACCGCCGGTTCGATTTGTCCCGCCCAGAGGATTGGGGTCAGTCCCTGCCAGCGTTTGCTCTCGACAAAGGCTAGAGCCCTTGATTTGGTAGCTTGTGTAAATAAGCCGTCGAACGCCGGACTGCCGGTTACAGCGATGCTGTTTGGGTGGAAACCGTGCGCTACCAGACGCTGCTTCACCGCCTCGGAGATCACGCACGTGCAACTGGGTTTGTCGATTTGCGCTAAGTAAGTGTCACCGTCTTGCCCGAAAAGGTCCACGAGGCCAACGCTTGGTATGTCAAGCGTGATGGCCGTTTCAAGTGCCGCTCGCTCGCTACGCGGTGAATTGGTGGTCACCACGACATCGGGCTGGATTTCATTCAACAACCGTCGCATGAAGTTCAATGGCCGGAATCCGTAACGTCCTTCTTTTGCATAGACCGCCGCAGCGCCATCTTCTCCATGCTGGGCTATCAGGTCGAGGTAATTGATTCCAAGGTAAGCAATTGACTCTTCCTCGCTCACATCGGGGTTTAAGTTGCCGACCAGTAGTCTTCGTCCCCAGTGCATGGCAGCGTCGATATCAACCAAGTGCAGCAAGTCCTTGTAGCCCAGCGGTGACACACCCGCTGCGACTGCCTTCGCATAGCCCGTCGTCAAGGCGAGCAGGACACACGTCAGATCAGGCGCCTGCGTCTTTAACACCTCAATCACGGGCAGGACCATGGAAATATGGCCACCGCCGTAAGTGACGAACAACGCTTTTTTCAAATGCCCCCCTGTGGTGTCAATCCGGTCCCCCACAGCGCCAGCGCCGCCAGCGCCCGCAGTTCCCGCGTGAAATTGGCTGTCCCGTCCCGGTGCCGTTCCAGCATCAAATTGACCTCCGAGGCTTGCAGGATGTGCGCAAGGAGCTCACTTTTTTGTAGCAAATCTTGCAACCATAGATAACTCTCTCCGCGAAACCAGTCGCCAATCGGGACGGTAAACATCTGCTTTTTGCGGTACGCCAGGTCGGTACCGATCAAGGGCGCCGCGGCGCGTTTGAACCAGTGCTTCTGGTCGCCCTGTGCCGACAGCTTGGTAGCGCCGCGCGAGCGAAAGGCAAACTCCATCATGCGCCAGTCCAGAAACGGCGTGCGTGCCTCGATGCTGACCGCCATGCCCATGCGGTCGGGCTTGACCAGGTTGTTGCCCGACAGCAGCAACTGCATGTCCAGGTACAGGGCCTGGTTGATGCGGTCGAAGTGCTGCGCCTCATCGAACCAGGGCTTGGCGGCGTCGGTAAAGCTGTCGATACCCTCCAGCCGCTTGCGCACCTCCGGCTGGTAGAGCGCCAGTTTGGCGGCTGGTGAGAAGAGCGAAATGCTGTCGAAGTAGCGCCGCTCAAAGTCGGCCTGTGGCATGGAAGACGCGTCGCTCCGGGCAAAGAACGCTGCGTATTTGTCATAACCGGCGAACAGCTCATCGCCGCCGTCTCCGGTCAGCACCACCTTGACGTGCCGAGACGCCAGCTCGCTCACGCGCAGCGTCGGCATGAAGGACGCATCACCGTGCGGCTGGTCCAGGTGGCGCAGCACCTGCGGCCAGCGCGCCAGCATGTTGAGCTCGGCCACCTCCATGGTGTGCTGGCAGCCAAAGCGATCCGCGGCCTGTTGGGCAAACGCCGACTCGTCGTAGCGGGGGTTGGCAAAGCCGATGCAGAAGGTCTGGACCGGTTGCTGCACGTGGCGTGCCATCAGGCCGACGATGGTGCTCGAATCGACCCCACCCGAGAGGAATGCGCCGAACGGCACGTCGGCGCGCAAACGGATGCGCGTGGCGTCGTCCAGCGTGGCCATGAACTCTTCGGCCCAGGTGTTGAAGGTGAAGTCCTGTTCCTGGACGTCTGCCAGGCGCCACCAGCGCTGCGTCTGCACGTGCGGCGCCCGCGTGAACTTCATCCAGGTGCCGGGCATGACGTGCTTGATACCCTGGTAGGCGGTCCACGGTGCCGGGATATAGTTGAAGGTGAGGTAGTAGTGAATTGCTACTAAATCGATAGCTGCTTGCGCACATCCTGAAAGGGCTGCCGGCCAAAATGCCTTGATTTCCGAGGCAAAAAACAGTTGCTCGCCGTCGTCCCTGACATACAGCGGCTTCACACCAATGCGGTCGCGTGCCAGGAACAGCGCATCCTCGTTCGCATCGTCGATCGCAATCGCAAACATGCCGTTGAGCCGGCGCAGGCAGGCAATGCCCTCGCGCTCGTACAGGCGCAGAATGACCTCGGTGTCGGATGCGGTTTTGAGTTGCACGCCCTGCGCCCGCAGTTCGGCGGCCAGTTCGATGTAGTTGAAGATCTCGCCGTTTTGCACCACGGCAATGCGCCCGTCATCGCTGACAAAGGGCTGGTGGCCGCCGCCGATGTCGATGATGGACAGGCGCCGGTTGCCAATGGCTACACCCCGTTGCGGCTGGTGCCAGATGCCTTCGTCGTCAGGACCGCGGTGGACCAGGGTCTGCGCCATCGCCCGCAAGGCCTCTTGCGGCTGGGCCTGCCGTCTGCGATGCCAGTAGCCGAAGATGCCACACATCTAGTTGGAGCCCTTTCCCGACAAGCGGCCCAGGGTCCACCACAGGATCTTGAGGTCCAGCCATGGGCTCGCCTCTCGCGTGTACTGCAGGTCCAGTGCCAGGCGCTGGCCCTCGCTGCCACCGGACCGGATGACGACCTGCGCCAAACCGGTGATGCCCGGGCGCACGCTGCAGCGCTGCGACCAGTCGGCATCGGTATAAAGCCCGCGCTGCACCGGCACATCGGGGCGCGGGCCGACCAGGCTCATATCGCCCAGCACGACGTTGAACAGTTGTGGCAACTCATCGATGCTGGTGCGTCGGATGAAGCGGCCCACACGCGTGATGCGCGGATCGTTGGATGCGGTGAAATAGGGGCCAATCGAGTCGGCGTTCTTCACCATGCTGCGAAACTTGAACATGCCGAATTCGCGGCCGCCCAAGCCCAGGCGGGTCTGGCGCAACAACACCGGCCAGCCGCTTTCTGCGGCAATCGCCAGTGCGCTCAGCAGCAACAGAGGGGACAGGCCCAGCAACGCCAGCGATGCGAGAACAAGGTCCAGCAGCCGTTTCATGCGACTCACGCAGCGGGGGCGGGAGACGGCGTTGGCAGGGGTGTTTTGGCCAGGCGTTCCGCGATGGACAGAATGCTGGCGGCAATGCGCACCCGGTCCGCCTCGATTTGCGCCGGGGTTCGATCCGCCAGTGTGGCCTCGGTCTCACGCAAAGCCAGCACTTCTTCTTCAAAACTGGCGTCGGTATCCCTGCGGGCGAAGGCAAAGGTGCGCGACAGGATGACCGCTTGCGATCCCAGGCGCAGTTGCTCCGCCAGTACGTCGCGCCCTGGCAGCAGGCCTTCGTTCATCCGGGCCATGCCGCCAAATCCGAATCTCAGGCCCGCCTTTGCGGCCGCTGCGGCCACCCGGTCCACCAGGCCAATGGCCAGCGGCTCGAACATGAAGCGCATTCCGAGTGAGATGTGCAAATCGTTCAGGCCCACAAAGACCTCGTACAAGCCGGGCGTGGCTATCCATTCATCCATGGTCTCCAGCGCTCCGGCGGTTTCCAGCAAAGCCACGATGGGGCATCGGCCCGCCACCATGTCGGAAAAGCGGCGCAGCGTCTGCGCGTCGGTGAACATGGGCAGCATGAGCATGTCGGCCTGGGGCCCCGTGCCCTGCGTCAAACCCTGGGCCAGCACGGCCTCCACTTCGGCCTGGCTGCCGGGGTGCAAGGGGTTGACCCGCACCATCAATCGGGAGTGTTTCAGGAGCGCCTTGACGTGACCGATGTCCTCAATTTCGTGGGTGCTGATGTAGGTGTTGCGTCCGGCCTGCCGCTCGGCCTTGCCCATGCGCTCCAGATCGACGAACAGCCGCATGTTGTCCAGCGCATCGCAGCGACGGCAAAAGTCGGGGTCGGTGGTGATTTTTAGCAGGTCGAGCATGGCTAGATGGTAGTCGGGATTATCGCCGCAGCGCAGCGCGCAACTCCGTGCTGGTCAGGTAACTGATGGTCACAATACTGATCGATGCCAGGATGCACGGGGCGAGCGCAGACAGGCCGAACGGTTCGCCGAGCGCAATCAACCCCAGCGGCGGCGCCAGGGCGAAAACTGCCAGCATGACCGTTGGTACACCCATGGCCCGCCAAGGCATCAAAGAAGGGCCCTGATCATTGCTCAGGCCCCGTTGGCGCAGGCGCAGAACGACAGCCAGCGCAACGGCGCTGAGCACTCCATTGAGTCCAGCCATCAAATGGGCGCCGTCCCCGTGTGACCCTGCGCCCAGCACCAGCAATGCCGCCAGTGCGGCGGCGTAGGCGGCTACAGCAGCGCGCATGCGGCGCTGCGCGGCCAGCACGGTCAGCGCTACGGCAATCAAGGCTTGTGGCAGCAAACTCCAGGCTCCGATGGAGCCCCAGGCCGCGACCCTTGCCAGGCCTTCGGGTGACATTCGCCCCCAGCCAAACAGCAAGGTGGCAATGGCGGGCGCACCGACCAGCAAGGCGGCAACGGCGGCGCAGGCCAGGGTCCATGCCAGCAGGAAGGCGCTTCGTACCGCGCGAATTGCTTCCAGTGGCAGCGCTTTGGGGACTCCGGCTTCTTCCGGTTGAGCCGCCATGGCACGGGTGATGGCGGGAAACGCCAGCGTGGCTACCAGTTGAATGGCCAGTACCAGAGGCAATTCCACCAGTTTCCATGCGTAGTTGAAGGTGGCCAAGGCACCCTCGCCGGCGCTGGATGCGAAACTCCGCGCCACAAAGGGAAGGGCCATTGGCAATCCTGCAGACAACGCCGCCCACAGCCACAGTGTGGCGTGGGGCGCAGGGGCAGACACGCCATGGGCGGGGGCTTCCCGTTCGATGGCGCAGGCCGTGAGCCGTCTGCGCAGCCAGAGAAGTCGCAGGCCCATCGCCAGCCACAAAAACAGGCCCAGCAGACTGATGGTGCCCACCGGTAGCGGGCGATGGGGTATCAACGCCAGGCCAACGATCAGCGCCCCGTTGACAACCAGATTGGCCGCGTACAGGCCGACAAAATCCCGTTCATGCTGCAGGCGTGTGACCCACAGTGCTGCCAGCAGCGCCGCGGGCAAGGCCGTGGCGGCCCACACCACGCCCTGCGCTGCCTGCGTTGCCAGATGGGGTGGCAAGCCACTGGCCAGAAAATGCACGGCAGAGTCCTGAAAGATGCACAGTGCTCCAGCGGTCAATAGCCCGAGCATCAGCAGGAACCGAGCAACCCGACCCTGCGCTTGCGCCTGTTGTGCCGGGGTCTGCCCGGCCCATTGGGGCAACAGCACGTAGGCCAGCGCACCGTTGGCCAAAACGCCGGTCAACCAGTCGGGCAAGGTGAGCATCAGGACGGCCACGTCGCCCATTCCGGAGGCCCCGAATGCCGCCGCCTGGGCCGACTCCCGCACAAGACCGAACAGCCGGCTGGCCAGCAACAGGGCAAGAGAGAGCGCGCTGGCTTTCAAAAACATAGATGGGGATTATCGGCGCGCAACCACCGGGCCTGGTGCTTGCGCTGAATGGTGATAATTGGCCGAACAAGTACTTGGCCCCATCGCGAATCGCCTGCCCGCACATGCCTGGCAGTCGGCGCACAACACTGCGATCCCCATGCCCTTCATTGCAGCCGTCTTGCTCATAGCGCTTCCCTGGTTGAACCCGTTTTCATTTGGGCCCACACCTGCCGTCCCAACCGTGCTGTTTTCCTGGGTTTGCACGGCATTTTTTGTTATCGGCTGTAGCATGGCCGCCGCGAAGTTGCGTACCGATGGCCTTGCCCGCGTCACGGCGGCGGCGTGGCTGCTGGCCGCGTTGCTCAGTGCGCTCATGGGCCTGCTCCAGTACTTTGGGAAGACTGCCATTTTCAATGGATGGGTCAATAGCACCGTCATGGGCGAAGCCTTCGGCAATTTGCGCCAGCGCAACCACTTTGCGACCCTGACCAATATTGGCCTGGCGGCTTTGGTTTTTTGGTGCTCCGGGGGGGGATCAAAAGGAGAACGATCCGTCGCGTTTTTAAGACCCGCACATCCCCTATGGCTGTCCATGCTGGCAGTAGCCAGTGCGGTGCTGCTGGCCACCGGCAACGCAGCTTCCGGGTCCCGCACCGGTTTGATGCAACTGGCGGTTTTCATCGCCATGGCATGGAGCTGGAGCGGCAAGGTTGGCCGCAATCACGGGATGGGTCAGGTGCGCAACGTGTTGCTGTCTGCGGGGCTGGCCTATGGCCTGGCTGCGGTCCTGCTGCCCGTGGCGGCAGCACTGGACCCCGATGCCATCGGCATCCTGGCGCGACTGCGCGAGAACAGCGCTGCCTGTGCTGGGCGCCCCACCTTGTGGTCTAACGTGCTGCACTTGATTGCGCAGAAGCCCTGGTTCGGCTGGGGTTGGGGCGAGTTGGGCTATGCCCACTTCATCACGCTGTACCCCGGCGAACGTTTTTGTGACATTCTGGACAATGCCCACGACCTGCCCCTGCACCTGGCCGTGGAGTTGGGCGTTCCTTTGGCTGTCGTGTTTTGCACCCTGTGCCTGGGGTTGGTCTGGCGTGCCAGACCGTGGCGGGAGACCGACCCGACCCGGCAGCTGGCATGGGCCGTGCTGGCGTTGATCGGGCTGCACAGCCTGCTGGAGTACCCGCTGTGGTACGGACCTTTCCAGATGGCGGTTGGCTTGTGCCTTTGGCTTCTGATCCGACCATCGGTTGCGCGGTCGGGCCGCGCAGGGCTTGCCAATTCATCGCTTATTGGGGCGCTGGCGGCGCTTGGGTTGGCCTCTTGCGCGTATGCCGCGTGGGATTACTGGCGCATCAGCCAAATTTACCTGTCACCGTCAGCGCGCGCCACGGCCTACCAGGACGATACGCTGGAAAAAATCCGCGGGTCCTGGATGTTCCAGAACCAGGTCCGTTTTGCGGAGTTGAGCGTCATGTCACCCACGCCCGAAAACGCCGGGCACGCATTCATACTGGCTCAGGAGCTATTGCATTTTTCGCCTGAACCGCAGGTGGTCCAAAAGCTGATCGAAAGCGCGGTGCTGCTGGGGCGCGATGACGATGCGCGTTATTATTTGACGCGCTTCCGGGCGGCATTCCCCGAGGCCTACGCCCGCTGGGCCCGTGCGCATGAGTCCTTGCCGTCGCTCTAGCTGGCGAGGGGCCATGCCCCCCAAGTGACCTCAGGCACCCGCGACGAAACTCCCCGACTTGCCTCCGTGCTTTTCCAGCAACTTGACGTTGGTAATGGTCATGCCGCGGTCGACGGCCTTGCACATGTCGTAGATGGTCAGCAGGGCCACCTGTACGGCGGTCAAGGCTTCCATTTCCACACCCGTGGCCCCTACTGTTTCTGCAGTGGCTGAGCACTGGACATGGGCAGCCTGCGTGGCGCTGGCAGGCACGATGGCAAAGTCCATGGCCACGCGGGTCAGGGCAATGGGGTGGCACAGGGGGATCAGGTCGCTGGTTTTTTTTGCACCCTGGATACCGGCAATGCGGGCAATGCCAAGGACGTCTCCTTTCTTGGCATTGCCCGATTCAATCAGCGCCAGGGTGGCGGGGAGCATCTCGATGCGCCCGCTGGCCACGGCTATACGGTGGGTGCTGGGCTTGGCGGCTACATCCACCATATGGGCTTGGCCCTTGGTGTCAAAATGGGTGAGGGTGGACATGGATGGACTAGACCGGAAAATGGCGCTCACTTTGAAATTTTTGGGCCCACGCACAGGTGGCAGGGGTTCAACTTTACCTGACCTTCATATCCGCAGATATGAACTTCAATCAACTTGACGCATCATACGAACATGTTGTCGATTGAACCTACCTTCTGGCGTGACCGCTTCAGGGCCAGCGTATTGCGCTTGGCGGGCCGTAAATCGTTCTGGACCGTGTTTCTGGATCCCGTGACTGCCCACATTGTGGCCACCATGCCGCTGGACTCATTTTGAACCTGTTTTACACACGAATTGTGCCCGTAGCCCGCGTAGTCATAGCGCAAGTAGCTATTATTTTGATAGCAATTCTGGGTGCTTCGCTGGCCAGTGCCCAGCCCGCCGGCGAGCATGCGGGCACCGCCAGCGCGACGCTGCCCAATCTGGGTGACGGCACTGACATGACCCCCAGCGCCGAGCGCAGCCTGGGGGATCGCATTGCCCGCGAGCTGTACCGCGACCCCGACTATCTGGATGACCCCGTCCTGATGGAATATGTTCAGGGCATCTGGCAGCCTTTACTGGCAGCCGCCCGACTGCGCGGTGACCTTCCTGCTGAACTGGATGGCACCTATGCCTGGGAGATCTTGCTGATTCGGGACCGCACGGTCAATGCCTTCGCGCTGCCCGGAGCCTATCTGGGGCTCCATCTGGGCCTGGTGGGTGTGGTGAGCAGCCGTGATGAGCTGGCCTCAGTACTGGCGCACGAACTGAGTCACGTGACCCAGCGGCATATTTCCCGCATGATGACGCGGCAAAGCCAGCAGGCTCCCTGGATGCTGGGTGCGATGATCCTGGGTGTTTTGGCTGCCAGCAAAAGTCCCGGTACAGCCAACGCCATGATTGTGGGCGGGCAGGCCGTGGCGGCACAAAGTCAGCTTAATTTTTCCCGCGACATGGAGCGCGAAGCCGATCGCATGGGGTTTGGCGTGTCAACGCAAGCGGGATTCGCCTCACAGGGCTTTGTGACGATGTTCGGGAAACTGCAGCAGGCATCCCGTTTGAATGACTCGGGCAGTTTTCCGTACTTGCGCAGCCACCCCTTGAGCACCGAACGCATGGCCGACATGCAGTCCCGCATTGAATTGCCGGATTCCGAGCAGGCCGTCAAACCCCTGGCCCGTCAGAATGTGCAGGAGATGGACCAGGCCATGATGGCGGCGCGTGCGCGGGTGTTGTCCAACTCTGCCGTGGATGCCTTGCGCGTTTGGTCGGTGGAGGTGGAAGCCGCCCCCATGGCCCGTCTGTCCTCGACGCAGCAGGCGGGAGCCCTCTATGGGGCCACACTGGCGGCCATCAAGTTGCGCGATTATGCGCAAGCGCAGTCGCTGTGGCTGCGTTTGAGTGATCTTGTACGCGCGGATGCGATTGCCTCCCGTCTGGCTCGTCTGTTGGGTGTCGAATGGAGACTGGCCCAGGGCGATAGCGAGCAGGCGATCCGCTTGCTGCAAAACGGGGATACCGATCCGTCGAAAAACAACCGTGCCGAGCTTTTTTTGGCTGCACAGGCCAGGCTTCAGATGGCCGCAAAGGCTCCTGAAATCACCAGCGGTCCTGGCACTAACACGCGCAGTCCCATGGCGCTGATGACCCAGAATCTGCAGACTTGGGTGGCCGATCATCCTCGCGATGCCCAGGCTTGGCAACTGCTGGGCAGCGCCTACGCTGCACAGGGGCGAACACTGAGTTCCATCCGCGCGCAAGCGGAGGTCAATGTGGCACAGCTGGATTACCCGGCGGCGCTCAGTCGTTTCAAAACAGCCCAGGACTGGGTTCGCAAGGGGGGCGCCGGTACCGACCACTTCGAGGCATCGATCGTCGACACCCGTACCCGGCAGGTGGAATCACTGGTTCGGGAACAGGCGCTGGAGCGCTGAATCGATGACGATGCCCAGCACCGAGTAAATCAGGGAACCAATCAGGGCTGCACCAAAGCCACTGACATTGAAACCATCCAGAATCCCGGCGGCTGACCAGAACATCAGGGCGTTGATGACAAACAGGAAGAGCCCCAACGTCACAACCGTTACCGGCAGGGTCAGGATCACCAGGATGGGCCGCAAAACCGAGTTGAACAGTCCGATCACCAGGGCGGCAATCAAGGCAGCCGAGTAGCTTTTGATTTCGACGCCGCTGTACAGGTAGGCAACGGCCAATAACGAGGCCGCACTGAGTAACCACTTCGTAATGAGTTTCATGGAGCAAGAATAGCACTTTGTCGCGGGCGGCCGGGCTATGATGCGCCTCCCTCTTCTTGGCATCCATACCGGCGCAGCGCATTGGCAGGCATTCACATCACCGACATCGAATCGGCCATCAACTACTGGCGCAGCCGCGAACCCTCGCCGGACGGTGTGGTGTTGCCCCGGCCAACCCGCGCCTTGGCGCAGGTGTATGCGCAGATGGTCTACGCCCATGCCGTGCAGGCGGACGAATCTTCTCTTCCCGAAGACGCCTATGCGGCCTGGCTGGAGTGGTATGCCAGCACACCCGACACCCCCTGCATTGCCATTTGCTCCACCAGCCAGGGCGATGAACTGTGCAAGGGCTGCGGGCGTACCTTCCAGGAAGTACAACTGTGGCCGCAGATGGGTCCGGTGGAAAAACGGGCGACCTGGCGACGCATCACCGCAGAGGGGACGGCCTGGCGGTTCAACAAGTATGCGGAGCGGGCGGCTGAAGGGCCATGAGATGGCTATCAAAACAATAGCAACTCATGCATGTTTTGCGAGGGCTAGCGACTATTTCCAGCGCACAGGCTCAATGTCGACGGTGGTCTTGTCGTCACCCAGGGTGAGCGTGCCTTCCTGAATCGTCGCCTGCAACTGCATGCTGCGTTGCGCCAGTTTGGCCAGGGCCTGTGAGCCCTCGGTGGGCACGCGCCAGACCTGCAAGCGGTCCAGGCGGGTCAGTTTGGTTGCGATGCTTTTCCACCAGACTTCGGCCGCGTGGTTGAAGCAATACACCACCACCTGGTCGGCTTTTTGGCAGGCCTTGCTCAGGGGTTTGTCTTCTGGTTGGCCGACCTCGATCCACAGGCGCTTTTGTCCGGTGAAGTCGGTCAACGATACGTCCGGGTCATCGGGATCTGACAGGCCCGCGCCAAAGGCCAGCGTGCCATCACCGTTGCAGATGTCCTGCAAAGCGTGCGCATGCAGGGCCATGGCGGCCAGCCGAATCATCATGCGCTCATCGGTTTCGCTGGGGTGGCGGGCCAGCGTCAGTGCGTGGTCGGCGTAGTAGTTGTGGTCAATGTCGGCAATCTGCAGATTGACTTTGAAAATGGTGGATTTAAGGGCCATCAGACGCGCTTCGCCAACTCCGCCGCCATGCCGGTGTAACTTCCGGGTGTCATGGCCAGCAGGCGCTGCTTCTCGGTCTCGGGAATCTCCAGATTCGCAATAAAGCCTTGCATCAGTTCGCGCGTCATGGGCGCACCGCGGGTGAATTTTTTGAGTTGCTCGTACGGCTGGGGCAGGCCAAAGCGGCGCATCACGGTCTGGATGGGCTCGGCCAGCACTTCCCACGAGGTGTCCAGATCGGCGGCGATGGCAGCCTCGTTGATTTCCAGCTTGTTCAGGCCGGTCAGCAGCGACTGGTAGGCCAGTACGGCATAACCCACGGCCACGCCCATGTTGCGCAGTACGGTGGAGTCGGTCAGGTCGCGCTGCCAGCGGCTGATGGGCAGCTTTTCGCTCAGGTGCTTGAGCAGCGCGTTGGCCAGGCCCAGATTGCCTTCGGCGTTCTCGAAATCGATGGGGTTGACCTTGTGCGGCATGGTGGATGAGCCCACCTCGCCTTCCTTGAGCTTTTGCTTGAAGTAGCCCAATGACACATAGCCCCAGACATCGCGTGACCAGTCAATCAGGATGGTGTCGGCGCGGGCCACGGCGTCAAAAATCTCGGCCATGTAGTCGTGCGGCTCGATCTGGATGCTGTAGGGCTGGAAGGTCAGGCCCAGGCCCAGCGGCTCGGGGGTTTCCACCACTTTACGGGCAAAGGCTTCCCAGTTGAAGTCGGGCCAGGCCGACAAGTGGGCGTTGTAGTTGCCGACAGCGCCGTTCATCTTGGCCATGATCTTGACGGACGCGATCTTCTCGCGCGCAGCAGCCAGGCGCACCACCACGTTGGCCACTTCCTTGCCCACCGTCGTGGGGCTGGCGGTCTGGCCATGGGTGCGGCTGAGCATCGGCACATCGGCAAACCCGTGCGCCATGGTGCGCAGTTTGGCAATCACCGCGTCCAGCGCCGGCAGCAGCACCAGATCGCGTGCACCCTTGAGTTGCAGGGCGTGGCTGGTGTTGTTGATGTCTTCACTGGTACAGGCAAAGTGAACAAATTCCTGCGCGGCAACCAGTTCAGGCCGGGCTTCGAACTTGGACTTGATCCAGTACTCGACCGCCTTGACGTCGTGGTTGGTGGTCTTTTCGATCGCCTTGATGGCTTCGCCGTCAAGCTCCGAGAAGTTCTTGACCAGTCCCAGTAAGTAAGTGCGTGCTCCGGGCGTGAGTGGCTTGAACTCGGAAAACCCGGCATCGCTGAGTTGAATGAACCAGGCTACTTCAACCTGCACCCGGCGGTGCATATAGCCTTGTTCACTCATCAGGGGACGCAGGGAGGCCAGCTTGGTGGCGTAGCGGCCATCCAGTGGAGAAAGGGCGGAAATGGAAGAAAAAGTCATGTGCGAATTGTAGGTTGTACGCCACCATTTGCCCTGAAGCGGCTGCCGCACCCCCCAATGGATAGAATGAACGCTCCTGAAACTGCAGAGCGCCCATGAAATTACTCGGATCGACCACCAGCCCCTATGTACGCAAAGTGCGCGTTGTAATGGCCGAGAAAAAACTGGACTATGCCTTCGTGACGGAGGATGTCTGGGGTGCCGACACGACCATTTCTGAATCCAATCCGTTGGGTAAAGTGCCCTGCCTGATCATGGAAGGGGCCGAGGCCCTGTTTGACTCGCGTGTCATCGTTGAATACCTGGACACCCTGTCACCGGTGGGCAAGCTGATTCCTGCGGTGGGCCGTGAGCGGGCCGAGATCAAGACCTGGGAAGCCCTGGCGGACGGTTTGATGGATGCTGCCATTCTGGCGCGGCTGGAAGCCACCTGGGCTGGGCGCACCAAAGCGCAACGCAGCCAGGCCTGGATAGACCGCCAGCTTGGCAAGGTGCACGCCACGGTCAAGGCCATGAGCAGCGGCCTGGGCGACAAGCCGTTTTGCGGCGGAATCCATTTCAGCCTGGCCGATATCGCGGTGGGCTGCGCCTTGGGTTATCTGGACTTCCGGTTCCCCCAAATTGACTGGCGTACCGATTACCCCAACCTGGTCCGCCTGCATGACAAGCTGATGCAGCGCGCCAGCTTTGCCGATACCGTTGCGGCCTAAGCACTCGGGTTTTCCCGCGAGGCGATCGTGCAACGATGCTTGCACGGTTCACATTGCTTTACATCTTTGGACTTCCCAAATGGCGCGCTTGGCACTACAGTGTGCGCTGCATGGCTACCTTCAAGACCATTTATAAATGCCGCGAATGCGGTGCCACCAGCTACCAGCAGGTGATTGACCGCGCGCCCGGCGGTGCCTTGAAGCCCACCGGCCAGTACCGGTGCACCGGTTGCCGCAACATCTTTGCCACCATCCGTGCCTGGTGGGAGCCGCGCCGGGTCAGCCCCGACTTTCAGCCCAGCAGCTTTCCAGGTTAGCCGCGCTACCAGGGGCGGTCGGACGCCGGGGTGGCCGTGAGTGGCAGCAGCCGCTCCAGATTGATCTGGACCTTGACGTCCCGGTGGGGCACACTGGCCACGATCCGGAAATCCCGCGTGCTGGTGTCCCGCACGGTAGGCTCCAAGGTCGGCATGCCACTGCGGTTGACCAGCACCGCGACCCGTGGCGTGGTGGTGTTGACCCCCCGCTTGACGACGATGGCCACTTCATCGGTGGCCAGTCGCACATAGGAGCCTGGCTGATAAATGCCAACCGCTTTGATCAGCGCGGCACCGGTCTCATCCACTTGCCGGTTCTCATCAAAATAGCAGGCCTGCATGGCAGCCGCCGGTGAAATGGGAACCCGTGAAGTCCGTGGAGCCAGTCGGGCCGCAAACATGTCGGCCCGCTGAATCAGTCGGGCGATTTGCTGGGCCGGCGTGCGGGACTGCAGTGGGCCCGGCGTTTGCGTGTGGTGGTCCCGAACGGCTTCCAGCCAGACGGCATCCAGCACACCCATGTCCGACAGCATGTCGGCAGACTTGGCGGCATGTGCATCAATGACTTTGCGCTGTGCCGGTGTTGGCGCTTCGATTTGCTGGGTCAGTTGATCCTGCAAACCCGTCATGCTCAGATTCATGGTCAAGGCGGCCTTGCAGAGCAAACCTTGTTGCTCTTCAGGCCATTTCAGCACTTCGCGTGCCGCCAGACCGCACATCACGCTGACCAGCATCGCATGGGTTGCGCTGTACATGCGCATCTCCGTGGCAGAAAGATGGATGAGCGCAAACAGGGTACCGTCAGGATTGCGGCGCGAGTGCCGGTTCAACTGGCTGTTCAGGCGATCGAGCCGTTCCATGAACTGGGCTGGATTGCCGTCCCTCAGCAAGGCATTGGCTTGCACCTGCAGGTCCAGCCAATCGGGGCGCTCGTCGTCCTGCACAGTGCGTCCGCCCAGCAAGTCGCCGGTAATCTTGGCATCGGCAATTTCTCCCAAGGACTTTCCATCGCGCACCAGGCCGTGCAGGCGTTCCACATAAGCGCGGTGGTGTGCCTCCGAGTCGGCTACATCAATGAACAGCCCACCCCCCCGTTGTGCAATTTCCGCCAGATCTTCTTTGGAGTCGATGATGAACGATCGCTTGGCCAGCAAAATGCCGTTCTTGTCCATCAATGGAAAAGGCAGGGGCTGGTTGATGCGTATGGATTCGACGCTGACGGGGACAAGGTGCATGGGCGTTGGGGATTATGCATTGTCAGATCGACCAAAGGGCGCCAGTCTTGAGCGCAAAGCCCGCCTGCTAGCATTGCATCCATGGAAGTTCATGATACCGCCCCTGCGTTTCTGGCCAAAATCTGCGTCCGCGAGGAACTCGCGCACCATCTGGCCAGCCTGCCCAAGCCCTGGGTCTTTACCAACGGGGTATTTGATGTGATCCACAGGGGCCACGTGATGTATCTGGCGCAGGCGCGTGCCCTGGGTGGCAGCCTGATCGTTGCGCTGAACACCGACGCATCGGTAAAGCGCCTGGGCAAGGGCGATGACAGACCCCTCAACAATGAGACCGACCGTGCCATCGTCATGGCCAGCCAGCAGTCTGTCAGCCTGGTGACTTGGTTTGATGAAGATACGCCGGTTCGGCTGATCTCTGAGATCCGCCCCGATATTCTGGTCAAGGGAGGCGACTACGACATGGCCACGCTGCCCGAGACCGCACTGGTGCAGTCCTGGGGTGGCCACGCCTTGGCGCTGCCCTTTGTCGCCGGCTATTCCACAACCGCGTTGCTGAAGAAAATCCGGACGGTGAACTAGGCAGGTTCCGGGGCCGCGCTGGTTTCAAATACTGCGGCCCACAGAGCCAATCCGGCGGCCCTTTCGCTTTGCGCATCGGCCTGGTCGACCTGGGTCGGCTCTTCGTTGAGGCGCGCGCGGTGTTGAATCTGGCGCAGTGTGCGGTAGGCCTGGGCGGCATTTTCGCCAACCGGGGCTGCAAGCAGGCCGCAGGCCTGGGCACGCAACAACAGGGCGATGTTGCCGGCATTGGCCAGCAGTTCCGGGTGCCGACAGCCCTGGGACAGGACCAAAAACTGCACCGCAAACTCGATGTCCACCATGGCGCCCGGGCTGTGCTTGACGTCAAACCGTTCGCCGCGCACGGGATGGGCGGCGCTCACCTTGGCGCGCATGCTGACGATCTCCTCGCGCAACCCGACGTTGTCGCGCTCGGTTCCAATGACGGCCTCTCGCACCGAGTCAAACCGTGCCTGCAGGGCGGCATCGCCCAGCACACAGCGGGCACGGGTCATGGCCTGGTGTTCCCAGGTCCAGGCCGTGTTGCTGCCGCGTTGCTGCTGGTAGTTGGAGTAGGCGTTAAAACTGGTGACCAGCAACCCGGAGTTGCCGTTGGGCCGCAAGGCGGTATCAATTTCGTACAGATCGCCTTCGCCCGTCTTCACGGTCAGCCAGTTGATGAGCTTTCGCACCAGGGCCGCATACACCTCGCCGGCCCGCTCGTCGTCATCGTCATAGACGAAGACGATGTCCAGATCGCTGCCATAACCCAACTCCTTGCCGCCGAGCTTGCCGTACGCAATGATGCCAAAGTGACAGTCTGGCCGGTGGCGGTTTTTCAGCCGGTCCCAGCACCAGCGCGTGGTGATGCGCAGCACCGCTTCCGCCAGCGCACTGAGGTCATCGGCCACCTGCTCAACGGTCAGCCGGCCCTCCACGTCCCGGGCCAATATGCGAAACACTTCGGCATGGTGGGCGCGGCGCAACAGGTTTAGCAGGGCTTCGTCGTCGTCTTCCCCGCTGCTTTGCAGGGCCGTGCGCCGGCGTTCCAGTTCCTGCTCGAAGTCCGCCGGGTCGAACCGCTCCTCGAACATGGCATTGCCAGCCAGTTCGTCGATCACGCCGGGGTGCTTGAGCAGGTAGCGGGCCGGCCAGCGTGCGGCGCCCAGCATGTGCAGCAGGCGTTCATGCACATTGGGGCGTTCCAGCAACAGTGCCAGATAGCTTTCGCGGCGCAGCAGCGGCTCAATCCAGTCGGCAATCCGCACGGCTGCCTCTTCCGTGACTTTCCCTTCGCTGACCCATTGCGAGGTGCGCAGCACCAGTCGCGCCAGTCGTGCGCGGGAATCCTCCCGCAGGGCCAGTACACGCGGATGGTCGCGCCAGCTCGATACGCGTTCACGAAACTTCCCGCTCAACTGGGCCAGCAATTCGTCGAAGTCACTGGCACCGGGTGTTGACGCAGTACCGTTGCAGCCTTTGCATTCCTTTTGTGCGCCGCCCAGCAAGGCGTCAAATTCCTGCGCCACCAGCTCGCGGTGGCTGTCGAGTTCGCGCAGGAAGGCGCAACTGTCGGCAAATCCCAGGGTTTGGGCAATCCATTCCAGGTCGGCGTCGGCCGTGGGCAGGACATGGGTTTGCTGATCGTCCAGGTACTGGATGCGGTGCTCGACTTGCCGCAGGAAGATGTAGGCCCGCCCCAGCGCATCGGCGGTGGTCTGGGGCATCAGGCCGGAGCGTGCCAGCTTTTGCAGGGCGCTCAGTGTGGGCCGGGTGCGCAGTTCCGGGAACTGGCCGCCGCGAACCACCTGCAGCAACTGCACGGTGAATTCAATTTCGCGAATGCCGCCCCGTGAGAGCTTGACGTCGTTGGCCCGTTCCGGCTTGCCGGCGCTGCGCTTGGTGGCGTGGTCGCGGATCTGGCGGTGCAATACGCGCAGGGAGTCAAACACGCTGTAGTCCAGGTAGCGCCTGAACACAAAGGGAACCACAATGCTGCGCAGGCTCTGGGCGCAGCTTGAGCCGATCGCCTGTGTGGGCGCCACCACGCGGCTCTTGAGCCAGGCAAAGCGCTCCCACTCCCGACCCTGCACATGGAAGTACTCTTCCAGGGCGCCCAACGACACCACGGGTGGTCCCGAATTGCCATTGGGTCGCAGGGCCAGATCGACCCTGAAAACAAAGCCGTGTTCCGTGGTGTCGCCCACCAGTGCAAAGATGGAGCGCACCATCTTGCCGAAATACTCCTGGTTGGAAACCCGGGACCGGCCGTTGGCGTCACCCGCTGTTTCACCGTCCTGGTCGTAGATGTAGATCAGATCAATGTCGCTCGATACATTGAGTTCGCGGGCACCCAGCTTGCCCATGCCGACGATGCACAGCTCGGCACGCGTGCCTTGCGGGGTCACGGGCGCACCATGCAACAGGTCCAGCGCGCGGCTGCTCTCCGTGCAGGCCGCGTCCAGGGCGAATTCGGCCAGTTCGGTCATGGCGCCGGTGATGGTGGCCAGCGTCGCGCCTTCATTGCAATCCAGGCAGATCAGGCGTTCGACCACCAACTGGCGGATGGTACGCAGAGCGCTTGCGGTGTCCGTCCCGGCGGCACGCAGGTCCTCAAAAAGCGCCTGCATGCTGTGGCGAGTGGGCGCTCCGGGCGGTAGCTGGGCCATTTGCTGGGCATAGCGACGCCGTATGCGCTGACCAAAACGGGAACCCCCGGCCCGATCCGGGTGTCCATTGCGGGTCATAATTCCTGACATGGTGTTCCGATAACGATGACTGAAGTGTCCCCCAACCGCTCGCCCTTGCTCAAGATGGGTATTTTTGCCGTGCGCGCAGCCTTTTGGTTGGTGGCGTCAGCGTGGGTAGCGTTGGTCATGGTCTGGGGTGGGCTGCATTTCGTGATTGTGCCGCGAATCGCGGAATTCCGTCCGATGCTGGAGCAGCAGGTTTCGCGCATGGCGGGCGTCACCGTGCGTATCGGCGCCATCGTGGCGCGGTCCAATGGGCTGATTCCTTCCCTTGAATTGAACGATGTCAGCCTGCTCGACCCGCAGGGCCGTGAGGCCCTGAAGCTGCCGTCCGTGATGGCCGCGCTGTCGGCCCGCTCGCTGATGGGCCTGGGTTTTGAGCAGCTGACGATTGACCGCCCGGAACTGGATGTGCGGCGCACGAAGGATGGACGGTTCTGGGTGGCCGGGTTGCCGCTGCCCAGTGGTGACAGTGTTGACAGCGCCGGCGCGGACTGGGTGTTTTCCCAACCCGAACTGGTCATTCGCCACGGCACGGTGACTTGGACCGATGAGATGCGGGATGTGCCATCGCTGGCCTTGACGGACGTGGACTGGGTCTTGCGCAACCAGCACCGCACCCACACCATGCGTCTGGATGCCAATCCACCGGCCCATTGGGGCGCCCGGCTCAGTCTGTCGGGCATTTTTAAACAGCGCCTGCTGTCGCGCCGCGCCAGCCAGTGGCGTGAGTGGGAAGGCCAGCTGTACGCCAATTTCACGCAGGTCGATCTGGCGGAGTTGCGCCGCTATGCCGATCTGGGCGTCGATCTGGCGCAGGGTGCGGGTTCGGTGCGAGCCTGGGTGGACGTGATCCGCGGCACGGTGACCGGCGCCACAGCCGATCTGGCGCTCGACGGCGTCAAGGTCACGGTCAGTCCCAAACTGGAGGCGCTGGCCCTGCGGGGCATCACCGGGCGACTGGGTGCCAAGGTGCTGGAGGGAGGCGGGGAGTTCTCAACCCAGGCGCTGCAATTTGAAACCCAGGATGGGCTGCGCTGGCCAGGCGGCAATGTGCGGGTGGCCTATTTCAATGGCGACGCCCGCAAGCCACCCCATGGGGAAGTGGTGGCCGACCGGCTCGATCTGGCCGCCATGGCGCAAATCGCCAACCGCCTGCCGCTGTCGGACACGCTGCGTCAGACGCTGTCGCAACTGGCCCCCAAGGGGCTGGTCGAACAGGTGCAGGCCAATTGGGCTGGGCCGCTGACGCAGCCAACCCGGTTTGCTGCCAAAGGCCGCGTCGTGCAGCTGGAGCTGGCGTCGCGTCAGGCTGAGGCGGGCTTGAGGCCTGGAGTCAAGGGGGCGGATGTTGACTTCGATCTCACCCAGTCGGGTGGCCGGGCGACGGTTGCCTTGAAGGATGGCAGCATGGATCTGCCGGGCATTTTTGAAGACCCCTTGTTACGCTTTGATCAACTCAGCACAGACGTTCAGTGGAAAACCGAGGGTGCCCAGATCAGCCTCAATCTTCCCAACTTGCGATTCAGCAATGCCGACGCCCAGGGTGAAGCCCAGATCAAATGGCAGACCGCCGACAGCAATACGGGTGCGGGACGTTTTCCCGGGCTGCTGGATGTGCAGGGCAGCTTGAGCCGTGCCGATGGAACCCGGGTCCACCGCTACCTGCCCCTGGATTTGCCCAGGGACGTGCGGGACTATGTGCGCGATGGCGTGGCGGCGGGTACGGCTTCCAACGTCAAGTTCAAGGTCAAGGGCAATCTGCATGATTTTCCGTTTGCCACATCGAAGCAGGGTGATTTCCGTATTTCAGCGGATGTGCACAACGCCACCTATGCCTATGTCCCCGCATTCCTGTTGCCCAAGGACAGTGTGCCGTGGCCGGCGCTGACGCAGTTGTCGGGCGAACTGGTCATTGACCATGCGGTCTTGCAGGTCAAGGGCGCGCACAGCACCGTGGCAGGGGCGGCGGGTCTGCGCGTGACCAAGGTCGACGGTGTGGTGGACAGACTGTATGGAGGTGCCACGGTATCGGTCACCGCAGAGGCTCAGGGGCCGCTGTCTGATGTGTTGGGTGTCGTGGTGAATGGCTCGCCGCTGGGTGCCTTGATGGGCAAAGCCCTGGACCACGCCAGCGCCGCCGGTGCGGCCGACTACCGGTTCAAGCTGGCTTTTCCGATTGCCGCGGTGGACAAGGCGACCGTGCGCGGGACCATCACCCTGGCGGGCAATGACTTGCAGGTAACGCCGGATACGCCACGCCTGACGCGCACGCGCGGCGTCATCAATTTCTCAGAAACCGGATTTTCGGTAGCGGGCGCGCAAGCCCGCAGTCTGGGCGGTGATGTGAAGATCGACGGTGGCCTGACGACCCAGGTCACCCCCGGATCCAGTGGCGCAGCCAAATCGGCAGCACCTGCGGTGCTGCGCATGCAGGGCACTGCGACCGGCGAAGGTTTGCGTCAGGCCCGCGAACTGGGCTTTGCGGCACGGCTGGCGCAATACGCCAATGGTTCGGCTGCCTATACCGCCACGCTGGGCCTGCGCGGCCGTGTGCCGGAGCTGACGGTCAGCAGCAATCTGGCCGGTATGGCCCTGACCCTGCCGGCGCCCTTTGCCAAGCCGGCCGAGTCGCCGTTGCCCATACGACTGGACATTGCAGCCCTGCGCGGGCTCCCGGCTGCGGGTAGCGACAGTGCGGCGCACGTGCAGGACCAGTTGCAACTGGACGTTGGAAAACTGCTCAATATTGTCTATGTGCGTGACGTGTCGGGCCCCGAAGCGCAGGTCCTGCGCGGGGCCATTGCGGTCGGCTTGGCCGCGGACGAATCGGCACCGTTGCCTGCCGAGGGGGTGGTGGCCAACGTCAGCCTGGGCCGTGTCGATGTGGATGCCTGGTCCGAGGTGCTGTCCCGCGCGGCCGGGGCGGACTTGTCGGCCTCCAACCTGGTTACGTCTGGAGCCCACGCCAGCACGGGCTATTTGCCCACCAGCATGGCGGTGCGCGCGCGTGAACTCACGGTGGCGGGGCGCAAGCTCAACAACGTGGTGATCGGAGGTGGGCGCGACGGGTCGCTGTGGCGCGCCAACCTGGATGCGTCCGAGGTCAATGGCTATGTGGAATACCGCCAGCCATCGGGTTCGGCGGGCGGTCGCCTGTACGGACGCCTGGCCCGGCTGGTGATTGCCCAAAGTGCGGCACAGGATGTGGAGAGTGTGCTCGACGAGCAGCCGGCCAGCATTCCGGCGCTGGACATTGTGGTGGAAGACCTGGAACTGCGGGGCAAGAAGCTCGGGCGTATCGAAATCGACGCGGTGAACCTGGGGGCATCGGCTTCGGCTGCCGCGCGGGATGTGCCACGCGAATGGCGGCTCAACCGCTTCAACATCACCACGCCCGAGGCGGTGCTGACGGCCAGCGGCAACTGGACCAATATCGCGACACAAACCGGTCCGGTGGTGGGGCGCAGCATCAAGGAGCGCCGGCGTACGGTGATGAATTTCAAGCTCGACATCACCGACTCGGGCGAGCTGCTCAACCGGTTCGGCATGAAGGGTGTGGTGCGCAAGGGCCACGGCAAGGTCGAGGGGCAGGTGGCCTGGCTGGGCTCTCCCATCACGCTGGACTATCCGAGCCTGGGCGGCAATTTCAACATCAATGTGGAGACCGGCCAGTTCCTGAAGACCGAGCCCGGCATTGCCAAATTGCTGGGAGTTCTCAGTCTGCAATCCCTGCCAAGGCGCCTGGCGCTGGATTTCCGGGATGTGTTCAGCGAGGGCTTTGCGTTTGACTTCTTGCGCGGCGATGTGACCATCGCGCAAGGCATTGCGCGCACCAACAACCTGCAGATGAAGGGTGTTAACGCTGCCGTGCTGATGGAGGGGCAGGCCGACATTGCCAAGGAAACACAGAACATCAAGGTGGTCGTGGTGCCCGAGATCAATGCCGGCAGCGCATCGCTGCTGGCGTCCTACATCAACCCGGTGGTCGGCTTGAGCACCTTTCTTGCGCAGCTCATTTTGCGCCGCCCTCTGATCGAAGCCGCAACCTATGAGTTGCTGGTGGATGGCACCTGGGTCGATCCCCGTGTCACCAAGGTGGAACACAAGCCGGCCAGTGGACCGGCCAAACCCCAGGAGAACAAATGAAACTTGCGGCCATCCAGATGGTGTCCACCGGCGTCCTGTCCGAGAACCTGTTGCAGGCCCGCGCCCTGCTGGAGCAGGCTGCCCAGGACGGTGCCGAACTGGCGGTCTTGCCAGAATACTTTTGCCTGATCGGCCAGCACGACGCCGACAAGCTGGCCATTCAGGAAACCTTTGGTTCCGGTCCGATCCAGCAGTTTCTGGCCGATACGGCGCGCACGCTCGGGCTGTGGCTGGTCGGAGGCACCTTGCCCCTGTCGAGTGGCCAGCCCGATCGGGTTTACAACAGCGCGCTGGTCTACAACCCGCAGGGCGAATGCGTGGCACGCTACGACAAGATTCATCTGTTTCGCTTTGACAACGGCATCGAGTCCTACGATGAATCACGGGTGCTGGAGCGCGGTGCCCTCCCCACCCGGTTTGCGTTGCCGTCGACAGATGGGCACCTGTGGCAAGTGGGCTTGAGCGTGTGCTACGACCTGCGCTTTGCCGAGCTGTACCGCGGCTATGCCCGCGAGGGCGTGGACCTGATTCTGGTGCCCAGTGCCTTCACCCATACGACGGGTGAGAAGCACTGGGAGGTGCTGCTGCGAGCCCGTGCGATTGAGAATCTGGCGTATGTCGCCGCTGCGGCACAGGGCGGCGTGCATCCCAACGGCCGGCACACCTGGGGCCAGTCCATGGTGGTTGATCCCTGGGGTCAGGTGCTGGCGCAACGTGCGCAGGAGCCCGGTGTGGTGATGGCCGACATGAGCCCGCATACGCTGGTCCAGCGCCGCTCCCAGTTGCCGGCGCTGCAGCACCGTGTGCTGTAGCCCGGTGGGTCTGTGTGCGAAAATTGCTATGAATTTAGTAGCTGCTTGCGCACATTCCACAGTGGCTAGCGGGTGTTTTTGTCCGAATCTTGTTCGGTGGATGGGCGGCCGGTGTCGGCAGCGTTTGGCAGCTCACCATTCTTTCGACCCGAAAACATGGTCCACCAAATGATTCCAATCAATATCAGCCCTGCGCCCAGGGCTTCTAGCAATAGCAGCGTCATGAACCGGCTCCTGGCTTGTGTGTGGTTGACCGCGATTGTAGGAACACTTGCCGCTTGCGGCAGCGCACCCCTGTCCATTCCCGTGCGGACCGGGGCGGTACGGACCGAGAGTGCGCGGACCATGCCGGTGGACGTGCCCGGGACCATCAACCAGGGTAAGGGCCGCTGGATTCCGGTGCCCTGGACCGAACTGCCAGGCTTTGCCGACGATCCCCTGTTTGAGGCCTGGAACGCATGGGTCAAAAGCTGTGAGCGTCCCGCCGGCCCCTTTGTACCCTTGTGCGCAGAGATTCGCCGCCTGAGCATTGGCAGTCCGGACGATCAGCGTGCCTGGATGCAGGAGCGCCTGCAGCCATTTCGGGTGGAGTCGCCCCAGGGTGAGCCCACCGGTCTTCTGACCGCCTACTATGAGCCGGTCATGGAAGCCAGTCGCGTGGCCGGCGGCGCCTTCACGGTGCCGTTGTACGCGCCACCCGTGGGCCTGGCGCAGCGCAAGCCCTGGTTCACGCGGCAGGAAATGGACACGTTGCCCGAGGCCCAAGCCGCGCTGCAAGGTCGCGCCATTGCCTATCTGGCCGATCCGGTGGATGCACTGATTCTGCAGATACAGGGGTCCGGTCGCATCCGCATCGCACAGCCCGACGGCAGCCAGCGCTGGGTCCGTCTGGCCTATGCGGGCACCAATGACCAGCCCTATCGCAGTGTGGGGCGCTGGTTGCTGGACCAGGGCCTGATCAAGGACGCATCGTGGCCGGGCATCAAGGCCTGGCTGGTGCAAAACCCGCAGCGCCAGCAGGAGCTGCTGTGGAGCAACCCGCGCATGGTGTTTTTCCGCGAAGAAGCCATTGCGGACCGGGACTCTTCCGAGGGACCACGCGGCGCCCAGGGCGTGGCACTGACGCCAGGGCGCTCCATTGCGGTTGATCCATTGAGCATTCCCTATGGCACGCCGCTGTGGCTGGTCTCCAGTGGCACGCAAGTGAGTCTGCAAAAGCTGGTGCTGGCGCAGGACACGGGTAGTGCCATCACCGGGGCCGTCAGGGCAGACTACTTTGTCGGTTGGGGTGCGGAGGCCGGGGAACTGGCGGGGCGCCTGCGCCAGCCGCTGCAGTTATGGGCGCTATGGCCGAAATCGGCCAGATGACGTTACCATGGCCACTCTATTTGTTTCTACCCATTCATCACGGAACACGCCATGAACACATCCATGCGGGATATCGAAGAGCGCACCAATCTGGCTGCCAACAGCATGTTCGAACTGCTGCTGTTCCGCTTGGGCGAAGCACCGGGTACGGATCGCCGCGAATTGTTTGGCATCAATGTGTTCAAGGTGCGAGAGATTCTGGTCATGCCGGAAATCACCGCCATGGTCAACATGCCGCCCACCGTGATGGGTGTGGCCAACATCCGCGGCCAGATGATCACGGTGATCAACCTGCCCAAGGTGGTGGGCTGCAATCCGACCAAGGGGCTGGGCATCCTGCTGGTCACCGAGTTTGCCCGTACCACGCAAGCCTTTGCGGTGGAAGAGGTCAATGAGATTGTGCGTCTGGAGTGGAAGCACGTGCTGTCGGCCGAGAACAGTGGCGGCGGGCTGGTCACCAGCATTGCCCGGCTGGATGGCAATGCCGAGAACACCCGGCTGGCGCAGGTGCTGGACGTCGAGCAGATCTTGCGCGACGTGATGCCGCACGAGCACAAGTCGGAAATTGATGAAAATCTGGTGGGTGCCGTCAAGCTACCGCCCGGTACCGTGGTGCTGGCGGCCGACGACTCGGCCGTGGCCCGCATGATGATTGAGCAAGGCCTCAAGGCGATGGGTGTGCCCTATGTCATGACCAAGACCGGCAAGGAGGCCTGGGACATGCTGGAAACCATCTCGGCCCGCGCGGTCGCCGAAGGCAAGACGATCCAGGACAAGGTGGCCCTGGTGCTGACCGATCTGGAAATGCCGGTGATGGACGGCTTCACGCTGACCCGCAACATCAAGCAGGACCAGCGCTTCAAGGGCATACCCGTCATCATCCACTCCTCGCTGACCGGCACCGCCAATGAGGGGCATGTCAAAAGCGTGGGGGCGGATGCCTACATTGCCAAGTTTGTGGCCGAAGAACTGGGTGCCACCATCCGCCAGGTGCTGGCGAAACTGGGCTAAATTCGCTCTCCCTGGACGGCGTGGCGGGCTGCGTTAGCGCACGGTCAGGCGTACCTGCAGTTCACTGGCTTGCTGCTCGGCCTGGCGGGTGTTGCCCAGCATCCCGCTGCGCGCGCTTTGGCTCTCCAGATCCGATTCGGCCACGGTGACCCACTCTCCCAGCGGCACGACCAGGGTGCTGGCGGTGCTGGAGGCCGCGCTGGCCTGGGTCGCCGCCAGTTCCAGTTCCGCCCGGTCGCTACCGTCCCAGCGTGGCGTGGCGGTGAAGCCGGTCGACGCATCCAGCAGAACGGTGCCCTGGATCCGTAGGGCTTGACCATTGCGAAACACGGTTTGCATCAACCGAAACGGCGTGCTGCTGCGCAGGACAATGTGGGCGCTGCGCCCATTGAGGACCAGCACCTGCTGCACCGCCGTGCTGGATTGGTGGTCCTGCTGATCGCGCAGCCGCACGCGGGCTTGTGCCGGTTCCTGTTCGCTGGCGTCAAGCTGGAGGGTTCCGCTGGCCTGCACGCCGGTCTGTTCACGGCTGCTGCGCTGGATCTGGCGTACTTCGATCTGCAGGTTGCGCAGCGGAATGCCGGTACTGAATGCTATTGAATTAATAGCTGGCTGCGCACTGCCTGCGGGGGCTAGAAGCCAGAAAGTCATAAAAATACAGGCAAGTCTGACAAGGCTGATGCCGGGAGATGGCGCGACGCGTGGGGATGGGGTCATGGTGTGGTCAAGTGTTGCAGGGACTGTGTCACGACTTGAGGTGGTCCAGCGGCAAGGCGCTGCTGGCCTTGACCTCACCCAGCGAAAAACTGGTGTGCAGGTCTTTGACATGCGGCAGGTTGATCAGGCGCTCACGCACAAAGCGCGAAAAGCTGTCCAGGTCCTGGGTAATCACCTGCAGCTCAAACGTGCCAGACCCGCTGATGTAGTGACAGCTGACAATTTCCGGCAGCTTCTGGATGGCCTCTTCCAGCGCGCGGGTGGAGTCGCCGGTGTTGCGCTCGGCGTCCAGCCGCACAAAGGCCAGCACGCCCAGGCCGATCTTCTGGCGGTCCAGCTCGGCACGGTAGCCCTTGATGAAGCCATTCGCTTCCAGCGCGCGCACCCGGCGCCAGCACGGTGCGGTGGACAGTCCCACGCGCGACGCCAGTTCGGTGTTGCTCAGGCGGCCGTCGTTTTGCAGCTCATTCAGGATTGCCAGGTCAAATTTGTCAAGTTGTTCCATTTATGGGCATTTTGCCGCAATATTCTTTCCAGGACCCGCCCTGATCGGGCACACAACGCAAAGACATATCAGGCAGAACTCCCTACACTGATCCCCCAGGAGAGGACCGCTACGAAGCCCACGGTCCCCGCACTTGAGCCAGCACCCCATAACGCCAGCCCCGAAAGACTTGCCCCATGAACGCACCCCTGCCCGACCACATCCTCAAAGCGCTGCAGACCGTCACGCTGGACGACAAGTACGCGCTGGACTACGGCCATGCCTTCATGAGCGGTGTGCAGGCCCTGGTCAAGCTGCCCATGCTGCAGCGCGTGCGCGACCAGCGCGTGGGCAAGAACACGGCCGGCTTCATCAGCGGCTACCGCGGCTCACCGCTGGGTACCTATGACCAATCGCTGCAAAAGGCCGAGAAGTACCTGAAGGCCCACCACGTGGTGTTCCAGCCCGGCGTCAACGAGGAGCTGGCCGCCACCGCCCTGTGGGGCACGCAGCAACTGGGCTTTGCGCCCAAGGGCAGTAACAAGTACGACGGCGTGTTCGGCATCTGGTACGGCAAGGGCCCGGGTGTGGACCGCTGCTCCGACGTGTTCAAGCATGCCAACATGGCCGGCACCACGCCCTGGGGCGGCGTCATCGCCGTGGCGGGGGACGACCACATCTCCAAGAGTTCCACCGCCGCGCACCAGAGCGACCACATCTTCAAGGCCTGCGGCACGCCGGTGTTCTTCCCGGCCAATGTGCAGGAGATTCTGGACCTGGGTGTGCACGCTTTTGCCATGAGCCGCTTCTCGGGCGTCTGGGCGGGCATGAAGACGATCCAGGAGATCGTCGAGTCCAGCGCCACGGCCATGATCGACCCGGACCGGGTGCAGATCAAGATCCCGACCGACTTTGAAATCCCAACGGGTGGCCTGCACATCCGCTGGCCCGACCATGCTTTGGAGCAGGAAGCGCGGCTGTTTGACTACAAGTGGTATGCCGCGCTGGCCTATATCCGCGCCAACCGCCTGAATTACAACGTGATCGAAGGCCCGAATGACCGCCTGGGACTGATTGCCAGTGGCAAGGCCTACAACGACACGCGCCAGGCCCTGTTGGACCTGGGTCTGGACGACGCCACGTGTCGGCGCATCGGCATCCGCCTGCACAAGGTGGGGGTGGTGTGGCCGCTGGAGGCCCAGCTGACCCGCGAATTCGCCACCGGCCTTGAGGAAATTCTGGTGGTCGAGGAAAAGCGCCAGGTCATCGAATACCAACTCAAGGAAGGCCTCTACAACTGGCGCTCCGACGTGCGCCCACGGGTGCTGGGCAAGTTCAATGAAATGGAAACAGACGGCTCGGGTTTTGGCAGCGGCGGCGAGTGGGGCATGCCCAACCCCAGCGCCAGCACGCTGTTGCGCGCCAACGCCGACCTGTCACCCGCCCTGGTTGCGCGGGCCATTGCCCAGCGCATCACGTGCATGGGCGTGGACGCCGACGTTGCGGCCCGCATCGATGCCCAACTGGCCATCCTGAACGCCAAAGAACAATCCATGCAGGTGCTGGAGGTGGAGCGCGCCAAGGCCGACATCAAGCTGGCGGACCGCCAGCCCTGGTTCTGCTCCGGCTGCCCGCACAACACCAGCACCAAGGTGCCCGAGGGCTCGCGCGCCATGGCCGGCATTGGCTGCCATTTCATGACCATCTGGATGGATCGCGCCACTACGGGCTTTACCCAGATGGGGGGTGAAGGCGTGCCATGGGTGGGGCAGCAGCCCTTCAGCAACGACCAGCACATGTTTGCCAACCTGGGCGACGGTACCTACTTCCACAGCGGCCTGCTGGCAGTGCGCCAGAGCATTGCCGCCGGCGTCAACATTACCTACAAGATTCTGTACAACGATGCGGTGGCCATGACCGGCGGCCAGCAGATTGGGGAGCGCCCCGAGGGGCACTCGGTGGTGCAGATTGCACAAAGCATGCGGGCCGAAGGCGCCGTCAAGATCGTCGTCGTGACCGACGAGCCGGAGAAATACGACGGCGTTGAGCTGGCGCAGGGCGTGGCGGTGCACCACCGCGATGAACTCGACGCCATCCAGAAAGAGTTCCGTACCATCAAGGGCACGACCGTCATCATTTATGACCAGACCTGCGCCACCGAGAAACGCCGCCGCCGCAAGCGGGGCACGCTGGTGGACCCGGCCAAGCGCGTGGTCATCAACGAGCTGGTGTGCGAGGGCTGTGGTGACTGCAGCGCGCAGAGCAATTGCGTCAGCGTGGAGCCGCTGGAGACCGAATTTGGCCGCAAGCGCCAGATCAACCAGAGCACCTGCAACAAGGACTTCAGTTGCGTCAAGGGTTTTTGCCCCAGCTTTGTGACCGTGGAAGGCGGGCAGCTGCGCAAGAAGGTCAAGGGCCAGTCGTCTCCTGTGCCCGATGCCGGCGCACTGCCAGATCCCGCCATTGCGCAACTGACCCGCGTGGCACAGGCCGCTGCCGGCAATGCCAATGGGGGTGCCTGGGGCATCGTCGTCGCCGGCGTGGGCGGCACCGGTGTTATCACCATCGGGCAATTGCTGGGCGTGGCGGCACACCTGGAGGGTAAGGGCATCGTCACGCAGGACGCGGGTGGCCTGGCGCAAAAGGGCGGTGCCACCTGGAGCCATGTGCTGATTGCGGCCACGCAGGACGACATCCGCACCACCCGTGTCAGCATGGCTTCGGCCGATCTGGTCATCGGTTGCGACCCGATTGTGGTGGCCGGCAAGGAGACGGTGCTGCGCATGCGCCAGGGGCGCACGCACGTGGCGCTGAACTCGCACAGTGCGCCCACTGCCGCGTTTGTGTCCAACCCCAACTGGACCAACCCCGCTCAGGAGTGCCTGGCGGAAATAACCCGGGTGGTGGGCGAGGATGGCGTGGGCGTGTTTGACGCCGATGCCATTGCCACGCAGTTCCTGGGCGACAGCATTTATACCAACCCCGTCATGCTGGGCTATGCCTGGCAAAAAGGCTGGATACCGCTGCAATTGGCTTCGCTGATCCGGGCCATCGAACTCAATGCCGTGGCGGTGGACAACAACAAGGCCGCCTTTGCCTGGGGCCGCAAGGCGGCGCTGGACTGGCCTGCGGTGCAAAAGCTGCTTAATCCAGGCCAGGTCGTGGCCTTCACGCCGCGTAGCACGCAGTCCTTGGGCGAGATGGTGGCCAAGCGTGTCGAGTTTCTGACAGGCTACCAGAATGCCGCCTACGCGGCCAGCTATGCCGGCTTTGTCGACACGGTGCGTCGTGCTGAAGAAGGGTTCGCCCCGGCGGCCACTGCGTCTGACTTCACCCAGCAGGCCAATTTGCCGCTGACCCAGGCGGTGGCCCGCTATTTGTTCAAGCTCATGGCCTACAAGGACGAGTACGAAGTGGCGCGCCTGCACACCGATACCGCCTTTCTGGCCAAGGTGGGCGCTCAGTTTGAAGGCGATTTCAAGCTGCACTACCACCTGGCGCCGCCTTTGTTGGCCCAGCGCAATACGGCCGGTGAGCTGCAAAAACGCAGCTATGGCCCCTGGATGCAAAGTGCCTTTCGCCTGTTGGCGCCGCTGAAGGTGCTGCGCGGTGGCCCGCTGGACATCTTTGGCTATACCGAGGAGCGTCGCCACGAGCGCGCGCTGGCGCAGGAGTACCGGGCCGCCCTGGAGGCCATGCTGCCGCTGTTGAATGCCGGTAACCGGGATGCGGCATTGGCGTTTGCACGGTTGCCCGAGCAGATCCGCGGGTTTGGCCATGTCAAGGCGCGCCACCTGGCCGCGGCGCGTCAGCAATGGGCGGTGCTGCAGGAGCAGTTTCACCGCCCCGTATAACGGCAAGCGCAGGGACAAGTTGTCCAAGAGGACAGTATTCGGCCCTGCCCGATTACAATCAAGGGTTGACCATGCGTGCCTGCGCCACCTGTGATTGGGTGGCGGGTTTATTTGTGTCCCTTGTTTTGTGGAGTTTTCCTGTGTTCATATCTTCTGCCTTTGCCCAAACCGCTCCCGCCGCCGCCGCTGGCGGGGACATGCAGTCTTCCCTGATGAGCATGCTGCCACTGGTACTGATGTTCGTGGTTCTTTATTTCGTCATGATCCGCCCCCAGATGAAAAAACAAAAAGAGCACAAGTCCATGATTGATGCGGTCGCCAAGGGCGACGAGGTGGTGACGGCCGGTGGTGTGCTGGGCAAGGTCAGCAAGCTCGGTGAAAGTTACCTGAGCCTGGAAGTCGCCAATGGCGTTGAGATCCAGATCCAGCGTAGCGCTGTGGTGCAGGTGTTGCCCAAGGGCTCCATCAAGTAATCTTTTCGTAACGTTTTTCTTTAGTCTGAAGTGCGATCATGAACCGTTACCCGGTATGGAAATACGCGATCATCCTGATCGCACTGGTGGTGGGCGGTTTGTTCGCCCTGCCCAATCTGTTTGGTGAATCCCCCGCCGTTCAGGTGTCGGTAGCCAAAGCCTCCCTGAAGCTCGATGCATCGGCGCTCACCCGTGTCGAAGAGGCACTCAAGGCCGCGGGCATCACGCCCGAAGCCGTGACGCTGGAAGGGACCTCCATCAAGGCCCGCTTTGCCAGCACCGATATGCAGATCACGGCCAAAGACGCCATCCAGAAAGCGCTCAACCCGGATGCGGCAGAGCCGTCCTATGTGGTGGCGCTCAACCTGCTGTCACGCTCACCCGCCTGGCTGACCGCTTTGCATGCCTCGCCCATGTACCTGGGGCTGGACTTGCGCGGTGGGGTGCACTTCATGTTGCAGGTGGACATGCAGGCTGCCCTGTCCAAGAAGGCCGAATCCCTGGCCGGTGACATCCGCACCACCCTGCGCGAAAAGAATGTGCGCCACAGCGGCATCAACCGCAACGGACAAACCATCGAAATCCGCTTCCGTGATGCCGCAGCAGCCGAGGCTGCCCGACGCGTCATTCAGGACCAGTTCACGGAACTGAGCACGGTGGAATCTGCCGACGGTACCGATGTCAAGATGGTCGCCTCCATTCTGCCGGTTGCCGCGCGCAAGGTGCAGGAGCAGGCCATCAAGCAAAACATCACCACTTTGCACAACCGCATCAACGAGCTGGGCGTCGCCGAGCCGGTGATTCAGCAGCAAGGTCTGGACCGTATCGTGGTGCAGTTGCCGGGCGTGCAGGACACTGCCAAAGCCAAGGATATTCTGGGCCGAACCGCTACGCTGGAGATCCGCATGGTGGACGAGGGTTCCGAAGCGCGCTCGGCCGAGCTGGGTACTGCCGCGGTACCCTTCGGCTCCGAGCGCTATCTGGAGCGCAATGGTCAGCCGGTGATCGTGAAGAAGCAGGTGATTCTGACGGGCGACAACCTGACCGATGCCCAGCCCGGCTTTGACAACCAGACGCAGGAAGCGGCCGTGCATCTGACGCTCGACGCCAAAGGCGCACGCATCTTCCGCGACGTGACGCGGGAGAGCATTGGCAAACGCATGGCGATCCTGATTTTCGAGAAGGGCAAGGGCGAAGTGGTGACTGCGCCGGTCATTCGTTCCGAAATTGGTGGTGGCCGGGTGCAGATTTCCGGTCGCATGACCACCGTGGAAGCGGCTGATACGGCACTGCTGCTGCGCGCCGGGTCGCTGGCCGCGCCGATGGAAATCATCGAAGAGCGGACCATCGGCCCCAGCCTGGGGGCAGAAAATATTGCCAAGGGCTTCAGTAGCGTGACCTGGGGATTCGTTGCAGTGACGATCTTCATGTGTTTGTACTACATGCTGTTTGGAATGATTTCCAGTATTTCGCTGGCGTTCAACCTGTTGCTGCTGGTGTCCGTGTTGTCCATGCTGCAAGCCACGCTGACGTTGCCGGGCATGGCCGCGATGGCGCTGGTGCTGGGTATGGCGATTGATTCCAATGTGCTGATCAATGAGCGCATACGGGAAGAGTTGCGCAGCGGGGCTTCGCCGCAGGCGGCCATCCATGCGGGGTATGACCGCGCCTGGGCCACCATCATTGACTCCAATGTCACGACCCTGATCGCCGGACTGGCTTTGCTCGCTTTTGGCTCCGGCCCCGTGCGTGGCTTTGCCGTGGTGCACTGTCTGGGTATTTTGACCAGCATGTTCTCGGGCGTTTTCTTCTCCCGTGGCGTGGTAAATTTATGGTACGGTCGGCAGAAGAAATTAAAAAATGTGTCCATTGGGACAGTTTGGCGGCCTGATTCTGAAAATCAGGTAACGACAAACTAAAGGGAAAAGGCATGGAATTCTTCAAAATCCGCCGCGACATTCCGTTTATGCGGCATGCGCTGGTGTTCAACCTGGTATCGCTCGTCACATTTTTGGCCGCGGTGTTCTTTCTGTTCTCGCGCGGTTTGCATCTGTCGGTGGAGTTCACCGGCGGCACCTTGATGGAAGTCAGCTACTCCCAGCCCGCTGACCTCAATACGATTCGCAGTAGCGTTGCGGCCCTGGGCATCAACGATGTGCAAGTGCAAAACTTTGGCACCGCGCAGGATGTACTGATCCGCATGCCGGTGCAAAAGGGCAGCAGTTCGGGCGCGCAAAGCGAACGGGTCCTTGCTACGCTGAAGGCGGGGGACGCAAGTGCCACCTTGCGTCGCACCGAGTTTGTCGGCCCACAGGTGGGGGATGAGCTGGCTGCCGACGGCCTCAAGGCGCTGGCATGCGTGATCATTGGCATCATGCTGTACTTGGCGATTCGCTTCGAGTGGAAGTTTGCGGTGGCGGCCATCATTGCCAACCTGCATGATGTGATCATCATTCTCGGATTTTTTGCATTTTTCCAGTGGGAGTTTTCGTTGCCGGTGCTGGCTGCCGTTTTGGCGGTGCTGGGCTATTCGGTGAATGAATCGGTGGTCATCTTTGACCGGATTCGCGAGAACTTTCGGCGTTTTCGCAAGATGAATACCGAGCAGATCATCGACAGCGCGATCACGTCCACCATCAGCCGTACCATCATCACCCACGGCTGCACGCAGTTGATGGTGTTGTCCATGTTGCTGTTTGGCGGGGCGACTCTGCACTATTTCGCGTTGGCCCTGACGATTGGTATCCTGTTTGGTATCTATTCCTCGGTGTTTGTGGCCGCTGCCATTGCCATGTGGCTGGGTATCCAGCGGGAAGATCTGATCAAAGGCCCCGTGAAAAAAGAAGGGGACCCTGCCGATCCCAATGCTGGCGCCACGGTGTAAACGTTTCCTGATCTATGGCACCCGCGTCCGGCTCATCCCACCTCACTCCCCGGCAGCAGTTTGCCAGGGCGCTTCGCGAGCGTTTTCTGGCCGAGGTCGGGCAGGCGATGAACGCAATCAGTGGGGCGGTGCTGGATCAAATCACAATTTTGATGGATACGCCGTCCAATGCCAGGGAAAGTCAGGAGCGGCGTGACATCTGGATGGCCTACAAAAAATGCAGGCCCTTGTGGGTGGAAGGCACCATGAAGGTGTGGCGGGAGTGTCTGGATCCTCCCGACAAAAAGAAGCCGGCCGACCCTGAGGTCATGGGACTGCAGCTGGTGGGCACCGAAGTGGTCGAAAACAAGATACTGGCGTCCCGCATGGTGATGGCAGTGATGGAAAAGGTGAGCAGTCAGCTGGAGGACTTGCGTCTGCGCATGCAGTACCTGGAAGGCACCGAGGAGTTGGCCGGGAACGACCTGTTCCGCCCCGAAGTGCTGGTGCTGCTGATGGTGGAGCAATGGGCCAACTCGGGCATGCCTGGCGACTCCTGGGCGCTGGTCAACGACGTGGTGCAGAAGCTGCTGATCGAGCGCCTGAAAGCGGCTTACGCCAGCGCCAATGAGGTGCTCATCAAGAAGGGCGTGATGCCCACCATTGAGCTCAAGGATCGCGTCAAGAGTCCTGTGCGCAGAACCCCTGCACGTGCACGGCCACCAGTGCCCGGTCCTGCAGAAGCAGGCGCGCCTCCCCATCCGCCGGAAGGCGGCTCGGGGCACGGCGATTTTGGCCAGGGCGGTGCTTCCTATCCCCAAGGGAGTTATGCGCCAGGTCCGTCACCGGGCGGGCATCCATCGGCTGCCCGGGGCACACACGCCGGCCAACAGTCTTCCAACAGCGGGCATTCTGCCAGCGGGGGCAGCTATCCTGAGGCCGGTGGGGCTGCGCCAGCACCGCGTTCAGCCGGTGGTTTTTTTGGTGGACGCCTGGGGTGGGGCGCTCAGGCGCCCGCCAAACCGGGAGGTAGCGCCGGTTCTGAGCCGACTTCAGGACCGGGCGCATCGTCGTCCTCGTCGCCCACGCCGTTCTGGAAACAGTCGTCCGGCATGCAAAATGGCATGGGCCAAGGGAATTCGGCGTCGGAAGAAACACGCATGATGACGGCGAACTCGCCCATGGCCCGCGCACGCAACCGCGCGCAGGGCGTGATTGGGCAAATTCGACGCCTGTTTGTCAGTCATGGCGGTGGTGACTTCACCGGTACCGCTCACCACCATACGCCGTCACCGGCACTGGCTGCAGCCATTGCGCCACCACAGCCGGGACAGATGGGGACCTACGCGGCAGGGGGCACGCTGTACGAGGACTACAGCCCGGCCGGAGTTGCCCGCGTGGCCGGTGACTTGCGGGAGAAGACCGCAGAACTGAAGAAAAAGGCCGAGACCAAGGGAGAAAAAGCCACGATCGAGATCGTGGCCTTGATGTTTCAGGCGATTCTGGCCGAGGAGCGTATCCCTCCGGGCATCCGTGTGTGGTTTGCCCGGTTGCAGATGCCGGTATTGCGCGTGGCATTGGAAGACCCCGACTTCCTGGGCACCACCACGCACCCGGCACGTTTGCTGATCGACCGCATGGGGTCGTGCGTGATGGGATTTGATTCATCGGGTGTCCAGGGCAATGCCATGGAGCTTGAGATCAAGCGCATCGTGCAGGTCATTGAGCAGTACCCTGAAACTGGCAAGAAGGTCTACCAGGTTGTTTATGAAGAATTCCAGAAGTTCTTGTCCAAGTTCCTGACAGAAAAGGGTGCGACCCAAAAGGTGGTGAGTGTGGCGCAGCAGGTGGAGCAAAAGGAAACGCTCGCCATTCAATACACCATAGAAATGCGCAACATGTTGAAGGACATGCCGGTACGTGATGAAATCCGGGAGTTCCTGTTCAAGGTCTGGGCCGAGGTTCTGGCTGTGGCGGCCGTGCGCAAAGGCCCGCAGCATAAAGATACCCTCACGCTCAAGAAGTCGGCAACCGATCTGGTGTGGGCGGCAAGCGCCAAACCCAACCGCGCAGACCGCGCTCGCGTCATTCAGGATTTACCCAATTTGTTGTTGCGCCTGCGTTCGGGCATGACGCTCTTGGCCATGGCGCCGTCTGAGCAGGACGTGCACATCAAGACCGTCAGCGACACGCTGGCGGACGCATTCCTGTCCAAGACCCAGGCGATTCCTCAGGCCAAGATCGATGCCATGGCCCAGCGCCTGGGCAATCTGGAAGACTTTGTCAGTGAAGACGGTATGGGTGATTTGCCGCTGGATGCCGAAAGCATCGAGATGATGTTGGGCATTGACGCATCAGCCATTGAAGTGGTCGGAAATGGAGGCTCCAAGCCGACCGCCGCCATGGTGGCGTGGGCACAGGAACTGCAATTGGGGTCCTGGTTCACGCTGGATCACAGCAACCAGATTACCCAGGTGCAATTTGCCTGGCGCAGTGACCGCAAACACTTGAATCTGTTCGCGGCCAGTTCGGGCAAGAGCTATCTGATCCAGGGTGGGCGCCTGGCGGCCTACCTGCAGGCTGGCTTGCTGTTGCCGCAGGAAGAAGAAACGCTGACGGTGCGCGCCACCCGCGATGCATTGTCCAAGATTGAGGCCAATCCTGAGCGACTGCTGAGCTGACCAACGGCAAGGGCCGCGGTTTTAGTGGGCAATGCGGTCGCTGGTGTCATCGCACAGTTCGTCAAGAACCAGTGCATCGGGTTCTTGACCAAAACTCCAGTAGACCATCAATATGATGATTTTCAGGTCATCCAGGGACACGGGTGCGCCCGGGGCTGCCATCGCACGCTCGATGACGACTTCGCGCATGGCGGCAGGCAGTACACCGGCAGACTCCAGAAAACTGATGAAGCCGAGGCATTGCACACCGAGATGGTTTTGCTCTGCCACGGGATAAATGCGGACGCTGGTCGAGCAGGGTTCGCGCAGCCAGGGCTCAGGTGTTACCAACTGTGAGGTGCCAGTAAAACCCTTGGAGCCCCGGGCCGCCGTGTTGAGGCCTTTGAGCCACGCCAGCGCGTCTTCAATTTCCTCGGATTCAAATCCGACGGCATTGAGTTTTCGCTCCAGGTGAGCGGGTTCGGGGCAGCTGTCACCTGCATAGTAGTTTTCGTAAACGAAGACAAGCACTTCAAACATGGTGCCAATATAGCGCAGAAAATCGCGCTGCACGATGGACGTCCGACTTTCCCCTCTATTTCTCGTTTAGGTCCCGCTCTGCACACCAAGCTACCGATTCAGCCGCGGGCCAGGCGTTGAAACAGGCCCCCCGGAAGGCGTGACACCTGACCCAGTATTTCGAGTTCCATCAGTCGTGCCTGCAATGTCGGGGTGTCCATTCCGGTTCGGGCCTGCAAGGCGTCGAGCCCGGTCGGGCCAAAGCCCAGTGCCTCCAACAGGCTGTCTTTCGGGTCATGGCTGTCTGGTGATGTCAGGTCGCTGCTGCCTTCAGGCGATGAACGCATCGTGGAGACGGGCTGAAGCTCATCCAGTACATCTTGCGCGCTTTCCACCAGCTTGGCCCCCTGCTTGATCAGCGCATGGCAACCACGTGCCTGCGTGGAGTGGATGGAGCCAGGAATCGCAAACACGTCCTTGCCTTGCTCGGATGCCAGCCGTGCGGTAATCAGCGAGCCCGATTGCAGTGCTGCCTCGACCACCAGGGTGCCGCTGGACAGTCCGGCGATGATGCGGTTGCGCTTGGGAAAGTTGGCTGACAGCGGAGGCGTGCCCAAGGGGTATTCGCTGAGCAAGACCCCGCGCTGGGCAATGCGGTGTGCCAGATCGCGGTGCTGCCTGGGATACACACGATCAAGCCCCGTCCCCACGACTGCGATGGTTGCAAGTTGCCCTTCGGGTGCGCCGTCCAGTGCGCCTTCATGGGCAGCCCCATCGACCCCCAGCGCCAGGCCCGACACAATGGTCAGCCCCGCCTGTGCCAATGCCTGAGAAAAATGGCGCGCGTTGGCGGCACCTTGTGGCGTCGGGTTGCGGCTACCAACGACCGCGAGGCAGCGTGGCATGCACGTGGACAAACCGCCATGGCCCCAGACTTCCGGGGCACCCATGCCGTACAGCAGCAGGGGCGGGTCTTCCATGTTCAACAGCGATTGGGGGTAGGCCGGATCACCCAGCACCATGACGCGGTGCTGGAGGGTATTGGCCTGCAGCCATTGCCAGGTTGTGTCCAGCAGGGATTGCCAATCGGCGGGTGCGCGTTTGAGTGCCGCACTCTGCTGGGAACTGGCAACCTGCTCCAGGGATTGCGTCGATGCGGCGAAGATCTGTTCGGGTAAACCAAACGCTGTCAACAGTCGACGCGCAGTGGAATTGCCCACTCCTGGCGTCAACTGCAGGCGCAACCAGGCAGCCAGTTCTTCGCGCTCCATGGGCGGCTTGGTCGGCTTTAGAAATTCGGCACGCGTCGGTGGCTTTGCGACTTTATTGGCGCGGGTTGATCAGCCGGTCACCGACCCGAACGCCGTCGGTGATTTCCAGAATCAGGGCGTAGGAAATCCGCTCAAACGTGCGAAACACCATGAGCAGTCCATTGCGCTCGTCGGGAAGCTTCAATACCGGGCGACTAGTGTCGGACTTATCCACCACCCGCGCACCGTCTTTCAGAATGGCCAGCACGATGCCGGGCTCCATGCCGTCGGCCGTCCCCCGGTTGATGGCGACGACCTGGTTTTGCGCTGCGTTCACCACAGCGCTTCCGTAGACCGACACAATGCGCCCTTCCACTTTGCCTACCGGAGCATGGGGGGTATAGGTCTGCAACTGGCGGGGAGGCTCGGGCAACAACCGGTCACCGACCCGCATTTCTTCCTTGGCAGCCGTGATGTCGATGGTGGCTGGAACAATGGCCATGCTCTGGCTGCCGTCTTTATTTTCAACCTCGGTTGTGCCTTCGCTGCGTGCCAGCGTGCCTTTGCCAACGTACTGTGCCTCGTAGGCCAGTACTTCTCCCGTTGTTGGGTCTTTCAGTGGTGTAGCCTCGCGAAAAATGCGGAAATGCTGATCGTGCCCCTGATCGTCCAGCATTGGTGCGCCTTCGGGTCCGCGCGCATAGACACGGTCACCCCGGGTAATCAATACGCGGTTCTCCAGCGCGGACACGATGCGGGCCGCTGACTTCAGCCCGGCTTCATCGACGACGAGGGGCTCTGCGAGAAAGGCTTCAATGATGTTCGAGCGCAGGGTCGGCAGAGCGGAGTCGGACAGCATTTCGTAGCGGGTGCGGGGCGAGACGCGCACGGTGGGCGGCTCGGTGGACGCTTGCTCACCCTCCAGACGCAGACTGGCCAGTCCATTCTTGCGCTCCAGAACCAACACCTGACCCGGATAGATGCGGTGCGGGTTCTTGATCTCTGCCATGTTCATGCCCCACAGCTCGGGCCAACGCCATGGGCTTTTCAAATACAGACGGGAGATGGCCCACAGCGTATCGCCTGACTTGATGGTGTAGCGCTCGGGCGCGTTGGCAGCGAGTTCACTCAGCGGCACGCCTTTTTGGGCAACCTCGTCGGCCGTTTGCTTCTGGGCCGTGGAGATGGGAAAGCTCTGCGCCCATCCCGGAACAGCCACCAAGGCACTGGCTATTGTGGTCAGCGCGGCCAGCTTGGCTATTGCCACGGTGGATTTGGCCATCAGGTGTGTCGTCATATGGTGCTGCATTTCCAGGAAATAACTTGATAAGTTACGCGCGATTTTGCGCTCAAGCCCTTGATTCGGCAACGTTTTTAGCCCTAAGCCGGTGCGCTGGCGGCCAAAAGTGGCGAAAATAGCCACATATTTAGAACCTTGCGGGACAGACCACAGCGCGCAAAGCGTCGCTCACCCTGTCCCCGAACCATTGAAAAGCAAATGGCTTTACTCACCATTCTCTGTTACCCAGACCCCAAATTGAACAAAGTTGCCAAATCGGTGGCCGTGGTCGATGCACGCATCCAGACCCTGGTTGCCGACATGCTTGAGACCATGTACGACGCCAAGGGCATTGGTTTGGCGGCCACACAGATCGATGTGCATGAACGCGTCATCGTGATTGATGTCTCCGAGGAGCGTGACGATCCTTTGGTGCTGATCAATCCCGAGCTGGTATGGACCAGCCCAACAACCCATCTGAACGAGGAAGGGTGCCTGTCAGTGCCCGGTATTTACGATGGAGTCGAGCGTTTTGATGCGGTTCACGTGCGTGCGCTGGATTTGCAGGGCAATTCCCGCACCATGGAGGCCGACGAGTTGCTGGCGGTGTGCATACAGCATGAAATGGATCATTTGATGGGCAAGGTGTTTGTGGAATACCTGTCGCCCCTGAAGCGCAACCGCATCAAGAAAAAAATGCTCAAGGCCCAGCGCGAGGACGCACAGTGAAACCCGCTGCATCCGAGCACGCGCTGTGAGAGTCATTTTTGCCGGTACCCCCGAATTTGCCCGCGTGGCTCTGGCGCGCCTGCACGCCGGTGGCCATACCATTGCGCTGGTGCTGACCCAACCGGATCGCCCGGCCGGACGCGGCATGAAGTTGCATGCCTCTGCGGTCAAGCAGTTTGCGCTGGACCATGCCATCCCCGTGGCCCAGCCGCGCAGCCTGCGGCTCGACGGCAAATACCCGCAAGACGCCGCCAGCGCGCGCCAGGCCATCGCGGACGCACAGGCCGACGTGATGGTGGTGGCCGCTTACGGCCTGATCCTGCCGCAATGGGTGCTGGATGATATGGCCCCCACGCTCCCCGCCGCGCGTGGTTCTCTGCCCCCCGAGGGGGGCCTCGCGCCTAGGGGCGGCCCGTCGGCGCTCACGCCACGGACCAAGTTTGGTTGTTTGAATATCCACGGCTCCTTACTGCCGCGCTGGCGCGGTGCGGCGCCCATTCACCGGGCCATTGAAGCGGGTGACGCCGAGACCGGTGTCACCATCATGCAGATGGATGCGGGGCTGGACACCGGCGACATGCTGCTCATGCACAGCCTGCCGATCACCGAGACCGACACCACCGCCACCCTGCACGACCGCATGGCCGATCTGGGCGGCAAACTGATTGTGCTGGCGCTGGAGCAGGCCGCCGCGGGGCGCCTGAAGCCCATCCGCCAGCCCACTGAGGGCGTGACCTACGCCCACAAGATCGAAAAACACGAGGCCGCGATTGATTGGCGCCTGGATGCGCAAACGATTGTGCGGCGGGTTCGTGCCTTCAATCCCTTCCCGGGTGCGACTGCCTCACTCGGTGGTGAGGTGATCAAGGTGTGGGCTGCCCGGGTGGGTGACGCAAGCGCCGTCGAATCCGTGCCGGACCCTGTTGGGCCCCGAGGTCCTGGAGTCATCGTGGCTGTAGCCCCAGAAGGTATTGCAGTTTCTGCTATGCATTCAATAGCAATTTTGACCGAGCTGCAGCGACCCGGTGGCAAGCGGCTCGCCGTGGCGGATTTCCTGCGCGGTTTTGAGCTGCAGGTGGGTATGCGCTTTGACCTGCCCGAGCCGGCGGCGCAGCCCCCATCTCCGACGTCCAGCCGGGCCAGTCCATGATTTGGGGACGTACCCACCGCCAGCACCCGGAGTTTCGCCAGGGTGTCATGGACATGCTGGGCGTGTCACCTGGCATCGCTGCCTGGGGCCTGATGACCGGCGTGGCCATGGTCAAGTCCGGCATGAGCACGGCCGAGGCGCTGCTCATGGCGGGCATCGTGTTCGCCGGCAGTTCGCAACTGGCGGCCATCCCTTTGATTCTGGCGGGCGCCCCCATGTGGGTGATTCTGGCCACCGCCCTGTGCGTGAACCTGCGCTTCGTCGTCTTCAGTGTCCACATGCGCCCCTATGTCATGCACCTGACCCTGCGGGAGCGCCTGGTGGCGGGCTACCTCACCGGGGATCTGACTTACGTGCTGTTTGTGAAGCGCTTTGCGCGGCCTGCAACCGACGCTGCCGGGCGCACGGGCCAGATGGCGTACCTGGTCGGCAATGGCGGCTTCAACTGGCTCAGCTGGACCGTGTGCAGCGTGCTGGGGGTGGTGTTGGCCAACGCCATCCCTGCGCAATGGGGTCTGGGCTTTGCCGGCATCCTGGCCTTGCTGGGCATGCTGTGCTCACTGGCATCAACCAAGCTGCGCTGGATTTCGGCCGCAGTGGCCGGCACGGCTGCCGTTGCCGCTTTTGCCCTGCCGCTGAAGCTCAATATCCTGACCGCGATTGCCGCATCGGTGGTGGTCTGTCTGCTGCTGGAGAAAACCGCGTTGCATGCGCCCGCTGTCCCGCAAGGCGGGGGCCATTGAGCATGGGCGAGTTTTTTACCGGTGACACCGACACCTGGACCTTGCTCACCATCGTGGCGATGGCCTGTGTCACCGTGCTGTCGCGCTCGCTGTTCTTTATTTCGGCAAAAGCCTGGGTCTTGCCCCACTGGGCGCAGCGGGGCCTGCAGTACGCACCGATTGCGGCGCTGGCGGCGGTGATCGTGCCCGAGATTGTGATGGCGCAGGGTGCCCTGATTCACACCCTGCAGGACGCGCGGCTGTATGCGGCCATGGCCGGCGTGGGCTATTTCTTCTGGCGCAAGGGCGTCGGCCAGGTTGTGCTGGGCACCATCGTGGTCGGCATGGCGGTGTACCTGCCGCTGCACATCGGTCTGGGCTGGTAAGACTGGCCCCCACGCTCCGCCGCTTTGCGGGTCGCTGCCCCCCGAGGGGGCTCATTTCCCTTGGGGCGGCCCGGCGGGAAATTGCGGCCCCCACGCTCCGCCGCTACGCGGGTCGCTGCCCCCCGAGGGGGTTAACTCGCCTTGGGGCGGCCCGGCGGCGAGTTGCCTAATCGTGCGCCATGCCGTGGCACGGGGCATGGCCCTCCTACAATTCGGCAACTCTTTTTGATTGAGGTCTTTGTATGAACGTCATCCGTTTCTCCGATCTGTGCGCCGCCGGCCAAGTCGCTGGCAAGCGCGTTTTCATCCGCGCCGACCTGAACGTGCCGCAGGATGACACCGGGCGCATCACCGAAGACACCCGTATCCGGGCCAGCATCCCGGCAATCCAGATGGCGCTGGACGCCGGTGCGGCGGTGATGGTGACCTCGCACCTGGGCCGGCCTTCTGAGGGCGCCTTCACACCGGCGGACTCGCTGGCACCCGTGGCCACACGCATGGGCGAGCTGATGGGCCGCACCATTCCCGTCGTGGCCAACTGGGTCGATGGCGTGCAACTCGACGGCAAAGCGCTGGTTCCGGGTCAGCTCGTGCTGCTGGAAAACTGCCGCGTCAACAAGGGCGAAAAGAAGAACGACGAAGCGCTGTCGCGCAAGATGGCCGCCCTGTGCGACATCTTTGTGCACGACGCCTTTGGCACGGCCCATCGCGCCGAGGCCAGCACCTACGGCATTGCCCAGTACGCACCGATTGCCTGTGCCGGCCCTTTGCTGGCAGCCGAGATGGATGCCATCTCCAAGGCCCTGCTGGCGCCCAAACGCCCGCTGGTGGCCATTGTGGCGGGCTCCAAGGTCAGCACCAAGCTCACCATTTTGAAAAGCCTGTCGGCCAATGTGGACCAGCTTATTGTGGGCGGCGGCATTGCCAACACCTTCATGTTGGCCGCCGGCCTGAAGATTGGCAAAAGCCTGGCCGAGCCCGATTTGCTGGACCAGGCCCGCGCCGTGATCGAAGCCATGAAGGCGCGCGGTGCGGCCGTGCCCATCCCCACCGACGTGGTCACCGCCAAGACCTTTGCGGCCGATGCACCGGCCACCATCAAGGCCGCCACCGATGTGGCGGACGACGACCTGATTCTGGACATTGGTCCCCAAACCGCCCAGGCGCTGGCCACCCAGCTCAAATCGGCTGGCACCATTGTCTGGAACGGCCCGGTGGGCGTGTTTGAATTCGCCGCCTTCGAGAACGGCACCCAGGTGATTGCGCAGGCCATTGCCGAGTCCAGCGCGTTCTCGATCGCCGGTGGCGGCGACACGCTGGCGGCCATCGCCAAATACGGCATTGAAAAGCAGGTCGGTTACATCAGCACCGGCGGCGGCGCGTTTCTGGAAGTGCTGGAGGGCAAGACCCTGCCTGCGTTCGAGGTGCTGTCGCGCCGCGCCACCCATTGAAATGCTATTGATTTAATAGCTGCTTGCGCACATTCTGCGGGGGCTGGACGGTGAAAGCAGTCCAAAATGGCCGCAGAAATGTCAGAACAACTCGATGTCGCCGACTTTCAGGTCCACCTTGAGCAGGCCCCGGCGCACCAGGTCGCCTTCGCTGCAGACCTGGTTGCGGCCATGGTGTTTGGCGTAGTACACCGCCTGGTCGGCGCGTTCGCAGGCAGCGGCAGGTGAGTCGCCCGTCACAATCTCGGTCACGCCGACGCTGGCGGTAATGTGCCCGGCTTGCGGGAATGCGTAGTTGGCCATGTTGGCGCGAAAGCGCTCGACGGCGGCGATGGCCGCATCGTGGTCGCCGCTGCGCAGCACCACCAGAAACTCTTCTCCGCCAAATCGGTAGACCCGGTCATAAGCCCGAAACGAGGTTTTGAGCAGGCGGGCGACCAGAATCAATACTTCATCGCCAATCAGGTGGCCGAAGGTGTCATTGACTTGCTTGAAGTGGTCAATGTCCACCATGGCCAGCCAGAAATTGGAGGGTGAAGTGCTCGCGCGGTGTTCCTCGGCGTTGGGCGCCAGATCCGATTCAATCGGCTCCACCGGCTGCATGGTCTTGTAGAACAGGTCATCGAATGGCTTGCGGTTCCACAGCCCCGTCAGCGCGTCGCATTCACTGTAATCCAGCATGTCCAGCATGTTGCCGTACACGGTCAGCAGGCGCGCAACCGCCGTCGTGTCGGTTTCCGACAAGGCGGCTGTGGACTCGATCTCCGCCACACCCCAGAGGGTCGCACCTTCGGCCAGCGTGATTGGAAAGCGTGTCAGGTAAGCGGGATGTGTCGGTGTCGGCGCAGTCAGAACCGTTGCAACCCGGTCCACGCACTGAAGGCGCTCCGGGTCGCTCTCAATGGGGGTCATCATGTTGAGCTCGGTTCGCATGGAATCGGACACGAAACGAACCCTGGAGCCTGTGATGGCTTGCGTCAGCGGTAGCCAGAAGCGTTTGTTCTCGTCATGGACCAGGCTAAAGAGCTCGACCTTTTGCGCAGCGGTGGTTTCCTGCAGCGCCTGGGTGACGCCGCCGAGCAGAGCATCGCGCTTGCGCATGCCGCTGAGGCGAACCATGTGCTCAATCAGGCTGGCAGAGCGGGTCAAGGCGCTGCTTTTCATGTGCGGGCCGATGCATTCAGCATCGCTCCACAGACCCGGCCACGACCGTTTTGCTTGGCTTGGTAGAGCTGGGCGTCCGCCAGACCCACCAGGGCCAAGGCGTCGCCGGCTGAGTCCAAGGTTCGGGTGGCCATACCGAGGCTGGCCGTTACCACGCCGTCAAAGTGCGAAAACTCATGTGGAATCTTCTGGGCCCGCACCTTATGCTCCATTTCGACGGCCATCCCCATGGCATCGTCAAATGCGGTCTCTGGCAGGATGCAGGCGAACTCTTCGCCACCATAGCGTGCCACCAGATCGGCAGGACGTTTCAGGCAGGACTTGAGTGTCTGGGCAATCTGGCGCAGGCAGTCATCGCCCGATTGGTGGCCATACCGGTCGTTGAACCGCTTGAAATGGTCCACATCCAGCATGATCACCGACAACGGGGAATTGCTGCGCGTGGAGCGCGCCCACTCCACGCTCAGTTGCTGGTCGAAATAGCGCCGGTTGAAGACACCGGTCAGACCGTCCAGAAAAACCAGATTGCGCAGCAGGTCAGACTGAAACTTCAGGGTCAGGTGCGTCTTGACGCGCGCGCGCACCACGGCGGGGTTAACCGGTTTGGAGATGAAGTCCACCGCGCCAACGCTCAAGCCATGGGTCTCTTGGGCGGCATCGGTATGGGCCGTGACAAAGATCACCGGGATATTGCGGGTTGCGTCGTTGGCCTTGAGCTGGGTGCACACCTCAAACCCATCCATGCCGGGCATGACAACATCCAGCAGCACCAGATCAGGCGGATTGGCCTGGCAGATGGACAGCGCCTGGGGGCCACTGGTTGCCATGAAAACCTGGTAATCGCCCCCAAACACCTGGTGCATGACCTGGATGTTGATGGGCTGGTCATCCACCACCAGCAGCTTGGGCTTGCCATGGGAACTGTCCAACAGCGCATCCATCGGGGTGTCAAGGGTGATCATGGGCTAGGGGTTGCGGCGCTGTTGTCGGATCAGGGTGTCACATTGAACCACACCTTGTGCAAAGTCAAAAGCCGTGATTGCTTCGCCCAGCCCCCCTGTGTGCTTGCCGGGCGGGTCTTCGTGGTTGCGCTGCAACGCATGCCATGTGGAAGGGTTCGTGCAGGTTGATGGTGCTTCGTAACAGCAGGGCGGGGGTATCCGTGTGAAAATGGCCGCCACACAACAGGAGACCGTTTCATGCCACGTCGCGCTACCAAGATTGTTGCCACCCTCGGACCCGCTTCCAGCGATCCCGCACTGCTGGAGCAAATGATTCGTGCCGGCGTCAATGTAGTGCGTCTGAACTTCAGCCATGGCAAGGCGCAGGACCACATTGACCGCGCCAGGCTGGTGCGTGAAGCGGCCCAGCGCGCCGGTCGCGAAGTGGCCATCATGGCCGACCTGCAGGGCCCCAAGATCCGCGTCGGCAAGTTTGCAGAGGGCAAGGTGTTCCTGGAGCCGGGACAGAAGTTTGTGCTCGACGCCGCCCGTACCGAACTGGGTGACATCGATGCCGTGGGCCTGGACTACAAGGCGCTGCCGCGCGAGGTGAAAGCCGGTGACATTCTGCTGCTCAACGACGGCCTGATCGTGATCACGGTCGATGCGGTCAAGGGTGAAGCCGTGCATACCACCGTCAAGCTCGGCGGTGAGCTGTCCAACAACAAGGGCATCAACAAGCAGGGCGGCGGCCTGACCGCGCCAGCCCTGACCGCTAAGGACATGGATGACATTCGCACCGCCATGAGTTTCCAGGCGGATTACGTGGCCGTGAGCTTTCCCAAAAATGCCACCGACATGGAAATGGCGCGCCAGTTGTGCAACGTGGCGGCCGCCGAATACAACCACAAGCCCGGCCTGATTGCCAAGATCGAACGGGCCGAAGCCATACCCAAGCTGCTGGAAATTTTGCTGGCCAGCGACGGCATCATGGTGGCCCGTGGCGACCTGGCCGTTGAGGTTGGCAATGCCATCGTGCCCGGCCTGCAAAAACGCATGATCAAGCTGGCCCGCGAGCACGACCGCGTGGTGATCACCGCCACGCAGATGATGGAATCCATGATCACCAACCCGGTGCCCACCCGCGCCGAGGTCAGCGACGTGGCCAATGCCGTGCTGGACGGCACCGATGCCGTGATGTTGTCGGCCGAGACGGCCGCCGGCAAGTACCCGCTGGAAACCATTGTGGAAATGGCCAAGATCTGCCATGCCGCCGAAGGCCATGAAGACTTCGAACTCGAAGCCGACTTCACCGGCAAGACGTTCCAGCGCATCGACCAGACCATTGCCATGGGCGCACTGTTCACCGCCCACCACCTGGGCGCCAAGGCCATCGTGGCCATGACCGACAGCGGCTCCACCGCGCTGTGGATGAGCCGCCACCTGATCCGCGTGCCGATCTATGCGCTGACCTCCAAGGTGGCCACCCAGCGCAAGATGGCGCTGTACCGCAATGTGCGCCCGCTGTTTGCCGATACCAGCGCCGACCGCGACACCGCCTTGCGTGAGGCCGAGAGCTACCTCAAAACCCGCGGTATTGTGCAAAAAGGCGACGTCTATGCCATTACCTGTGGCGAGCCCATGGGCTCTCCCGGCGGCACCAATATGCTGAAGATTTGCCAGGTGGAATGATCTTTTCTGAACCCGCCCTGTGCATGGGGCGGGTGCCGCCGTTCGTGTCCCCCGGCCTGCGGCCTCCTCCTTTACCTCACTTTGGCATCCACCCCATGCACAGGGCTCCGGAGGGCGGTTTTCTCTCTGGACCATCGTGTGCCTCACCCCGGATTGGGCGGGCGGGGCGTTTCGCGCAGTGAGGTAAAGGAGGAGGCCGTAGGCCGGGGGACACGAACGGAGCGGAATGCCCTGTCCGCCCAATCCAGCGAATACAACAAAGCACACGAGCCCGGCCAGTTAAAATCCCCACATCGGTACAAGTTACCAAGCGGTTACCAACTTCTCTGGGGATTTCACTATGGCACTCGTTTCAATGCGCGAACTGCTGGACCACGCCGCCGCCAATGGCTACGGCATTCCGGCCTTCAACGTCAACAACCTGGAGCAGGTACAGGCCGTCATGTCGGCTGCCGACGAGGTTGGCGCTCCGGTGATCCTGCAAGCCAGTGCCGGTGCCCGCAAGTACGCGGGTGAAGCCTTCATCAAGCACCTGATCCAGGCCGCCATTGAAGCCTACCCCCACATTCCGCTGGTGATGCACCAGGACCATGGTCAAAGCCCCGACGTCTGCCAGGGTGCCATCAACCTGGGTTTCAGCTCGGTGATGATGGATGGCAGTCTGGAGGCAGACGGCAAGACCATTGCCAGCTACGAGTACAACGTCGAAGTCACCCGCAAGGTGGTCGAAATGGCCCACGCCACGGGCGTGACGGTGGAAGGCGAACTGGGCTGTCTGGGCTCGCTGGAAACCATGAAGGGCGACAAGGAAGACGGCCACGGCACCGACGCCACGATGACCCGCGAGCAAATGCTGACCAACCCCGAGCAGGCCGCCGACTTTGTGAAGCGCACGCAGCTTGATGCACTGGCCATTGCGATTGGCACCAGCCACGGTGCCTACAAGTTCACGCGCAAGCCCACCGGCGACATCCTGGCCATCGACCGCGTCATGGAAATCAACCGCCGCCTGCCCAACACCCACCTGGTGATGCACGGCTCCAGCAGCGTGCCGCAGGACCTGCTGGCCATCATCAACCAGTATGGCGGCAAGATGAAGGAGACCTACGGCGTGCCGGTGGAAGAGATCCAGAAGGCCATCAAGTTTGGCGTGCGCAAGATCAACATCGACACCGACATCCGTCTGGCCATGACCGCTGCGGTGCGCAAGTTCATGTTCGAAAACCCTGAGAAGTTTGACGCCCGCGACTGGCTCAAGCCCGCGCGCGAGGCGGCCAAGAGCATCTGCAAGCAGCGCTATATGGAGTTTGGCTGCGAAGGCCAGGGCGGCAAGATCAAGGGCAACAGCCTGCAGGTCGTCGCTGGCCAGTACGCCCGTGGCGAACTGGTACAAACCGTGCAGTAAGCAAGCTTGATGGGGGGCCGAGCCCCGTTCCTTGCGATAATCCGAAGGAATAGTTTCAGGCCCGCCCACTGTTCCGCGGGCCTTTTTCATTGTGCGATGCCTTTTTTCAGCTTCCGACCATGACCTCTACCGTACACACCTCCGCCCTGACCTCCCTGCCCCTGCTTGCCCGTGGCAAGGTGCGTGACAACTACGCCGTGGGCAACGATCGCATCCTGATGGTCGCCAGTGATCGCCTGAGTGCCTTTGACGTCATCATGGGCGAGCCCATTCCGGGCAAGGGCAAGCTGCTCACGCAAATGGCGCTGTTCTGGTTCGACAAGCTGGGTGAAGCCAATATCTGCCCCAACCATCTGACGGGCGATGCGCCCGAGAGCGTGGTGCAGCCCGATGAAGTGGCGCAGGTGGAAGGCCGCTCCATGCTGGTCAAGCGCCTCAAACCCCTGCCGGTGGAAGCCGTGGTGCGCGGCTATCTGGCCGGCAGCGGCTGGAAGGAATACCAGGAGAACAGCGCGGTCTGCGGCGTCAAACTGCCCGCCGGCCTGCAAAACGCCTCCAAGCTGCCCGAGCCCATTTACACCCCCGCTGCCAAGGCCGCCGTGGGCGACCATGACGAGAACATCACGTTCGAAAAAACCGTGGAGATGATTGGCCTGGACCTGGCGACCCGCATCCGCGACATCAGCATCCAGATCTACAAAACCGCCGCCGAATTTGCGCTGACCAAGGGCATCATCATTGCCGACACCAAGTTTGAGTTTGGCCTGGACACCGATGGCACGCTGACCCTGATGGACGAGGTGCTGACGCCCGATTCGTCGCGCTACTGGCCGGTGGAGAGCTACCAGGTGGGCACCAACCCGCCCAGCTACGACAAGCAGTTTGTGCGCGACTGGCTGGAGACCGCCCTGGTGGACGGCAAGCCCTGGAGCAAGACACCACCGGCCCCACGCGTCCCCAATGAAGTCATTGCCAGGACGGCGGCCAAATACCAGGAAGCCCTGGTGCGCCTGACCACCTGAGCGTCACAGACCTGGCGCTGGACTGTTGTTGTCCCGCAGGCCCACCGCAGTTGATCAGGCGCATCAACACCGTGTGCCGACCGGGCAGGGCGCCAAAATTTGATTTGCATCAAGATAAGATGCGGTTTCCCTTTTTTGGGGTGCCATCCTAGGGTTTACCCGTAATTCTTTTGGCACAATGGGCCAACGTGCCACTGGGTCGTTCCGTGGATGGCTGTGCGTTTGCCATGCGCATGCGCAACCTGTTCGGGGGCATTGAATCTGACCGCACACCACTTACCGGAAACAGCTGCCATGAACATGATCCCCAGCGACGAATTCGTCGAAAACGTCACCTACGATGAATTGAAGATCGGGCGCAGTGCGCGCCTGCTGCGCACCCTGACCGTGGCCGACATTCAGGCCTTTGCCGCCGTCTCCGGCGACACCAATCCGGCCCATCTGGATCCCGAATACGCCAGTGACGGCCTGTTCCAGGGCGTCGTGGCGCACGGCATGTGGGGTGGGACGCTGATTTCGGCGCTCTTGGGCACGCAGTTTCCGGGTGCCGGCACCATTTACCAGGAACAGGTCCTGCACTTCGACAAGCTGGTGCGCGTGGGGGATACGTTGGCCGTGACGGTGACGGTGATCGGCAAGAACGATGCCGACAAGTCCGTCAACATGAACTGCCAGGTGGTCAACCAGAAGGGCGAGCGCGTTTTGCATGGCACGGCGCGCGTATTGGCGCCCACCAAAAAAATGCGGGTGCCCATCATCAGCGGGCCGCAGATCCAGCTGTTCGACCCCGAGGCCCGATTCAAGGATTTGCTGGCCCTGGGCAAGGATCTGGAAGCGGTGCGCTGTGCCGTGGTGCATCCGTGCGACATCGGCTCGCTCAGTGGCGCCATGGACTCGGCCCGCTACGGGTTGATCATTCCGGTGCTGGTTGGCCCCGAGGTGCGCATTCGCCATCTGGCCGAAGAAGCCGGGATTGACCTGACCGGCGTTGAAATCATCTCTGTGACGCACAGCCACGCGGCGGCGGAAAAGGCGGCCGAAATGGCTGCCAACGGTGAGGTGGAGGTGTTGATGAAGGGCAGCCTGCACACCGATGAACTGATTCACGAAGTCCTCAAGCGCCCGGCCCTGCGCACGGGGCGGCGCATGTCCCATGTGTTCCGGTTTGACGTGCCGCTGTACAGCAAGCCGCTGCTCATCACCGACGCAGCGCTCAATATTCACCCCACGCTGATGGAGAAGGTGGACATCATCCAGAACGCCATCGACTTTGCCCGCATCATGGGTGTGCACACGCCCAAGGTCGCCATCCTGTCGGCGGTGGAAACGGTCAACCCCAGCATCCCCTCCACACTGGACGCCGCGGCCCTGTGCAAGATGGCCGATCGCGGCCAGATCACCGGCGGTGTGCTCGATGGCCCGCTGGCTTTTGACAACGCCATCTCCAGCGAGGCCGCGCACATCAAGCACATTGAATCGGTGGTTGCGGGACACGCCGACATCCTGGCCGTTCCCGATCTGGAAAGCGGCAACATGCTGGCCAAGCAGCTGGAATATCTGGCCGGCGCTTCGGGCTCGGGACTGGTGCTGGGCGCTCGCATACCCATTGCCCTGACCAGCCGCGCCGATGGCCCGACCAACCGGGTCGCGTCCGCCCTGCTGGCCCTGCTGGCGGCGCACAATGCGCGGCGCACCCACGCCCGCAAGGCCTGGAAAGACAAAGAATAGGCAGCGAGAGCAGACATGGCCATACTCGCCGTCAATGCAGGGTCATCCACCCTCAAGTTCTCCCTGCATCCGCGCCACGCGATGCAGGCGCAAGCCAGTGTGCTCAGTGGCAACATCCAGGGCCTGGAGCCCGGTGGAACGCCCGAGATGGGCTGGTCGTTCAATGGTGTGTCGCACCGGCAAGCCCTGGCCCCCGGTGCCGGCAGCCCGTTTGCGCGAGCCTTGGTCGCCCTGCGCACCCTGCTGGCCGCGGAGCCCGGTGTGCCCGCCATCGAGGCGGTGGCGCACCGCGTGGTGCACGGCGGGAAGGATTACCGGGCCAGCGTGGTTGTCACCGACGACGTGCTGGCGCGCCTCACACGGCTGAATTCACTGGCGCCCCTGCACCAGCCGCACAACCTGGAAGGCGTGCGCGCCTTCCGCCTGGCCTTTCCGCAGTTGCCGCAGATTGCCTGTTTCGATACGGCCTTCCATGCCACGCTGGCCGAGGTGGACTACGCCTTTGCGCTGCCGCAGGCGCTGTCGGACCAGGGCGTGCGCCGCTACGGCTTTCATGGCCTGTCCTACCAGTTCATCATGGACACGCTGCTGGAGTGCAGCCCGCACGGGCGTGGCCGTGTACTCATGGCGCATCTGGGCAACGGGGCGAGTTTGTGCGCCGCACGGGACGGCAAGAGCTGCGCCACCACCATGGGTTTCTCGGCGCTGGACGGCCTGATGATGGGCACGCGCACCGGCGCGCTGGACCCCGGCGTGCTGCTCTACCTGCTGGAGCAGGGCTGGGACCATGCGCGCCTGCAAACCCTGCTGTACAAGCAAAGCGGCCTGCTGGGTGTGTCCGGCATTTCGGCCGACATGCGCCGCTTGCGCTCCGATGGCAGTACGGCGGCCCGCAAGGCGATCGACCTGTTCACCCACACGGTGGTGCGCGAGAGCGGCGCCTTGACAGCCTGCCTGGGCGGCCTGGATGTGCTGGCGTTCAGCGGGGGCATTGGTGAACACGATGCCCAGTTGCGCGCCGAGGTGTGTGCGCGGCTGGCCTACCTGGGCGTGCAGCTGGACCCCGTTCTCAATGCACAGGCCGTGGGCGACGCCGTGGTGCCGGTGCACCAGGCGAACAGTCCGGTCGAAGTGTGGGTGGTGCCTACCGATGAGGGCCGTGTGGCCGCCCGTGATGCCGCGCGGCTGACGGCATAATTTTGGCGCAATGGGCTTCCAGCCCCCGTAAAATGTGCGCAAGCAGCTCCTGATTTGATAGCAAATTCCCCGCAGGGAATGGATTGCCGCCACCGCCATGTAACAACCGGGTACCACCACGGCTTCGCCGCCGCGCTCAAAAATCAGACTCCCTTTCCAACCACCAAGAGGAGACTGACATGGCAGGCAAAAAAATTCTGATGATTTGTGGCGACTACTGTGAAGACTACGAAACCATGGTGCCGTTTCAGGCCCTGCTGGCCGTGGGCCACACGGTGCACGCGGTATGCCCGGACAAAAAAGCGGGTGACGCGATCAAGACCGCCATCCACGATTTTGAAGGCGCGCAGACCTACAGCGAAAAACCCGGCCACAACTTTGCGCTGAACGCCACGTTCGCCGACGTCAAGGTGGAAAGCTACGACGCACTGGTGCTGCCCGGCGGCCGCGGCCCCGAGTACCTGCGCACCTACCCTGCGGTGGTGGCCATGGTCAAACATTTCTTTGACACCAACAAGCCGGTGGCTGCCATCTGCCATGCCGCGCAGTTGCTGGCCGGCGCCGATGTGCTGAAGAGCCGCACCTGCTCCGCTTATCCGGCCTGCCGCGTGGAAGTGGAGCGCGCCGGCGGCACCTATGCCGACATCGCCATTGACGCCGCCCATACCGACGGCAATCTGGTCACGGCACCGGCCTGGCCGGCGCATCCGGCCTGGATTGCCCAGTTTCTGGTGGTGCTGGGTACGAAGATCTCACATTGACGGAGCCTGGCCCGCGTTGCATGATGGCGGGTCCAGCGACCCAGCAGGAGAATCCCCATGTGCCAGGTTTTTATCAGTGCCGATCCGCATCTCTACGAGTGCCGCATGCGCTCCGTGCGCCTGCACGGGGTGGCGACCAGCATCCGGCTGGAAAACCTGTTCTGGAACGTGCTGGCCGATATTGCCGCCCGTGATGGCATGAGCGTGCCGCAACTGTGCACCAAGCTCTATGACGAGCTGGTGCAGGAGCGTGGTGCGGTGGACAACTTTGCCTCGTTCCTGCGGGTTTGCTGCGGTCGTTACCTGGCGCTGCAGCTCTGCGGCGGCATCCCGCAGGATGCCAGCATTCCCATCAGCAGCCTCAATGCCCAGCGCGTGCTGGCGACCGAGCGCAGCCCGCTGGGCGCATCGGGGTTTCAGGCCCGAGCGGCCTGATTCAACGGATCAATGTCTCAATTGAGCGCCATGCTCAGCTTGCGCCGGTAGGTGGCGACCAACTGGGCCTGGGGGTCCAGCACGGCAGTCGCCTTGCCGGCGATCTCGATACCACCGGCGGTCTTGCCACTGGCCAGCGGGTCAGCCTTGGGTTTGGGCGGGGTCAGCAGTTCCAGAATGGCCACATAGGTCTTGCGCGGCACGGCATTGCCCCAGGCCTTGTCGCGCATGATGATCTCCAGCAACTCGTCCATGGCGCCGGTCCAGTCGCCGCCCACCATCAGCACCCGGGCCTTGGCCAGACGGGTGTCAAAGTCGCGCTTGTTGGTGGCAATCACGGCGTCAAACTGCTCGACCGTCCAGGTGCCACGGTCATCGGCCATGACGAATTTGATGGAGTCCAGAAATTGCCCCAGGGCCTCGAAGCGCAACTGGCGCGGGATCTCGGCCAGCGCCGGCGCCAGGGCGGCTTCGGCATCTTCGAACATGTCGTTCTCGATGAGCAACTTCACGTAGTCGTAGCGTGCGTCGTCATTGCCGGGGTTGATGGTCAGTGACTCGTGCAGCTTGTGCAGGGCGGCCTGTGGGTCGCCCGCGGCAATCAGTGCCTGTGCGTCTTCGGCTTCGGACTGCGCTTCCAGTGCTTCGGTGGATGGCACGTGTTTGTCCAGAAAGGCCTTGATCTGCCCCTCGGACTGGGCACCCATGAAGCCGTCTACCGGCTTGCCGTCCACCAGCAGCACGCAGGTGGGAATACTGCGGATGCCAAAGGCCTGGGCCAGTTCCTGCTGTTCGTCGGAGTCGATCTTGACCAGCTTGAAGCGGCCTTCGTAGTCGGCTTCCACCTTTTCCAGCACCGGCCCAATGACCTTGCAGGGGCCGCACCACGGCGCCCAGAAATCGACCAGAACGGGGACTTGCGCTGAGGCGGCGACGACTTCGGTCTCGAAGTTTTCAATGGTGACGTTGATCATTTGGTGTCGCTCAAGGCGAAAAAGTAAAATCCTGAAACATTGCGGGACAGACCTCGGGCTCTGGTCTCAATGTAATCCTGAAACTCGGCGGGCAGACCTTTAGCGCTGTCATCAACATTTTAAGAGAATGACCACTATTCAAATCGGCGTCGTCATGGGTTCCAGTTCCGACTGGGACACCATGCAGCATGCAGTCCAGATTCTCCAGCAGTTTGGCATTTCGCACGAAGCACGCGTTGTGTCGGCGCACCGCATGCCCGACGACATGTTTGCCTACGCTGAAGCTGCCGCGGGTCGCGGCCTGCGCGCCATCATCGCCGGAGCCGGGGGCGCAGCCCACCTGCCGGGCATGCTGGCGGCCAAGACGACGGTGCCCATCCTGGGTGTGCCGGTGGCCAGCAAACACCTGTCGGGCGTGGATTCGCTGCACAGCATCGTGCAAATGCCCAAGGGCATTCCGGTGGCCACTTTTGCCATTGGTGCCGCCGGAGCCGCCAACGCGGCCCTGTTTGCGGTGGCCATGCTGGCGGCCGATCACCCCACGCTGCGACAAAAGCTCGATGAGTACCGCGCCCACCAGACCGAAGTGGCCCGTGGCATGAGCGTGCCGCCCGCGCTATGAGCCCCCATGCTCCACCGTTGCACGGGTCGCTGCCCCCCGAGGGGGCTGACCTGCCTTGGGGCGGCCCGGCGGCAGGTCGCATGGGCGCTGCCAACGCGGAAATCACACTTGGGGTCATGGGCGGCGGCCAGTTGGGTCGCATGTTTGTGCATGCAGCGCAGCGCATGGGCTACTTCACCGCCGTGCTGGACCCGGACCCGCTGAGTCCGGCCGGGCGCGTCAGCCACCACCATGTGCAGACCGCCTATACCGATCCCGCTGGCCTGCAAGCTTTGGCCCAGTGCTGTGTGGCTGTGACTACCGAATTTGAAAACGTGCCGGCACCGGCGCTGTCCCAGTTGGCGCAGACCGTGTTCGTGTCGCCCGGCGCCAATGGCGTGGCCATTGCCCAGGACCGCGCCCGCGAGAAATCGCATTTTGAGGAATGCGGCGTGCCGGTCGCCCCTTACGCCGTCATTGAAACCCCGGTGCAACTGGCCGCGGTGGCCGACGACCTGCTGCCCGGCATTCTGAAAACCGCCCGCATGGGCTACGACGGCAAGGGCCAGATCCGCGTGGCCAACCGCGCCGAGCTGGCGGCCGGCTGGGCCGAGTTGAAAAGCGTGCCCTGCGTGCTGGAAAAAATGCTGCCGCTGCAGCTGGAATGCTCCGTCATCGTGGCGCGTGGCGCCGATGGCACCTGCGTGAATCTGCCGGTGCAGCGCAACCTGCATCGTGACGGCATTCTGGCCGTGACCGAGGTTTATGAAGGAAATTTGCCTGCAGCCCTCGTGGAACGTGCGCAAGCAGCTGCAAAATCGATAGCAAGCGGTCTGCAATACGTGGGCGTGCTGTGCGTGGAATTCTTTGTGCTGGACCCGGCGTCGCCGGCAGCGCAGGCGCTGGGCGGACTGGTCGTGAACGAGATGGCGCCACGCCCGCACAACAGCGGCCACTACAGCATGGACGCTTGCGACGTGTCGCAGTTCGAGCTGCAGGTGCGCACCCTGGCTGGCCTGCCGCTGACCCAGCCGCGCCAGCACAGCCCGGCCATCATGCTCAACCTGCTGGGGGACATCTGGTCTGACGCGGGTGCCCCCGATTTTCCGGCGGTGCTGGCCTTGCCGGGCACCCATTTGCACCTGTATGGCAAAGCCCAGGCCAGCAAGGGCCGCAAGATGGGCCACCTGACGGTGACCGGCGCCAGCACCGAGCAGGTGCGCGCAACCGCCTTGCAGGCGGCCCGCCTGCTGGGCATTGCCGCATTTTGAGCGGTACTGCAAACCCGCTGCACCCCAATCGGCCATGATCCTGTCCGCCTCTGCTCCTGAATCCATAGCTGCTTGCGCTGCTTCCATAAGGGCTGGCGGCCTGGTAGGCTTGCCAACCGAGACGGTTTACGGGCTGGCGGCCGATGCCGACAACGCCGCCGCGGTGGCGCAGATTTTTGCCGCCAAGGGGCGCCCGGCGGACCACCCGCTGATCGTGCATGTGGCATCCATGGACGGTGGCATGTCGGGGGTGGCACATTTTGCGGCCCAGGTACCGCCCTTTGCGCAGCAGCTGATGTCGGCGTTCTGGCCGGGTCCCTTGACGCTGATTCTGCCGCGTCGCGCGGGCGTGGCCGCCGCCGCCGCTGGAGGGCAGGACTCCATCGGCCTGCGCTGTCCGTCGCACCCGGCGGCGCAAGCGGTGTTGCGTGCCCTGCGCGACGCGCCGGAAGGCCAGGCGCCGGTGTGGGGCGTGGCGGCACCCAGCGCCAACCGCTTTGGGCGCGTCAGCCCGACCACCGCAGCCCATGTGGACAGCGAGCTGGGCCCGGATCTGCTAATTCTGGACGGCGGGCCGTGCGAACTGGGTATTGAGTCCACCATCATCGACTGCACCCGCGGTGCCCCGGTGCTGCTGCGCCCGGGCTCCATCAGCCGTGCGCAGGTGGAGCAGGCCTGCGGTCGACCCTTGCTGACCCCGCACGAGATGGCCGCCCAGGCGGGGCAGGCGCCCCGTGCATCGGGCACGCTGGAGTCACACTACGCCCCGACCGCCACGGTGCGGCTGATGGACGCCAAAGCCCTGCAAACCGCCGTTGACATGCTCGGTGGTGTCATGTACCAGGCCGGCTCGGACACCATACCGTCGATTGCCGTCTATGCGCGCACCGCCCTGAAGAAAGTGCCGCTATCGATTCTGTTGCGGCGCATGCCGGACGATGCCGCTGCCACGGCGCACCAGCTGTTTGCCGTGCTGCGCGCGATGGACGCAACCGGCGTCAAGCTGATCTGGGTGGAAACGCCACCCGACACGCTGGAGTGGGACGGTGTGCGGGACCGGCTGCAGCGCGCCAGCGCCGGCTAGTAATCCACCACAGTACCCAGGCCTTGCTGCTCTGCCTGGCGCAGCGCGAGCTGGGCGACAACCAGATCCTGCAAGGCCACTCCCGTACCATCGAACAGAGTGACCTCCGTTGCATCCAGCCGTCCCGGGCACAACTCGGCCACCACGTCCCCGAGGCTGCCCCGAAAACTCGTTTCATCAATGAGGCCTGCTGCATAGGCGTGCTGACATTCCCCGATACTGATGGCCTGTGCCAGCACATCATGGAAAAGCGCACAACGTGCAACCAACGCAGGGTCCAGTTCCTGCTTGCCACGCGTGTCTGCACCCATCGCACTGATATGCGTGCCTGGTCGAACCCAGGTACTTTCCACCAATGCTTGATTTGACGGGGTAGTCGTAATCACAATATCGGCGTTGGATACGGCGGCACGGCGATCGGTCTCCGCAACGAATTCGAGCCCAAGCGAACGCACCACGGCGCCAAAGCGATCGAGGTTTTCCAATGACGGATCCCAGGCGCGCACCTGGCGAATGGGTCTGACGGCTGCAGTGGCATGTAGTTGGTAGGCTGACTGGGCGCCGGTACCGATGATGGCCAATACTTGACTGTCAGGTCGGGCTAACCAGCGTGTAGCGATCGCACTGGCAGCACCAGTACGCACACCTGTGAGGTAGTTGGCGCTGACCACGGCACACGCTCGACCGGTCTCTGGATCGAACAAAACGGTCGACGACTGGTGATTCGTGTGTCCACGGGCGCTGTTGTGAGGCCAGTAGCCACCCGCCTTGAGACCCAACAGCGGTGTCTGCACATCAGCACCAGTTTTGACACCGAATACAGCATCTTGGTAACCCACAACCTCACGAACGACCGGGTAGTTTCTGGCATGGCCACGCGCCATAGCAGCAAAGCAGTGTTCGACCGCCTCGATAGCGTCATGCATGCTTACCAATTGACGCGCGTCATTTTCTGAAATAATTCTCATGGTGTTTAGGTGTTTGTGGTTTACCAGCCGCTGAATCTTGACCATGTGTCACGCACCTGTCGGTCTGGTCCGACAACGTTGTAATGCGGAAACTGCGCCGCCGTAGCGCATGCGTGGTTCGGCAGTATGCGGACCTGCGTTCCCACAGGCAGGTGCGAGAGTCTAGTCAGACGACCATCTCGGTGTGCCACGATGCTGTGCTCCTGGTTTGCGCCTATCAGAATGAGATCTTCGATGGGTTGTCCGTCAAGGTCGCAGACCACACCATATCCCTGATCGATGGCCTGTTTCGACGTGCCTCGATCACGCGACATGGCCATCCAGCCCGCATCGATCAGGGTCCAGCCTTTTTCTGCCTGGTGCCCAATGACGGTAGCCAATACCGACAGGGCAATGTCGTGAACGGCGCATACGTTGATGCCCGCCATGAACAAGTCGAAAAAGACAAACACGCCGGCTCGTACCTCGGTGACCCCTTCGAGGTGCCGGGCCAGCAGCGCTGTAGGCGTGGAACCGACGCTAACCACGGGGCATTCCATACCGGCCGCCCTCAGCCGGGTGGCGGCATGCACCACGGCCGCTCGCTCCTGTTCCGCCATGGCCTGTACGGCGTCGAGCGAGGCACAGTCATAAGAGCCGCCTGCATGGGTCATGACACCCTTGATCATGATGCCGCCGTCCTGGAGGCAACGTGCAATAGAAATCAGTTCCGCAGCGTCAGGCGTCAACCCAGCGCGATGCCCATCAGAGTCAATTTCAATCAGCAGCTCGAAACTGGTTGAGTGCTGACGGGCGAACTCAACCAGGCACTGGGCTGTTTCCATGTTGTCCAGAATCAGCAATAGCCGCACACCCATGCGCATCAGTCGCAGAGCATGGTCCAGCTTGTTGGGTGCGATGCAAACGGCGTACAGAATGTCGCGTACGCCCCGCGCGGCGAAGTAATCTGCCTCCTTGAGGGTGGATACCGTGATGGGCCCGGTTGGCGATGCCATCAACAACCGGGTAACCTCCATGCTCTTGTTGGTTTTGACGTGCGGACGGAAGGACACCCCCAACCGTTTCATCTGCGCCTGCATACGCGCAATATTGCGCTGCATGCGTGCCTCTTCCAGCAGCAGGGCTGGGGTCTCCAGCTCTTGAATGGACGCAGTGGAGGTGCTTTTTGACATGTCGTTCATAGTGTTAAGCGGGTGTGTGGGTGAGTACGCGCCCTGGTCGCGCTCCGGTGCTCTGACTGTCCTTCCAGACGATCTGGCCATTCACGATCACAGTGTCAATACCTTGTGCGGCAGCAATGGGGTTGTCATAGGTGGCCGTGGCCTCCACCGTGTCCGGATCAAACAGGGTCAGGTCGGCATAAGCGCCTACACGCAATACTCCGCGGTCACGCAATCCGAAGTTCTGTGCCGTGAGACCGGTCATTTTGTATATCGCCGTCTCCAGAGGGAATAGACCGAGAAAACGGCCGTAGTGGCCTAACACCCGTGCAAAGGCGCCCCACAGGCGGGGGTGTGGCGAGGTGTCATGCGGTAGGCCGTCCGAGCCGATCATGGTGGGGCCAAACTGCAAAATACGTTGAACATCTTCCTCGTCCATGCGAAAGTAGATGGCACCGGCCGGGTTTAGGCGGTCGATGGCCTGTGTTTCGCTCACACCCATCTCCTGGGCGATCTCCGAAAGATCGCGGCCGGCGTACTGCGGCAGCGACTTGGACCAGCTCACCAGCACGCGGCTGGACGTGGCCGCCCGGTCGGCCGACAGAATGGTGGAGCCTGCGGTGTAAGGGTAGCAATCCAGGCAGATCCGCTGCTCACCCATGCGCTGCTCGATCAGCGCGAGCGTTTCCTTGGAACGTCCATAGTTGGCCTGACCGACCAGCTTGTGGTGCGAGATCACCACTGGTGCATTGGTCTCACGCCCGATGCGGAAGGTTTCTTCCAACGAATCGATGATGCGGTCTGCCTCGTCGCGCATGTGGGTGCAGTAGATGCCGCCATGGGATCCGAGCGGACGGCAGATCTCGATGACCTCTTCGGTGGTCGCGGCCACGGCAGTTTCGTAGAACAGTCCGGTTGATACGCCAATGGCTCCGCTGCGCAAAGCAGCGTCCACCAGTTCGCGCATGCGCGCCCGTTCTGACTCGGTGGCCGTGCGATCCAGCGCATCCATGGTGCCCACCCGCAGCGTGGTGTGCCCCACCAGCAGCGCGCAATTGGTAGCCGCCGGTTGCTCGCGTAAGGCGTCCACGTAGTCGCTGAAGTGCTCGAAGCGGAACCAGCTACCCTCGTCGTCCAACAGGTTCAGCGGTGGCGTTACTGGCTGTGGCACGGCGCGTGGCATCGGTGCCAGTGAAATGCCGCAGTTGCCGGTGATCACGGTGGTAACACCCTGGCTGATCTTGGGTGTCATGTCCGGTGTGGACAATAGCGCGCGATCATCGTGGGTGTGGGCGTCGATAAAGCCTGGTGCAGCTACGCGTCCGGCGAGGTCGATTTCCTGGCGTCCGGTGGATCGTGACAAGTCACCCATTGCTGCGATGCGGTCGCCACGGATGCCGATGTCACCACTGCGGCGCGGGTCTCCTGTGCCATCAATGATGGTTGCGTGGCGTATCAATAAATCAAAGATTTCTGGCATGTCTGGTATCAGGAGGTGCGGTGTTCGGAGGAAGTTTTAAAGTACATACGCTGGTTGATCGACGTCGAGCTTGCGGCGCAGAGCGTCGAGGTGCAGTCGAGCCCAATGCTCACGTTCGCGTCCGAACTGGCGCACCGTGCTTGCGGCAACATCGGGCGGCACATGACGCAGCGGCCGGTTGCTGCTCATAGCCTTGATTTGAAGCTCGGCTGCGCGCTCCAGGTAATACAGGTGGTCAAACGCTTGAGCCACTGTGGCGCCGACCACGATCACGCCATGGTGCGCCATAAACAGGACGTGCTTGTCACCCATGGCCCGTGCAATACGCTCCCCCTCGACGACGTCGTGGACAAGACCGTTATAGCTGTCGTCATAGGCCACGTCGTCATAGAAGCGCAACGCCTCCTGGGAAGCTGGTTCCAATCGACCGTTTTCCAGCATGGTGATGGCCGTGGCATAGGGCATGTGCGTGTGCAGTACGCATTGGGCCTCGGGGTGCAAGGCATGGATCCGGGAGTGGATGTTGAAAGCGGCAAAGCCGGCGTCCTGCGCTGGGTCCTGACTCTGGCCGTGCTCGTCGATCAACATCAGGCCGCTGGCTCGCGCCTCGGAGAAATACATGCCCCAGGGGTTGAGTAAAAACCGCAGGGGATCGGCGCTCACACGCAGGCTGAAGTGGCTGCATACGCCAGCCTGACCGCTGAACATGGCGGCGCCGCGAAACACGGCAGACAGATCGCGTCGTTCTTCAATGTAGGAGGGAGTCATTAATTTCCTTTTGGGCATGGCGGTCACTACGCGACTAGGCGGCAAAGTGGCAAGCCACCTGTCGTCCGTCCAGCAAGACATTCAGGGACGGGTCTTCGCTACGGCATCGGTCTTGTGCCATGGTGCAGCGCGGCGCGAAGCGACAGCCTGACGGAATGGCCATGGGGCTGGGCACGTCGCCGCCCAGCACGTGACGGTGTCGCTGATCGTCGGGATGGGCGATGGGTACGGCCGACAACAGGGCCCGGGTGTAGGGGTGGGCCGGCCGCTCGAACAACGCGTCGGATTCGGCCACCTCGACGATGCGCCCGAGATACATGACCGCAATGCGGTTGGAGATGTGACGCACCACCGACAGGTTGTGCGAGATAAATAGGTACGTGAGGCCCAGTTCGCGCTGCAGATCCTGCATAAGGTTGATGATCTGTGCCTGCACCGACACATCCAGTGCCGATACCGCTTCGTCACACACCACAAACGCCGGCTGCAGTGCAAGTGCCCTTGCAATGCCTATGCGCTGGCGCTGTCCGCCCGAGAATTCGTGTGGATAGCGTCCCGCGGCGCTGCGGGGCAGGCCCACCAGATCAAGCAGGTCGGCCACGCGCTTCTCGCGTTCGGCGGCCGTGCCAACACGGTGTATCGTAAATGCTTCGCCCACAATGGACTGCACCGTCATGCGCGGGTTCAGCGATGCGTACGGGTCCTGGAAGATGATCTGCATGTGCCGACGCCGTTCACGCATTTGGCGCGCGTTTAGTGTGGTGAGCTCCGTGCCTTCGTGCACGATGGAGCCTGCGCTCGGTTCGATCAGGCGCAGCAGTAAACGCCCGGTCGTGGACTTTCCACACCCGGATTCACCGACCAGGCCCAGCGCCTCACCCTTGCGTATGCGCAGGTCAACGCCGTCGACCGCACGCACCACCGCGGTGTGACCCAGCCCCAGGGCACCGTTGCGAACGGGGAAGTGCTTGGCCAGCCCACGCGCTTCAATCAGGGTATCTTTGTCGGCTTTAGCACTCACAAATGTGTCTCCATGGCAGTCGGTACCGCAAGCGTGACGGCACCCGGATGCAGGCAGGCCACCGAGTGATCGGACATCAGCAGTTGGCTCGAAGGCGGCGCCAAATCGCAGGACGGACTGCGGTGCGCGCAACGCGGCGCAAAACGGCACCCCACGGGCATGGCCCCAACACCGGGCACCGCGCCTTCGATGGTGACCAGGCGGTCGACCCGGGTTGTCACGGTCGGTACGGAATCCAGCAGCGCACGCGAATAGGGATGAGACGGCGTATCGAACAGCGCACGCACCGGAGCGGACTCGGCCACGCGACCTGCGTACAGAACCATCACGCGGTCAGCCATTTCAGCGATCACGCCAAGGTCGTGTGTGATCAACATCAATGCCATGCCGGTATCGCGCTGTATCGTGCGCAGCAAGTCCAGTATCTGGGCCTGTATGGTCACGTCCAGCGCTGTAGTCGGCTCGTCGGCGATCAGCAGCTTGGGGTCGCAGGCCAGCGCCATCGCGATCATCACGCGCTGGCGCATGCCGCCGGACATCTCGTGTGGGTACACCGCGAGACGGCTTTTTGCCGAGGGAATTTCTACACGCTCCAATAGATCGAGCGCCCGTCGGTTGGCGGCATCACCCTTCAGGCCCAAACGGCGGCGCAGTACTTCCTCTATCTGGTCACCTATGCGCATGACCGGATTAAGCGAAGACATGGGTTCCTGAAACACCATGGCCATATCGCGTCCGCGGCGGGAACGCCAGGCCGACGGGCTTCCGGTAGTCAGGTTGTCGCCCAGCAGACTGATGCTGCCGGCGCTGCACTGTATGCCCGATGGCAGAAGTCCCATAATGGCCAGTGCAAGCATGCTCTTTCCGCTGCCCGATTCGCCCACCACTCCAAGCACTTCGCCGGCGGATACTTCCAGCGTCACGTCTTCAAGAATGGTCGTCTGGCCATGACGGCCCAGTGTCGTGGTCAAACCACGGATGTCGAGTACAGGCTGTGTCATAGGCCCACCTTGATACGGGGGTCAAGCAGGTCACGTAAGCCGTCACCTAGCAAGTTCAGGCCCAGCACGCAGATCACGATGGCCAGACCCGGAAAAATGGTGACCCACGGCGCTTCGACCATGAAGTCGCGGCCGTTGGAAATGATGTTGCCAAAGCTGGGCGCCGGTGGTGGTGGTCCGACACCAATGTAGGACAGTACAGCCTCGGCCAGTATGGCGCTGGCAAAGACGAAGGTAAGGCGAACGATCAGTGGTGCCAGTGAGTTGGCCAGCACGTGGAACCACAGGATGCGCAGGTCGCTCGCCCCGAGTGCTCGGGCGGCTTCAACATATTGCATTTCCCGCACCACCAGGACAGAGCTGCGCACAATGCGCGCAGTGTGCGGCGTCGTGGCGACGCTGAGCGCAATCACCACATTCATAACGGATGCGCCCAGTGTCGCACTGACGGTCAGGGCGAGCAGGATGGCGGGGAAAGCCATCATTGCGTCCATCAATCGCATGATGGGGTCGTCAAGCTGGCGGAAATATCCCGCTACGCCTCCGATCAGGGTGCCGAAAACTCCGGTCATGACCACGACCATCAGACCAATCTGTAGCGACAGGCGCGCACCATAGATGACGCGTGAAAGCACGTCCCGGCCAAAGTGGTCGGTGCCAAACCAGTGCTCGGCACTGGGTGGTTGCAGCTTCAGACGGAAGTTGCTGAGTAGCGGATCGTGTGGCGACACGACGCCGGCAAGCAGCGCCATGGCTACGACTGCGAGTACCAGTCCACCGCCGATGACGATGGACGGATGTGCGAGCACGCGCCGCGTTGCCTGAACAAAGGAAGATGACGGATTCACAGTCGAACTCTCGGATCGACAGCCGCATACAGCAGATCGACCATCAGATTGATAAGGACATAGATGGCTGCCAGGAACAGCAGACCGCCTTGTATGACAGGGAAGTCGCGGCTCATGATGGCGCCGATGATGAGCCGGCCGACGCCGGGTAACGAGAAAACCTGCTCAACCACCACTGCACCACCGAGCAGCGATCCGGCAATGATGCCCAGCACCGTGAGGATAGGCAGCAAGGCGTTGGGCAGGCCGTGGCGCAGAACCACAAAGCTATGCTTGAGGCCCTTGGCGTCAGCCGTGCGGATGTAGTCCTGGTGCAGCACATCCAGCATGGCCGAGCGCGTCATGCGCGCAATAAAGCCTGTTTGCACCAGTGCCAGTGTGAGGGCTGGCAACGTCATGGTGCGCAACCAGCCAAACACACTTTCTGAAAGGGGTACAAAGCCGCCTGAAGGAAACCAGCCCAGGCCGACCGCAAACACCACGATCATCACCAGGCCCAACCAGAAATCGGGCATGGACAGACCCAGCAGCGAGACCGTCATCACCGTGCGGTCAGCCGCTTGACCGCGGTGCATGGCCGCAAAGATGCCGGCTGAAATACCCATCACGGAAGCCAGCGCCAGCGCCAAGGCTGCCAATGACAAGGTCACTGGCAGACGCTCCATGAGAGCCGCCGCCACACTGCGGTGCAGCAGGATGGACTGACCCAGATCGCCCGTGAGCACGCGGCCGTACCATTGCGCCATCTGCTGCCACATCGGCTGGTTCAGCCCAAGTTCTTCGCGCACGCGGGCCATTTGCTCCTGTGTTGCGCTGGCGTCAAGAAAAGCTGCCGCAGGGTCGCCTGGCACCAGCCAGATGACCGCAAATGACATGAGAGAAACGAGGAACATCACCGGGATGGCAGTGATGAATCGGCGCAATAGGTATTGGAGCATGTTGCGTGCACAGGCCCTTCAGGTACAGCGATTTGCCGCGCCTGAAGGGCCTGTTTTTTACTTGTCGAGCCAGACACCCCACATACGGGGAATGCGGTAGGGTTCGAAGTTGTGCAGCTTGGCGGTTCCGATCTGGAACAGACCGTAGTTACCGACCTTGATAGCGGTCACGTCGTCGATCATGTGTTGCTGGAAGGAGGCAAACAAGGCCTTGCCCTTTTCCGCATTCAGCTCGCCGCTGAAGCTGGCCTGCAGGCGGTCGATCTCCGGGTCTGGCTTCTGGTGCAGTTGTCCTCCGGCCCAAGCAGACATCACGGTACCCGGCCCTTCGAAGGGCTGAATGCCAAAGCCATGCGCAAACAGGTTCCAGCCCTGGGGCGACCAACCGATTTTCACGGCGGTCGGCCAGTCAGTAACCTTGATGTCAATATTTACGCCGATCTGCGCCAGGCGCTGCTGCACCACGGTGGCGGTGTCGATGTTGGCACGCAGGTTGTCCACCAGGAACGTAATCTTGTCGCCCTTGTAGCCAGACTTCGTTACCAGTTCCTTGGCCTTTTTCATATCGGGCTTGTTGTATCCACTCAGGCCGGAGCTCACATACGCCGGCGACTTCGGGTACAGCCAGCCACCGTCGAGCTGGTAGATGTCGGGATAGGCAATCGACATGATCTCCTCCATGTCGAGTGCGGCCACCACAGCCTGGCGGAAGGCCAGGTTATCGGTAGGTGGTACTGCGTGGTTGAGCTTGATGATCTGGAACGAAAATGGCAGCAGCGGATAGACCTTGAAGGCCGTGTTTGTTTCCAGTCGTTTCTTGGTCGGACCGTCCACCGTCTCTACCAAATGAATCTCACCCGCCTGCAGCGCGGCAACGCGAGCGCCTGCCTCGGGCATGAAGCGGAAAGTCACGGTATCAAGGTAGACCTCCTTCTTTCCGGCAAAACCGTCGCGCTTCGTGTAGTGTGGGTTGGGCGCGTAGTCCTTGAATCGTTCCAGTTTGACGTGACTGTCGGGCTTGAATTCGACAAACTTGAAAGGACCCGTGCCAATGTAGGAAATCTTGTTGGCACCCTTGGCCGCCTCCTCGGACGGGTAAATGGCAAGGGGTGCGGTCGATGAAGACAAGGTGTCCAGCAGCGTGGATTGAACCTTCTTGAGCTTGATCACCACCTCGTTGGCGCCCTTGGCGGAGATACTTTCCACTTCTGCCAACAGGTTTGCGTTGGCACCTATTTTGCGGTAGCGCTCCAGCGAAGCCACTACGTCGGCCGCGCTCATGATCTTGCCGTTGTGGAATTTCACACCTTTGCGCAACGCCAGTGTGTAGGTCTTGCCGTCTGGTGAGACGGTGGCGCCTTCGGCCAGATCCGGCACTGGCTTGCCGTTCTCATCCCGTGCATAAAGCGTTTCGTAGATATGCAGGTTGATGTGCCGTGCCGCCTGAATGGTGGTGATCTGCGCATCCAGGGTAGGCGGCGCTTGCGTGATGGCAACGATGGCATCACCGCCACGCGTTTGCGCATGCAGTGTGGTCAAAGGCAAAGACATGGCGAGGGCGGTGGCCAGTACCGCCAGCGAGAAGGACTTTCTGTTCATGCGGATCTCATCTTGAAGTTTGAGGGAGGGGGCGCTTGAAGAATATCAAGCGAGAGCGAGGAAGGCGAATGCCGTCTTCGGATCATGCGATGCCGTAGAAGCATCGCGTATGCATTTAGAGCCGTATGCCGATGTTCTTGGTCTGAACATAACCCAGTAGCGCCTCCTGACCCTTCTCCCGTCCGTATCCGGAGCGCTTGGTTCCACCAAATGGAGTCTCGACACCACCCACCCACCAGTCGTTAATGTAGACTTGGCCCGCCACCAGTTGATTGGCTGTCCAGAGTGCCAGGTTGATATCCTGGCTGAACACTCCGGCAGCAAGTCCGTAGTTAGTGCCGTTGGCAGTATCAACAGCCTCCTGTGGTGTGTCGAAAGGCAATATGACGACCACTGGTCCGAAAAACTCTTCGTGAGCAATGCGCATTGCCGGCGTGACTTCCCGGAACACCGTCGGCTGCATGAAGTAACCCGCTGAAAGCGGGGCACGCTTGCCGCCGCAGGCCAAGACTGCTCCTTCGGCAACACCTGTGCGGCACAGGGCTTCGACTTTGTCGAGCTGACGAGCGGAGATCAACGGACCGATGTCGGCCCCTTCTGCGCCTGGCCCGATGCTGCGAGCGTTTGCCTCTTGCACCATGGCCTCAACGAAAGTCTCGTAAACGGAGCGGTGCACCAGCACGCGGCTAGCCGCCGAACAAATTTGTCCCGCATGGGTAAAAATGCCGCGTGCGGCCCGGGTCGCTGCCAGCGGAATATTCGCGTCTGCATGCACGATAGCGGCAGACTTGCCGCCTAACTCCATCACACATGGCACGACACGCTCCGCTGCAGCACGCAAAACACTCTTGCCTGTTTCCACGGAACCTGTGAACACGATGTGATCAACACCGGGATGTGCCGCCAGTGCCGCACCTGTGTCGTGCCCGTAACCGCAAATCAGATTGAAGGAACCTGCCGGTACTCCGGCGCGCTCGCAAGCCTGTGCGAACTTGATGAGACTGAGGGGCGAATCCTCTGGTGACTTCAAAATCACCGCATTGCCCGTGATCAATGCGCAGCAGACGGAGCGTGCACCCACCGGCAGAGGGCCGTTCCAGGGCACGATCTGGGCCGACACACCAAAAGGCATGTGTACCGTGAAGTCCACTATGCCATCGCCCATTGGAATCTGGCGACCCTCGAGTTTGTCTGCCAGGCCACCGTAGTATTCCAAATAGCGAATGGTTAACGCCACTTCATTGCGGCCGTTCGCCATCGTCTTTCCATTGTCCAGACATTCCAGTTCGGCAATCTCGTCGGTCATCGCGCGCAACTCACGTGCCACGTCGAACATGAGCCGACCCCGCTCTGCGGGCGTCAGGGCCAGCATCGCCCGTCGTTCGAAGGCGTTGCGGGCCGCAGTCACCGCCAGATCCACATCCTGCGGCATTGCACGTGCAACCTCGGCGATTGACAAGCCGGTGGCCGGGTTCACGACCACAATGTGCTCGCCGGTGGCACCTTCGCGCCACACGCCATCAATAAAGTTGCGCCAAGGAGTCTTAGATATCGAGGTCATGTAGATGCCAGTACTTATGATGCAGACTTGTTGTAGGATGACGCGGATTTGCGTCGGCTGCGAGTGTCGCACCTGGTCGGCAATGAAGGCGAATGCCGTTTCAGGATGGCCCGATGCCTATCAAGCATCATCGCTACAAGGAGTACCCTATGGAACTGAAATGGCTGGAGGATTTTCTCAGCCTGGTCGATTCGCGCAATTTCACGCGCTCTGCCGAATTGCGTTTTACAACCCAACCGGCCTTCAGCCGTCGAATACGCAGTCTGGAGGAGTGGGTGGGCACGGCACTGATTGAGCGCACCACGCAACCTATCAGCCTCACTCCAGCGGGACAGAAATTCAGACCTGCCGCCGAGGAAATACTGCGTCGCTTGTTTCAAGTACGTGAAAATATTCGCCGCATCGATCGCACGTCTGCCAATACCATCAGCTTTACCGCGACCCACAGCCTGTCTTTAAATTTCTTTCCTCGTTGGATTCAAGCCGTTGAACAACGCAAAGGTGTACTGTTCACGCGACTGGATTCAAACCATGCCGAAGACTGCGTGCAGGCGTTAAGCAAGGGGCATGTGCACTTCATGTTGTGCCATGCACATCCTAGTGTCGATCTGCACTTACCCCCTGACAGTTTCAGTTCTGTGGTCATCGGGAATGACCGACTGTTGCCAGTTTCCATGCCAAATGCACAAGGCGATCCAGTGCATGCGCTTCCCGGAACACGCGAGCATCCTTCGACTTACCTCGCTTACTCTGAGACCTCCGCCATCGGACGCGCGGTCGAGCATCTATTGGAGCAATGTGCCGTCGAGCCTCAACTGGAGCGAGTCTTTGTTTCGCATCTGGCGGCGGTACTTGAATCTATGGTGCGTGTTGGACGAGGGCTTGCCTGGCTTCTTGAAAGTCAGATCAAGGATGACTTGTCTAATGGGAAGCTGGTTATCGCAGGCGACGAAAAATGGTGCGTTCCCGTAGAGATACGGCTATTTCGATCCAAAGACAGTTTGCCACCTAAGTGCGAGGAGGTCTGGTCTGCCGCAGCGTCAAGTGGTTCTGAAAACGCATGATGTAAGGCACAGACGGCATTGGCAGTCAATTGACTGTGTGGGTACGCTACGTATTCCCATCAACTCTTCCTGCCTGCTTACCCATGACATTACGTTCCGTCCGGCGTGTTGCACTGCTGGGTCTGTTATTAGAAAGTAACCACTTCGCTCCAGTCACCTCGCGGGAGGATTTTTTGAGCAGGGTCTATCTGGCTGGTGAGGAAATCCTCAACGAAATCGATAGCGCCGACTCCCGGCTGCCCGCAGAGGTACTTGGTTTTTGCAATGCAATGGACTCCGCCCAAGCATGGCAACCGGTTCCCATCCTGATAGGGCAATGTGAGTCCGGTGGCCCCATGGACCACAAGTTCTACCGAGAGACATTGGAAGACATGCGAGTCCGTCTCCGCATTGCCTTGCCGCTTGACGCCGTATACATCGCGAACCACGGCGCCATGACTACTACGAAATGTCGCGATCCAGACGCTGAGATATTTGCCATGGTGCGTGATATTGTGGGGCCAGGGGTCCCGATCGTTGCCACACTCGATCTACATGGCAACGTGTCACAGGCCATGGTGGATCACGTTGATGTGATCGTTGCTTACCGCACTAATCCTCACGTTGACATGAATGAGCGCGGCGCTGAGGCGGCAAGCGTACTTCAGGACATATGGCAAGGCATGCACACCCATGCTGCATTGGTACGTTTGCCTTTGGCCCCGCCGACAGTAAGCTTGCGCACAGATTCCGGCCCGTACGCCGACCTCGTCAATTATGGTCAATCTCGCGTAGGTATGGGTATCGTCAACGTGTCTATTCTGGGAGGCTTCGCCTTTGCCGACACCGAAAAAAATGGTCTGGCAATCATCGTTACCAGCAGCATCAGCTTGGCCACCGCGTTGTCGGTGGCCGAGGAAATTGCGAGTCGGGCCTGGGCCGACCATGCGCGTTACTTGCCCGTACTGACTCCTCTACCCCAAGCCATTGCCATCGTGCGTAAGGTGTGTAACTCGCCCGCACTGCCACCTGTCATCCTGGCAGATGTGGCAGATAACCCCGGAGGTGGTGGTCGTGGTAACACGACCTGGATACTGCAGGCTTTGCTTGAGGCAGGCGCGCGAAATGTCCTGATGGGTATATTCAACGATCCTTCGCTGGCAGCTCAGGCGCACGCCCTGGGCGAAGGCGCACGCTTTGTTGCGGTGTTTAACCGTGACGAGACGGATGCTTACTCCCGTAGCATGGAAGCAACCGCAACGGTGTTGAAGCTTCGTGATGGCGATTGTGTCGGACGTCGTGGGTTGTATGCTGGGCGACGCATGAACCTGGGCCTTAGCGCATTGTTAGATCTTGGGGGCATCCGTGTGGCGGTTGTTTCTATTCGGACCCAGTGCGCAGACCCGGTGTTTCTGGAGATGTTCGGGGAAGACATTTCCCAAGCACGTGTCGTCGTGGTGAAATCTCGGGGTCACTTCCGTGCGGGTTTCGATGAAATATTTGGAGATGAACAAGTCGTAGAGGTCGACGCACCTGGCCTCACCTCACCAGTGCTCTCACGCTTCGATTTCAAGCATCTTCCGCGGCCGATGTACCCCATTGACACCGCTGTGAAGTGGATCCCTTCCGGGAAGCATTCGTAGTCGCTCCTGAGAAACCTAATATCAGCGCCTACGACGTTTGTCTCGTTGCCGTGCGGGTACACCTAATGCGCCATGCGAAAGCGCGTGCCCCGAAAACTGAATTCTGAACTGGCGCTGCGAATCTCCACCAGAGTCACGTCCGGTGCGGCCTGACTGCCTTGCGTCAGCACCTGGCCATTGACCAGCAGCAGTCGCTGGGCCGGGTTGTCCGAGTACACGGCGCCGGTGATTGCCAGCGCAGGGATCTGGCGCCGGATGTCTTCGGGCAATTCGCTCAACAAGGGGGCGGGTGCCGGGGCGGCGTTCGCTCCATCCGGTCCCTTGGCCGCTGGCCCCGTTTGGGGTTTGGACTGTGGCTGGGGTTCCATGCGCGGGGCAGGCGGCGCCGGCTTTGGAATCGCGGCTGGCGCTGCCGCGGGCAGGGGTATGGCCACCGGATTCGAGGCTGGCAATGGTGTGGGTGCAGGTGTTGGTGTTGGCACAGACGACGCCATCGGTGCCAAGGGCGTAGCGGCCACCGGGCTTGGCGTAACCGGGCTGCGCCAGACCCACAGGCCAGCCGCCAGGGCCGCCAGTGCCAAGGCGGCTGCGACGATCAGTCCCATGCGATCTCGGGCGCCTTTGCGGGTTGGTGCGACCGCACCCGCCACCGGGCGCGTGTGCAAGCCGGGAACGCCGCCACGCTCGCGTTCGGCATCGGCTCGCTGAAGGGCATCGAGAATGTAGGACATGGCTTATCGCGGTTCGGTGAGCAGACGGGGTTCATTGGCGCCCCTGGCGCTTTCGATCTGCATGAAGGTCATGGGGCCGGGTTGGCCATCGGGTTTGAGGCCATGGGCGTGCTGGAAGTCCCGCACACGGGCCCTCAGCTCAGCATCCAGCACCGGGGGCGGCGCCTCGGATGGGAGCGGGGCTGGGGCACCGTCGAGTTGAGCGAGTTGGCGGGCGAGTTCCTGGAACACCGGCCCCGCGCTGCCGCCGCGCACGAGGGGGCTGTACCCGGCCGGCGCACGCCAATAGGTGGCGAAGTCGCCGCTCCACAGGCGAGCCAGCGCGACCAGCGGGACGGTGTGCAGTCCGGCGGCCACCCGCAGCGTGGCAGTCTGGTCGGTCAGACCTACCAGCACGGCGTACACCGGTGAACCCTTGTCGGCCTGCAGGGTCAGGATGCCGGGGCGTCCGAGTTGCCGCAACTGCGGCACCGTCAGGTTGCTGGTGCGGTAGCACTGCAGTTGCTGGCGGGCGGCGTTCTCGCAGGGGTCGCCCTCTGCGGACGGCAGTTTCCAGCTGGGAGCCAGTTCCTGCCAGGCCATGTTGATAGCGTGGGGCAGTTGGGGTAGCAAGGCTTCAACCGATTCCACCGGACGCTGCGCAGACAAACCCTGGGGCGCCGAAAGCGGCAGTGGTGCCATGGTCCTGGCCGTTGGCACCACTGCCGCGGCTGGTATCGGGGCCGGGGGATGGGGCTGCTGGCCGGATGTCCACACCGCAAATCCGGCGAATGCCGCACCCGCCAACACACACAGGCCACCGAACAGGTAGGTTGTTGGGGTCAGTCGAGCGACCGGCGACGCCAGGCGGTCAGGCCCAAAAACCTCGACCGCCGCCCGGTTGACGACCGGGCGGTTGACGCGGTGCAGGCCATGGGCCCAGGCACCCAGGAGCGCGCGTCCACACAGCAGGTTGATGCGCCGCGGCACGCCGCGCGCGAGGCGGTGGATGCGCTGCAGCGCGGATCGGTCAAACGGCAAAGTCCCCGTGTGGCCGGCCACCGCCAGGCGGTGTTCGATGTAGTGCACGCTCTCGGCCTCGGTCAGCGCGTCCAGGTGAAAGCGCGCAATCACGCGCTGGGCCAGTTGCTCCAGCTCGGGGCGCTCCAGCATGGCACGCAGTTCCGGCTGGCCAATGAGAACGATCTGCAGCAGCTTGCGCTCGTTCGTCTCCAGGTTGGTCAGCAGGCGCAGTTGCTCCAGCACATCGGCTTGCAGGTTCTGCGCCTCGTCAATGATGAGCACGCTGCTGTGGTCGGCCGCGTGACGCTGCAACAAAAAGGCGTTGAGCGTGTCGATGTAATCCTTGACCGTGGGCGCAACGCTTGCCGTGGGCGCCACGGTGATGTGGAACTCCTCGCAGATCGACTGCAGCAGTTCGCTGACGGTGAGCTTGGGATTGAAGATGTAGGCCACATGGCAGCCCGCTGGAATCTGCTCCAGAAAGCAGCGGCAGATGGTGGTCTTGCCAGTTCCGATGTCTCCGGTGAGCAACACAAAACCGCCGCCACTGCCACCCGCGGCGCTGTGCGGGCCGGCCACGCCGAAGAGCAGGTGCGCCAGCGCTTCCCGGTGGCGCTCACTCATGAAGAGGTAGCGCGGGTCCGGTGCGATGGAAAACGGATCTTGCGTCAGTCCGAAGTGGTGCGAATACATAGGCCTCAAGCATCCCACAAAAAAAAGCAGCCCGAAGGCTGCTTTTGGGATACCTGCCGAACGGACTCAGAACTTGTAACCGATGGCCAGGCTGAACGAACTGGGGTCGAGCTTGATGTCCTGTGTCTGCCCGGTGGACAGCTTGGTGGTGGTGCTCAAGGGCGTGTAGGTGTAGCTGGCGTCCACGAACCAGCGCTTGTCGATGGCAAAGCTGGCGCCGAGCTGTACCGTGCCGGCCCATTTGGAATCAATCGTCAGGGTCGTCGGATTGGACGGGGTGCCACCCGAAATGGCCGTCAGCGTGGACGTGGAACGCGCGGCGTAAAAGGCGGCGTAGGTGATGCCCAGACCGACATACGGGCGGAACGCCGAATTGGCATCCATGAATCGCCACTGTGCCAACAGGGTGGCCGGCAATGCCTTGACGTCGGCAATCTTGCCCACGCCCGCGATGGCGCCGTCACCCGAGATGTCATGCTGGAATGGCACGGCCAGTGGCACATCGACGGAGAAGTTGTTGTCGACCATGTAGGTGATGCCACCGGAGAGGCGCGAGGAACTACCGACGCTCGCCTTGGTCCCGGCCAGGCTGGGTGCCGTCAGGTCGCCGCTGGATACGTTGGGCGTGATGGTGGTGCCACCGCCGCGGACCATCCAGGTGCCGGCAGTTTGCGCCTGGGCCGCAGCCGCACACGCCAGGATGGCGGGGATCAAGAGGAATTTCACTGTGTTTTTCATGATGGTATAGCTCCGTGAATTACAGCCAGCCCGCTTTGGCGAGTTGCAGGTTGATGGCTTGACCGATCAACTGGTGCAGTGCCGGGGTGGGGTGGAATTGATCGGAAAAAGCGTAGCTCTTCCACCAGTTGGCCGAGGTCTCGCCCACGGGAATGTTGGTCGACATGCTGGCCGAGTTACAGGCTTGCACCGTAACGCCATAGTCCAGCGCGGCGAGTCCGACGCTGCTGATGCCACCGGTCACCTTGGGGCATGCCGGCGTGGTGATGTTGGTCAGGGCGAATTGACCCGGCGTGGCGGTAATTCTTGCGCCTTCGGTATACAGGTCAAAAATCTGCACATTGGTGCCGGCAAGACCTTGCGCCAGGCTGGCGTTGAGGGCCTGTGTCCAGGCCCGCACTGCACCTTGAACGGCAGCGCTCTGTGCAGAACCACTGGCCGCTGCAACGGCGCCCAGAATCGCTTGAAAACGCGGTGTGGTCGTGATGTCCGTTGTGTTCACGACAACAATCTTGCTAACCCCTTTGGCCACTACGTTGGCCTTGACGGACGCTGCCAGTGTCTGGCCTACCGCTTGTGCATAAGCGCCGGCAGCCGTGCCCAGGCTGGTCGCGGTTGGGGTGCCAATAATGGCAGAAACGGTCGCTGGCGGCAGCAGGGTGCCCAGCAACGTCATGTAGGCGCCAATGCCCGCTGGCGTGGTGGCGCCCAGGTAGGCACCAGTCAGGTCGGCCAGGTCGTTGCCACCACCGTCAATGATGACCACATCCGTGGGTGCCAGGGACGCGGAGCCAACGGCCATTTGGTAGGTAATGGACCAGGGTACGGTGTTGCTCGGTGCAGGCGGATTGGTCAGGTTGTTGACGCGTCCACCGGCCACGGCATAGCTGGTGCAGGCGGTATTGGGCACGAAGGTGGAGGCTGCGGCGTTAAAGTTGAAGAACGAGCACAGCTTGGGAACGCCAAAGTTGGCGGCAACGACTTCTGGAAAGATAAGAAATGGGTTGGCAGGATCGGCGCTCTGAATCGTGAACTTGTAGCCAAAGGTGCCACTGTCCATGATGCTGTCGCCAAAAACTTTGACCGACGGAGCGATGGTTTTTGGCGTGGTGCTTGCACCGTCGCTGGCACCGCCGCATCCCGCCAAGATTACCGCGCAGCTTGCTGCGACCGCTGCCCATTTCCATTGTTTCATTGTTCTCTCCATTAAATAGAACGATCGTTCGTTTTTGAACGACAAATCATAGAATGGAAGGTCTGCGCAGACCATGGGGTAAACACTGACGGTGTTTGGGTGCGGCAACTTAGATGTGTAAAGTTGCCGCTGCGGCACTTTAATTTCATTGCCAGGATCGGCCGCGACAACGCCACGGCGTTGGCAATCGCAATGGACCAACCGGATCTATCCCGGCCCCACCAACGGTCAAGTCAGCCGGTTCTACGCACCCACCGTGGCGGCCTGCAACCCGGCCAGCTTCCGTTCAGAATGCATGGGAGTACTGGGCTCCCAGGATCCATGCGCTGTTGCTGTAGTTGCCGGTCACACGGCCCCGGCCCTGGGCCGCCTGGTTGTTGTCGATGCTGGGATCCGACATGTAGAGATAGGTGATGCCGAGGTCAACCATCGAGCCTCGCGTGGGCACCCACTGTGAGCCAAACGACAACCAGGTGCGGTCGTTGTCCGGTAGCGAGACCAGACGGGTGGTTTCGTTCTTCACCGGCGTCTGGTCATAGGCAATGCCGAACTTCAACTTTATGGCTTCGTTGTACTGGTAGCTTGCGCCCACGGCAAGGCGCCAGGTATCCCGGAAATCGGTGTCCAGCGTTTGCGCCAGGGTGCCCGATGCGCGAAGCACGTCCAACTTTGGAATACTGCTCCAGCCCGTCCACGACAGGTCGCCCAGCATTTGCCATTTGTCCGACACCTGCTGGGTCGCACTCAGGATAAAGACATCGGGTACTTTCAGGCTGGCATTCGCGCCGCCCGAGAGCGCAGCATTCGTCGCGGCACTCGGTCCGGAGACTTCAATATTGCCCTTGAGGTCGTAGCTGATCGCGGAGCGGTAGGACACGCCGACCCTGGCCGTCGGAGTGACGTTGAACAGGGCGCCCACATTCCAGCCCCAGGCGTTTGCATCCATGTTCAGCTTGAGCGGCGAGGTGACGTTGGTGGGATTGTTCACGGCGACCAGGCGCAAATACTCGGCCATCAGGCGCTGCCAGTCCAGACCGAATCCCAGGGAGACCGTGTCGTTCACACGAAGTGCAACGGAGGGATTGATGTTGTAGGTCCTGACATCGAAACGGGTCGACTGGGCGGCACCGAGCCAGGGGCTGCCGTATTCGGTCTTCAGACCATAGGGAGCGCCAACACCCACCCCCACATACAGGTCATTGTTCAGTGCCCATGACAGATAGCCATCGGGCACAACGCCCCAGCCACCGGCATCGCCACCATTGCCGGTACCTGCCAGCAGGCCAACGCTGGAACCCCGGTCGGAAAATTTGAAGCTGGTCCCAATGGCGGCCAGGCCAGCCGAGAACTCATGCGCCCTGAGCTGCGTCATGCCGGCCGGGTTGTAAAAGATGGTGCTGGCATTCTCTGCCACGGCCGCCGAACCCGCATAGGCGTTGCCAAGACCGCTGGCGTTTTGCTCCAGCAATTGAAATCCGGCGGCAAACGCCGCGCTGGAGCCCAGTCCAATGCATAACGGAGGTACCAGCTTCATGAAAGTGATGCGTGCCATGTTTTTGTCTCCAGTTTGAGGTTGAACGCGGTAAAGGGATCGAATAGTCTGCGCGCACCAATTCCCGATACGTTGCTGTTTCTCAATTTTTGGAGATGTTGCGGGGGCGTCGCCCGCGTGTTTTTGCAGTTGGCTACCGGTAACGCAGCTTCATCGCCAGGATCGCCGCCGCCAGCGAGAGCGTGACCGCATTGGCAATCACGATGGGCCATGCGCCCAGCAGCAAGCCGTACACCAGCCACAGGCAAATGCCTACCGTGAATGCGCTGTACATGCCCAGTGAGATGCCCCGCACATCCTTGGTCCGGAAGGTATGGAGGGCCTGCGGCACAAAGCTGGTGGTGGTCAGGAAGGCGGCGGCGTAGCCGATCCAGTCGGAAAGTTGCATGGTGCGTCTTTATTTTTGGGGTTTAGTTTTGCCTGGCCGCCCAGTCCACCAGCGCCTCGATGGCGGGGCGTGCCGATTTGGCATTGGGGTGGTTGACGATGGCGACCAGGATGTAGCGCTTGCCGGCGGCGGCATGCACATAACCCGCTACCGCCAGTACGTCCACCAGGCTGCCTGTTTTCAGATGGGCGCTGCCGCTGGCGCGGGATTTGACCCGGCGCAGCGTGCCGTCCACGCCGGTGATCGGCAGCGAGGCCATCAGTTCCGGCATCAGCGGCGACGCATAGGCCGTTTGCAGCAGGCGGCCCAGCGCCTGTGCGCTGATGCGTTCCGTGCGGGACAGGCCGGAGCCGTTGTCCAGCACCGGCAGATCGCCAGCACCGATGCGATCCTTCCACCAGCGCAGCACCACCGCGCGCGCAGCCTCAAAACTACCCGCAACGGTGGGCAGGTCGTTGACGCCGGCCTCGCTGGCGGGAGTTGGCGGCACGCGCCCCAAGGTCAGGTACACCTGCTGCGCCATCACGTTGTTGCTGTACTTGTTGATATCCCGAACGATCTCGGCCAGGGTTGCCGAGCGCACTTCAAAGGCCGGCTTCAACGCGCCCGCGCCTGGCGCCGGCAACGAGCCCATGCGCACGCTGCCCTGCAACTTGCCGCCCATGTCCTGCCACAGGCCCTGCACCGCTCGGGTTGCGTAGCTGGTGGGGTCGGCGTAGGCCACGGCCCACACCTTCTCGCCACAGCTCACCGGGTAGCCACCGGCAAAGCGAATGCGGCTGGGGTCGCCGAAATCCGCTTTCAGCGCGGCGCGGTAGTCACCACATTCGCCGGTGAGCAGCGGCACGGTGGCCTGCATCTGCACCCCGGCCAGTGGCGGGTCGAACTGCACGCGCGCCACCGTGCTGCTCAGTTCGGGCGTCAGCGTCATCACCACCGACTTGAAGTTGATCAGCAGCGCGTCGGGCGCGGCGTTGTAGGGCCGCAGCGGTTCACCGTCGAAGCTGGACGGATCGGTCACGGGCACGTCAAAGGCACTGCGGTCCAGCACGATGTCGCCGGCAATGGTGTGAATGCCCAGGCCCTGCACCCGGCGCAGCAACAGCCACAACCGCTCCAGCACCAGCTTGGGGTCACCCTGGCCCTGAATCGTGAGGTTGCCAAACAGTGTGCCATCGCGCACGGCGCCCTCGATGAACACCGGGGTGCTCCAGGTGTAGACCGGGCCCAGCAGTTCCAGTGCGGCGAATGTGGTGACCAGCTTCATGACCGAGGCGGGGTTCATGGCCACGCTGGTGCGGTGGTTGATGCGCGGTGCGCCTTGACCCTGCGCCTCCACCAGCAGCACGGACACCGCGTCGCGGGGCACTTTGGCCCGGGCCAGGGCCGCGTCCACGTCCGGGGGCAAGCCTTGCGCGTGCGCCGAGGCCAGCACGCTGGCCACAACGAACCCGGCAGTCCGCCGAAGCGATACGGACTGCCTTGCCCGCGCAAGGGCACGTTGAGCGGGGCGAAACACGGCGTGAAAGAACATCCCGGGGATTATCCCGCCCGCAGGGCGCGGCCAGGCCGGTTCCCCGATAATCGACACGATGTCCTTCCCGTTCAAAAATCCGTTTGCCGCACTGTCTCCCAAAGCGGTGGGCGTGATTGCCGCGGTCGTGACGGTGGTGATCTGGACGTCCTTCATTGTGATTGCCCGGGCCTCTGCCGACCCGGCGCGCGGTGGCGTGCTCAATCCGTTTGACATCGTGTATGCCCGCATCTGGGGTGCCAGCCTGATTCTGCTGCCCTGGGGCTGGTGGCTGGTGCGCCGTGACCGGCGCACCCAGCCCTGGGCCGGCTCTCTGCTGGGTCTGTCGCCGCTGCCCTTGCGCCAGACCCTGGTGGCCGGGATGTTTGGCGGGGTGCTGTACGGCATGCTGGCCTACAGCGGCTTTGTGTTTGCCCCGGCGGCGCATGCGTCGGTGCTGATGCCCGGCAGTCTGCCGCTGTGGACGGCCCTGCTGGCGGTGCTCATTCTGGGTGACCGCATCACGCCGACCCGGGCCCTGGGCCTGGCCCTGATCGTCGGGGGTGACCTGCTGGTGGGCGGCTCCAGCCTGCTGCATGCACTGGACGGCAGCGGTGTCTGGCGCGGCGATGTGCTGTTCATCCTCGCGTCGCTGGTGTGGTCCACCTACAGCGTGCTGGTGCGCCGCTATGCGCTGGATGCCGTGCGCGCCACCATTGCCATCACGGCGCTGGCCTTTGTAACCTATGTGCCGGTGTACACCGCCTTGTTGTGGCTGCACTGGGTGCCCGGCCAGGTGCTGGTGGCGCCTTTCCATGACGTGGCGTTCCAGATGTTTTTTCAGGGCGTGGGTTCGGTGGTGATTTCAGGCATTGCCTTCACCAAGATGATCCAGCACTTTGGCCCGGTGCGCTCCACGATGATCACGGCCCTGGTGCCGGGCCTGTCCGCCACGTCGGCCGCCCTGTTCCTGGGCGAGCCGCTGGTCTGGAATCTGCTGGCCGGCCTGGCGCTGGTTACCGCCGGCATTGTGTTCGGGGTGCGCAGGAGTCCTGTGGTTGCTATAAAATCAGTAGCTGCTCACGCTGCTTCTACGGGGCCTTGAGCTTGGTTTGACCATGAGATGGACGAAAAAACCATGAATCTGTTGGCCTTTGACACCGGAACCGAGGTGATGTCCATCGCCGTGTCGCGCACGGTGGGCGCTCAGGTGCAGCACTGGCAGCACTCCGCCGCCGGCGGCGCCAAGGCATCGACGGACCTGATTCCCGGCATTCTGGATCTGATGCGCCAGGCCCAACTGCGTTTGCAGGACCTCACGGCCATCTGTTTTGGCAGCGGGCCCGGTTCGTTCACCGGCCTGCGCACGGCCTGTTCGGTGGCGCAGGGGCTGGCCTTTGGCGCCGGTGTGCCGGTGCTGCCTGTCGATTCCCTGCTGACCGTCGCCGAAGAGGCCCGCCATGCGGCGCTGGATGCCCGGGCGTCCGGTGTGGTCACGGCCCTGCTCGACGCTCGCATGGATGAGCTGTACGCCGCCACATATGCCTTTGAGGCCGGGCGCTGGACGGAGCTGCACGGCAGTGCTCTGGTGAGGCCTGAAGACCTGGTCCGGATTCAAACGGTGCCTTGCGCGCTGCCGCCGCCCTGGGTGCTGGCGGGCAATGTGTTTGCGGTGTATGGCGAGCGCGTGGCGGCCCTGGACCCGGCAGGCCCCGGTGCGTTGCGCATACCGGCACTGCCGACCGCCCTGGCCATGCTGCGGCTGGCACCGCAGCTGCTGGCTGCGGGCAAGGCGGTGGCGGCCGAGCAGGCACTGCCCAGCTATATCCGCGACAAGGTTGCCAAGACCACGGCCGAGCGTGCGGCAGAGAAAGCGGCGCTGCTGGCCGCAGCGACCCCATGACCCTGCGCGAAGCCACGGCACCGGTTGAAGTCCGGTTTGAACCCCTGCTGCCGGATGGCGTTGACGCCGTGCTGGCGGTGGAGCAGCGCGCCTATGCGCACCCCTGGAACCGCACCAATTTTCTGGATGCCCTGCAGTCGGGCTACCAGGCCCAGATGCTGCTGGCCGAAGAAACCCTGCTGGGCTACTTTATCGCCATGCAGGGGGTGGACGAGGTGCATTTGCTCAATATCACCGTGGCCCCCGAGTACCAGGGACAGGGCTGGTCCCGCGTCATGCTGGACGCGCTGACCCTGTGGGCGCGTGGTCGCGCGGCCGAGTGGTTGTGGCTGGAGGTGCGGGTGGGCAACACCCGCGCCCTGCGCGTCTACGAGGCCCACGGCTACACCCGGCTGGGGCGGCGCAAGGACTACTATCCGGTAGGGCACGGCCAGCGCGAAGACGCGGTGGTCATGGGCCTGCGCCTGTAAGGTATTGCCATTTCCCAATCCTTGTGAAGTTTTTTACATGCGTGTTCTAGTTATAGAAGATGACGCGGAAACCGCTAGATCCCTCTGCAGGGAACTGGGGAACTCAGGGTATACGGTTGTCCACATTGCTGATGGACCTGCGGGCCTCCAGGCTGCAAAAGATGAGCGATGGGATTTGATGATTGTCGACCGCATGTTGACCAATGATCTTGATGGCCTGTCGCTGGTGGTGTCGCTGCGGGAATCCGGTTTGAAGACGCCTGTCCTGATTCTGAGTGCATTAGCGAGTCTGGACGAGCGGGTGCGTGGTCTGCGCAAAGGTGGGGACGACTATCTGACCAAACCATTTGCCTTCCCGGAGCTGCTCGCTCGCGTAGACGCATTGATGCGCCGCGCCGTTCTGTCGGATGATGCCGGTGAGCTTTGTATCGCCGATTTGACGCTGAATTTGCGAACCCGACGCGCCGAGCGCAACGGTCATTTCATCTTGTTGCAACCCAGGGAATTCAGCCTGCTGGAATACCTCGTGCGCCACCGTGACCAGGTCGTGACGCGAACGATGCTGCTTGGGGACGTGTGGGGGTTTCATTTCGATCCCCAAACCAATGTCATCGACGTTCAGATCAGCAGGCTGCGCCACAAGATCGACAAGGATTTCAGCCCTCATTTGCTGCACACGGTGCGGGGGATTGGCTACCGGCTAGGCGTGCTGGGTGATTAAGTTCAGGTACCCGGTTGCTCTGCGCCTGGCGCTCATCTGTGGCGGGCTTGTCATAGCAGCCACCGTCTTGCTTTCCACAGTCTTCTATTTCGGCACCGTCGGAATACTGGATCGGAAAGCCGACAGGAAAATCTTGGCCACGACGCAGCGGCTTGTAGACATAGCCGCCCACAACGACTGGCCGACCGTGTCCAAACAGATCGAGCAGGATTTGGGAGACGGCGTTGATTCGGACTCGGAAATCTACCTCGTGCGCGATGCGAATGGGCGCGCCATCGCGGGTAATATTTCCGACTGGACTGATGCAACGGCTCCGGTCGGCCAGATCATTGACCATTTGATCGTCCGAAAAGGCAGGTCGTTCGTTGCCCGACTGCTGCTGCACCGTTTTGCTGACGGTACGCTTCTGGTTGTGGGCCGCGACATGAGCGACCTGGCCGAAATTGGGGGACTTATAGCCGCAGCCATCTGGGCGGGTGGTTTGCTGGCATTGCTCCTCTCCATCGGGGGCACAGTGCTTTTTCATCGAAAGATTGAAAACCGGATTGGGGCCATACGGCACACTGCGCGCGACATTCAGTTCGGGAATTTGAGCCGACGTATCAAAACATCGGGTGAGACCGATGAGTTTGACCGACTCGGCGCGGACGTCAACAATATGCTCGATCGCATCGAGACGCTGATGGACGGCGTGCGCAATGTCTCCAATATGGTGGCCCACAACGTGCGGACCCCGCTGGGGCGCATACGCGGTCGGCTGGAAGAGGTGCTGCATGGAAGTTCGGACTCCAGAGCACTTGAAACTGCAGGAACCTATGCCATCGAACAGATCGATGGCTTGATCGTATTGCTTGACAAGCTGCTTCAGATTTCCGAAGCGGAATCGGGCACGCGCAGACAACCGTTTGCATTGGTCAATCTGAGTGATGTCGTCACGCCGATGCTGGATCTGTACGACGCGGCCGCCGATGCGCAGGGCATTGCCTTGCTCGCCCATGTTGAGGGAGCTCCCGTGGTTCTGGGCGACAAGGACCTGCTTGCCTGCATTCTGGCCAATCTGCTCGACAACGCACTGAAGTACGCGAGCAATTCCGCCATGATCGAGGTGAGGGCAACGCACGACGCACAGACGGTGACCCTGGTGGTGCAGGATAGGGGGCCCGGTATTCCGGTGGTCGAACGTGAAAAAGTACTGCGCCGGTTTTATCGACTCAATAGCGGCAGCCAAGGCAATGGTCTTGGTCTGTCCATCGTGACCGCTCTGACCACGCTGCATGGTGGCGCTGTCTTTCTTGAAGATGCAGAACCCGGCCTGCGTGTACGCATCACGCTTCCGATGGCTGCTGCGGCAACATTGCCAAATGGTAATGTTCCGGGGACACCGTAATCCGGCAGGTAGTGACTAAGATCAAATTCTGACCCACGAAGTGCATCAACACTACAAGCGCTGACTCACTGGAACTTGTTGATGCGCATCGCAGCGCAAAGTGGGTTGATGGCACCTTGCACTACTAAACGGGCGACAACAATGACTAGTTATTTGAAAAGCATTCAACGCAGATTCTTTGGGTCGGTACCCCTGATCCTCGGACTGCTGGGCATCATGCCCATGTTGGTTCCCACGCCAGCGCACGCGCTCCCGTCGTTTGCGCGCCAGACGGGTCAGAACTGTGTTGCCTGTCATGCGGGCGGCCAATACCCGGAACTCACACCGTATGGACGCATGTTCAAGATGACCGGCTACACCATCGGCGAGCGCACTGTACCGCTGTCTGTCATGGGCGTGGTCAACTCTGCCAGCATCGCCAGCGCTCCGTCTGACACCCAGAAAAATGGCCAACCCGTATTTGCGTCGGGTAGCGTATTTTTGGCCGGCAAGATTACTGACAACATAGGCGCTTTCGCGCAATTCACCTACGACAACTATGCCGTCGATAACGGTGACGGTACGTTCACCGGACATACGAACGCCGACAACATGGATTTTCGGTTCGCCAATCACATCGTCGACGAAAAGCGGGACTGGGTCTATGGCGTCAGTTTCAACAACAATCCGTCCATCTCCGACCCTTGGAACAGTGCGGCCGCCTGGATGCAGTATGTGCCCGCGTCCAGTCTGAGCAGCCATCAGTTTGCCGATGCCAACACGCCGTATCCGAAGTTTGGTTCGGGCAGCAACATCGCCGGTTTGAGTGCGTATCTGTTCTGGAACCAGACGCTCTATGCGGAAATGGGTACCTACGGAAGCGCCGACAAGGCCTTTTCCTTCATGAGTTCCGGTATCGCGGACAAGACCATATTGAGTGGTGCCAATCCCTATTGGCGTCTGGCACTGTCCCGTGAATGGGGGCCCCACAACCTGATGGTGGGGACCTCCGGTATGACGGCAAAGGTCTATGACTCTGGATCGGATACGTCCGATCCCGGCAACCTGGGACAGTTCCGCAACAACGGTATCGATGCGCAGTACCAGTACATCCTCGATCCACATACCGTTACGGCGCAGTTCGCGTACATGCAGCAGCAGCAAACCTATTCGGACAACACCGGTGGAGAGCCGGGGCTTACGGATACGAACAACGTTGCACGAGCCAAGGTGTCATACATCTACCAGGCCAAGTACGGTGGCAGTCTGGCTTACTTCAATCAGACCGGTACGACCAATGTCCAGGGTGACCCCGCTACCAACGGCCTGACTTATGAGGCCTTCTGGATACCAGTGCAAAACATACGGCTTGGCGCCCAGTACACCACCTACAACAAATACCAGGGGGCCAGCAGCAACTATGACGGAGCCGGCCGCAATGCCAGCGACAACAACACGCTGTTTCTCTACGCATGGTTTGCGTATTGATTCATTCAGTCCAAAAAATTTAATAAAGAGAACAGCATGAAATACCGCCACCTCCTTCTGGTTGTCGCAATGGGTGTCATCGGCGCGGGCTGCACGAGCATTGAAAATTCACGCAATCTGGCCAATCCCAACGTCCCTGCAAGAGCACTTGCCCAGCAGGTTTGTTCGCTTTGCCACGGCATCAACGGTCAGTCAGTCAGTCCTAATTTCCCTAATCTCGCTGCGCAACAACCCACTTATTTCACTGCACAGATGAAAGAATTCAGAGGTCACAATCGCCTCGACCCTGCGGGCTTTGAGTACATGTGGGGCTTGAGCAGGAGTCTGACAGACGAGCAGATTCGAGGGCTGGCTGAATACTTTGCAACGAAGGCGCCCGCAGCAATACCGAACACATCCTCTGATCCTGCTGCTGTTGCCGGGGGGAAAGTGATTTTTGACAAGGGAGTGCCTGAGAAGAACATCCCATCCTGCAGTACCTGTCACGGTGCGCAAGCACAGGGCAACGAGCAGTTGCCACGTTTGGCGAATCAGCATTCAGACTATCTTGTCAAGCAACTGATGGTTTTTCAGCGAACGGATGAACGCCCCGAAGGCAGCATCATGAAGACTATTGCACATGATTTGACGCGCAAGAATATGGAGGACGTGGCCGCGTATCTTCAGGAATTTCCGGTGCGGTAGTCACGGAGTCCACTCAGCGGGAACACCTTGCGACAAGGACGCCTTTCAGATCAAACGAAATGGCTACAGCACGCAATATGCTGGCGCGTCTCCAGCGTCTAAGGATTTGCTGAATGTGATTCAGTGACTGGGTTTGGGGAAGAGATTTTATTTGCCTCTTGTCGTTGACAATGGCGGCTGTAAATACGGAATCCCACGATGTCCCTTGAACTCGACGACCGCCAACGCGCCATGCTGCAGGAGATGGGTGTGCGCGTCTGGCTGCCCGATGTAGCCCTGACGCAGCCAGTGGCTGCCGAGAGCCTACCTTCTTCCCTGCCTGCGCCCGCGCCCTCAGTTACCGCGCCCACTGTTACGCGCCGTGAGGCCAGCGCCACGCCCGCCGATCAGGCCCAGGCAGCCCCTACGGCAGAGGTCGCGGTTGCACCCGCGCCGGGTGAACCCCTGGTGTTGGAGGACATGGGTTGGGAAACGCTAGCCCGCACCGCCGCCGCCTGCCAGGCCTGTGGTTTGTGTGCCGGTCGCAAACACTCCACGCTGTGTGCCCCCGACACCGCCGTTCAGTCCGACTGGCTGGTGGTGGGGGACCCGCCCGACGAAGACGAGGACCGCCTGGCCCATCCTTTTGCCGAGCAGGCCGGGGTGCTGCTGGACGCCATGCTCAAGGCAGTGGGCGCCAGCCGCACCGGCAGTGGCCGCCTGGGTGTCCATGTGAGCAACGTCGTCAAATGCCGCCCGCCCCCCGGCCGCCTGCCCCAGCCGGCCGAACTGGCGCAGTGCGCGCAGTACCTGCAGCGGGAAGTGGCGCTGGTGCAGCCCAAGGTCATTCTGGCCATGGGGCGTTTTGCGGTGCAGTGGCTGTTGCAGGAGCACCCGCAAGAAGCGGCCCTGCCGCTGGACAAGCAGCGCGGGCCCGTGTACCGCTACCGGGGCGTTCCGGTCGTCGTGACCTACCACCCCAAGGTCCTGTTGCGTTCGGGTGCGAACAAGGCGAAGGCTTGGGCGGATCTGTGCCTGGCCATGGACGTGCTGGACGCCGGGAATTCATAGCCCCCACGCCAGTCGCTGCGCGTACCGCGCTGCCAGAGGTGCTCCCTACAATAGGGGTCATGAAATTCCTTGACCAGCTGCGCACTGCCGAGCGCCAAAACGGCTCCCTTTTGTGTGTGGGGTTAGACCCCGAACCGGCCAAGTTTCCCCTGCATTGGCGCGGTGACGCCAGCCGCATCTTTGATTTTTGCGCCGCCATCGTCGACGCCACGGCCGATCTGGTCATTGCCTTCAAGCCGCAGATTGCCTACTTTGCCGCCCACCGCGCCGAGGCCCAGCTGGAGCGGCTGGTGGCGCACATGCGCAGCGTCGCGCCCCAGGTGCCTGTCATCCTGGACGCCAAGCGTGGCGACATTGGCAGCACCGCGGAACAATACGCCATCGAGGCCTTCGAGCGCTATGGTGCCGATGCCGTCACGCTGTCGCCCTTCATGGGCTTTGACTCGGTGGCGCCCTACCTGAAGTACCACGACAAGGGCGCCTTCCTGCTGTGCCGCACGTCCAACCCCGGAGGAGACGATTTGCAGTCGCAGCGCCTGTCATCGGTGCCCGGCGAACCCCTGTTGTACGAGCACATCGCACAACTGGTGCAGGGCCCGTGGAACCTCAATGGCCAGTTGGGCCTGGTGGTGGGGGCCACCTACCCGGCCGAGATTGAGCGGGTACGGGCCCTGGCGCCCACGGTGCCTTTGCTGATTCCGGGAGTCGGGGCACAAGGCGGTGACGCTGCGGCCACGGTCAAGGCCGGTTGGCGCAGTCTGGCTGGTGAAACGGTGGCGCCGATTGTGGTGAATTCGTCGCGTGCCATTCTGTACGCTGCGTCCGGCCAAGACTTTGCCGATGCCGCGCGGCGTGAGGCCCTGCGCACCCGTGAACTGCTCAGTGCCTCCTGTTACACGCCGTAACACTTGATGCGCGACCCGGCGCGTTTGTCACAGTCTGGTCCTTATATTGCCGTTAAGCTGCACCCTTTGTTGATACAGGTGCAACACATATGCTCGCCACAGAACACGGGGAAAGCGAACTGGCAGAAGGCACCGGTAGCACCCATGCCGCACCCGTAAAGACCAGCGCAGCCCTGGCCGTCGCTGCCCTTACAACGGCTTGCGGCGGCGGCGGCGGCGGAACGACAGCCACCAGCACCGGGACGCCGGGCTCTGCAATAACGCTGCCGGTGGCAGCCAGCTACACCAGCGCAGCCAATGATGAAGAGGCTGCCCGCTTCCTGTTGCAGGCGCAGTTCTCCGCGTCGGATGCCGAAATTGCCGCCGTGCGCAGCAAAGGCTACGCAACCTGGTTAGCAGAGCAAATGGCAGCACCGGCCAGCATGCCGGGCTTTGACTGGTTGAACCTGCGCGGCTACGGCGTCGTCAACAGCGCTACCAGCTACTATGACAACACTTATCCCGGCGACTACATGCTCTGGAACCAGCTCATGACATCGGGTGACGCCGTGCGCAAGCGCGTGGCACTGGCCTTGTCGGAGTTTTTTGTGGTGTCGCTGTCCGGCCTGGATTTCAGTTGGCGCAGCTATGCCATTGCCGCTTGGTGGGACATGCTGTCATCCAATGCGTTTGGCAATTTTCGCAACCTGCTGCAGGACGTCACGCTCAACCCCGCCATGGGGTATTACCTCAACACCAAAGGCAATCTGAAGGAAAACGTGGCCAGTGGCCGCGCACCCGACGAGAACTACGGCCGTGAGGTCATGCAGCTGTTCACGCTGGGCCTGTACCTGCTCAACACCGACGGCACCGAGAAGCGCGATGGCAATGGTAACAAGCTGGAGACCTACACCCAAAGCGATATCACCAACATCGCCCGCGTCTTCACCGGCTGGGACTTCGACCAGACGCAAAACGTCGCCACCGTGGAGCCGGTGAGCGGGCGCACCATTCCCAACACGGTGTTTACGCGGATTCCGATGCGCCTGACGGCCTCCAACCATTCCACACTGGCCGCCACGTTTCTGGGTGCCACGGTACCGGCCAACACCGATGGCACGGCGGCGTTGAAGATTGCGCTGGACACCCTGTTCAACCATCCCAACGTCGGTCCGTTCTTTGGCAAGCAGATGATCCAGCGGCTGGTGACCAGCAATCCGAGTCCGGCGTACGTGGCCCGTGTGGCCAGTGCGTTCAACAACAATGGTGCCGGTGTGCGGGGTGATTTGCGGGCGGTGTTTGCCGCCGTGTTGCTGGACGACGAGGCCCGTAGTCCAGCCGGTTTGACGCAAACGGGTTTTGGCAAGTTGCGCGAACCCATGCTGCGCATGGTGCAGTGGGGGCGCACCTTTGGCATCGCGTCGGCCCGCGGCAGCTGGAAGATGGGCGACCTCAGCAACCCGGCCAGCCAGCTCGGCCAGAGCCCTCTGCGTTCACCCAGCGTGTTCAATTTTTTCCGCCCCGGCTATGTGCCCCCCAGCACGGCCCTGAGCGCTTCCCTGACGCCGGCGCCCGAATTCCAGCTGGTTAACGAGAGCAGCGTGGGCGGTTACCTGAACTACATGCAAAACGTCATCCGCAATGGCATTTACGTTAATGCGCCGGACCTGCCGCAAAGTACCAGCAATGCGACCAATGGCTACGACATCACGGCGGCTTATTCGGCCGAGCTGGCCCTGGTGCTGGACGCTGCGGCGCTGGTCAGGCGTTTGAACCTGGTGTTGTGTGCCGGTCAGATGTCGGCGGCCAACCAGAGCCTGATCGTGAGCGCGCTCAATGCCACCGCGCTGACCGCCACCAGCACGGACAGTACCAAGCTCAACCGCGTGGCCGCAGCGGTTCTGATGGTCATGGCTTCTGCCGAATACCTGATTCAAAAGTAGGACCTGCCATGCACTTGCTCCCACCCGACAATCACAGCCGCCGCGCGTTTTTGCGCCGCAGCGCCCAGCTCGCACTCAGCGGCACGGCCTTGCCCTTCGCCCTCAACCTGGCCGCCATCGGCGAGGCCGCCGCGTTTGACGCCACCGACTACAAGGCGCTGGTGTGCGTATTTTTTTATGGCGGCAACGACTACGCCAACACCGTCGTCACCTACGACGACGCCAGCTACAACCAGTACAGCACCATCCGTGGCGGCGGCGCGGGCCAGACTGCGGGTGGCATCGCGTTGGCGAAGTCGGCCCTGGCGGCCACCGCGCTCAATCCCGCCACGCCGCTGGCGGGTGGGCGCCAATATGCCTTGCATCCCTCGATGACGGGCCTGGCCAATCTGTTCAACAGCGGAAAGGCCGCGGTGCAGCTCAATGTCGGCCCCCTGGTGGTTCCTCTGACTAGGGCGCAATACAGCAGTTCGGACCGGGTTAACTATCCCTTGCCACCCAAGCTGTTTTCGCACAATGACCAGCAGTCCATCTGGCAGTCCTCGTCACCCGAAGGTTCCACCATTGGCTGGGGCGGCAACATCGGCGACCTGGCGCTGTCCGGCAATGCCAACTCGCTGTTCACCTGCATCAATGTCAGCGGCAACGCGGTATTCCTGTCGGGCGACAGCGCCCTGGCCTACCAGGTCAGCACGGGCGGTGCCGTGGCCATCAACGCGGTCAAGAACAATGTGTATGGGTCGAGCGCCGTGAAAACGGCGCTGGCCGGGCTGATTCAGCAGCCGCGTACCCACACGCTGGAGAATGAATACAACCGGGTGACCGCACGGGCCGTGGGTTCGGAGGCCCAGATTTCAAGCGGCCTGGCCAGCTCGACCGTCGCCACCGTATTCCCGGCGAACAACTCCCTGGCCGATCAGCTCAAGATGGTGGCGCGTCTGATTGGCGCGCGCAATGGCTTGGGCGCCAAGCGCCAGGTGTTCATGGTGTCGATTGGCGGCTTTGACCTGCACGACAACCTGATCTCCCAGCATCCGGGCCTGTTGGGCAAGGTCAGTGATGCCATGACCGCGTTCTACAACGCCACCGTGGAGCTGGGTGTGGCCAACAAGGTCACGGCTTTCACGGCCTCGGATTTTGGCCGCACGCTGGCATCCAACGGGGACGGTTCCGACCACGGCTGGGGCAGCCACCACTTCATGGTGGGCGGTGCGGTCAAGGGCCAGGCTTTCTACGGCACGCCGCCGCCAGTCAGCGTGGCCAACACCGGTGCGGTGCAGGACCAGTGGCACGTGGGGCAGGGCCGCTTGTTGCCGTCCACCTCGGTGGACCAGTACGCCGCCACGCTGGCTACCTGGTTTGGCGTGGCCGATAGCGAGTTGTCGGGCATCCTGCCCAATCTGCGGCACTTTGGCACGGCGGCAGGCCGCCCCGACTATCCGTCGAATCTGGGTTTTATGGCCTGATCACAGGGGGCCATCGGTTGCACATCCGGTGTTAAGCCGGCGACAGCGTGCCGCCCCAAGACGCCCATAATGGGCAGCTTGGTTCACTACGCCATCCCGCAGGATGGGGCCCCATGATCGATCTCTATACCGCTGCCACGCCCAATGGGCACAAGGTGTCCATTGCCCTGGAAGAACTGGCGCTACCCTACACCCTCAAGGTGCTGGACCTGGCCAAGGGCGAGCAAAAAACGCCGCAGTTTCTGGCCATCAACCCCAATGGCCGCATACCGGCCATCGTGGACCGTGATGAGGACGACTTTGCGGTGTTTGAATCCGGCGCCTGCCTAGTGTATCTGGCGGAGAAGACCGGGCGCCTGATGCCTGCGGATGTCAAGGGGCGCTCCAGGGTGATGCAGTGGCTGATGTTCCAGATGGGTGGCATCGGTCCCATGATGGGGCAGGCCAATGTGTTTTACCGCTATTTCCCCGAGAAGATCCAGTCGGCCATCGACCGCTACCAGGGCGAATCCAAACGCCTGTTCCGGGTGTTGGACGGCCATTTGAAGGACCACGAATACCTGGCCGGCGACTATTCCATTGCCGACATTGCCAACTGGGCCTGGGTGCGCACGCACCGCTGGTCGGGCGTGGACGTGGATGACCTGCCCCATCTGCAGCGCTGGCTCTCCAGCATCCGTGCGCGCCCCGCGGTGCAAAAGGGGATTGAGAGCCCACCGTCCAAAATGGACCTCACGCGCGATGGTGATGAGAAGGCCAAACAGTTCTCGGAGCAGGCCCGCACCATGGTAGAAATGGGACAGTCCAGCAAGACAGGAGTCTGAACATGAAACTGTACATTTCGCCCCGCGCCCCCAGTCCCCGCCGGGTCATGATGTTCATGGTCGAGAAGAACATCACCGGCATCGATCTGGTCACCGTGGATCTCAACGCCCAGGAACACAAGGGCGAGGCCTACCGGGCCAAAAGCCCGCTGGCCAAGGTACCGGCACTTGAACTCGATGATGGCCGCGTGTTGACTGAAACGCGTGCCATTTGCACCTACCTGGAAGGCCTCCACCCCGAGCCCAATCTGATGGGGAAGGATTTTGAGGAACGCGCCTTTATTGAAATGGCCGATCGCCGGGCCGAGCTGTATCTGCTGGCCGGCATTGCCAACAGCGTGCGCCATACGCACCCGGGGCTGGCGCCGCTGGAGCAACCCCAGTTTCCGGACTTCGGCCATTCGCAGGCGCAAAAGGTGCGCGAGGTGGCGGCCTGGTTCGACCATGTGCTGGAGCGCCAGCCCTGGATGGCCGGGGACCGCTTCACCATTGCCGATATCACGGCCTTTTGCGCCATTGAGTTTGCCAAGCTGATGAAATTTCACCCCGGACACGAGGGCATGCCAGCGCTGCAGGCCTGGCGTGACCGTGTAGCAGACCGGCCCAGCGCCGCCGTCAAGTAAGGCTACTGGCTGGCCGGCGCGTGCGGAGGGTCCGCCGTGTGGTGCGGGGCCCGCAGCGGAAGCCGCACGATGAAGCAGCTTCCCTGGCCCGGTGTGCTGTCGACATCGAGTTCACCGCCAAACAGTGAAACGACTATGTTGTAGCTGATGGACATGCCCAGCCCGCTGCCGCCCTGACCCAGTTTGGTCGTGAAAAACGGATCAAAAATGCGTTTCAGGTTTTCGGCGGCGATGCCATCTCCATCGTCGGTGAAGCGAATCTCCACGTGGGAATTGCGCAGCAGCTGAGCCTGCAACAGCATGGTGCCTCCCCGGCGCGGCCCAAAGGCATGCAACAGGGCGTTGTTGATCAAATTGGTCAGGACCTGGCCGTAAGGTCCCGGGTAACCGTCCAGCACGATGCCGCTGGGGATATCCAGCGTCAGGCGGTGGCCCGCGACCTGGATACTGCGCTGCAGGGTCGCCACAACCTCCTGGCTGGTGCGCAGCAACTCAAATGAGCGCCGCTGTTCGGTTGCACGGTCTACCGCGACTTGTTTGAAGCTTTGTACCAGTTCGCCTGCCGAGTGCAAGCCGCGGATCACCAGTTCCAGCCCCTCGTGGCAAGACGCGATGTAGTCATTCAAGGTGCTGCGGCGCATGGTTCCGCTGGCAGCGGCCGCTTCCAGCGCTGCGGTGTTTTCCTGCAGCGTGCTGGCTGTCAACAGGCTGTTTCCGATGGGCGTGTTGAGTTCATGCGCAACGCCGGCAACCAGAGCGCCCAGTGCTGCCAGCTTTTCATGGACTACCAACTGGTCTTTGGCGTCTCTCAGGTGGGTGTACGCCATGGCGTTGTCCAGACCGATGGCGGTGTAGGCACACAGTGTGCGAAAAATCAGCCTCTCGTTTTCGGCGTAGGCATGGGCACGCGTTGACTGGATGGTCATGACCCCCAGCACCCGGTCAGCGATGGCCAACGGTGCAAACAGTGCGCTCAGGGTGACCAGGGTGCCCGGGACATAGTTGGGCACCAGGGTCGGGTTGGTAAAGTCGATCAGCAGTTCGTGGCGCTCCCGCACACAGCGGGCGGAGAACGAGTCGGCGTTGTCGAGCCGCACCTGGTCGCCGGGCAATCGCACACCTTCTTCGACGTCGTACACCGATGTCAGGCCCTGGCCATCGCTGTCCATCAGGTAGATGGCGAAACTGGATGCGTCCAGCAGACCGTGCATGTGGCGCTCGATGGCCTGAAAGATATGTTCCTGGTCGAGTTGGGAGGTGATCTCCTGGCCTATGCTTCCCAGCAGTTTCAGCGTATCGCTGGTCTGCTGCAGCAGCGCTGCACGACGGGTTTCGGCCTGGGCCTGGCTTCGGTGGTATTCGCTCTCAGCCCGGGCACGTTCAGTGTCCAGGCGAACCTGCATGGCCGTGGCCCGGTTCGACGCCTGCTGGCTGAGCACCCGTTCCCGTGCCTCGCCAGCCATCACCGCGTGGTGATACGCGTCTGCGTAGCGCCCCGCATGGGCATACTCCTGCGCGAGGGCCAGCAGCAGGGCATCGGGTATCAGATAGCCGTCCACTTTCTGGGCGGTGGCCAGGGCCTGCTCCAGGCAGACCATGGCTGTGGCCCGGTTCCCCCGCAGTGCATGGATGCGTGCGTGGAGTTGCAGGGCAGTGACCTGCAACACGGCGGCGCCCTGGTGTTGGGCCATGCCCAGCGCGGCCACCACGGCCTCTTCCGCATCGTCGGTTTCGCCCAGTTGCAGCAGCGTGTTGGCGATGCCTATGTGGGCTTCTATGGCCTGGTCGGTCTGGTCCAGGTGCTGGGCGCGCTCAGCCTGCTCTTGAAACAGGGCCAGCGCCCGTGGGTAGTCGCCACGCGTATGCGCCAGTTCACCCAGGGAGGTCAAGACCGCTCCGAAATTGCGCGAATTCCGCAAAGGGGTGAAAACCTGTATGGCCTCGTCGAGCAGGGATTGCGCGGCGTCCAGACGCCCCATCGCCCGCATGATTTCACCCGTCTGGCGCAGGCACGGACCCAGTGCCATGGCCCAGCCCGCGACACGCGCCAGATCCAGCCCGCGTTGCAGACACTCCAGTGCCGCGTCATGGTCGTTCAGGACCGCGTAGGCGCTGCCGGCATTGGCCGCAAAGACCACGGCCGTGAGCAGTTGACCGGATTGGCGGGCCGTTTCATACGCCTGGTGAAATTCAGCCAGGGCGCCGGCGAAGTTGCCGGAGTTGTAATCCCGTGAACCAAAATAGGCGTGGATGCTGGCCGATACGCCGGGGTGCAGCCCGGCCGTGTCCGCAGAAAAACGCTGGCCCCATTGCGCGTTGCTTTGCCGCACATTGCGCAGCACGGCGTAGCGCGCCTGGTTGGCTTCGAAGTAATCGATGCGCTGGTTGTCGTTGCCATGCCTTGCGCAGTCGACGGCGGCCGCAAGGCTGGCATCGCGCTGCGGCAGGTTGCCGGTGCTGGTGTGGATGGACGCCAGCACCCCATGGACGTCGGCGCAGCCGGCGTGATCGGTCAGCTCGGTAAAGGTCTTGAGGGCGGCCTGTGCCGCATCAATGGCACGGTCGAAATCGGACTGCAGCCATCGGGTTTCGGCATCGACCAGATCCAGGCGCGCCTGCAGCAGGCGGTGTGTGGCTTGCGTTGGCGTTTGCTGCGCCAGCAGTTTCCTTGCCTGGGTTGCGCAATGGCAGGCCCGGGGATTGTCGCGCTGTCGCAGGTACCAGGCCAGCGTCACCAGTAAAGGCAGTGCGTCGTCCGGCGTATGGGCACCCTCCAGTGCCGTCGCCAGGCGGTCGACTTCGACATTGCGTTCAAACAATTGCATGGCTGGAGTCGCTGTTTGATTCCGATCCGCCGGACGATAGCACGGGTCACAGAACCGTGCTATCGCCACGTTCTACAGCAGCCGCTGCAGGTAGCGCCCGGTGTGGCTGGCCGGGTTGGCGGCGATGGTCTCGGGCGTGCCCACCCCCAGCACCGTGCCACCGCCGGAGCCGCCCTCAGGCCCCATGTCGATCAACCAGTCCGCCGTCTTGATGACATCCAGGTTGTGCTCGATCACCACAATGGTGTTGCCGGCGTCGCGCAACTGGTGCAGGACCTTGAGCAGCAGGTCGATGTCGGCAAAGTGCAATCCGGTGGTGGGCTCGTCCAGGATGTACAGCGTGCGCCCGGTGTCGCGCTTGCTGAGTTCCAGCGCCAGCTTCACGCGTTGCGCCTCGCCGCCGGACAAGGTGGTGGCGGCCTGTCCCAGCTTGATGTAGGAGAGGCCCACGTCCAGCAGCGTTTGCAGCTTGCGCGAGATGGTGGGCACGGCTTTCAGGAAATCGAAGGCGGCTTCCACCGTGAGTTCCAGAATCTGCGCGATGTTCTTGCCCTTGTACAGCACCTCCAGCGTCTCGCGGTTGTAGCGCTGACCGGCACAGACATCGCAGGGCACATAGACATCGGGCAGGAAGTGCATTTCCACCTTGACCATGCCGTCGCCCTGGCAGGCTTCGCAGCGGCCCCCGGCCACGTTGAACGAGAACCGCCCGGGCCCATAGCCGCGTTCGCGCGCCGTGGGCACCTCGGCCATCAGTTCGCGGATGGGCGTAAACAGTCCGGTGTAGGTGGCCGGGTTGGAGCGCGGCGTGCGGCCGATGGGCGACTGGTCGACGTTGATGACCTTGTCAAAGTGCTCAATGCCTTCGATGGCTTCGTGCGCAGCGGGCTCGTCGTGGGCACGGTAAATGGTGCGGGCCACGGCGGCGTACAGCGTGTCGTTGACCAGCGTGGATTTGCCCGAGCCCGACACGCCGGTGACGCAGGTGAACAGGCCCACCGGAAAGTCCACGCTGACGTTTTGCAGGTTGTGGCCGGTGGCACCCACCACGCGCAGGGTCTGCAGGTCGCCCTGGGTGGCGATGTGGTGGGCTTCGCGCTCGGCACGCCGTATGGCCGCGGGGCTGGGGGCGTAGCGTTGTGCCTTGTCGGCGGGCTTGTACGGCTGGGAATGCACCGTGGGCAGCCACGGCGTGCGCCGCGCGGGCACGGCAATCTTCAGGGAGTGCGCCAGGTATTGCCCGGTGAGCGATTGTGTGTTGGCCTTGATGGCCTCGAAGTCGCCTTGTGCAATGACCCGGCCGCCATGAATACCCGCGCCCAACCCCATGTCGATGATGTGGTCGGCCGCGCGCATCATGTCTTCGTCGTGCTCCACCACCAGCACGCTGTTGCCGATGTCGCGCAGGTGTTTGAGTGTCTCGATCAGGCGGTCGTTGTCGCGCTGGTGCAGGCCGATGCTGGGCTCGTCCAGCACATACATCACGCCGGTCAGGCCCGAGCCGATCTGGCTGGCCAGGCGGATGCGTTGCGATTCGCCGCCACTGAGCGTCTCGGCGCTGCGGTCCAGGCTGAGGTAGTTCAGGCCCACGTCGTTCAGAAATTTGAGGCGCAAGCCGATCTCGCGCACCACCTTGGCCGCGATATCGCCCTTGGCGCCGTGCATGGTCAGCGTCTGGAAATAGGCGTAGCTCTCGCGCAGCGTGGCGCGGCTGATCTCGTAAATGGCGCGGGCCTGGTCGCCCTCGCCAATCTTGACGTGGCGGGCTTCCAGGCGCAGGCGCGAGCCGTTGCAGGACTGGCAGTGCTGGGTGCTGCGGTAGCGTGCCAGGTCTTCGCGCACGAGGGCCGAGTCGGTCTCGCGGTAGCGGCGCGCCATGTTGGGCAGGATGCCCTCAAAGGGGTGTTTCTTGCTCAGCTTCTTGCCCTGGGAGGCACCGGAATCCATCACGTAGCTGAACTTGATGTCCTCTTCGCCCGATCCCTGCAGGATCGCGGTTTGCACGGCTTCAGGCAGGGATTCAAAGGGCGCATCGATGTCGAATTTGTAGTGTTTGGCCAGACTCTCCAGCATGGAGAAGTAGTAGCCGTTGCGCCGGTCCCAGCCCTTGATGGCGCCACTGGCCAGGCTCAGGGACGGAAACGCCACCACCCGTGCCGGATCAAAGAAGTCTTGCTGGCCCAGGCCGTCACAACTGGGGCAGGCACCCACCGGCGAGTTGAAGGAGAACAGGCGTGGCTCCAGTTCGCTGATCGAGTGGTTGCACACCGGGCAGGCAAATTTGGCGTTGAACAAGTGCTCTTTGGGGCTGTAGCCCCCGTCAATAGTGCGTAAGGCGCTATCATTTTCGATAGCATTGCCGCTGTCCATTTCCAATGCAATGGCGCGGCCGTTGGCCAGGCGCAGGGCGGCTTCGAAGCTCTCAGCCAGCCGTTGTTTGAGGTTGTCGTAATCGGTTCGAGCCGCGCCGACAGCGGCCTGCCCTTCGGCTGTCTCTGAGCGAACGGGCGCAGCGCGGACCTTGATGCGGTCAATCACCACGTCAATATCGTGCTTCTCCGTCTTCTTCAGCGCCGGCAGGTCGTCAAATTCGCAGGTCTTGCCATTAACCCGAAAGCGCACATAGCCCTGGGCCTGCATCTCGGCAAACACGTCCAGAAACTCGCCCTTTTTCTCACGCGCCACCGGCGCCAGGATCATCAGCCGGGTATCGTCGGGCAGGGCCAGCACGGCGTCGACCATCTGGCTCACGGTCTGTGCCTGCAGGGGCAAACCGTGATCGGGGCAATAGGGCGTGCCGGCACGGGCGAACAGCAGGCGCAGGTAGTCGTGGATCTCGGTCACCGTGCCCACGGTGGAGCGCGGGTTGTGGCTGGTGGCCTTCTGCTCGATGGAGATGGCCGGCGACAGGCCCTCGATCACGTCCACATCGGGCTTGTCCATCAGCTGCAAAAACTGGCGGGCGTAGGTGGACAGGCTTTCCACATAGCGGCGCTGGCCTTCGGCGTACAGCGTGTCAAAGGCCAGGCTGGACTTGCCGGAACCCGACAACCCCGTGATCACCACCAACTGGTTGCGGGGGATGTCCAGGTCGATGTTCTTCAGGTTGTGGGTGCGCGCACCCCGGATGCTGATGGTTTGCTGCTGCAAGGCCCGGGCCAGGTAGGTGCCCTGGGGGTCATGGGGTGTGGCGGTGCCGTCGGAAGGAGATGTCAAGGTGAGGCCCACTGAAAAGAGGTGGAAAGCAGCGTTTGGGGAAACCCACCATGATAGTGACTGTTGGCTGACCCGGCCAGTGGGCTGGCATCCACGCTGTTTGGTGCTCCCGCCTCGGATCCTTTTTACGCTGCCGCTGCGTATTTTTTTACGACCCCGGCCATTGCGTGCTTTGGGCTGGCCTGCACTTTCATCAGCAGAGGGTGTTGCGCTTCAGGCAGATCAAAGCGTTGGCACAGGTCGGCCTGAATGCGCGCCAGCAGCGCGGCGGCCACTTCGGCGTCGGCCATGGCCCGGTGCGCGCGTCCGGCGCTGGGCAACTGGTGCAGGGCTGCCATGGCGCCCAGCGAGTGACTGCGGGCCTCAGGGTAGAGCCGGCGCGAGAGCAATACCGTGCAGGCAAAAGGTTGCGGTGCTGGCAGGTCCAGTCGCGCCAGTTCGGCCATCCAGTAGCGCCGGTCAAACGATGCGTTGTGCGCCACCATCGGCGCGTCGCCCACAAAGCGGCTGGCCGCCGCCATGACCTCGGCCGCAGGCGGCGCGCTGGCAACCATGGCGTTGCTGATGCCGGTGAACGATTCGATAAAGGACGAAATCCGCACTCCCGCGTTCATCAGGCTCTGAAAGCGCCCTACCACCTCGCCGCCCTCCAGCATCACAATGGCCACCTCGGTGGCGCGGTCGCCCATGGTGGGGGACAGGCCGGTGGTTTCGAAGTCGATAACGGCGATGCGGGTCATGATCTTGTTGCCCTCAGCCAAAACTGGCACGGTACGTCACGGGGTCCAATGTGCAATGCTGATGCAGTGCGCCTGGGAGATCAAAGAGGCGAGGCGCCTTCCTGAACTCAAAAAGTCGATACAGGTGAAATTGGTCTTTTGCAACACTGGAAAGGGCGAGTTCACCCCGGGAAACAAAGAACGGTGTATCGCGCCCAAACGTCGTCGTCTTGACCTCGATAAAGCGCTCCTTGCCGTCTGACTCAAATGAGAGTACGTCATAGCCGAGTCCATCGCCTTTGGATTGAGAGACGTGATTTACTTTGTCGGCAAGGCGGGGCTGACCAAGCTCATTCAAACGCCAATGCTCAAATTGAACGATGAACTCTTCGCCGGCCAGGCCCAAAGACTGGTTCTGGGCTTCGCGCTCAAGATAGTCGCGTTTTATGCCTCTGAAAAATAACGGGTTGGTTGGTTCCGCCGCCCTGAATTGGCGTTGGGGTGCCTCGGATTTCACCTTCGCAAAGTTCGCCACGGTAGGCATAACCGCCGGTTGCTCAACTGCTGCAAGCGCAACTTTGTCTAAGGCCGTCTTGCCTCGCACCTGTTCGTCGGCGACGATGGCCAGAAGCGCCTGATAGTTCACCCGGGGCTTGTAACCCCGAACGTATGGAAACCCAAGGTCAATCATCGCTGCGCTGATATTGCCGTGCTTGAACTCAATGGACCCGTCGGATCGGTTGCTTAGCTGGGTCCGAAGTTTCAGACGATGTTCGGTTTTGCTGTATGTTTGCCCTGCCAACTCCATCGTAAGCATCTGCAGGTAGTCGGCAACAATGGCCTCTACTTCTTCCCGTGACCAATCCATTGGGCGCCCAGACAAAAGTTGTTGGTGATGCCGCTATCGTATAGGCAGCGCAACCGCCGCGGCTCTTCCGACAACCGTTCGGCAGACTCGGCAATGGCCCGCCAGGCGTTTACAGGCGGATGCGCGACAATAGAGCCCTTTTCGCCGTGCGATGCGGGGCCTTTTTAGCCCACCACACGGCCAGCCCGCGAGTGACCGCCTTGTCTTCGACTTCTACCCTGTCCCCGGACGCCGGGGCTCCCCCCAGTTCCACTGCCATGACGCCGCAAGAGCGCCGCTCCAGTGCGTCGCTGGCGCTGATCTTTGCCTTTCGCATGCTGGGCCTGTTCCTGGTGTTGCCGGTGTTTTCGCTGGAAGCGCGCAAATACCCCGGTGGCGATGATCCGGCGCTGGTGGGCATGGCCATGGGAATTTATGGGCTGACCCAAGGTATTCTGCAAATTCCCTTTGGCGTGGCGTCGGACCGTTTTGGTCGCAAGCGCGTCATGGTCCTGGGTTTGTTTATTTTTGCGGTTGGCAGCGCCATGGCGGCCCTGGCACCCACCATGGCATGGCTGGTGGCCGGTCGGGCTTTGCAGGGGGCAGGCGCCATTTCGGCCGCCGTGACCGCTTTGCTGGCGGATCAGACCCGCGATGTCGTGCGCACCAAGGCCATGGCCATCGTGGGCGCCAGTATTGGTTTGGTGTTTGCCGTGTCTTTGGTGTTGTCGCCGCTGCTGAATGCGGCCCTGGGCTTGAGTGGCATGTTTGCACTGACCGGCGCTCTGGCCGTTGCGGGCATCGCCGTGGTGCTGTGGTGGGTTCCCGCCGAACCCAGTAAACACGCCGGGCAGGTGAGCGTCAGTCTGGGCGCGAGCCTGGCGGCCGTGCTGCGCCATCCGGCCCTGTTGCGGCTGAATGTTGGTGTGTTTGTGTTACATGCCGTGCAACTGGCCATGTGGGTTGCCTTGCCGACCCTGCTGGTGCAGGCGGGATTGCCCAAGGATCACCACTGGTGGGTCTATCTGCCCGCCGTGCTGGGCTCGTTTCTGGTAATGGGCGTCACGCTGTTTCCACTGGAAAGGCGGGGCTATCTGCGGGCTGTTTTTCTGGCGTCGATCGGCCTGATTGCGCTGGTTCAGCTGGGCCTGCTGGGCGTCGCCTCGGGCGCTCCTACCGTGAATGGGCTGGCCTTTTTGCTGTTTGTGTTTTTCTGTGGCTTCAACGCGCTGGAAGCCAGCCAGCCCAGCATGGCCTCCCGCGTGGCACCGGCCAGCGCCCGGGGCGCGGCGCTGGGCGTTTATAACAGTCTGCAGTCGCTGGGGCTTTTCACCGGGGGTGCGGTTGGCGGGTGGCTGGTCAAGAGCCATGGCCCCCAGGCACTTTTTGGCGTTTGCGCCGTGGCCATGCTGGCCTGGCTGGTGGTGGCCTGGCCCATGCGGGCGCCACGGGCCGTTGCCGCATCAACCGCGCCCAAGGCCGGATAAACTCCCATAATCTGGCATCTGGCCCCCAACCCATTAGGAACACCATGGCATCCGTCAACAAAGTTATTCTGGTCGGCAATTGCGGCCGCGACCCCGAAATCCGTTACCTGCCCTCCGGCCAGGCGGTGGCCAATGTCAGCGTGGCCACCAGTACCCGGCGCAAGGACAAGAATACTGGTGAAAGCATTGAGTCCACCGAGTGGCACCGCGTCACTTTTTACGACCGCCTGGCTGAAATCGCTGGCGAATACGTCAAGAAAGGTCGCCCCATTTATGTGGAAGGCCGCTTGAAGTACGGCAAATACACCGATCAGGCCGGCGTCGAGAAAAACACCGTGGACATCATTGCGACCGAGCTGCAGTTGCTCGGTGGCCGTGAGGGCATGGGCGGGCCCGGTGAGGGTGATGAAGGTGGCGGTGGCGCTCCCGCACCACGCCGCATGGCGCCCGCTGCGCAAGCGCCTCGCGCTGCCGCTGCGGCACCCGCGCCCCGTCAGGCGCCGCCCCCGCGTCCGGCCAGTGGCTTTGACGATATGGACGACGACATTCCGTTCTAAGACGCACTCTTCTGTATTTGTTAAAAAGGCCTCCTGCACGAATGCAGGAGGCCTTTTTCCTGGGCTGTTGACGCGGCAGTTTTTTTATACCGATGTTGGTGTACCTGCAACGTTGCCCGCGCCCCTGCTCCGGCCCGCAAGTTTCACGGCAAAGCGGTACAGCATCCGCAAGCCCAGCAGGGCAAGAATGGCTTCTGCAAAGGTCAATATAAACGCCAACAGTCCATTGCGGCGTTGCGCACGCAGCTGGAACTTGGCCACCATGCGGTCGCGCGAAATCTCGATACTGTCGTAGAACGTGGGTACCACCAGCAGGGTCAGTAGCGTGGAGGTGATGGTGCCACCGATGATGGCCACCGCCAGCGGTTGGTAGAACTCGCCACCTTCACCCAGGCCAATGGCCACGGGCATCATGCCGGCAATCAGCGCAAAGGTGGTCATCAAAATGGGGCGCAGGCGCAGGCGCCCGGCATGCATCAGGGACTCTTCACGGTCAAAGCCCTCGGCCTCACGCTTGCGTGCGGCATCCAACAGCAAAATGGCATTTTTCGCCACCAGGCCCATGAGCATGATGATGCCGATAAAGCTCATCAGGTTGAGGGTGCTGCGGGTGATCAGGAGCGCCAGCACCACGCCGATCAACGACAGGGGCAGGGACAGCATCACGGCCAGCGGCGCAGTGAACGAGCCAAACTGCATGACGAGGATCAGGTACATCAGCCCAATGCCCGACAGTAGCGCGATCAGCATCTCGGTAAACAGCTCCTTCTGGTCTTGTCCCGCGCCGCCCAGCGCCAGACCGTAGCCCGGTGGGTAGTCGAAGGACTTGGCCAGCTTCATCGCGTCGTCCGTCACCTCACCGTTGGAGCGGCCCTGTGCGTTGGCGGATACGGTGATATTGCGTTTGCCATTGGCGTGCTCAATGCCCGACGGTCCCTTGCCCATGCTGATGGTGGCAATCTGGTCGAGTGGCACCATCAGGTTGGTGCCGGTCACGGCAATCGGCAGGCGCTCAATGTTTTCCTTGTTGACACGGTCGTCCGGGTGCAGGCGCACGGCCACGTCGCGGGTTTCCCCGGTCGGGTCCACCCAATCACCCACTTCAATGCCGGCAAAGGCCACGCGCAGGGCCTGCGCTGCGTCGTTGGCAGAAATGCCCATGGAATTGGCCAGGCCCCGGTTGAGTTCGATCTTCAGTTCTTTCTTGGGGTCTTGCTGTGACAAGCCGACATCGACCGCGCCGGGAACCTTGCGCAGCTGGTCCATGTAGGCGCTGGTGATCTCCAGCAGTTTGCGCGAATCCGGGCCGGTAAAGTCGATCTGGATGGGTTTGCGCGAGCCGTTGGTCAGGTCATCCAGCACCACGTATTCGGCACCAATCAGGACGCGCACTTTCTCGCGCAACTCGTTGGCAATTTCTTTGGCGCTGCGGCTGCGGGTATTGCGTTTGCCAATATCGACATAGATGCGACCGCCACTGGCCGTGATATTGCTGTTGGTTTCCTTGGTCTCGGGAAGGGTCCGGGCAATCGCGGCGGCACGTTCCATCTTCAGGCGCGCGTACTCCACGGACGATGACGACGGCGTGCGCACATCAATCATCAAATTGCCGGAATCCGTGGCTGGCAAGAAACTGGTGCCACCCAGTTTGGCCTGCAGGGCCAAGGCGCCGACGAGGCTGAGCAACGCAATGGCGGTCATCCAGCGGCGGTGGTGCAGGGCCCAGGCAATCACGTTGCCGTAACGGTCAGCCTGGTGGTCAAACCAGTCATTGAAGCGCGCCAGCACGGCGCTGAGGCCTTTTTTGGGTCTGGAATGGTGGTCCACCGGGTCGCCCCAGTAGGCCGACAGCATGGGGTCCAGCGTGAACGAAATGGCCAGGCTGACCAGTACCGAGCAGGTCACCGTCAGGGCAAAGGGACGGAACCATTCGCCGGACACACCGGGCATGAACGCCACCGGGATGAACACGGCAATGATGGAGAACGTCGTGGCTGCTACGGCCAGACCGATTTCGGCAGTACCTTCGAGTGAGGCAGTGCGCCGGTCGGAGCCCCGCTGCATGTGGCGCACGATGTTTTCCCGCACCACGATGGCATCGTCAATCAGCACACCAATGGCCAGCGAGAGTCCCAGCAGCGTCATGAAGTTGAGGGTGAAGCCGCACAACCAGACGGCAATGAAGGCTGCCACGACGGATGTGGGCAGGCTCAGCGCCGTGATCAGGGTGGAGCGCCAGGAGTTCAGGAAGGCGTACACCACGAAGATGGTCAGCACCGCGCCCAGCATCAGGGATTCGATCACGTTGTTGAGGCTGCGCTGTGCGTCCACACCGCCGTCCCGGGTGATTTCGAGCTGGGTGCCAGGGTGGTCTTTGGTCAGGTCGGTGTTGATGTCCTTCACCAGCTTGCGGATATCGTTGGCCACACTGACCGTGCTGGCATCGCGCGATCGGGTGACAAAAATGCCCACATTGGGTTTGCCACTGCGGATGCTGAAGCTGTCGATATCGGCAAAGCTGTCGTCAATGCTTGCAACCTGTGTCAAGCGCACGATCTGGCCGCCAAAGCGCTTGACCACGATGTTCTTGAACTCTTCAGGCGTTTCGATGCGCCCGACCAGCCGGATGCTTTCCTCATCCAGCGCGCCGCGCACTTTGCCAACGGGCGCGTTGGTGTTCTGCGCGCGCAGCGCCGCAACGACCTCACCCACCGAGACGTTGTACTCGCGCAGTTTTTCTGCGCGCAACAGCACGGACAGCTCACGCTTCAGGGAACCGTTGATGTTGACCGTGGCGACACCGGCAATGCCACGCAGCTTGTCGGCCAGCACGTCCTCGGCCAGGCGTGAAATCTCGGCGTGGCTTTGTTTGCTGGAGGACAGCGCCAGGTTCATGATGGGTTGCGCGGACGGGTCGTAGCGCCGCAAGACCGGCTCACGCATTTCGGTCGGTAATTTGTAGCGCACGCTGGAGATGACGTTGCGCACCTCGTCCGAGGCCTCGATCATGTTCTTCTTGAAGGAGAAGATCACGTCGAAGCGGGCGTTGCCTTCGGTCGAGTTGGAGTACACCTCGGTGACGCCGGAGATGCTCTGCAGCGACTTCTCAATCCGGTTGACGATCTCGCGCTCGACCGTGTCGGGCGACGCGCCGGGGTAGGCAATGGTCACGAACAGGCCCGGCACTTCGACGTCGGGGTTCTGGTTGACCCGCAGTTTGCTCATCGCCAGCAGCCCCATCGCCATCAGGGCGATGATGAGGACGATGGTGGCCGTGGGGCGCTTGATGCTGAAGTCGGATAGGAACATGGCTATGTTCCTTTGGCTGTCGAGGCGGCGGACGCGGCCGCGGCTGGCGGCTTGGCGCTGGCCAGTTCGGCAACCTGGCCTTCCTTGAAGCTGGAACTGGGGTTGCGCACGATGATGTCGCCTTCTGCCAGGCCGCTGCGCACTTCGTAGTTACCGGTGCGCGGGTCGCGCGCACCCAGGGCCAGTTCGACCTGGTTCAGCGCATTGCCCTTGATCCGCCAGACCGAGGACTTGTCGCCCGCCTTGATCACCACCGATTCGGGCAGGGTCACGGCCTTTGTGTTGCTGGCCTCAATCGTCCCTTCGGCGTACAGGCCGGCAACCTGGGGTTGTTTGGAGTCGTTGAAGCTGACCAGGATTTCGACTTGTCGCGTCACGTCATTGGCGCTGGGGTCGACGCGGGTCACCTTGCCGCGAAACTCCTGTCCCGCGTAGCCGTTGATGCGAAAGCTGACGGCCTGTCCCACCGTGACCACGCTGATCTTGTCGGCCGATACCCGGCCGGCAAAACGCATGCTGGTAGGGTCGATCACCTTGAGCAACTCCTTGCCGATGGATGCCGTGTCACCGGCCGACACTTTGCGGTCGCTGACGACCCCGTCGAACGGTGCCCGCACGATGGTGCGCTCCAGCTGCTGGCGGGCCATCACGACGCGTGCATTGGACGCCGATAACTCGCTTTGCGCACCGTTGCGACGCACTTCTGCATCATCAAGCGCCTGCAGGGAGGTCATGCCCGAGGCGCGCAGGGTTTTGAGGCGCTGCAAATTGCGTTCGGCCTGGTCCAGCGACTGGGTGGCATTGCGGGCGTTGTCCTCGGCAGAGTTCAGGTTGTCACGGATGGCGGTCTGGTCCAGGCGCACCAGCACGTCGCCGCGGCGTACCGCATCACCGTTTTCCTTGAGCACCTGCAACACAACGGCGGACACTTCGGCCCGCAAGTCCGCCTTGCGCTCGGGCTGGATGGAGCCGGTCACGACCGGCCCGGATGCGAGTGCATTGGCCTGGATGGTGATGATGTCTTCGGACGCAATGACCAGCTTGGCCGGTGCGGCAGTGGCATCTTTCTTGTCCCCCTTGTTGGGGAACTTGTCGCACGCCGTCAGGCTTGTGGCCAGTGCGACGGCGATGAGAAGGGGGCGCAGCATAGAGGACTCTCCGTGTAGGAAAACTGACATGTTGGGGTAGCGTGATACTTGATGAGTATCAATTTCGCGCGCGAAGGTCACGATTATGGCGTCAATGGCAAGGGCATCCAGTGGGCGCGGTATTTCGGCTACGCGGACTCAATTAGCTGGCTTTGCGCGACGCCACATTCGTCTGTGCCGCGGTATTCAGCGCGGCGGACTTGTGCGCAACAATGACGACGGTCGGGAGTTCCATGGTGCGCGGGGCGGGCGTGGATGCGCTTTGCATGCCCACCACGATGGTGCTGAGCCAGGTGACAGAGAGTGCGGCGCCAAGGGTTGCTGCGACGATTTTGGAACGAGTGCCTGATGTCATGGTGGTCTCCGTGTTGCGTTGGATTGAACTGTATTCAGGGCGAATCCACCGCGCACGTGCTTTGCGACCGACAACATCCTCGCGTGACGATCGGTTGATTCTGAGGGTTGGTCTGCGCTGGGTGACAAGCTGGATGTTCCGCATGGACCTGGCCCAGCGGTTGGGCCCTATAGGTGAGCGGCCAGCGTCATCACCACCGACACGGTGACGATGGCCAACCCGGTGGACACCGCCACGCTGGCGGTCACCAGCTCCTGGGCTACCTGGTAGCGCTGGGAGAACATGAAGACGTTGGCACCAATGGGCAGCGAGGCGGTCACGACCAGGATGGTCAGGGGCAGGCCGTGCAGACCCATCGCGATGCCGATCAAGGCCACCAGTGCGGGCAGCACCAGGTTTTTGAGCAGGCTCAGACCCATGGCGCCCCGCAGTTGCCGCCCGATGCGCGCGTTGGCCAGCGTGACCCCCACTAGCACCAGTGACATCGGCCCCATGGCATTGCCCAGCAGCTGCAGCGGGCGGTCCAGCACCGTGGGTATCACCAGCCCGGTTTGCGCAAACAGCAGGCCCAGCAGGATGGGCAGCGGCACCGGATGAAAAATGCCGTTGCGCAGGGCCTCCAGCACCGGGCGTCGCCAGGCGGCACGCGTGTTGGGCGCGGACGACGCATGCGCAGCTTGGCGCGCCACCGCCAGTTCCAGGGCGATGGTCGCCAGGGTCAACAGGATCAGCGCGTGCAGGGAAATGATGGTGAACAGCGTCACCATACCGGCCTCGCCGTAGGCCAGGCCAATCAGCGGTACGCCAATGGCCACCGTGTTGCTGAAGGTGGCGGCCAGCGCCAGCACCGTGGCGCGCTGGGTGGCGCGGCGCCACGCCAGCATCACCAGGAACAGGCCAATAACGCCGGCAAAGTAGGCCGCTACCGGCTTGAAATCCAGTCGCTCCACGTGCACCGTGCTCATGGTGCGGAACAGCAGCGCGGGGGTGAGCACCATGAACACCAGGGAGGCCAGGTCTTTTGTGGACTCAGCCCTCATCCAGCCTGCGCGGCATGCTATAAAACCGATAGCAATCAGGATAATGACCGGCAGCAGGGAGGACAGGACAATGGATTGCATGGGGGCTCGGTAGAAACCCTGATTTTCCGTGATCCCCGCGGCGCGCGCTGGCCGCGCCCGCTTACCCCCTCAGACCATTCCGCTGGCTGCGGCCAGCAGGTAGCCCACCAGGCAGGAGGTGCTCACACCAATCAGACCGGGCACGATGAAGCTGTGGTTGATCACGTACTTGCCGATGTGCGTCGTGCCGGATCGGTCGAACTGGATGGCGGCCAGGTCACTGGGGTAGGTCGGCAGGATGTAGTAGCCGTAGGACGCCGCCGCAAAGGCCACGATGTAGCCTGGCGGAACGCCAATGGCCAGACCCACTGGCACCATGGCGCTGATGGCTGCGGCCTGCGAGTTGACCAGCTTGGATACCAGCAACAGGGCGATGGCGTAGGTCCAGGGTTGTGTCTTGACGAGTTCGGTCAGGGCGGCCTTGAGCTCGGGCAAGTGGGCTTCAAACACCGTGTCGGCCATCCAGGCGATGCCAAAGACCGCCACCACGGCGATCATGCCGGCGCGAAAGACGTCGGTCTTGCCAATGGTGGAGGGGTCGGTCTTGGTGAACAGGATCATCAGCGCACCGGCCAGCAGCATGAACATCTGGATCGTCAGCACCATGGACAGCGGTTTGCCGCCCACCAGTGGACGCAGGGACTGGAATGCACCCAGCACGGCTACGACGACGATGGAGCCGATGAAGATCCACATGGCCGTCCACTGGCTGCGTGACAGGACCTTGCCCATGAGCGTGGCGCTTTCGCCGTAGACAACCTGGCGCTGCGCCGGGTCGGCAATGCGCTTCTGGAACTCGGCGTCATCGGCCAGGTCTTTGCCACGGAACCAGCTGAACAGGCCGATCAGCAGCACCCCGGCCAGCGTGGACGGGATGGTGATGGACAGCACCTGGATGAAGTCGATGACATGGCCGTTTACCGGCACCTTGGCCAGGAAGGCGACCAGTGAGACAACCGCTACGGACACCGGGCTGGCCAGAATGCCCATCTGGCTGGCGATCGAAGAGGCCGCCATGGGCCGCTCGGGCCGGATGTCGTTCTTGATGGCAATGTCGTAAATGATGGGCAGCATGGTGTAGACCACATGCCCGGTGCCACACAGAATGGTTAGCAGACAGGTGGTGAACGGCGCCAGGATGGAGACGTATTTGGGGTTGTGGCGCAAGATCTTTTCCGCACCCTTGAGCAACACTTCCAGCCCGCCAGAGGCCTGCAGTGTGGCAGAGGCGGCGACCACGGCAATGATGGTCAGCATCACGTCCACCGGCGGCTTGCCCGGTGGCAGCTTGAAGGCAAACGTCATGATGACAATGCCAATGCCACCGAGCAATCCCAACGCCACACCCCCCTTTCGGGCGCCGTAAAACAGGCAGACCAGAATGATGGCAACTTGCAAGAGAATATCCATGGAGCACTCCTTCGATAGGGCCCCCACTGTATGCCTTGTATAGGGTAAACCCTAGTGTTTCACTCGATTTGATTGACTCAAGTCAATAGACCGAGCGTTTGGACGGGTCTGGACGGCCTTGCTGAATAATCGACCCATGGTCTATCCCCGCTCCGACATTGTCTTGTGCACCCTGAACGCGAAGTACATCCATGCTTCGCTGGGCTTGCGCTACCTGCTGGCCAACATGGGCAACCTGGCCGCGCAAACCGTGATCCGTGAATTCACCATTGCGCGCAAGCCCCAGGAGCTGGTGGATGAATTGCTGGCGTTGCAGCCGCGCATCATCGGCTTGGGTGTGTATATCTGGAATGTGACCGAGACGACGGAACTGGTTCGTTTGCTGAAGGCCGCGCGACCTGATGTGACGGTGGTGCTGGGTGGGCCGGAGGTGAGTCACGAGTGGGCCGGGCAGGCCATCGTGCAACTCTCCGACCATGTGATCACGGGTTGGGGGGATGTGAGCTTTCCCAAACTGTGCGGTGCCTTGTTGCACGGGCCACAGCCCCTGATGAAGGTCGTGGTGGGCGAGCAGCCCGAGCTGGACCGCATTGCATTGCCCTACGACCACTACACCGACGCCGATCTGGCCCATCGCCTGCTCTACGTGGAGGCTTCGCGGGGTTGCCCTTTCACCTGCGAGTTCTGCCTGAGTTCACTGGACAAGACGGCCCGCGCATTTGTCCTGGACCCGTTTCTCGCAGCGTTGGATCGCCTCTACCAGCGGGGCGCGCGCAACTTCAAGTTTGTTGACCGTACCTTCAACCTGAAGGTGGATACATCGGCGCGCATTTTGCAGTTTTTTCTGGACCGGCTGACCCCTGACCTGTTTTTGCATTTCGAGGTCATTCCCGATCATTTGCCGGATCGGCTCAAGACCTTGATTGCGCTGTTCCCGCCCGGCGTCCTGCAACTGGAAGTGGGCATTCAGACCTTCAACGCCGAGGTGCAGAAACGCATCTCCCGCCGCCAGGACAACGATAAAACCGTGGTCAATCTGGCCTGGCTGGTGCAGCAGTCCCATGCGCACCTGCACACCGATCTGATATTTGGCCTGCCCGGGGAAACCCTGCAGAGTTTTGCGGCCGGGTTCGATCGTTTGTACGCCCTGCGGCCCCACGAAATCCAGCTGGGCTTGCTCAAGCGCCTGCGCGGCACCCCCATTGCCCGCCATACGCTGGAGCATGGCATGGTGTACGCGTCGCAGCCGCCCTACGCCGTGCTGCAGACCAGCGCGGTGGATGCCCCCACCGTGCAACGCTTCATCCGCTTGGCGCGCTATTGGGATCTGGTGGCCAACTCTGGTCGCTTCACCGGCACGCTGCCCGTGCTGCTGCAAGGAGAGTCTGCGTTCGCCGCCTTTTTGGCCTGGAGTGACTGGCTGTGGCAGAGCACCGGCAAGACCCATGGACTGACGCCCGAGAACCTGGTTGATGCGCTGTTTGACTACCTGACGACGCAAGCTTCCCAGCCCCCGGAGTCCACGCGCCGGATGTTGCTGGCGGACTATGTGGGCAGCGGCGCCCATGCGCGCCCGCAGTGCCTGCGCACGGTGCTGCCCCGCCCGCAAGCGCCAGACCGCAGCATCCAGTCACGGCAGCGCGCGTTGCGCCAGGCGCGCCACGAGCGCGCTATTGCAAGCAGCAGCGGGCCCGTGTCTGGGTAAGCACTGGTTTATCTGTCTTGACCTTCGTCATGCACCCGCTGATACTTCCGCCCATGTTGATTCGAACGCCACCACCTGAGGCTCCCGCCACCGTGGCACCGGTCATGCCTGCCGCCTATCTGACGGCGCCATTGGCTGACCTGGCGGCTTGGACCCGTTACTTCCGGGATGCTGAAATTCCGGTGCTGGCCAGTACGTCGCATGCGCTGGAAGCGCTGCGCGCCAATGAAGACAATGTGGACGCCGCCATGCTGGCCGAAGTGATTGAAGCCGACCCGCTGATGACGCTCAAGCTGCTGGCGCATGTGGCGGGCAAGCGCCGCCCCGGCACCTTTACCGAAACCGAGAGCGTGACCACGTCGCTGGTGATGACGGGCATCTCCCCGTTTTTCAGCAGCTTTGGTGTGCAACCCAGCATCGAAGACCGCTTGCACGACCAGCCCGATGCGCTGGAAGGATTGCGTGCGCTGCTACGACGTGCCGAGCGCGCAGCGCATTTCGCCATCGGCTTTGCGGTGCACCGCGGCGATACCGATGTAGGTGTCATCCGGCTGGCAGCCTACCTCTATGATTTTGCCGAGATGCTGATGTGGTGCCATGCGCCCACGCTGCAATTGCATATTGCGCAAGCGCAGCGGGCGGACCCGACCCTGCGCACGGTTGCTGTTCAGCGCAATGTGCTGAATATGGAGCTCGACGATTTACGCCAGACGCTGATGAAGCTCTGGCACCTGCCCGAATTGCTGGTGCGCATCAGCGACAACCGGCATGCCGACCAGCCCATCGTGCGCAATGTGCTGCTGGCGGTGCGGCTGGCGCGCCACACCATGCACGGCTGGGACAACCCGGCATTGCCCGACGATATTGACGACATTGCCAAATTGCTCAATGCGGTGCCGCGCGTGGCCCTGGCGTTCGTGCACAAGATCGATCACGCGGCGTAGAACCCGCCTGGGTCTCTAGCAGGGGTTCTCAGTCCACCACATCCAGACGGCGCAGCGACGGCAATCGGGTGGCGACAAAAGCAGTCGCCTGCAAGGCCAGTTCGGCCAGATTGTCCTGGGCCGCTTCCATGGGCTTTCCATCCTTCAGCAGGCGCTGTCCCTGGGCCTGCAGCACATTCCAGGCAAAGGCCGCCAACCCCTGCGGATCGGGCGCTGACGCTGGATTTTTTGACTCCCGCATCGCCACAATAAAGAGTTGCTGAAAGCGGTTCACGGCGACGCCGCCTGCGCTGACCGGACTGGACAGCCAGGCAATGTCGGCACTATGGCGCGCCAGGCCCAGCAGATGCTGGTTCAGCCAGCGGGACTGGGGTTTGGCCCCCTGTGACCGGGCATCGTCCTGTACGGCGACGACGTCCCCTTTGCCGATCAACAACAGCACCGCTTCGTTCAACTGTGCCGGGCTGATGGGCGTCTTGTGCGCGCCGCCCTGCAGTTGCTGCATCAGGTCGTCGACGCTGTGCACCTGGTGGTCGGCCAGGGCGGCCAGCACCGGCTCGTAGATGCCTGCGGACAGCGTTGCCTCACCCATCGGCGCCTTGACCGCCATGGAAACATCGGAGGGCGGCGTAATCAACATCACGCGCTGGGCGCCCAGCGCCTGGGCTTGCTGCGTTGTGGCCAGTTTGCGTGGGCCCTTGATCCAGTAGTCGCGCCGGAACGACTGGTTCACCAGAAAATCGCGCACCGTCTCACGGAACATGGCGTCAGGTTGTTCCTTCAGCAAGGCCTGCTGTGCGGCCGTGAAGTTCAGTGCGGGCAGGTGATCCAGATAGCTCGCCGAGCCGCCATAGCCCAGCTTGGCCGGCCCCAGCCACTGTGCCATGCGGGAGAAGGACATGGGCAGCCAGTCGTGGTTGAAATATTCATGGGCCAGGTAGTTGCGGTTCATGCCCTGCAGGCGTTTGAGCCGGGCCGCCACCTGGGGGTTGGACTGGGCGTACTGGGGGTTGCTGTCCATGAGACGTTCGGCAAACGCCAGGGACGCGTCAATGCGGCCGGCAATGCCGCTCCCGGGGGCGCCCATGACCTGGGCATGTTCGGTCAACAGGTCGCGCATGGGCGCCATGGCGGCCCAACCGGGCTGGGTGTTGTAGCTGACGTAGAGCACACCACCCACCCGCAGCTTGCGCCGCACAAAATCCACAATCACCGCACGGTTCGCGTCCGAGATCCAGCTCCAGATGCCATGCACGCCGATGAAGCTGAAATCGGGCAGATCCGCTCGCTGACAAAAATCGGCAAAGGCCTCGTCAAACAGCTGCGTCCCTTGTGCGTGGGCACCACTTGCACCGGCGAGTTCCTGGGCAAATGCGGCCTGCGAGGGGTTGAAGTCGGTGCCAAACCACGACGTGCCGGAGGCAGCGGCATGCACATTGACACTGATTCCCTGGCCGATACCGAGTTCACAGGACGGACCTTCGGTCAGCCAATCGGGCACCGCCCATCCGGCGTTGAGCAGCGCCAGGCGGGCACGCAAGGGGTTGAGTTCGGAGTAATAGCCGTAGGTGTAGCCAACATCGGTGACGTAGCCGTCGGTCCAGTCAGACATGGGTTCTCTCGTTCTCTGTGTTTCAACGCACCAACTGGTTGAGCTGGATGATGGGTAACAAAACCGCAAGCACGATCAACATGACGACCAGGCCCATGGCCACGATCAGCAGGGGTTCCAGCAACGTGGCCAGTTGCATGGCCCGGCGCTGGACCTCGGTGCTGAGTTGCCGGGCCGCGCGCTCCAGCATCAGCGGCAGTTGGCCGGTTTGTTCGCCCAGCCGGGCAAACATGCTCAGCAAGCCGGGGAAGCGTTTTTTCTGCGCCAGCGCGGACGCCAGCGGCGCGCCTTCGCGCACCAGCACCAGGGCGTCCAGCGCATCGGTGCGCATGGCGCGGTTGGAGAGGGTGTCGGCTGCCGCCTGCAGGGCTTTCAGAATGGGCACGCCGGCTGCGGCCAGCATGGCCAGGGTGCTGGCAAAACGGGCCGCGTTGTAACCGCGCGAAAGTTTTCCCAGCACCGGCAGGGTCAACCACATGGCATCAAATTTCTCGCGAAATGCGGCCCTGGACCATGCCAGACGTGCGCAAGCAGCTATCACAATCATAGCAATCACCATCAACCAACCCTGGCTGCGCACAAAGTTACCCAGGCCCAGCATGATCACCGTCAGCAGGGGCAGGGCGCGTTTGCTGCCGGCAAAGACCTCGGCGACCTGGGGTACCACATAGCCCAGCAAAAACATGACGATGGTGATGGCCACCAGGGTCACGATGGCGGGGTACAGGGCGGCACCGATCAGCTGGGACTTGAGTGCCTGGCTTTGCTCCAGGTCGTCGGCCAGGCGCTCCAGCACCAGGCCCAGGTTGCCGCTGTGTTCGCCGGCGCCGACCACCGCACAGTAGGTGGGGGCGAACTCGCGCGGGTGTTGTGCCAGGGCGGTGGCAAACGCCGTTCCGCCGTTGACCTCGGCCCGCAGGGCGGCCACCAGATTGCGCTGGCGCTCGTCGTCGGCTTCCTCGGACAGGGCGGTGAGCGCGCGTTCCAGTGGCAGGCCGGAGGAAACCAGACCGGCAATCTGGCGCGTCCAGATCGCCAGCGCGGTGGCGTTGAAGACGCGTGCGCTCCACAGCGTGGTGGCCTGCTTGCCGGTGTTTGTGGTGGTTGCGCCCGACGCAGCGGGCCCAACGGGCTCTACGCCCAACGGCACCAACGCTTGGGCACGCAGCAAACCGCGTGCAGCCTTGGCCGTGTCGGCTTCGATGACACCTTTGCGGGTGCTGCCATTGGAATCCAGGGCTTCAAATGAATAGGCGGGCATGGGGCGATGTTAGCCGCTGGTCGGGACCGGGCAAACCCCGCACCGGCTGCCTGTCGGTTGTGGATACGGCGCAACAAAATGCCGTACTGAGTAGTCATTGGGGTAAACCCTTGATCTGGATCAGTCGCATTTTTTGTTGAAGCAGTTCAATGCGTTTTGGGAATGTTCCCAAGCATCAACATTTAATTTGTTCCATATGAAAAAGCAAGTCATCGCCGCCGCCGTTTTGTGTTCTCTGGTGTCAGGAGCCGCTTTCGCCCAGCAGGCGAAGGAAGGCCCGTGGATGGTGCGCGCCCGCGCCGTGAGCTTGAACAGCGCCAACAGCGACAGCACCGGACTGGGCCTGTCCATCAACAACAAATGGATTCCTGAAGTGGACGTGAGCTATTTCTACAGCAAGAACGTTGCGGTGGAATTGATCCTGACCGTGCCCCAGCAGCACACACTGACGTCCTCCGCACTGGGCAAGGAAATCGGTACGCTGGAGCACCTGCCACCGACGCTGTTGCTCCAGTACCACTTTGACAGCAACGGCGGTATCAAACCGTATGTTGGCGCTGGCGTGAACTACACCAAGTTTACGGGTGTCAATATTCTCAATGGTGCCGTTGGACTCAACAGCGACAGTTGGGGCGGTGCCTTGCAAGCCGGTGTGGACATTCCGTTGAGCGGCAATATGTATCTGAATTTTGACGTGAAGAAGGTTTACATCAAGACGGACGTGTATATCGGTACCGCCAATCAGGGCAGTTTCAAGGTTGATCCGGTTCTCGTCGGAGTGGGCCTCGGCTGGCGTTTCTAAGTACTGAAGGTTTCTCAAGGGTTGGCCCTGCTGCGCGCTGCGCGGCAGGGCTTTTTTTCTGGCTGCGCACGGCTTGCTACGGCCGTCGTTCGGCGACGTTTTTTACGTCATCCGGGAATACCAGCATGACAAAAAACGCTCCCCGAATTACCATTTGGAAAACGCACGATCGTGCTTTTTTGATTCAGGCCGATTGACACAAGCAACCGGTACCGGGTCGTCCAGCGACAGCGCCCCCACCCCAGAGGTCGCACTGCCTTCTCAGACGGAATTCATTTCAACCCTTTGAGCCAACGGCTCTACTGGAGACAATTTTGAAAAAAAACGTGATGACCTGGTTGGGTGCCTGCTTGCTGGCCCTGTCGCTGTTGCCGGCCCAGGCGCTTGCCGCCGGCTATACCCAGACCAAATACCCCATCGTGCTGGTGCACGGGTTGTTTGGCTTTGACAACATTGGGCCTGTGGACTACTGGTATGGCATTCCTTCGGCCTTGCGGGCCGACGGTGCCAAGGTCTATGTGGCACAGGTTTCGGCGGCCAATAGCACCGAAGTGCGCGGTGAGCAATTGCTCACGCAAGTCAAACAGATTCTGGCCGCCACGGGCGCTGCCAAAGTCAACCTGATTGGCCACAGCCACGGCGGCCCCACGATCCGCTATGTGGCGTCGGTGCGCCCGGATCTGGTGGCATCCGCGACGTCGGTGGGTGGAGTCAACAAAGGCTCGTCGGTGGCTGACGTGCTGCTGGGCGTGGCGCCTGCCGGCTCACTGTCCAACACCGTGATTGTGTCCATCACCAACGGTTTGGCAACCATCATCAACTTCCTGTCGGGTGGTTCGGGATTGAGCCAGAACGCGCTGGCCGCAGCCCAGTCGCTCAGCACGGCGGGTTCACTGAAGTTCAACCTGGCCCACCCTGAGGGCGTGCCCACCACCGCCTGCGGTGAAGGTGCCTACACGGCGCGTGGCGTGTCTTACTTTTCCTGGAGTGGAGCCAAGGCCTACACCAATGTGTTTGACATCATGGACCCCGCATTGGCCCTGACCTCGCTGGCTTTTGGCGGCGCGAAAAACGACGGGCTGGTCGCCAGCTGTTCCACCCACCTGGGCCGCGTCATCCGCGATGACTATGCGATGAACCACATGGACGAAGTGAACCAGACGGTGGGCCTGGTCAACCTGTTTGAGACCAATCCGGTGACCCTGTACCGCCAGCACGCCAACCGGCTCCAGGGCCTGGGCCTGTAGGGCGTTCATGCAATTGAGCGCGATCCGAGTCAGCCTGGGGCTGCTCGGTCTGGCACTGGTGGCTGGCGGCTGGATGGTGTGGCAGGGCGCAGGCCCCGATGCCACACCGGTGCTGCCAGCGCCAGCGGCCAACCGGAGCGAGCCTTTCGTGCGCTCCATGCAGGACACCGTGCCCGACGGGGATCTGCAAGCCATGCAAGCGGCCCAGACGGCGGGGGCGTCCGGCACTTTGGCCTATGGAGAGCTCAAACGTCTGTTTGACTACTATTTGAGTGCCGTGGGTGAGCAAAGCATCGCCGCCATTTCCCAACACGTTCGCAGCGAGCTGGAGCGCCGCCTGCCCGCGCTCCAGGCCCAGAAGGCCCAGCGGCTGTTCGCCCTGTACATCGAATTCAAGCGCGAGCTGATAGAGCTCGACAGCCAGCCGGAGCTGGCCGGCAATGGTGTGCAGGCCATACGCCGGCGCATGCTGGCCATGCAGGATGTGCGCGCACGCTATTTCAGCAATGACGAGACCCAGGGCATGTTTGGTTTTGATGATGCCTACGACATGGATGCCGTCGCCCGTCTGGAGATCAGCCAGAACCCCGCACTGAGCGCATTGCAGAAGCAGCAGCAACTGGCTGCGCTGGATGCCGCCATGCCAGCCGCCTTGCTGCGCGAGCGCGAGGCCAGCCATGTGGTGGTGCGCGTGGAGCAGCAAGCCCAGGAACTGCGCTCCAGGGGCGCCAGTGAGGATGACATTTACCGCATGCGGGCCAAGGAATTTGACCCCCAGGCCGCAGCACGGCTGGCCGACGTAGACCGCGAAGAGGCGGTCTGGAAAGGCCGGATTGCCCGCTATCTGGATGAGCGCAGCAAGCTGCTCAGGTCAAAGGCCAATGCGACCGAGTCGGAGCGCCAGGCCAGCCTGGTGCAGCTCCAGCAAAGCGCTTTCACCGAAGAAGAACGCCCCAGGCTGTTGGCCTACGAATAATGGGTTGACGCTGCCCGTCAGGCATCAATGTGGCAGGCGCTTGCCGTGCGGCAGGCTCGCCAGCCGGGTGTACAGGCTTCGGCAGTAACCGGTAATGCGCAGGCACTTGTTGATTTCGTCCACCGGCAGCGGGCCGGATACCACGACGATGTCGTTGGCGCGGTCAATGGCTCCGGTGGCCCGCAGGCGGCGGCGGGTATTGTTGGCCCAGGAGTGGATGCGCGTCGGATTGCCATGCTCATGCAGCTTGCCGGTGCGCGCGTCAAAAGCAATGGCAACCGTGTCCGTCATCAGCCGCAGGCGGTGTTCGCCGGTGACCTTGCTGGGCGGCGTACTCAAATCGTAAAGATGGTAGTGACCTTGCTTGAGCTGGTATTGAAGCGACATGGGTTTTCCTCGTTGCCCTGATTTTGGATCGCACGCCGTAAAAATAGAGTCAAAGAAATGGCCGAAATACCGGCCAATTGGAAATGGGTTGCCAGTGGGCTGGGCGCGGCCCTCAGTCACGGGTGACGCGAACCAGTTCTTCGCGGGAGGTAATTCCGTTTTGCACCAGGCGTTCACCATCCTCGCGCATCAGCGTCATGCCACCGGCGATGGCGGCTGCACGGATATCGGCTTCGGATGCCTGGTGGTGAATCTGTGCACGGATGGCGTCATTGGTTACCAGCAACTCAAATACGCCGGTGCGCCCCAGGTAGCCGGTATGGCCACAATGTTCGCAGCCGACGCCGTGGCGCTCCGCCGCAGGGCCGCCCCCAGGCGGAGCAGCCCCCTTGGGGGGCAGCGAGGACACGCCAGTGCCGAGCGTGGGGGCGGCGCAATGTGTGCACAGCTTGCGTAGCAGCCGCTGGGCCAGCACACCCAGCAGGGAGGAGCTGAGCAGGAAGGGCTCAATGCCCATGTCGGTCAGGCGCGTCACCGCGCTGGCCGCGTCATTGGTGTGCAGCGTGGCCAGCACCAGGTGACCGGTGAGGGAGGCCTGGATGGCGATCTGCGCGGTCTCGAAGTCGCGGATCTCGCCGATCATGATCACGTCCGGGTCCTGGCGCAGGATGGCGCGCAGGGCCTTGGCAAAGTCGAGGTCGATCTTGGCGTTGACCTGGGTCTGGCCGACGCCGGCCAGTTCGTACTCGATGGGGTCTTCCACCGTCATGATGTTCTGGCGCCGGGTGTCGAGCTTCTGCAGTGCGGCGTACAGCGTGGTGGTCTTGCCCGAACCGGTGGGACCGGTCACCAGGATGATGCCGTGGGGCTGCGCCACCAGGTGCTCAAAGCGCGACAGCACGTCACCCTGCATGCCCACCGATTCCAGGCTGAGCTTGCCGCCGCTCTTGTCCAGCAATCGCAATACGGCGCGTTCACCGTGGGCGCTGGGCAGGGTGCTGACCCGCACATCGACGCCGCGCGTGCCAATGCGCAAAGATATGCGCCCGTCCTGGGGCAGGCGTTTTTCGGCAATGTCCAGGTCGGCCATGATCTTCAGGCGCGAGATCAGCGCGGCGTGCAGGGCCCGGTTGGGTTGCACCACGTCACGCAGCGACCCGTCCACCCTGAAGCGCACGCTGGAATGGCGCTCGTAGGGTTCGATGTGGATGTCGCTGGCGCCGTCGCGTGCGGCCTGCGTCAGCAGCGCATTGAGCATGCGGATGATGGGCGCGTCGTCCGACGTTTCCAGCAGGTCCTCAATCGCGGGCAGGGCCTGCATCATGCGCGAGAGGTCGACGTCGGCTTCCACTTCGCTGATGACGGTTGCCGCACTGGACTCGCTTTGGGCGTAGGCGGCGCTGATGCGCTGGCGCAGTGCCTCGGCCGCTTCAGTCTGAATCTGTTGCACCCCGAACTTGCGAATCACCTCGCCCACGGCACTGGCTGCGCTGTCGCTGCCCAGGTCGTGCAGCCACAGGGTCAGCGCGCCGTCCTGCTCTTCCAGCAATAACTGGTGGCTGCGCGCAAAGGCGTAGGGCAAGGGGTATTGCAGCGGATGGCCCATGGCTATTTCTTGCCCTCGGGCAACACGGTCGACCGTGCGGGAGGTGCCGGCAAGACGGGTGCCGCGTTGACCGGCAGCCCGGCGCTGGTCTGCGGTTGGGCTAGCTGCTGCGTTGCGCGCATCAGGTCGTAACGGTCCAGTGACAGTGCGTCGGAGGCTGCTGCATCGCGCACCACCACGGGCCGCAGGAACACCATCAGGTTGGTCTTCTTGCGGCTGCGGGTCTCGCTCTTGAACAGGTTGCCAAACAGGGGCACATCGCCCAGCCCGGGAACCTTCTCCTGGTTGCCCGCGTATTCGTCCTGCAACAAGCCGCCGAGTACCACGATGGAGCCGTCACCCACCAGCACATTGGATTCGATGGAGCGCTTGTTGGTGATCAGTCCCGTGGGCGAGTTCACCGACGACGCCTGTACGCTGGACACTTCCTGGAAAATCGTGAGCTTGACGGTTCCGTTCTCGCTGATTTGCGGCTTGACCCGCAACGTCAGTCCCACGTCCTTGCGCTCGATCGTCTGAAACGGATTGACGGTACCGGAGGTGGTGCCCGAGTTGGTGTACTGGCCGGTTACAAAGGGCACGTTTTGCCCGATGACAATCTTGGCCTCTTCGTTGTCCAGCGTGAGCAGGTTGGGCGTGGACAGGATGTTGCCGTCGCCATTGGCTTGCAGGTAGCGCGCCAGAAAGCCCAGCACGTACACGCCATTGACCTGGTTGGCGACCGCAAAATTGCCCCCGGTGGCCAGCGTTGCGCCGCCGCTCAGGGCCTTGGTGGCCAGGTTGACGATGTTGGTGCCACCAATGCTGAAATTGGTGCCCAGCAGACCGACGCTTGCATCTCCGTTTTGCCCCAGGGCACCTTGCCACTGGATGCCAAACTCGGCCGCCTTGTCGGCGTTGACCTCGGCGATCAGGCTTTCCACATAGACCTGGGCGCGGCGCGCGTCGAGCTTGTCGATCACCGCGCGCAGCTGGCGGTATTGGGGTTCGGGCGCCGTGATGATCAGCGAGTTGGTGGCGGTGTCGGCCTGGATTTGCCCGCCGGTTGAGGGTTGACTCGCGGTCACCGCGCTGGTCGCCGGGGACCCGGTGCTGCCGGTCGTGCCCGGGGCGCCGCCCGCAGCCGGACTGCGTGCTTCGCCCGACATGGCGGCGCGCAGGGTGACGGCGAGCTTGGCCGCTTCGGCGTTTTTCAGGTAGACCACGTAGATGTTGCCGGTGGCGCTTTGGCTGCCGGGCTGGTCGAGCTTGTCGATCAGCGACTTGGCCAGCGCCAGGCGCGCCGGGTTGGCCGCACGCAGGATCAGGGTGTTGCTGCGCGGCTCGGCCACCAGCGTGGTCTTGAACGAGCCATCCGCTTGACCCCCGGGTGCGGCGGCAACGCCACCGCCCGACTCCAGCAGGCGCAACACCAGGGGCGCCAGATCCACGGCAATGGCGTGTTTGAGGGACAGGACCTCCACGTCCGTGGCGTTGGAGACATCCATGGCCGCAATGATCTGGGCAATGCGGCGCAGGTTGTCGCCGTAGTCGGTGATGACCAGTGAGTTGTTGCCCGGGTTGACGTTGATCGTGTTGTTGGGGCTGATCAGCGGACGCAGAATGGGCAGCAGGTTGTTGGCGTTCTCGAAGTTGAGCTTGAAGATTTGGGTGGCAATCTGGTTGCCGGCGACCAAGTTGCCTTCAAAAACGGCGCCGCCCTGCAGTTTGGCATCCGCTTCGGGCACGATCTTGTCCAGTCCGGCCGCATCCACCACGGTATAGCCCTGCAGGCGCAGCATGGCCAGGAACTGGCTGTAGGCCACTGCAGGGCTGACCGGCTTGTCGGTGGTCAGCGTGATGGTGCCCTTGACGCGGGGGTCCACCACCACGTTGCGCCCGGTCAGCGTGGCCATGGTGCGCGCCACGGCATCGATCTCGGCGTTGGTGAAGTTCAGGGTGATCGGTTCGCCGCGCCGGGTTATGCTGGTGGGGGCTGTCGAAGCCACCGTTTGTCCCCAGGAATTGATGGGTAAAAGACCTGTAGCCCCCGTCAACAGGGCGTAAGCAGCTATGAAAATAATAGCGTTTTGCTGGCGCTTGGAAAGGCGTGTGTTCATATGGCGAGATCTCACTATTAGCCCACGGTAATGATGGAGCGCGCACCGTCGCGCCGCCCCAGAATGTTCAGAAGATTGGACAACGCTTCCACGCGCTCCGGCGCCGCGCTGGCCTCGCCATTGAAGCGCAGGCGCTGGCCCACCCATTGGCCCTGGCCCGAGAGTTGCAGGCTGCCTTCCAGCGTCGCCAGTAGCAGCGTGGGCGTTGGGCCACCCTGCAGCGTGAAACGGTAGCTGCCCATGGGCGACAGCGTGGACAGGCGCGAGGAAACCTGCGTGGCATCGAGTTGCACACGTCCTTCCAGGTTCAGGCGACCCTGGGTCCACTCCAGATGGAAGTCCTGGGTGGAGGCCGTCAGCTGCCCTTGCGGCTGAACGGTGTTCCAGGGGGTACCCAGCCCGGCCAGCAGGCTGGCGGGCCATTGGGATTGACCGTCTCCCAGCACCAGGCGCAATCCGCTGAAACCGGTGGCAACCGCACGCAACTGCAGCGGTTGCGGGGTGCAGCAGTCGGCGCTGACGTCGATGGCAAGGCCGCCCCACACGGGACGAATGCGCCAGCTCAAGCGGCCGGGCAGCGCGGTGGAATTTGCACTGCCGGCTCCGCCAGACAGAACCAGTTGTGAAGAGCCGTCCCAAACACTACCCCGGGCGCCGGTAAGGCTGACGTGCTGGCTGCTGGCCTGATTCACCGCGGCAGCCAGCCAGCTGGCCGGTGCAAATACCGCCGTGGCGCCGACCATGCCGACCAGTGCGCCGGTGATGGCCGAGCGCCAGGGCGGGGGCTGATGCAGTGCGCTGGTTGTGCGTGGCATGGTCATCACCGTTGCGGCAGACTCATGACCAGCACGCCCGACCAGATGACCCCTTGTGGAGTGGCCATGCGCGTGATGCGGGCCTCCAGCGGGATTGAGCGCGCATTCAGGCGGGCTTGTGCCAGCCACTGGGCCAGGGCATCGGCTCCGGTGGCCTGCAGGGTGACGTTGGCACGGTCAGCGACCGCGTTCACCTGGGCCGTGTTGCCCAGCGTTTGTTTGGTGGCCTGTTTCAGCGCACGCAAGGCATCGTCATAGGCCAGAGGCGCCTGCTGTTGCAGGGCCTTGGCTTGCGATTGCAGCGACTGCATGCGCTGGAGTTGCGCATCCAGCACCTTGGCCTGTGCATCGGAGGTGCGCAGGGTGAGCAGGGCAGGCGCCAAGACCAGTTGCCACAAGAGGGCCAAGGCCACCAGTGCCACGGCCATAGTGAGCAGCGTGCGCTCCCGGCTTGCGAGCTGGCTCCAGCGGGCGTGCAGCGGCGCCAGTGCCTTCCAGGCAGAGCGTGGGTCAGGCGCATTCATGGGCGTCGCTCCTGTTTCAGCACCAGCCGGTCACTGTCCACCGTGGCGGAGTAGCCGTGGGCTTGCAGCCTGGTGGAGAGAGGGGGCAGCGCGACAGCGGATGGGTCAGGTACCTTGAGGCGCAATTCGCCTGCTATGAATTCAATAGCGGTTGGTGCCGGTATTTCGGGGGCTACCGTCTGGAAAAGACCCAGCATGGTTTCCATGTCGCCGCTGGAGGCGGCGCCGCTCTGGCGCTGCAGGTCGGCCAGCGAACGGGCCATTTGCAGGGGGGCATCCACCACCACACGGACGTCGGGGAAGGTGGTCGTCAGGATCTCGCGGATGGCCGAGCGCTTGGCTGCGAGCGCCGACTGTTCCTTCCAGGCCCACGCCTGCAGGCCTGCCAGATTGATCACGACCAGGGCTGCGGCAGCCCAGCGTGCCGGCTTCCATTTTGGCGACTGCAGCAAGCTGGTGCCCAGTGTGGACAGTCGCTTGCGCGTGCGGGCGCGGCTGCTGCGCAACAGGTCAAACTGCGCCAGGTCCCAGGCCGACTGGGCCGACACCAGGGCGCGCTGGGGCTGCGTTTGCAGGGCCACGCGGCCCGTGAAATGGTGCTCGGCGAGTTCGGCGACGCCGGGCTCCGCGGTCACCTCGGGTATGTCGCCGTTGGCCAGGGTGGCCGTCATCAGCGCAACGCTGGTGCTTGACAGCGGCAACACGGTCACGCCCTGCGGGCTGCTCCAGACACACTGTGGTGAATCGGGTGTGCCCAAGACGTGCAAAGCGAAAGCGGCGGGCGCGTCCGCGGTGGGTGGTTCCATTTCCGGCACGATGCGGGCCACGGGCCGTCCAGCCTGTTCCAGTGCCGCCAACCAGGCGCCTAGCCACGGACGGTTGCACGCGGCGACCCAGATGGGCGTGCCAGCCCGGGCCTCGGGCTGGATGGCGAAATGCATTTGCTCGGGCTCGTCCAGAATGCGGTCTTCGAGCAGGCCATTGAGTATCGAACGCAGGCGCGACCCGTTGCCCTCCTGGAAAAAACTGCGATCCAGGGTTCCCTTGGGCAGTTCCAGCCGGTGCCATGACAGCTGACTGGCCGGGACTACGGCCACAGTCTCCAGGTTCGGCGCGTTCGGCAGCAGGGCCGCGGTCGTCTCGACATGACGCTGGATGGTGCGGCCATCCTCGCTCACGACCGCACTGCAAGGCGTGGCCGCAGTGGGCAGGCCGGAGGGAAGGGAGACGATCAGGGTGGACATGCGGTTTTTTTAAGCAACGTCATTGTAGGGGGCTGGTTTGCAGCCCCTGGGTCCCGCGATCGCGCCATAAGGTCTTCACATTGAGGCCTTCCCGCTGGACGACGGATCGCTCTTCGACGACGGTGTGGTCCAGACGCAGCCGCCCCTGGACTTCAAAAAAACGCGAGCTCACGCTGTGCTGTGCGTCGTTCAGATCACCCGCAGCCTCGGCCACCACTTTGCCGGCATCACTGAGCGTGCGGAAGTGGGTCGACTGGCGGCTGGTGACCAGGCGCTGGGCCTGCGCCATGTCGAGCAAGGGGATGCAGGCATGCAACACCGGGGCGCTGGCGGTGTTGAGGTTGACCGGGGTGCGCACGGGCAGCAGCGTGATGAAGGGGCGCAACAGGGTCAGGCTGCGCGGTGACAGGCCGAGCCAGACCAGTTGGCCCACCCGCTGTGGCACCAGAGGGGCCAGTCGGGACGACCCGTTCTCGGGGCTGGTATCCATTGCAAAACGCAGGTTCTCGGCCAGCGCAGCCAGTTCTGAGCGGGGCAGACCCAATTGCTCAAACAGTTTGGCAAAGGCGCGCAGCGCGGGCTCCGACACCTTGCCGTTTTCCACCAGGTTGGTCACGTTCATGCGCGCTTGCAGATCGCTGATAGAGCCCGACAGAAAGACCTGCGATGCGTTGTCTGTGGCGTCCGGGGTGCTGTTCTTGTCAACGGCGAGAAAGGTGGAGAGCCGGGCTTCTTCGAGCGGCACGGCCCAGGGCTCCCCCAGGTGGTCGGCGCCGCCCGAGCGGGCGTCTTCGCGCAGGATCAGGCGGGCCCAGTCCAGTGCACCGGTCAGAATCCACAATGATTGCGTGCGTGAGCGCTCGGCCGTTTCCACTTCCACGCTGCGCCATTGCTGCCACAGTGCCGCCGCCGCCATGCTCGCGACCAGCGCCACGGTCAACATGGCCGTCAGCAGCGCGGCGCCGGTTTGCCGGGATTTCAAGATTTCCCCCCGCCCAATGAGAGCCGTACCCAGTCGCGGGTGAGGGTTCCTCCAAGGACTTCATTGGCCGGCAGGGTCAATACCAGCCGCACACCGTCTGGCAGCGTCAGGTCCGGGCCAACGGGTTTTTCACCGTTGGGCGGGGGCGGCGCGCCATTGCTGGACAGCGGGTTGGTCCAGGCGTCGGCCCGGAAATAAAAGACTTTCCATTCCTCGACTGCGGCGATGCTGACCTCGAATCTTTTCTCTTCATCCCCCGGGTTCTGCGCCCACTGGGCGGCTCTGGCCCAGGCCGCCTGCAGTTCGCCCTGGGTCAGCACGGGCGGGGACTGCCAGCGCAGCCACTGGCCGTTTCCATCCACACTGCGGCGCGCCCATGCGACGACCAGAAGCCCGTCGCCAGAGGATACCGTGCTGCGCCGGGTGATGCGCAGGGCACGCCCGTCCCAATCCAGCGCCTGCGTATTGGGCAACTGCACCAGCGCATCCAGATCCGCCGCCCATTGCGACAGCCCCGCCTGCAAGGTCAGTACCTTGTCGGCGCGCTGTTGAAGCTGCGTCTGGGTGCGGGCCATGCCGTCGAGCCCGCGCCAGCTCAGGCCCGCCATCAACGCCATCACGCCAATGGCGACCAGCAGTTCGATCAGCGTGAATCCACGCGCACGTGCGGGGGGCATCAAACGCCGCGAAGCGACAACCGTGGGGGCCATCAGTACCGCCCCACCACCGTGGACACGGCCAGCAGTGGCACTTCGCGTTCTGCAACCTGGGCCTCAACCCGCAAGAAATTCGGGTTGGGGGTGGGGCTGACCGACAGTGTCACAGCCAGCGTGCGACCTGCTTGCTCACAACCGGTGGTGTTGTCACCGACGGCCGGCATCTGACGGGAAAGGCGCACATTCACGAGTGCGTTTTCTGCGCACAACTGTGCCAGCACCAGGTCCGACTGCCGTTCGGCGTTGCGGGTCAGCGCTGCGGTGGAGCGCACGCCGGCCGCCAGCGCCACGGCCACAATGCCCAACGCCACCAGGACCTCCACCAGGGTGAAGCCTTTGGCGGCTTTTGCAGGTCCGGCGCAGAGGTTCATGGCGTCCCGGGAACCGCCCCGGTGTCCGCTGCCACGGCGAAAGGCCGTACGCCATCGGTGGCGATCGTCAGACTGCGTGTGGGGTCAGAAATGCTCACCAGCCGAATCCGCTGGGGCCCAATGATGGGCTCCGGGCCGAGCACCAGGGGGGCGGCGGGTTCGGCACGGACATCCTGGCCCAGCCAGACCGATGGCAGCAAATCGCCTGGAAGTCCGTCAAACGCAAAACCCGTGGTGGTGGCTCGCCAGCGCACGGGATTGGCGCTCATGCGTGAGTGGGCGCGGGCGGACTCCAGCAAGGCTGCCAAACGCTGCGCTTCGCGTTCCAGCTGGGTTTGCGAGGAATCCCGCAGGGCAAGTCCGACACCCGCCGTGGCGATGGCCATGATGGCCACGACGACCAGCAGCTCCAGCAGCGTAAAGCCTTTACTCCCAGCTTCCAATGTCCGCATTTTTGCCCTCACCACCCGGTTGACCATCCGCACCGAAGGAGAGCACGTCAACCTCGCCCCGCACACCGGGGTTGAGGTACTGGTAGGCACGCCCCCAGGGGTCATTGGGCAACTTGTCCAGGTAGTGTTTCCAGTTGGGAGGAACAGGCCCCTCCGCTGGTTTGGTCAGGAGAGCCTGCAACCCTTGAGCGGCGGTGGGGTAACGCTGGTTGTCCAGCTTGTAGAGTTTGAGGGCCTGCATCAGATTGTTCACGTCCGTTCGCGCGGCAGTGGCGCGGGCGTCTTCGGCGCGGTCCAGCACGTTGGGCACAATGAGCGCCGCCAGCACGCCAATGATCACCAGCACCACCATCAATTCAATGAGGGTAAAGCCTGCGACCAGGCGCTGCCGGACGGTTTTCAGGGTGGGGCGGGAGTGGGGTGGTCGTATGTTCATGGTCGGCTCAATCATAATCGCGCCATGCAAACAAACGCTATCCACGTATGGGGTAATCGGGCGGCAACCTTCGCACTGGCTGCGTTGGCCGCCCTCAGTGGCACGTATTGGGTCCTGAAAAGCACGGGCGGCCACGGTGTTTCAACGGCCATCTCTGCGAGCACGGACAGTTTGGCGGCTCTGGACCCCCAGGCGGTGGCGCGCGCATTGGGTGGTGGCAATTCTGGCGCAAGCACGGCAGCGGGCGGGTCATCCCCGGCGTCTGCCCGCTCGGCCTATGTGCTGGTCGGCGTGCTGGCGGATAGCCTGCACGGTGGTGCCGCCCTGATTTCAGTGGACGGCAAAGCGGCCAAGCCGTACCGCGTGGGGGCCACGGTGGATGGCAATCTGGTGCTGCAGTCGGTCGCTGCTCGCCAAGCTGTTCTCGCGGCCGGTGCTGATGGATCAGCGCCGGTGACGCTGGAACTGCCCGCGCTGAGCAAGTAATGGCCAGCGTCCGACCCGCAGGTGCGTCGGGGCGATATCCGGCGCTGGATGCCCTGCGCGGGATGGCGGTGGTGTGGATGACGGCATTCCATTTTGCGTTTGACCTCAACCACTTCGGGTTTATCCATCAGGATTTCTACCGCTCACCGGTTTGGACTGTTCAGCGGACCTGCATTCTGAGTCTGTTTTTGTTTTGCGCCGGTTTTGGACAGGCCGTCGCTGTCCACGCCGGGCAATCGTGGAGCCGGTTCTGGCGGCGTTGGTTGCAAATTGCCGCGTGCGCTGTGGCCGTCAGCCTTGGCTCCGCGCTGATGTTTCCCAACAGCTGGATTTATTTTGGCGTGCTGCATGGCATGGCCGTCATGCTGTTGGTGTGCAGGGCAACAGCCTCCTGGGGGCGCTGGTTGTGGGTGGCTGGTTTGCTTGCTGTGGCATTGGCGCTGCTTTCGCCCTCTGTCCATGGCGCGATGCCCTTTCTGGCCGCGCTGGACTCGAAATCCCTGAACTGGATTGGACTGATCAGCCACAAACCGGTCACCGAGGACTATGTGCCGTTGCTGCCCTGGCTGGGGGTGATGTGGTGGGGCATGGCTGCGGGTCAGTTGACCTTGTCCAGGGGCTGGGCCAGCCATCTGGCTCCGACTGGCAACACCCTCTTGCTACCCCGGTTCGCCTGGATTGGACGCTGGAGTCTGAGCTGGTACATGGTGCATCAACCCCTGTTGATCGGGATGTTGACCCTGGTTGGGGTCATGCGCTAGCTTAGTACGAGCGACCCTTGGTGACCGTTTCCCGGGTAATTTTCCAGGCACCCTGTACGTTTTCCAATGCCAGGGTTTTGTCGACTGTGTCTTGGTAGCCGGACGATCCGTATTCCTGGGAAAAGGCGACTTCAGCAGACTTGGCGTCACAACGAACGGGGGTCAACTTGCCGATGACGATCTGGATGCCGCCCTGTTTGCTGATGCGGGCCCTGCGCATGGATTCCCACTGTCGGTAATCCATTCCCTTGGTCGGCACAAAGTTGCTTGAATAGGCGCCCAGATAAGCAACCACGTCTTTGCGGTTCCATGCGCCCAGCCAGGCGTCCACGACCTTGGGTAGTTGGGCGCAATCCGCCGTCGGAGTCGCCGGCTGCGTGGATGCGGGAATGGCGGCTGCCAACGGCTTGACCGGGTCTGCCGGTAACGACGCAGGGCGTGAACTGAACGTCCGGTCCAGTGCGGGCGTTTGCGGTGTTTCGCTATTGCACTGCAGCAATTCATCGTCATTGTCGGTGTTGCCTGAGGCCAGCGGCGCGTCATTGGACAGAGTCTGCAACTTCAGCGCACCCAACAGCGAGCCGGATGTCGCCAGCACCCGCACAGCCGATAGTTGAAGATCGTATTCAGCATTAGCGAGGGCCCGGCGTGCCTGGTAGAGCTCGTTTTCGGTATCCAGGAGATCCAGCAAGGAGCGCTGACCGATATCGAATTGCTGCTGGTAGGCTTGCCGCGCCTTGGAGGTAGAAAGTTCATGCTGGGCGAGCAGTTTGATTTGCGCCGCCAGGCGTTGAGAGTCGTTGAACGCGATTTCGCCGGTCTGCCAGATGTCTCTGCAGGCCTTGTCGCGCAAATCGTAGGCGCTATTGAGTTTGGCGACGTACTGATTGACGCGGGCCTTGTCCGAACCACCACGGTACAGGTTGTAGTTCAGCACCACTTCCAGCGCGGTATCGCGGAAATCGCCGGTCACGCCACTTTGATTGGTTTCAAAACTCTGCCGGGCCCGAAACTCCACGGTGGGAGCATAGGCCGATCGGCGCACTTCGCTGTCCGAGCGGTAGCCCCGGATCGTTGCCACTGCCGCAAGGAAGTCGGGATTGCGGCGAACGGCCTCGGTCAGAAAATTGGTACCTGGCGTCAGCAAACCACCTATGGGCTCCATTGCGGAGAGCGTTTGGGAAGGGATTGCTCCAACCAGTCGCTGGTATCGGGCCGAAACATCGTGCAGGTTGCTGACTTCGGTTAACCAGTTGGATTCGGCAAGCGCCATGCGGCCGGCCGCTTGTTCAAGGTCCACCTTGCGTCCGACGCCGGCCTTTACTTTTTGGCTCAATCGGTCATGGACTTCCTGGTGGGAGTTGAAATTATCTGCGGCGAGCTGGACCAGTTCCCGGTAGCGCAGAACATCCAGATACGCGCGGGCTACTTCCAGTGCAGTCTGGTTGCTGGCAGACAGTAAATCGAAATACGCTGTTTGCTGGGCATAGCTCAGGCGTCTGGTTTCGTGTAGCGTTGCAAATCCATCAAAAAGGGTCTGGCGCAACTGAAGGGACGCGCGATTGCCGGAGTAACCCAGTGTTGATGCAAGTGACGGAGTTTTGGTTTCGTAAGAACCACCTGCTATTTCCAGGTCAATACGGGGCAGCCATCCGCCCTCTGCCACCTTGCGCTCGGCCTTCGCAGCCTCCAGGTTATGAAAACGCAGCTTGACTTCCGGATTCTGCAAAATGGCCCGCTCAACAGCATCTTTCAAGGTGCCCGGCGATTGTTGTGCGATTGCTCCAAGGCTGAAACAGGAGGTTGCAAGCAGAACGGCGTAGCGGGTGGTTGTTCGCGTGGTCATACGTTGGGAAGACTTTCCGGTTTTTTGTGGCGATTAGCGCGGCTTTCAGATGCGGACTGTGCTAGTGTTCGCCAGAAATGAACAGTGCTGCATTCTGCTTCAAAAAGCAGAGCGCCAAGGAGCGCCCCGGAATGCGAAGATCAAAAAAATGGGTTTCTGTGAAAAAATGCACGAGAATTTTCGGCGTAATCCAAAGGCACTTGGGTCGGTGTGTCCCCTAGCTGTTCCACGAGAGAACCCAGGTGTTGATGATCCGCTGTTGATAACTGTATGGGTGGTGGCTTATCTGGCGCTTCCTTTTTAAATCGCCTGCTAAAACAAACGTGCTGTCCAACATGCCTCGATTCCGATCAATGAAGGCAATGTGGGTCGGGCTCGTCTTGCTTGGGTGTTTGGTCGGCCTGGGGCGGCTCGCTCACGGCAGCACTGATTTTGACCGCCTGTTGGCGTCGATAACTCTGCGTTGGGGCGCAGGAGTTACCGCAAAGTTCAATGCGTGGCAAGCCCTGATCCTCAACAATAAGACTGCCCCCGACGTTGAACGACTCAAGCGGGTGAATGATTTTTTCAATAAGACCATTCGATTTGGCGACGATTTGGCCGTGTGGGGTCAAGAAGATTACTGGGCCACTCCGCTGGAGACGCTGGGCCAAGGCGCGGGAGATTGTGAGGATTTTGTCATCGCGAAATACTTCACTTTGAAAGAGATGGGTGTGGAGTCCAACAAGCTGCGCCTGATTTATGTGCGTGCCAAAACAGGTTCATCTGACGGTGCCATTTCGCAAGCCCACATGGTTTTGGCCTATTACGCGAAACCCGACGCGGAGCCGGTTGTTCTGGATAACCTGATTGGTGACATACGCCCTGCATCGCGCAGGCCGGACTTGGTGCCGGTCTTCAGTTTCAATAGTGAAGGTATTTTTACGGGTGTATCCGGCAAGGATGCGACTCCATCCGCAGGAACGGGTCGACTGTCGCGGTGGGAAGATCTCTTGAAACGCGCGCGTGCCGAAGGGTTCGAATGATCCCCTGGCTAATTTAAGGAAGTTGAATATGTCAATGTTTCGCCAACTGTGGCTCGCCATCATCGCCAGCACATTGATGGCTCTTGCCGGAAGTCTGCTGGTCTCCATGCTGAGTGCCCGTGCGTATCTGGAGTCCCAACTCTCCATCAAGAATACCGACAACGCCACTGCATTGGCGCTGTCATTGAGCCAGAGCAATCCGGATGAGGTCACGATTGAACTGGTAGTGTCATCGCTCTTTGATGGCGGGCATTATGAACTGGTGCGGGTGACCAACCCCCAGGGGAAAACCATGTCGGAGCGTGTGGGATCGGATGCAGACCTGGGCGCCCCTGCGTGGTTTGTACAGTTGTTGCCGATTCGCGCGCAGGCCGGGCAGGCACAAATCTCCAGTGGCTGGAAGCAATTCGGTGCCGTCACCCTAATCAGTCAGAGTCGTTTCGCCTATGCTGCGTTGTGGAAGAGTGCACAGGAGATGGCCCTGGCGTTGTCGCTGGCTGGTTTGGCCGGTGGTTATATGAGCACGTTGGTCTTGCGTCGTTTACGTCGCCCCCTGAATGCCGTGATCGATCAGGCGCAGGCCATCACCGAGCGACGTTTTGTGACCATGGAGGAGCCTGCGGTGCCGGAGTTGAAAAAACTGGCACAAGCCATGAACGTTACGGTTGCGCGGCTCAAAGCCATGTTTGATGATGAGGCAGAACGCCTCGAAGGCGTCAGGCGCGAAGCCAATTGCGATACGTTGACCGGTTTGGCGAACCGTAGCAATTTCATGGCCCGTCTGCGGGACACCGTTCAGGCTGAGCACTCGGCTGGCGGTGCGGTGTTTATCGCCCGTGTGGCGAATTTGGCGACCGTCAATCAGTCATTGGGTCGCAAAGACACCGATGAGCTGTTGCGCGCCTTTGGCCGCGGCCTGGTGTCGGTTGCGCAGCGGTACCCGGAAGCGTTGGCGGCCCGGCTCAATGGTGCCGATTTTGCGATGTTGGTGCCAGCTCTGGCGTCGCCGCAAGAGGTGGCACAGGAACTGTTCCAGGCGTTGACCAGTGAGGCGTCGGCCTATCTGCCGGACCGTCCCACCACATGGCTGGGTTGTGGACACTTTCCTCCGGGTGTGGAAGTGGACGCCATTCTTGCACAGGTCGACATGGCGCTGGCCGCCGTCGAGGCGGCAGGGCCAAGCGGGTTGAAAGTCGTCGATCTTCATTTGTCAGACGATGCGCCAAGAAGTACGGAGGAATGGTCCAAATTGATCCACCGTGCGCTGGACCAGAAATGGGTGCGATTGGTGTCGTTTCCCGTCATGTCACTGGATGGAAAACTGGTGCACAGAGAGTGTCCGCTTCGGCTGATGTTCGATGAACACGGCGAATGGCAACCAGCGGGCAAGTTCTTGCCCGTCGCTGAACGGCTCAAGTTGACGCCACAGCTTGACCTTGCGGCGGTTGCCCTGGGGCTGGATGAGTTGGAAGCCAAACCCCAATTGACGGGCCTGGCGATCAACCTGTCGGCCAGCTCGATCTACTTGCCGGAGTTCCGTTCCAGCCTGCAGAAATTGCTGAAACGTCGATCAGGTACCAGTCGCCTTTGGCTTGAAGTGGCGGAGTCCGGAGTACTTTCACACTTCGATGCGTTCAAGGCACTGTGCGCTGATTTGCGTGGAGTCGGCTGCAAGCTTGGTCTGGAACATTTTGGCCGCCAGTTCAGCGAGATTGGCCGATTGCACGATCTGGGTCTGGACTATTTGAAAGTGGATGGCAGTTTCGTGCGTGGCCTTGATGGCAACGCGGGCAATCAGGCGTTCTTGAAAGGGCTGTCCACCATTGCCCACAGCATCGGCCTCACGGTGATTGCCGAAGGCGTCACCAACGAGGCCGACCTGAAAGCACTGGGTTCCGTGGGCTTTGATGGCGCTACCGGACCCGCTGTCAACGAGCCCTGTTGAGTATTCGCTCGCTGGGTGTTTATGGCCCTGGGGTGGTTCCTGCCTTGAGTAGATCGATGGCAACTGATGTTTCGGATGTTCCGCCGTGACCATCGCTGACGACATAGTGGAAAGTCGCGTTTCCTACAAAATCTTTCGTCGGCGTGAACACGACATTTCCGCCAACCAGTGCGACGGTTCCATTTGTTGCATCTAGCACCGACGAGATCGTTAACACATCCGTTTTGTCAGGGTCTGAATCGTTGCTCAACAAGGTTGAAGTTGCAATGTTGAGTGGCGTGTTCACGGTCCCAGTTAGGGCGTCGGCCACCGCAAGGGGTGCATGGTTGATTGGATCAACCGTCAAGTCGACCGTTGCAGAGGCTGTTCCGCCATGACCATCACTAATCGTGTAATTGAAAGACGCCGCTCCGGTATATCCGGTTGTCGGAGTGAATACAACGTCCGACCCATTCAGGGCCACGGTGCCATGCGTTGCGTTTTGAACGGAGAACAGTTGGAGCTTATCCCCGTCGGCATCTGTATCGTTGATCATTAGCGTTTGCGCGGTCAATGTCAACGTCGTGTCTGCCGTTGCAGTGGCGGTGTCATGAACCGCTACTGGAGCATGGTTGAAGTTGAAGGTCAGTGATGAACTGATCGTGCTCACGCCATCTGTCATGTTGTACGTTGTTACGGGCACTGCGCCGGTGTAACTCGGTGCGGGAGTAAATACATATGTTCCGTCGGTATTGACCAGTAGTGTTCCAACTCCAGTAATCGCTGCAGTGGTCCCTGCGGCGTGGGTGGTTGCGTCCCCAGCAACGGTGAAGTTTGTAACATGGACAGTTCCGTCCACACTGGTTGTGCCAGTCAGGACGCTGCCAGTAGCCGTTGTTGCGCCTGTGTCGATGATTACCACTTCACTCTTGTCGGTAAAACCATCGGTCACCGGCGTGACCGTGATCGACAGTGTGGAACTCACGGTGTTGGTGCCATCGGTCAATTTGTAAGTGACAACGGGAGCGCTTCCGTTGTAATTGGCAACAGGAGTAAACGTGTAAGTGCCATCCGCATTGATCAGTATGCTGCCTACTCCTGTTACTGTCGCCGTCTGGCCGGCAGTGAAAATATAGGGATTCCCTGCCACTTGGAAGTTTGCGACGGTCACTGGTCCGTTGGCACTGGTAGTACCTGTTAGCACGCTATTCTTGAGCACAGTGTCCTCAGCGACGCTGACAACTTCGTTGGAATCGGTGAAGGTCGTTGTAGTGGTGCCAGATCCGGTCCCGCCTGTGCCGCCGGTTGTTGCAGGCGGTGTCACAACGGCTGGCATCGTGGCTCCGCCGTCATCGTCAACGATTGTGCCGGTGCCCGTACCGTTCGTGGTCGAAAGGGTTGCATTAGTCGGAGCAGAAAGCTTGACCAAGAAGGTTTCATTGGGTTCAACTGTCGAGTCGTTGACGATGTTGATCGTGACAGTTTTGCTCGTCTCGCCAGGAGCAAAAGTCACGGTACCTGAAGCGGCGGTGAAGTCTGCTGCAGACGCAAAACCAGTTCCGGTGCCAGCCGTCGCAGTTGCGTATTTGACGGTAACCGTATTCGTACTGGCCGCAGACAGTGCTATCGTGAACGTGGCTGCACTGCCCGTGGCGGTATTGGTAACGTTAGTACTCAAGAAACCACCCTCTGTGACCGTAACGTCATTGATGGAAATGGTCGGATTTTGGTCCCCAGCAATGGTTCCAATGCCTGTGGTCGTACCAATCTTCAACGGCACGATTTCACCCGGCTCACTAAGCGCATCAACGATAGTTGGTACAGTCACCGTGAACGTGCTTACTCCTGATGGCACGGTCAAGACTCCTGTGGAAGCATTCAACGTCACTCCGTTACTAAACGTGGGAGTTGCGGTGTAGTCAAGCCCGGCAGTTGCCGTGCCTCCGCCAAGGGCAAAGCTCGAAAGCGCAGTTGCAGCGGTAGTTGCCGAACTCAGTGCCACCGTGTAGACAAGACTGGTGCCCTCGGCAACGGTGGGGCTTGTGATTGATTCGACGTGAATCGATGGCGCCGCTACGTTGATCGTCAGCGTTGCACTGGCTGTGTCGCCGTCATTGTCTATAGCGGAAAAACCAACTACATCTTGTGCACTTGCCGTAAGGCTAACTGATGGCACATAGGTGTAACTCCCGTTGCTCATATTAGTAACGAGTTTTCCGCCATTGAGGGTTTCGATACTGATCGACTGCGTGGCCGCGTCAAACGTACCGCGGTTGGTTCCAGTTACCGTCATCGATCCGCCTCCAGTGGGGGTGTAGCTGTAGGTTGTTCCGTCCACAGTCAAGGAGGACAGATGACCGCCATCAGCCCCAAAGGTTCCTACACCGGTGAGCGCGCCACTGGTTGCAAGCACGCTGCCGCTGGTGGCTGCAGATACGGTGTCTCGCAATGCGGGTGGTAGCTTGGAAATATCTGGCACCAGGGTTCCGGTGGTGTCGGTTCCAGTAACCCCGTTGTAGGCAATCGGATCAAGCGCTGCCTGTGTTGCGCCTGTACCTAGACCGAACGAATAGCTCTTAACCGAGTTGGTTGTAAGGAAATTTTGCCAATATGCTTGCTCAATTGCGTTTGTTCCAACACTGTTGGTTGGGAGGTTCGGTTGACCATCAGTAAGAAAATAGGAGACGTTTTGTGCACCGGTGATCTTCCCTAGGTTTGAATACGAAGCCATGGCGGTATTGATGGCGGCGTCATAGTTGGTGTTGCCATTTGCAGTTAAGCCATTGACAATTGCCTTCGCGGTTGCTACGTCTACCCAAGTAGCTGTGTTTTCTCTTGCGGAGGTGGAAAAAGTAACAATGCTGACCCGCACCGCACCTATCCTGTCGTAATCATCCAGCATCGCGTTGACAGATTGCTGCAAAAGTTGCAAGCGTGTCTGCCCACCTCCTCCATCGGTTGTACCCATTGAGCCTGAGACGTCGAGTGTGAGCAAGACGTTGGTATTGGTGTTGGGTATAGAGATGTTGTTTGTGACATTCTTTGCAACTGGCGCATCGTCCAATATGGTGGCCGTAAAAGCTGCACTTGCTGTGTTGCCAGCCCCAGTCAAACCGGTGCTGTCGTGTACGGTGACGGTGAGGTTGTCCAAGATGCTGGTGCTGGCGGCGTTGGGGCCGGTTTGAGCAGCATTGAGCGTGTACGTATAACTGATGACGCCAGTTGTGGCGTTGAAGCCCGTGATGACTAAGGTGCTGCCGTCCGGGGTAGTGACTGTGACTGGCGCACTCGCTGTTGCAGTTGCCAACTGAGTCGCGGTTACGTTGGTGGAACCGAAGTCAATACTGCCAAGCCCATTTGGCGTTGAAACCGTCATGGTGCTGTTGGTGCTGTTGGTGCCATCGTGCAGTGTGCCATTTACAAGGCCTGCCTCATTGACCGTGACCTGACCGGCAGTGGCACCGTTGTTGTCGGCGATGGCGATGGTGGGCGTGCCGTTGGAGCCTACGCTGACCGTCACGGTGGCGGTGGAGGCGTCGCCTTCCTTGTCGGTGAGCGTGTAGGTGAAGGTGTCGGAGCCCTGGTAGCCCGCTGTGGGCGTATAGGTGTAGGCACCCGTGGATGCGTTGATGGTGACCGTGCCGTGGGCCGGCGCGGTCGAGCCGAGCGCCCAGGTCCCGGGCGCATCGGCGCCGACGACGTCGTTGGACGCCAGAGAGCCGCTGACAGCGTTGCCCACTGTGGTGGTGATGGAGTCGGCATTTGCCGTGGGGGCGTCATCAAGGATAGTGGCGGTAAACGTTGCGGACGTGGTTGCGTTCGCGCTGTCGTGCACGGTGACGGTGAGGTTGTCCAGGACGCTGGTGCTGGCGGTGTTGGGGCCGGTTTGCGCAGCGTTGATGGTGTAGGTATAGCTTAGAGTACCTAGAGAGTAATTTGTAATAGACAACACACCATCAGGGGTTGAAATGCTGATTGGCGCTGACGGGGTAGCAGCGGCCAACTGAGCAGCAGTCATATTGGTAGATCCAAAATCAATGCTAGCCAATCCATTGGGTGCCGTTATGAGTATGGTTCCTGTGGTCGACTCCGCGACACTGCTTGAATTTGAACCAGTCGCAAGAGCCGCTTCATTAACGGTAACTTGCCCCGCTGTAGAACCATTCATATCGGTGATTGAAATGGTCGGCGCCCCGTAAACAGTGACGTTGGCGGTAGCAGTAGATGTACTGCCGTCCTTGTCGGTCAAAGTGTAGGTAAACGAGTCTGAACCTGTGTAATCTTTGGTGGGGGTATAGATATAGGCGCCGGTAGCTGCATTGATCGTCACGCTTCCGTGGGCAGGTGTTGTACTGCCAAGTGTCCAGGTTCCAGGCGAATCAGCGCCGACCGTATCGTTGGCCGCAAGTGATCCCGTCAAAGTTGTATTGACTGTGGTTGAAATGCTGTCATTGACGGCTGTTGGCAGACTGTCGGTAATGGAGACATCGATGCTGTTGGAGCCGGTGACACTGTTGTTGTCGGTGATGGTCAAAGCGACGTGGTCGACGATGGCC